>Ga0209643_1000033_pt1 | contig 422049 bp, 311 predicted proteins | sample AutmiccBRH37_all_FD_187383 | JGI IMG/M metagenome (GOLD analysis project Ga0209643, IMG submission 187383) | Deep subsurface microbial communities from Mt. Terri, Switzerland - Autotrophic microbial communities BRH/37_all (SPAdes) (version 2) | ecosystem: Environmental > Aquatic > Deep...
GTGGTCCGCGCCACTGTCAGCCATGAGATTTAGTGAGGCTTAAGGTGGTGCGTAGGGTGTTCGGGCCGCACTGTTTGAGCGCCAGCGAGTTTGCGGCCCGACCCTACGCACACCTTTAGCCTCACTTGAGCGAAATGGCGTGTGGCGCGGACCACCCGCCCGGCTCACCGGCGTTTGGAACCCGACGATTTGATATGCGCACCTCCCCATGTTGCACGCTTTTACGTGCATGCTTTGTCAAAGGTTCTAAAAATGACAACGTAACCTTCTTATGCCACCCTATACCGGTTTAGGGTTGCTCCAACGAACAATGTCGTATAGTGAAGCTATAGAAGAATTCAGATGTTCTCCTATTCTCATCTAAAAGAATGACCTGCAACGGAAAGATCGGGCATGCGAAAAATTGCCGTGGCAATGGCCAAAGGCGGGGTGGGCAAAACAACAACGGCGGTCAACCTGGCTCACGATCTGGCCATGCAAGGCCAGCGGGTGTTGCTGGTGGACTGCGACACGCAGGATCAGGTAGCCAAATTTCTCGGCGTTACACCTGCTTATGGTTTGTATGAGTTCATCACCGGGCGCAACGCAAAGGGCGAGAGCATTCTGAAAAAACAAGCTATTCATCCAGCCCGCGAGAACCTGTGGATATTGGCCGGCGGCATCAATCTGGTAGAGCTCAAGAATTGGCTGGGAGAGCAGCCGCGCGAAAGAAGACATGCGTTGCTGAGCAAATCGCTCGTCCCCAAAGACAACACGCTCGATTTTCTGATTTTCGATTGCGCTCCTGGCTGGGACATCCTCAGCGTCAATATCCTGATGGCGGTCGAGGAGGTGCTTTGTCCTGTCGCGTTGCAGGCCCCGGCAATCGAGGGTTTGAAAACCTTTTTCAGTTATCTGATATCCGCCCAAAAACTCAACGGTCGCCTCTGTCTGCAATACGTTTTGCCGACCTTGTTCGACACCCGGACCCGGCAGAGCGCTGAATTGTACCGCAAACTCAAACGCCTCTTCACCAAACAGATATGTCATCCCATTCGGTACAATGTCCGCCTATCCGAAGCCCCAGCCGGCGGGCGAACAATCTTTGAATTTGATCGACGTGCCAGCGGCGCGCAAGATTACCACAAACTGACCAGGAGGCTGATCGATGATGGGGTCCGATCACAGCAAGTTCCCAGATTTTTTTGACGACGATGGCCCTGATCCGATCTCGGCCGCTACCCGCCGCCCTTTTACCGCAAAGACGGCACCCAAAAAAAAGGCGGGCTTTTATCTATCCGAAGAGCTGATTGATCGGTTCAACCGCCACTTTCATCAGATGAAACTGACCGGCACGCCCATCGAGAACAAATCGGCCCTGCTGGAACTGGCATTGATGTTTGCACTGGAAGATTTGGATAAGGGGCCAGGCAGTTTGCTGCTTAAGACGTTGATGCGCCGCCCGTGAGCAGTGCATCAGAAAGGCTTCAGGGCGAAAAAGGATCAGCGGGAGGACTGTTCGGTGCCTGAACATTCCAAACCTCCCAAAGGTCACTTCAGCAAACCCTCAGATTTGCGTATGGCGCCAAGTCTATACTGGCAGTCTGGCTCGTCATCCATAAAAATGCGTATTACATTAAAGTCAACTTTCCGGATTGGCACGGAAGATGTGATCCCGAGTGTGATCGCGCCCCGTCAGCCATGAGACTGCGCAAGGCATCAGGTGCGCGCAGGACATGGGTCTATCGCGTGTGCCATTTGCATTGGCACACGTTTTTACATCCTTTTATGACGATTGTTTAGGTCCTAAACACGGAGAAAAGATATTGAAATCAGTCAAAGGCCATTTGGAAATACTGGACAAAGGGTATGGTTTTCTGCGCAGCATCGACAATAACCTTCAACCCGGCCTGGAGGATACCTTCGTATCCGCAGCGCTTATCAGTGAGTATGATCTTCGCGAAGGCGTGCTGATCGAAGGCGATGCAGTGCAGGGCAAGGCGAAGAACGCCAACCTGAAACTTCAGTCCCTCCGAGCTATCGATCATCAGCCGCTTGAAAAGTTTGCCGCCGTCGTTCCGCTGCAAAGTCAGACCAGCATCAATCCCGACCAGCGTTTAATTCTCACCCGGAGCAAGGATGACACAATGGGCAAGGCGCTGGACAAAATCGTACCTATTGGACGGGGCCAGCGCGGATTGATCATCGCACCGCCCAAAACCGGCAAAACGACCATTTTGCGCCATATGGCCAATGCCATTGCCGGAAATCACACGGATGCGACCGTATTTATTTTATTGGTGGATGAAAGACCCGAAGAGGTCACCGATTTCAAAAGAGGGGTGCAAGGTGCCCATGTGCTTTCTTCCTCCGCTGACCAGAGCATCGCGCAGCATATGCGCATGACGCGCCTGGCCATGAACACCGCCATCCGCAATGCCGAAGCCGGGCGTGATGCCGTGGTCTTCATCGATTCACTCACGCGGATGGCACGGGCCTTCAACACGGAAACGCAAAGCTATGGCCGGACGATGTCGGGCGGACTTGCAGCCAACGCATTGGACATTCCGCGCCAGCTTTTCGGCGCCGCCCGCAATCTGGAAAACGGCGGATCCCTCACCATCATCGCCACCATCCTGATCGACACCGGCAGCCGCATGGACGACATCATCTACCAGGAGTTTAAAGGCACGGGCAACATGGATCTGGTCTTGAACCGCAAGTGTGCCGAGCATCGCCTATGGCCCGCAATCGACATCAAACAGTCCGGCACCCGTAAAGAAGAGTTGCTGCTGGATGGCGCTGAATACCGCGAAGTGATCCAACTGCGGCGCGGTCTGGCCAAATTGGACACTGTCAGCGCGATGGGAGCGCTGTTGGAATATCTGAAACAGTAAAAAGTTGGCTTACCCAAAGAAGTCAGTCGTCCTCATCGTCGTCCTCATCGTCGTCATCGAATTCTTCCAGGCCGCCTGCGAGAGCCAACGCTTCAAAGACAGCCTCGACAAGCTCTTCATCTTCTGATTCGATAAGATCATTGAACAGGCCGCCGGCCTCTTCGGGACGGATGGCAGCAACGGCACCGATAGCGGCGATGCGCAAATCCTTGTCGGTGCGATCGGAACGAACCAATTCGGAAATGTGCGGCCAGGCTTCATCGACTTCCCAATTGCCGGCGGCGCAGACCGCATGGTAGTGCACCAAGGGATCAGGGTTTTGCAGCGCCTCGATAATCTGAGAATCGAACCCGCCAATATATCCCATGCAGAAGACAGCTGTCAGCCGCCAGGCCGGGTCATTGCTGCCATAAGCGCTACGTACCACCTCATGGTGCCATTTTTGCGGCGCACGCACGGATGCCTCCAAAATCCGCTGGCGCAGCTCTTTGGGAAGGTCCGCCTGCATATACAGTTTTTGCAAGGTATCCTGCAATGTGTGAAACAGCCGTTCTGATATGAGCACATCGTCTTCGTCCTCGAAACCCATCATGTCGGCATGTTCCAATGCCGGGCCCAGTGCGATCACGGCTGTGCTGCGCAGATCCGAGGATTCCCGCTCATCGCGGACAACCGTCAACAATCCCAGCGCAAGGGCATCGCTGATAACACTATAGTCGCCGGCCAATTCGGCCGCCGCTTTTCGATCGGCCGCATCAGCGGTATGGTCGCCCAGCAAGTCCAGCAAGAATTGTTCTGTCTCGGGAGGCCATTCCCATGGCGGCGTATCCTGCAATGTTTTAAGATCCATTTTCCCCTCCGAATTCCGTTTCATTGAATATAAATTGCGTTGTAAACGCATCAAGTATGGTCATAGATAAAAAAAAGAAGAAAGGGGAAACTTCAGACGTCCCAAACGCCACTCGGGCTTGCCGCACCCACGGTTCGGTGTTAAACCTTGCGCATGAGCGCAGATTCCTTATCTCTATTCGACCCGCTCGTAGCGGAATGGTTTCGTGAGCGTCATGGGGCCCCCACTGATATTCAAACCCGTGCCTGGCAGACGATTTCCAGGGGCACGCACCTCCTGCTGACGGCACCGACCGGCAGCGGCAAAACCATGGCCGCTTTCTTGTGGGCCCTCGATCAGTGGATCACCGCCCGCTGGCAAACCGGGTGCACGCGCGTTGTGTATGTTTCGCCCCTCAAGGCGCTCAACAATGACATTCAACGCAATGTACTGGCGCCTCTGGCCGAATTGCAGGAACTTTTTACGCGGCGCGGGCGCCGCTTTCCCGAAATACGCGTTCAGACCCGCAGCGGGGATACACCTGCCTCCGAGCGCCGTCGCATGGTGCGCCGCCCACCGGAAATTCTGATTACCACACCGGAAAGCCTCAACCTGCTGCTCAGTTCAGCCAGCGGACGCGCCATCCTGGGAAGTCTGCAGACCGTCATCCTCGACGAAATCCATGCAATACTATCGACCCGGCGTGGGACGCACCTGATCACGGCGATAGAGCGCCTGGTCCTTTTGAGCGGCGAGTTCCAGCGTATCGCCCTGTCCGCCACCATCCAACCGCTTGCTGCCGCGGCTTCTTTCGTAGGTGGGTTTCGACAAACCGGCCATCGCTCAGCGCCTGTTTTCGAAGCACGTCCGGTCTGCGTACTGGCCCCTCGAGCAACCAAAAAATACGACCTGACCGTCCGACTGCTCGATGAGCCCGAAAGTCCGCGTGATCCCAACGACTTCTGGAATGCCTTTGCCGAACACATCCGTACACACCTGCACACAAATCGTTCGACCCTGGTCTTCGCAAATAGCCGGCGCCTGTGCGAAAAACTCACCTTCATGATCAATCGCGGCCATGGCGAACTGATCGCTTACGCGCATCACGGTTCACTGTCCAAAGAGATTCGCGCGGAGGTCGAAAACAACCTCAAACACGGCCGCCTCAAGGCCATCGTGGCCACTGGCTCGCTGGAACTGGGCATCGATGTCGGCGCCCTGGACGAGGTTATCCTGGTGCAGACGCCATGGTCGGTGTCCGAAGCAGTCCAGCGCGTGGGACGCGCCGGTCATGGCGTGGGCCAAACCAGTCGGGGCACTTTTCTGCCGTCCCACATCGCCGACAAGATCGCTGCCATCGTTACTGCCCGGGCCATTATCGAAGGCGATATCGAACCCGCCTTCGCGTTGCGCGCGCCACTGGATGTGCTCGCCCAGGTGCTGGTATCCATGCTGGCCTTCGAGGCCTGGCACCCTGACGATCTGTATAATGTCATCCGTACGGCGGCACCCTATCACGATCTGACGCGACGCCAGTTCGACCTGGTCATCGACATGCTCGAAGGCCGATTTGAAGACAGCCGCATCCGCGAACTGCAACCCAAAATCTCCCATGACCGCCTCGACCGGCGCCTCACTGCACGCAAGGGGGCCCTGCAGGCCCTTTATGCCTCAGGCGGCGTCATACCCGACCGGGGCTATTACGCCCTGCGTCACGCCCATACCAGCGCTAAAATCGGAGACCTGGATGAAGAATTTGTCTGGGAAGCGCGTGTCGGACAAGAATTCACCCTGGGCGCCCAAAACTGGCGTATCCGCCGGATCACCCACAGCGATGTGCGCGTGCTGCCTGCAGCGCCGGGTAAACCGGTCCCGCCTTTCTGGCGCGCCGAACAGAACCAGCGCGGAAACCACGTGGCTGAAAAAATCGGGCAGTTTTTAGAACGTGCCGAAGGGGGCCTGCACGACGCTGCCTTTCTGTCTGAATTGGAACAGTTTTTCGCGCTGAATAGCGTCGATGCGCGCCGCTTGCTTGAAGATCTGGCGCATCAGCGTACCCATACCGGCGCCGCTTTGCCGCACCGGCACCACCTGCTTCTGGAAGAGACGACGCTGGGTGCGGGTCGCGCGGCCGGACGCCAGCTGATTTGCCACACCTTGTGGGGCGGCCGCGTGAATCGTCCATTGGCCGTGGCGTTTGAGGCAGCCTGGATTGAACATTTCGGATCGACACCGCAGATTTTCTGCACCAACGACACGATCACTTTTCTTCTGCCCCCGGACCAGCGCGGCGAAGACCTGTTCAACCTGGTCCATGCGGAAACAGTGCACGCCCTGCTGCACCGTAGACTGGCCCAGACCGGTTTTTTCGGGGCACGCTTCCGCGAATGCGCCGGACGCGCCCTGCTGCTGCCGCGCCGGCAGATCAATCAGCGCATGCCGCTGTGGTTGACGCGCCTGCGGGCCCAAAAACTTTTGACGGCTGTGGTACCCTACTCTGATTTTCCAATCCTGGTCGAAACATGGCGCACCTGCCTGCAAGACGAATTTGATCTGCCCCAGCTGCGCCTGCTGCTGCAGGAGTTGGAAAACGGGATCATCACCCGCAGCTACGTCCGCACACCTTTTCCGAGCCCCATGGCGCGTGCCGCCACCTGGCAACAAGTCAACTATCACATGTACCAGGAAGATCACCCGGCACCGGAGCAAGGCGGCCGTTTACGCCCCGATCTGCTGCACGAAGTCACCCTGGACCCTGGCTTGCGGCCGAACATCGATGCAGACCTGGTCCAGCGTTTCGAAGAAAAACGCCAGCGCCTCGCCGCCGGTTACGCACCCGATGCGCCCGAAGAACTACTCGATTGGATCAAAGAGCGCATCGCCCTGCCTTGGTCGGAATGGCAGACATTGCTGCAGGCAGCGGTTCGCGATCATGCGCTGGTTGAAAAAGACTTGGTGGGTCCTGTTTCAACGAAAGTCGTCCTTCTAAGAACCGCGATGCATCCGCAGTCAAAGCTCGTGGTCGCCCGCGAGCTGCTACCGCGCGTCCTGGAAAACTTTTACGGCGATGCATCCGCCCGACCGTCATTAGCGCTTCTCGATGGTAAACCCGTTCCCATCCCGCCATTGCCCAAGCGGCGCTCACGCGCGGTTTCGGCCGAGTTGATCGGTGAATGGCTGCGCTTTTATGGACCACGATCGGTGGAGACGATCTCAGGAGAACTCGGCATCCCCCTGCCCCGCCTGAGTCCGGCCATTGAAAATCTGGCCGCGGCACAAACCATCGTCGTTGGCCAGCTGATCAAAGACAGCGGCACGGATGACTTGTGTGATCAGGAAAACTTCGAAAGTCTGCTACGGCTATCCCGCAAGAGCTTCGCACCCACCGTTGAAGCTCTGCCTGTCGAGCGCCTGCCACTTTTTCTGGCATCTTACCAAGGTATAGGCCACTCAGATCAAACAGAAGAAGATCTGCCCTTGCGTTTGAACCAGTTGCTCTGTTTACCGGCATCGGCCGCCGCATGGGAAACGGAAATTCTTCCGGCGCGTCTGTCCGGCTATCGGCCAGAATGGTTCGACCGTCTGATGCAGGGCAGCACTTTGCGCTGGATTGGGAACAATGGACATAAAATTCTCTTCTGTTTTGAGGAAGAATTTGATTTGATCGGCGATGAAGAATCGTCTGGAAAAGTGGCCCCTGAATCCGATCCAATCTCTCAAAAGATCAGCAACCAAACCGGTTTGTCTGATTTTTTCCCAGAGGGCAACGGCCGCTATCCGTTTTCAGTCCTTGAACACATGTCCGAATCGTCTGCGACAGCCCTGAACGAACGCCTGTGGAAAGCAGTCTGGCAGGGGACGGTGAGCAACGATACGCTTTCCGCCCTGCGCCGCGGCATTCAAACCGGGTTCAAAATGCCCGAACATGCGACTGCCCGGCCAGCCCGCAGCGTCCAACGGCAGAGCCGCGCCATGTTTGACCGATGGCGCGGCGCGCGTCCTTCTATCGGCAACTGGTTCCGCATAGAATACCCCGTGCCCGCTGTGACCAATGATCTTATCGAACGCGAGGAGCGCCGCAAAGAACGCGTGCGCCTGCTGTTAGACCGCTACGGGATCCTCTTCCGCGAACTGCTGGTCCGCGAGTTACCCGTGCTGCGATGGGCCGCACTGTTTCGCTCGTTGCGCCTCATGGAGCTTTCGGGCGAAGTGCTGGCCGGCCATTTCTTCGATAGCATCGTGGGGCTTCAATTCATCTCTCCCAAGGCACTGCGCCTCCTTCAACATCCGTTGCCCGACGATGCTGTCTACTGGCTCAACGCCATGGATCCGGCCTCTGTCTGCGGACTGGGTATCACGGCGCTGCAAAACGCTTTGCCTAAAAGGCTGCCCGGTGTCCACTTGGTCTATCACGGTGCTGCAACGGTCATCATTTCCCATCAATTTGGACGACGTCTGGACATTCGCGTGCCAGCGGATCATCCGCGGCTTGGCGACTATTTTCGTTTTCTGGATCACCTGCTGACGCGGGCATTCATGCCTCTGCGCAGTGTCCGGATTCAGTCGATCAATGGCCTTCCCGCTGCCACGCAGCCGGCCTATGTCGCCGTGCTGCAAGCCCTTTTCGAAACCGTGCCGGACAACAGCGCGCTCCTGCTGTATCGCCGCCATACCTCGTAACGCAACTTTCTAAAATGGCACAAAGCGAGGCGATCGGTCGGGTGGAACCCGAAAAATTGCGTCAAGCCAAATTATTGACAGCGAAGTCAGGTAGGTTGGGCATCGCCCACCATTTGTCTTATGTTGATCGCCTCTGCGATGGTCCGTACAACGTTTCATCGCCATGTTCGATCCGGTGTCATCCAATCGCTTGGGCGGTATCAGTGTCAGAAACCGATGATGTTGTTTGCGGACAATAGTGGTGGGCAATGCCCACCCTACAACTACAACTTTTGATAAAGGTACCACTTTTGGCATGGAGGAGGTGAACCGGGGCTTTTATAGGTCACCCCACGCCCGTATCTCTTGATAGCCCTGTTTGTAAATTAAGCTCAAATTTCGGGATTGGCACGTAGTGAGGTGAGCCGGGCGGGTGGAACCCGAAAGTTGAATTAAGCTTAAAATAATTGAGAGCGAATGCATGACCCAAATGGGCCAATATTCGCATTGAGTTTCAAAATTTTCCCGCATCTACAAACCTGCCCTGAAAATTTGCCCCCACGATCTGACCCTCCTTCCGACAATCGGTTCGTGCCGTGGACCCAAACAAACCGACTTTTGCCGGTAATAATCGCCCACATCCCAAACCTTTTTCTCATGGCACATCTATTGCTGTAAGTCCTGAAAACTGATCCAGGAGGTGTTTGCTTTTGTTCCACCCTTTCCATCGTTCCATGTTCATTTGGGTTTGCGTTACGTTTTTGATCCAGCTTTGTCTCTGTTCGCACGTCTTTTGTGCCGGCCGGCAAAGCACCGGAAAAAATTTCTTGCATGCCTTTGCCCCACACCCCGCCGAAAGCAACGCCGGCGAAGAAAAAGAACTTTTTTTAAAACGGGATTTTTCAGCGGTGATGTCGGGCTATTCCCAAGTCGACGACCTGTTTTTGCACCAACATGGCTGGGTCGGGCTGGAGCTCGAAGAGGATGAATTCAATCAGAATCTGCCTGATAGTAACGCGATGTTCAATCACCTCAAATCGGCGCAACCTTACAACAGGATGCGATTGACGCTGGGACGCCAACAGATAAGGGCTGGTGTTACCAAGGATCGTGTCGATGGATTGAAGGTGTCCACCGGTCTGGGGCGCGGACTTTCCGCAACGGCCTTTGGAGGCTTGCCTTCCTCCACGGCGGCGAGCAATGGCCGGCAAGGCGACTTGATTTATGGCGCCCGCATTGCCACCCACCCCAGGGCACTTTATGAAATTGGCCTGTCTTACCAAAAAGTAAAGGACAACGAAGAAAACCGGCATGAAAACGCCGGCGCAGACATGACTTTCCGCCTGGGGTCATGGCTCACGGTAAACGGACTCTCCAGCTACAGCATCGACGGTCAGGGTTGGCGCGAGCACAGCTATTCGGCCCAGCTTCGCTATAAAAAGGTGCAACTCAGACCTTTCTACCGGTACTTTCAAACCGAGGACCAATTCGACAAACACAGCATGGAAAATCGTCTTTTCGGTTTTCTGGGCGCTAATGAGGAAATCGTGAATATCGCCGGCACCGATGTGCTCTGGCAAGCCGCGCGGCCTCTTCAAATTGGCGTGCGTGCACGTCAGTATGACTATGACCTGCGGGATGAAAAAGCCTTGTATTATGCAGGGTTGTTCAACCTGAGATCTACCGGCGGAAGCCGACTGAATATTGAGATAGGCCGTATGCAGGGTGAAACGCAACAGAACAGTTATTCTCTCTTGCGCTGTAATTTGCATTGGCGCAACCCTCTGGGCCTTAGCCACAGTTTTCTCGGTGCGGACATGCTTTACCTCGACTACGACCAACCGGTACTGGGGCAAGATGTCGCCCTGCACGCCGGCATGAACGCGGGGTTCAGGTTTCTGGACGACAAACTCGAAGCCAGATTGTCAGGCATCTTCAGCCAAGACCCATATTTCGGCGACGATGTAGGCGCCTTGTTCACCTTGTCGCTCGACTACTGACATGTTCGTACAACAGAGTGGACGATTGACAGAGTAAAACGTCTTGTCGGCAATTCCCATTGCCGCGCACAAGATGTTCAGATAATGAATATCGGTTTGACAGTCACCCGGGGCTTTGACATACATGAATTGTTTGGGTTAAGTGCCATGTGCGATAGCTTCATTCGATCAGTACTGTGTTACGATGACCTGCACGATCTTTCTTTGGGCCCTGAAAAGGAACGCATTGATGAACGCCAACCCGACTTCAGATCCTGTCGACGATCCACCCCTTGCCGCCCAATCCGGCCATTCATCATCTCAAACACCGCACGCTTTGCAGAACCGCATCCATTCAACCCAATGTGAAATCCTTCTGGAGCGGATGGGCGAGAGCTACTTCGAGACAGATCTGTCAGGCAAACTTACCTTTTTCAATGATTACGTCTGCCAGTTTCATGGCCGCTCGCCGGATGAACTGAGACAACTCGACTTCCGCGCCCTCATGTCCGGCGAGGACGCCCGGCGCGTGCGAGCCATCTTCCACGACGTGTACAAAAGCGGAATTCCATCCCAACGGTTCGCATACGACATCATCCGCAAAGATGGCACGCTGGCCAGCGCCGAAGCCGCTGTAGCCCTGCTGCACGGCCCGGCCGGTGAAACGGTGGGCTTTTCCGGAATCGCCCGCGATATTACGGAAAAGAAAAAATTCGAAAAGGAGCTTCGTCAAAGCGAAGAGAAGCATCGCCATATCATCGAAACCCTTGAGGAAGGCTACTCGGAAACCGACCTGAAAGGTAACTTCACCTTTGTCAATCCGTCCGCATGCCGCAGGTTGGGGTATTCCCGAGATGAACTGATCGGCGTGAACTCCCGCGCCTATTCTCCACCCGAAACCACTGAGTTAAGCAACACTGTTTACCAAGAAGTATACCGCACAGGCTTGCCCCGGCGAATTCATGGGCACACAATGTTCGCCAAGGATGGCTCATGCAGGATATCGGATGCTTCCGTTTCACTGATACGCGATGAATCCGGTAAGCCAACGGGATTTCGCACGCTCACGATTGATCGCACGCAACAAAAAGAGACCGAAAAAGCCCTGCACGAGAGCAAGCGCAAGCATACCAGTATTCTGACGAACATGGAAGAATGCTATTATGAACTTGACTTGACGGGCAGCTTCACCTTCGCCAATGCCGCCACGTGTAAAAATCTGGGCCGCTCGCACAGCGAGGTGATCGGCATGAACTACCGCGATTATATGTCCGAAAAAACCATCCTGAAAACGCGCCAGGTTTTCAATACCGTTTTCTTAACGGGTCAACCCACAAAAATATTCGAATGCGAGATCATCGACAAGGCCGGCCGTATGCATATCCATGAAATGTCGGTGTCCCTCATGCGCAATACCGCCTCTGAACCGATAGGTTTTTTCGGAATATCACGCGATCGCACCGAGTTGATGCAGATGGAAATGGCGTTGCGCGATAGCGAAGAGAGTTATCGCACAGTGATGGATATGTCGCCTGATACGATCACTGTCAACCGAATCGAGGATGGACGTTACGTGGAAGTCAATCGGGCCTTTTGCGATCTGACCGGATATCGCTCCGAAGAGGTCACCGGCCGCACCCCCACCGAAGTGAATCTGTTTGTCGCGCCCACCGATCGCAAACGCCTTGAGGCAGCGCTGCGGCATGGTGTGGTGCGCGGCCTTGAAATGCAATTCCGCGACAAATCGGGCACGGTCTCCGACAACCTGGTATCTGCCAGACCCATTCAGTTCAAAGGTAATCCCTGCTACCTTTTCATAGTAACCCTCATCACGCCCCTCAAGATGGTTCAACAGGCCTTGGCTGAAAGCGAGGAAAGCTATCGCACGATTCTCGAATCGGCGCCCTACGCTGTCGTGATCACCCGCATTTCGGATTCGCAATTCAGACAGGTCAATTCAGCCTTTTGCCGGCAGACCGGCTTCAGTCGCGCGGAAACCATCGGGCGCACGACCTTTGACTTGGAAAAACTCATCGATCCATCCGATCGCAAACGCATGCTGGAGATCTTGCGACGCGATGGCCAGGTCAATGGCATGGAAGTTTGCTTCAAAGCGAAAGATGGCGGCCTTCTGGAAACCCTGTTTTCAGCGGCCCCTATCCGATATAAAGGAGATGATTGCATTTTGAGCATGACCGTCGACATTAGCGCGCGAAAACTTGCCGAGCGTGAACTGGATCAGTATCGGCAACATCTGGAAGAGATGGTGCAATCGCGCACCGCGGAACTGAAGGCCGCGCAACAAGAACTTATCAAAAGCGAAAAACTGTCCGTACTCGGCCAACTCACCGCCACCGTCAGTCACGAATTGCGTAATCCCCTGGGTGTGATCCGGTCTTCCAACTTTTATCTGCAAAGACATATCGGGGACAAAGATGATAAAGTGCCCAAACACTTTAAACGTATCGATGAGCAGGTGACCCTGTGTGATGCCATTGTATCCGAATTGCTGGAATATACACGTGGACGTAATGTATCTCTTGTCAGGGAAGATATCAGACCGCTATTAAAACAGGTCATCGAGCAATTGTGTGAAGACAATACCATTCCAATCGGCCTGGAACAGTCCGGAGACTTTTCCGCTGTCCCGCATGATCCTGAAAAAATGCGGCGGGTTTTCATCAACGTCATCGATAATGCCATACAGGCCATCAAGGCTCAGCAACGACTCGCCAAGGAGGCCTCCCGCCAGTATGACCCAGCCATTTCGATCCACGCCAAAATGCAAACGGACCACGTGATCATCGCAATTCTGGACAACGGCGTGGGCATGAATGCGGAAACATTGGAAAAGGCTTTCGAACCGCTGTTTACTACGCGCGCCCGCGGAACAGGCATCGGGCTGGCCAACGTGAAAAAAATTGTCAGCGAACATGGCGGAGAAGTATCTTTGGAAAGCAAGCTTGGAGAGGGCACAAGGATGACCATTTGTCTGCATTGCACATGAACGTCAAAAACTGCTTGAATTGCGCGATGAACCGTATTGCATGCGCATCCTCGGAACTGTCAACTGCGCTGGAGGCGTTCTGATGCACAAAACGATTATGATCGTTGATGACGACGACGCTCTGAGAGACAACTTGCAAGATATCCTGAGCGACGAGGGATATCTTATCTATACAGCGGCTAACTGCGCCGAGGCCCTGCTGCTGGCATCCGTAAAGAAACCCCGCGTGGCCTTGCTGGATTTGAAACTGCCTGACGATTCCGGGGCGAACCTTCTATGTAAGCTCAAACAGTTCAGCCCCGATTGCATGTGCGCTCTGATGACGGCTTTTGCCGATGTTGATTCGGCGATCACCGCCCTGGACAAAGGGGCTTTTCATTACCTGCAAAAGCCCGTACGGCCAATAGAATTGTTCAATCTGCTCGAACGTATCTTCGAAACCTTACAGATCAGGGAAGAAAAACGATTGGCCGAAGAGAAATTGCGCGAGAGCGAAAAACGCTTTCGTACCATTTTCGAAACCGCTCAGGATGCTATTTTCCTGAAAGAAAAAAACCTGACATACACCCTTGTCAACCCGGTCATGCAACGCTTGTACGGCATCGACGCGGCGCGATTCTTGGGCCGCACGGACGCTGAGCTTTTCGGCGACAAGGTCGGGATGATGACGAGCAAGACCGAAGAACGGGTTATTCAGGGTGAAATCGTCGAAGAAGAAGAGGTGCATTGGATCGACGGCATCCCCAAAACGTTCCACAGTATCAGAGTGCCGTTAACCGGCAATGATGGTGGTATTTATGGTTTGTGCGGCTTTTCGCGCGATCTGACCGCCGTTCGGCAGCTTGAAGCCCAACTGCTGCAATCTCAGAAGATGGAAGCCATAGGCACCTTGGCCGGGGGCATATCGCATGACTTCAACAACCTGCTGCAGGCCATCATGGGCTACACCCAAATCCTGCTAATAGACAAAGACAGCCAGGATGCGGAATTCGGTAAATTGAAAGAAATCGAAAAAGCCGCTCAACGCGCTGCCGATCTGACGCGCCAGTTGTTGGCATTCGCACGCAAGATGGAGATCAATTCCCGACCGTTGGATATCAACCAGGTGGTCCGGCAGGTAGAAAAGCTTCTCAATCGCACCATTCCCAAAATGATCCACATCGAATTGCGTCTCACGGAATCGGTTTTCACGGTGGTCGCTGACCCCGGCCAACTGGAGCAGGTACTTCTCAATATCGGCCTCAATGCCAGGGATGCCATGCCGGAAGGGGGATGTCTGACCATTGCGACCGCCAATGTGATCCCGGACGATATCTTCCGCAAAATCCATTCGAACAACGGCAGCGGACCCTATGTTCAAATTTGCATGAGCGACACCGGCCACGGTATGTCCGAGGAAATCATTGAAAGAATTTTCGATCCTTTTTTCACAACCAAAAAGATCGGTCAAGGTACGGGGCTTGGCTTATCAATGGCCTACGGCATTATCAAAAACCACCGCGGCCACATCGTATGTCAAAGCACACCGGATATGGGAACCACCTTCTCGATCTATCTGCCGGCCATTGACATCACCGTCGCGTCAGAACTTGCAACGCCTGAAAAACCCATTGAACAGGGTCTGAACGAAACTGTCCTGGTCATCGACGATGAACACTATTTAAGAGACCTGGCCCTGGAAATTTTGACCCCCAACGGGTATACGGTGCTTACTGCCGCCAGCGGCGAGGAAGGTCTTTCTGTGTACCGTCAGAACGCCACGCATATCGCAATGGTCCTGCTGGACCTGATCATGCCCGGCATGGGCGGCAAGCAGTGCCTCTCTGAAATCCTCAAAATAAATCCCCAAGCCAAGGTGTTGATTTCAAGCGGTTATACCATGGACAGCCCCAACAGGGACGACATTCTGCGCCGGGCAGCGGGTTTTATCCAAAAACCCTATCATTTCAGGGATATGTTGCAAAAAATACGCGAGGTTATAGTAGACCGTCGTTGAATGGCCGTTTGGATGCACAGGGTCGGTTCTTGTATGACCTTTTCTCAGACATCTTCCAAGGGTGCGATCAAAGCGAGCAATTCGTCCCGCGAAAAGGTTTTGACCAGAGATGGGTCATCTTCCTGGACGATGCTTTCCATCAGCTCGCGTTTACGTGAGATCATGGCGGCAATTTTTTCTTCCAACGTGCCCTCCGTGATCAGCTTGAACACTTGCACACCGCGCGTCTGGCCGATACGATGAACCCGGTCGGTGGCTTGGTCTTCACGGGCCGCATTCCACCAGCGATCATAGTGAATGACCACTGAGGCGGCCACAAGGTCAATGCCCTCACCACCGGCTTTCAGGCTGCCGACAAAAACACGGCACAGCGGGTCGCCGTTGAACCGGTCGACGATATCACCGCGCTTGCGGCTGGCGCCGGTCAGGGTGACGAAATCCACCTGCTGTTCTGCCAGGTAATGCGAGATGATCTCGATCATGATGGCATATTGGCTATAAACGACCACTTTTTGGCCGCTGTCCAGACTCTCCGCCAGAAGTTCGGTGAACAGATCCCATTTTCCGGATGCATATTGATCGTATCGCCGGACATCTTTTTCTACCTGAGCCGGATGATTGCAAATCTGTTTAAGCAAATTGAGCAGGGCAAAAATGTGCATGTACGGCACAGGTTCATTTTCATTCGCCAACGCCCTGTGCAGCTCAACCCCCCTGCGCGCGATGGCGTCGCGATACAACTTGACTTGATCGTCGCTGAGCTGACAGGTCCGGTTGTCTTCGATCTTGTCTGGCAACTCATGCAGCACACTTTTTTTTAACCGCCGCAACGTGAAGGGAAATATCAGCCGATGCAAGAACTGCCGCGCGGCGCCATCGCTGTGCGGGTCCTTAACGGCACTGAACCGATAGGTGAAGCGGTCATCGGGACCAAGATATCCCGGCATGGCGATATCCATCAACGATTTGATTTCAGACAAATTGTTTTGGATGGGCGTGCCGGTCAGTCCGATCTTCATGTCGGCCCGCAGGTCTTGAGCTGCCTTGTAGGTAGCCGTATCGGCATTCTTGATGGCGTGAATTTCGTCGAATACGACCACCCCGAATGCCACCGGAAGAAGCGCCGCGATGTCGCGACGCAACAGACCATAGGAAGTAACGATCACATCAGCTGCAGTGAGCGCTTGCGTCAGGTCACGCCCGCCGCCGTAATAGACCTGCACACCGAGGCCGGGTGCATGATGGGCGATTTTCTGCTGCCAATGACTGATGACCGAGGTGGGACAAACAACTAGAAACGGTTTCGACGTGTGTTCCCCCTCGCGCAATCCTAATAAAAAAGCCATGATCTGATGCGTTTTGCCCAACCCCATGTCGTCGCACAACAGGCCGCTCAAACCATTTTCGTACAGAAACCACAACCACTGCACCCCACTCTCCTGATAAGAACGCAATGTAGAAAGCAAGCCTTGCGCGGCCGGTGGGCAGGTACGAGGCTGCAGCGCCAACAAACTGCGCAAGCGTGCGGTGGCCTCATTATCGCCTCCCAGGCTGAGCTTCCCCTCCATGGCGCTCAGACGAAGAAGGTCCGCCTGCGACAACTTGATCCCGGTGTCCCGATCTACCCGGAGTATTGCGTCCGACCGTGAGACCAAGTCGTTAAGGGCATCAAAGGCGGGAGCGTCGCAGTCGACCCAGCCCTTTTCAGTGGCGACGAAGCGTTGTTTTTCCTTTTTGGCACGTAAAATCGCCGCCAGCGAGATGCGTTGGTTGCCGTCTCCATAGAGGACCGAGAGCCAACACCAGTTGCGTTCCGCAGCTTCGGCGGTAATTTCGATGTCCGTGAAGACCGTCATGATCTTGCGTTCCTGAACAGTTGTGTCCAGCAAAAACATCTGCTGTTGCAAATCCACTCGGTGTTCGGCCAGAAATTGAGGCACGCGGCTGCGGGCAATGACGGTTTGTACCGAATCGACGAATTCAGGCGGTGGCGCCGGATAGTGATCTTCGACCAGCAAGCCGACCTCTTTAATGTAGTAGAGATCACCATATCGGAAGCGCTCGATATCTTCACGTTTAAAAAAACGGTGTTGGCCGTTTTGCTGGATCATCCGTAGCAAGGGAGTGATCTCCAGATCCAGGTTTTTGGTAAAGTGGACGTCAAACACAGCATCCAGCGACAGGGGTTGAACATGCAGCCCATGTGCATTGGACATGGCCCCGCCCAAAGCCGCCAGCAACCGCTTCACCTTTAACCGCGGCACAGGCAGGTAGAAAAGTGTTTTTTGATCAGCATCCCGACCGCTGAGCATAAAATCGCCACTGCCCTCCTCGATGACCGGATGCAGCACACAACCGTGGCGCCCCCACTCTCTGAACCCGTGATAGGCGAAACGGTACCAGAAATTGCCTTCGAAAGTCTGGCGGGCGGTTTTGAGCCCTTTGTCGCGAAGCATCCTTTCGTCACCCGACAGCGTCATTTGTGTCAGATGCGCCAGTATATCGGCACGCCGGGGCACGAGCGCATCATCGCCGGACAATGCGCAGCGGTCGACAAAACGCCCCAGATCCGGGCCCTCCGAAAGATATAGAACCAGTGGTGCTCCCGACCGGCCGGTCACGACCAATCCATTACCTTGCGCCTTGGGGCCGATGGTCATCAGTTGAATCGTTTCAAGTGTCTCCCGGCAGTTTTCCGCCAGAAGCGTCGCCAGGGTGTGCCAGTGGCTCGCCTTGAAAAGCTCGGTCGCATTGTCACTGCCATGTATCTTCAGAAATGTATCGCCGGTTTTGGAGAGCATCTTCAGGTGGTTGCAGGTCGTTTTTTTTGATGAGCTGCATGAACAAAAGCGTTGAGCGACTGCTCCTTTGCATGCCGCGACTTCATAAGCGACAGCCGGATACGGGTCCGTATCGGAAGGCACGAGGGCCATGCCATGACGAAAAAATTCCAAACGATCCAGTTCGACCGAACTATCCGGGGCCGACCGCCCGGAGGAACTTTTAAGGCGCGGTGTTTTAGTTGGGAATGTTCGAGAGGGAGAAGTTTTCACCATTTCCAATCAGCCATGCGTTCATTCAAGCCGCTTTGTAGTAAACATCATAGCAAAAAATCAAGATACCCCTTCAAGCGAATTCCAAACGATCTGACAAACGGTCAAAAGGATGGCCGTCCACAAGGTCGCCAACGCCAATACGGCATTGGCCTGCCCGATATGGCTTCGATGTAACGGCTGCCCTGGATCGCCCATCAATGGCATGGTCTCCAGTTTGCCACCGCGCAGGACCGGTCCCCCCAACTGCACAGCGAGTGCGGCGGCAAAGGCAGCTTCAGGGTAGCCGGCGTTGGGGCTGGCATGCTTCCGGCTGTCGCGCCGGAAGATGCGCCATATTTTTGCGGCACTGCGGCCACAACCGGCGGCGGCCAGGGTGATCGGTATGATCGCCAAACGTGCGGGAACATAATTGGCAAGATCATCCAGGCGCGCCGACGCCCAGCCGAAAAGGCGATAACGTTCGTTCCTGTAGCCAAAGAGCGAATCCAGAGTGCTGACGGCTTTGAAGACGACGGCCCCCACCGGTCCAAAGAGAAAAGCAAAGAAAAGCGGCGCGATGACACCATCCACCGTGTTTTCGGCCACACTTTCAACGGTGGCCCGCACGATGCCGTTCTCGTCCAGCGTCCGGGTATCGCGACCGACCATTCTGGCCGTGCTCTGCCGTGCGGCCGCCAAGTCGCCGGTTGCCAGGAGCGATTGCACCTCACGGCTGTGATCGGCCAAATCGCGGGCCGCAAAACAGGTGTAAAGAAGAACGATCGCGAGTATATCGTGCACCATAGGCGAAATCACAGCCGCGCCATGTAGCAGGGCGGCCGCGGCCAACCCGCTGCTACACACCACCATCGCCGCAGTAATCAGGCCCGCCGCCTTCGCAGATCGGATCATACGCCGCGCCGGTCGCTCCAATAGCGCGGCCCAGCGCCCGATCAGGCGTACCGGATGCGGCCATCTGCGCGGATCGCCGATACAACCGTCTAAAGCCAGCGCCAACCAGATCTGCAAAAGCGGATCGATCATTTCAGCCCCATCTTCCTGTAAATCCGGCCAACATCCAAATGTGCGCGCACGGTAGCGGCCAGGCGGTCCAGGGCCGGTTCTATATCAAAAAATGCCTGGATGTGCAGCAACGGTGTCAGGCCGCGCCGGCGGCGCAGATCGTCGACAAACCAGCGCCGGAAGGCATCATCGTCGAACACCCCATGCAGATAGGTGCCGATCACGCGGCCATTTTCCGAAAAGAATCCGACCGCCTCACCGTCGTCGCGGACAAACGCCACACGCGATCCAGGCGCTGCGGTGTGGCCATGATGAATCTCATAGCCTTTGATCGATAGACCCGAAGGGGTATGCCGGGCAGTGGTCAGGCGCAACACTTTCTCAGGTGCCAGTACAGTGGCACCGGCCAGCAGCCCAAGACCCGGTTGCACGCCGCGGGCCGATTCGATCGCATGCGGATCAGCAATCGTCTCCCCAAACATTTGCAGGCCGCCGCAAATACCGATCAGCAGCGTTTTTCCGTCGTGGGCCAATGCGCTCAGCCTTTCGGCCAGACCGATGCGGCGCAGGTGCGCCAGGTCATCCAGCACGTTTTTACTGCCCGGCACGATGACCGCATCCGGTCTGCCCAGTTCCTCGCTCCGGCGCACCACCCGCAGATCGACGTCCGGCTCCAACCGCAGCGGATCGATATCGGTGAAGTTGGCGATATGCGGCAGATCGATGACGGCAATCGAGACGGCATTGTCGGCTGCTACCGGCCGAGCGAGCGTGGCGCCGCATTTGAAGCTGACCGAATCTTCTTCGGGAATGCCCAATTCGGATATAAACGGCACCACCCCGTAGGTAGGCACGCCCGTATAATTGGCGGTATAGGCAAGGGCGTCGTGCAGCAGATCCGGTTGGCCGCGAAACCGGTTGATCACAAAACCGGCGATGGTTCGGCGATCCACTTCGCAAAGAAGTTCGAAAGTGCCTACGAATGACGCAAATACACCGCCCCGGTCGATATCCCCGACGAGCAGCACCGGTGCCCCTGAATGATGCGCCATGGCCATGTTGACAATGTCGTGGCGCTTGAGGTTGACCTCGGCGGGACTGCCGGCGCCCTCGATCACGATCGCCTCCGTTTCGGCCGCCAGCGCGTCGTAAGCCTGACGCGCAGCCGCAAACGCCCGGGGTTTGAAATCGATATATTGCGCCACAGTCATGTGGCCGACGGCCTTGCCCATCACAATCACCTGTGAGCCGTTGTCGGCTGTGGGCTTGAGCAACACCGGATTCATGCGCACGTCCGGATCTCGCCGACAGGCTTGGGCCTGCACCACCTGGGCGCGCCCCATCTCGCAGCCATCGCGGGTCACGAACGAATTGAGCGACATATTCTGCGCCTTAAAGGGCGCCGCATCATAGCCGTCCTGCAGCAGAATGCGGCCCAACGCGGCACTCAACACACTTTTGCCGGCATTGGAAGATACGCCCTGCAGCATGATCGCTGGCGTGCGCCGCCGGACCGCTGTGGCTTTGCATCCCGCAGCGGTACCCAGTAAACGGGTCATGGCATCAACCAACCGCTCGTTGTCAGCGCGGGTGCGCACGGCCACGCGAAAGTACCTGCGATCCAGGCCGCGATAGTTATCGCACACCCGTATGGCGATGCGTTCGGATAACAGACGCCGGGCCAAATCGCGGGCATCCATATCGGAGCGCTCCAAGCGCGCCAGAAAAAAGTTGGCCGAGGAAGGATATACTTTGATGCCGATCATTTCGGACAAAGCGCGATAAAGCGTGGCTTTGCCTTCACACAGTTCCGAATGCGTGCGACCCGCGTAGGCGTCCTGTGCCAGGACAGCTTCTCCGACAGCCTGGGCCAGTGTTCCCACCGACCAGGGCGGCAACCATTCGCGCAGTTGCCGCGCAATGACCGCCGGGGCAAGCAAGTATCCCAGGCGAATGCCGGGCAAACCGTAGAACTTGGTCATGGAGCGCAGAACAATGATATTCGGCCGTTGATACGCAATGACGCTCCGATACTCTTGGATAAAATCGGCAAAGGCTTCATCGATGACAAAAAAGGTCGCAGGATGCCGCGCCGCACAGGCCAGCAGGCTGTCGATATCGAACAGGGTTCCGACGGGGTTGCAAGGCTGCCCGGCAATCACCATATCCTGCCCCTGCAAGTGACTGCTGACGACGGTCCAGTCGATTTTAAAGGCATTGCGCTCGTCCAGGGGCAAAAAGCGCACTTCCAGTCCGGCGCGTTCTACTGCAGTGGCATAATCGAGGTAGCTGGGGACGGGAATCACTGCGCGGCGACCGTTCAGCACGCGCGGCAGCGCATAGAGCAACTCCGTTGAGCCATTACCGGGCACCACCTGCGCGGAAGAAATCCGAAAGTGCGCGGCAATCGCTTCGCACAAGTTCCTGCTATGCGGATCGGGGTAATGCGCCACTTCAGCCAAGCGTCTGGCGATGACGCTGCGCAACTTTTCCGGCGGGCCCAGAGGGTTGATATTGGCGCTGAAATCCAAAAGCTGCTCTGTTTCACATCCGGCCGTTTCGGCCAACTCACGAATGTAGCCACCGTGTTCGAAAGACATCGGGCCACCTTTAATATGCATTTGGGCAAAAAAAATCCCCGGACCTGCGGGCAGGTCCGGGGATACCGTTTTTAATCCCTGAAAATATCTAGACTCCCATACCACGAGGAGTAAAGAACAAATCGCAAGCAAGCAGGTCTTCCGGCTTCCGAATCGTTCTACTTGCCGCGTCTTCCCATCCTTGCGGACAGTGACATACTATCGGCGTTCGTCCTCGGTTACGGCGGCGGGTCCGCGACGGATTCACACCGTCTTCCCTATCAAGGCCCAACGGGCCACAAGCTGGTGGGTAGCTACAACAGTCCACAAAGAAAAGTCAAGTGTTTTCGTTGCGCATCCAATGCTCTCCACGCCTGAACCAACCCACGATCAGCAATGCTTCGAACAGTGTGTCGAGCAAGTATATGGGTGATATCGTACCAATAAAGACATATACCAACTCGACCATGATCAACACCAGGGCGCTGCCGAGCGCCAGAACCGCAACTTCCAGGTGAATGCGTTGCCGGTAGGCTGCCAGGATCAACACCAGAGCGACAACGATAAGCAACAACCCCACCGTTTTGACCAGCCACAGATCGGTTTTGGGACCGGTAACCTCCTGAAAGGTCATGATATTGAGAAGTGGCCAAAGACCCATTACCAAGTAGTAAATCGCCTGGATCCACACGACATAGCGCGACCAGAAATCTGCTATCGTTCGCATGGATCGGGCATACCCATGTACCCGCCCCTTTTTAATGGTACCGGTTTGATTGTTTTGCATCTTTTTCTTCCATTCTAAGTGTTATTGTTCTTCGTCGGAGGCAGGTGCGCGCTCGGGCGCGTCTGCCGGCCGTTCATTCAGCCCGCCTGGTTCCTGACGCGGGCCATCGCGCCGGTCCTCCGGTTCTTCGTTCGGTTCTTTCGGCGGTTCAGCCGGTGCCGAATCCGATTCGGCAGGGCCGGTGGGCTGCTCGGGCGCTTGGGGCACTTGATCTGCAGGCGCCCTGCCGGGATAACGCCTGCGCAGTTGTTGTCTTTCCGCATCGATGCGCTCCTGAAGCTTGGCATACGCTGCATCCAGGGAAGACTCAATCACGGCCACCTGGCCCTCACTCATGATCAGGCGCTGCAGTTCCGGAATTTTGATTGCGGATCGGGCGATCAGATAGACCGGTTGGATGAACAGAACCGAATTTTCGAACGGCAAAATAATCATTTTGCCGCGCCGCACTGAAGATCCGGACTGGTCCCACAGGGTGAACATCTCGGCAATTTCAGGGTCCTGGTTGATGATGGCGTTGATCTGCTCCGGACCGTAAACCAATTCGCCTTTCGGGAAGTTGTAAATCACGATCCGGCCATAATGGGGCGGATCGGATCCAGCCAAGGCCAAAGCGCTCAGGTTGTTGCGCCCCCTGGGCATCATCGGCAGCAAGAGCAGAAAATCGGGTCTTTGTTCCTCAATCAGGTTCAGCGTCAAGTAGTAAGGCTGAAATGGCACCACGCGATCATCGATGATCGTGTCGGCGAAAGTCCATAAATCCTCCTGCTGGTAGAAAACACTCGGATCGGTCTGGTGATAGCGTGCATAGATGCGCATCTGGACGTTGAAAATGTCTTTGGGATAACGCACATGGGCGGCCAACTCCTGCGGCATGTCCTCTTTGTTCTTGAAAAATCCAGGATACATCCGCTGGTAAGCCTGAATAATCGGATCATTTTCATCATACACGTAAAAATCAACGCTGCCATCAAAGGCATTGACGACAATTTTGACTGAATTGCGAATGTAGTTGTAATCGGTATCCGGCGTCAGAAACGGCGCCGCCGCCGGATAATAGGTCGAAGTCGTGTACGCGTCGATAAACCAGTAGATCCCCGAAGGGGTTTGTACCGCATAGGGCGTCTCGTCCAACCGGAGGTAGGGTAGCAGGTGGCGAACGCGTTCCAAGATATTCCGCCGATATAAAATCTTGCTCTCGCGGGTGGTCTTGGTGGTGAAAAAGATATTTTTATCCTTGAAGTAATAGGCGAATATGAATTTTTTAAATAGCGAGCCAATCGGTACACCGCCGGTATTGCCTTCGTAGGTGTACATCACATTGTCGTTGCCTTGCGGATAATCCAATTCTCCCGAACTATTGGGCGCGATAACATAATCATAGGCACCGAGGCCGAAATAAACGCGCGGCTGGCTCGTTTCAAGCCCATACTCCGCAACGGGCGGCACGCCGCGCACAAACCAGGTCATAGGACTGCCGCCGTCCTGGCTGGCGGGAACCATGACTGTTCCGTAGCCATGCGTATAGGTCAGACGCCGATTAGTCCAATTCTGCGCCGAGCCCGGCAGGTTGTCATAATCGATTTCGCGTGGCGCCAGGAACACCTGATGATACCTATCGTCCACCGAATAGCGTGCAACGCTGACCGGTGGGAAAATGTAATACGCACGCAACTCCTGTAGCTGCTGGAAAACGGCTTCAAGCGTTTCTTCATCCCAAACCGGTATATTGCGCAGCATATCCTGGACCTCAAGCGCAGGGGCGTCCGTGGGGAACCGTTCATGTATAAAGTCGCGCATTTCGACATCGTTTAAACGATAGGCATCCAAAGTGGCTTCAATGTTGCGGGCTATGTAACGGGCCTCTTTGGACAATTGGTTGGGTTTGACCACGTAATCGGCAACAATACGATGCGGGAAATCGGTGCCGCGCAACAGCAACACCAGGCCGAGGCCGGCGGCCAGACCAATCGTCACCCATTTTCCACGGCCCGTGTATAAGATGACCAATAAAGAAAGGGGCACCGCCGCCAGCAGAATCATCGTCGCCCAGATCAGTGGCAAGGTGACATACATCTGGACATAGCCGGGCCCTGAGAAGGTCGGCAGATTGCTGCTGTCATAGACCAGGGCGTAACGTTGCAAGGCAAAATCCCAGATTACGATCAGAATCAGGATCATGACCAGGGCGCCCAGATGGTAGCGGGCGCCCTTGGACAGCCGCCGATAGTTCGTTAAAAAACCGCTGTCCATCGCATAAATGATCACAACGCAGGCCAACAGCACGGCGAATGCGATAAGCAACCATTCTTGCAAAAGGGTGTAAACCGGGTACCTGAAAAGATAAAAGGAGATGTCACGGCCAAAGAAAGGGTCCGCCACGCCGGAAGAAGGACCGAAAATAAAAAACAGGAATTTCTCCCACGAATGAAACGCCGGCAAGGCCACCAGGATGCCGAGCACCAGGGCAATCCCTCCATAGAGCAGGGTCGCTCCTGTACGGAAACGGTCGAGCAATCGCTGGCGCTGTGGCCGTCCTTCCACTGCGGTAGCGGTTTGTTCCGGCGACGCGAGGAGTCGTCCGGCAATACGCAAATTCAAAAAGAAGATTGCAAAGAAAAGGGCGACAACACCGGCAAATACCGCATAGCGGTAAAGCTTACGCTGCAAGTAGTAAAATCCGTAACCAAGCGATTCGAACCAATAGACATCTACAAGATAATCAATTGCCAGCATGCTGAGCAGTACGATCAATCCAATCGCGCCGACCAGCAGGAGCAAAATGACGAGAACCCTTCCCCTCCAAGGTCTGCCGGAATTTTCATTCTGCATTGGGTGCCCTCTTTCTTCAAGAGTATCTTTTTTCTTGCGTTTTGTGGACAGGTGTAACGGACGCGGAAGTGACTGACTCTGACATAAACCAACGGCGCACGCCGACATCTTATATGTTGCGCAAAGTCATTTTGCCATTTAAGCGGCTATGCATACCTGCGCATGATGAAGGCCAATCTCTACAAACCTAATTCAAAATACGGACGGTTCAATAGCAGACAACATGGAAAAGATGGATCAAAGCACCCCGACACGAAAATCATGGTATGGATCGCGACAGAAAAGCCCCTGGGGGCCCCCTGCCGCCTGATGATCACCATAAGAAACGAGCACGGCCGAATCCGCACACTAAAAAAAACTTTTGGTTATCCAGTTCGCTCCAGTGACTATTGGCAAAGTGTATTCGGGATTGGCACCTACGTCACCCCACGCCGTATCTTACTTGACCGAAGTGGATAACCAGAAAAAACTTTTTTTATTTTTTCGTTGGCCGATATTATCACGAGACTGTCGAATTCAGTAGCATTTTACCCGTTCCCGTTGAAAAAGGAGGTTGTACCGATGAAACACCCCGTTGGACTAAGGGCCCTGATGTTTTATGCTTGCATGGCACTGCTTGCGATTGCATTGAATGCGTGCGCCGGGCAGCAGGCCAATTCTGAAACGGATACCGCTGAGGAAAAAGCCGCTGCGCCCGTTGCCGTCAAATTACCCAAAAGCTACACCAAACTGATGTGTTATGCTTTCAGCAGCACGCCTGAAATCGCCAAGGATTATCCGGCAGCGGCCGGGGATGTGCAACATAGCATGATGACCGCACTGAGCATGAAAAACAGCTTCAGTGAAATTGGCATGGCCAAAGCGGGCAAAGCCGATGCCAAGGCCCTCCTGCTCAAGGCCACGGTCACCGAAATGCGAATAGTCAGTAGTGCCGCACGCATATGGGGAGGCGTGTTTGCCGGCAGTTCCAATGTTGCGCTCGACCTGGAATTAATCGACGGTGCAACAGGCAAGGTGGTACGCCAGGAGAAGTTATCCACAGCCAACAACGCCTGGGGCGCCACCTATAGTGGCGGATCGACCGATCATTCCATGCTCAACGACATGGGCAAAATCGTCGCCGATTATATTGCCGCTGTCAATTCCACCAAGTAAGCGCCTTTAGCGGGACTGGTTGCATTAGGAACGGTCGTATGGTCGGTAGGGGCGACTGGCCGTCCCTACCGACCTATCTACTCGTAGGGGCGAACGGGTTAAGTGCCGCGGGGGGGGCACCTCCCCTCAGGTCCGCACCTGCGGTGAACGGCAGCTTTTTCGAAAAATGGGGGTGAGAAGGCTTAAAGAGTTGAATTTCAAAATGCGTTACCCTGCGGGTGCCATTTCACAGCGTTGACTTTTAGGCGCATATTCGCTATTTGAGCGGGGTTCTGCAGAGCGGATGATGCGGTTAAAATGAAGCCCCTTTCGCTCCTGCATACGCCCGAATGCGTAACTTTGCCACTTAATATTGGACAGGACTGGATAGAGCTCGACAGTGGCTTCGCCTGGTTCGCCTGCTGAAAACTGGACATACAATGAAGAAACTGCTGGTCGTTTACTATTCCCAAACCGGGCAACTGACCCGAATTGTCGATTCGGTGCTAAAACCCCTCGCGGACAGTGGGCAGGTTCAACTGGTGTTTGAGCAGTTGCGCCCGCGCACCCCCTATCCTTTTCCCTGGACAGCCCTTGAATTTACAGACGTTTTTCCTGAATCCTTGCAGCAGCGAGGCTGCCCGCTCGAACCACTGCAATTCGATCCCGACGCCCATTATGATGGCATCATTTTAGCTTACCAGGTATGGTACCTGTCTCCAAGCATCCCGATCGCCGCTTTCCTGCAAAGCCCCGAAGCCGCACGCGTCATGCGCAACCGCCCGGTAACGACGATCATCGGATGCCGCAACATGTGGTTGCAGGCCCACGAAAAGGTCAAGGCGGCCATCGTTGGGCACCAGGGAAGGCTCGCCGGGAACATCGTGCTCCAGGATAACGCCCCTAACCTGCTGGGCGTCATTTCAATTACCGCCTGGATGCTGACCGGCCGCAAAGATCCATTCCTGAAAATTTTCCCCAAGGCGGGCATATCTGATGACGATATCGTTAACGCGGCTCGTTTCGGCCCCATCTTGTTGAACGCCTTGCACAACGACCGCTGGGACGACGTGCAATCCGAACTGATCCCCCGGGGGGCTGTGCGCGTTGTACCGTCTTACATCCTTTTCGAGCAGCGTATTTCCAAAATATTTGCCGTCTGGGCAAAGTTTATCGGCCGACAGGGCGGTGCGAAAGCCCCTGCCCGCAAACCGCGGTTACGCTTGTTCATCGGATATCTGTTCACCGCGATTTTTCTCATTGCTCCTCTGGCAACAATGGTCACCTTCGTACTGCAGCATCTCAAGCACGATAAGATCAGAAGTCTGGTGACTTACTTTGAAAAGAACAGTTACAATGCAGGGCTGTGCGGCCATTGCCCGCCTGCCTCGGCAGTGCACAAGCCGCCCGCCGGGTCGGCCGGAAGCAACCACACCAATCCGCGTTCTATAAGGAAGAGTGCCATATGAGTGTATACATTACGGACGTTGCCGCCTTTATGCCCAATCAGCCAGTGGACAACCAGAACATCGAAACGGTGTTGGGTAAAGTGAACAACTTGCCATCACGCACCAAGAAAATCGTGCTGCGCAACAATCAGATCCAACAGCGGCATTACGCCATCGATCCCACGACCGGCCACCTGACGCACACCAACGCCCAGTTGACTGCGGAGGCTATCCGGCGCCTGCGGCCTCATGCCGGTTTTAAAACCGATGACATCGAATGCCTGTGCTGCGGCACCACCAGTCCCGACCTGCACTTTCCTGGACACGCCCTGATGGTTATGGGAGAACTCAGCCTGCCACCCTGCGAAGCCGTCACTACCAGCGGCATCTGCCTGTCCGGCATGACGGCCATGAAATTCGCCTATCTCAATGTTGCCGCGGGCTGCAGCCGAAACGCGGTGGCGACCGGCAGCGAACTGGCCTCCTCCTATATGCGCTCAGCCTTTTTCACGATGGACGGCGCCCCGAATGCTGACCTGGAAAAAAATCCCATACGTCTTTTCGACGCCGATTTTTTACGCTGGATGCTCTCGGACGGGGCCGGAGCGGTTTATCTATCCGATACGCCGTCGGCCGATCGCCTGTCTTTGCGCGTTGAATGGATCGAACACTACGCTTTTTCCGGTGAGCTGGAAACCTGCATGTACGGCGGCGGCGTCAAAAAAGATGGCGGCGGCATGACCGGCTGGCGCCAGATGGAAGCCATTCCCGAAGAACAGAAACAATATCTTTACAATGTCCGACAGGACATCAAGATCCTGGACAAACATATCGTGCCCACGATGGGTCGTGCACTGGCGGCGGCGACCAGCAAGCATAAGCTTACTCCGGATGCGGTGGACTGGTTTCTGCCCCACTATTCGTCGGCCTTTTTCCGGCCGCGTTTTTATGAAGGCATGCGCGCGGTCGGCTTCGAAATTCCCTATGACAAATGGTTCACCAACTTAACCACCAAGGGCAACACCGGCAGCGCCGCGATCTTCATCATTCTGGCCGACCTTTTTGCCAGCGGCCAGTTATCGCCCGGACAGCGTCTGCTGTGCTTCATTCCCGAAAGCGGCCGGTTCGCCCATTGCTTCATGCTGCTGCAGGTGGTTGCGCCCGGTCAGAACACTTAGAACCGACCGCGCTTGGGCTTTGATCCATCATCGACAGGCACCCGTGGCTTGGCCCGCATTGACGGGCATGGCTGACCAAGCAATCACATCCTGATACCAGACCTGCATCGGGAACGCTGAAAATTGCAGCGGGATCTAAAAACGATTTGAAAAGCAGCGAATCATCCAGTAACATGCATCATCAGCTCAATTCAGAACCACCGCTCGAAACCATCTTCTTAGTATGCCTCTCTGACTGCCTGCCATGCGCCTGCAACTCTTCGGAAACGCTTTAGACCGCTCCAGTCAAACATCCAGTGAACCATCTGCGTGACATGCGTTCCATCGCAACGCCGGGATCATCCCATGGGCTGATCCCGAACGACCTGACAGGAAGGAACCGACATGGTTGAGATCATGCACAGCAACATATTGGAATTATCCAGAATGCGCGAGCAGGCCGCTCTGGGCGGCGGTGCACAACGTGTCGAGGCCCAGCACCGGCGCGGTAAACTCACCGCACGCGAACGCATCGATCTGCTCCTGGACGAGGGCTCGTTCGAGGAACTCGACATGCTCAAGGTCGGCCGCGGCGACATCACCAATCGGGATACCCGTTTTCCCGGCGACGGTGTGATCACCGGCCACGGGCTGATCAACGGTCGCGAAGTGTTCGTATTCAGTCAGGATTTCACGGTGATCGGCGGATCTCTGGGCGAAGGCCATTCTCAAAAAATCTGTAAAGTGATGGACCTGGCCAGTCAGGTAGGCTCCCCCATTATCGGCCTGAACGATTCAGGGGGAGCGCGCATCCAGGAAGGCGTCGACGCGTTGGCGGCCTATGGCGAAATCTTCCATCGCAACGTCAATGCCAGCGGCGTGATCCCGCAGATCTCCTGCATCATGGGTCCCTGTGCCGGCGGCGCGGTCTACAGCCCGTCGATCACCGACTTCGTCTTCATGGTGGCGCACACCTCCAACATGTTCGTGACTGGACCCAACGTGGTCAAGACGGTTATCCACAAGGAAATCAGCGCCGAAGAACTCGGCGGTGCCGATGTTCATGCCGAACGCAGCGGTGTGGCCCACTTCGTCTATCCCAATGACATCCTTTGCCTGCGCGGAGTGCGCCAGTTGATCAACTACCTGCCATCGAACAATCGTCAGAAACCCCCTTTCCTCGATCTCAACGATCCGCCCGAGCGCACCGATCCCACCCTGGATTACCTGGTACCGCCCAATCCCAATCAGAGTTACGACATGAACGTGCTGATCTACAGCATCCTGGATGGCGCGGAGTTTCTCGAGGTCCAATCGAATTTTGCGCGTAACATCATTTGCGGCCTGGGCCGCCTGGGCGGGCAGACCATCGGGCTGGTCGCCAATCAGCCGGCCATACTGGCCGGTGTGCTCGACAACAACGCCGCTTTCAAAGCGGCCCGGTTCGTGCGCTTCTGTGACGCCTTCAATATTCCCCTGATCTGCCTGGTGGATGTGCCCGGCTTCATGCCCGGCCCGGAACAGGAGCACGGCGGGATCATCCGGCATGGGGCCAAACTGCTCTACGCGTTTACCGAAGCCACGGTGCCGCGTATGACCGTTATCGTCCGCAAAGCTTACGGCGGGGCCTACCTGGTGATGAACTCCAAACACATCCACTGCGATATCAACTACGCCTGGCCCACTGCCGAAATTGCCGTGCTGGGCCCGCGCGGCGCTTCGGAAGTGATCTACCGCAAAGAGATCGACAGCGCGGCCGACCCCGAAGCCGTGTTGCATGAAAAGATGGAGCAGTACCGCAAACGTTACGTAAACCCTTTTCTGGCCGCCAAACGCGGCTATATCGACGATGTTATTTTTCCGAGCGAGACCCGCCACCGGCTGATCCGCACACTTCAGTTCCTGGAAAGCAAGAAAAGTGCGCGGCCCGATCGAAAACACGGCAACATCCCTTTGTGAGGAAAAACCATGTTCACGAAAATTCTGATTGCCAATCGCGGCGAGATTGCCGTCCGCATCATTGGAACCTGTAAACGCATGGGCGTCGGGACAGTGGCGGTTTATTCAGAGCCCGATTTCCGCAGCCTGCACGTGGTCCAGGCCGACGAAGCGGTGCTTTTGGGCGGCGCGCGCCCAGCGGAATCCTATCTGAATCAGACCAAGATTCTGCAAATCGCACGCGATAGCGGCTGCCAGGCCATTCATCCAGGATACGGTTTTCTATCGGAAAACGCGGCCTTTGCCGATGCGGCCGCGAAGGCTGGGCTTGCTTTTGTCGGCCCGCCCGGCCCGGTTATTGCCATGCTGGGCGACAAGATCGCCGCCAAGCAGCTGGCGGCGGCAGCCGGGGTGCCCACTGTGCCCGGTCACATTAAGGCGCTGGTCAGCTACGAGGATGCAGCGGAGGTGGCCGCCGAGGTCGGTTACCCCATTTTGCTCAAACCGGCCGCCGGCGGCGGTGGTAAAGGAATGCGCACGGTCTATCGACCTGAAGACTTGGCCTCGGCCCTGAAAATGTGCCAGCAGGAAACCCGCAAGGCTTTCGGCGACGACGCCATCTTCATCGAGCGCTATATCGAGGCACCACGCCATATCGAAATTCAGGTGATGGCCGACAGCCACGGGCATGTGATCTATTTGGGGGAGCGCGAATGCTCGATTCAGCGGCGCTACCAGAAAATCATCGAAGAGTCGCCCTCCATGGCCCTGGACGAGCCCACCCGCGCCAAAATGGGCCAAATGGCCTGTGCGCTGGCCCAGCGGTCCGGATACATCAACGCCGGTACTGTCGAGTTTATCTTCGACAAGGATGGCCAGTTCTACTTTCTGGAGATGAACACCCGCCTGCAAGTCGAGCATCCGGTCACCGAGATGGTCACCGGCCTTGATCTGGTGGAACTGCAGTTGCGCGTGGCCGACGGAGAACCACTGCCGCTGAAGCAGGAACACATCGAATTGAACGGCTGGGCTATCGAGGCACGCGTCTGCGCCGAAGATACCGACCGAGGCTTTGTGCCATCCGTGGGATTGATCACGCGCTATGCCGAACCGCGCGGCAGCCGCATCCGCGTGGACAGTGGCGTCGATGCCGGCAGCACCGTGCACGTTTTCTACGACCCGATGCTGGCCAAGGTCATTACCTGGGGCAAAGATCGCGAGCAGGCCCGCCTGAAGATGGTACGCGCGCTCAATGGCTACCATATCGAAGGCATCAAGACCAACGTGGATTTCGCCAACCAGGTAATCACGCATCCAGCCTTTATCTCCGGCCAACTCTCCACCAACTTCATCGCTGAGCACCTAACGGAGCAGACAAAACGGGTGGCCCCGCCGGAGAAAAATATTCACTTCATGGCTATCGCGGCCACCCTGATCCATCATCTGCGCGATAACCTGATTCAAAACAGCCTCCTGCCGATGCGCGCCCGCGTGGGCCGCACAAGCGCACCCAGAATACCGCCTGCTTACATTGCCAAGAGCGACGGTTTCATTTTCGCCATCGCTATCGAACGGCAGATCCGTGAAAACGAATGGCGCGTCCAGGTAAACGATGTCCGTTATGAGGTCATCACGCCGCCCATGGAGTATTACCGGCGCAGATTGAAATTGGTCATCAATGATCAACCCCATCATTTTCGGCTCAGATACAGCGGCAACTTCATCGAAACCGCCTTTTGCGGCAATATTCAGACGTTTGAAATCTACACCCCCAAAGAGTGGCAATTGGCGCAGTTTATGCCGAAGCCGGTTCCCAAGGCGACGGATAATCTACTCAGGTGTCCCATGCCGGGTCTGATCGTAGAGATCAAAACCCAACCCGGTGTCCGCGTATTCAAAGGCCAGGAACTGCTGACCATCGAATCCATGAAGATGGAAACGTCCGTTGCCTCACCGGTCGATGGCGAGGTCGCCGAAATAGGTGTCGCTCCTGGTGACGCAGTGGATACGGGAACAGTGCTATTGTCATTCAAATGAGCCGGCGTGCCCGCAAGAATGCCCCCGTGCCATAAAAGGACCGGCCACGTTGGCTTTGCGCCTGCACATCAGCACCCGTCCCGACTGGCAATCAATGGGTTGCCCGGCAGGTCACCTGCGCACCACGATCATCCCCCTGAACTGTAATTTTGCTTGACCCCCGACAGCGATGAGCCTCATATTAAAAGGTAACTGCTGAGATACAGGGCCGTATCCGATCTTCTCGCATCCATTGCCGACTGAACGGGGAAAGGGCCGTTTGTATGCCAAGCGCAAACCTTGCGAAACAGATCTTCCGGTTGCTTGGAGCAGCGCTCCTTCTCAGCCCAATCATGTGGGGATGCAAAGCGGAATTCCCTATCCGCATCGGGTTCCTGGCCGGGACATCAGGCCGCGTTGCCGATTTGGGTATTTCCGGACGGGATGCCGCCCAGTTGGCCATCGCCCAATGCAACCGGGCCGGCGGCGTGGCCGGCCATAGGGTGCAATTGATCATCAGAGACGACCGCCAGAACGCCGAGGTCGCCCGCCAGGCGCTCCAGGAGTTGATCCGCGAAGGCGTGGTCGCCATCCTCGGCCCCATGACCAGCGATATGGCCGATGCCGTGAGGCCGCCTGGCCAATCAACACAAAAATGCTTCTTATGAGTCCTACCGCCACAGCGGAAACGCTTTCCGCCAAAGACGACTACTTTTTCCGGACGACAGCCACCACGGATCTCTATGCGCAAGAGGTCATTCTCGAACTGAAGCATTTCGAGGGGCTGCAAGGCGATTTTAGTTTCGACAGCTTTGGTGATGTGCAAAAACCACAGGTATCCATCAGCACTGTCCGGGACGGGCAATTCTTTTTTGTGGAGTAATCGTATGCCAAGACGCATTCCTTTGCGCAGCTTTTTGTCACTGCACTATGGGTTGGTCATCACAGTTCAGTTGGTGATTGTGGCCATCTTGGCCTGGCTGATTCTACTACCCCAGATGCGCGACGATATCAGTGTCCGTCATCAAGCGCTTGCGCGCGCCATTGCCGGACAAGTCGAGGCACATCTGCTGGGTGGCGAACGCCAGCTGAGAATTCTGGCAGACTATATTCAGCTCCGGGCGAACCGCCCGGCGACGGAATGGACTGCTTTGCTGGATGCCCACTGCGCGGACGGTGACCTGTTTGAGACCATCTACATTGCCGATTCCAGGAATCAGTCGATCAGCAGCGCGGGTCTGGCGCGCGAACGGCGCGCCAAGCGCGAAGACCTGATAGGTATGGACATTTCCGGCCGGGGCTTTCCGGCGCTCGCCCGACAAAAGAAAACCACCGTATGGTCAGAAACATTTCTATCGACCGCCAGCAGCCGAATGGCCGTCGCCGTGGCCATTCCCCTCGTTGGACATACGCTGATCGGCGAAATTACCGTCGACCGGCTGTCGACCATTGTCAGCAACCTGCCCGCGGCCACAGGATCTTTCATGATGATTCTGGACCGGCGCGGAAGGATCGTTGCCGACTCCCAGCGGGTGATGGGTGGCCAGCAACTCGATCCCAAAACATTGCCAACTCCGGTCAGCAACGACATATCCGCCTCACGTCACTTCGAAATGGACGGTCGCAGCCTGATCGGAACGGTCGTATCGGTCGATCAACTCGGCTGGAAGATATTGGTCGCCCAGCCTCAAAGTGTGGCTTTTCAACCGATCCGATCCACCTTCGGGGTGATCGGTCTTGGCTTGATCACCGCGCTGTTGTTTGCCATCGGGCTGGCAACCTTTCAAGCAGGAAAGCTGACCAATCTCTTTGGGGTGTATGCAGACCAGGCGCAATCCATCGCCCGCGGTTTTTACGACCTGAAATGGCCGCCATCCAAAACCATAGAATTCGCGCATCTGGGTGACAGCCTGCGCCAAATGGCCGATACTATCCGTGCGCGGGAACGCCAGTTGATCGACAATGAGAACAACCTGCGCATCACCTTGAATGCCATCGGTGACGCTGTGATTGCTACGGATGCCAATGCGTTCGTCACCGCCATGAATCCGGTGGCTGAACAATTGACGGGCTGGACGGCCCCCCAAGCGATCGGCCGGCCGCTGTCGGAAGTCTTTCATATCGTCAACAGCCAAACCCGGCACATCGTCGCCAACCCTGCGAAAAAAGTACTTGCCGAAGGCAAAATTGTCGGATTGGCCAATCACACCGTGCTCATCGCCCGAGACGGCCGTGAATACCAGATTGCCGACAGCGGCGCGCCTATCCGTCAGGCGGACGGCGCTATCGCCGGTGTGGTGCTGGTATTCCGGGATGTCACCGCAGCCTATCTCAACGAACAGAAGATCCGCGATAGTGAAAGACTGCTCAAGAACATCACCGACAATGTTCCAGGTATCTTCTACCGATTAGAGGCCTCGCCTGGCCACGCCTATACAATGACCTTCATCAGTGAAAAAGTGTCCCAGATTCTCGGCCTGGAAGTGACCGCCGAAAATTTTTTCACTCAATTCTGCAAGCACATACCGGATGATCAGAAAGGGCACTTTCTAGAGTCTATCCGCAGTGCCGTCGATGAAATCCGTCCTTGGCGCTACGAAGGACCTTTTATCAAACCCGATGGCGAAGTGATGTGGATCTCGGTCAATTCCCTGCCCCACAAAGAAAAAGACAATGTGTACTATGGCGTCTTGATGGATATCACCGAGCGCAAGCACGCCGAAGAAGAGGCCAGGCGCCTGCAGGCCGCCCTGACCCAATCGCAGAAAATGGAAGCCATCGGTACGCTGGCCGGGGGGATTGCGCACGACTTCAACAATATCCTGTCGGCAGTGATCGGTTATGCGGAGTTGACCCTGCGCCAGGTCAAAGACGATGATCGGTTATCGCGAAATATGGAACAGATCCTGGCGGCCGGCATGCGGGCCAAAGATCTGGTCAGCCAGATTCTGACCTTCAGCCGCCAGGACAAACACAATCTCAAGCCCCTGCAAGTCGGGCCATTGATCAAAGAAGCCCTCAAGTTGCTGCGATCTTCCCTGCCGACCACCATCGAGATCTCCCAGCAGATTGCCGCCGATGTGGACAACGTGCTGGCCGATGCCATCCAGATTCACCAGATCGTGATGAATTTGTGCACCAACGCCGCCCAGGCCATGGAAGAAAATGGCGGTCTTCTGACCGTGGGTTTGCAACAGGTTGTCCTGACCTCCAGGGATAGTCACCTGCCTTCGGAGCTTAGTCCGGGGCGTTACCTGAAACTGAGCATTCAGGACACGGGGCCGGGCATTCCGCCTCAGATCCGAGAAAAAATTTTCGAACCGTACTTCACGACCAAGCAAAAGGGCAAGGGCACTGGCCTCGGCCTGTCAGTGGTCCACGGGATCGTGCAGCGCTATGGCGGTGCTATCCATGTATCCAGTCAACCCGGCGGTGGTACACTGTTCAATGTCTTCATCCCGTCCATAGAAAAGTTCCAATCCATGGAGACATTGACCAAACCAGCCCTGCCGAAGGGCAACGAATCCATTTTGCTGGTGGATGACGAGTCCGTCATTACGGATGTCGGCCAACTGTCATTACAAATGCTGGGGTATAAAGTGGTGACCAGCAACAACAGCCTTGCGGCACTGGAAATCTTCAAAAAAGCCCCTTGGGCGTTCGACCTGGTGATCAGCGACATGACCATGCCCAAAATGACCGGCGACAAACTGGCGGTGCAATTGCTGCAGACCCGAAAAGATCTGCCGATCATCCTGTGTACCGGCTTCAGTGATAGGATTTCCGAGAATACGGTGGCCGCCATCGGAGTGAAGGCCTTGGCGATGAAACCGCTCTCCGTCAGTGATCTGGCTTTCCTGGTAAGAAAAACTTTGGATGCGGCCAAACGTGTTGACTGAAGAACTATTTGATCAACGCGCTGAAATCTTTGCGCACTGGTTCATAATGGGTTTGGAAGAGCGCGCTGGAAATCAGAAAATCGGCGGTCGCCCGGTTGCATGCCACGGCCACGTCATAGAGCACCGACATGCGCAGCAGGGCCTTGACATCCACATCGTGAGGCTGAGCAGTCATCGGGTCCCAGAAGAAAATCAGCACGTCCAGCTCTTCATTGGCGATCATGGCCCCCAACTGCTGGTCACCGCCCAGCGGTCCGCTTTTCAGCCGATGGATCGCCAAATCGCAATGCGCCTCAATGACCTTGCCCGTGGTGCCGGTAGCATACAATGTATGCCGGACCAGGGTGTCGGCGTGATGCTGGACCCACGCAAGCAGATCCTTTTTCCGTTCATCATGAGCCACCAGTGCGATACGTTTGACGGCCTTCATGGAACCCCTCCCCAAATGCAATCTTGCTGTGGTGTATCATCCCTTTCTTTGCAGCAGCTCGATGGTGACCCCATCGGGCGCCTGCAGGAAAGCGATGCGCAAAGACGGTCCGAAGTCCATCGGATCAACCGTAAAAACCACCCCTTTTTGCTTCAGAGCGTTGCAGTAGGCATCCAGATCGCCGCGCACAGTGAAGCCGAAATGATCGATGCCCCATTGCAGCCCTTGGCGAAACACAGGGTCTTCCCCAGCGCGCCGACCGCGGATAATCAGCATGGCGCCTTCGAAGTCCAACACGACTTGGGGCGCCCCGCGCACCGTCACCGAAGCAGAAAGGGTACCGCCCAGATGGTCCACGTACCATTGAGCGGCAGCCAACGGGTCGGGACTGAACAGATGGATGTGGTCAAAACATAACGTGCGTTCTGTCATAAATGACTCCTTTTGCGTTTCCGTTGGCCCCCATTGGCCTTTGTCCGTTTGACGTGTGACCGTGATGCGTTGCCATGTGATCCGTTTCTACACGCAGCCGCTCGAAATTTTCAATCAGGACCGGAAGAATACCGCGCCCCGGAACCGCCGATGCACCATCTCCCCCGCATTATTTCATCACAACGGGCTACCGGCCCCCGGAACTCCCGACTCGCACGGTACCCCCGTTTGACACAACCCGCAGCCGTAGCCTTCGAAGCCGTAATGCGTTTTCACGTAGTCACGGGTCTTGCGCACGTGTGTGAAGCAAAGCGCCTTGTCTTTACCCGTTTCGCTGATCGCGCCCACCGGGCAGCGCGCGATGCACTTTTTACAGATACCCCGGCTGTAGTACAAGCAACCGGCGCGGTGATCGGCATAAGGCCGCGGGCTCGGCGGTATACGCAGCTCGGCCACTACCGAACCTGTGCGCATGGCTTTGCCGACCGGCGTAATCATTCCGTCGCACAAGCCGAAGGTGCCCAGACCGGCGGCGTAAGCCACATGGCGTTCGGACCAGGTCGAGGAGAAGCCATATTTGGGTGAAATGCGCCGGCTGAATTGCGGTGTCAGCAGCGGTGCCACCGCCCGGCACCCTTCTTCTTTGAGGGAAGCCACAATATGTTGGCGCAGAGCGACATTGACCTCTTCGCCGAAAATGCGCGCCCGGGCCCAACGCTCCGACGGATAGATCTTTTCCTTGCGGTTATCCGTCTTTGTAGCGTCGGTCTGCGGCAGGATGTAGCTGATCACCGTGAGTTGTTCGGGGCGTACGCCGGTATCCCCGAAGGTGAGCGCGAAGATCTCCCAAGGGGTCATACAAAAAGGCCCGACATGGTCCTTGTACGCCTCAAAGAGCGGGTCGTCGCCTTTGGCGAAACCGACCAGTGGCCGGTCGAAGGCTTTTTCACCGGCAGGGTTGCAAAGCGTGTTCTTCGGCGATGTTTCGATAAATGCGGCGACCAGGGTGTCTATCCATTGCGCATCGATAGTCATTTCCAGAAAACCTTTCAGTAAAACAGTAGCCATCCTTCACCATCGGCCGACCGGATTGATCGGGCACGATATGTTAAGCGAAAGATTCTATCGTTTGTCAAATTCAATTTGATGATCTCGTAAAAAGTCGACAATCTGCCATTCGAATAGTCCTCGTTCACGGGGCAATGTGCTACCATTATCTTTTTCTGGTTTCGTTTAAAGGTCTGTGTTTGAAGGCCTGCGGTCTTTCCAGGGCCGGGCCGCTTCCAGTTGGGACGCCAATCGCAGCAGGGTGGCTTCAGCGCCGAACCGTGCTGAAAAAAGCAGGCCCACCGGCAGGTTGTCGGCCGTCCAGTAGAGCGGTACCGACATCGAGGGCTGACCGGTGGCGTTGAAGAGACTGGTAAATCCAAAAAAAGAGAACAGGTGAGACACGTAGTCGCGCACATCCGTTGAATGGGTATCCAGGTAACCCAACGGCACGGGCGGCTGCAGCAGTACCGGGCTCAACAGGACATCGTAGTTTTCGAAAAAGCGTGCGACCTGTCGGCCGGTGGCGTGAACGGTGTGTATCGCACTCAGGTAATCCAGGGCACTGCGGCGCTTGCCTGCCTGGGCCGAGCGCCAGGTGACGTATTCCAATTCGTCCGGTTGAATGTCGCGCCCCAGGGCAGCGGCGCGCGCTGCGACCATCGCATAGGAATTGGCGTCGATCACGCTCACGGCGGCACTCTGGAGCGCTTCGACATCATATGCGGGATAGGCCTCAACCAGAGTGTGCCCCAGGTCGGCACACAACGCGATGGCGCTGTGCACCGCGGCGACGCACTCGGGGTGCACGGGCATCCCACCCGGCGCGGCCGTGCAGAAGGCAATACGCAGCGTCCCCGGCGGTCGTCCCACCTCCTGCAGGAAGGGCCCGGAAGCTGGCGGCGCCCAGTAGGGATCGCCCAGGGAAGGACCGGCCGCAACATCAAGCAGAGCAGCGCTGTCTCTGACCGAACGGGTGATCACATGATCGCTGCTCATCCCGCCCCAGCCTTCGCCGGTATCGGGTCCGACCGGAATGCGCCCGCGCGTCGGTTTGAGACCAAACAGGCCGCAGCAGGCGGCCGGAATGCGGATCGAACCGCCGCCGTCCGAGGCATGTGCGGCCGGCACCATGCCGGCCGCCACCGACACGGCCGCGCCGCCGCTGGAGCCGCCACTGGTACGCTGCAGATCCCACGGGTTGCGGCAGGGGCCATACAGCGCCGGTTCGGTGGTCACGGTGATGCCGAACTCAGGCGTATTGGTCTTGCCGAAAATGACCAGTCCGGCCTGCAGGTAGCGTTCGACCAGGGTGCTGTGATGATCCGGGATAAAATCGGCATACAGACGGCTGCCGTAAGTCGTGGGCACGTCTTTGTAGAAGAGCCCCAGGTCCTTGAGCAAAAACGGCACGCCGCACAGTGGCCCTTGGGGCAATCCTGCCGCGATCCGCTGGCGGGCCTCGTCGTACATGCAATGCACAACGGCATTGAGCCGCGGGTTGCGCGTCGTGACCCTTTCGATAGCCGCCTCGAGCAGTTCAATGGGCGTCGTTTCACCCCGGCGCACCAGTTCAGCCAATCCGACCGCGTCGAATTTTTCATACGCATCGCAAGCACCCATTTACACGCTCCTTCTGTCTGCGTCCGTTCAGAAAACCATTCGCATAGCCAGCGCCGCGCCTATTCCATACGGATATAGCAGTCTTTGTGAAATGGCGGGCTGCACACAGCGAAAAAAACCAGATCGCCGCTGCCACTATTGGTGATTCTCTGGGGCATGTCAACCGGAATACGGACCACGTCACCGGGCCCAACCGTCGCCGGCGACATGGCGCCGATCTCCACCCGTCCCTGCCCGCTAACGATGATGTAGCGCTCGGTCACCCCGTCCAGACGATGCCAACCGGTCGTCACGCCGGGCAAGACCCGCGCACGGGCGATGGAAACAGCTTCATCGCCATCATCATTGGCAGTTTCCGTGATGAAACAGCGCTCTTCGGTCCAGAATTCCACGGCGTCGCTTTCTCTTTTAATTTCGGCACGCAATACACGTCTCCTGGCCGCCTTGGGACGGCTGCTCATTACGATGATGCGCTCAAGAAAACCCAGCCCGCGGTACGCCACGATGGATAACCCTGGCGCCGGTTCATTCGACGAAGGGGCCGGCTTCGCGCGGGTAGCGCGCATAAAGCCGATCGCCCCCGTCGGCTGAATTTCATCAATTTTTCCTCTCAGGCCTGCGAGGGTACACGTGAGGCTCTGCGGCTCGACACGGGTTTAGCGAAAAAGATGAACAGATGCGCGCCGGATTACCAGCGACGTTTGCTCAACACAAGCAAAGACACCCCGAGCGCGGCGCCGAAAAAGAGCAGCAACAGCGTCAATTGCCCCCAAACGGCCGACAAGCCGCCGTCGCGCACGAGCAGGGTCATAAACGCATCATGTGCCCAGGCCAGCGGCGAGGCTTGGCTGATCACCTGCATGGCGTGAGGCATGGCGAACACCGGCACCATGATCCCGCCCAGGGCCGCGGCAATCACGATTGAGACAGGACCCAGTACGGCAGCCTGTTCGTTGGTGCGGGCCACTACCCCCAGCAAAATTCCGTAACCGGTGGCGGCCAGGGCGCTGCACAGTGCCACGACCAGCATTTCCCATGCATGCCCGCCGATCACGAAGGCATCTGTGCCCAGCAGCGGCAACAGCCATTTGCCCACCAGAACGATACACAAAAACTGTATCATGCAGACGCCCGCATAGGCGGTCAGCTTGCCCAGGATCAATGCCGTTCGCGAAACAGGCATCACGAGCAATCGTGCCAGAATGCCTTCGCGCCGTTCGCGAATCAAAGAGCCGGACAGGGGTACGACGATGAAAAACATGCCGAACAAGGCCCAGGCCGGCACATTTTGCTGCACGGCTGTCGGCAGGCGTTCGAATTTGGCCGATCCCGTGGACTGCACCGAGATGCACACGACCGGCGCCTGCATGATGTCTCCGCCCAGGGTCGGCACCAGTTGCTCGGTGATCTGAGGAGCGAATCCGCCTGCCAGGGCAGCGACGCGCTCACGCAGATGCCGCTCGAGGGAATCCCCCAGGTATTTCATGCTGTATTCGGCCTGCATGACTGCCAGGGCCTGATGCAAGACGCCATTGACGGCGGTCCGGTAAATCGACTGGACGGTCGGATCAAAATGCACCGCCACTTCGGGAAGATCCGAACCAGGGGCGGCCGCTTCCGACTCTCCGGCCACCAGGCGCTCCATGCGAGCGCGCACGCGCTCAGCCACCGCAGCGGTCAATCCCGCCGGAATGGCCGCATAAAATTGCAGCTCGCCCTGCGCCACCATGTCAGCGGCCTTTTGCGTATCCACGGCCCGGCCGTCCCATACCCGCCGGAAGGTCACGGTCTCGTTGGCCTCCAGGGCGTGCACCAAAACTTGGGCGGCGGCACCACCGTCGGCATCGACCAGCGCTCCCCTGATGCGCAAGCCGCCCGTCTGGCGCAGTACGTTATCCTGCACCAGCGTGATCACAACGACCAGAGCCGCCGGCATCAAAAACAGCAGCAACAAGCCGGTCCGGTCCCGGATCAGCAGAAGCCATTCCTTGTGTATGGTGGCCACCCATTTAAGCATCGATCCAATTCCCATCCGCGGCTTTTCCCTGAAAGCAGCGGACATCACTACCAAAAATAGCCAGAATACCTACCTTTACCCTATCTACGCGACTGACATTGAGAAATAGTATCCTAATCACGCAACTGCCGCCCGGTCAGTTTCAGGTACAAGTCCCCCAAATCAGCGCAGTCGGGATGCTGTCGCATGAGTTGCCCGGTGTCGCCCAGTGCAATGATCCGGCCCTGATCCAGGATTGCCAGACGCGAGCAGATGCGCTGGACCTCTTCCATGTAGTGGGTGGTATAAATGATGGTGACCCCCTCTTCTTTCAATTGAATCAGGTTCTCGAGGATTCGATTGCGGGATTGGGCATCGATGCCCACAGTGGGTTCGTCCAGGAACAGCAGGCGGGGATGATGCAGGATGCCCGCGGCCAGGTTGATACGCCGCTTCATACCGCCTGAAAATGTACTCAAGGCCAGGTCGCCGCGTTCGGCCAAACCGGCCACCTGCAACCCCGAACGAACCGCCGCTTTCAACGCGTCCCCCCGCAGGCCGTACAAACGGCCGAAGTAAGTCAGGTTTTCCGTTGCGCTCAGTGTTTCGAACAAGGCGATGCGCTGGGGTACCACCCCGATGTGCTGACGCACCCGCCGAGGATGGCGCAACGCATCCAGACCGCAGATCTGCACCTGGCCGCCAAGCGGGCGCAGCAGGGTGCTCATCACCGAGATGGCGGTGGTTTTGCCGGCACCGTTGGGCCCGAGCAAGCCGAATATTTCGCCGTTGGCCACCGTCAGATCCATCGCCTGCAGTGCGGGCTCCGTTGCACCGGGATAAACATGGGTCAAACCGCTTACCCGCAGCACGGGCACCGAGGAGGGCTCCGAAGAGTTGAAAACGAGTTGCGAAGGGGCTGCACTCACGACAACGGCCTGTATGGGTGGACAAATAAACCTTCCGATCAAGCAACGGCTCTTAACACGGGGCCTGTGGACGGTCAACCCAATGATCGGCCTGTGCGCGGCAAGAACCATCCACAGGTATATGCGTATTGCCGGCTCTCTGGCCATCACGGAAGCATTTTTGGGCATATCTCAGGAAGGTGGGTGATGGCTATCCGCAGTACATGGGCGCCACTTTTTCCAGGAAATCGCCCTGTTCATCCAAGAAGCGCTGCAAACTGTGCAAGCCGATGAGAGGCGTTACGGCGCGGGAAATGGCGCTGATGGGGATATCGGCGAAATCGCATTGAAAGCGGGTGTTGGGTGAATCGGGTACCATCTTATTGACGATAATTTGTGCGACCGGCATGTCGAACCCTTTGAGCGTTTGCACGATCCGCCGAGATTCGGAAAAAGACAGCGTGTCCGGATTGAGCACCAAATGAATATGGGTTTGCTGAGGATCCCTGAAACCTGCACACAAGGCTTGGTAGCTGCTTTGACGTTTGACAATTCTTTGCAGAACTTTGTCTTTCTCCAACTCAAGATGGCCCAGCTTAATTCTTGTAATCATCTCTTTTTTACGAATGATTTCCTGGCGCATTTTCAGCAAAGCCTCGATCCACACCAATGAAAGCGCTGGCAGACCGAAAAATCGCAGGGAAAGCGCGGTCGGCGGCATATCGAACAGCACAAAGTCATTGTCCGCATAGCGTGCCGCAATGTGCTGAAAAGCCTGCAGGAGGGCGTATTCTTCCAGACCGGGGGCGAATTGCATGACATTCAGATATCCCTCGAGATTGAAGGCGGTCAAATAGCGATAGCTTTGAAGTATTTCAGTGCGAACATCCTGCAGATATCTTTTGATCCAACGCGCCTGATCGATTTCCATCACGCTCAGGTTGGGCGTGACCGCCGAGGGCTTGTCATTGAGGCGCTGTTGAAAAATATCAGACAAATTGTGGGCCGGATCAAGGGAGACAAGCAGCACGCGGCGATTTTCGGAAGCCAGGCAAACCGAGATCAGCGCGGCCGCGGTGGTTTTGCCAACCCCGCCCTTACCTAAAAGATAACAATGGACCGATTTTTCCAGAGGATTCTCCATCTCAGTTGAACGCCTTGGGCTACAGCAAGGATCGAACCGATTCACCGGGTCAGTCGATACCAAAAATGGAAAACAGCCTGGATATGGGTTCGTTGGCCGTTTCTACATTCTGAACCATGAGAGCGAGTTCCCGTTCCATGTGCGGCGCCAGGTCCAGGGCAATATGCATGGGCGGCGACGGCAGCCCTACAAAAGATCCCAGCACGATCAGGCCGAAGATATGCTCCAACTCCTCTACTTCGGCTTCGATGGTCTGCACGGCTTTGCCACGCGCCACCTCGTCGGCGACATCACGAAAAGCTTTCAATCTATCAATCATGCGGCGCAGCATCGCGTCCTCTTCATGATGGGTACTCCAGCCCGGCCCGGAAGATACGTTTTTCCAGGGCGATCCTGTTGGGTGATGGATAATAGTAGTAGGCGGCATACAGCGCCATCAGGACAGTTCCGACAAAATGAAAATAGGTGATCGGAAGCGCATAGGCCAGGGCTGCGAGATAGGCAGGTATCAGCGCGACGATGAGGAACCTGCGCTCAAAGGCGAGCAGATCGGCCATCGGTGTTCGTTCCTGATGGCGGATGCGATGCAGAAACAGGGTCCGGTAAAATATCGGAAGCGCTATGGCGAAGGTGCCTGCAAGAATAAAAAGGGCCGGGCCGGCCAAGCCTGACCAGGGTGCTTCAGGCCCGAAGTGGTAGCCGGCGTATTTGGCCAGATAGATCACGGCGATAACGAGCAACGCCGGAACGAGCAGACGGAAATAGGTCTTTTTGAGTTGGCGCGTCATTTTCGATTCATCCGGACAGTTGTTGGGGCGCTTGAAGGTGTGGTCAAAAGGGTCCCCCTGGCGCGTGCAACGAATCGGTCTTGCACGCACCAGGGAAAAATGCTTTTCAACGACCGGCGCAACCCTATGTGGTAATTGGCGCCGGTACCTCCGGAACGATTTTCTTCGGTACGAAGAACGCGATCAGGCCTTCCACCAGGATCCAGGCTGCAAGGATGATAACAATCAGGTTGATGGCCTGCAAAAGCAGGTTATGCTGGGCACCGAAGGAGATCTGGTTCAAAATGGCGGCCCAGAGGGTGATCACGGCCATGAAGATTGCCGGAAATCCCGCCACGACCCACTTGAGACCGCCTTTCGTCTTCAGGTAGAGGGTGATGATGATGAGCGCCAAAGCGGCCAGGGTCTGGTTGGTAGCGCCGAAAAGCGGCCACAGTTTCAAGGCGCCGGCGCCGCTGGCCCCCGTGGCGAATGCGAGAAACAGCGCGCTGCCCACCGCCACGCTGGTGGCCGCATACCGATTGGTGAGCGCCTGGATTTTCAACCCGGCGAAAAGTTCGGCCACCACGTACCGTTGAATCCGTGTGGCGGTATCGAGCGTCGTGCCGGCGAAAGAGGCCACAAATACTCCCATGATGGTCACCCCAATGGCTTTGGGAATACCGAGCGTTGCGATCATGTTCGCCGATCCGTCAACGAATGCCCCCAGCATGGCCCCGAGACCCGATGCCGATGCCCAGGAAGCATAGTGCGTGGTCCAGGCTGCCACCCCGGTCAAGGTTTCCCCGGATTTGGTGGTGTAAGCGATGCCAATACCGGCACAGGTCGCAATCACCACGAGCGTGGCCAGGGCCCCTTCCAGCAACATGGAACCGTAGCCTACAAAGAGCGAATCTTCTTCGCGGGCCACCTGCTTCGATGAGGTTCCCGAGGAGACCAGGGCGTGGAAGCCCGAGATTGCCCCGCAGGCAATGGTGATAAAAAGAAAAGGGATCATGGATGGGGCTTGTGCCGGCTGAAACTGCACCGCCGGAGCAACGATGTGCAGTTGACCGCTGAACGCGGAAGCCAGGATACCCAGAATGATCAACGCCATGGCCACCATGAGCTGATGGGAATTGATGAAATCGCGTGGCTGCAAAAGAGTTGTCACCGGCAGCGTCGAAGCGATAAACGCGTAGGTCAGCAAGATGATGGTCCAGACGCCGGTACCTGGTATCCCTGCCACCTCAGGCATTTTAATCGGCAAATAAGCGCCGATGATGACCGTGAGATACATGACGACCACCGCCACGATCGACCAGCTCAAAACACTGGCCCCTTTTTTATAAATCATGTGGCCCAAGAGGACAGCAATGGGAATTTCAAGCCAAACCGGCAGCACGGATTGCGGATAGAGGCCGAAAATAATCGCGATCACAAGTCCGAAAACAGCGATCACGATCCACAGTTCCAGGAAGACAATCAGGAAGAAAAAAAACTTGGTGCGTTCGTTGACATACTTGGCCGTGTAGTCGGAAATCGATTTTCCCTGGTTGCGCAATGAGATGACCAACGCACCGAAATCGTGTACCGCACCCATGATAATGCTGCCCACGAAAATCCAGATCAACGCCGGCACCCATCCCCAGATCACCGCGATGGCCGGCCCGACGATCGGCCCAGTGCCGGCGATAGAGGTAAAATGATGCCCGAAGATGACCTCCTTTTTCGTGGGCACATAATCCCTGCCGTCATTCAATGTTTCGGCAGGTGTTTTGCGCCCCCCATCCAACTGAAAAATCCGCTTGCCGATAAACTTTCCATAAAACTGGTACATGATGATGTAGCCTGCAAAAGCAAGGAGCATGATCAATAAAGCATCCATTATTCCTCCTTTATTAAATTGGCCCAACCCCATGAATCCATTGAAAAGGCCGTCCACCGCCTTTTCACAATCACCCCTTCGCGTTCCTGAGTAGCTTTGAAACTATCCCCTTAAAGGCGTCCATTGTCAATAGCCGCAGCTCTACGGTCAGGGCCACCACATGTAAACCTTGGACGAAGCGTGCTATTTTGAGGTTCTTTACTTGGCTCAATATCTATCGTGCTGAAATCCGGTGATCCGGGGGGCGTCCGCGCCACCATCCATTCGATCAGGTGAGGCTATAAGACATGCTCCGGACGGGCCGCAAACTAAGCTGCGCTCAAACAGTGCGGCCCTTATGTCCTGCGCACGCCTTATGCCTCACGAAATCTCATGGCTGACGTGGCGCGGACCACCCACCCGGATCCTCTTCCGTGCTAACCCCGAAAACGAATTTGGGTATCCTGAGAGAGGTTTGTTTCATGCGATTGCCCTGGTTCTACGGTCGGGAAGCTCGGCCCCGAGTCGAATTGCGCGTGCCTGCTTGGTCCGAGAGCCTGTTCCGCCGCTCTGTGGCTCTGGAACGCGTCGGAAGCTTGATGAATCTTTATTTCGAAGAAATGTTGAGGTGCTGAAAACCGGCCTGAACGCGGTTGATCGGGTCTGATTCCCACATGGCTAAGCGGTGATGTTGCAACAGGAAAGGTCGGCAGGCATGTTTCACGAGTTTGTTCGGCCTTTCGATGATGCCATAGACACTCTTGCCGGAATTTTGGTGTCGGCATCAATCCTCCGCGTCTGGCGTGCTTCTGCTTTTTGGGTCAGGATACGATTTGCTGCGCTCTTGCTTCGTATCATTTTCAGTACGCAGGTCCTTCGCGGCCTTCAACAGGAAATCGGATTTCAAACCGCGCCGTGCCCGCCTTCATATTTTCCGCAGCCGGGACCGCGCAGGATGCTGGTTCCGCCGCTGCGCGGCACGACCTGGATCCGGGTGCCGATGCGCTCCTGGAGGGCGGCCACATGGGAGATGACCCCGATCAGGGTGCCGTCATGGCGCAGACCGGCAAGCGTTTCGAGGGCGGTGTCCAGGGCTTCGTCGTCGAGGGTCCCGAAACCTTCGTCGAGGAAGAGCGACTCGACGCGGACATTGCGGCCGGCCATCTGTGACAATCCCAGGGCCAGGGCCAGGCTGACAATGAAGCTCTCGCCGCCGGAAAGATTCTTGGTCGAGCGGATCTCGCCGGCCTGGTAGCTGTCGATGACATTGAGCTCCAGCGGCTGGTGGATATCCCGTGTGAGCAGATAACGGTCGGTCATCATCGCCAGGCGCCGATTGGCCTGGCCAATCATCATATCGAAGGTCAACCCCTGGGCGAAATTGCGGTATTTCTTGCCATCGGCAGCGCCGATCAACGCGTGCAGATCGTCCCAGCGCGCACACTCTTTTTTGTGTGCATCGACGGCCTTGGCCTTGGCCTGCTGCCGATCGCGCAAGGTTTCGTTATCCCGTATCTTCTGACGCATTGCGCCAACCGCCTGCTGCACCTCCTGCAACGTGCCGGCCTGCTCGGCAACTTCCAGCACGAGTTGCTCGCGCGGGCGGTCGGTCAGGTTCTTTTGGCGCTCTGCTGCCAATCGTTCAAGGCGGTCGTGCCGGGTCGCTTCCAGACGAGCCTGCTCGGTGGCAATGCCTTCAGCCTTCCTGGCCAGAGCCTGGCGCTCGGCTTCACTCAGGCAGGCAGCGCGGTAGTCGGCTTCATCGATAAAGCCGCAGCCCGCGAGCCGTCCGCAAAAAGCGGTTTCACCGGCCTGCAGGGACGCCGCCCGGGCCTGTAGGGACGTTTCCAAAGTCTGCATGCGATTGTGCATTTGACCGAGCGTTTGCTGGGCTGCATGCAAAGCGTGCTGCAGCCCGTCCACTTTCTGGTGGGCCGCTTCCAGCGCGGCGACCAGGCGCCCTTCTTCCGTGTCGGCATCTTTAGCGCCGAACAGGCTATGACGCTCGCTGGCAAACTCTTCCTGCTCGCGGATGAGTTGCTCGAGGATCTCTTGTCTGGCCCGCATTTCCCTATCCAATTGGCCGATTTGCTCTTTGCGATGGCGCTGTTGCGCGTCCAAGGTGGCAACACACTTGTCCAAATCGACTTTACGTGCCTGACCGGCCAACCATTTTTCACGGCGCTCGGCCAGGCTTTCCACGATGGCATCCAAGTCTTCCACTCGCAGGGAAGCGATCCCATAGACACTGAGCTCCCGTTCGCTGTCCACCTGGGCTGCCTGACGCTGCTCGGTCAGCGCTCCCAACTCCAGGCCCACCCGCTGCAGTGTCTCCTGCGCCGTTGCCTGGCGGTGGTCGGCCGTTCGAACCTCGCGTTCGGTGTCCGCAAGCACCTGACGCGCCTTTTCAATCTGGGCACGCACATCATCACTGTTTTCTCCGATCTCCTCGGCTGTCTGAACGGTGACACGCGCGGCATGCCAATCGCGTTCGGTTTCCTGCAGGAACAGCGCTAAAGCCGACGACAGGTCGCTGCCGGCCAAGCGTAAATTCAGGTCATCGCATCCTTGTGTTATGGCTGCATCAGCCGTTGCCAGGCGCGCCGAACACTCCGTTTGAGCAAGCGCGGTCAGTTCCAGTTCCTTGTGCGCCCTCCCCTCCTTGATTTTCAAAGACGACACCGCTGTTGCGGTCTGTTTCAAGGCATCCCTGGCGCTTTCAAGTTCGGCCAGGGTTTCATCTGCGACCGGAACATTGCCGGCGGCAAAAGGGTGCGCGATCGCACCGCACAAAGGACATGGCACCCCATCTTGCAACTGCTGACGCGCCGCGCTGAAATCGGCGATCTGCCGCAGCAGCTTGAATTGCCGCTCGAGTAGTTGCAGCTCACGTTCGAGCCCGGCTTGGCGTTGCATCTGTGCCTCGATGGCTGCCGCCAGGGAGGTGCTTTGGGCAACGAGCACTTGCCGATGCGCCCGCAAATCTTCCAAACGGCGCTGCTCGTCGGCCGCTGAGCGCACGGCATCGGCAATCTTTTGCAGGATGGTTTTGCGTTCCGCCAACGCCCCAAGGGTCTGGCGCCATTCGGCCAATGGGCGGCCCTCGAGCGTTTTCGTCAGCCGCCGCTGCACTTCGTGCAAAGTACCTTCGAGGGTTGCCGGAATTTTCCTGGCTTCTTCATGGGCCTTGGTGTGGGTTGCGAATGTCTGCCGCGCTTGTTGGGCGAGCTGTTCGGTCGTCTCAAGATCCGCGAGCTTGGCACGATGCTTTGCAGCAATGTCTTTCAATGCAGCGAAACGGGTGCGGATTGCAGCCAGGTGCGCCACCAAGCCTTTATCCACGCAATGAGCATCCAAAAATCCGGTAACAGCCAATAGTTCGTTTCTGTTCTGATCGAGGGTGCGGCTTTCTTCAGCCAATTGAACGCGCAACGACTGCAGTTTTTTTTCGTCAGCGACGACTGCCTGGCGAGCAGCCTTGATCGGAGCTGTTCTCTCTTCGATTCTGAGATCCAGGGCACGCACCGCGCGGATAATCTGCAGGGCCTGTTGCTGGGCAACCCTCCGGTCGGCCATGGCCTTAATAGCTGCATTCAAGGCAGTCTGGGCCGACAGCACATCGGCCTCGCATGCCGGCAGCAGGCGACGACATTCGGCTTGCGCAACCAGCTCTTTTTGCTGCTCGGCTCTCAACGAATTCAAAGCCGCGTAGTCACCAGCCAACTCCAAAGCCAGCCCAGCGCGCACGAGTTTAAGGCGTTCGGGTTCAAAGGCCGCTTGCCGCCGGGCCAGGTCTTCGCCGCTCGTCTCAAGGCCGAGCAGCTCTTTTTCCAAGGCCGCCATGCCGTCCAACCAGCCAAGCGCCGCGCGGTGCCGCCCGAGCTGCTCTTCCAGACCAGTGGCCTGCGCGACCTTCTCCGCCAGGCTGGCAGTCAGCTCGGCCACTTGGTGGTCGTCGAGCAGGTCCATGCCGGACAGTTCGCGCTGCAACGCATCCAGCGTGCGCTGCGTTTCGGTTCTTATTTCGTGGACGCGCATGGAAATCGCGCTGTAAATTTCGGTTCCGGTAATCTGCTCGAGAATGGGGGCGCGCTCATCGGCGGCGGCCTGCAGAAACACCGCGAACCCACCCTGCGCCAGCAGCATCGAGCGCGTGAAGCGCTCGAAATCCATGCCGGTGGCCCTTTCGATATGCTCGGCCACACCGCGCAGTTTGGTCTCGAAAAGTGCGCCCGTCCGCGCATCGGCAATTTCGTGGCGCGGTGGTTGCAGTTCGCGATCGGCTTTTTTTCGGGCGCGATGCTGACTCCAGTGACAGCGAAAGCGACCGGCCGGGGTTTCGAAGGTAACCTCGGCAAAACACTCGCCGGTCTGGCGCGACATGATCTCGTTGACGCCTTTGGTCACCTTGTTCAGGCGCGGCGTGCGGCCGTACAATGCCAGGCAGATGGCATCCAGAATGGTCGTTTTGCCGGCGCCGGTCGGCCCGGTGATGGCAAATATGCCATCAGCCCCATAGGCTGGATGGGTGAAGTCGATGGCCCATTCGCCAACCAGGGAGTTGAGGTTTTTAAAGCGGACGTGAAGAACGCGCATGGCTTAATTCGCCTCCTGCATGGAGGCGAGCACCTCTTGGTAGGCGGCCCGCAGATCCGCCCGCTGTTCTTCGGGGACCTGGTGCATATCCAGGCAACGGTCGAAAACGTCATGGACTGTCAGGTCATCGAGGGTTTCTTCCGCGTGGATTCGGCCGAGCGCCTGCTGGATGATGCGGCTGTTTTTAATGCGCAGGATTTCCAGGCGGCTGCAGGCGATAGCGGCATCCAGGCGTTCTTTGAGATCGCCGATGACCTCGTCGCCTTCATAGATGATTTCCAGCCAGGCCGTGCTGCCGGCGTTGCTCAGTTCCGCCAGCCGGGTCGCAATGATCTGCCAGCAACCGCGGATGCATTCGAGCGGTTGAAAGACCGGCACCCTGATACCGGTCACCAGGGGCGTTGATCCGCCAAAATCGACCAGACAGACGCTTTTTTCCTGGCGGGCTTCGCCAAAACCCATGGGAAGCGGCGCCCCGCTGTAGCGCAAAAGTTCGGAGCCGTTCACCTTCTGGGGGACATGCAGATGGCCCAAGGCCACGTAATCGATGCAGGCCGGGAAAATTTCCGCGCTCACGCGCGCCAGCGAGCCGACATACAGTTCGCGCACGCCGTCGCCTTCGACGGTCCTGCCTTGTTGGGTAAACAGATGCCCCATGGCCACGATGGGCAACGCGGCGTCCGCCGCTACGCGGCGCTGCCGGGCACTTTCGCAGACGTCGCGATAATGGGCCCGAATGCCTTCGAGCAGTTTGCGCTCCTTGTCCGCAATGCTTTCGCCAGGATCGACCATGCGGATATCGCGGTCGCGCAGGTAAGGCACGGCGCACACGATGAGCTCCGCGCGCTCATCGCCGTCTTCGAGCACCAGCACTTCATCGTCGCAGGCCTCGCCGATGACATGCACTTGCAAGGCGCGCAGCAACTCACGCGGGGCATTCAGAAAAGTGGGTGAGTCATGATTGCCCGCAATCACAACCACATGCCGACAGGCGGACTGCGCCACCCGGCACAGAAAGCGATAGTACAGGCCCTGGGCCCTGTTGCTGGGCGTGCCGGTGTCGAACACATCGCCGGCCACGAGCAGGGCATCGACCCGCTCGGCGGCAATGGTGTCGGCCAGCCAGTCGAGAAAGGCCTCGAAAACCTCGTACCGCTTGCGGCCATACAGCGCCCGGCCGATGTGCCAATCGGAAGTGTGCAGGATTCTCATTGCTTTTTCCTGGAATGCCGCCCCTGTGCAGGCCTTGTGTAGATCACAATACCGCCCCGTTCAGTATGGTCGCGCAGCGTCGGAGTTGGGTCGAGCACACCCTTTTGCGCGCGAACCGAAAAGGGCGACGCGATCGATTTCCAGATAATCGCTAAAAACGGAGCGCACATCTAAGGCTTCATTCCCAACGCCGACCGAAGAGGGCCAAAGGTTCTGGAAAAGTTTTGAAAACGTTGTTTCCACCTACATCGCGCATTTCGCTATCCTCAACATCCTATCTTTGTCATGCGGTGCCAGAATAGGACAACTATCGGGCCGGGTGCAAGAGGCAATTGCGCCCTGCCCGATCGTTGCCCTGCATAGGCAAATACAGCCAGGTAGGGTGGGCATCGCCCACCATTGTCTTATGTTGATCGCCCCTGTATATGGTATTTAACGTTCATCGCTATGTTCGATCCGGGGTCTATCCAATCGCTTGGGCGGGATCAGTGTCGAAAACCGATGATGTTGTTTGCGGGGAAAAGTGGTGGGCAATGCCCACCCTATTCTCCAGTAAGACACAGGTATGGGATGCATAAGAAGGTTACGTTGTGATTTTTAGAACCTTTAACAAAAGCATGCACGTAACAGCGGAAGGTGAGCATGTCAAATCGACAGAATGCCTCCCTTTACACTTTAAACTTTACACTTAACACTTTGCCCATAATCACTGGAGCGGAGTGCATAACCAATTTCTATTTTTTTATTGGAAGGAGTTCATCCGTGAGCAAACAAAGCGCCGGGCTGATGATGTATCGTTATCGCCATCAGATGCTGGAAGTACTCCTGGTCCATCCGGGCGGCCCCTTCTGGCGCAACAAGGACGAGGGCGCCTGGTCCATTCCCAAGGGGGAATATGAAGAAGGGCAAGACCCCTTTGAGACGGCCCGGCGCGAATTCAGGGAAGAAACAGGCTATGACGCAAATGGTAATTTTATAGCGCTTGCGCCACTCCGTCAAACCAGCAGGAAAATCATCGCGGCCTGGGCCTTCGAGGGCAACTGTGATTCTGAAAAGATCGTGAGCAACCTGTTTACACTGGAGTGGCCGCCCAAATCCGGCAAACACGCCCAATTCCCCGAAGTGGATCGGGCGGCCTGGTTTTCTATCCCCACCGCACGCCAAAAGATACTTAAGGGTCAACTGGGATTTATCGACCAACTATGCCGGATTTTATGCTGGCATCCGGCATCTTAGAAATGAACTATTCGCTGAATACAAGCCATTTGCAGCGCTGTTCGTAGGAGCCGGAGAGTTGGGGCGTCTGCGGGTATTGAACGTGTGGCAAAGATTGACGAATTTTCTGGAGCCACTCCTTGTAAGTGGCATTCACAGGCAACTGTTCTAGCGCTTTCAATGCCACAAAAGTAAAAGCACCATTGGGCCGTCCATTGAAATTGGCATCGTAGCTGTATTCGTTGTCTTTGCACCCGGCCATAAGCACCGCCGCCGCGCGGATTTTCGCGTGGGCGCGCATGTTCTCAACCTGGCGGGCCCTGACCAGACGTTCCTTGTCGCCTTTTAAAAAAATCTCAGGCGCCAGGAAACGGATCTTCTGCGCCAGGCCGGATCGCGTTCGCGTCCCCGGCAGGATATCGGCCATTCTCGTAACAGTGCCGGAATGGCATGAATCGCTGATCAGAATGATTCTGGCGCCCCGTTTGCGTTCGCAGAAAAGTTCGTACAATTCGTCGTCGATCAGAACGTGGCCTTCATTGATATCGTAGGGACAAAGAGCCTCGTCGCGACCGTCCGGTTCGTCACTGTTGTCGTCCGGCACCCATGTACCATGACCCGAAAATGTGATCACTCCGATGTCGTCCCGGCCGGTTTCGCCGATCAGGGTGGCGATGGTTTCCTGCATCTTGCTTTTGGTGGCTTGGCCGTCGACGAGCAAGGTGGTTTGAAAACCGCGTGCGTCCAATGCTGCCAGCCAGTCATTGGCATCATTGACGCATCCGGACAGATCACTGTTCGTACCCGGATAATCGTTGATTCCGATGTGAAGCGATCGTTTCATGGGCTTTTCTCCTTGTTTGGTTGCCTGATGGCGTAAGAGGGTAAACATCCTATGGCACAAGACCCATTGGAGATGCGTGACCGCCCAAACCCGATTTTGAATGCACTCAGGGATTCCTGAGGAAGAGAGGATGCTGCAGACTTATACGCAAATTCCAGTCCGAGATCAATCCCAAAGCATTCTTGGGTCAGGGTAACCGCATACGCAAACGCAGTTACCCTGATTCTTGGGCCTCGCCCTGCCAATCGTTCTCCAGATCTGTCAGGGCATAAAATTTGCACAAGTTTCTCAGGTTCAAAATGGCAATCACCCCTTTATTAAAACGTACCAATTTTATCAGATCAGATTGGAGGAGACATGCAGTATCCCTTTTTACGAGCCGGGCTTGTGACCTTTATGGTCGTTGGGCTGTTTATAGCAGGTCCGGCCCAGGCGAAAAAGCCCGACTGGGAGGATAGCGGAAAGAACAATCGCCAGCACTTCGACGGGCATGAACATCAAAAGGAAAGGCGCGACGACCCAAAACATCGTGTTTACGACAATCGCAAAGGGCAACGCGACGACCACGATCGATCCAAAAAAAAACATAAATCCGCTGGTCACGGTAATAACTATGATAAACGGCGTGTCTATTTTAATGAACACCATCATGTCACAATCAACAATTATTATGGCGAGCGGTTTCGTTCCGGCAAATGCCCTCCCGGTCTTGTCAAAAAAAATCGCGAATGCGTTCCGCCCCGAGCCAGAGGGTGGTCTTATGGTCGACCGCTGCCACGGGAGGTTATTTTTTATGATCTTCCGCCCCATATCGTGACACACCTGGGCCCGCCTCCGTCTGGTCACCGCTTTGTGCGTGTGGCCCAGGATATTCTGATGATCGCCGTAGGGACAGGAATGGTTGTCGATGGCATTGAAAATATCGGTATGGAGTTTGAACGATAACCCAGGTTCTTCCACTCCGGCCCCGGCCGGGGTGGAAGCCGGCCGCAGGTTTTTTGGATACGGTCAGGATGGCTACAATCGACACAGATATATCAGGAGAGCAATTTTGGTAACCAGGGACAGGCCGTGGGCAAAATAAAGGTTCAAGAGCCCATCTTGGCCATGTATCAACTTGGAAAAAGTCAAAAACGGCTACAATCCACAGAATACAGCCACTATCCACTTTTTCGGGTCAGACGATAATGGCTCACGAGGTGCAAGTTGCATAACCATATAAGGGCTATACCCTATAGCGCCCCTGCTCACATTTTATTATAAGTACCCGCGCCTACACAGTCCCAAATCGAAGCTTCGATTCCAAGTCCTCTACAGGATCGTCTCATGATGCGTTTGAACGTGGTAAAGAAAAACTGCGCGGTGTTGGCTTTGGCCTGGACGATGGTCGTATTCGGATTTGGCATCAAAGATGCCCTTCACCTGAAGGATACCATCGATGAAATGGCCAGAGCCGAGGCCCGGGCCCATTTCAATAAAGATCAGGCCGTGCGGCTATGGGCCTCCAAATTTGGAGGTTTCTATGTCCCCGTATCCGAAAAAAACCCACCCAATCCGGCCCTATCCCATGTAGCGGAACGCGACCTCGTTACCCAAAACGGGAAACAACTCACCCTGATGAGTTCGGCTTACATGACACGGCAGATCATGGCCGATTATTCCGAACGCCACGGAATAAAGGCCAATATCACCAGCATGAAACCTTTGCGTAAAGAATCGGCCCCGGATGAATGGGAGAAAACCGCCCTGCAGGCTTTCGCGCTTGGGGAAAGCGAAGTCCTCAATCAGTCAAAGATCGACAACACATCCTATTTACGTTTGATGCGGCCGCTCCGGATTGAAGAAGGCTGTTTAAAATGCCATGGCACACAAGGGTACACGGAAGGCGACATCGTCGGCGGTCTCAGTGTTTCGGTTCCCATGACACCTTACAAGGAAATGAGACGCAAGGAGATGTCCGCAAAGTTCATTTCCTTGACCGTCATCTGGGGTCTGGGCCTGATCGGGTTGTGGATCTCCAGTCGAATGTTGGCTGCACGGATGCATGCATTGGAAAAAGCCGAAAAATCACTGCGGATGTCGCAGGAAACGTATCGCGCCCTGGTCGACAGTTCGCAAACCGGCATTTACGTATCTCAAAATGGTAAAATCGTGTTTGCCAATGCGGAATTCGCGCGCCTGCATGGCTTTGAATTGGACGCTGTCATCGGCAAGGAAAGCCTGAGTTTCATTCATCCCGACGACAGGGCCATGGTTGCCGAGCGGACGCGTAAACGGTATTGTAAAGAGTCCCTATCGGATGAATACCAGGTGCGCTGCCTGACGCCCCGCGGCAAGACCATTTTCGTTCAACGCCGCAATACCTTGACGACCTATAATGGCCAAGCAGCCATCCTGGGCAACGAAATCAATATCACCAGGCGCATTGTAGCCGATGCCGAGCTTGCCAATGCCGAGAGACAATTGCAGAGACTTGCCGACGGGCTTATTGAACTGCACGAAACCGAACGCGAACATTTTGCCCGACAGATTCATGAAAATTTTGCCCAGTGTCTCACTGCCATTAAATTACAGGTTGAATGCGTTTTGAACGATCCCAATGCGGGCGAAGATGCCCGTGATGCCTTGCAGCCCATCACGCACGATATCCGGCAAACACTTGCCGAAATACGCAAGGTGGCGCGGCATTTCAGGCCGATAGGCCTCGAGCAGGTCGGCATCATCAAAACGATCGATTGGCTCTGCCGCCAATTTGCAGCGACCTGCCCTTTCCTTCAGATCACGAAACGGATCCGGATTGAAGAGCACGATATTCCCGACGCGCTGAAAATCATCATATTCCGCGTCATGGAGCAGGTGCTGCACACTGTTTCCAACCAACCCGATGCAGCCGTGGAAACCGGTTTGGAATTGGTTTCAGACAGAATACTTTTTTACCTGAGAACCGATGTGGACGCAGTGAAACTCAATTTTTACCGGGGCAAAGGATTCCTTCCGGGCGAACTGGCATTGATCGCCCTGAAACGCCGTATCGAAATGTTCGGCGGCTCATTTCTTTTTTCTTCCTTTTCCCGCAACGACACATGGCTGGTTGCCTCGTGGAAGATTTTCAGCCAGTACAGACCAGACCAACCACCGCATAAAAAGCCTCCCTTGTCCAAATAAAGCAACATCCTTATGCATCCGGTAAATCCCCAGCATGACAAGTGGGTGCACATTTTTTTCTTCACAATATTGCTCCAAATGCGCTTCCGAAAAGCCTGCCTTCAAAATCATGTAATTCTCCTTTCACAACATTAGCGAATGTCTAACTGCATAACCAGGTAAAAGAACAAGTGTAGATCATCAATCGACAGGAATTTTTCACCGCCTGGCAAATCACCCCATGAGCGGCCTTGCACCATCACATCTATTTCTATCCATAAGCTAACAAGATTCAAAGACTTGTTCTCTAAATACATTTTGGATTTGTTTTTTGCCTCAAGATTTCTCTTAATAAATGCCCATCATCCATGAATTCAACGATGCCGTGCCCGGCATCGCCACACTGGCCGAAAAACCATGTGTGGTGACGCGCCCGGTCCGCCTGCCACCTCCCCGCAACATTCTCCTTGTCCCGAGTGAACTGAACCTTGTATAGAGGGGGCTTTCAGATGGTGCGATGGAGGGTTTGAGTTGTGCAGAAATTGAGTAAAACAGGCCTCGGCCTGTACAATAGCAGGATTTTTCAAGCATATCTCGATTATATCAGGGCGACTTATCCGGGCTTATCCGCACAGGAAGTGCTCGATCACGCCGGCATTGCCGCGCATGAAGTGACCGACACCGGTCATTGGTTCACCCAGGAGGATGCCGATCGTTTCCACCTGGCAGTGGTCGAAAAAACCGGTGATCCCGATATTTCACGTAATTCCGGCCGGTTCAGCGCTTCTTCCAAGGGTATGGCCCTGTTTAAACAGTATGTTGTAGGGTTGATCACTACGGAGACTGCCTTCCTGGCAATGGCTCATCTCTATCCGCTCTTTTCGAGAGGCGCCACGATTCAGGTCAAGAATCGCGCGCGCGGCGTCACGGAGATCATTTCAACGCCTGCCCCGGGCGTCGAGGAAAAGCCGTACCAGTGCGACAATCGCCTTGGTACCCTGGAAGCCTTGCCCACGCTCTTTACGCATCAGTATGCCACAATCCAGCATTCAAGCTGTTTTCATAAGGGCGACGATGCCTGCCGCTACATTGTATCGTGGCGCACCCCGGCATCTTTCAAAATGAAACTCGTGCGCAACTACACGCTGTTGTGTTCCGCCATTGGCGCTGCGGGGGCTTTGTTTTTGATGCCGGCGGGGTCGTTCATGCCGATTCTGATGCTGCTGGCCGGACTGAATGCGGCCGCCTGGATTATCCATGCCCGCCTCAAAATCGAGGAACTGGAAACGATCATCGAAACCGGGCATAACACGGCTCAGGCGCGCATTGAAAACGCAAATCGTCGGTATAACAATTCATTGCTGATTCAGGAAATCGGCGCGGCGACTGCTGCCATTCTGAACGTCGACACGCTGATGCATCGACTGGCCGATCTGATGCACGAACGGCTCGATTTCAACCGCGGGTTGATCCTGTTAGGCGATGACACCGGCCGCTATCTGAAATATTCAGCCAGTTACGGCTATGCTGAAGATGAAATCGCCGCCCTGCAAGCGGTGGATTTCAACGTGGGCGCTCCGGATGCCAAAGGCTATCCGGCCAGGGCGTTCGCCGAGCAAAAACCACTGGTGGCCCTTCAGAGCGCCGATCTGTTCGATCCCGTTGATGAAGAAAATGCACAGTCGGTCCGCGTGGTCGGTGTACAATCGCTATTATGCGTGCCACTTGTTTACAAAGATATTTCCCTGGGGATTTTGGCGCTGGACAATATCGGGAGCGAAAACCATTTGAATAAAAGCGATGTCAATCTGTTGCAAGGCATTGCCGCTCAGATTGCGATCAGCATCAATAATGCCCGCTCTTTCCAGAAGTTGCAACAAAGCGAAGAGAAATATCGCCAGACCCTTGAAAGCATAAATGAGGGCTTTTTCGAGACCGATCTGGACGCGAACATTCGCTTTGCCAACAAAGCCATGAGCCGGCTGCTCGGACGAACGCCAGAGCAGATCGCACATCGCCGGTTATATGGATTCTTCTCATCTGGCAACCAATCCCGATTAACATCGCTTTTTGCGAACCTCCGGCAATCCCAAGAACCAGTCAGCTTTTCCCAGTTTGAAATCATCGACGCAAACGGCAATACGATCCCCGTCGATCTATCCGTCTCATTGATCATGGGGCCAGACCTGACCGCGGTCGGTTTTCGGGGTATTCTGCGTGATGCCACCGAACGCCTGCTTTTGGAGAACAAGCACAAACAGTTGGAGAACCGTGTCCGGCAAATGCAAAAACTGGAGGCAATCGGTCTGCTGGCCGGTGGCATCGCTCACAACTTCAACAACTGGCTGTCAGGCATCCTGGGCAATGCCACTCTGATCCGCATGAACGCCGGACAGAATGCACAGGTGATTGATAAAGCCTTCAAAATAGAGTCGATCGTCGAAAAAGCCGCCAAAATGAACCAGCAATTGCTGAGCTATGCACGCGGTGGCAACTATGAAATCAAGCCCATCGCTTTGAACAAAGTCCTACAGGAATTTGCAGACACGTTTGCCCAAACCCGCAAGGAAATCCAAACCACCTTGTCGCTCGATCCGGACCTTCCGAATGTTAGGGGCGATAAAAACCAGATCGAACAGGTCTTCTGGAATTTGTACATCAATGCCATCGACGCCATGCCGGACGGTGGTGCATTGACCATCGCCACCCGATGCACCACCTCGGCGGCCTTATCGGGTAAACCCTATGAAGTCATGTCCGGCCGCTATGTGATGGTCAGCTTCAGCGACACTGGCACCGGAATAGCTTCCGAACACCTGGAGAACATTTTCGATCCGTTTTTCACGACCAAAAAAGGCAAGGGCACGGGTCTTGGATTGGCATCGGCCTATGGCATCATCAAATCTCACCATGGCTACATTGATGTCACCTCCACCCCCGGAAACGGAACGACCTTCAAGATATTTTTGCCCTCCGTAAAAGAATCGCCGGCACCCAAAAAAGCGCCGGACGCATGCATTCACAAGGGCACGGGCACCATCCTGGTCGTCGATGACGAACAGATGGTCCTGGAGACTTTCGTCGAGTTGCTCGAACCCCTTGGTTATACAGTCGTGACGGCAGCCAGTGGCGAAGAGGCGTTGCAACGTCATGGCAATCGGCTCGACCGGATTGACATTGCCATTATCGATATGATCATGCCGGGCATGAACGGCCGTGAACTTTACGCCCACCTCAAAATGCGCCGCCCATCCATTAAAACCCTGCTATGCAGCGGCTACGGCATGAACGAAAAAATTATGGAGATCATGGAGCAGGGCTGCGACGGCTTTATACAGAAACCTTTCTCCCTGACCCAAATTTCCGAAGCTATCAGAAAAATATCATCAATCGGTTGAGACGACTTAAAGTGGGATCATGAGATTGTGGTCCCACCGGCAGGCGTATTGCGGTGGGACCGAACAGCACCCCCGTTGCGTCTTTTTGCACGTCATCGGCATTGACAGACAATAGGATTCTCTAGCAAGATCTGGAAAAGAAACGGCTGCAAATGATGCACTTCCGTTCATTATAAGGTAAGGTGATGTATCATGGGATACACTGAAAGCACTGTCGGATGAAAAAGCTTACTACCATACAAGGTGGTCTCTTCCTGCTTTACGTGGTAATTTGTTTGCTTGGCGGTCTTTCGGATACGAGTACCGCGTGGGGAAACCCACCGGTCAGAATCGGTGTGCTTGCCACCCGCAACACGCAGCAGTGTTTACAAAGCTGGACGCCCACGGCTGAATACCTCACCCGACAAGTGGCCGGACAACGTTTCGTCATTATACCGCTGGCGCATGATCATGTCCTATCCAGTGTGGCAAAGGGTGCGGTAGATTTCATCTTGGCCAATTCAGCCATGTATGTGGAGATGGAGCACCGCTATCAGAGCAACCGAATCGCAACGCTGAAAGAGAAGCGTTTGCAAGGTGTGTATACCCAATACGGTGGTGTCATTTTTTGCCGCAGCGATCGCAAAGACATTCGCAGACTGAGCGATCTTAGAGGTAAATCTCTTATGGCCGTGTCTGAATCCTCCCTGGGGGGATGGCTCATGGCCTGGCGGGAACTCAAAGAATACGGAATAGATCCTTTCAAGGACTTTGAAGACCTTCAATTCAGCGAAAGCCACGAACAGGTCGTGTATGCGGTTCGGGATCGCATGATCGATGTGGGCACGGTCAGAACCAATACCTTGGAAGATCTCAGTGCCGAAGGCAACATCGATCTGAACGATTATTATGTATTCCCGCGGCTTTCCGGTGCGGGTGATCCTACCGCTTATTTCTGCACCACACGCGAATACCCCAATTGGCCCATGGCCAAGGTGAGGCACACTTCTGACGAAATGGCCGAAAAAGTGGCTTTGGCGCTGCTCCAAATGCCCCCGGATTCTCCTGCAGCCAGGGCAGCCGGTGGCGCGGGTTGGACCATCCCCCTGAATTATCAGCCGGTTCACGAATGCCTCAAGGTCCTGAACATAGGTCCGTACCAAGACCTGGGTAAGATCACCTTCACGGACGTCTTGGATAAATATGGGTTTTGGATCTTCTTAGCCGCGTTGGCATTTTCTTTTCTGGCCCTTTTTTATGGCTGGGCCCTGGCACTCAACCACAGACTCGAAACCACGCACGCGCGCTTGAAAGTGGAGATGGATCTGCACACACAAATGGACCGTGAATTAAAACGGGCCAAAGAAGCCGCCGAGACGGCCGCGCAGGCCAAAAGCGAGTTTCTGGCCAATATGAGCCATGAAATCCGAACACCCATGAACGGCGTGATTGGCGCAGCGGATCTGGCACTCAGTGAAAAAGTATCGCCCAAAGTTGCGCACTATCTCAAAATTATCCACAGCTCGGCCTACTCACTGCTGAGCATCATCAACGATATATTGGATTTTTCAAAGATCGAAGCAGGCAAATTCGAACTGAAGGAACGCATTTTCAGACTGGACGAGGTCATCGACCGGGTCATGGAATTGTTCTTCAACCGGGCTGCCGAGAAGGGGATCGAGCTTCTGGTGGATATCGACATGAATACACCCAAGTTCATCAAGGGAGATCCCCTGCGCCTGCAACAGATTTTGACCAATCTGATCAGCAACGCCATTAAATTCACGGAATCGGGCGGCGTGATCCTATTGCACGCCAGGGAGGTGACGGAATCGATGGGCGCTTTGGCCGACGACCAGGTGATATTGGCCTTTTCCGTTAAAGATACGGGCGCCGGCATCGCTCCGGAATTCGTCGATCATCTTTTCGAGCCGTTCACCCAGGCCGATACGTCGACAACCCGAAAATACGAAGGCACCGGCCTGGGGTTGAGCATTTGTAAACAACTGGTCACCATGATGGCCGGTGACATCGGAGTGGCATCCGAGTTGGGTAAGGGCAGCACTTTCTTCTTTACTGTGCGAATGCAGCGGGGATCAGACAAGCCTGTTTCAAAGCTGGTGGTACCCCCTGATATTCAGGGCATGAATGTACTGGTCGTCGACGATCTGGGCGACAGCCGCAGTATCATGCGTACTATATTGGAGTCCTTAGGGTGCAGGGTTGAAACGCTTTCTTCGGGACCGGAAGCCTTGAACCGTCTGGCAGACAATTCAATACGCAATGATCCCATTGAGCTGATCATGATGGATTGGAAAATGCCGGAAATGGATGGCATCGAGGTGTCGCGCAAAATCCGGCAAGAGTTAAAACTGACACTACCCATTATCATGATGACAGCTTTCGGCCAGGACGAACAACGCATCGAAGCTCAAAAAGCAGGCATCAATGGTTTTCTGAACAAACCGATCTATCCGTCGACGCTGTATGACGCCATCATGGATAGCTTCGGCAAAGAGGTGTTAAAGATAGGCGACCACCCCAAACGATTCACGACCCGGGCGTCCATTTACCGAAAACACCTGGAAGGAAAAAAGATTCTGGTGGCCGAAGACAACCCCACCAACCAGCAGGTTGCCCAAGCCATATTGGAAGGGGCCGGGATCGCCGTCACCATCGCAAACAATGGTGAAGAAGCCGTTCAGGCTTTCAAAATTGCCTCTTTCGACGCGGTGCTGATGGATATCCAGATGCCAAAAATGAACGGCTACGAAGCCACCCTGCTGATCCGTGAACTGCCGAACGGGGCTTCGATTCCCATTATCGCCATGACTGCCCATGCCATGAAAGGCGATGAGGAAAAGTGCCTGGAAGCCGGGATGAATGGCTATGTCTCCAAACCGGTCAACCAGGGTCGTTTGTTTCAAACGCTCTGGCGACTGCTGGGCACCGGAAAGAGTCAGGCATCCGAATGGATTGCGCCAAATGCCGATGAAGCTTCCCTGAAAGCGGGCATCGTCCATGAAGTAAGTTCGCACGACCAACAGTTGACTGCCGCCGGCCAAACCGTCAGAAAAGAAATGGATTTACCGGACAAACTGCCCGGCATCGACATCGGTCGCACGCTTACGGAGATGGGAATAAACGGCGCCACGCTAACGCACATACTGGCTGGTTTTCTTGCCGGTAACCGGGACACCGCCCGAAAAATCAGACAGGCGTTTTCCGGCAATGACCCCGAGTCGATGGGCCAACTGGCCCACAGTCTCAGAGGAAGTGCAGCCAATATCGGGGCCGCCGAATTAAGTGAGGCCGCACAAGCGCTTGAAGAGGCGTGTTATAAAAAATCAAAGACAGGCGGCGAATTATCCGATCTTGACGGCAAGGTGGCAACATTGGAGGGCGCCTTAGGGAAGGTCTTGGCATCGATTCAATCACTTCAGGAACCTGGCAGCGATGCAGTCGCACAGCCGGCCAACCCATCCTGCCTGTCGCTCGACGCGCTTTTGACGCTGTTGACCGATGCCATCGACCGCGCCGATCCGGAAGAAATAGTAAAAATCATGTCAGATATCAGACAACTGGCTGCGCAATGCAACGGAATCAAAACCACCGATCTTAAAACGCTGGATGCCCAAGTCACTCTCTACGACTATGATCCGGCCCTGGAAACAATCCGGAAGATACGTTCACAGGTAGACTTATGAATTCGTCGCGACCTTTGATTTTGATTGTGGATGACAACCCCACCAACATCGATTTGCTGGTAAACACCTTGAAAGCGGAACACCGCTTGGGCATTGCCAAAAACGGCCCCAAGGCGCTGGAATATGTTGCCAGACAAAAACCGGACCTTGTACTGCTCGATATTATGATGCCGGAGATGAACGGCTACGAGGTGATTACCCGTTTAAAAGCCAATCCTGAGACAGCCGCCATTCCGGTCATTTTTATCACGGCCATGAGCCAAACCATCAACAAGACCACCGGATTTGAATTGGGTGCGGTCGACTATATCACCAAACCTTTTAACGCGGCCGAAGTCAAAGCGAGAATACGAACGCACTTATCATTAGAGATGATGAGACTGCAACTGGCATCTCAAAACGTTTTTCTGGAGCATAGAGTTGCGCAGAAAACTTCCGAAATACGTGAAATTCTCAACGCCAGCATCCGCACCATGGCGCTTATGGTTGAAATCAGAGACCCATATACTGCCGGTCACCAGCAACGGGTGACCCAACTGGCCTGTGCCATTGCTGAAAAACTGGGGGTGGCACCGGATATTATCGAAGGTCTTCGTATTGCAGGAATCTTGCACGATCTGGGAAAAATCCGCATACCCGTCTCTATCCTCAGTCGGGCCGGCAGCCTGATGGATGCGGAGTTAGAGATGATCAAAATTCATCCCCGGGTGAGTTTTGAAATATTGAAGAACATACCCTTCCCATGGCCCGTCGCCGAAATCGTCCTTCAACACCATGAGCGTATAGACGGTTCAGGCTATCCACAGGGCCTTTCAGGAGACCAAATTCTGCTGGAGTCGCGAATTCTGGCGGTCGCAGACGTGGTTGAAGCCACCAGCTCTTTTCGACCGTATCGCCCCGCCCACGGGATAGAGGCCGCCCTGGCGAAAATCACACAAAGTAAAGGCGTCAAGTACGATGCCGAAGCCGTCTCTGCCTGCCAGGAACTGTTTACCAAGGACCGCTTCGAATTCGATATGGAAAAGGATACCCCATTGCTCAGTCCCCTGCCTCATCAGTACTGATCTTTTATAAGTATCGATTCGATTTTCGGAATTGGCACGAATCGAGGTGAGCCGGGCGTTTGGAACTTGAAAGTTGAGATCTTTGCCGCGCGGGCAAACGCTATAATTCCGTGTAATCGAACACCCCTTTTCCGGTTTTTTTACCGAATCTGCCGGCTCTGACCAGTTTGCGCAGCAGGGGCGCCGGGCGATACTTGTCGCCCAACTCCTGGTGCAAACCTTCCATCACGCGCAGCAGCGTCTCCAGGCCGATCAAATCCGCCAGGGCCAGGGGCCCCATGGGGTGATTGCAACCGAGGACCATGCCCTTGTCAATATCTTCCGGACTGGCGATCCCGCTCTCCAGCGCATAAAAGGCCTCGTTCAGCATGGGGCACAAAATGCGATTCACCGCAAATGCCGGCGCCTCGTTGACCACGATCACCTCCTTGCCAAGCGATGCCCCCCACTGTTTCGCTGTCCCGAGCGTTTCGTCCGAGGTTTCCTGCCCCTTGACAATTTCAATGAGACGCATAACCGGGACCGGATTGAAAAAATGGGTTCCGATGAAGCGGTCGGGACGCCGGGTGGTGGCAGCCATTTCGGTGATGCTCAATCCGGAGGTGTTTGTAAAGAAGAGGCAGGGCGGCGGCACAATGGTATCCAGTTCCTCGAAGAGCGCCTTTTTGGCATCCATGACCTCGATCACCACTTCCACCACGAGGTCCGCGTGGGCCGCGGCCAGCTTGAGATCCAATGTGGGCGTAATACGGTTCATAATGGCACTCATCTCGTCTCCGGACTTGCGTCCTTTTTCAACATCGCGTGCCAGATTTTTTTCAATCGCGCGCATCCCTTCTTCGAGGACAAGCGAATCGATATCGCGCAGAGCCACCCTGTACCCTGCCTGCGCGCACACCTGCGCAATACCATGGCCCATCAATCCGGCGCCTAAAACGCAGATATTCTGAATAATCATAAGCTATCCTTTCCAATCTGCCCGAGTGAGATGATGAAGTACTGCCAAGAGGTGCCAAGAGATCGACGAGGGGCCGTCTCTCTATAAAACCGGATCATCGCTTCGGCACGCCGGTCAACAGTTCGGCCGAATCGCTGAGCGGCATTTCACCGCGGTTGCGATTGACGAACATGCGGATCGCCAGGTAAACGACGGGAAGGATACCGCCGACAATGAAGATAGTGTCCCCTGGCAGACGCAACCACTCGAGCAAATTCACCCAGTCGCTCTGAAAAAACTCCGGCTCGCGGGCATGCCAGTAGCCGTTGGCCAACGAATCGTATAATTGAATAATGCCCATGGGCATAAGATTGACAAATATCATCATGGCCAGGCCGATGTTGAGGCTCCAGAACGATATGGCCATGGCCCGCTCGCTGGCGCGATCAGGCGGAATAAAGTACCGTGCCACGAACATGAAAAATGCGATGGTCAGCATGCCGTACACACCCATCATGGCGCCATGGGCGTGGTTGGCTGTAAACTGCGTACCGATTTCGTAATAACTGACGATCGGCAGATTGATCAGGAAACCAAAAACGCCCGCGCCCAGAAAGTTCCAGAATCCGACCGCCACAAGAAACATGACCGCCCATTTGTGGGGGAAATCGGCCGAAGAAGCCTGCAGCACACTCCGGTCGCCCTCCTTGCCCCCTCCCAGGCGCATGAATCGCCATGCTTCGAAGGTCAGCAGCAGCAGCGGGATCACCTCCATGGCCGAAAAAAAGGCCCCGAACGCCATATACATGGCGGGCGCGCCATTAAAGTAGATGTGATGCAATGTGCCGACTACTCCGCCGACAGAGTAGAGAATGATGTCCAAATAGACAATACGGGTGGCCACGGTAATTCGCACCACACCGAGAAGCACAAACAGATAAGCGACCATAATGGTCGTAAACAGCTCCAGGAAATCTTCGACCCATAGGTGCACCACCCAAAAACGCCAAAAGTCCATGACCGTGTAGTTGACATCCTTCCAGAACACCATTCCAGCGGCATAGAAGAGTGGAATGGACAAGGCGCTATAGAAAAACAACCACGGCATGTTGCCGTAATGCTCGTCTCGCAGGCGCGTTCGAAGACCCCGAAAAATGATGACGACCCAGAAGATCATGCCCGACAAAAGCAGAATCTGCCAAAGGCGACCTAAGTCGAGAAATTCCCATCCTTGGGCGCCCAGCCAGAACCAGGGTCCTTCGCTGGTGATGACATTTTTGATGCTGGCGGCCTCACCGAGCAGACTGCCGACCACCACCAGAACCAACGCGCCGAACAGAGCAATCGCCAGAACAGATTGGTGGCGCGGTTCGCGCCCGGCGATCATCGGCGACAGAAAGATGCCTATTGCCAGAAACGCCGATGACGTAAAAAAAAGGGCCAACTGCAAATGCCACATGCGCGATAGATTGTAGGGAATCCAGGAGTCGATCGGAATGCCGTAAAAACTGTCAGGCTCGACATGGTAGTGTGCATTCAATCCCCCTAACAACCCCTGTGTCAGGAACAAGCCGGCCACCACCAGAAAATACCAGGCTACCGCACGTTGCGAACGGGTCAGCCGAACCTGTTCGGGAGGACGGAAAGCCAGATCGTAGGGAGCCTGATCATCGGCCCGGTGCCAGCCGAGAAGGTCATAGCGCCCGATAAAATAAAAAACCAGACCTGCCCCACCCAACAGCGCAATCAGGCTCAAAACACTCCACATCAGCGCTTCGGGGGTTGGGCTGTTGGCAGCCAACGGCTCGGGCGGCCAGTTGTTGGTATAAGAGTAATCTTCACCCGGACGGGCGGCGGAGGCTACCCAGGCAGCCCAGGCGAAAAAAGCCGTCAGACGTCGAATTTCCTGTGGATCGATGATAGCCGGACGTTTAAGCCCTTCTTGTTGGAGCGGTTCGGCAAAATAGCCACCGTAGAACGCACGCATCTGATCGAAGGCGTGCACCTGACTGGCCGTCCATACGAGCCGCCCGGTCTGCGCATCGAAATCGTTTTGCTTGAAATCGGCCTGCACGGCGGCAGTCGCCTCGGCCTCCGAGCGACCTTCTTGCCGGTAAAAGGCCTGCATGGCAAGGCCTGCGCGATGCAGATACTGGGCCGTGAAGTCCGGCCCCAGATAGGCTCCGTGCCCGAAAAGCGTGCCATACTGCATGAGACCATATTTCTGAAAAAGGTGTTGTCCGGCCATGATATCCGCTGCAGTGAACACTTCGCTCCCTTCGGAGGAGACAACAGTTTCGGGGATGGGCGGGCTTTCACCGTAGATCCTGTAGGCCAGGTAGCCCAGAATTGAAAAGCCGAGGATAAAAGTCACAACCGCCGCCTGGAACCAGCGGTTAGAGATCACCATGCGCCTGCCGGTCTCTTCCACGTTAGTGTTCCTTTCAGGACCGTAATGGTCCGGTGTCGGGTTTACACCTTCGATGATTATCCGCGCTGGGGGCTGAATCTAATGGGAAAAACTATTTAAATATACCGGAACCGCCGCACGAAAACATGGGTTGCATCCTGTACTTTATGCGTGCCTCCGGGGTATGTGAGAAGAGATATCTCTTTGGCCTGCGAGAAAAGTCCTGAAGGGTTGAAACTGAAAATGCGTCCAGACGGCAGCACTAAAAAGGGCGTGGACATCGAGCGATGCGCTTTGTATAGTTACCTGATCATTTCACTTACACCGCAACGGAGAAATGCAATTGCCAGAGTTCAAGCCCGATCACCTTAATCCTGATCATCTGAACGCCGTCATCCGCGCAATCAACAGTGGTCCATTTTTCAAACACATGTCCATGCAAGTGATGGCACTGGGCATCGGTAGCGCTACGGTGTCGCTCGCCATCGGCCGCGAGCACATGAATCCTTTCGGGGGGCTGCACGGTGGGGTGTATGCGTCTGCGATCGACACCGCGGCTTACTGGTCGGCCTATTGCGAGCTGCCCGAGGAAAGCGGATTGGTTACGATCGATCTCAAGGTCGATTTCCTCGCGGCGGTAGATGACACTCGGATCATCGTCGTCGGTCAATGTATTAAGGCGGGCAAAACCCTCTGTCTGACCGAAGCGCGGATGTGTGACAGCCAGGGCAAAGTGCTGGCCCACGGGACATCCAAACTGATGGTCACGCGCAACAAGCAAGCGATCAGCGACGTGGTCGCTTACACCGGTTCGGACCGACTGCCGCCAAAATTTTTGCAGAAGTGATTATATGCAAACACCGGTAAAAACGTGTCAGGCAGTCAAGTAGGGATCGGCACGGAAACCTGCGTCAGAGGCCTGTCCCTCCGTGAGAGCACGCCCTGGCCCTTTACGGATGCGTTTCACGCGTTCGGTCATATCAAGCATGGCCGTCCTGAAATCCAGGTACTCACGCTCTGAAAGATCGCCCGTCAAAATCCACTCCAGCGCGTAGTTGACGCCCAGGTAATCGTAGGCATAGATGCCATAAGTCCCTCTCAACACATCGATGCCCTCCCGGCAAAGAAAGGAGAGACAGATCGGACTTTTATGGGTCGCCAGCACGCAACCCCGATTCGGATCGTGATACTCGCAAGGCGATACCGGATCGCGCCAGCACTGCACATCCGGTTTTCCATACATTTTCTCCCGTTCTTCCCTCAGGCGATTGAAAGCCGGGTGCTCCAGATCATACAGTGAATAATACCTGTTGTTGCAGCATGCGGTCACAGGCCGGTTGCCGTTTTTGCGCAATTCGATCAAAATGCACTGCGACCAGCAGTAATCAAAGACGCTAAAAAAAGTATTGAGAAGCGTCTCCGTCTCCAGATAGCGTTGCAGGTTTTTTTCGATTTCGTTCACAAGTTGGGTTCCTCGCAGAAAGGCCGGTCATTTCTGACTTGCCCCACCCATTTTGGGGCTTAATGTTATCACCAATAGCATACAAGAAGTCGATCTGGAACACTCTGTAGGGCGAAACTCACCCGGTCCGTACCATCGTCTTTCTTCGCTCGCATCCGATGCAGCGTGCTTTTGAGCGGTTCGCGTTCCGTTTCGCCCGACGCGCATTCGCATTTCTTTATTTGGTTATCCAGTTCGCGCCAGTGACCATTGGCGTTTTCGGGATTGGCACGGAGGAGGTGTGCCGGGTGGGTGGTCCGCGCCCCGTCAGCCATGAGATTTAGTGAGGCATAAGTGTGCGCAGCCTGGTAGGGTGGGCATCGCCCACCATTTGGTTTATGGTGATCGCCGTATTCAACGTCATTCGCTATGTTCGCTCCGCTGTCTATCCACTCGCGTGGGCGGGATCAGGGGCAGAATCCGATGATGTGGTTTGCGGGCAATAGTGGTGGGCAATGCCCACCCTACATTCTCACCCGGATCACCGGGGCTTTGGCTTTTTTACGTCACATTGGCCGTATCTCGCTTGACCGAAGTATTTTTATTTAACAACCAGATCCGAAAGGTATTAAAACAATGAACGCACGCACGCCTAAAATCGCATTGGTTACCGGTGCCAACCGGGGCATCGGCTTTGATATTTCACGCCAACTGGCCGCCATGGGGATTCATACACTCATGGGGGCGCGCGACCCTGAAAAGGGCCGCGCCGCCACCGAACGTTTATCGCGAGAAGACCTCGATGTCGAATTCATTGCCATCGATGTCGCCGATGCCGTGGGCATTCAGGAAGCGGTCGATCACATCGAACAGCTATACGGCCGTCTGGACATCTTGGTCAACAATGCCGGCGTGGCTCCCGACGACGGCGCTACGGTGTTGGATGTGCCGCTGGAAACACTCGAAGCGGCCCTGCGCACCAACACGCTGGGGCCCCTGCTGCTGGCGCGCGCCTGCGTCCGGCTCATGCAGCGCAACAACTATGGCCGCATCGTCAACATCGCCAGCACAATGGGATCGCTCACCGTCATGGCCGAGGCATCAGACGAGCAGTTGGCCATGAAGTCTCCGTCCTATCGCTTGTCCAAGACCGCCTTGAATGCAGTAACCACCTTGCTGGCCATGGAACTCAAGGGGACCCCTATCCTGGTCAATTCGGCCTGCCCGGGTTGGGTGCGCACCGATATGGGCGGCGATCAGGCCCCCTTGACACCGTCCGAAGGGGCGGACACGCCGGTATGGTTGGCCACCTTGCCGGACAATGGCCCCAGCGGTGGTTTTTTTCGCGATCGCAGCCCAATTCCATGGTAACGGCATCGGCCTCTGATCTTTTTGGGGTGCACTGCAGCCCTTAGGGCGTCTGCATGCCGGCCGCCTTCAGATCGGCGACAATCGCGACAACCGCCTGGTCAGGTTTTAGGTATTTGCGGGCCGCGTCCTGCACGTCTTTTTTCTCAATCCGCCGGACACGTTCGGCATACTTGCGGAAGTAATCTTGCCCCAGTTGATGGAATTCGACATAAGCCAACAATTGCGCCAGTCCTTTTTGCGACGCATAGCGCAAAGGAAAACTGCCGATCAAATAGTTTTTGGCAGTATCCAGTTCCTGATCGCTGACTGCCTTTTCCTGCATGAGGCGCATCTGCGCGCGCGCGATATCGATGGCCTCGCGGGCCGAAGTATTCTTGGTTTGCAGCACCACCTGAAATGGGCCGGGATGTTTGCGCGGTTCGAAATAGCTGCTTACTGAGTACGCAAAACCCTTTTCCACGCGAATTCGTTGCATCAAGCGCGAGGTGAATCCGCCACCGCCCAATATCTGGTTCATGACCACGACCGCATGAAAATCCGGATTGGCGCGCGCGATGCCCGCGTGCCCCAGAATGATGTTGGCCTGCGCCAGAGGGCGATCGATCAGGACATCGCGCGGCGACGGGGTCAACACCTGCTCCGGTATCTCCGCAGGCTGTCCGCCTGGTTTCCATTGGCTGAGACGGTCGACCATCTTTTGGACGTCATCTGGGCTCACATCGCCGACAATCACCAAGATACCCGTATCGGGCCTGTAGTGGCGCGCGTAAAAGCGCCGTACCTGCTCCGGCGTGACCCCGTTCAAGGAATCGATGGTTCCTTGCACCGGGTGACCATAGGGCGAATACCGAAACAGGGCTTGCTGGAAAGCCTTGTCCGCCACGATGCCGGGCTGATCATCTTCTTCGTTCAGTGCACTCTGTATGGCGCGGACTGCGCGGTTAATCTCTTCTTCGGGAAAGGTCGGACGGGTAATCACGTCCAGGAGAATATCGATGCCTTGGGCCCAATCAGCCTTCAAAACCCTGAAGTCGACGGCAGCATAATCGAAGTCGCAGGAAGTGCCGAGCGCCGCGCCCAGAAAATCGATCTTTTCGTTCATTTGTGCGGCCGTAAGGCTGGCGGTGCCTAACAAAAGTCCTTCGGCCGTGACATTGGCCAAGCCGGCGGACGCTTGCGGATCGTGTCCAGCACCGGCCTCGGCCAGAAATCGCATGGTAACGAACGGCAGGGTGTGGTCTGCGGACACCAAAAGCACCAATCCGTTAGGCAACACCTGACGGTCGACTTGCGGGATCGCCTCGCCGCGGGCGGTGCCGACCAGAACGGCCAGCATGACAACCCCTATTATCGCCTGAGGCCAGCGCCACCTGCACCGGCAAATCGGGTTAACGCTGCTCATCTTTACCCCCCTGTGGCATGTCTGCAGTCCCTTGCCCGGACCCGCCAGCCGCGCGATCCGTGGGTGTTTCACGCGGGTGAAGCACGGCCACTGTCCGGTTTTCGGGCACGAAATAGGTCGCGGCCACCCGCTGAATGTCTTCGGGCGAGACCTGGTGAATGGCTGGCAGGTAGGATTTTATTTTCTGCCAACCGACCGCGATTTCATATCTGGCCAGCAACATGGCCTGATAAAAAAGGGAATCCTGACTGAAGACAAAGGCGGTTTGCAACTGGTTTTTGGCTTTGCGAAGCGCTTGCTCACTCACCGGTTCCGTCTTCAAACGTTCGAGCTGCGCCACCAGGGCCGCCTCCACGTCGCCTACGTTCTTTCCGCGCATGGGCACTGCGGAAAGATAGAACAGATCAGGGTCTACGGAAAGCAGGGAATTTCCGGCATCGGCCGACAGCGCCAGTTCCTGTTCGAGAACCAGTTCGGCGTATAAGCGCGTGCTCTTGCCGGCCGACAGGACCGCCGCGATCACTTCCAGAACGTACGCATCCGGATGACCGATGTTTGGCACGTGAAACCCCATCAGCAGCGCAGGCTGGCGTGCGTCGGCGCGGACAGTCACACGCCTTTCGCCGACCTGGGGCGGTTCGCGAAAATTGAAAAGGGTCGGCTTTTCGCCGGTCGGGATTTTGCCGAAAGCAGCCGCCACTGTCTCAAACATGCGCGCACTGTCGAAATCGCCCACCACCACAATGAAAGCGTTGCCCGGCTGGTAATAGCTCCGATAGTAGTGACGTGCATCCTCGACCGTCAGCCGTTCCAAGTCGTCCATCCAGCCAATCACCGGCCAATGATACGGCGTGGTCTGAAAGGCCGTGGCGTTCATTTGCTCGGATAAAAGCGCCTGGGGATTGTCTACCACCCGCAAGCGGCGTTCTTCCATCACCACATTCTTTTCCGTTTGAAACGCCTGCTCCGCCAGCACGAGGTTCTGCATGCGATCAGCTTCCAGATCGATGACGATGCCGATGCGATCCGCTGCCATGGTGGCATAATAACCTGAAAAATCGTGGGCCGTGAAGGCATTGTACTGACCGCCGTTTTCCTGGATGGTGCGCGTAAACGCTTCTCCGCTGACCTTGGGCGTGCCTTTGAACATCATATGTTCGAACACATGCGCCAGTCCGGTTTTGCCCCAGGCATCATGGCGCGACCCGGTCCGGTACCACACCTGGAAGGTCACCACCGGGGCCTTGTGGTTTTCCATGAGGATCACCGGCATGCCATTGTCGAGCTGCCGCATGGTCACCTGCTCGAACATGGCAGCCGCGCTGGACACCCACAGGACCAGCACCGACATCATCAATATCGGCCAGCGGCGTAGTATCGTCGTCATGTACATCCCCTTTTGCCTATGAAACATCTCACCCGCTCGGCGGGCTGCTGATTGCTTCTGGTGGATTTTTTCGCGCTCACGACCATTACATTGCATGACAGGTCATTGCTGCGCTTTGAACATGCGCGCCAGGCTTGGCAGATTCTCCGCGTACGTGGGATGGATATGCTGGGCGCGCTCCAGCACCTGCCATGCCGCGCCAGTTTCGATCAGATCCATAATCACATGCACCAATTCGCCAGCCTCATAGCCCACCAGGGTGGCGCCTAGTATGCGCCCGCTTTCCTCGTCGATCACCATTTGATAAAACCCCAGATCATGGCCCCACTCAACCGCACGCGCCATGCTGTTGACCTCCAAACGGGCCTCGCGCGCACGAAAGCCTTTTTCACGCGCTTGTTTCAAACTCAGCCCCACACGGCCGACCTGCGGGTCGGTAAATGCGGCATACCCCAGCACGCGGTCGTCCCGGCTGCGTGAACGATCCTCCAGGATAGCCAGAAGACGGCGATGATCTTCCCAGGAAACATGGGTGAAGGCGGGTTGACCAGCGGCTTCGCCGATAATGATGACATCCAGGTCTGCATCGTTTTTATCTTTCAAAGTGTCGCTGGTCATAAAGACCAGCAAAATGAAACACCCCACTGACACTCTTAAAGTAAGAAACACTGATCCTCGATTGCAATACTATCAAGACATTATTCTTCCAGGTGCGATCGGCAAAGCAAGAGGGTCTGTTCTTCAGGCACTTCATGGAAGGGTACTGGTCAGTTCTGCATTTATCAGAGCAGTTGGCCTTTTTCCTGGTCAACTGCTCTGGGCGAGCTCAACCCCTTTGAGGCTGGCATTCTCGGCCGCCACATCGCCGCCAACGATGCTGAATGAGCCGTCGGTCTCGAGAACGACGGCGCCGACGTCATCCAACCGTGCAACGCCTGCAGAACGAACGGCCGCGCGCACTTCGTCTTCCGTGACCCTTGCTCTGCGCAAAGAGGCCGGCAGGAATACCCCCTGATACAGCAGCAGAGCGGGTTCCCCTGTGACCAACCGACGCACCCAGCCGACGCGCACACTGGACCAGGTGACGATGAACTGCATGCCTATCAGCAAAGCAAGGGCCAATACCCCCTGGGCCAGCGACACGTCCTTGTTGAGCAAGATGGTGGCAAGGGTGGAGCCCAGAGAAACCGTGATCACCAAATCAAAGGCGTTCATCTTCGACAAGGTGCGTCGGCCTGAAAACCGCAGGAGCGCCACCAGGCAGGCGTATGCGAGCACTGCGATGATCGCGGTACGCAACAATGGACGCCAGCCATCAAAGAGAAGTTGGTCCATGACACCTCCTGTACGGAACGCCCATAGGGACTATTCCTGTTAAAACAGTCGCAAAAAGATCACTCCCAAAAGGTTCCCGTCACGATAAGCGCGAAAACGGCCCAAAGACCGTCGCGCAAGATCAATGACAAACCGAAAACCGTCAGAGCAGCACCGCGCTGGTGGCGGTAAACGAAATGAGTTCCATGAAGGTTGGCTGAATATATAACTTACCGGAGCAATCACAACGTTTCCGGCAGAGCGCGGATACATCTCACAATCTGATTATCCACTTCGGACAGGTGAGATATACACTTCGCCAGAAGCAGCCATCATCGCCGCTTGACCCTGTATCGTTGATTGTCCCGGAAACAGAGATTGCCGGCAGGCAAGCGCCTTCCAGAGGATATGGTGACTTACGGGTGAGTTGATGACACAAACGACACGGCGCGCGACGCGCTGAAAAGGACGGTTATTCCAGCCGACATTCAAAACACTGTTCATTGACCTCGGCGCCCCATTGGACCCCGCGATGTTGGCTGATCAGCCTGAACCCGGCCTCTTCATACAAGTGGCGTGCAGCATGCAGGCCTTCGAATGTCCACAGATACACCTTGCGATGGCCTTTGCGCTTGCAAAAATCGACTGCCAAGCCGAGAAGATCCCGGCCGATGCCTTTGCCCCTGAAGAGATCCGACACGATAAACCACCGCAAATGCGCGCCGGCGTCGTCGGCATGACTCCCGTCGATAATCACTGAACCTTCGACACGGCCGTTCCGAGTGGCGATCCACAGACCATCGTTTTTTGAATCGTAGCGTTTGAGAAAATCGGAAAGCTCGGTAGCGACCTTGGCCTCGAAGTAGAGTCCAAACCCCCAATGGGCATGATAATAAGTACCATGCAGTTCGCAAATACGACCTATTGCGCCGGGGACATAGTTGTTTTCGATCGTGTAATCGATCTTACCGGTCATCATCTTCCTCCAGATGCAGTATGCGGGAACTTAGCGGCCCCTTAGCGGCCCGCGTGTGTGGCCATTTGGACGACTGCGATAGCAATTTAGCATGAGTCCCTGGCGTTGATCAATCAGGAGATTTTAGGCAGGAAATTCGCGGTGCGCTTCAGCCGTATCTGCGCGTTGCGCGGGTGCGTGACTTGGCCTCCTCGACGGCACGGTTCCTCGGGCGGGCAGTCGTAACCAGGGAATCCACCAGCTTTGCGGAGGCCTGTGCGATATCGTCGACCGCCCGCTCGAAGGCTTCCGTGTTGGCCGCGGAAGGTTTGTTGAATCCGCTGATCTTTCTGACGTACTGCAGGGCCGCCGCACGGATTTCCTGGTCGGTTGCAGGCGGCTCGTAATTAAAAAGGGGTTTGATGTTCCTGCACACGTTTCCTCCCTCATTCGACCTCCGCACGGTTGACTGCCACGCCGGCGCCGGAACTACTGCGCCGCTTCCATGTGGATCAGTTCCCAGATGTGGCCGTCCAGGTCCTGGAAGCCATGCCCATACATAAAACCATACTCTTTGGGAGGGCTGTAAGTGAAACCGCCGGCGGCAACCGCCTTGGCGACCAGGTCATCGACATGGTCGCGGCTATCACAAGTCAAACACACCAGCACTTCCGTTCTGCGCGTGGCATCACAGATCGGGTGCGGCGTAAACTCCTTGAACTTGGCCTCGGTCAGCAGCATGACAAATATGCCTTCGCTGACGATCATGCAGGCCGCGGTGGCATCGGTGTACTGCGAATTGAAGCTGAAACCAAGTGACTTGAAAAATGCCACGGACCGGTCGAGGTTCTTTACCGGTAGATTGACGAATATCTTGGTGGCCATATATCCCTCCTCCAAAACGAATGTCCCAGGGATCATGGCTCAGGATGCCACCTCCCTCTGACGGACGGAGACCAAATAGACAAAACGAAACATAACGTTAATTTAATATCATTCAATGCCAGAATGCGCGCAAAGTGCGGTGCGGTCTGCGCCGCATCGCCCCATGGCGATAGCCTGCATCAGACAGGCGCACCGCGTTTGAACGACCAGCAGGAGAGAAAGGCAGTGGCCCTATGTCCGTGGAATTCGAACACGCTCGGCCCGAACACACCTTCAAGGTATTCCATGAACTGATGGCTCGGCGGGTCAAGGAGATTCTTCTGATTTCCAGTCCGTACGAAGCTTTCATCATGGAAAAAGACGGCCGCATGGCGGACCGCATCATTCATGAATACCGCGGGCTTAGCCTCACACATCCGCCGCGCATCACCTGGGTGTCGACCGCCCGCGAAGCCCTGGCGATGCTTGCGCAGCAGTCCTTTGACCTGGTCATCACCATGGCACGACTGGATGATATGGCGCCGACGCGAATGTGCGCTCAAATCAGAATTGCGCATCCGGATCTGCCGATCTATTTTCTGTCCCACCGGGCCGCGCCTTCCGGAGCGGGCGCAGCCGCCGGCACCTGCCGCGATGTCGGCCGCCGATTCGTCTGGCTGGGCAACACCGATCTTCTGCTGGCCCTTGTAAAAATAACCGAAGATCAATGGAACGTGGGCTACGATACGCAGGCGGCCGGCGTGCGCGTCATCCTGCTGGTGGAAGACTCCCCGCTTTATCTTTCCTCGCTGCTGCCGTTTATCTACAAGGAAATCGTGCGCCAGACCCAATCGGTCATGGACGAATCGCTCAATGAAGAGCACCGCATCCTGCGCATGCGCGCACGTCCCAAAATTCTACTGGCCGATTCTTACGAAACGGCGCACGCCCTGTACATGCGCTTCGCCCCGTATATCCTGACCGTACTGTGCGATGCCCGGTTTCCAATGGGCGACAGAGTGCAGCCGACGGCCGGTCTGGCCTTGCTGTCGGCCATCAAGCAGGACTCTCCCGAACTGCCGCTGCTGCTGGTCAGCGCCGAGCCGGCCAACCGGTTCGCGGCCGAAAAACTCGGCGTCCAGTTTGTGGACAAGAATTCCACTGCGCTGCACAAAGAATTGCTGTCGTTTTTTGTGCGTTCGCTGGGGTTCGAAGAATTCATTTTCCGTTTGCCTGATGGCCGGGAGGTGGGTCGCGCGGCCACCCTGCGTGCCATGGCCCAGGTGATCGACACCGTCCCGGATGAATCCATCGAATACCATGCCCGACGCGAGGGGTTTTCCACATGGATGATGGCGCGCATGGAAATAGAACTGGCGCGGAGTCTGCGAGCGGTCAAAGTAGCCGATTTCAGCAGTATCGCGCAGGTGCGCGACTATATCCGCGATGCCATCCTGAACTTGCGCCGAGCGCGCCAGCGCGGCGTCGTTGTGGATTTCGGCGCGGCGTATGACCCCACGGCCGAATTTGTGAAAATCGGTCACGGATCGCTGGGCGGTAAAGCCCGCGGCCTGGCATTCATGTCCGCCATGATCAAAAACGAGCCGGAATTGGGGCTGAAGTACCCACGCGTCGACATCCGAATTCCCTGGACCGTCGTATTGACCACCGAATGCTTCGACACCTTCCTGCAACAAAATCCATTTGCGCTCGATACGATCGTCAGCATGGCCGACCGGGATATCGAAAGAAGGTTTACGGCGGTCGCTTTTCCCGAAGAGGTGACCCGCAAATTGGCCACACTGATCGCGGTGCGAAAGGACCCGCTGGCCATCAGATCTTCCAGCTTGCATGAAGATGCGCCGGCCCAGCCGAGCGCCGGCATTTACAAAACCGTCATGATCCCCAACCAGCACCCGGACCCGCGTGTACGGCTGACCCGCTTGCTGCATGCAGTTCAGCGGGTTTATGCCTCAACGTACTTCGCGGCCTCGCGGGCTTTCGCCGGGCGCTCGCCTTACCGGACAGAGGAAGATCGCATGGCGGTCATCATCCAGCCGGTTGTGGGCCAGACAGTCGAGCACTGGCGCTACCCGGCCATCGCGGGACTGGCGCAGTCCTACAACTTTTACCCGGTGGCCTACATGCAGCCCGATGAAGGCATCGTCCATATCGCCCTCGGCCTGGGACGCGCAGTGGTCGAAGGGCGCGCCAGCCTGCGCTTTTCACCGCGTTATCCGCAATTGCTGCCGCAGATCGACACGGTGCCCAAAGCCCTGCGCAATGCGCAACGCACTTTTTTCGCCCTGAAAATTCCGTTGACGGCTGAACAAGACCCCGCGCCGGAAAAGACCGACACGCTGATCGAAGAACTTTCCGTGGATGCCATGGCCCACCACCCGGCCGTGCAACAATCGGTCGCCACCTACATTGCCGCCGACCAGCGCATCCGTGACACAGCCGCACTGCCGGGCCCCAAACTGGTCACCTTTGCCAGCGTATTAAAGTACGCTCTTATCCCTCTGGCCGATATTATGGCGGATCTGCTCAGGATGGGCCGCCGCGGCATGGGGGGGCCTGTCGAAATCGAATTCGCTGTCGATCTGCCGTCCGATCAGCAGGCCCCATATACGCTATGGCTATTGCAGATCCGCCCCATGGCCGAACGCGATCAGAATCTGCCCGTGGCCATCACCGCTGAGGAGGCGCAACGTGCCGTTTGCGTGTCGCGCCGAGCCCTGGGCAATGGTTTCCAGCAGGACATCACAGACATTGTGTTCGTCCGGCCCGACCGCTTCGATGCAGACTGCACAGTGACGATCGCCGCCCAGATTGGCCGTTTGAACCGCACCATAGCGCAGCACGGTCGACGCTATGTGCTGATCGGCCCCGGCCGTTGGGGATCGACAGACCACCGCTTGGGCATACCGGTCACATGGAACGATATTTCGGCAGTAGCTGCCATCGTCGAAACCAGCGCCGGCGATCTGCATGCCGATCCTTCCCAGGGAAGTCATTTTTTTCACAATATTACCACGCTTGGCATCGGGTATCTGACGGTGACCGGCACAGATGGCGGACGGATCGACTGGGATCGCCTGATGGCGCTGCCGCCGCACAGCGAAACATCGTTCGTACGGCACGTAACGGTCGAAGAGGGCGTGCTGATCAAAATCGACGGGAAGTCATCGGTAGGTGTTGTTCTATTGGTGAATTAAGGTTGCGTGATTATTGTTGGGAATGCTCCTCACCTCTAAATAGACAGGGATGACCGCGATGCCAGACATCATGGAGACCATCGAGGCCAGGGATCCGGGTGAGAAAGAATTTCACCAGGCAGTTCATGAGGTGGTTGAATCGGTCAAACCGGTGCTCGACAGCCATCCCGAATACCGTTACAACAAAATTCTCGAACGCCTGGTTGAGCCCGAACGGGTCATCATGTTCCGCGTGCCGTGGATGGACGACCGCGGCGAACCCCATATCAACCGAGGGTTCAGAATCGAAATGAACAGCGCCATCGGCCCATACAAAGGCGGCTTGCGCTTTCACCCCTCTGTAACACTATCCATACTGAAATTCCTGGCTTTCGAACAAGTCTTCAAAAATGCATTGACTTCATTACCACTCGGCGGCGGCAAAGGCGGATCCGATTTCGACCCCAAGGGTAAATCGGACAATGAAGTCATGCGGTTTTGCCAAAGTTTCATGGCCGAACTGTACCGTCATATTGGTCCGGATACCGATGTGCCTGCCGGCGACATCGGGGTCGGCGCACGCGAAATCGGTTATTTGTTCGGCATGTACAAAAGATTGCGCAACGAATTCACCGGCGTCCTGACGGGTAAAAGCCTTAATTGGGGCGGCAGTCTGATCCGGCCGGAAGCCACCGGCTATGGCTGCGTTTACTTTGCCGCGGAAATGCTGCAAAGCCGTGGGCAGTCGCTTGCGGGCCGGCGCTGCCTGGTTTCCGGGTCGGGCAACGTGGCTCAGTTCACCGTCGAAAAAATTATTGCGCTGGGCGGCACCGTGCTGACCCTGTCCGACTCCTCCGGCTATATTTTCGATGAAGAAGGCATCGACGAAGAAAAGCTGACTTTCGTCAAAACATTGAAAAATGTGCGGCGCGGGCGCATCGAAGAATATGCCGACGCCTATCCCCAAGCCGTGTATACGCCTGCCAATCCGGATACTGCAAACCCGCTGTGGCAGCACAAGGCCGAAGTCGCTTTTCCCTGCGCCACGCAAAACGAAATCGATACCGATGACGCGCGCCACCTGATTGCCGGCGGTGTTCAAATGGTCGTCGAGGGCGCCAATATGCCGACCGTGCCCGAAGGAATCACGCTTTTGGTGGAGAGTGGACTGCTTTTCGCACCGGGTAAAGCCGCCAATGCCGGCGGCGTGGCTGTTTCCGGATTGGAGATGGCGCAGAACAGCATGCGCCTGCGCTGGCCCATGGCGGAGGTGGAGGACCGGTTACGAATGATCATGAAAAACATTCATGCAAGTTGTTTAGACGCAGCGGCGCAGTATGGCAAGCCCGGCAACTATGTAGCCGGCGCCAATATAGCCGGTTTTATCAAAGTGGTCGATGCGATGCTCGATCAAGGCTTGGTGTGATCACAGTCTGCATATTGACGTCCTGCCCCGATTCCCTATACAGTTCGTGGATCATGATCAGGGAGGATCACAATGACGCAACAAACCAGTTGGCGCAACCATCTACAAGGGCATAAGACCTTGTTCACTGTTCTGGCGGTGGGCCTGCTTCTGGTGGAACTCGAAATTTTCGCCTTGGCAGCCATCCACTCCGGACGCGAATCACGTCTGCAAGTATTGAATCATCACAATGACGTGGTGTACGATGCGCGCTCGTATAAATTCGATGAACGCGAGAAAGCCCAATTTGAAAGCACCTTCGGCCCTCTTTCCGACTACCAGGTCAAACTGGTGACCGAGGAACGTCCCTTTCCATTGCGGGCCTGGCTGGCCGCGGCCGCCGGATTGCCCATAGCGGCAATGCTGTTGTTCGGTTTTTTCGTCAAAGCCTATGAAGCGCTTTTTTTCGAAGGCCGACCGAACTCCGAGCCAGTGCAGGACGCGCCGACCGACCGATTATCTCGATTGATCACACGGATCAGCCGCCTGAACATCTTCGCGATTGGCGGCTTTGTGCTCCTATTGGTGGTGGGATTGTTCGCCGTACCTCACCTGCTCTCTGAGTTCGGGCGCTACGGCGCAGCCGCCATCGCCAAGTACCGTTGGGTGGTGCTGGCGATCTGCGCGGTTTTTCTTGGACTGGTGATCTGGATCATCTTTCTGCGATATCTGCTGGCGCGCAAAGCCATTGAAGCCCAGGCCGAGGTGCAGAAATACCGCCTCCAACTGCAGTATTTTGGAACGCAAGCAGCCATCGGCCACGGCGTGGACCCTGATAAGCGCCCGCACGCCGGGCCCTTCCTTATTGATTTGCCCGCAGATGACACAAAAGACCGCTCCCTGCCGTGAGCTTGCTGGGCGCGCATTTAACCTGAACGTCCCAAGCGGACTCTAAGTGGAATAGATCAGCGTTGCGATGCACCGAAAAGCTGGACGCAGTAAAACCTGTCCATGCCGGTTTTCTCCTGCCGGGCAGTGCATCCGGCACCGAAGGCTTCGGGTTGTTCGGCAACGATGTTGCGCCGGTGTCCAGGCGAGTTCATCCACTGATCCAGCAGGGCGACGGCGAATGAACGGTAGGTGTGCCTGGGAATCGGCGCGCCGTCGGGTTGATAACTGAATCCCGGGCCTTGGGGTGTGTGCACCGGGTACATCATTTTGCCTTCATCATAGCGAATGCCGAAAAGCGTCGCGATATTCTCGGCGATGTAAAGTGCTTCATATCCGGCCTGGCGCGCACGGTCGCGCGGCGTCTTCAGTTCCGGCCGGTCCGGATTCGTATGCGATAGATACTTCTTTTCGGCCATACTGTCGGCATGCGTTCGGGAGGCCGCATCCAGGCGGGCCTCATGGCGCAGGCGCTGTTTATTTTCTTGCCCGCGCCGCTGATTGGTTTCGTGGAAAATAGCGGCGGCCAGCAGTGCGTGGTCGATCTTCGCGGGGTCGATTGGGCGGGCGGCCTGTTTAAGTTCGAAAAATTTGCCGGCCGGCATATCGAACAAAGCCCTTCCCTTGCCGGACGCTGCGTTCGGCTGTGGTGTTGATTCCGCTGCCCACATGACTTCGGATAGCAAAAAGCAAATTGCAAGACCGAGGTAGACACCTTTCCGGATCGACGACACCGTCATGCCACATCTCCACTGCCAAGCCGCGCACTCTTGGCGTTTTTGGTTGTTTCATGTCATGCTGGGTAAAAGCCACTCTGGGCCACAATAAAGCCTTGGACGTGTTCAGGCAACAAATTAACGCCGTGTCGTACCCGCCCTTGCGCCGTCCTGCTTGCCAACCCAATCCCCCAATCGGATCTCCCACACCTCCGTGTCCACGGGCCGCACAGATATCGGTATGGATAGAAATTGCCCAATGACCGCCACGTTGGTATGGGTGTGGCGTGTCGGCGGCGTGGTGCGGTAGCGGCCCCGGCCGGCCAAGGCCAAAGGAATCAGCAGCTGATCAGCCAGTTGCTGCCCCACTGGCGCGTCGGACGCGAGGTAGGTGTTGACGGCACCGGCCAATTCGGTGGCGACCTTTTCGGCAGACACCCCACGCCGCCCGAAAGCGCTGAAGACTTCCGTCATGTGCGTGCTCTCGATCGTCGCCATGAGCACATTGCCGGGACCGACTGTGTCAGGCAGTTCTTCCACCCTCGCATCGAAGGGGCGTGACACCGCAGCATTGAAGGCACGGCATTCACGATCGGCGATGTGCCGTGGGAGGCCGGCCAAAATCGCCTGCAGGTCGCAGCGAATCAGGTCGCCGCGCGCGGGCAGGTCCAAAGGCGTCCATTGCGGTGCGGGGGTGATGTCAACGCTTACGCGCCCGCCGCCGGCTGGATAGAATCCCCATTGCTGCAATTCGCTGCGCACCTGGGGCCCCATCCGGTTGAGCAGTGGTAAAAAGGTCCGTTGCAAAAAGTGGTACGGTGGGGCGAAAGGGTTGTGCGTGCCGCCACCCAACTGCAGTCGCGAAGGATGCCGGGCCATGAGCAGGGCCGGCGAAACGGTTTGCAGGACCAATCCGCAACTGCCGGCGCTGCCCACTTCAAAGGTGTAGTCACCGGCAAAGCATCCTCTGGGCTGGAACGCGAGTTCGGAGGACCCCGGAACGTCGCCGCTGACCTGCGCGCGCCCAACGGCCACCGCTGCCCGCACCGCTGCCAGGTGCTGTTTGCGCAATCCTGGTTTGGCGCGTGCAGCCCGGATGTTCCCGATCCGAAAGGGGTTGCCGGTCACCAGGGACAACGCCAGCGATGTCCGCAGGATCTGACCGCCACCTTCTCCGAATGCACCGTCAATGTCGATCGGCTTCGACATGGTCACCACCCGCATGAAAAGTGTGAATAAAAGGCTGGAAGTGCGTCTGCGCCGATTTCCATCTCGATAAGACCTGTAGAATGTAGGGTGGGCATCGCCCACCATTATTCCCCGCAAACAACATCATCGGTTTCTGACGCTGATCCCGCCCAAGCAATTGGATAAACACCGGAGCGAACATCGTGAGCAAATGTTGAATACGGCCAATCACCGAGGCGATCCACCTGAAACAATGGCGGGCGATGCCCACCCTACCTGGCTGAGGTGGCGCGGACCACCACCCGGCCCACCTCCTCCGTGCCAATCCCGAATACACTCGCCAATAGTCACTGAAGCGAACTGGATAACCAAAAATGATTATTATACTATTCATACGCAAGCCCGTGGCTTCAAGAAGCATAGTAGAAACGTCGAAGAGTGAACATTATAGGGGTGAACGATTTCCGGTGCACAGAAACTTCAGCGAAGCCGGTTCGATAGGGGGGCGCCACAGCATGTCCACCAGCGATGGTCCGCTTATAGAAATCAGACCCGCCGGCCTTTACTGTCCAGCAGGTGATTTTTACGTCGATCCGATCGAAGCGGTGCCGTATGCCGTGATCAGCCACGGCCACGCCGACCATGCCCGCCCCGGTCATCAGCATTACCTGGCGAGCAGCCTCTGCGCCCCCATTCTCAAGGCCCGCCTTGGAACCGCGATCGATGTGCAAAGCCTGGCCTATGGCGAACCCGTGCTACGCAACGGCGTACGCCTGTCGCTGCACCCGGCCGGCCACATCCTGGGTTCGGCCCAGGTGCGCATCGAACACGCCGGCCGGGTATGGGTGGTCACGGGCGATTTCAAGCAGCATGCCGACCCGACCTGCCTGCCCTTCGAACCCGTGCGCTGCCACGGCCTGATTATGGAATCGACCTTCGGTCTGCCGGTGTTTCGATGGCCGGCCCCCGGGCAGGTCCTGAACCAGATCAACCAGTGGTGGGCGCACAACCGCCGTGAGCAGCAACCCAGCCTCTTGTTCGCGTATTCGCTGGGCAAAGCGCAACGCATCTTGTCCGGTATAGAGGCGATCGGACCCATTTACCTCCATGGCGCGGTGGCGGCCGTCAACCAGGTTTATGCCCGAGCCGGCATCGTTTTACCCGCCGCCCTGCCGGTGGGCGCGAAATCCGAGCCGCACGAATTCTCGGGGGCCTTGATAGTGGCGCCACCCATAGCCGATCATAGCGTTTGGACGCGGCGGTTCAAAAAGGCTGAACGCGCGTATGCATCAGGTTGGATGCAGATCCGCGGCAACCGGCGTAGACGCAGCCTGGACCGCGGCTTTGTGCTCTCCGATCATGCGGACTGGGACGGCCTGCTGGCCGCGGTTTCGGCAAGTCAGGCCGAAGAGGTCTGGGTCACCCACGGCTTTGACAGCGAGTTGGTCCGTTATCTGAACGAACGGGGCTGTCGGGCCAAGACGTTCACTCTGCCCTACCCGGGAGAAACGGACGAGGACTGAAAATAAAGCCATGCAAGCTTTTACCGACCTTTTTACCGAGTTGGACAAGACCACGGGCACCCATCGCAAGCTCGCTGCCCTGACGGCCTACCTGCGCCAGGCGCCGCCCGCGGATGCCGCCTGGGCGGTTTATTTTCTGATGGGCCGCCGCCCCAGACGCGCCGTGAAGTCGCGCACGTTGGCCCAATGGGCGGCCGAGGAGGCCGAAATTCCGGGATGGTTGTTCGAAGCTTGCTATCACAATGTAGGTGATCTGGCGGAAACCATCGCCCTGCTGTTGCCCCCGTCCACCGCAAGCACGCAGGCCCCATTGCACATCTGGATCGAAGAACGACTCCTGAAGCTGGCTGCCCTGGACGAACCGACCCAAAAAGAGATCATGCTGTCGGCATGGCAACACATGGACACGACCCAGCGACTGGTATGGAACAAGCTGATCACGGGCGGATTTCGCATCGGCGTTTCACAACGGCTGATGACGCGAGCCCTGGCTTCCGTTTCGGGTACCGAGCCGGCCCTGATCGCGCATCGTCTGATGGGCGAATGGACCCCTTCGCCCGACTTTTACCATGCCCTTATCGCGCGCAAAGACAGCGCCGGCGCGCACAGCCGGCCCTACCCGTTTTTCCTGGCCCATCCCATCACGCAACCGCTTGAAATACTCGGCGATCCGCAAGAGTGGCTCGCTGAATGGAAGTGGGACGGCATTCGCGCCCAACTGATCAAACGCAACGCGCAGGTATTCATCTGGTCACGCGGCGAAGAAATGGTGACAGCTGCTTTTCCCGAATTGACCGCGGCCGCCCACTTCCTGCCCGACGGTTGCGTACTCGACGGCGAAATCGTGGCCTGGCGCGAATCAGAACCCCTGGGTTTTGGCGTGTTGCAGCGTCGCCTCGGGCGTAAACGCGCCGACACCCGCATCATGGAGGCTGCGCCGGTGGTTTTGATGGCCTATGATCTACTGGAGTATGCCGGCACGGATATCCGCCAGAAATCGCTCGAAAAACGCCGCGACCTGCTTGAAGGCATCGCAACGGCAGTGGCTGCCCACCCCATACGGCTGTCGCCGTTAGTGCCCGCAGTGAATTGGGAGGCCCTGAACGCGGCCATGCGCGATGCCAGGGCACGGGGGGTGGAGGGGCTGATACTAAAGCGCCGCTGCTCGGCCTATCAGGCAGGACGCCGGCGTGGCGACTGGTGGAAGTGGAAGGTCGACCCTTACCGAATCGACGCGGTGCTGATCTATGCGCAACCCGGTCATGGCCGCCGTTCCGGGCTCTACACCGACTATACCTTTGCGGTCTGGCAAGACGGCGTATTGGTGCCAATCGCCAAAGCCTACTCAGGCCTGACCGATGAGGAGATTCGCCAGGTCGATCGCTTCGTACGCGCCAATACGGTCGAACGCTACGGTCCTGTGCGCGCCGTTAAAGCGGAACTGGTGTTCGAACTCGCCTTTGAGGGCATCCAGCGCTCCACGCGGCATAAATCGGGCATCGCCGTGCGCTTTCCGCGTATCGCCCGCTGGCGCAAGGATAAAACGCCCCAGACCGCCGACACCCTGGAAACGATCAAGCAGTTAAGCGATTAGATCTGTGTCGGGTTCAAACGCAGGTGATCCGGGTAACGGGGCCGCGCCAAACCAGAAGTGGGAAGATTATGTTGAAGTGACGACAGCGGCACTCTACTTTTCGCGCAAAAGCAAGGAATCGTCCTCAACCAGAAAGCCGGCGGGCATCTGCGGCATATTGATGCGCATGAGCACCACGATATCCATGAACAGGGACAAGTGCCCCAGGTAAAACAGGTCATAGCCGAACATGCGCCTGAAATGGGTGTCCGGCGCATAGCCGGTGCAGTTGACCTGGGCCCAGCCGGTAATGCCGGGGCGCACGGTGTAACGCTCATCGAATATCAGTACGTCGCGGATAATCTTTTCAGATTCGTCCGGTGCAATGGGACAGGGGCCGACCAGGCTCATATCGCCATACAGAACGTTCCACAGTTGCGGCAGTCCAGGCAAATATCTGTGCAAGAAGGCGTTGGAAACCGGCTTGGAAAAAGAAAAAAAGTATCGATTGAAACATTTCTTGCGCAATCCCACACACGGCCGGGTTTCGAACACCTTTCCCGTGGATGACCATTTGAGTTTTACGATGATGGCAAGCATCACGGGCGACAGGATCACCAGCAGCATGGCGGCGATCACAATATCGCTGGTGCGTTTGAAGAAGCGACGCATGCTGTGCTGGAAACTCTCTGAAAAGACCAGTTTGCGTGGGTCAAGGCCGGCCGGATCACGCCAGCCGGTAATTGCTTCGTGCATGTCATCGTCCACGCAAAACTGAATGCCTTGATGCTTGAGCGTACAGACCTCTTCGGCCGTCATGGTGTCGGCCACTTGTTTGCAGACCATGACCTTGCGTGTCTTGTATTTTTCGGTCAGCGCCACCAGTTCAAAGCAATTGTTCAAAGCAACATAGGGCGTCTCGGGTTGAAGCGCGAAGCTGCATGAAGAACCTTGCCAATCCGCAATAGCGACAACCGTAAGGGGTTTGTCGCCCTGCTTCGCCTTTTGCTCGCTGGTGAGCGCCTGATAAATTTTGCGGACGCACTCGTTGGTCCCCAGGAAAATAATGCGTTGGCTGAAAAAACCGGTCGCAAACACTTTTTCAAGAAGCAAACGCCATGCTTTGGAAAGAAACAGCAGCAGACCGAATACAAGGAAGATAGCCTCGGGATTGACGCTTCGGCCAATGATAAGCAACCAGATCAGGGCAATGGCAAAGGCGATGATCAAGGCTTCAGCAAGACCCACGAATTGTTCTAATAATCGGAAACGTAACCCAGGGTAGTAAAGGCCGCAAAAATAGATGCACATCTGGCAAAGCAGCGTAAAAATGGCGGCGTTAAAAAAGGGGATCGTGCTGGATGTAAAAGGAAAAACGGCGGTATCCTGCCATACCCTGACGATAAGGGTACAACCGAAAATCAACAAGCCTTCACCCAGAACCAAGACAGCTGTCTTCAACGCGGAACGACGCTCAAGTCGCAAATCCATGTCACCATCCTTCAACTTCCATGCAATGAAATGTTCTGTTCAGCTCTATAGTCGCAGGAACCTAGGATATGCTTGATGCGAAAAGCCCCCGACAACATGGGGATTTCACTTGATCACTACCACCAATAAAGCATACGGCTTTGAAAAGCAAGCGAATCGCAAATGGCCGGCAGGCTAACCGCATTTGCGTGTGGCTTGTTCACCGAAACCGAACATCGTTCTACTCGATAGGGGCGAACCTTGTGTTCGCCCGGTGCGTATGACGACCATCGGCCCCTTTGATGAAGGCTGTGCGTCGAACGCGGGCGAGCACAAGGTTCGCCCCTACGGGTAAAAAGCCCCCGCTTCACCCTGTCAACGCCGTCCACAAGGCACTGACGATCAGAATGCCGACATAAAAAACCGCTGCGACCATTAACATCAACACGATCATGATGCCCCACAGGAGCAAAGTGCTGGAAACGACACTTTCACGGGGCGAAGCTGCATATTTTTCGATGAGACGGACGTTGCGGGCATTGGCCTTCCAAGTCATGTCGAAAAGATCGCCGACCAGGGGGATGGCACCGATCACGACCTCCAGGGCCACATTGAACCCCATGCGTAAAAGGATCGATCGCGGCAACCCACCGCGTGCGCCTTCTGCAATGATGTACATGGACAGCACCGCCCCCAGCGCTTCACCGATGCCGGGTACCAAGCCGAGCAAGGGGTCCAGGCCGATGCGGTAATTCACGCCCGGCAGGCGGATCGAATTGTCTAACAGCCATGCCAGACGATTGATGCGTCTCCAGGCGGGCTTCGGTGTTGGTTGGTTCATATCGGCTCCTCACAGCGCCTTGTTATCTTTAACGCACGCTACCGCAAGCAGAGTGGTGACGCGCGTGTAGAACTCGCAAAGTTTTGGAATTCGAATGAAGCGCAACGCATCACACGCCCCGATGAGACTGTTGGGGCGAACCTTGTGTTCGACCGCTTCGGGCGCCAATCGCTTGATCGGGCACAGGGTGGCCGGGCACTTTACCCCAGCGGAGCGCCCTCTGTTCCTGGCCGATGCGCTTGCGGACCATCACCAGATTGGCGACCCCGAAAAAAAGGGCTGTGATCCAGCAAGCGCAAAGAGCCGGGTAAAGAAAAAGTTCGATGCGCACGACCATGTAGTTGGGATGTTCGAGCCAGCGATAAGGGCCCTTACGCACGTGTGGTGCGCCGGGCAGCACAATGATTTTAGTATTCCAGAAATAACCCAGCGAGACGATACACCAATAGCGCACCCCTTGCAGGATCAGAAAAGCGGCCACTGCCCAGCCAGGATGCACGAGCAAGCGGCTGTGGGTCAGAGTAGCTTCCATGAAAAAAGACAAAAACCACAACCCGTGAAACAGAAAAAACCATCTTGAAAAGGATTGGCCGTACTCTCTGGCCCCTCGCGTGAGCTGACAACGCCGGTTGCGTCGGGCGATCGCCATTTCGATCAGTCTCTCCGTTCCAAGAGCACCGATAAGCAGATAAACCCAGATTTGAGACGACATTACAAACATCGCAACAAGACCATTTCTGAGAAGAAGCCGGGCCCCAGGGCCGTACTGAGCACCCGATCGCCGATGCGGTAATCGCCAAAGCGCAGAAAATGATCGAAGACAAACAGCAGGGTTGCACTCGACATATTTCCATACCCGGCCAGCACGGTCTTCATGCTCCGGATCTGCTCATCATTGAGTTCCAGGGCCTCCTGGTAAGCCTCGATAACCTTGGCACCGCCGGGATGGGACAAAAAATGCCGGATATCGCCCAGCCCCAATCCTTTCTTTGCGAGAAGCTCCAGCACCACCGGCCGGACAGCTTTTTTGACGATCTGGGGAATACTTTTTGAAAAGATGACCTTAAGCCCTTCATCGGCCACGTCCCAGCCCATCACGTCCAGAGAATCGCGCCAGGTGACGGCGCCGGTCGCTTCGATAAAAAGTCTCGGGGCAGTACGTTTGGCGCTTTCATTCTCATCGCCCTCCATGATCAGCGCCCCGCAGCCATCACCAAACAGGGCCGTGGCGATGAAGTTGCTTTTGCTCAGATCGTTCCTGATAAAAGTCAATCCGCATAACTCAAGTGTGATGACCAACGCAATTTTTTGCGGATAGGCTTTCAGCCAGTCGCAGGCGCGCACGATGCCCCCCACCCCGCCGCCGCACCCCAGCCCCCAGATGGGTGTGCGCAAGATCGATTCTTTGAACGGCAGCCGGTTGAACAGGTGCGCGTCCAGGCTTGGCGTGGCAATGCCGGTGGTGGAAACAAAAAAAATGTGGTCGATTTCATGCGGTGCGACATCGGTCGCCTTGCAAGCGGCCAGGGTGGCTTCACGCGCCAGTGCGACCCCGTGTTCCTGATAGATTTCATTTTTTTCGGCAAATCCATGGTCTTCGTGATACCACTGCGCATCCATGCAGAAGTAACGCTCACGGACCGAGGCATTTTTAAATACCGGCAGAAGGCGCGCGACGTTCAAATCGCTTTTATCGAAAAGTTGTCGCGCAAAATGCGTGATATTCTCCTGGTTCACTTTGTGGCGCGGAACACTTGTGCCGACGCCGAGTATGCTGGGCATAAGCGAATGCTTCCTTTATGAGATTACTCGATGATCAAAGTCCGGAATTGGCCGTACATCATTCCGGCGACGTGGCATACCAATGATCGGGAACTTCAGCACCAGCGCCAGACATTAATTTTCGAGAGCAATTTATGGCTTTGTGAGACATCGGCTGACCATGGAAACTATTAATTCGCAAGAGCCTGTCAAATGCCCAACAGGGATGATTCAGCGTCAGGAAATGAAAATTTTACCTGTATTTTTAAAAGGTCACAGTTGCTTCCTATCCGGATAAAGAGCCTTGAACTCCGAAATAGAGCCGATCGACGAATCAAATGGGGTGTAAAGCATACGCTGCGGCTTATGCAGGCTGTTACTGGACAGTGATTTTCAGGGGGCTTACCTTGTAAGCGCAACTTTGGGTTCACCTCCTGTGCCAATCCCGAAAGTTGATGTTCGTAGGATGGCTTAACCCCCGTAGAGACGCTTTTATGCTGATGCCGATGAGAAAGGGTCTAATGATCGATATCACTGCAACCTACACCGACCAATACGAGTTGACCATGGGACAAGCCTATTTTCTGGCGGGCCGCAAGGATCAACGTGCAACTTTCGATTATTTTTACCGAAAAACACCGTTTAACGGCGGATACGCGGTGTTCGCCGGTCTGCCGGATGCGCTTGCCGCATTGGCACATTTCCGCTTCGACCACGAGGACCTGGCATTCCTCCGGGCGCAAGGCTTTCATCGCGACTACCTGGCGTATCTTGAAAATTTCCGCTTTACAGGGACCCTGTGTGCCTGCCGGGAGGGGGACCTGATTTTTCCGGCCGCCCCAATTGTAAGAGTTCAAGGGACGTTGATCGAAGCCCAACTCGTCGAAACCGTACTCCTGAACATCCTTAACTTTCAATCTTTGATCGCTACCAAGGCGAGCCGTATGCGCATTGCCGCCAAAGAAGGCATGCTTATCGACTTCGGCCTGCGCAGGGCGCAGGCCCTGGGCGGCTATCATGCCAGCCGCGCGGCCGTGGTCGGCGGGTTCGACGCCACCAGCAATGTTCGGGCGGCGCGTGATTTCAATCTGCGGCCGTCAGGGACCATGGCGCATTCCTATGTTCAAAGCCACGAAAGCGAATTGACCGCGTTTCGCAGTTTTGCCGAAGCCCGGCCGGACGACTGTGTGTTGCTCGTGGACACCTACGACACGCTGCACAGCGGCGTGCCCAATGCTATTATCGTGGCCCGCGAAATGGCGAAAAAGGGGCAGCGGCTCAAAGGCATCCGGCTGGACAGCGGCGATCTGGCCTATCTGGCCAAACGCAGCCGTGCCATGTTGGATGCGGCCGGTCTGCCGGATGTCCAAATCGCAGCATCCAATCAACTCGATGAATATGTCATCAAAAGTTTGTTGGACCAGCAAGCCCCCATTGACGTGTTCGGCGTGGGAACCAGCCTGGTGACCGGACAGCCCGACGCCGCACTCGATGGTGTGTACAAACTGGCGCATGTCGATGGCAAGCCGGTCATCAAACTATCCGAAAATGAGTCGAAGATCACCTTGCCCCACCAGAAACAGGTATGGCGCGCCTACGATGATCAGGGCGCTTTTCTGGGCGCCGACGCGGTCGGCCTGGACGACGAGGAGAACATCCCGATCATGCACCACCCATTCGTGCCTCATAAATCTTTTGCCCTCGAAGGCCACACGACCGAACCGCTGCTGCACAGAGTCATGCAAAACGGACTGCTCACCTCCGACCCGCCATCCCTGCCCCAAACGGCCCAGTATTGCCGCGAACGTCTGGCCCTGCTTCCGGTCGAATACAAACGCTTCGACAACCCTCACATCTACAAAGTCGGCATCAGCACCAAGCTGAAAACGCTGCGGGATCGCCTGATTGCACAGTATAAAATGGGAAAAGACGCGCCGGGCAGCCCCTCTGCGAACACGCCGTAACAGCGCCGCGCCGGAACGCGAGCACTCCCGAATGCGAGGCCGTTCCGGCATATCACCGCTGTTCATCCACGTTTTCTTCGAAACGCCGGCACAATTCGTTTTCACTGGGGCCGGCGGCGCACTGCTCTGGGTGGTCGGGCAATTCGAACACCAGCGACGAATCGGATGGCAGTGTATGGATCTTTGTTTTAAAGCCGATGCGGATGGGCTCCTGGGCCGTGTGCAGGGAGTGGATTTTCAGGCGCTTGGCCGTCAGATCGACTTCCAGAAAATGACTGCGGTAGCGGATGCGGATGCGCAGCCGGTGCAACTCCCTGGGCAGGCACGGATTGAACCACAGCACATCGTCGCGCGTGACGATGCCCGTATAGCCGCGCTGCACTTGGTCGACCGTGCCGGCCATGGCGCCAAGATGAATGCCTTCGGCCGTCGTGCCGCCCTGGATATCGGCCACATCGCTCTGCAGCGCCTGGTTGAATAACTTCCATGATTCAACGCGGTCGCTGCGTGCCAGCACCCAGGCATGCACTACCCGGCTCAGTGTTGAACCGTGGCTGGTGCGTTTTATGTAGTATTCGATATTTTTGGGGATTGTTTCATAAGGAAAGGAATAACCGAGCCCCTCGAAAATGTCGGTCAGTTCCTCGGCCGACAACAGGTAAAACAGCATCAACACATCCGCCTGTTTAGAGGCTTTGTAGCGGTTGGGTGTGTCGCCTTCGGCTTCAAGTATACGGTCCAGGCGCTGGATGTCGCCATATTTATCACGGTACTCCGCCCAGCGGAACTCTTCCAGCGCATCGTAGCCTTCGAACTGGCTGATAATACCTTCGGCATGAAAAACCACGCGCATCTTGCGGCAGATCTCTTCCCATTGCCCGAACTCTTTTTTGTGCAGCCGCAGCTTGTCACACAGCTCGAAACGCGTATCTTCGGGCAGGATATCCAACATCCGGCGCGCGGCCTCGAGCACCCAAACTGTCATCACATTGGTGTAGGCGTTGTTGTTCAAACCTGGCTGTTCAGCGCCGGGATAGGCATCGTGATACTCGTCCGGGCCCATGACGCGCAGGATCTCATATCGGTCCAGCGCGGCATTGTAGGTACACAGCCCGGCAAGGAAGCGGGCGATTTCCATCATCATCTCGGCCCCGTAAAAAGACATGAACTCCATGTCGTTGGATACCTGGAAATAGTGATACAGGTTGTAAGCGATGGCGATGTTGACATGGCGCTGCAGCCGGCTGTTGTCGGCGATCCAGCGGCCGGAGCGCGGATTGAGGTGGATACGCTGGCTCTCTTCGCGACCGTTGCTGCCGCTTTGCCAGGGGTACATGGCGCCTGGAAAGCCGGCCCCGCGCGCCGCGCGGCGGGCGGCCCCCAGGCGGCGGTAGCGATACATCATCAAGGCGCGTGTAATTTGCGGCAGCCGTAGATTGAGTGTCGGAAAGATAAACAGTTCATCCCAGAAAACATGCCCGCGGTAGGCTTCACCGTGCCAGCCCCGCGACGGGATCCCCGCATCCAGCCCCATTTGCATGGTATTGACCGAAGTGGTCTGGAGCAGATGAAAAATGTACAGGTGCATGATCATATCGATGGGGTCTTTTTCGTTGGCCGGCTGCGCGTGCCACAATTCGACGCTGAACCGCCGCCACAGGTGATCCCAGGCCAGGCTGTGGCTTTCCATCAACAACGCGAAGGATGGCGCGCGCTGCACCTCCCGGCAAGCTTCCAGGGCCGGTTCGGCAATGGCGGCATCGCGCGAGGTGTGCACGGCCACGGTTTTCTCGACGCGAATGGCTACCCCTTCGGACACATGCAGCGCGATCAACTGTGCGACATACCCAGGCTGGGTCAACGTGCGACGCTCGCCCGGCAGCGGCCGATCCCCGTCGAACAGGCGCGTTCGCGCGGCCAGGGCGATCTGCAGGGCCGACTGATTGGTGATCGTTTTGAGCAAAACGGTGTCGGGATCGACCTGCAGCGTTTCGAGAGTCTGCAGGTGAACGTCGGCCAATCCCTGATAACGCGCCACGCCGCTGTTCGTCACGCGGCCGTCAAGGGCCGCTCGGAATTCCAGGCGGCCCGACCAGTTCTCGGGTATGACCGTCAGCGTTATCGCGGCCAGGTGCGCCTGCCCCATGTGAACGAGGCGCTGCTCGTGCACACGCGTGATACGCTGACGGTCATCGCGGCAGCGCCAGTGCCGGTGCAAGACGCCGTTGCGGATATCCAGATCCTGCTGAAAGGACAACAACGCGTCGCCCGAGTTCATCTTGAACCAGGGACTGTCGCCGATGCGGAAGGTCAACGGCAGCCAGTTGGGAATATTGACCAGGTCTTCATTTTCGATGATGTGGCCGCCAATTTCGGTTTTCAAACGATTGTACCCGCCCGCCAGGTAGCTACCCGGATAGTGCACCGTGTCGGCCACGGCCTGGGCCGAAGCGCCGCGGGTGCAGAAATAGCCGTTGCCCAGGGTGCATAGCGCTTCGCGCAGCTTTTCAGCGTCGGGATCGAAGCCGCGGTAGTTCAACTGCCAGACGGTGCGCTCGTTCAACCAGCGGGCGGTCCTGCGCAGGAAAGCGTTGACCTGATCGGTATCGCGCAAACGATACGCAGCGCGGCTGGGACGGTTTTCGTCGTCGACCACAATGCCGATGCCAGTGTCATGTAGTTCTTCGAAGGCGTCCTCATCGGTGACATCGTCGCCGATGTAAATCGGCAACACCTGGCCAATATCGAGTTCCAGGGCCTGCTCCATCAGCCAGCGCACCGCCTTGCCTTTGTGCCATTCCATATCCGGTTGCAGCTCGAACACTTTCTTCCCGCGCGACAGACGCAAGTCACCCACCTGGTCGCGAACGTTTTCCAGCACCTGCTCGACGGTTGCGCTGTCCTCAGGGGCGGCTTCGCGATAGTGTACGGCCACGGTGTACCGTTTGGGTTCTATGTGCACGCCCGCAATGGATTGCAGGGCCGGCCGCAGTTTCCGGACAGCCGCTTCGATCCGTGCCAGAAACGGTTCGCCCGGCCGGTGGGTGATGGGCCGGTTTTCGGGGCCACGGATATCGAACCCGTGGCTGCCGGCATAATACAGTTCAGGTACGTCCACGCGGCGGCGAACATCTTCCAGATCCCGGCCACTCACCACGGCCACGGTGCAGCGCCTTGCCAGAGCTTTGATCGCAGCACGCATCTCTGCTGAAAGATGCGCGTCCTCGGCCCGCAGGACGATGGGCGACAAAGTGCCGTCGAAATCCAGAAAGATGACCGGCTCTTTTTCCGAAAGCCTTCTTTTTATCGCGTCAAAGTGATCCAGGGCCGAGGGCAACACCCCACCTGCGCCGATGCGGGAGTCTTCGGCCAGACGGACACGCCCCAGATTTTTGACCACACAATCCGCGCCATGCTGGCGCAGCTCTTCACCCCGGTCACCGCCGTCGTTTCGGTCCACGCCGATGACGCGCCCGAAACCGCCTGCACGCCCGGCTGCCACCCCTGAGCGGGCATCTTCGATCACGGCCGCGCGCTCCGGCGATACCCCCACTTGCCGGGCGGCAAACAAAAACACGTCCGGTGCAGGCTTGCCCGCCAGCTTGTGTTCACGGGCATCGTTGCCGTCGACAATGGCATCGAACAGGTGGTCCAGCGCCGTAGCCTTCAGAACGGCACGGCCGTTTTTGCTGGAAGTGACCAAAGCCGTTTTGATGCCGCGACCGCGCAACTGCCGGATCAGATCAACGGCTGGGTCATAGGCTTTCGCGCCCTTTTTACTCAGGAGGTCATTGAAAATACGGTTCTTGCAATTGCCTAAACCGCAAACAGTCTCACGCTCCGGGCTGTCAGCCGGATCGCCGAACGGCAAGTCGATGCCCCGCGATGATAGAAAAGCGGCCACGCCGTCGTAACGCGGCTTGCCGTCCACGAGCCCGAGATAGTCTCTTTCATATTCGAATAAACGATACTCGCGTTGATCTTCCTGCCCGCGCCGGCGAAGAAAAGCGTTGAACATCTCCCGCCATGCTTCGGCGTGCAACCCGGCCGAATCGACGACCACGCCGTCCAAGTCGAAAATTACAGCATCGATCCGATTCAGGGCCAGCGTGCATGATGTCATTGAACGCCTCCTTTTGCATTGCGGTTTTCTTGCCTGAAGAACTTGTGCAACCCACTGTCCGAACCTACAGACATGGCGAAGGTAAGAGTATTCCTACAGTACGCAGTATGGATATTCTATTTCAATACTGGATATGTGGTATTGGCATCGCTCCCATTGATCCAAAACCGCGCCCACAAGCCACCGTTTACCGCATCGACCCCATTTTCACACCTGATCCGGGGCATTACTAAACAATCACAACCGAAACACTCAGGCAAAAAGGAGCAGTGTCATGAAACGTATGATCTATCTGACAGCTTTGATCATCGCGGCGACCGCCGCAACAAGCCTTGGACCCCTCGGAGACCGTTCAGCCGCTGCGGATTCGCACGAACCTTCGGCTGTGGCGGTACTTCACCCCACTGAGGGCAATCAGGTCAGCGGAAAGGTCACCTTCACGAAAACATCCGAAGGCGTTAAAGTGGTGGCCGATATACAAGGTCTTGAACCGGGTAAGCACGGTTTTCACATTCACGAATTTGGCGACTGTACGGCCGCAGATGCCACATCGGCGGGCGGGCACTACAATCCGACCGAGCAACCGCATGCCGCACCCACGGACAAGAAGCGCCACCTGGGGGACCTGGGCAATATCGAAACCAAGTCCGATGGCAGCGCCCATCTGGAGATGGTGGATAAAGTCCTGTCCCTGAAGGGGTCGCACAGCATCATCGGGCGCGCAGTGGTCGTGCATGCCGGCGAAGACGATCTGAAATCGCAGCCCACCGGCGATGCGGGCGGGCGTCTGGCGTGCGGCGTCGTTGGGTATGCAGGCAAATAAAGCGGCAGTAAGCTTCATGTGACCCCTCTTCATGGCCCAGTCCCGTAACCGTAAGTCACTGCTGAGTGCGTTTCTTCGTGCGCGCTCTGGGGCGCAACAAGCTCTACGGACACTTTAATATTTACGTGTAACGTTTTGAAATTAAAGTATTAAGGTAGACTATTGACATTAAGACAGGCCCATCGTAGCCGAGATGGCGCTTTGATGCAGCTGATTGCAAGTTCTGCGGATGACGCTTGCTTTAAGCCAGTGCATTCGATGTTCAATCGGTGCGGGCTTGATTCCGCGCGACGGCGGACTCGATTTTAGCGGCTCTTTTTGCACATGCTCGTAGTCACGGTCGTCTGCAGAAGATGCTTCAGCGGATCACTTGTCATGCACGATATAAGCGCAGCGTAGAATCGATTCCCCACTCAAATACGGTCTGACCCCCATACCCATTCAGGAGGACCTGATATACTTCTACGACACGGAGTTCGGCCACAGGTATAACTGATACTAAATCAAAAACCTGCATTCATATCTGAAGGCATCCCAACTTATAAGAACGCTTTTTCTCTTTCTTTCAACATGCCGCAGTTCGGCCTGACATTGTCGATAAAGCGGTTGGTCCTGGAGGTTTCGATATGAGCATGCCCAAAGTGTCCGTGGGTCCCATGGCAACTCGTTGGTTCGAGCAAATTGCGAACACCCAACGCAAATTGCAGGACGGAACGCGCAACGTTCTGGGTTCTTTGGAAACCCGCATCGCAGCTACCCCCTGCGATATCGTTTATACTGAAGACCGCGTTCGGCTCAAGCATTACCGGCCGGTCACCCCGCAACGCGTCAAAACCCCGGTTCTGATTACCTATGCTTTGATCAACCGCGAAACCATGCTCGATCTGCAGCCCGGCCGCAGTGTGGTGCGCAGCTTGCTGGATAGGGGCGTGGATGTTTATATGATCGATTGGGGCACGCCCACACGCAAGGACCGCTATCTGACCATCGACGATCATGTCAACGGATACATGGACAGCATGGTCGATGTGGTGCGCCGCAGGACCCATTCCCAGCAGATCAACCTGATGGGCATCTGCATGGGCGGCACGTTCAGCGTCATGTATGCGGCGATGCACCCGCACAAGGTCAAGAACCTGGTGACGACCGTATCGCCGACCAACTTCGACACCGAGCAGGGACTGCTGCATATCTGGTTGCGCGATATGGATGTCGATCATATGATCGAGGCCTTCGGCAACATCCCCGGCGATCTGCTCAATTTCGCTTTTCTACTGCTTAATCCGGCCCGCCTGATGGTCGACAAATATGTCGGGCTGTTGGACAATATCGAGGACAAAGCCTTCTTGGAGAACTTCGTGCGCATGGAAAAGTGGATCTTCGACAGTCCGGATGTGCCCGGAGAGACTTTCCGGCAATTCATGAAAGACTGCTACCAGAAGAACTTGCTGATAAAAAATAAAATGAAGCTCGGCGACCGGCGCGTCGATTTGAATAACCTGACCATGCCGCTGCTCAACTTTTATGGCCGCTTCGATCATCTGGTGCCGCCCGAGGCCTGCGAGCGCCTGGTGGAGGTCGTCCCCAGCAGGGATGCCACCAATATCTGCCTGGATACCGGTCACATCGGAATCTATGTGAGCAGCAAATGCCAGAAAACATTTGCTCCCAAAATAGTAGAGTGGTTGACGGAACGGGAGATGCCCCCCAAGCCGACAAGAAAACCGGAAAAGAAATCCCCGGCACGACGAAAAGAGCCTGTCGGACAGGAACCGATGTCGATGACCGTCAGCGTCGCGCATTTGAATGTCACGTCTGCCGATAACCCGCATCACGCGCCCAATCCGTAAACGATCATGATTCGTGATAGGCAGGTCAGGCTGCTACCGCCTGCCCATCACGCTTACCCGCACTAAAGAAGCACCATTCACCCTTATCTGACAGAAAGGAATGCATGCACAATGGCTCAAGCACTGCACGTAGGACAGCAAGCTTCTATTAAAAAATCGTTTTCCTCCGGCGAAGTTGAAGCCTATGCCAATTTGTCTGAGGATAGAAACCCAATCCACCTGGATGAAAAAGCCGCTGCCGAATCGGTTTTTGGCCGCAGGGTCGTCCATGGGATGCTCGTGTCCAGCCTTTTTTCAGCCCTGCTGGGCCAGCACCTGCCGGGAGAAGGCACCATTTTTCTTGGCCTGGACATTCAATTCAAGGGTCCTGTATTCATCGGCGAAGAAGTGACCGCTTTCGTCAAAATCCTCACCATCCGGGAGGACAAACCCATTGTGACCTTGAGAGCCTGGTGCGAGAATGCTAGAGGTGAAACGGTTGTGGATGGCCAAGCCGTGGCCAAAGCCGTCCTGCAATAAGAAAAAGTTTTCCACGGGAGTTTCCTGCAGGGGCAACCGCCGGTTGCCCCTGCAGGAAAAAACGTAATCTCATTCGATGATTCAGGCGTATTTACGTTTCAGTCGCGATTTGATTGCGGCCGTTTTGTTTGGCCTGATAGAGACGCTGGTCCGCTCGGTCGAGGAGCTGGGCGAGGGTTTCTCCGCGCTGGTGTGTGGCAATGCCGCCAGTCAGAGTGACTTTGAGCGGACGGCCGGCGATGGAAAAATCTCGCTTTTCTACTATACTGCGAATCCGTTCGGCAAACTTAACAATATGCGCCATGTTCTCGGACGGCATAAAGATCAGAAACTCCTCTCCGCCGAATCGAATGGGCATATCGCTTTTGCGGCATTCCTGAAGAATGACGGCCGCAACCTGCGTCAGGACATGGTCTCCGGCGAGGTGTCCGTAGGTATCGTTGATGCGTTTAAAATGATCCAGATCGAACATGACGACACCGATGCCGCCAATGTCACCCCTGTCATGGATTTTGTAAACGGATTCGACCGGCTTTTCGGATAGCGGTCGAATGGTCATCCCCTTGAAAGGGGCTTGCTGCCGGCCTTCAACGTGATCCTGCGCGACGTCCACCAAATGATACAAGAAGGCCGGCCGGTCGCTAATAATGACAATCCCGGCATGATCGGTCACTATAAAGTGCTGACATTATTTACATTAGGCATGATCAGGGTCTGGGGGTCCTCAGATTTTCGATCTGGCTTTGCATGTAGCCCACGTTGATCGCCAGCTTTTCAGCGGCCACGGCATCCAGGTTCTGCAGAAACTCAGCGCGCGTTTTATCCGCCACATACATCAGCAAGGGAACGCCCAGGGCAAGAACGATCAGTACTCCCCACAGCCAGGGTTTTCTGAGTAGCGCAAAGAACGTCGGTCCATATCTTTTCAGCATCGCGCCTTTCATCACACCGTCAGCACAACAAGACCCACATACCATGTAAGGCAACTTTATTGGGTGCGAGCCGACTCCGGCGGCCGATCTGCGATGTTATCACCCTTCTTCGATGGCAATCCCCGACACCCCTTGAAAGCCACGCGGCAGCTTTTTCCCCCGTGCTCCGCGATTGCCGCTGAATTCGGAGACAATATTATAGGTCATGCGGAAACTGCGTTTGCCGGCGAAAATGACGAATTTACACTGGTCCGGCAACACCGTGAGAAATGCCATTTCATCCGTGCCGGCCAGGATGTCTTTGGACAGCACATGGATGATCTTGTTGCCCTTGCCCTTGGCCATACGCGGCAGTTCGCCGGCGGGAAAAGCCAACATGCGCCCCTGACGGGTGACGGCCACAACCAACAGATGGTCGATGTTACGGTCGATGGGTATGGGCGTCAGGGGCACGGCGCCTTCGGGAAGACTTAAAAACGCTTTTCCCTTGGTATTGCGCGAGTGCATCTCCTCCAGTTTGCTGAAAAATCCATAGCCGGCGGTGCTGGCCACCAGATATTCTGTTTCAGGCTCTGCGATAACGACCGATAAAACGCGCGCATTCGCATCGATCGCAAAAGAACCGGTTAACGGCACGCCGTGGCTGCGCGCCGTGGGAAAGCTATTGGGGTCCGCCGCGTACGTGCGACCGTTCGAATCCATGAATATCGCGGACTGATTGCTGCGCCCGTAAGCCGCCGACAGGAATTCATCGCCAGCCTTGTAGATCAGCTCTTCGGGTTTAATGTCGTGGCCTTTGGCGGTGCGAACCCATCCCATTTTGGACAGGACCACCGTGACGGGTTCCACAGGGGCCATTTCGGTCTCGGAGATGGCGCGGGCTTCCGCACGTGCGACAATCCGGCTGCGCCGGGCGTCGCCGAATTTCGCGGCGTCGTCGGTCATCTCTTTTTTAATCAGATTGCCAAGGCGCGCCGGGGATGCCAAAACTTTTTCGATGGCGGCCTTTTCGGCCAGCAAGGTTTTTTGCTCCGCCTTCAACTTTTGTTCTTCAAGCCGGGCCAACTGGCGCAACCTGATCTGCAAGATGGCTTCGGCCTGGCGCTCGCTGATCGAGAAGGCCTTGATCAGTTCGGGTTTGGGGTCGTCGCTCGTGCGAATGATCTGGATGATCCGGTCCAGATTCAAAAAGGCGATCAACAACCCTTCGAGCACATGCAAGCGGTCAAGCAGTTGGTTCAGCCGGTGTTCCAGGCGGCGCGTGACAGTCTGTTTGCGGAACGCCAGCCATTCGACAAGCAGCGGCCGCAGGCCTTTGACTTGGGGTTTGCGCTCCGTGCCGATCATGTTCAGATTGACTTTATAGGTGTTCTCCATGTCGGTGGTGGCACACAGGTGCGACATGAGATCATCCAGATCCACGCGGTTTGATCGCGGGGTGATGACAATGCGCACCGGCGCCTCGCTGTCACCTTCATCGCGGATATCGGACACCATGGGCAGTTTTTTCTGTTGCATCTGCATGGCGATCTGCTCGATCACCTTGGTCGGGGAGACCTGGTAGGGCAATGCCTGAATGACGATGTTGCCGTTTTCGCGCTGCCACACGGCACGCATGCGCACTGTGCCGAACCCGCTGCGGTAAATTTCGACGATATCCTGGGGAGCGGTAATGATTTCAGCCTCGGTGGGATAGTCCGGCCCCAAAATGTGCGCGCACAGTTCTTCCAGAGTGGCATCCGGGTGATCCAAAAGATGGATACAGGCTTTGACCACTTCGTTCATGTTGTGCGGCGGAATATTGGTGGCCATTCCCACGGCAATGCCGCTGCCGCCGTTGAGCAGCACATTGGGCAGGCGCGCTGGCATGTAGAGGGGCTCTTGCAAGGTCCCGTCGAAATTGGCCCCCCACTCGACCGTGCCCATGGCGAGTTCGGAGAGCAGCAATTCGGCATAGGGCGAAAGACGCGCTTCGGTATAGCGCATGGCTGCAAAGGATTTAGGATCATCGACCGACCCCCAGTTGCCCTGCCCTTCGACCAGTGGGTAGCGATAGGAGAACGGCTGCGACATGAGCACCATGGCTTCGTAACAGGCCGTGTCGCCGTGTGGGTGAAACTTGCCCAGCACGTCACCGATCGTTCGCGCCGCCTTCTTGAATTTGGCCGGTGCGCTCAGTCCCAACTCCGACATCGCGTAGAGGATTCTACGATGGACCGGCTTGAGCCCGTCGCCGATAAACGGCAGCGCCCGATCCATGATGACATACATGGCGTAATTCAGGTAGGATTGTTCGCTGAACACATGGATGGGAATGGATTCGACCAGATGGTTGTTCTTCTGCATAAACGTTTTCCATATCAGTTTGCCCAGCGACCGCTATGGCCGGCTGTGGATGCCCTGGGAGGCTGAATGCCTGCGCCCTTTATAATTCTTCGGCCTGACTGCCCCTTCTTTCCAACCAGAGCTTGCGATCATCGATGCTTTTTTTACCCAGCAGCATCGTCATCATGGCATGGATGCCTTCTTGCTCCTGCGGGTCACTGTCCAGGCGCATCAGGCGGCGCGTTTCCGGGGCCATGGTGGTCTCGCGCAGCTGCTGCGGGTTCATTTCCCCCAAGCCTTTGAAGCGCTGGATGATCGGCTTGCTCCGGTGGTCGGCATGTTTTTTGAGAATGGCCTCTTTTTCGTATTCATCCAAGGCATAAAAAACCTTTTTACCGATATCGATGCGATACAGCGGCGGCAACGATACGTGGATGTGCCCTGCGTCGACCAGGGGCTTGAAGTGTTTCAGAAAAAGGGCGCACAGCAGGGTAGCGATGTGCTGGCCATCCGAATCGGCATCGGCCAGGATGCAGATCTTGTGATAGCGCAGACCGTTGGTTTCGGTTCCGCCGGGTTCGACGCCGATGGCTACCGAAATGTCATGAATTTCGTTTGATCCCAGAACGGATTCGCTGCGGTCGTCCCAGGTGTTCTTGATTTTACCGCGCAGCGGCATGATGGCCTGAAAATGCCGGTTGCGGGCCTGTTTGGCGGACCCGCCGGCGGAATCACCCTCGACCAGGTACAACTCGCACTGGGCCGGATCATCGTTGATGCAATCTGCCAGCTTGCCCGGCAGCACGGGACCGCCTGAGGCTTTTTTGCGGATCACCGTTTTAGCGGCATCCAGACGCCGGCGCGCTTTGGCGATGGCGATTTCGGCGAGCTGCTGGCCGATTTCAACGTGTTGGTTCAAGTAAAGGCTGAAGCTGTCTTTGAGGACCCCGGAAACGAAATCGGCGCATTGCCGCGACGCCAGACGCTCTTTGGTCTGCCCGGCGAAATGGGGGTCCTGCAGCTTGACCGAAAGCACGTAGGAGCAGGTGTCCCAGATGTCCTCCGGACCGATTTTAATGCCGCGCGGCAGCAACTTGCGCAAGTCGCAGAATTCTCTGATGGCGGCCAGCAGGCCGGCGCGGAACCCGTTGACATGCGTGCCGCCTTGCGCGGTGGGAATCAAGTTGCAGTAGCTTTCACCGATGCCCTGCCCGGCCCCGGCCTCGAGCAGCCAGGTGGCCGACCAGGTCACTTGCTCCTGGGCGCCTTGGTAGTTGCCGGAAAACGGCGGATTGGGGACGAAGGTCAAATCAGCCAGGCCATTGACCAGGTACTCATCCAGGCCGGTTTCGAAATGCCAGGTTTCCAGCTCGCCGGTTTTGCGATCCTCGAAACTGACAAAAAGACCCGGGCACAGCACGGCCTTGGCGCGCAGGATGTGCTTGAGCCGCCCTACCGAGAATGTGACACTGTCAAAATATTTGGGTTCGGGCCAGAAATGCACGGCCGTGCCGCTATGTTTTTGGCCCACTTTACCTACGAGATCGAGGGGTTGGACCTTTTCGCCGTGTTCGAACGCCATGGTGTAAACGTTGCCATCGCGTTTGATTTCCACTTCAAGACGCCTGGACAGCGCATTGACCACCGACACGCCAACCCCGTGCAGGCCTCCGGAAAACCGGTAATCCTTATTTGAAAATTTGGCGCCGGCATGCAACCGGGTCAGGATGACCTCTACACCGGACACCTTTTCGGTAGGATGTTCGTCCACCGGCATGCCGCGGCCATTGTCCGTGACCTGAATGGAACCATCTTCATGCAGCACCACTTCGATGCGGTCGGCATACCCGGCAATGGCTTCGTCGGCCGCATTGTCGATGACCTCCTGGGCCATGTGGTTGGGCCGTTGGGTATCCGTGTACATGGCCGGCCGCCGCTTGACCGGTTCGAGCCCTTCGAGGACTTCCACCGAGGCCGCGGTATATTCGGATTTGTCTCTATTGTTAAAAATATCGCCGTTTTTCATCTGTTTTCAGTTTCGCTCAGGAGTCGAATTTTTTTATCGGAAAGTGGACCATTCAATAAAAACTATTTTATCAAAGCCCTTACACCTACCTTGCGCCGTCGGGGCTGTCAAGATCACTGATGGTGGACGACAGGGCCCCGGCAAAGTTAATCAGGCACGCCGATGATACGCAGGACGCCGAGGCCGAGCCTTGCGCAGCAACGCAAGGCAGGGGCGATGAAGCCAGGTAGGGTGGGCATCGCCCACCATTGTCTTATGTCGAGCGCCTCTGTGACTGGCCGTATTCAACGTTTCACCGCTATGTTCGATCCGTGGCTATCCATTCGCTTGGGCGTATCAGTGTCAAAACCGATGATGTTGTTTGCGGGCAATAGTGGTGGGCAGTGCCCACCCTACATTCGGACCACCCAATACTTTGCGCCGTCGGGGCTGTCAAGATTACTGATGGTGGACGACAGGGTATCCGCATTTGAAATTGTTCTCGCAGGGGATCCCACCTGTAGGGGCGACCGGCGGTCGCCCGGTGCGGGTGCAAAGCCGGCAGGCCAGGCAATCATGGGTGCGGGAGAAAAAAGGCCGCGCCAGTCTGTGCGATGACTCAAATTCAGTGGTTCGCGCGGGCGACCGCCGGTCGCCCCTACAACGGGCACCGTGACTATCACGGTGTCCATTCGCCCCGGAATTGACCGACATTACGCATCGGGCGAGCACAAGGTTCGCTCTCGAGGAAGAACGATGTTCCATTTCTGAAATGCGGCCCATACGCAAATGCGGTTACCCTGTGGTGGACGAAAACTGACTACCGTAAATCATGCTTTGCAATACGCATTATTCTTGCGGGGTTTAATCCGGCGACCCAATTCTCAGAGCATGTCCCTGCATTACATTTAAGGAAATAACTGAACTCGGAGGAACACAAAATGGTCAAGGATCATGGCCCGCAGATTAAGGATGATGAACGTTACGAGAAACTTCGCGAAAAAGGCATGAGCAAGGAAAAAGCCGCGCGCATCGCCAATACGCCGCGCTCTGAAGCAGGCCGACGGGGCGGAAAATCGCCGCGTTATGAGGAGTGGCGCCGGGATGATCTTTACCAGAAAGCCAAAGAGGTCGGCATCCCGGGCCGCTCCAAAATGCAGAAGTCAGGCTTGATCGATGCGCTTCGCCATCATGGCAAAACCTGATGATTCCTGCCACAGGGTTTGACGCATCTGTCCTTGATTACAGCCGCCCTGGCCATCCAGGGGTACGCACAAGAAAGTCCCGGACTGGAAGATGATAAGCAGGTATAATCTGCGTTACCGAAACTAATACAGCCACAACCCCATATCACCTTGTTCAATTCGTCTTTAGAGTTCGGGTTCACATTTAGTTATCCAGTTCGGACGACTAATGGCGTTTTCGGGATTGCACGGAGGAGGTGATCCGGGGCTTTTCTACGTCACCCCACGCCGTATCTCCTTACCGAAGTGGATAACCAGAAGTTCCGTATCCTATCAACCCCATAGGGTGAGGAGGGCGTCATGGCGAAAACAACAGCCGCCGATATCATGATTGACACATTGATTGACTGGGGCGTGGAGGTCGTTTTCGGTATACCCGGCGATGGCATCAACGGCATCATGGAAGCATTGCGACAGCGCCAGGACGACATCCGATTCATCCAGGTGCGCCATGAAGAGGCGGCCGCATTCATGGCTTGCGGCTATGCCAAATACAGCGGCAAGCTGGGCGCCTGTCTGGCGACATCCGGGCCGGGCGGTATCCATCTGCTCAACGGGCTCTATGACGCAAAACTGGATGGCACACCGGTTATCGCGTTGACCGGCCTGCAGTACCACGATCTGATCGGCACCCAGACCCAGCAGGATGTGGAGCTCGACAAGGTCTTCCAGGATGTCAGCGTTTATAATGCGCGCGTCATGGGTCCGGCGCATGTTCGCAATGTCATGGAACTGGCCTGCCGGACGGCGTTGGCCTACAAAGGGGTGGCCCACGTCACCATGCCCGTGGATATGCAGGAAATGCCTCTGGATGCGGATACCCGCTCCAAGCGCAATGTGGCCCGCCACACCACTTCCGAATTCGCCCGCGGCGCACGCCAGCCGAGCGGCGAAGACGTGCACAGAGCCGCCGAGATCCTCAATGCCGGCCGCAAGATCACCCTATTGGTCGGCCAGGGCGCCCTGCAGGCCACCGATCAGGTACTAAAAACGGCCGAAATACTGCAGGCCCCTGTGGTCAAAGCACTGCTGGGCAAGGCCGTCGTCCCCGACGACAACCCGTATACTACCGGCTCGGTAGGCTTGCTCGGCACGGAGGCTTCCTACACCGCCATGGAAGAGTGCGATACGCTTTTGATCGTGGGCAGCGGATTTCCGTATATCGAGTACTACCCCAAACCCGACAAAGCCCGTGGCATCCAGATCGATTACGATCCCCAGCGCATCGGTATGCGCTTTCCGGTTGATGTCGGACTGGTGGGGGACAGTGGTAAAACATTGCAGACATTGATCCCGCTGCTCAACCGCCGGTCCGAGTCGGACCATCTGAATAAGTGCCGCGGCCAGATGGCAAAGTGGCATGCACTCATGCAAAAACGCGGCAGCGTGGATACCCGACCGATGAAGCCGCAGGTGGTCGCCTGGGAGTTAGGCCAACGATTGGCCGACAACGCCATTGTCTCTTGCGATTCGGGCACTATCACCACGTGGTGGGCACGTCAGATTCCTGTAAAACGTGGGCAGATGCACTCGGTATCGGGCAATCTGGCCTCGATGGGTTGCGGATTGCCGTATGCCATCGCCGCACAGATCGCTTATCCCGATCGGCAGTCAGTCGCCTTCGTGGGTGACGGCGGCTTTTCCATGCTCATGGCCGAGTTCTCGACAGCGGTCAAATACAAACTGCCCATCAAAGTCATCGTGATCAAAAACAATTCTCTGGGGCAGATCAAATGGGAGCAGATGGTGATCAACGGCAACCCCGAATTCGGCTGTGAATTGGAGAATATCGATTATGCCGCGGTGGCGCGCGCTTGCGGCGGTACCGGCTACACGATCGAGGATCCCAAAACGTGCGGCGACATCCTTGAAGAGGCCCTTCGTACACCGGGACCGGTGCTGGTCGATGCCATCGTCGACACGCACGAACCGCCCATGCCGCCCAAGGTTACCTACGAGCAAGCCAAGGAACTGGCGATATCCCTGGCCAAAGGCACCCCTTACCGGGGCAGGATCATCAAAACCATCCTGGGCGACCGCTTGCGTGAGTTGATTTGATGGTCATCAGACTTCAGCGAAGCCACCCCAAGGGCGTACAGTCGAAGCTGGATGGAAATAGGGAATAGACCTACTGTCCCGGGTCCTCTTTTCCTCTGTAGGATATGAAACACACCACATTCAAAGATCCTCATGAGCTGACAGCAAAGGAAACGGCCTATGCCCACCGATCAGCCACAGGCTGGGAGTACCCTGGACAAACCCGACCCGAGTGACGCATCCGCAGTGCAGGCCTCAACGGCCTGCATGCAGCCCCGGACACTTACCGCTACGGATAAAATGCGGGCATTCTTGCTTTCCGGCAAGTACGTTGCATCCGACAGTCTCGATGATTACAGCGGTGACTACCGCGCGTTTACACCCCTGGGAGCTGTGGAAACAGCCGACATGCGCTATCATCGCGAACGCCTGCGCGACGCGGCCACTGCCGAACCGGAAACGGATGTCCCAAGCGCGCAGGCCATTGAGCCCATGCCCGATCGGGACATGGTTGAACTTCCGGCCGCGGCCGGAGCCGACCGCACGGCCGGCGCGCGGTTCGTGGCCCTTACGGCTGACCGCTGCCTGCATCGCTATGCCCGCCGCGAAGTTTGCCGCCGCTGCATTGAAAGCTGCGCGAGCGGTGCCATACACCCCGGCGATGATACGCCCCAAATGAATGATGCGGCTTGCATTGGATGTGCCGCCTGCGTCAGCGCCTGCCCCACGGACGCGTTACGGTGGCTGCCGGCCACCCCGCAAGTATTGTTGCAGGACCTGCGGGACGCCATGGCGCCCCATATCCAACAAGGCGCCGCGCCGATTGTCGTGTATTTCCAACAAGGGACCGACTTTCCGGCTACTGGGCGGGAGTCGGAAGCGACCGTGGTGGTTCTGGAAGTAGCGGCCATCGGTCTGGTCGGAATGGCGGCCCTGCTGACTGCAATGGCCCTGGGGGCCGCCGGCGTGGTGATCCTGGTCGACGACACTGTGGGCGACCACGTGCGCCGCCGACTGTCCGAAGAGGTGCGCTGGAGTCTGTGCCTGTTGACCGCATGGGGCTTTTCCGATGACTGTATCGGTCTGTGGCCCTTCACAGGCGCAACGGCGCGTCTGCCGGCCCTGTCGAACCGCTATAGCGTGCCACCCGCGCAGTATTCCTTCGACCACCTCGAACGCATCCTGATCCGCAGGGCGGCCGGGCACCTTGCCCGGCATGGGCGCAATCCATCGACCATCGTAGCGCTGCCCCATGGCGCGCCTTTTGGAACCGTGCGGATCGACGGGGCGCAGTGCACGCTGTGCATGGCGTGCGCCGGCGCCTGCCGAATGAAAGCGCTGGTCGCGATCAGTGGCGATGCGCCCGGACTCGGTTTTATGGAAAGCCTGTGCGTGCAATGCGGCGCATGCGCACACGTCTGTCCCGAACAGGCCATCACCCTGGTGCCGCGCATGAATCCGGACCCTATCAGCACTGCGTCGCGGTCAGCATTGCACCAGATCCAACCCGCGCGTTGTAGCCTCTGCGGCCGTGTATTCGCTTCCAGTCAAATGATTGCATCCATTCAGCGCAAGCTGCGCGGGCATTGGATGTACGCGGACATCGCGGGCCAAAATCGTTTGCACATGTGCGACCAGTGCCGTGTACAGGAAATATTTCTGAAAAGTAAACCGGTGTCATCGCTGCTAACAGTGGAAAGTCAAACGAGGCCCTCATGCAAATAGCCACACCCAAAGAAGCCGCACCGGATACGCCATTTTTGAACGCCCGCACAGACAGTTATACGTTGCTGGCTGCTCTGCTGAACCGGGCGCCCAACCACGATCTTTTATGTCAACTCCAGGGTATGGCATGGGATGCGAGCATGCCCCAACGCCTGATCGCAGCTTGGATCGACCTGCGCAAAGCCGCTCGCGCGCACACGGTGACGGCCGTCGAACGAGAGTATCAGTCCATTTTCGTGGGCCTGGGCCAAGGAGAAGTCGTCCCTTACGCGTCGTGGTACCGCGAAGGATTGCTGATGGCCCTTCCCTTGGCCCGTCTGCGACAGGATCTGGTCAAAGTGGGCCTCACACGCCGTCCCCAAGTGCATGAGGCCGAAGATCACGCCGGGCTGCTGTGCGAGACCATGGCATTGCTCGGCAGCAGGCGCACGATTCCCCTGCGGACTTACGCCCGCTTTTTCGATGACCATGTGGCCAGCTGGATGGTCGACTTTTTCTCCGATGTGCAAAAGGCGCCCAGCGCCCGCTTCTATCGCGCCGCGGCCGGTTTGGGTCTGTCTTTGCTGCATGCGGAGCAGATCTATCTGCGTGCGCATTGCGCGGCAAGCGTTCATTGAAATGTCCTTGTTCACTATACCAGAGACAAAACAAGCGTGAAGGAGCAGCATATGCAGTCTGAAAAAGTACTCCAGAATCGAAGACGTTCTTTCTTCAAAAAACTGGCCTTGATCGGCGGCGCTTTGGCGTTGAGCCCATTGGCGTGGAAACGTTCGCCCCCATCAGGACCGCCGGATGCCCCGCGCACGCCGCAAGCGGGCTACCGGCTGACACCGCATATCCGTAAATATTATGAAACAGCCGCCAAATAGTCTCTCATGGCTTGGCAAATCGGAATTCCATCGAAAAGCGCAAGAAAAAGTAGTCTGTCAATGCGATGAATACATGGACGTTTCTGCGTGCTTTACCATAATTTGGTCATCCTGTTCGCTCCACTGACTATTGGCGAAGTGTATTCGGGATTGGCACGGAGGAGGTGAAGGTCACCCCATGCCGTATCTCACTTGACCGAAGTGGATAACCAGATACCATAAATAAGAGTCTCAACATGAAATGCGGAGAATGAAAAATGGACATCCGTACAGCAGAGAAAAAAGGATCGAACGAGACAACCGCTGGAATGGATCGTCGCGATTTTATGCGACGCTCCGGCCTTTTGATTGGCAGCGGCGCCCTATTGGGCCTGTTGCCGCCGATTGCGATGGCCGCGGCCGAGGATAAGCAAAACATTCCCCAGCCGGAGGTCAAAACCGAATTCCGGCGAAGCATATGTCCGCACTGTTCGGTGGGCTGCGGCGTGATCGCCGAGATTCAGAATGGTGTCTGGACCGGCCAGGAGCCTGACTTCGAATCGCCGATCAACCTGGGCGCCCACTGCACAAAAGGGGCTTCGGTCCGCTTTCACGGCATGGGCAGTCGCCGCTTGAAGTATCCGACAAAGTTGGTCGATGGCGCCTGGACGCGCATCTCCTGGGATCAGGCCATAGAAGAGATCGGCGACCGCCTGCTTAAAATCCGGGAAACATCCGGCCCCGACGCCGTCTTCTGGTGCGGCTCGTCCAAGGCCAGCAACGAAGGGGCGTACCTGCAGCGCAAGTTCGCCGCCTTCTGGGGCAGCAACAACTGTGATCACCAGGCGCGCATCTGCCACTCCACCACCGTCGCCGGCGTGGCCAATACCTGGGGCTATGGCGCCATGACCAACTCGTACAACGACATGCACAACTGCAAAGCCATGCTCTTTATCGGCAGCAACGCGGCCGAGGCGCACCCGGTGGCCATGCAGCACGTGCTGCGCGGCAAGGAAAACGGGGCCAAGATGATTGTGGTGGACCCGCGTTTCACGCGCACGGCAGCACACGCGCATCTCTACGTGCGCTTGCGACCGGGTACCGATATCGCCTTTACCTGGGGCCTGCTGTGGCACATTTTCGAAAACGGTTGGGAAGACAAGCAGTATATCGCCCAGCGCGTCTGGGGCATGGACCGCATCCGCGAGGAAGTGGCCAAATGGCCGCCGCAAGAAGTAGAAAACGTAACGGGCGTGCCGCGCGAAAAAGTCTTCCAGGTCGCCAAAATCATGGCCGAAAACCGGCCCGGCACCATTGTCTGGTGCATGGGCGGCACCCAGCACCACATCGGCAGCAGCATCGTGCGCGCGTACTGCGTTTTGCAGCTGGCCCTTGGCAACATCGGCGTGGCCGGCGGGGGGGCCAACATCTTCCGCGGGCATGACAACGTGCAGGGCGCTACCGATGTGGGGCCCAACTGCGAGAGCCTGCCGGGCTACTACGGCTTGTCCGAAGGGGCCTGGAAACATTGGTGCCGGGTCTGGGAGGTGGATTACGAGTGGCTTAAAGCGCGTTTCGACAACAGCCGCCAGTATCCCACTGTGGAAGGCAAAGACATGTACCCCATGTTCGTCCCCGGTATTCCAGTGTCACGGTGGATCGACGGCGTACTCGAGAATCCGGACAACCTGGCCCAGAGTAGCAACTTTCGCGCCGTCTTCTTCCAGGGGCATGCCTGCAACAGCCAGACGCGCGGGGTGGAGATGAAAAAGGCCCTGGAGAAGCTCGAACTGGTGGTCATCTCCGATCCGTTTCCCACCCACATGGCCGTCATGAGCGACCGCCGGAACGATACCTATCTGCTGCCCACCTGCACCCAACTGGAGACCTACGGTTCGGTGACCGCATCCAACCGCTCCTTGCAGTGGCGCGAAAAACTCATCGATCCCATGTTTGAAGCACTGCCCGATCATGTCATTATGTACAAGTTCGCCAAGAAATTCGGTTTTGCCGATCAATTGTTCAAAAACATTAAAATCAATGGCGAAGAGCCGTTGATCGAAGATCTGCTGCGCGAAATCAACCGGGGCACCTGGACCATCGGCTACACCGGACAGAGCCCCGAGCGGCTCAGGCTGCACGCCCAGTATCGATCCACCTTCAACACCACCACCCTGCGCGCCGAGGGCGGCCCTTGCGACGGAGAGTATTACGGCCTGCCCTGGCCATGCTGGGGCACGCCGGAGATGAAGCATCCCGGCACCCCCATTCTCTATGACCCCAGCAAGCCGGTGGCAAAAGGCGGTCTGGTCTTCCGCGCCAACTTCGGCGTCGAACGCGACGGTGAGAACCTGCTCGCCGAAGGCACCTGGAGCAAGGGATCGGCCATCGAGGACGGCTACCCGGAATTCACCTACCAGATACTGGCCGAACTGGGCTGGGAAAAGGAGCTGACCGAAGCCGAAATGGCCGTCATCCGCAAAGTGTCCGGCACCCGCGATGCGCCCGAAACCCAATCGGAAGGACCGGGTGAGGCGCAGGCCCACTCTTCGGATTCGCTGAATAAAGTCGATTGGAAAACGGATCTGTCCGGCGGCATCCAGCGCGTGGTCATACAGCACGGCTGTGCCCCCTTCGGCAACGCTAAAGCGCGCTGCGTGGTGTGGACGTTCCCGGATGGGGTGCCGTTGCACCGCGAGCCGCTGTATACCCCGCGCTACGACCTTGTGGAGAAGTACCGCACCTATGACGACCGCAAGGTCTTCTGGCGGGTACCCACGCGCTACTGGTCGATTCAATCCACCGACCATTCCAAAAAGTATCCATTGGCCTTCATCAGCGGACGCCTGGTCGAATACGAAGGCGGCGGGGCCGAAACGCGCTCAAATGCCTGGCTGGCCAAGCTGCAACGTGACATGTTCGCCGAAATCAATCCGGTGGATGCCGGCAACGCGGGCATTCAGGATGGACGGTACATCTGGCTCGAGGGCCCCGAAGGCGGGCGCATCAAAGTACGCGCGATGGTCACCGAACGGGTGGGTGTCGGTGTGGTGTGGACGCCGTTTCACTTCGGCGGCTGGTTCCAGGGCAAGGATTTGAAAGACAAGTACCCGCCCGGGACAGTCCCGTATGTCAGGGGCGAAGCATGCAATACAGCCACAACGTACGGCTATGACGTGGTTACCCAGATGCAGGAAACCAAGGCGACCCTTTGCCGCATCTACCCGGCGTGAAAGGAGAATGAACGATGGCGCGGATGAAATTCCTGTGCGATGTCGAACGCTGCATCGAATGCAATGCCTGCGTGACGGCCTGTAACAATGAACACGATGTGCCCTGGGACATAAACCGCCGGCATGTCGTCACGATCAATGACGGCAAGCGGGGTGAAAAATCGATTTCGGTGGCCTGCATGCACTGCACCGATGCGCCCTGCGCGGCGGTGTGCCCGGTGGACTGCTTCTATACCACCGTCGACGGCATTGTCTTGCACGACAAAGATTTGTGCATCGGCTGCGGCTATTGCTTCTATGCCTGTCCGTTCGGCGCGCCGCAGTATCCCGAGCAGCAGGCCTTCAACGTGCGCGGCAAAATGGACAAATGCACCTTCTGCGCCGGCGGCCCGCTGCCCGACAATTCCCCCGAAGAGTACCGCAAATATGGCCGCAACCGTATTGCCGAAGGCAAATTGCCGTTGTGTGCCGAGATGTGTTCGACCAAAGCCTTGCTGGCCGGCGATGGCACCCTGGTATCGGATATCTATCGCAAGCGGGTGATGAAACGCGGCGGCAGCATGGATTTTTGGCGCTGGGAGGCGGCCTATCCCGGGCAAGGCAATGAAAACCGTAGCGAAAACGACAAAGAGAAGTAAATGAAACCGGTTCTTGGTAGGGTGAACCCCGGATAGACGCGCGAAACATTATGCAGTCCCTGCTCAGGCCGGCAATCAACAAGGGAACCGACACTATGAAGATCATTCGATCAGCGGGTATTGGGATCATCGCGGGCCTCATCGCGTCGGTGGCCGTCGGCTGTTACCGGTCACCGAATACCACCTGGTATGAGCCGCATGACTACAAGGGGGCGGACGATCCGCTGCTAAGCAAATTAGAACAAGGCGGCCTGCACGCCCAACTGGACGAACGGGTTAGGGCCGTGCAGACCGATCGGTGAACCGAACCGGGAAGGATACAAAAAAAATGCAACGCGCCCTATTTGGAATACTGCTGGCGATCCTGCTTTTGGCCTCCGCCTGCCAACGGATTCAGGAACCTTGGGTTCGCGAAGACAACCCGCTCGCGCAGGAACGCGCGCGCACCCTGGAAAACCAGCAAATATTGCGGCACCGCTTCATGTGGGTCCAAACCGATCGTTAACGTTTAAATCCGATCGCTTCGAAGGAGATTCGCCACCATGAAAAAGCATTTCGTCCTTACCCGGCGACGCGCCTGTTGGTTATGCCTCTGTCTGCTTTGCGTGCTCACGTTGAGCGCGGTCATAATGGCACAGGAGCGCGGCCCCAATCCGCGCGGTGACTTCTGGGGCAGCGTGCGAGAAGGGGTCTCCGGCTACACAGCCGTTTCTTCAGCGGGGCACGATGTTCTGATTCACAACGGGGGGCAAAATTGGCGCGAAATCCGCAATGGTCTCATCGCCGGCATTTCTCCCTGGATTCTGGCCGGCGTTTTTACCGCCATCATGCTGTTTTTTCTGATTGTCGGCAAAGACAAACTCGAAGAGCCGCGCTCGGGTATCCGCATTGCGCGCTTTTCGCTGGCCGAACGCATCCTTCATTGGTTCACGGCATTGTTTTTCATCATCCTGGCCCTGACCGGCGCCAGCAATCTTTTCGGGCGCGCCGTGCTGATTCCGGTTTTCGGACAGGCCCCTTTTGCAGCTTACATGCAGTGGGCCTTGTGGATCCACAATGTCAGCGGCCCGCTGTTCCTGGCGGGATTGTTGCTGGAGTTCATTATCTGGGTCAAGGACAATATTCCCAAAAAGATAGATATCATTTGGTTCCGGAATCTGGGCGGCATGGTGGGCAAAGGTCCCCGGCCGCATGCCGAAAAGGTCAACGGCGGTGAGAAAGCCTGGTTTTGGGTGATGATCCTGGCTGGCATTGTGGTGGGCGTCACCGGGGTCATCCTGGATTTCCCGATCTGGGGTCAAAGCCGCGCGACCATGCAGATCTCCCACGCCATCCATGCCACGGTGGGTCTTCTTTTTGTCGCGGCATCCTTTGGACACATCTATATTGGCACCATCGGCGCCGAAGGCACGTTCGAAGGCATGTGGCGCGGCAGCGTCGATGCATCCTGGGCCAAACAACACCAGGATTTGTGGTACGAACACAAAATCAAAGAAGAACAGGCGTGATCTTTCTGCCGCATAGCGCAATCATTGCCGTAACGTAATAGAAAACAAGCAACTCCCCCGGCATGCACCGCCCCTGACAGCGGGTATCTCTTCCCTGTCCTTCGGCAAGGCGACTGCGTGCGTCCGCCGATAGCACATTCTTGGCAACAATTCAGGCAGCAGCAGGCAGGGTGGGCACTGCCCACCATTTATCTTATATTGTTCGCCTCTGCTATTGACGTTCCATCGCTATGTTCAATCCGGTGTCTATCCAATCGCTTGGACGATGTCAGGGAAGAGTGGTGGGCAATGCCCACCCTACAACTACAACTGCAAGTGTATTCGGCATTGGCACGGAGGAGGTGACCCGGCGGGTGGTCCGCGTCACATCACCCAAACCCAAATCTCACTTAACCGAAGTGGATAACCAGATTGTTTTTTTAAGCCCTTGAAAAGCACAAAAAAAAGTCTAACTGTATTTGTACGCCGGCTTGGCCGGAGGTATCGATCTTATCCGCCGCAAGCTTCCTCCGGGACACACGCGTCCACTTGGATGTACATGACGAGATGGCTGAAAGTGACGCGATCATAGCGAAAGGAGCAATGATCATGCGCATCGGTATTGCCGCGGATCATGGTGGGTTCGAACTTAAAAAGCGCCTGCTCAAGGAATTGGCGCAGACCTCTTGGGTATGGACCGATTTTGGCGCCTTTCAACTGGACCCCCAGGACGACTACCCGGACTGGGTGGTCCCTCTGGCGCGCGCGGTTGGACGGGGCGAGGTGCAGCGTGGCGTGGCGGTTTGCGGCAGCGGCGTGGGCGCAGGCATCGCTGCCAACAAAATTCGCAACGTGCGTGCAGCCTTGATCATGGACAGCTATTCGGCCCGCCAGGGCGTCGAGGATGACGATATGAATCTGCTTTGCCTTGGCGGACGCGTGCTCGGTTATGAGCTGGCGGCTGAACTGGTTAAAACTTATCTGTCGGCGGTTTACAAAGATGCCGAACGTTTCCGCCGGCGGCTGCAAAAAGTGGCGGCCCTGGAAACCGGGCCGTAGGGAGGAGAATTCCATGGCACCTAATTCGCTGCGTTCCATTCAGAATTTCGGGCAGAGCATCTGGCTCGATTACATCCGCCGCCAGATGATAGAGGACGGCGAATTGAAGCGTTTGATCGAGCGCGATGGCTTGCGAGGGGTCACTTCCAATCCGGCGATATTCGAAGAGGTGATCGCCCACAGCGGCGATTACGATGCGGATATTCGCGCCATGTCCCGTGAGGGACGCTCGGTGGAAGAAATTTACGAGACCCTGACCATCAAGGATATCGGAATGGCGGCCGATCAGCTACGTCCGCTGTATGAACATTCCGATGGCAAATACGGGTTCGCCAGTCTGGAGGTCGATCCGCGCCTGGCCTACGATGCGGACGGCACCCTGGCCGAGGCGCGCCGGCTCTGGCAGGCGCTCAAACGGCCCAACGTCATGATCAAGGTGCCGGCCACCGATGCGGGCATGGTTGTCTTTCCCCAGCTGATCAGCGAGGGGATCAATGTCAATATCACGCTGCTGTTCGGTTTGCCGCGCTACCGGCAAGTGGCCGAAGCTTACCTCGAAGGGCTCGAAAGGCGGGCGCATGCGGATCTCCCGATCGATCGCATCACTTCATCGGCCAGCTTCTTTGTGAGCCGGATCGATGTATGGATCGATGGCATGCTCAAACGCATTGCGGAAAACCATGCGGAAAACGCCGCTGCGATCGAGGCGGTTTATGGCCAGGTGGCCATTGCAAGCGCCAAATTGGCCTACCAGATCTACAAGGATCTGTTCGAAGGCAAACGGTTCGAACGCCTGCGTCTCATGGGCGCCCATCCGCAACGCCTGTTGTGGGCGAGCACCAGCACCAAGGAACCGGAGTTCAGCGATATCAAATACGTCGAGGCGTTGATCGGCCCTGACACGATCAACACCCTGCCCTGGGAAACCTTGAACGCCTATCGCGACCACGGACAACCGCAACCGCGCTTGACCGAGGGCATAGATGGGGCCCGGCAGGTCCTTGATCTCCTGCCCGAGTTCGATATCGATCTCGAGCGCGTTACGCACATGCTCGAAGAACAGGGTGTGGAAAAATTTGTTCAACCGCACGATCGTCTCCTGGAAACCATCGCCAAGGCGCGCGCTGACGCCTTGTAGGTGTGGTTCAGACGCTCAGCTATAGGACGCATCCGACGGCGCCGTTCATTTGAACCGCGCCGTCGCCTTCTGACCACAGAGGATGCCGCTCAAGCGTTGCTGCATTCTCACCATTTTTTTACCTTCCGGATAGTTGCCACCTTCAAAGCAATGCCTGGCCAGTTTTATTATGCCTAAGGATTTTTTTTGAATAGTCTATCAACGGCGGAAGGTCTATTTCGAGCGTGTCCCACCCGCCGCCCTAGCACAATGCCCCGTTTCACCCGCAGGGTGGAACCTTGTGTTCCCCGCGTCCAACCCAGATGCATCTGTGCCAACGGCTGTATCCCATCGCATGCACCGGGCGAACACAAAGTTCGCCCGGTGCAGCTTGTACGAGGACTATTCAAATGGCAGATGTCGACTTTTTACGATATCATCAGCTTTATTGCTTCCATTCAGCTGAATTGAAGGTTAAATTATTTTGTGATAAAAAAACCCCGGGGATCCGGTGGTGGGTGGCCCACGCCACCCTCCATTCGATATCACCTCTTCCGCGCCAATCCCGAAAGCGGGCTCAAAATTGAATCTCATGAAAGAAGACTACTATGAGCAGGAACAGAAATGGTGGATGCCAAAGCCGTTTTCGATTCTCGCGCATAGATATGGACCACTTTCAGGCAAATCAATGAACGAACCATTGCCACTGACGAGACCGTTGCGGCGGCTTGCGCATGGTTTGCATTAAGCGATAACGTCAACCCAAAGGAGGAGAATATGGGGCCGTCACTTGACTGGAAGATCCCGAGCGAAGCGGTCGGAACACTTTTTGTGCGCGAGTGGCCCAATGATAAGGCCACCTGGACCGCGCTTTTGGCGCATGGGTACGGCGAGCACATCGGACGTTACGGCCACGTGGCCGAGGCGCTCCGTTCGGCCGGCGCGGCGGTGGTCGGCCCGGACCATCAAGGACACGGCCGCTCCGACGGCGAGAGGGCAACGATCATTGATTTCGAAACAGTCGTGTCCGACCTGCACGATGCTGCCATCCGCATGACGGCCAAATATTCCGGGTTGCCCACGGTGCTCATCGGTCACTCCATGGGCGGCATGATCGCGGCACGCTACGCCCAGCGCTACGGCAGCGAACTGGCTGCACTGGTGCTGTCCGGACCGATGTTCGGCAGCCGCGCAGTGCTCGAGCAGCTTCTGGCAATGGATCCGATTCCCGATATTCCGCTCGATCCGGCCACGTTGTCGCGCGATCCGGCGGTCGGGCATGCCTATGCCGACGATCCACTGGTGTGGCACGGACCGTTCAAGGCACCCACCCTGCGGGCCATGCTCCGGATGATGGATACGATCAAAGCTGCAAGCGCGCCGGGCGATCTGCCGATGCTGTGGCTTCACGGCGCAATGGATCCCCTGGTGCCCATGGCCGAGACACGTCCGATGATGCAACATCTGCGCGGAAGGCATTACGAGGAAAAGATCTATGCCGGCGCCATGCACGAAGTATTCAACGAAACAAACAAGAATGAAACTATCGCCGATGTGATCGATTTTGTGCGACGGCACCTTCTCGCGAAGTAAGGTGGAAGTGGTTGCACCCGGAGGGGCGAACCTTGTGTTCGCCCGCGTCCGACGCACGGCATTCCGGGCGAACGACATATCGACATCGCTCGATCCGGGCGAACACAAAGGTGGACTGGCGACTGGTGCGGAGCCGCAGAGGCGCAGGGCGGTCGAATGCATCCGCCCTGCGCGCAATTATCATTTATCGCGCTCTTGCGGAACCTGAAGGCCCACTGTCGGGGGCGGCGCGTTTGAGATAGCGGTAGAAATCACTGTCCGTCGTCATGATCACGGTGGTTTTCTCAGGCCGTTCCCGAAGGACTTCCAGGGTTCTCAGGAACGCATAGAATTCAGGATCGCGATTGTAGGCGCGGCCATATATCTGAGTCGCTTCGGCATCGGCGCCGCCCTGCGTCTCCTGCACCTTGCGATAGGCGGTCGAGCGGATCTGGCGCAGTTCTTTTTCCATCTCGCCCAGAATTTCCGCGCTGCGCCCCTCGCCTTCCGACCGAAACTGCGCGGCGACGCGTTTGCGCTCGGAGATCATGCGATCATAAACGCGTTCACGAACACTCTCGACATAATCGAGACGCTTGATGCGCACATCCACCAGTTCTATGCCGTATTGCGGGATGATTTTACGCGCTTCGTTCAAAATCGTGCGCGTGATCTCCTGGCGTCCGCGCGTGATCTCCTTCTTCAATTCTTTTTCCTGCTCCTCGGCAACTTCTTCGAGTTTCTCCTGTTCGGGCACTTCCCAGGACGAACTGCGCACAAGTTCGACCAGTTCACTGCTCGACACCTGATCGCGCACCACCGAATCGATGATGTCGTTCAGACGCGATTGCGCACCCTCCTCGGAGGCGACATTTTCAAGAAATGTGCGCGCATCGGAGATACGCCAGCGCGCAGTCGTATCGACCCAGATAAATTCACGCCCCTTGGTGGGAATCTGGTTGGGATCGCCATCCCACACCAGGAGCCGCTTTTCGAAGCGACGCACATCCTGTACGAAAGGTAATTTGACATGCAGACCGGCTTCGGTCACCGTTTCGCCGACTGGCCGCCCGAACTGCACGATGACAGCCTGCCACCCCTCTTCCAGGGTGTAGAATGCGCTGTAGAGAACCACCAGAACGATCACCACGGCACCGACGAGCACTGTTTTAAGCGTGTTGTTCATGGTCTATTTTCCTCCTTGGGTCACCGTCGGATTGCCCGTACCGAGCGGCAGCCAGGGCACCAATGCTTTCTGGTCGTCATCGACAACATAAATACCCTTGATATCGGCCAGGTACTCACCCATGGCCTCCAGGTACATGCGTCTGCGGGTCACTTCGGGAGCCTGCTGGTATTCGTTAAAAATGGCCTCGAACCGGTTCGCTTCGCCCTTGGCGCGGTTTACACGCGCCTGAGCATAACCTTCGGCCTGAGAGATCTCCTGCTGGGCCACGCCACGCGCTTTGGGAATTTCCCGGTTGGCCTGTTCCTGCGCCTGGTTGATCGTGCGTTCCTTGTCCTGGCGCGCCTCGTTGACCTCGTTGAAAGCCGGTCTGACTTTTTCGGGCGGGGTGACATCCTGCAATTCGATCGTCACCAGGCGCACCCCCGTTTCATAGTCCGCCAGGATTTTCTGGATCTCTTCTCTGGCTTCAGTGGCCACTTCCACGCGATCGACCGTCAACACATCGCTGCCGAGGCGATTGCCGACCACGCGCCGCATAACCGCCTCTGTGATGTCACGGATCGTTTTAGGGGTGTCGCGCACATAGAACAAAAAGCGAATCGGGTCCTCGATGCGATACTGAAGGATCCACTGCACATCGATGACATTCAGATCGCCGGTCAGCATCAGGGATTCTTCCTTATTGGAATCGCCTGCATTATAGCGAGTGCGGCCGCCGGGAATGGTATCGATGGTCCGGAAGCCGAATTCTTCTTTAAGCACCCGTGCGGTAGGCACCAGGCGCACGGTTTCGATCCCCAACGGCAATTTAAAATGCAAGCCCGGAGGAGCGGAACGCACCACTTTGCCGAAACGCTGCACCACGCCCGTCTCCTGGGGCTGGACCGTGAACCAGCTGGTCCCGGCAAGGATCAGCACGGCCAGGGCTGCAATCATAATGATGGGAATGCTTTTGTTCTTTTGCACATATTTCCTGAATTTCTCGATCATTTCCTCCAATGAGGGACCGCCTGAAGGCGGGGGCCATTGCTGCATGTTTAAACTCCTTCTGAAGGTGAGATTTCACGTTAGGGTTATCAGGTGAAGGAAAACGCCACGACATTCACACACAAGCGTTTTCCGTCAGGTAAGCATTTGCTCAATACCCTTTGCGAAGAGGAGAGTAGATTATGACACAACCCCCTCTATGAAGTCAAACAGGAGAGCACATCGATCGCCTGGGTATTTCCCCTCAGGGGTGTGCCAATTGAAGGAGAAGATCAGCATGACGTCAACTTATGGATTTTCGAGTTCGATCTTGTTCGAGAGGAATTTAAGCATGTCCTTTAACGCGATAATGCCGGTCAACTGACCTTTGTCCACGACCATCAGGCGACTGACATCGTTCTGGTTCATGCGCGCCAAGGCCTGGACCGCATCGGCCTGGGGCTCGATGGTATTTTCCTGTGAACAGGGTCGCATCAGACTTTTCACGGAGGTGCTGGCCCACTTTTCCTTCTCTATCGTGCGCACATCCTGCAAGCGGATACAGCCGATCAAGCGGCCTTCAGGGTCGACAACCGGATACATTTTGAAGTGATATTTGTAGAAGTAATCGTCGACCAGCCGGTCCAGCGGCAGCGCAGGCGAGAGGGTTACCGGGTCATGGGTCATGAAGCGTTCCAGCGGTTCACCTTCCAGTGCCTTGCGCGCAACCAACTGCTGGTAGGAGGCCCTGGCCGCGCCTTGCAGAAACATGCCGATGAGAAAAAACCACATCCCTCCGATGAAATTGCCGTACAGCACCCTGATGACCCCCAATAGGATCAAGAAGACGCCGAAACCGGCGCCGATCGAAGCCGAAACACGCGTTGCCCAGCGCAGGTTCTTTTTATAGTGCCACAATATGGCTCGCAGGATCCTGCCGCCATCCAGGGGATAGGCCGGAATCAGATTGAATATGGCCAGAGCGATATTGATAAAAGCCAGGTATCCGATGACACCGTTAAACGCTATCGGCCAACCGCCGGCCATCCCGGCCGCATACACCCCGTAAAAGGAAATCGCCAGTGCGATGCTGGCGAGCGGGCCGGCGATGGCCATCCAAAATTCCGTTTTGGCATTGGGAGGTTCGTCGCCCATCTGGGCGATGCCACCGAAAATGAACAGCGTGATGCCGCGCATGGGCAACCCCATCCGGCGCGCCACCACAGAATGGGCGAATTCATGGAGTATGATCGAGGCAAACAGCCCTAAAGCGCCGGTCACACCCATGATCCAATAGGACTGCGAGGACAGATCCTTGAATTGCAGGGGAAAATACCCCACGGAAAGCGACCACGTAATCAGAACGGCCAATATGACCCAACTCAGATCGATGCTGACTTCAAAGCCGGACAATCGAAAAAGTTTCCATTTTTTTCCGAACATACGCTTTCCCCCTCTGGGAGAAAGTAAGGCCCTCCTAAGACGATCTCCATACCGTCTAAGGAGTATTCGCGCGCCGGGCAACCATTATCGCCGCAGCCGAGTTTTAACCGGCAGTCGCTATACAGAAAGCGCCCAACTTGCACTGATTTCGGTGCCCTGCCCCCTGGCCGAGGCGAGCGCAAAGAGGCCACCGGACAACGCGACCCGTTCGCGCATGGTGGTCAGGCCCAGTCCTGTATTTGAGCTTGCCTGGTTGAGAACGGCGTCCACATCGAAGCCGATGCCATCGTCACGGATAGACAGATCGAGACGGCCGTCGGTCTCTTTTAGAACAATACTGACCCGGGCCGCGGTATTGTGTTTGGCGGCATTGTGAACGGCTTCCTGGATGACGCGGAAGATGACGATTTTCAATTGCGCAGGTATGACGTCTTCCCGGACAGCAATTTCTTTATGCATCGTAAGACCGCTGTATACCGGACCGAACCGATCCTGAAACCAGTCGATGGCGGCGATCACGCCTTGCGTGTCGAGCACCGGCGGACGCAGGTTCACCATGATGCGGCGCACCTCGTCGATCGTCTGCCGCACCATCTGCACCAACCTGGTCAAGGAATCCTGCACAGCTTTGTCGGACACCGATTCGCGCAGGTACTCGAGGGTGAATTTGACGGCGCTCAACGAGGAACCGAGGCTGTCATGCAACTCCGCCGCGATACGTTTGCGCTCCTCCTCCTGGGCGGTCAATATCCGGGCGGAAAGGGCGCGCAATTCTTCTTCAGAGGTCCGCAGCGCCTGGTTGGTCCGTTCCAGCGACGCGGTGCGTTCGCGCACCCGCGATTCGAGAACATCATTGGCGGATTGCAACGCTTCGGCCATACCTTCAGTGACCATTCGCTGCCGGGCGAGTTCGAGGAATACGGATGCTTTGCCCAGAAGAATGTTCGGATGATAGGGTTTGACGATAAAATCGACCGCACCCGCTTTATAGCCTCGGGAAACATAACACTCCTCGTGGTACACGGCGGAGAGAAAAATGACCGGCAAGTTGCGTGTCCGCTCCTGGCTCCGCAGCAGCTCGGCCAGTTCATACCCATCCATTGCGGGCATCTGCACATCGAGGATGGCCAGGGCGAATTCGTGGTTTAAAGAAGCGATCAAAGCTTCGTTGCCGCTGGTGGCCTTGATCACCGTGACATCGAGGTCGCCGAGGATTTGCTCAAGAGCAAACAAGTTCTCAGGCTTGTCATCGACGATCAATATTTTCAGTTGATGCGTCATTAAAAACTCCCCATCGTTTCCAAACTTTTATTAAAAGGATCACCTGAAATTACGCACCGCCAACCGCTGAAATATACGGGCCGGTCCGTCAATGCTCCGATAAGAATGGCGGTCATCCGAAAAAAGAATATCTTCATTGGTTCCCAAGCATAAAAAACCGCCATGCACCAAGCTTTCCGTAAACACTCCAAGGACCCGGTTTTGCAGTTCCCGTTCGAAATAGATCATGACGTTCCGGCAGAAAACCAGGTGCATGTCGCTGAACACCCCGTCCGTCACCAGGTTGTGATTGGCAAACACCACATTGTTTTTCAGGGCCGGCGCGATCGCCGCCGAGTCGTATCTGGCATGATAGTAGTCGGAAAACGAGCCGGTGCCGCCCGCCTGCTGGTAGTTTCCGGCATACTTGCGCAAGGCTTCAACGGGGTATACGCCGATTTTGGCCTTTTCCAGGGCGGCGTCGTTGAAATCGGTGGCAAAAAGGGTCGTGCGGTCATACAGCCCCTCCTCTTTCAATATGATGGCCAGGGAGTAGGCTTCCTCACCGGTGGCGCATCCCGCCACCCAAATGCGGATGAATGGAAAGGTCCGCAAAAAGGGGATCACTTCCTGCCGCAGCTTGCGGAAGACAAAGGGGTCGCGGAACATTTCCGTCACGGTGATCGACAGTTCGTGGAGCAGAGTTTCGAAAAGCTCCTCGTTGTGAAGTATTTCCGGAATCAGCGTCGATATGCAGCCATCCTTGCGCCGCTCGACATACTGTTTAATCCGCCGCCGGATGTGGCTCTTCGAATAGCCCCGAAAATCATGACCATAACGACGGTAAATGGCTTCGATCAGCAGGTCGAGCGCTATGTTTTCGATATCTTCTTTTTCCATCCTACCGATACATCCAGACGCGCATCATGGAGAGCAATCTTCCCAGGTCCACCGGTTTTGCAAGATAATCACTGGCCCCGGATTGGATACAGCGTTCACGGTCCTTTTTCATGGCTTTGGCGGTCAGGGCAATGATCGGAATGTTCCGCATGTCCTCCGAAGACCGGAGTCGCTGCATGGTTTCATAACCGTCCATGTCCGGCATCATCATATCGAGCAGGATCAGATCGACATCCGAGTGGGTGTCGAGCAGATCGAGTGCCTTACGTCCGTTCTCGGCCTTGAGAACCTGGATGCCCTTTTCCTCCAGCAGTTTGGATAATGCAAATACGCTGCGCATGTCGTCATCCGCGAGTAGTACTTTTTTATCCCTGAACATCATGTCGGCGTCGTACAGATTGGTGATCATGCGCCGCTGTTTTTCGGGCATCTTCTTCACGATCCGATGGAGAAACAAGGAGGCCTCGTCGTACAAACGCTCTTCCGAACGGACGCCCTTGATAATGATCGATTCTGAATGTACCTGCAGTTCAGCTTCCTGCTCGCGCGTGAGTTCCCGGCCGGTATACACGATCACCGGCGGCAGAACCTCCTGCGCCTGCCCTTCAAGCAGACGCAGCATGTCAAGGCCGTTCATATCGGGCAGGCCCAGGTCGAGGATCATGCAGTCGTACCGTTTGGAACGAATCGCGGCGATCGCTTCGGCGGCCGTGGCAGCCTGATCGGTGCGCACATCCGTATTGCCGATCAGCGTGACAATGCTGCCGCGCAGATTTTGATCGTCTTCGACTACAAGCAACTCCTTGATCTGCCTTTCGAAGACGTTTTCCAACTTGGCCAGCGCACGTTCAAGATCTTCAGCCTGCACCGGCTTGGTCAAAAAACCGATGGCGCCCCTTGCGTACGCTTCGATATCGGGGTCTTCCACCGAGACGATATGCACAGGGATGTGCCGGGTATTGGGGTTTTGTTTCAACGCTTCCAAAACAGCCCAGCCATCTTTTTCCGGCAGATGGATGTCCAGAAGAATGCCTTTGGGCAGATAGGCGGCAGCCAGGTCGAGCCCCATCTGGCCGCTGGGCGCATGCAGCACCTTGAGGTTTTTCAGGCGGCACAGACCGATCAGATGCTCTGCAAACAGGGGGTCATCCTCGATGACCAGGATGACGGCATCGTCCTTGCCAAGACTTTCGCGATCGTCCGGGACGCTCTGCAATTCAAGGACGGGAGGCGTGGCGGCCGGTTCGATCTTTCTGGGCAATCCAGGGCGGTCGATGCGCGCTTCGGGGTCCGGGGCAGGCAGGCGCAGTTCATCCGGCAAATAGAGCGTGAATGTGGAACCAACCCCGATTCGGCTGAAAAGAAGAATATCGCCTCCCAGCAAACGCGCCAGGTTCCGGGATATTGAAAGCCCCAGGCCGGTTCCGGCGAACTTGCGGGCGGCGCCGGTATCCAGTTGCTGGAAAGCTTCGAACACGAGGTGTTGTTTTTCGGTCGGAATGCCGATGCCCGAATCGGTCACAGCAATCGCGATCGTACTCTCCGCGCGCATGCCCGCCGGCAGGACGTCACCGGGATCCGGACGGCCGATGACGATGTGGATCCCGCCTTTTTCGGTGAATTTGACCGCATTGTGGATCAGGTTGCGCAAAATCTGTCCCAGCCTTTTGCGATCGGTCCGCAATTGCGTCGGGCAATCCGGCCGTGTTTGCACGTCGATGGGCAACCCCTTGTCCGCAGCCAGATGGGTGTATTGATCGGTAATTTGCCGGGCCAGCTCCCGCGGGTCGAGCCGCTCGACGCGCAGGTCCATTCGACCCGATTCGATTTTGGCCAGATCCAGAACCTCGTTGATGAGCGTGAGCAGATCGCTGCCGCTGCTATGGATGATGTGCGCGGAGCGCACCTGCTCTGGGGTCAGGCGGCCCTCCTTGTTGTCGCAGAACATGCGCGCCAGCAACAAGATGCTGTTCAAGGGTGTGCGCAGCTCGTGGGACATGTTGGCCAGAAACTCCGATTTGTACCTTCCGGACATGGCCAGCTGCTCGGCCTTTTCTTCGATCTCGCGCTGGCTCCTTTCCAGCTCGCGGTTTGCACGCTCGATGATCTGCTTGTGGTTTTCCAGATACTCATTTTTCTCCTCGAGTTCCGCATTGGCCTCTTCCAACTGATCCTGCTGCTGCCTCAATTTTTCTTCGGACTGCTTCAGTCGCTGAGTCTGCTCCTCCAGTTCTCCATTGGTGGCCTTGAGTTCATCCTGCTGCTGTTGCAACTCCTCGGTCAGGACCTGCGCGCGCGCAAGCGCTTCGGACAGCTCTTCCCGGCCACGAACCGTTTGAAGCGTGATCGCGACCTTGGGCAGGACCTGTTGCAGAAAGTCGCGCTGCAATGCGGACGGCGTCTTGAAAAAGGCCAGCTCGATGGCGCCGACCGCATGATCTTCGAACAGTAACGGTGCAACGCTGATGCAGGCCGGGCAGCCGTCTCCCAGCGCGGAGCACACCTTTATGTAGCCGGCCGGCACATCCTGGACGGTAATCGGCGCTTTGGTCAGCACGGCCTGACCGATCAATCCTTGGCCGGCATCGATGCCCTTGGGAATCCGCTCCGCGCGGGTGCAGGCATAGCCCCCGCCGAACGCGAGCATCGGTTCGGAGCGGTGTTTTACCACGTATAGGGCCCCCACTGCCGCTTGCGTATAAGTGGCGATCTCGGTGATGACATTGCGACACAGATCCGCAACACGGACCTGGCCGCGCATGGCCTCATTGACGCGTTCGATGCCGGTTTTAATCCAATTCTGACTGGCAAACGCTTCGGACGCTTCAATCAGGGATCCTTGCATCTGCTTGACCGATGCTGCCAGGCGACCGATCTCGTCCGCACTGGTCACCGTGACGGGGGTATCGAGCTTGCCGCGGGCAATGGCATCGGTCACGGTTACGACGGCATCCAGGCCCGCGGAGATTTTGCGCGCGACCAGCAGGCCCGCCCCCCAACCCACACCGATGCCTAAACAGCACAGGATCAGCACACTGGTCAGTGCGAGCTTGAAGTAGTCTTCGCTTTCGACGCGATGCCGCGCCATCGATTCATCCATGCGCTGGAGGATGCCATCGATTTGTTCGGAAAGCCGGTTGTAGGCGTCCCGGGCACTACCGAACGAGAGCGCTATCGCGGCGGCGTAAGCGTCCGATCGTTGCCCGTTGGGAAAAACGTCGATTTTGGGAATCAAGGCTTCAATTTCCCTGAACACCTTCATAAAGTCATCCAGACGGCTGTTCAATTCGATAAAAGCGTACCGCTCCTGCTGGTTCGTGAGCCGGTCCAGATCGGCCAGGTTGAGGCGGAGTCTGGAAAGGTGCAGGGTCTTCTGATCGCTTTGACGTTCGATTTCCTCCTGCGAGGGATGCAGGATAATGTTCTTCTGCGCACGGTGGATTTCGAACAGATTCGTTTTTACGAGCGCAGCCAGATGCATTTTTCTGGCATCCACATCCATCAAACGCGTCAGGCGATTGCTTACTGCGTCCAGGAAATAGATGGCGCCGGCCGACATGGCCAGTTCGAGTGCGATGATGAGAAATACGACGGAAAGGATCTTGCTTTTGATGCTCAGATTACCAAAAAATGCCATAAACCTCTCTCTTTCACCAATGGGCGGAGGCGCAATGGATCGTTCGTTTTATGAGGGTGGCGATTCCGTCAGCATACGGGCAGCAGCATTCGAACACAATTATTTTCTCGAATACATAAACAATATTTCGCATTTTATAAACTGAAACTTCAACTTTAACGGCAAACCTTGACAGCATTGTAAAAAGTCGCGTTCATCCAAGCAAGGTTCTGAACATTTTCATAACGCGATTTTTTTTTCGCCCCTACTGCCTGAAATAGACCTGCTTTGTCCTGAATCCGTCTGCGTGTTCGTCATATGATTGAACAACACAATCACAACAGCCAGAACACGACGAAAGCAAGGAGGCCGATATATGGATACCAATACAACCCAACAGGAATCAATGATGAACGCCCAGCCGCAAAAGGAACACGAATGGCTGCACAAGTTCGTGGGTGAATGGACCTTTGAAGGTGAGGCGACCATGGCGCCGGATCAGCCACCCGAAAAATTCAAAGGAGTCGAGAATGTTCGGGCCATCGGAGGGCTCTGGATTGTGGCCGAGGGCAAGGGCGAGTGCCCGGGCGGCATGGGTGAGGCGACCACTTTGCTGTCGATCGGCTTTGACACGCAAAAAAAGCGCTATGTGGGCACATTTGTCGCTTCGATGATGACGTATCTCTGGGTGTACGACAATGGCGAACTGGACGCAGCCGAAAAAGTGCTGAGCCTCTACGCCGATGGGCCGGATTTCAAAGTTGAAGGCAAGATGGCGAAGTACAAGGATGTGACCGAGTTCAGGAGCGATGATCACCGGGTGCTGACATCTTACCTATTGGGCGATGACGGGCAGTGGCAATGCATCATGACAGCCCACTACCGGCGCAGAAGATCCATTTGATCGGATGCGGCAATGGATCGGACGGCATTCAGCGCAGTACCGATCTTCTCCGGGTCATACACGCTTCACCCCATTTACAGGTCCATTGCCGCTTATCACATTGCTGGAACACCAGAGCGGTCATCGGCAATGTCCTGAACGTGCACAGTCATTCGTCGTTCTATCGAAAACGACACAGGAAAGGAAAATGCCATGAGCACACCACCCGCATCGTCAGACTATCTTTTACTCATTCGCGGCACGCACTGGGATAAAGATCTTTCCCCTGAAGAAATTCAGAAGGTCATGAGCAACTGGAGCGCCTGGTTCGAGGACTTGACCCGCAGGGACAAGATCAAAGGCGCGCAACCGCTGGCGCCTGAGGGCAAAATCGTGGCCGGAAAAAAGGGCCACCTTGTGGCCGACGGTCCTTTTGCCGAATCCAAGGAGGCCATCGCCGGGTATTTCCTCTTGCAGGTACGCGATCTTGCCGAGGCGCTCGAGATCGCCAAGTCGAACCCCGCGCTTGAATATGGCATCACCATCGAGGTGCGGCCCGTAATCGCGCAGTGCCCGACCATGCAGCGCGCCAATGCGCTGGCCCAAGCGGAGGTATAAGCCATGGACGGCGCGCAACACCAGGATATGCTGCCACCACCCGGCGATATCGCGCAGCTGGCCGAATCGCTCTTCCGCCGAGAGGCCGGCAAGCTGGTATCGGTCATGACGCGACTATTCGGTGTCACCCGTCTGCAACTGGCCGAAGACGTGGTCCAGGAGGCGTTGGTGCGGGCGCTGCGTACCTGGCCGTATTACGGCGTCCCGCGAAATCCGGCCGCCTGGATCATGCAGACAGCCAAGCATCTTGCGCTGGATGTCATCCGGCGCGAAACCATTTTCAATGGTAAACAGCCTGACATCGCAGCGGCCATGACGCCGCCGCAGCCGGATGCCGCCGTCGACGAAGCACCGTTGTTCGATAGCGAAATCAAGGACGACCGCTTGCGCATGATGTTCGCGTGCTGTCATCCGGCCATACCGCCCGAATCCCAGGCGGCGCTGGCCCTGAAAACGCTGTGCGGGTTCAGCACGGCTGAAATCGCCGGGGCCTTCCTGACCTCGGAGGCCGCCGCCGCCAAGCGGCTGACGCGTGCCAGGCAAAAACTCAACGAGTTGTGCATACCTTTTGAAATACCCTCAGGCGAGGCCTTGACCGCGCGTCTGGACGCCGTACTGCAAACACTCTACCTGCTATTCAATGAAGGCTACAAGGCCTCCCGTGGCGAAAACCTGATACGAGAGGAGTTGTGTCATGAAGCGACCCAACTGGCGATGTTGCTGGCCGAACACCCGGTGGGCAACCAACCGCGCACACACGCCCTGGTCGCCCTGATGCTCTTCAATGGTGCCCGGTTGCCCGCACGGGTCGATGAGGGCGGAAACATCCTGCTGCTCGAGGTGCAGGACCGCTCGCAGTGGAATCGGGCCATGATCCATCGCGGCATCGTACACTTGGGGCTATCCGCGGCCGGTGACACGCTCAGCGTCTATCATCTTCAGGCCGGCATTGCCGCCTGCCACTGCACCGCCGCCAATTACGCCTCCACGGACTGGCCACGCATTCTTTCACTTTACGACCAATTGGTGCGCATCGACCCTTCACCGGTGGCACTGCTCAACCGGGCGGTGGCCGTCGCCCAGGTTCAAGGGCCACGCGCCGGGATCGCGGCATTGCATGCGATTCGCAAAAGCCGGCGCCTCGATGCCTATTACCTGTTGTATGCGGTTCTGGGCGAATTCGAAGCCCAATTGAACGATTGCCGAGCTGCCGCAAAGCATTTTCGCAAAGCCCTGCAGCAGATTCAACTCAAATCGGAACAACTGTTTCTAACCAAAAAACTTCGCCAATTAGAAACCACATGCACCATCGATTAATCCATGAACCTGCGAATCGACCCGATAATGTATCAAATAACGATGACTCTGGTTATCCTGAGACATAGGTGGAGAGTAGGGTGGGCATTGCCCACCATTAGAAATTACCAATTGACCGCCGCTTGGGCAGGGTCAGTGTCGGTAACCGAGGATGTTATTTGCGGAAATGGTTGCGCCTACGATGGTGGGCAGTGCCCACCCTACAACTTTACACTTTAAACTTTACACTTAACACTTCGCACCATAGGCATTGACCGAACGGGATAAGCCGATGAACGAATTAACGGAAACCAAACTATCTTGACATAAAGATACACTGTTTTAAGCTACTCCCATGCGAAAGGGATCACAAATACGATTGGCGTTGCGCAAAGCCTGCCGGTTGGTCGAAAAAGTTGGCCGCAAATGTATCCGCGATACCGGCCTTGGGCTTTCCGATTTCGCCATACTGGAAACGCTGCTGCGCGAGGGGCCTTCGCCAATCAACCAGATCGGAGAACGGGTGCATCTGACCAGCGGGGCCATGACTGCCGCCATCGACCGTCTGGAAAAAATACGTTATGTCAAGAGGATAAGGGATACCGAAGATGGGCGCTGCTGCTATGTGGCACTGACCAAACCGGGACAAGGCTACATCGAGGCCGCCCATGTCGAATATGAACACAACCTGGAAAGCGTCGCCAATGCCTTGAGCACTGACGAACAAGAGGAACTTGTGCGACTTTTAGAAAAAGTAGTGCGGCATGTCCGCAACCGCAACGGGAAATAGCCGTATGATACACTTTTATCTTCGCCAATCGACAGTGGGTCACAGGCGTTAACCGCATACCTTATTTTTTTTATAATATATCTCGATATCGAGGTATTTGGAGATAGAACAATGAACCGCATCAAAATGACCATAAGTGCCCTTCTGCTGTTTGTGGCGGTCGCCGGAATCGGCCTCGGTCTGGCCGCATGGAAACACGCCATCACCCAGGAAGCCAATGCGGCCTCCGCAAATCAGCCCGAGCCGAAGGAAACGGTGACGGTCGCTGTTGCAAAATCATTCAAACACCGCCCGGCGACAACGTCCATCGGGACGGTTATCGCCTTGCGTTCAATCACATTGCGCAATGAACTCCCCGGGACCGTGAGCCAGGTGATGCTCATACCCGGGCAAATTGTCGAAGCCGGCACCATGCTTGTCAGACTCGACGTTTCCGTCGAAGAGGCCGAACTGAAGGCACAGGCCGCGCAGGCCGCGCTTGCGCAGACCACGCTCAAACGCGTGCGGCAGGCCTATCTGAAACGGGCCGTGTCTGAAGTCGAGGTGGATCGGGCCGCTGCGGAACGCGACGTCGCGCTGGCGAATATCGCGCGCATTAAAGCGACCATCGCTCGCAAAACGATACGGGCGCCCTTCCGGGCACGCGTCGGTTTGGCCGATGTCCACCCTGGCCAGTATCTGAACGCAGGCACCCTTCTGACAACGCTGCAGGGGGTCGACGACGCCGTGCATGTGGATTTCACGGTGGCGCAGCCGGTCGCCTGGGACCTGAAGGTGGGCCAGAATGTCGATGTGTTCGTCTCCGGCGATCTGGTGCCCGTCATCGCCACCATAGCGGCGCTTGATGCGCGCATCGATCCGGCCACCCGCAACGCTTTGGTCCGCGCCAGAATTGAAGGCGCCGCCAGATCACCTGCGCCGGGTTCTTCGGTACGCGTGCGCGTGCCGGTTGGCCAGCCCCGCAATGCGGTCGCGGTTCCCGTGAGCGCGTTGCGCAAAGGACCGGAGGGGGACCACGTATTCGTCATTGCGCCGGATACGGAAGGTGAGCCCCGCGCCCACCGGCGCCAGGTCCAGAGCGGCACGCTGCTCGGCGATGAAATCGCGGTGTATGCCGGTCTTGCCGCCGGTGAGCGGATCGCGGTTTCAGGTTCTTTCAAACTTCGTGAAAACACTCTGGTTGCCATTGCCGACGACCGGAGGACAGGTCATAGTGAGGCGTTCCATGGAGACATACAGCGAACCTCAGCAACCCAATAACGACATTCAAAGGCGTTCGTTCACCGATATCTTCATCAAGCATCCCGTTTTGGCAGTGGTCGTCAACCTCGTGCTCGTTCTGGCAGGATGGCGGGCGCTGACGACCTTGCCGGTGCAGCAATATCCGGACATCAAAAGCTCGTCGGTGATCATCACGACCGTCTACACCGGCGCCGCCGCCGAGACTGTGCGCGGATTTCTCACCACCCCTATCGAACGCGTCGTGTCGGCCATCAGCGGCGTCGATCACATCGAATCGACCAGCCGCGCCGGCCTGAGCACGGTCACGGTGCGCCTTAAACTGAACCACGACAGCACGGCAGCCCTGGCCGAGGTCACTGCGCGCCTGCAGCAGGTCCGCGCCGAGTTGCCGGCCGAAGCCGAGCCGCCGGTCGTCGAGGTGCAGCGCGCCGATCGGCCCTACGGGTCGTTCTATATCAGCTTCACCTCCAACGCGCGCAGTGTGCCGGCCATGACCGATTGGCTGATGCGCACGCTGCAGCCGCAGCTGTCCACCCTTGCCGGCGTTCAACGCGTCACCATCGAAGGCGGCCGGCCGATCGCCATGCGTGTATGGATCGATCCGGATCGCCTGGCCGCGCTCAACCTCTCACCCGGCGATGTGCATGCGGCTCTGCAGCGCAACAATTACCTGGCTGCCGTGGGCCGCACCAAGGGCAACCTGGTGCAGGTCAACCTGTTGGCCAATACGGACCTGCGCTCGGTCGATGAGTTCAACGATCTGATCGTGACCGAGCGCGGCGGCGCCATCGTGCGTCTGAGCGATGTGGCGCGCGTCGAACTGGGGGCCGAAGAAGCCGATATGGTGGCCAAGTACAACGATGCACAGGCCGTCTACCTGGGTATCTGGCCGCTGGTCGGCTCGAACGAGATCGATGTGGCCGAGGATCTGCGGGCGGAAATGGCGCGCATCCAGCCAATGCTGCCTGAGGACATCCACATGCGTCTGGTGTGGGACGGGACGATGTTCATGCGCGATGCGCTCTCCGAGATCACCAAAACGCTCGGCGAGACGATCCTGATCGTCGGAATCGCCGTGTTCCTGTTCATGGGGTCGCTGCGCACGGCGCTCGTGCCCCTGCTGGCCATGCCGGTCTCCCTGATCGGCGCCGCGCTGGTCATGCTTGCGTTCGGATTCAGCCTGAACCTTCTGACCATTCTGGCGATCGTGCTGGCGGTCGGCTTGGTCGTTGACGATGCCATCGTGGTGGTCGAAAATGTCGAGCGCCACGTGCGCATGGGCAAGTCGCGCAGCGCGGCAGCCATAGCGGCCGCACGCGAGCTGGTGGGTCCAATTATCGCCATGACGATCACGCTGGCGGTGGTGTATGTGCCGATCGGCATGCAAGGCGGTCTGACAGGCTCGCTGTTTCTAGAGTTTGCGATCACCTTGGCTGCCGCGGTGGTTGTCTCGGGGTTTGTCGCCGTGACCCTGTCGCCGGTGATGAGTTCGCGTTTCGTGCATCCGCAAGGCCGCGAAGGCCGCCTGACCAATTGGGTCAATCACGGCTTCACGCTCGTGCGGCAGGTCTATGGATGGCTGCTCGACCGTGCGCTGGCGATGCGCTGGGCCATTGTCGTGGCTGCCCTGGTGGTCATGCTGGCGGCCGGACCGCTTTACCAGCAATCGCGACGCGAACTGGCACCGGTCGAGGATCAGAGCCACATCAGTTTTTTCCTCGAATCTTCGCCCGATTCAACGCTCGAGGCGGCCGATCGCGAATCGCTCAAAGTGGTCGATCAGGTCAAAGGGTTTTCCGAAGCGGATTTCATGTGGTCGTTGACGGCCGCATGGGGCGGCTTCGGCGGCATGGTCACCAAGGACTGGAAAATGCGCGAACGCTCGACCGAGCAAATGTTCGGGGACGTGTTCGCCGCCGTGTCGGCCATACCCGGCCTGCGGGTGTTCCCGCGCCTCGATCCGCCCTTGCCCACTCCGGGTCAGTATGATGTCGAGCTGGTGTTGCAAAGCGACGCACCGCCTGAACGCCTGCTGCAGACGATCCAGGCGGTGGTCGACAAGGGCATGCAAAGCGGCAAATTCCTGTATGTCGACACGGATTTGAAGATCGATCTGCCTGAGGCGCACGTCGTGATCGACCGCGAACGGCTGGCCGATTTGGGACTCGACCTGGCCAGCGTGGGCCGCGAGCTGGGCACGCTGCTCGGCGGGGCTTACGTCAACCGCTTCAACTTCTTCGATCGCAGCTATAAAGTCATCCCGCAGATCGGCGATGAAGACCGGGCAACGCTCGAACCGTTGCTCGACCTCAAAATAAAAACGCCCGGCGGTGCGATGGTGCCGGTATCGGCGTTCACAAGGATCGAAACGAGCACCGCGCCACGCACATTAAACCGTTTTCAGCAGCGCAACGCCGTGCGGATTTTCGGCGGCGTCCAGGCCGGTGTCACCAAAGAAGAGGGGCTGCGCGTGCTCGAAGCTGCCGCAGTTTCCGCCGGCGGTCCGGACGTGGCTCTCGATTACGCGGGCGAGTCGCGCCAGATCCGCCAGGAAGGCGAGGCGCTCACGGCCACCTTTGGGTTCGCGCTGGTACTGATCTACCTGGTGCTCTCCGCCCAGTTCCGCAGCTTTCGCGATCCGTTGATCGTCCTGCTTGGATCGGTGCCCCTGGCCATCTCCGGAGCGCTAGTGTTTAGTTTTCTGGACCTGACCACCATCAACATTTACTCGCAGGTGGGTTTGATCACGCTGGTCGGACTGGTGGCCAAAAATGGCATTCTGATTGTGGAGTTCGCCAACCGGCAGCAGGAACGCGGGCTGGCGAAAGCAGCCGCTTTGCGCGACGCGGCGTTGACGCGCCTGCGGCCCGTACTGATGACCTCGGCCGCCACGGTCTTTGGTCACTTCCCCCTGGTGCTGGTATCCGGACCGGGCGCCGAAGCCCGTAACAGCATCGGCACCGTGTTGGTCGCGGGGATGCTTCTGGGAACGTTTTTCACCCTGATCGTCGTACCGGTATTCTATTCGCTGATCGCGGCCCAACACCGGCCCGACCCGGCACCGCATGCAACCAGGCCTCACGTGCCTCCCGCTGCGGGCACACCCGTTCGCATCCCTTCCGGCCAGCATCTGGCGCAAGTGCACGCGCAGCCTGGCGGCGGCAGTGAAGACCCCGCCTCCGGCCCAAAAGGGGCGCGTGTTCGGCTGTTGAAATGGCTGGGCGCGCATCTCGCCCTGCTTGCCATGCTTGCCGGTTGCACCCTGGGTCCCGACTATCAACGGCCGGCCGTGCCCTCTACCGAGGCCTGGCGCGACGGCCGGTCGGAAACCGCCTCACTTGCGGATATCTCTTGGTGGGAGCTCTTCGAGGACGAAGAACTTCGCGGTCTGATTCAGGTCGCGCTCGAGGCGAACAAGGACCTGCGTATCGCCGTGACACGCATTGAGCAGGCGCGCGCCCGATTGGGGATCACGCGCGCCGAACGATTCCCCCAAATCAATGCCGGCGCCAGTGCGACCACCAACCGGTTCTCGGACAACAGCGCTTTGGGCCAGGGCGGCGAAACGGAGCTGCTGACCACCACGGTGGACATGGCTTTCGAACTCGACTTGTGGGGCCGGCTGCGACGCGCCAGCGAAGCGGCCCGCGCGGAATTTCTGGCCAGTGAAGAGGCCCGGCACACCGTCATGATGACTCTGGTCAGCGACGTGGCCACCACCTACCTCCAACTGCGCCAGATAGACCTGGAACTTGAGATCACGCAACGCAATGTCGCATCGCGGCGTGACTCGCTGCAACTGGCCCGCGACCGTTTCGAATCAGGGCTGGCATCGACGCTCGATCTGCGTCAGGCCGAAGGGGAGCTTGCCGCCACGGCCTCCCAGATTCCGGATCTGGAGCGGCAGATCGCGCAGACCGAAAACCGGCTCAGCATCATTCTGGGGCGCACGCCGGGCGCGATCACGCGCGGCCGGCCGCTCATCGGCCAAACCTCTCCGCCCACCGTCCCGGCCGGATTGCCGTCAGCCCTGCTCGAACGGCGCCCCGACATCCGCCAGGCCGAAGCAGCGCTCGTCGCCGCCAATGCTCGTATCGGAGTGGCCAAGGCAGCCCTCTTCCCCCAAATCGGCCTGACCGGTTTTTTCGGAGTAGAGAGCACCGAGCTCTCCAAGCTGTTCACCAGCCCGTCGCGCATCTGGCAGTTCGGACCCAGCCTGACGCTGCCGATCTTCAACGCCGGTCGCAATCGGGCCAACGTAGACGCGGCCGAAGCCCAGCAGCAGGAGCTTCTGATCCGATACGAACAGACCATTTTGCAAGCCTTCCGCGAGCTGGAAGACGCCCTGATCGCACATCGCAAGGCCCGCGAATCGCTGGCCGAGCAGCGCGAAGCGGTGCGGGCGTCGCGCCAGGGGCTGAGCATTGCCGAATATCGCTACAAGAGCGGATTGACCAGCTACTTGAACGTCCTGGATGCACAACGCACGCTGCTCACGCAGGAGGTCACCGAGAGCCGCACGCTGCTCGCGCAACTTGTGTCCGTTGTCCAGATCTACCGGGCGCTGGGCGGCGGGTGGCATACCGAACAGGCCGATCGGCAGTAAAGCATCACCCGAGCAACCCTCCGGCCGCGGCGGGCTTCCCTGCTGATGAGATGCCTGCCGCGGTCGCCGCATACACATCCATAATCCAACACTAATTGAAAGGCCCCATAAAGTTTTTTCCTACAGTCCCCTCTTTTCCAGCCACCTGAAGAGCACCAGCGCGCCGGCGATGAACAGGGGGATAACGATCCAGTGGTTCACGCCCAGGACCTGGGGCAATGTGATTTTGCCCAGGTCACCCCAGGTATACACGGTCTCTTTGAGTACCGGGTAGGCTTCAGCGAACAAGGCCGCGCCGGCGACCATGCCGACGATGCCCCACAGAGCGTCCCAGCGTCCTTCGCCAAGCGCACCCAATGAGGTGCCCGGGCAATATCCCAGAAGACCCCATCCCAAACCAAAAATGAGCGCGCCGATGATGACGGGGCCCAGTATGGCGGCTTTGACAGAGAGTTTGACCAGTCCTAAGTCGTGCAGCAGATAGATCCCGACCATGCCGACGATGACACTGGACAACATGAATTTGACGATGGTCATATCCATCAGACGCAGGGCGCCGACCTGCTTATCGTAGCGCAGCACGCGACCCTTCTGCAGCAAAAAACCGAATAACACGCCGGTAACCAGTCCATATACAAGCATCGTCATCGGGCACCTCCCCCGTAGACCAGGCGGGCCGTGATCATGCCGCCGATAAAGAAACAAATCAAAGCGATGAAGCCGCTGACAGCCAGTTGGAGCGAACCGCTCAACCCGTGGCCGCTCGGTCAGCCATCGGCCATGCGAGCGCCAAACATGGCGACGACTCCGCCCGCGAAGGCCACTGCGGCGCGGCTGATCGTACTGCGCGTGCCAAAGCGGCCGGCCCACATATCGGGAACGGCCTGCAACCTGAACGATCCGGAAGTGAGCGCGGCAATCAGGGCACCCAGAAAAATGCCCACCACGAACATCCATTGCCAGTCGATGCGCGGCACATTTTTGATAAAATAGTCCATGCTGGCCACCCGGTCCGGCCCGAAAAGCTGCTCGATCATGCCGGCGGTGCGCACAAAAGAGGTGGAGGCCCCAAAGTATTGGCCGGCAAACCAGACCGAAAAGACCCCCACCAACCCACTCAATCCTCCTGCCAGATAGGGGCTCCAGCCCCCGTCACGCTGCTGCATATACCTCCTCCTTTCTAATGATTGGCCCAACATTCAACGCACAATTGCCCGTCTGGAATATAAAAGATGATACGGGAAGATAAGGGAATTATCCTTATTTGCAATGTTGCACGCGGCCTATGGCGGCCTATGGAGGATATAGCGCCAGGCCTGACAGAGACTGTTACGGACGTGACGTGGTCCCTACCGGCTCACCGGCGTTTGAAAGCCCGACGTTAATGTCTCTTTAGAAGGGCCAGAAAAAAACGATCATCGGAACGGCGACTGCGACGACCAGAATGGACAGCGGTAACCCAAGAAGCCAATAGTCTCCGAAACGATAGCCGCCGGGTGCCATGACCAGGGCATTGGATTGATGCCCGACAGGCGTTAAAAACGCACACGAAGCGCCTATGGCCACCGCCATCAATAAAGGGTCGACCGAGACGTTCATGCCTTTTGCCAGATGGATCGCGATCGGTGCCATCAATACTGCCGCGGCAGCGTTGTTAACCACGTTGGAAAGCAGCATTGTGCCGGTCATGAGCACCGCCAGCGTGGCAACCGGATGAAAGTGATCGGAGAAGAGTATCATTTTTACAGCGACCAGTTGCGCGCCCCCCGTAGTCTCCAGAGCGTTGCCCAGTGGGAACATCGCTCCGAGCAGGACAATGATCGGCCAATCGATACTCTCATAGATTTCTTTCACGGAAATCAATCCGATCAGGATCATCACCATGGCGGCAATCAGAAAAGCGATCTGCACCGGCAGAATGTTGAAAGCGGCCGCGGCCATCGCGGCCCCGAAGATGCTTAAGGCCAGCAAAATCTTGCGCGGTTTGATCTTCAGCACACCGCGTTCCGCCAGGGGCAGGCAGCCCAGGTTCTCTAGGGCCTCCTTGAAACCTTCCATTTTGCCCTGCAGCAGGAGAATATCCCCCACCGCAAAGGGCGTCCGTGCGACCCGCGATTTCAATCTTTGTCCCCGGCGGGCGACCGCAAGCAGGTTGACGCCGAAATTGTTGTGCAACTTCATGCCGATGGCAGTGTTTCCAGGCAACCGTGAGTGCGGGGTGACGACCGCTTCGATGATGCGGATGTCCTCCGATTCCAATGCGTCCATGTGCTTTTGTTGATCGGCTGCCAGTTCAAGACCGTGGTTTTCGACCAGAGCGTTCAAACTCTCGGAATCGGCTTGGACCAGAAGAATATCGCCGGCCTCGAGAATATCGTACCAGCCTGGCGCCGGGGTGTGGCGATCGCCGCGCACAAGCCCGACAACGACGGCATCCATCTCTTTTTCCATCGCGGACGTCAGCTGATACAAGGTGTGTCCCACAATGGCGGCGCCTGCGGGCACCACCACTTCAGTAATATACTCTTCTATCTGAAACAGTTCTTCGGAAGTGGTGCCGCCTTCCCGTCGCGGAGTGAGCCGCCAGCCGACCAGCGCAATAAAAATCAACCCGGCCAGGGCAACACCGATGCCGACCGGCGTAAAATCGAACATTCCGAACGGTGCAGCACCGGTTTGGGCGCGGTAAGTGGCGATAATGATGTTCGGCGGCGTGCCGATCAGGGTGGTCAAACCTCCAATCAAGGAGCCGAAAGCCAGTGGCATGAGCAGCAAGGAGGGCGACCGTCCGCTTTGGCGCGACATCCATATGGCCACGGGCATGAGCAGCGCCAGCGCGCCCACATTGTTCATGAAGCCTGAACACAGAACCACGATACCGGTCAGAACGGCCACCTGCACCGTGAGGCGTGAATCCATTTTGGCCAGGTAGCGCGAAATGGCATCGACCACCCCGGCATTAAGCAGACCGCGACTGATAACCAGTACGGCCGCCACCGTTATGACGGCGGGATGGCCGAAGCCCAGAAAGACCTCTTCGGCCGGGACCAGTCCGGCCATAAAAACCAGCACCAGGGCCGCGAGAGCGACAATGTCGTAACGCCAGCGCCCCCACACGAACAGAACAAGAGCGCCCAGAAGTATTCCAAAAACAATTCCTTGATCAGCAGTCATGTGCATGTGCCCTTTTCGGGCCCCCTGCAGGGGGTCTATGTTTGGGTTTGGAAATGAAAAATCTGCATCGTGCATTTTTGCATCCGGCGGGTCAAGAAATAAGTCGTCATTGCGCAGGGGGTAACCGCATTTGCGTATGGGCCGCATTTTAGAAATGGAACATCGTTCTTTCTTAGGGCGAACCTTTGTATTCGGGTCATCGCACAGGCTGGCGCGGAAATATTTCTCCCGCACTCATGAGTGCCGGGGATGGTGGCTTTGCTCCCGCACCGGGCGACCGCCGGTCGCCCTTACAGGTGGAACCCCCTGCGATAACACGGTGAAAAGGGTTCGCGGTATGATCCTCAAAAAGATATGGCCTTTTTTTTTAGCTCAGAGTAACGCTTATTGCAAAAGTACAGTAATGAAAATTCCAAATGCGGTTACCCTGTCGTCGTTGCGTGGCGGTCGTCATACTGGCAAGCGGGCATACCGCTCGCAGGAATCGCCGGTTTAGGAAACCGAAAAGAAAGATAGTCGTGATGACGATAGGCAAGGCAACGCGCCGGCGGATCCATTTGACTTCCAGGTTTGTATCCTGCCGGTCTTGATGGTATAAAGCGATCATGTCGAACCATCGCCTCGTCTATTCTACCGAAACCGGCCGCGCCTGTCCGCGTTGCGGACGCCCAGCGGACCGCTGCAGCTGCAAAAAGCAGCCGGCACGCGAAGCGCCACGCCCTTTTCCAGCCGACGGCGTCGTGCGCATTCAACGCGAAAAACAGGGCCGTAAGGGCAAAACCGTGACCGTTATCCACGGCCTGCCCCTGGACAGCGGTGCCCTCGACGACCTCGCCCGCATCCTGAAACAGCGCTGCGGCACCGGCGGGACCGTCAAGGACGCCATGATCGTCATTCAGGGCGACCACCGTGAGCGCCTCCGCGAAGAGCTTCAGAAACAAGGCTACACGGTAAAGTTGGCGGGCGGGTGACCATGATCACCGGCATCGCGGGGATGGTACAGGTCCCGTATCTTGCGTGGGTGGACAGTTAGTGAGGCTGTCAGTGGCCTGGCGACGGTCAGAAGCCCCAGCCTTTGAAACCGTCCAGTGTGGCCTGGCGGACACGCCAGTCACCTTTTTTTTTGATGAGATCAAGTTCGAGTTTGTACAGATCGGCCTTCTCGCTGGCGGTCTGAAGCCACCGGCGCGGGTCTTCATAAAGCTCTTTGAGTCCCGGGATGGCGCGGCCGCGGCTTACGATGATCAAGTAGAGGGTGGCTGAACCGCTGTTGCCGTTTTCGTCAACGGTCACGGTGGGCCGGGGATAGTGGATATCGAAAGCGCCATAGTGCCGGAAAGCCGCGAAAAGGATGCCGCGAACCTGGGCAGCCGTGTGCGGCCCGGGAGTGGCCTTAAATCCTTCGGCCGTCAAGCGCATCAAATCGCCAATCTCATGCTGTTCGGCCAATTCGGCCCCTTTGGCGATCATGTTCTGAATGGCCGCACCATCATCCTTGCGTCCGCAGGCGGTTGCCGCCAGCATCAGCGCGACCCAGACAACGGCGTGAATTCTGTTTTTATGCATAGCGTATCTCCCTGACGATTCATAAGTTCGCCTGTTTGTGTCCCGACCGCTAAAGTGATATAAGCATATTCATGTTGCGCCGGCGTTTTCAACTGCCGGCTCAACTCTTTTTTTTACAGACGGTCATCATGACCTTACATTTGATGAACGCAAAGAAAATCGCCTGCCGCCGTGATCAGAAGGTAAGCTATTCACAGGTACCATGTGTCCCGGTGCGGTTCTGTGGTGGGGAAAACCATCGTGTTTTTAAAGTTTGTTTCTTGAAATCTGGTTATGCACTTCGCACCGTGTCATAAGAAGGTTACGTTATCATTTTTACCTTTATCAAAAGCATGCACGTAAAAGCGTGCAACATGGGGAGGTGAGCATGTCAAATCGACAGAATGCCTCCCTTTACACTTTAAACTTTACACTTAACACTTCGCCCATAATCACTGGAGCGGAGTGCATAACCAAATATTGAAATCTGGTTATGCACTTCGCTCCAGTGATAAAAATTTTCAGCCGGTGTGACCGTATCTGTCACAGCCTCGGCGTATACTGGCCCTCAAAATTCATCATAGGAGGCAATAAAATGGGCCAACTTACGATCATAGAGGATTTTCCCAAAAACCAAGCCACTTTCGATGCGCGCTTTAACACCGAGGAGGCCTGTCAAGCGTACCTTTTCAAGCTGCGATGGCCTGATGGCTTTGTTTGCACTCAATGCAGCGACAAGCGCCACTGGAAAAGCAGCAGAGGGCTTTATATCTGCTATCGCTGTGAACATCAGCATTCGGTCACCGCTGGTACAATCATGTCAGGCACTCGCAAGCCACTGGTCGCCTGGTTTAAAGCCATGTGGTGGTTTACCACTCGAAAATCGGGAGTCAATGCCATCAATCTGCAGGACCTATTGGGTCTGGGCAGTTACAACACGGCCTGGCGTTGGTTGCAAAAATTACGGAGCTGTACGATCCGACAAAGCCGAGAGAAACTTTCGGGAAAAATTGAGGCCGATGAGTTCTATCTTGGTGGCGAACACGGTGGCGGTAAACGAGGTCGCGGAGCTGAACATAAGTGTGCGGTTGCGGTCGCAGTTGAGCGCAAGGGGCACAAGCTTGGCCGCATCCGATTGCAGTTGATAGATGATTGTTCATCGGGCCAACTGGTCCCTTTCGTATGTAGCAACATTACTCCAGGCAGTTATGTTACCACCGATGGGTGGAAAAGTTACAATGATCTCGGCGCTGAAGGTTACATGCATCAGAAAATCGTCCGGTCCAAGGCTCCTGATAAAGAAAGTGTATTGTCCGGCGCGCATCTGGTGATCTCTTTAATCAAGCGGCTGATGATCGGAACTTTTCAAGGGCGTTTTGAAAAAAAGTACCTTCAGCGCTATTTGGACGAATACGTCTTCCGCTTTAATCGACGTACGACCGCTTCAGTAGGCAAGCGCTTCTTTCGGATCGTCCAGCAAGCTGTCACAACCAAAGCCTTGCCCAAAAAGCAAATCATGCTCGGCGTACCGAGCCTGGGCTTGGCGAACTAATGTCACTGGAGCGAAGTGCATAACCATATATTGAAATTACCAAGAAAGCGAAAGAATGATCTCCTTGCATACACCACTCCGGCGCATCAAAAAGACCAAAATCATCGCAACCATCTCCAACGTCCAGTGCGCCCCTGAATTCCTGGCGGCGCTCCATCATGCCGGCATGGACGTGGTGCGCCTCAATACCGCTCACCAGACCCCCGAGGAGGCCCTGCAAGTCATCCTGAATGTCCGCTCGGTGTCCGATCGCATCGCCATCATGGTGGACACCAAGGGGCCCGAGATCCGCACCACCCCTACCAGTGAAGAGATTCCGGTCAAAAGCGGCGAAATTATCCGCGTGCGCGGTGCCAAGGATGCACTTTCGTGCCGGGAATGTGTCTGCGTAAACTACGATGGGCTGGTCGATGACCTCAAGGTCAATGACCGCCTCTTGATCGATGACGGCGATGTGGAGTTGCAGGTGGTCGAAAAAGACGCTACCGTGCTTAAATGCCTGATTCTCAACGATGGTTTCATCCGAGGCCGCAAAGGGGTGAACATTCCATCGGCCCACATCAAACTGCCTTCGCTGTCTGCGAAAGACGAAGCCTTCGTGCGCTTCGCCGCCGATAACGATATCGATTTCATCGCGCATTCGTTTGTGCGCAACAAGGAAGATGTGTTAGCGGTCCAGAAGATCCTGGATGAAAAGCAGAGCGCCATAAAGATCATCGCCAAGATTGAAAACCAGGAGGGGGTCGACCACATTGACGAGATCCTGGCGCATGCCTATGGGGTCATGGTCGCGCGCGGCGATCTGGCCATCGAGATCCCGGCCGAACGCATCCCCTTGATCCAGAAGATGCTGGTCAGAAAATGCATAGAGCGCCGCAAACCGGTGATCATCGCGACCCAGATGCTGCAATCGATGATCACATCGCCACGGCCGACACGCGCCGAAGTGTCGGATGTCGGCAATGCTTGTCTGGACGGCACCGATGCCATCATGCTTTCGGGTGAAACCGCCCAGGGACGCTACCCGTTACAGGCCGTGGAGGTCATGACCCGGGTGGCCATGGAGATCGAATCAGGCCACGACACCTTCAACAACATCCCGTATGAAACCGACAACACCGTTACCAGCTACCTGGCCAAGGCAGCCGTCAAAGCCTCCATGCGCCTGGGCACCGAAGCATTGGTGGCTGACACCTTCAGCGGCGACACCATTCGAAGCCTGTCGGCCTACCGAGGCAAGAATCCCATATTCGCCCAGTGCTACCGCAAACACGTGGTGCGTGAACTGGCGCTCTCCTATGGGGTTGTGGCGCACCACATTCCCCACCACGCCTCGCATGATTTTCTGCATACGGCCCTGCCGCGTCTGGTGTCGGAAGGCTATTTTTCGGAAGAGAGTCTGATCACCATTCTGGCTGGCCACTTCGGTTCGGAATGCGGGGCCTCCTACATCGAAATCAGCTCGGCCAAAAATATGCTGAAACCAGAGTGAGCTGGCAGTGGCGCCGATTGCCGATCACCTTCGAACGCAGGCCCGCTGAAATGCGGCCCGGAGGCATCGAAGGCCGGAACGCTCGGACCGGAACTCAACTGACCACATATGCGTCGATATCGTCAAAAAACACATCAACGGTGCGGTCTTCGTTGGAATCGTACAGGGCCACCACCGTTTCGGCAATTTTAGAGGCAAACGGTTCAATGGGAAATAGATTGTCGGTTCGCAAGGTTGTAATCAAGACATTCATTCCCTTGGAAATTGCGGTCTCAATGACCTTGCCGGCATACTTTTCCTGATACATGAGGGCGTAAGAATCTTCTACAAGCATCCACGTGGAATGACGCAATTCCTTGTCGACAATGGCATATTCCTTGATGGTGAGGTCGTTTGCGGCACCCTCCTGAGAGATAGAATATTTTTGACGCATACTGGTTTCTCCTTTGATAGTGTCGTAGGCTGAAAGATAGCGGTCGCTCGGCAAAACAGCTCTGATCCGCCGGGGGGTGGAAAGAAAGTGAACGCCTACGAAATACGCTTTGTTAATCCCCGTTGACAGATTCATGGTACGCTAATTTTGTAAAATAAGCATCAATGAATAAAAATCTAATAAAAATCCATTAATTACCCGCATTATGGCAAACCATCCAACGGCCGCACGCGATTCACCGCGGCCTTCGCGGTCGGGTGTTCTTACGATGTTCTCGCTGGCGTAGGGGCGAAAACTCTTTCGCCCTATCCGCGCCACAAGAAAATCGCCACTACATGTTTTTGCTTTCAACGCATTTTTGCGCATTCGACAACGCAAGGGATATCCCGAAAAAGGGCGAAAAATTTTCGCCCCTTGCCGTGTGGGTTATCGGGACATCGATGAATGGCCGCACAACTCTTTGCACACGAATAATTCAGCGTTATTTTGAATTTTCGATTTCATAATTTGGCGAGGTGCCCGATGCGCTCCATTGCTCATAACCTTTCAGGTATTCACCACATCACTGCCATTGCGTCCTCCGCAGCGGAGAACGTGGCTTTTTACAGCAACACCCTGGGACTGCGGTTGATCAAAAAAACGGTCAATTTCGACGATCCGCATACGTATCACCTGTATTTTGGTGACCATATTGGCACGCCTGGCACAATTCTGACTTTTTTCCCTTGGGAGAACATGCCCAAGGGGCGTCCGGGGACAGGTATGATCACAGCCATTGCCTTTGCGGTGCCCCTGTCCGCCCTGGATTTCTGGCGCAAGCACCTCGCAGACGCTTGCGACAGCCGGACGGAGGAGCGTTTCGGTGATCCGGTCCTGCACTTTACCGACCCGCACGGTTTGCCATTGGAGTTGGTCGGGCTTTCCGGCCTGCCGGCGACTTCCGGGCGACAGACCGGTCCGATGGCCCCCGCTCACGCCATCGTCGGTTTTCATTCGGCCACGGCCACGCAGAACGATCTGTCCGCAACCAGAACACTGTTGATGGATACGATGGGCTTGACCCTGGTTGACCAATCCCGGAACCGTTATCGTTTTGCCATGTCCGACACACAAGCGCCCGGTCATTATCTGGATATGATTGTCGATCCGAATGCCCCCGCAGGCCAGCAGGGAGGCGGGACGGTCCATCATATCGCCTTCCGCACGCAAAACGACGCAGCCCAGCGGGATTGGCAGTCGCGATTGAGAAAAACGGGCCTTTCGGTGACCGACGTCCGCGACCGCCACTATTTCCGCTCGATCTATTTTCACGCCCCGCAGCAACTGCTATTCGAAATCGCTACCGATGGTCCGGGGTTCACTGTGGATGAGGCCGAAAAAGATCTGGGCAAAAGCCTGAAACTGCCGCCGCACTATGAAAGAATGCGACCAGAATTGGAAGAGCGCCTGGATCCGTTGACGGGGTGAGATAATTACCGTGCGATTGAACGCATGAGCCGTGCGAAGGCGCCCTCGACCACGGTTGCACGGGAAAAAAATCCTCTTATTCAAGAAAAAAGACGGGAAGCGTACCATGCACGTCTATGTTGGCACCAGTGGCTACAGCTACAAGGAATGGAAGGGGTCTTTTTACCCCGAAGATTTGGCGGCCAAGGATATGCTGAAGTATTACAGTGCGAATCTGCCGGCGGTCGAGATCAATAACACCTTTTACCGTATGCCTGCCGCGGGCATGCTGGCGACATGGGTCGAACAAGTGCCGAGAGCGTTTCGATTCGTACTCAAGGCACCGCGCAAGATAACGCACACGCGGCCGCTCAAAGACAAGGACGCTGAGATCGGCTATCTCTTCGAAACGGCCGCAACGCTTGGGGATCGGCTGGGGGCGGTTTTGTTCCAACTACCGCCTTACCTGCGCAAAGACATAAAGCTTCTTGCGAACTTCCTGGATATACTGCCGTCCGCAACTCAGGCGGCTTTTGAATTCCGTCACCGTTCCTGGTTCGAGAAAGATATCTATGACCTTTTGCGCGCCAGAGGGTGTGCGTTGTGTTGCTCGGATGGCGAAAAGGAAGAACTTTGCGAATTTGTCCCCACCACGGATTGGGGCTATCTGCGGTTGCGCAAGCCTGATTATTCGGAGCAAGATCTTCAGGTTTGGGCCCGCAGGGTCCAAGCACAGAACTGGCACACGGCATACGCCTTTTTCAAACACGAAGATGCCGCCATCGGCCCCCAGATGGCGGGTCGTTTCATTCATTTGGTAAATCGTCACGAATGAACGACCTGACAAATTAACGCGCTTTTTCGTCACGTCTTCTGTTGAATTCCGCGATACTGTTGAGCGCTTTGACCGAAGCCATTTCCAGGCTATCGACGATCTGGCCGGTGGTGGACGTCAACTTGGCGTGCAGAAGCAGCAGCGGGATCGCCGACATCAACCCGAAGGCCGTGGTGTTCATGGCCACCGATATACTGGCCGACAGCAGGTCGGCCTTCTCGGCCGGGTTGGCGTTGGCGACGGCCGTAAACGCTTCGATCAACCCCATGATGGTGCCCAACAACCCGAGCAAAGTGGCGATGTTCGACAGCAGTGCCACATACGGCGTGCGCTTTTCCAGCTGCGGGATAATCTCCATCATGCTCTCTTCCATGGCGATTTCGATATCTTCACGCCGCCGGACCGCGCCCTGGCGCGCCAGACCCATACCCAGCATCTGCGAAATGGTGGACTTGTCTTTGCCGACCAACTGACGGGCCCGATCAAAATCTCCCTTGACCATAATGGGATACAGCAGATCCCACATTTTGCGGTTCACGCTGCGGACGCGGCTCAACCGGAACCACCGTTCGAGTGCAATCCCCATCCCGGCCACGAATACGAACAGAATGGGATACATGAACAATCCACCCTTATGAAAGAAGGAAACCATTGAATAGAAACCCATTTGCTTCTCCTGTGGTCGTTGCGTCGTTGAACCATTCACGCACCCCGACGCAACGATTATCTTGACGAACGACTGAACGTTTACATCATCTCAACGCAGCAATGCGAACTCAAGGACAAACGAATCAACCGAATTACAGATTAACCGATCACGAATCACCCCGCTGGCAAAAAGTCGATCGGGTACAGGATGGTCGTCTTGGGCACGCCTTCTTTGGAGCCAAAATTGAACCGTTTGACGCGCTCGACAATCTGGGCCACCAGCGACGGCGAGCCTAAATCGGTGGACTCCACCTTGCACAATGAGACTTCCCCGCCCGACTCGATGCTGATGCGCAGCAAAATTTTTCCACGCAGGGTCGGGTCTCGGCGCAATTCGGTATTGTAAATGCGGTAGAGGGTCGCCTTGTACCGATCGAAGACAATCTGGATCTCCTCATCGGTCCGGCCGACACCCGGCCCATCGCTCAGCGGTCGGGGCGCCTCCGCACGACCGGCGATGGCACTCTTGACCTTGGCAAAACCCGAACCAGTGCCATCGCCGCTGCCATAGCCGCCGCCCATCCCGATACCGTATCCGCCGCCACCGCCACCACCGCCGCCGCTGCCGACATTACGACTGACGCCGAAATTGCTGATACCACCGCTGGTGCCGCCCTGGCCCTGCATGGAAACCAACGACCGGTGGGCCACAGCTTGGCCCGCTGGCTGCAGGCTGTCTTTGGTCAGGCGCGCCTCGGTACCGAGCCTCGCGACAGGCGTTTCTTTCATCAAATCCTTGAATGTGTTTTTGAACGCAAGGACGCCGACGCTTTCAGCTTTTTTGCGTGCCCCCGGAGACCCGCCGCCCCCAGCTACCTTCTTCGGTTCCGGCGCTGGTTCGCCACCCCCCTTGGTTGCCTTTTCCGGCTTCTCCGGTTCAGGCGCGGGTTTGGTTTCATCCAGCTTTTTGGGCTCTGGTTTGGGTTGCGGGGCCGGTTTGGGCGGCTCCTTTTTGACCAGCATCGCCAGGCGTTCCGGAATCTCCACCTGCGCGACCGACCGATCCGGTATCGGCACCTTCACCAGGGGAATCACGGAGCCAAAGAAAAAGCACAGGAGCAACGCAACGAGTACGGCGCGGCGAAATATCTTTTCACTTTCGGCCTGTTTGGTCCAGGGCATGATCATCGTACGATAGGGAACTGGCGATATCTCGCGTTCGATGACCAACTCTTCCTGGCGCCGTTCTTCACGTTCGTGTGCGTCATGCACCTCTTCGTAAAGGTCGTCCATTTCAGAGCGCTTTTCTGCGATCCGCGCCTGGAGCGAAGACTGTTTCTCCAGAACACCGCCGATCTTGCCATCGAAGTGGGCGACGCGTTCCATCACGCTTTGCAGGTGCCCGGCGGCATCCTTGGCTTCCGAGATTCCTTCCCAGAAGAGCTTGGACGCTTTCAGCTCTTCCAACCGGCCGAAAGCATTGCAGACATCCCGCAAGGCATCGAATCGTTGTCTATCGCCAGAAAACTTTTCGAGCACCGTCGTGACAACGTGCAACTCTGCTTCGAGCGCCTCGCAGTGTTTCCGTGCTTGCTCGATTTGCGCATTGAGAGGCGCCAATTCCTGTTCTAACAAGGATGTATTCACGGCATTCCCACTAGCTTTGAGCGGCCTTCTGGTTAACGGCGAGGGAAATCCTTCCGTATCCAGATTCCGTGCAGGTTGACATTATTTTTTTGAGCACACTGAAAGGTATCGTCTTGTCGGCAAGAATGGTGACCTCCTTGCTGTCGACGACACTCCTGGTGCTTATCCCGATGATGTTGCGTTCAAGTTGCTTGAGCCGTTCGGTCACTTGCGCCACGCTCTCGTTGCCGGCAATCAGCAATTCAGAGGTATTGATGACAGCCTCGCCTTGTACCAGGACCATTTCAGGGGTGACCAGGATGACCACGGTTTCCCTTGGCTTGGCTTCGACCACCGAGTCAGGCAGCTTGATCTGCTTGGGCGCCTCCAGAATTTCGCTGCTTCCCGAGTTGAAGAGCAGAAAGAACACCAAAATAGTGAAGACATCCATCAGAGAGGTCAAATTAAGACTCGTTATGACTTTTCTGTTACGCCCCATCCGTTTCATGCGCTTGCTGTTTCTCATGGCGCGTCTCCTATCGATATGTCCGGGAAAAGCACCATCCGCTGAACTTCTTCACTACCCTCGACCGGTATTTCGGTACCGCGCACCACGTCCATGATTTGAATCAGATGGTCATATTCTATTTCAGGTTCCATCAGGACGGTCGCATCTTCCTTCTCAGGGTACTGAGCCTTCAGACGCATCAGCATTTCCGACAGCATCTTAATATCGTATTGGTCATCAACTTTGGGAAAAGCGGCCTCGACGGTCGCTCCATTGGCGATTTCGATTCCAGCCGCGCGCACAATCACTTCGATCGCGAAGTTGGGTGTACTCGGGCCCGATCCGCCGGAGCCGGTCGGAACGCTCAACTCCATGATGGTCACGCGTGAGAAGACGGCGCTGATGAGCAGAAACGGGATAAGCACCACCATCAGATTCAAAAAAGTCGTGATATCCAGCCCGGGCGTTTCCGTCTTCCCTCTTTTGAAACGATTTAACCGGGTCATATCAATTCCTCTCGAATTGTCGCTTGGCGAAATTGGAGATATTGTTCAGTGCTTTGACCGAAGCCATTTCCAGGCTATCGACGATCTGGCCGGTGGTGGACGTCAACTTGGCGTGCAGAAGCAGCAGCGGGATCGCCGACATCAACCCGAAGGCCGTGGTGTTCATGGCCACCGATATACTGGCCGACAGCAGGTCGGCCTTCTCGGCCGGGTTGGCGTTGGCGACGGCCGTAAACGCTTCGATCAACCCCATGATGGTGCCCAACAACCCGAGCAAAGTGGCGATGTTCGACAGCAGTGCCACATACGGCGTGCGCTTTTCCAGCTGCGGGATAATCTCCATCATGCTCTCTTCCATGGCGATTTCGATATCTTCACGCCGCCGGACCGCGCCCTGGCGCGCCAGACCCATACCCAGCATCTGCGAAATGGTGGACTTGTCGTTGCTAACCAATTGGCGCGCCTTGTCGAACTCTCCCTTGGATAGCACCGGCAGTACCCGGTTCCACATTTTGGTGTTCGCACTGCGGATACGGGTCAATTGAAACCAGCGCTCGAAAGCGATGGCCATGCCGACCGCAAACACCAGCAAAATGGGGTACATGAACATGCCGCCTTTCTGAAAAAATGCCACCATCGTGTAAAAACCCATCACCTTTACTCCTTTTTTTGGTCCGTTAACTCGTTAAATCGTAGATTCGTCAATGTGTTCATCGATCGGAGAAGCGGATTGGCCAAATCAACGATCGACGATTTAACGCGTTGACGAACGACTGACATTATAAAAATCAAGCTGCCGCATAAAAACGTCGCGATCCACCGGGCCGTCGTTTTCGTTCAACATCATGTGCAGACTTGTCTCTACCCCGATCTCCGAGCTTTTCCACGGCACGATATAGAGCGATTTGGGAGCCTCGTCGTTGCCCACGATCGACATGCCCGACAACTCCTTGGCCTCGGATGTCTTGCCTTTATCCTTATCCTTAGCGTCCTTGTCATCCATGGCCTTATCCTGGGCCAGCGCCACACCCGCCGTCATTAATGTCACAAACACGGTCAGCGTCACTGTGCGATATATCAGCCGGCGCCACTGGGGTTGACGTGGACAGTGGCAAGTAGAAAGTGACGTACTTTTATCGATTTTATCCGCCATGACGATGTCTCCCTGACACTCGCTTTGCCATGTGAATGCCTTGTAAGCGATCTATTGTCCTATCCGGTTGCGCAGATCAGCGATCCAAATGCCCACTTTCTGATCGTCGGGACAGGCCTCACTGTAGATTTCGTACTGCGCCAGAGCACATTCCAGGTCGTTCAGGTACAGGTCACACAGAATCCCGAGATTTCGGCGGGCCGGGTAATAGTCAGGATAGCGCGCCAGCGCCTTTTCATAAAACGACCTGGCCTCGTCAAATCGTCCGGCTTTGCGGCACAGCAACCCATATTGATTGCATGCCACCGGATGGTCGGGAACCAAGCCCAGCGCAGTTTTAAGATGCTCCTCGGCCTGCTTCGGCCGGTCCGTGTGCATCAGTGCAATCGCCAGATTGATGTAAGGTGCCGTAACTCCCGGCGACTGCGCGATGATCTTTTCCAGAAGATCCGCGGCCGGACCGTAATCCTGCGCGCTCATCAAAACAATTGCGCGCTCGAAATCACCACGCCCGGCTGAATCCAATTGGGAACTTTCCGTGATGATGAAGCCCTGCCGGCCATCGGCAAGCTGCCCCTGCGCAGGACTTTTGGCCGCGGCGGATTCCTTTGCGGCCGGCTCGGGCTTGAGTGTCCACCCGCCTACACACCCTGCGAAAACCATCAGGGCGATCGCCATCAAAACGAATCCGGCGCACTTGCGTAGGGTTAACCACGGCATCATTTGATCCTTCATGCTCTGTGTCTTACATGGTTTTATTTTAACAGTATGGCCCATTTCCTCAGCACACGCTGTTGCCGACATGTTTTCGATCAAGCGTCTAACCATTGTCGATCCCGTCATCCGGTTGTCCGGTCGGCAGGGGCGCTTCGGCCGGGACACGTTCGGCATCACCCCCCGCATCACTTTCCCTATCCACCGCATCCACCGCATCCACCGTGTCGACCGTGTCGACCGTATCGACCGTGTCCACCGTGTCCACCGTATCGACCGTGTCGACCGTATCCACAGTATCCACCGTGTCCACCGTGTCCACCGTGTCCACCGTGTCCACCGTATCCACCGCATCCACCGCATCCACCGCATCCACCGTGTCGACCGTGTCCACAGCATCGACCGTATCCACCGTATCCACCGTATCCACAGCGTCCACCGCGTCCACCGTGTCCACCGTGTCGTTCACCACATCGTCCAAGCCACCAGCCGGTTCTTCTCCCAACCCGGGTTCGGTGGCATCGGCCTGTGCGCTTGCTTCTGCTGCGGGCGCAGGCGGTTCTGGTGGTGCAAGCGGCAGTGGCTGAGCGATTTCGAAAACGAAGGCATCCAGTGATTGGATAATGCCACTGGCCTCTTCCGGCCGGTCATAGCGCGCCGGAACGAATTCAGCCAGTTTACGCAAACTTTTTTCAATCCATTCGTTGTAGAGCCCCAAGTCTATCAGCTTGTGGTTCTTCTCATGCACGACAATGGCCTGTTCCTCGAACGGATAGGCCTGCTCTTCGATGGCCAGTTCGTACTCTTCCAGTTCCAGGGGGCTCAGACCCTCGGGACGCTCGGAGGTCATCAAGGCGTTGCTGAAATGAGAATAGATCTCGGCCAGGTAGTAGGTCGCGGCGGCCGTGACGTCACCGATTTCATAATCGATCAGATGGGTGAACGACTGAATGGCTGTTTTCATCAGCATTTGCTTCTGGCGCAGATTGTCCTCGAACGGTTTTTCCAGCTTAACGGCCGCAAATGCGTCGTACTGCGGCTCGGCCAGAACCAGGGCGGCGTTGGCCGCAAGATAGCGGGTCCGTGGGGTCCGCTCAGGTCCAGCAGAGGCGTCGATCGCGACTATGTGCCTGAGTTCGTCCAGGTACGCAGTACGATCGTCGCGCGGCTTCAGCAGCTCGGCGATTTTATTGCGCCGCTCCAGGTTGAGTTCGACCGGTTGCGGAAAGAAATCAACGTAACGCCGGTATACCGCAATCGCTCGAATGATGTTGCCATCTTCTTCATGCAGCTCGGCTGCAACCATCAGGGCATCTCGTCTGATCTCTTCGTCCTGAGATTCGCTTTCGATGCGTTCGAATTCATTGGCGGCCAGCGAGAGTTGCCCGTTTTCGCGGTAGACGAAAGCGATTTTCTTGGTCACTTCCGGCTGCAGCACGTGCCCAGGAAAGGTTTCGCGGAAAGCCACCAACACCTTGGCAGCCAGCACCCAGTCCTTAAGCTGAATCAGAGCGGCGGCACCGTCGTACTCGGCTGTCGCACGAATCTTGGAGGTCGGTGCCATGCGGCCAACACGCAGGAAATGCTCGGCCGCGGTGCGAAAATCTTTGTCGGCATTGGCCTGTTCGCCCTGCTTGTAGATCGATGCGGCGAGATTGTCGACCAAGCCTTCGCGCGCCTTGTCATCCTCCGGCAGCAAACTCAGCACATTCAGATACGCGCTTTCAGCTGCGCTGTAGCGCGCGAGCTCATAGGAAGAATGGGCGATGACCAGCCAGGCCGAGCGGCGGACAACCACCTCCGCGTTTGGAAAAACCTCGAGAAGCTTGTTGGCGGCAGACAGCGCCTGTTCATATTCTTTCATATCATAGAGATCGTCGCCGGCTGCCCCAAGCACAATCGCTGCTTTCTCATGCTCCGGGAAAGTATCGGCAAAGGTGAGCGAACTGCGCACGACTTCCCGTCTGACCGCTTCCTTGTTTTCGGGCGCGACAACGGCGTAATGCTCCCGGTACGCGTATACGGCTGCATAACCGGCTTTGGAAGATTTGTCATGCAACGGGTAGTTGTAGGCGGTCTTTTCGTATTCCACGGCTGCCGCACCAAAGGATTTGTCTTCCAGCAGTAGATCCGCCATCTGGTAGTTGATGGTCGGCGAATCGGTATCCGCCGGAAACGATACCAGAAATTCGCTGTACCAGTGCAACGCTTCTTTAAAATGAGCCGGCTTATCTTCGGCTTTCGCAGGGTCCTGATACCAAGCGTGGTAATGGTTCCCCAAGTCGGTCAGGTTGGTTTTTAGAAATCCCAAGACCTCCGGACGGTCGCCAGGCACAAAATGCTTCCAATACTCGGATTTCAATCCGTAGCTGGTAGCAAAACTCTTCTTGGCATCCAGGACCAGGCTGGGAAATCCGCCGGCCGCATGAATTTCAATCACCCGCATATGAAAATTGGGCGACACCTTGTGGAACGGATTGCGGCTCACGAAGGCATTGTAGGCCGCACTGGCATCGGCGTAGCGCTGTTTGTCAAAGTAGAATTCGGCCAGGTTGCTGTAGACGCTATCTTCATAAGTGCGTTTACCGTAGCGGGCGAAATACGCGACCACGGAATCGGCCCCGCCAAGGTTCGAAAAGCTCAAACTGATGACGCGGAACGTATCTTCCATGCGCTTGCGTTCGGGTTCATCTTCGGTCTGGTCGAAGGCATAGCCAACCGACACCTTATAATCGAGCAATGCGATGAATCGATGGAGGGCATCATCATAAAGTTCCTGTTTGTAAAATGTCCAGCCCAGCTTATACAGTGCAAGATCATAATACGTCGAGCCAACGCCCATCGTCACGATGCTTCCATAGGCTTCTTCAGCATCCAGATAACGACGACGTGTAAAGAAGTATTCAGCGCGCCGGAACTGCACCTCGTCGATATAGCGCGAAGATGGAAATTCAGCGACCAGTCGGTCCATGACCGACATGGCCTCGGGTATCCGCCCTAACTCTTCGTAGGCGCGGCTCATTTGGTAAAGCACCTGGTCATTGCGGTCGTACAAGGGATATTCGGCAAGCAGTTTCTTGTAGAGCGTGATGGCCTCCAGAGGCCCTGCCCTTTCCAGATCATCCGCACCGTCCGGTTCGTTCGCCTGCGCCAGCGTTCCGTCCGCCGGTTGGCTGTGGGTTGCGCGCCGTTCAAAATCCGCCTCGGATTCATCCTGAACCGTTGCGGGCGCTTCCAGGCCGGTCTGCGCGGCAGCTCCAATGGCGGCCACCGCAGGTCGGGGCGCTTTTTCGGGTGCCGACAGGGTCCCGACCGTCGTCTTAGCGACGGGCGCGTTCGCTTCCCCGTCGGTCAATGTGCCGTATTCCTGCTCGATCTTCAGGTCCGCAAGCCGGCGAATCGCCTCGGGCGTCAAGGGCGAATCCGGCGTAACCTCCAGAAAACTCTGATAACTCAACATCGCTTTCTCGAGACCGCCTTCGATCTGCTCTTCCTTGATCTCGACGCGCGTATTGCGCAAGCGGGCAATCGTTTCCCGATCAACCGACTGACAGGCCAAAAGGAAAACCGGCACAAGTAGTATCGCATATCGGATCCAGTTCATTGACCCACCCTCTTTTGGGTCTGCGTCCGGGTGGCACGGTCGTAACTGTCCGCCAAGGCAAAACGTGCTTTGACCTGAAATTCATCCAAACGGTCGCGACGCCTGCTCAGTTCATTTACAGCCATGGTTTCAAGCATATGCCCCTGACGCGCCATTAATGTCTCCACCTTTTCCCCGGCCGCCCCTATCAGAATCCGTTGACGGTGTATCCCGTCCTCGTAGCCTTCATAGCTTTGCGTGGCGGCTTGACGGGTCCGCACGAAGGCGCCGTATTGTTTTTTCAATAAATCGATCGCATGATTCAAGTCGTGTAGATTTTTATGCGCTTCGGTAAAGCGGTGGTCATATTCGGTAAAGATGTTCCAATGCAATACCCCGCGCAGGCGGCGGATCCTGGCGCCGATCTCTTCCGGCATGGCCGCGCCGCCAGTGGTCAGCTTCTCTTCCAGGTAGGTGAGACGTTCACTAAAGATTCGCTCTGCCGCGTTGGCCAGGTAATCCGGGCGCGGCGCTACCAACATGTCTTGCAAGCGTTCTTCGATCCGATCGCGCTGCTCGAGCCGCAAGCGCATCTGGGCATCGAGCAGGCGGAATTCACGGTCGATCGCAGGCAGCAACGGCTGGTAATAAGCCCGGCGCTGTTCAATGATCTCCTCGTAAGCGTCCAGGTCTCTTTCCCAGATTTCCAGCTTCTTGCGCAGTTGCTCCAGGTCAAGATAGTTTTTGAGGGATTCCTGAAAATCGTGCGAAGCCATCAAGTCCAGAAGATAAAATGTCTCGGGCGTTTCCGGCAGTTCGCGCAGTTTGACGACCCAGTTGGTGTCTTGTTTCAGCTCTTCGCGCACCAGGGCTTTTAGAAATTTCCCCTCACGGATGCTCTTGATCGAGGCCCCCAACTTGTCGATTTCAGCGATGAATTTTTGCAGCGCATCGCCATACATCAGGGCAGCCTTGCTGTGCACGTTGAGCTTGCCATATGCGTAGGGAACCGCGAGCATGGCTTCCTGCACGGCAGGGTCGGTGACCTCGCGCCCGACCAGAATGCTCCAGGGCACCAACGCTCTTTCGAAGTTTTCCTCGAAAGCATCCGCCCACCCGGAACCCAGCAGCGCCCGATTGGAAAACGGTCCATTTAACCGCACGCGATCAAGGATCTGCTTGGCGGACAAAGTATTTCTTTCTTCGAGCAACTTGGTTCCCAGGACCAGGTTGGCTTTGTCCTTGATGGCCATGGTGGCCGCGTCGCTGCTGCTGATCAGACCGGCACGGTCGAGATACTCGCGCCCCTCCCGCTCCTGGCCGTCGAAAACCATCACGATGCCAAGATTGTAAGCACTGAACCCTTGGAGGCTTTTAGCGCCTTGCAGGTCTTTCAAAATCCGCGCAGCCTCGGTGAAGCGGCCATTGGCCATCAGGATCTGGGCGCGCAGAAAAGCCAGATCGTCACGGATTTTCTGGGGCACGGCCCCGCGGATGCGCTCTACGGCGTGCAAGGCATTGAGCGGTTGGTCTTTCTGGAAGTAAATCCGCGCCAGGCGGAAGATGGCCTCGTTGCGCACGGTCTCCTCGACATTGCCTTCGATGACCCTGGTAATGGCGCGCCCGGCACGATAATGCATCCGGTAGGCCAGTTCGAAATCGCCCACGGCAAATTCGGCATGGTTGATATGATGGTACAGGGTGTCCCGTTCGGGTTCATCGAGGCCGTGATGCTGCTGCAACTCGGCGTCGAGCCGGGCGATCGAATCGAACCAATCTCCTTGCATGGCGTAGTACAGGGCTTCTCCGAAATAGAGATCTTTTAATTCTTTCGGAGCGACTGGACCGGCCGCCATCGAAGACGATGCGAAAATCAGACCCATCAGTATAGCTATCAGCCTGGACATGGACTACCACTCTTTAAGGATGATGGTTTGGTGCGCCAGAGAAATTTCAACGATCTTGGGGCCCACGTCTTTGGCGACCGTGAAATGCTCCGTAGTCTGAAAATCGCTGCCGCCTGCCTTTCCGATGACGGTGACCTGCAGATCGTGTTGCCCGGTCCGGACGTTGCCCGTATAAATACGCTGTACACCGCCCTTTTGCAGGGCTTCGAGCTCCTTGGCCGTGTACAGGTGCTGCGCGACGGGCTTGCCGCCCAACTGCAGTTCGACCGAATCGAGGCGGAAGGTTTCCCCACTGGCCAGCGACACAAATGCGGCGATCTGAGTATTGGACGGATACAGCAGTTTTTCTTCCAAGCGGCTCAGTTCGGCCGCGATACCGAGAACATCGCTCTTGATTTCCTGGACCTGCTCGTCCAGACCCTTGATCTGTTCCTTGGAGACTTCCTGGGCATGGACGGCCACGCCCACCAGAAGTAATGCCAGGCCTGCAATGAACATTTTCATCATGTTACGCATTGTAATTCACCTTTTACTTAAAAAGTAAGAATGAAGGATGAAGCAAAAAATTCACCCACCCAACATGCGTCCACCCCGGCGCGATTAAGAAAGTTTTTCACTTTCATCCTTCATTCAAATCTGGCTATATTTTACCGATCAGGTTGATAAACACGCCCTGATGTCTGTAATCCAGGTCCGTCAAGTCATCTGAAAAATCGCTGAAGTTGTAACCGAGACCCAATTTGAGGTGATTGCCCAAGTGGCGGTATATCCCTAACAACGCACCGCTGCGACTGTCCTGCGCGTCCGGAAGATCGAGAAGCCGCAATTCGAACAGCGCATCCCAGCGATGGATAAAGTGCCAGTCTGCGCGCAGCACATACAGGTGGGCGCGACTGGCGAAGTATTCCGGGTTCTCCCGATCCTGAGCCAGCTCGCCATGGCGGTAGGCATACTTGCCGCCCAGCGTCCAGCGCGCGGTCAGATCGTACATGACATCCAATGCCAGAATATGGCTGCGCTGGATAAAATCGGATGCTGTGCTGGCGCCGGTCACGCGATCAGCCGAAGGGACATTGTAAAAATAGGTATACTTGATCAGGGCATTGATCCGGTCGTAAGCGATCGGCCGATACGCGTACCCCATGACCGCTTCGGTATAATTACCGTCATAATATTGGCCCAGCGAGCTTTCGCTCTGGGCATAATTGAACTTGCCGATCAGCCGCCAATCGGGCGTCAGTTCGAGTTTGAGATTGTTTTTCCACAACCAGGTGGTGCGCTCGGAATAGGTGGCATCGGTTTGCTCGGTGTTGTCGACCCGGTACTCCAGGGCGCTGGCGATCTTCAGTTTGTCGAACCCGTAGCCGGCGTTGACGCCCAGCGCCTTGCGTTCGAGCTCAGCCGCGGTCTGATGATCCTTGAGCGTGCCGAAATCCACATGGGCACCGAAATTAAAGCGGTCGAACGGCGCGAGGTCGACACCCGTGGAGTGCATCAGGCCCGTGGGGACGTCGCCATGGCTGTAGCGCTCCTCGAGGTAGACACTCGCGCTGTCCGAATAACGCGTCCGGAAACCGGAAGCCATATTGCCTTTCCGGGCGCGCAGACCGTCATCGGAGCGATCGTTTTCAAGGGTGTAGTTCAGGTAAACCGTGGTCCGATCGGAATACAGGTACTCGGTGCCCAGTTGGGCGCCCGTTCCCAGATCGCCCTCGGACAGCTCGCCGGTTACATTGAACCGATCGCTGACCCGGAAACTGCCGCCCAGGCCGACCCGCGCATTGTCTTCACGGTTGCCGCTGGTCTCAAGCGTTTCTTGTACGAAACCATATGTTGTCCAGCGCTGGCGCGAATCGTACAGCAGCTTGGTGACCACATCGGTGCGATCGCCCTCTTCCTGGGTGGCAGGCACGACCGGCGAGTTGTCCTGACGGGTGTCCTGGCGCATCCCGCCACTCAACACCCAGTGCTCGCCCATCCGGTAATCGAGATTCATTTCAGCAGCGCCGGTTTCCAACCCTTGATCCTGCTCCTGCTTGTCCATCTTCAAACGCGCGCTTAACTGATCCGTAAACGGCAAGTTGGCCGTTGCACCATATTGATCCAAGTCCTGGGCGGTGGCCAGGCCGGGTGCCGAGTAGCCTGCGGCAAGACTTTGCTGGTAGAAAGTAATCCGACCGCGGCCGTTTTCGAAGAGGTCTTTAAAACCGATGCTGGCATCGATACGATGGGCGTTCGCGGTCACCTGGCTGTCCTCGGACAAGGCGGAGGAACCGAAACTGTAGCCACCATCGATGGAGTTCGTTGACAGCACGCCCGGTCCCTTGGTACGGCCGGCTTCGAGCCTGACCCACGACTCCGCGGATTTGCGCAACGTCAGATCCGCGCCGCCCAAGCTGTTTTCGATATCGGCCTCTTCATCCTGGTTGGCGGTCAGGCCGACCTTGATGTAGTCGTTTAACCAGTAATGGACCCTGCCGCCAAACGCCATCGTGTCCGGGTCTTCAAATCCGGGCGTAAATTCATAGCGGACCACCAGAAAGACCGGGTTGCCGCCGATGCCGGCGGTGTTCACCAGCATGTCGTCGGTGGCCGTGGACGGCAGGGGCTGCACCAGCACGACCCGGCCCTGCAGGTAGTCGATATCGTAATCGAGCAGCGGCGTCAGGTTTTTTACGCCCAGGACCAGGCCGGAATCCTTATTGCGTACTTCGATGCGCACTCTTTCGGAGCCTTCCAGAACATCGCTGCGGCGCAGGAAGTAAAGCGATCCACTCGTTCCGCGAAACTCGTCGCGTCCGGCGACCGTGCCCGGATCCGCGGCAAAACCGTCGAACAGGAAGCGCTGCTCGCCGAAACTGGTGGTGCCCAAGCTTTGGTGGTGCAGATTGGCGCCGTACAATCCACGGTCCACGTGCGCCAGATAGTTATCGGTATAGCCCACCTTGAAATTGCCCCACAGCCCGTAAGTTTCCTCTTTTTTCATTTTGAGGTAGAACTTGCCCATGGTCGGTGCGTCTTCGGCGACGGTGCTGTCGTCGCCCATGGTCGGATAGTGGTAATCCGGGTCCATGCGCCGGAAAAGCGCGTCAGGGGACTTGTCCATGAAATTGGAGAAGATCTCGTCCAGGGGGCCTTCGCGCGTATCGGCGCTCGCGGTCAGCGACCAGCCGTTCTCGAATTTGCCGGTGCTGTAAAAGGCCATGCGTCCGTTCAGGCTGATGTCTTCACTGTACTGGGGTTTATCGGGCGCCAACAGCCGGGCCGGTCCGTCTGTCTTGTTGGCGGACAAAGTCAGATCGGCCAACCCCACGATGAACCAATCGCTCTTTTTCAGCGCCAGATCACGCAGGAACAGTTCGCCGTTGCCGACCGCATCCAGGACAGCCACTTCGACGGTGTGCGTCCCCTCAGGCAGGATCTCCTCAGCCACGAAGCGGCCCTGATCGTCTACGGGCAAGGCATACCCGGCCAACCACACCCCGTGTCCTTCCGGAATGGCAGTGCCGTAAACCTGCACCGTTCCGCCGCTCAGGGGGATATTGCGGTAGGCGATGCGGCTTTCGCCGTAGCCGGCCAGCAATTCTTTCTCCGGATCGGAATCGACGATCGCCGGATCGATCCGATCGGCCACCCACAGCGGCTGACTGACGGTCTCGTCGAAATTTCCCTGACTGTCATAGACCCGCACCAGGTATTGCAACTTGCCCAGCGACGCTGAGAAAGAATCGAAGTCCGCTTGCCACTGCGCCAGGCCATCATCGTTCATTGCGATGACCGCCAGGGGCACATCCCGGACGGACTGCGACTCTTCGAAGATTCTGACTTCAGCCTGCGCGATGAACGTGCGGTAGTTGGTATACAGCCGGAAGCGCACCAGGTTTTCAGCAAAATCGGTGTCCGCCAGGTCCTGGTAGCGGATCGTGCGCGGCCAGGCGGTCACGTTCAGGCGCGGTGTGATGGTCAGGCTGTCGTGTTTGAACCGGATACGGGCCTGTTCAAGGGCCACGTCGGTACAGCGCTGCACATCCGAAATGCACTTGCCCGGATCGTCGACCGGCTTGCCATCCACAGTGATACGCATGTAATTCAAGGTGAACGGATCGGCTGTGCTCACCTCGCGGGTCAGCGGTGTGATTTCAACCCCTTCATAGTCATCGAGGATGGCCAGTTCATCAAAGACCACCTGCACCTGGACGCGCGAGGTATCGGACTCGATGAATCCGGCGTTCACCACATCGTCGCTTTGCACATAGCCGCGACCGTCGAACTCGGCTTGCTGCGCGCTCAAGCCCATTTGCGCGCTGACCGACGCCATGGCACGCCGCGCACGGGCCATCGACAATCCGATATCATCGCCGTAAACCGCGGCCGTGCGCCGATCGAGGCGTTTGTTGGCGGTATAGCCGACAAAGCGCAGGCGCACATTGGTGCGATCCCCGATCTCATCCATGATGCGGCGCAAGTTCTCGGTGTACCCCTCGGGCAGCACCGGCTGGCCAGCGGCGAACAGGATCGGATCGATGCCGCCGGACGGCGAGTCGTAGACGCGGGTAACGGTTTCGGCCCCGGTGGCGTCCGGGCACAATTGCGGCTCATCGGGCAGATCCTGCAGCGGATCGTCGTGCCAGAATTCGACTTCGACGCGCCGGTTCAGCGCCCGGCCCTGTTGCGTATCGTTGGAGGCGGTCGGCTGCGCGGCCCCCAGGCCCAACCCTTCGACGGCGCTGAAGGGCAGGCCCAGGCTTTCCTGGACAGCCAGAGATACGCGACGCGCCACTGCTTTGGACAGACCCGAATGATCTCCATAGATGCGCTCCTGGCGGCCCTCCAGGGGGGTATTATCCGTGTGCGCAATGAATTTAACGATCACATTCTGTTTGCCGCCAAGGTTTTTCAACGCCTGATTGATCTGCTGCACGTATGCGTCCGGTACATCGGCCATGCCTTCGTCATAATGCAGCGGTGCGATCAGGTTTTTGACCCGCGCACGATGCGCATGGCCTTCGATGTAACGCATTTTACAGACGGTTTCGGTTCGGCAGATCTTGATGCGGTTCACCTCGCGGGGAACAATCACTTCCTTTTCGACCTGCTTTTCGCTGATCTCGTCATACCAGACCTGCACTTCCACGCGCCGGTTGAGCTGCCGTCCCCTCTCGGTCACATTGTCTGCGATCGGCCGGCTGTCGCCGAGACCTTCATAGGAGATGGCCTCGGGGGGCAAGTTCAACGCCTGCTGGCAATATTCGGCCGTGGTCCCCGCCCGTTCGCGCGACAGCCCGACATTGTCACCGTAGCGGTCGATCAGGGCACCGGTGAGCGGCAGGTTATCGGCATGACCGACAAAGTGCAGGCGCACATTGACCCGGTCGCGCATGCTGTCGAGCACATCGCGCAGACGCCCAAGATAGTCGTCGGGGATTTCCGCTTCACCCAACCCGAAATGGACGGGCGGTACGAGGTTCTCCAGTTTGATCGTCGTGACTTCCTGCTCGGTGACTTCGCGCGTTTCCACGCGATCGCCTTCATCCTCTTCGAAGATGGCCGGATCATGGATCCAGGGTGTGTACAGTTGGTCGGTCGGCAGATGCGTTTCGACCGATTGGCCGAGCGCCGCCGTTTCCCGCACCCCGGTTTCCGCAAACGCGGAAGAGTGTGCGCCAACGGCGGTGATCCCACACAAACATACTATGGCGATAGCGCGCTTCAGCATGAATCTCTTCGATATAAATTGGGTAAAGGACATTGGTTCCGTCATTCTGTTATCAGCGGTTGGCGGGCGGGCCGCCGCGTCGCCAGAACACTTCGGTTTCAATGGCCAGCCGGTAACCGCCATCTGCGCGGTCCCACTGTCGGGTGATTTCCTTCTTCAACGCCTCCAAACGATCTTGCACGAGATCTTCCCGTTCGACGTCGGCGAGATACGACAGACGCAGTACGGAAAAGTCCTTTTTGAGTTCGACGATCAATTGAGGCAGTCTGGGCGCCCACTGCAGACGCAGTTCGGTGCTTTCCGGCACGAATACGCCATCGGCGACATCGATGCGCACCACGCGATGGATCGTGGCACCGAAGTTGAAACGCATCATCTTGCCGCGTGTGGCCCGCTGTACGCGCGGGTTCTCCGTGGTCAAACGGTAGCCGGTCGGCAGGCTGCGCTCGTCGAGCTTGAGAATGAAGTTGCTGCCGCGGTCCTCGTCGGGAACCACTGCACAGGTGATATGGAAGCGCCCGTGCTCGTCGGTGGTGACAATCAGGCCCTGGGCCGTCACCACGCGCACCCCGGCCAGACCCTTTTCGTCGTCATCCTGACGGCCATCCTGGTTGCGGTCGTCGAACACCTTGCCGATGATGTCGGTACAGTCGAAATCCGGATCGGGGATGACACGCACCGTGGCGGTCGCTTCCTGCGACACTGGACCGGTCAAACGGTTGACCACCTGCGCGCGGTTCACGTACTCGCCTTCCGAGACACCCGAGCCCACCACCAGCAGCATTTGAATAGTCTGCCGCGCATTGACCTGCAGTTCGGGGTTCTCCCAGGTCAACTGGCGGCCGTTAATGCTCGGTTCGGCCGGTTGACCGTCGAGGCGTGCCGACCCAGCCACGTACTTGAAACCAGCGGGGAAGCGGTCGACGATATTGATGTCGTACAGCGGCACGCCGAACACGTTGGTGACCACAATCGTGTAGGGAACCAGGGCTGAACGGGTCACATTGGTCAGGCCGGCGGTCTTGGTGATGGCCACGGCCCCGTCCAGTTCCGGATCGATGGGTATCGGGTTGTTGAACACCTGGCTGTGGCCGGGCAAGTGCCCGTTGTCCAGGACCATATGCAGGTAATAGGTTGTACCGGCGGTGCGCGGCGGCACCGAGGTCGGCGGCACGACAGCCGAAGCGGTCGCCTCGCAGTAGTCGGCGGTGGTTGGCACCGCATCGTCGCCGCTGCCGGGGCAGGTCGGGATGGCGAACGGCGCGGTCGTCTCATCGCTTGAAGGCGGAATGATCCGGGACACGCCGGCCACATACCCGCCGGCCGGCGGTGTCACGGCGATAAGGTAAGCGCCGCCTGCCGGACACGAGGCATCACTGAAGTTCAGGTCAAACTTGTAGAAGCCGTTCGCGGCCGTAAGCTGCTGCTGCTGCTGGGGGTCATCGAAGCACTGGTTGGGCAACGTCACGCCGGTGGTTGCGTTGAGCAGGGCCAATCGGGCGCCGGCCACCGGCGTACGTACCACCGAGTTATACACGGCACCATTGGGCCACAGCGGCAGATTCAGGTTCTGCAGGTTGGCGCCGGAGGCGGCGGCAATGTCGCTGATACGCTGCGGACCATTGGTGAACAGCGAGTCGGCATAACCCAAGGTGGCCGTGTTGATGCCCGCGCCTGCCGCCCGAAAACGCAGCTCGTATATCTCCGTCGACCCTTCATTTGGCACGATGCCGCTGAACCGGTAGGTCCCATCAGCTAAGGTCACCGCCGTCGCAACCAACTGGTTGCCGCGATACAGTTCGACCGACCACCCCTCCAGACGGGTTTCGGTGCTGTCGAAAATTTTATCGAGGTTGGCGTCATGCCACACATTGCCATTGAGCAATGCGCTGCCGGGCGTGCCGCCCACATCGATCGATACACTGGCCGCAGCGGTCTGCACCGGAGTGTTCCAGCGGACCTCGCCAATGTTGGTAATGGTGGTCCCGATGGCCAGCGCGGCATCGATCTGCACGCGGAAGCGCACCACAGCGATGGCCCCCGGTTGCAGATCCCCATGCAGGGCGGCGTAATCGACCGTGAGTATCCCGCCCGTATACGTGATGCCGGCCGCGATACCGTTCAGGGTGCCCGATCCGGCGACGTAGGTCACCTGGTTGCCAAGCGGCGGGTTCAGATCGTCGCTCAGTACCACGCCGGTGGCCGGTAAACTGCCGGTATTGGTGACGCGGATCACATATTCCAGTTGGCCACCCGCCTGAACCGCGCCCCCTCCGACCACCAGCACTTCTTTGGTAATCGAGAGCAATTGGACGTCACCGACCACGATAACGGTCGGCTGATTGCCGTTGGACTGCACGCCGTCGGCATCGGTCAGCGCCGGCGACAGTTCGCTGCAAGTGACCCGGCCCTGGTTGCTGATGAGCGTTCCCGTGGGCACGCCGGCGTTGACGGTCACTTCAAAGGTGATCAGGGCGCTTTGACCTGCCGATACAATGCCGGCACCCGGAAGGTCGGAGGACTGCACCGGCAATCCTGTCACAAGCGGCGAAATACCGCCGTCAGCCCCCGGTGATGCCCCATTGATCCGCAAGGAGTTGGCCACATAAGTGGTATGGGGCGGCACAGCGTCGGTGAGTACCACGTCCGTAGCCTGCGTCGCACCGAAGTTGCTGACCAAGATGGTGTAGCGCAGCACATCACCCGGATCGACAATACCCGGCGAGCCAAAATTATCCTGGTGGATCGTCACGGTTTTGTGGGCGTAGAGCAGCGGCAGGTTGCCGACGACGTTGCAGGTCGGATCATCGGGCGTCGGCGTGCCCGGATCATCGGAGGGCTGCTCGGGCCGCGCGCCGCTGCCCGAACCGCTGCCCGCGGCAAAGCCCTGGTTGCACACGACCAGTCCGTCCATGACGTTGGGGTCGACCACCACGTCGAAGGTCACCGTGGCCACATGCGGACCGCCGGGGGTCGCATCAGCGGTCAGCGTTCCGGGAGTGGTATCTTGCGGCCCGGTAATCGTAATGCCGGCCTGCAAGGGGTTGATACCGGCACTCGGATCCGGCACAGCCGTGCCGTTGAGCGTCGTGCTGTTGCTCACATAGGTGGTGTTGGCCGGCGTGTAGTCCCGCAGAATCACATCGACCGCATTCTCGTTGCCGATGTTGCGCATGGCGATGGTGTAGCGCAGCGTGTCACCGGCCATCACGATGCCGGGATCGGCACCCAAGCTGGTCGAGGTTTTCAAGACCTGCAAAAGCGGTGCAGAGGTCACCTGCGTCGCCGTAGGATCGGCACTGCCGGCCACATTCGGATCATCGCTGTAGGTCGGGTTCAGTTGCGCGGAAACGATCTCGGCCTGGTTGAGCACCACCGTGCCGCTGGTGATCACCGGCGCAAGCCGGATCTCGAAGACGATCGTGACCGAATCATCTGCCTCGCCTTGCGCGCCGATGCTCAGATCGGCCACATTGAGCAGCCCCGTACCTGCCGCGCCACCCGTTGTGCTGGTGCCCGAAACGTCGGCACCGGCCGGCACGCTGATCAGGTTCAGACTGCCCGGAGCGAAAGCCGGCACCGTATTGAGGCGATCGGGTTCATCCACGATGGCGAAATCCGGTAGTCCGGCCGGACCGTTGTTGACGACCCGGATGGTGTACCGCAGGATATCGCCGGGGCTGGCTTGAGTGCCCGGGTCCTGCCCGGTGGTCGTGTTGACCACGGTTTTTTCGAACACCAGGATCGGTGCCTGCACGGTGATCGAATGGGCATCTTCATGGTCGAGCACACCCGGTGTGCCGTCGGTCAGGGAGCGCGTGTAGACCAACGGAGAGGCGCCCGGCGCCGAGGGGTCGGTGCTGAACCAGCGCGTGACGCCGGCCACATTGGTCAACGTGATCGCGTTTTCGGAAGACGGATCCAGCGTGACGTCGTAGTTCACGATCAGGCGCTGGTCGGGCCCAAGCCCCCCAACCGGCGACAGCAAGTCGATGCGCCACTCGCAGTCGGGCTCGCCGCTGATGGTCAGCGCATAATCGGTACCGGCAGCCAGGAGCCCGGAAACCGGCGTGACCCCGTCCGCCGCGAAGATCTGTGCGGTCACATGGGTCGGACCCGCTTCGCACATGCCGCCGTTGGCCTCATGGGGCAGGCGGTCGGTAAGGGTCGGATTCCAGGCCGTGCCCAAGCTCGGGTTGTGCAGATTCAAAGTGAAGGTGCCTGCAACGCCGACCTGCAGGTTCGCCGGGCCGGTTTTTTCCACTGTAAGCGTATCCGGGCCGACGATGGTCATGTTGTCGGTGGTGTCCGGAATGCCAGGCGCCTGTGTGGCCGGATCGTTGTCAATCGCCCGGTATGTATACGTGGCGGTATTGTTGAACTGCAGGCCGCTGGTGTTGGCAGACGAATCGTTCAACACCACGGTAATGTCCAAAACGATCTGTTCCCCGACCGGTATATCGATGCCGATCGTGGTATCTTCAATCACGAGTTGCGTGGCGTTGCCGGTATTGACCGGTGTCCAGGGCTGGGAACCCGACACTTTCACCACGCTGACAAAGCTCAGGTCCGCTGCCGAGGCGCTCAGGTCATCAAGAATCCGCACGTCAAACAGAGCGACATTCTGGGGGGTGACAGGCACCGTGACGCGGTATGTGAAGGGCTCACCGACCGCAGCGGTCGGCACAGCCGGGTTCTGCTTGTCGAGCGCTACGGCATCGGCCGTCGTTAAGGTCGTTTCGGCGATATTGCTGGGTCCGTAGATTTGGCGCACGCCGGTCACGCCGCCATCGTTCGCAGCGTTTTCGTCGTCAAAGGAGTGATAGCGCTGGACCTGGACCTGGTTGGTGAGCGTCAGGCCTGCCCCGATCGCGCTGTCGGCCTGCACCTGGTAGACAATGCGCAGGGTATCGCCGGCCGGAATGGAATACTGATCGGTGACGCCCGTATCGAAATCCCATACCGCCACGCCGGTAGCTGCATCGTAGGCCGGCGCCAGGTTCGGCAGCACGGCTCCGGAAAGCAGTTGCGTGCCGACCATGGTGATGGTGGCCGCGCCGTAGCGCATGCCCACGGGAATGGTGTCTGTCAATACGGTGTCATAAGCCGGTGCGCTGCCGGTATTCCGGATATCGACCGTGTAGGTGACGATCTCGTTGGCTGCCAGTTGCGCATCGCCGCCGGCAGGCACGGCCGATTTGGTCACTGTGAGGTTCGGCTGCAGGACCGTGATCGTCTCGCTGTCCGTTTGGTGAGGCGCTGGTCCGCTGGCGGTGTCATAGCCCATGCGCACGGTGTTGCTGAGCGCAAGCGTGTTGACATGCGGGTGGGCGTCGTTCAGCACCCGCGCGCGGTACACGATCACAAAGGTATCGTTGGCGGCATTGTTGTCGGCCTGGTTGACGATGTTGCCCAAGGTGCAGGTAAAGGTGGTTGGGCCGACGGCCGGGTCGCCCGTGACGACAATGTCCGCGGCGGTGATATCCGCGTGTGCAAAAGGCGCGGTCGCGGCATACGGCAGGCTGACGTCGCCGTTGATCTCGGCAATCCCTTCAAACGCCAGGCCCTGCGGCAAGGTGTCGGTCACCACCACATTGGTGTGGCTGCCTTCCTGCAGGCCCATCCGCAGCTCGTAGCGAACGATGTCGCCGATACGCACGTTGGCGTCGCCCGGGCCGTATGTATCATGCAGGCGGCTTTTGGCGATGGTCGTCGCATCTGCGATCGTCAGGGTTGTCGTCACCGGACCGATGAAGTAATCGTTCCAGGCTGGCGTCCGGGTGCCGTTGCGCTCATCGGCGCTGGCGCCATCGATGCCGGTCCACTGAGCCGTGGCGCTGTTGCTCAGCACCTGGTTGGGCAGCACGCTGTCGAGCACGCGCACATCGTAGGCGACGGTGACGGTTGCGCCTTCCGGTACGTCGATGTCGGCGGTCCCGACGTTCCAGAGCAGGGTCTGGGCCGTGGTGTTGCCATCGCCGATGATATTGGGATCGTTGATGGCGACCCCGTTCACCATGGCATTGCCGCTGTACGCCAGTCCCAGGCTCAGACTGTCGTCTATGCGCAGGTCGAAGGCATCCGAATAGATATCCCCCACAACGCCGCCGCCAGCATTGAAGGTCAACGTGTAGCGCAACGTGTCGCCTGCCTGGGGCGGATTGACCGGATCGCTGACATTTGCAACGGATTTGGCCAGGGTTAAGTCAGGTTCGACAATCAGGATCGGATCCGACGTACTGCTGCCGCCGCCTTGGATGACACCAGGTATCGCGGGATCCACGAATGTATAAAGCGCCGTGTTGATGATCGTTTGGCCGGCCTGCGCACCAGCGATGTTGCGCACGCGGGTGCGCAGTTCGATGACTGCCTGCTCGCCCGCAGGGATTTGGGCTATGGACAGATGCACCTGGTTGGGTGGCACCTGGGTGGTGATCAGGCTGAAGCCATTGCCACTGATTTCCGTGGCGTCCAGAAATAGCAGGTTTGCATTCAGGGCATCCATGACAAGGACGTCATCCATGGCTGCGTTCTTCGGGCTGGCTGGGACGGTGATGTGATAGACGATCTCCTCGCCGATGGTGACTTCGGAAATGTTGTCATGAATGTTTTTTACCGGCGGATGCGTTGAGTTGACCACGTTGTGCATGAAGAAAGTCGCCGGACCCACCGGGGCGTAACGCTGCCTGGGCAGTTCTGCGCGCGACCAGTATTCAGTGACCGTGGCGCTGTTGTGCCATACCAGGTTGGCGCCGAAATCATCATAAAAACCGATGTCGTAATCGATGGTAAGACACTGGCCCGGGTCGATAGGGACGTTCAGCACAAATTCCATGGTGCCGCCGCGACCGGCCGGCGGCGTGTAACTATAGTCGCTACCCGCAACAAGTGCGACGCCGCCCACCGCGACCGCCAGATTGGCGAGACTGGCTTCGTTGAGCTGAGTGGCCAGTTCGTCACGGATGGCGACATGGTAGGCCGGCGCCTGGCCGCTGTTGCAAACGCGCAGCTGGAATTGCATGAAATCCAGGGGATTGGCGGTCAAATCGACTGAAGCCGGATTGGCGCGGCCGCTGCGGTCGGTCTTGGTGATCTGGTCGATGACCGGTTGGCGCACAGACACCGTAGCGCTGTCGCTCAGCGAGGGCGCGTCGACATAATCCAGTGCGGCCAGGTTGGCGAGTGTCGTGGCGGCCACATGGGCAATGCCGGCATCCGGCAGGATACGTGCCCGGTAAATGATCTCAAAGGTGTCCGTGGTTGGATCGCCATAAGGATCATTGACGACATCGCCGATCGTCCACACCAGCGTGCCGGTCTGATCGGCAGCGGGCACGTTGGCAGCGCCCACAGGCGCATAAGCGAAGTTGGACCCCGCGCCGCTCACTGGCGCGGAATAGGGTGTGGTCGCGTCGCCATTCATACGGACGATATCGACAAAGGCCATGCCGCTGGGCAGCACATCCTGCACGCGCACGTTGCGCGTCAGTCCGCCGCGCAGATCCAGCCCTATGCGGAAGGTGACCGTATCGCCCACGCGGACGATGGCATCGACCGCGGTACTGAGCGGCGGAACATCGTACGAATCGGCGAGCACCGTCTTGGAAATGCCATTATTGTCCACGGTGGCCGTAGTGGTTTCCGCAGGACCGGTGCAGTAATCATTGGGCGCTGTCGTGACCGGGCACCCCGCGCCGGTGCGTTCATAGCCGCTGGCGCCGTCCAGCGACGTCCAGTCGGCATATACGCTGTTGGCGAGCACGCCGCCAGCTTCCTGCACGACCACTTGATAGGTCAGAACCAGCGATTGGCCCACGGGGATGTCCAGACTGTCGTCGCCATTGCCTTTGCCCCAGACCAACGGACCCAGCGGCGCACCGGCCGGATCAGGGTTGAAAGCGGCGGCTGCAACCCCACCGATCGTCGCCGTCGCCGTAAAGTCGGTGTCAAACGACTGGCCGGAAGACAATGTGTCGACCACGTTGACGTCGTGCGCCGTGGCCGTGCCGCCGTTGACGATGGTCACCGCATACGCGAGCAGGTCTCCGCCGGCAGCCGGATCGTCAGGCTGTTTGCCAGGCGTCACGTTGCGCCTTGCCTTGGTTATCGTGAGCAGGGGCTCGACCACGGTAACAACCGGTGTATCGTCTGTCAGGGTCTCCGGCGCCCCCGTCTGGCCGTTGGCATAGTTGACCATGACGGAATTTCGCAGCGTGTCGCCGTTGTCGGTGACGAGGTCATTGTTGGCGCGGGCGAAATAATGAATACGGATGCGCGGCGCGATGGCGCTTTGGCTCGGATCGTTCTCAGTCTGTGTGACGACCGTGCCGATATCCCAAACGGCACTGCCACCGGTTCCATCGGCCGGGAAGGCGTTGAGCGCGGCTTCGCCCGGCAACACACCGTTGATGGTCGCGATGCCATCGAAGGTGTAGCTGATATCGAACTCAGCCGTGTTCGCCAGAACATAACTCACACTGCCCGCAGTGAGGTTGTCGGTGACAACAAGGTTTTGGGTCGTGCCTTCCGGCAGGCGGATGTCTATCTGGAAGTGCTTGTGCGCACCGATCGTGGGGATCACGGCCGGATCGAGATCGGTCTTTGCCAGTGTGAGCGCAGGCACCGTAACGGCATGAGCGGCGTTGGTTTCATAGTCGTTGACGACATCTCCGGCATTCGGCAACGCGCCGATGCGCATGCCGGTTGCACTGCCGTTGATGCCGATCATGCCGCTTTCGAGCAGGGCAGTGCTCTGCCCGGGCAGAGAGGTCCAATCCGCCTGGATGGTGTTGTCCAACACCTCATGCGGCTGGACGGCCGTATCGGCGCTGACCTCGAAAGTGAAACTGACGGTCGCGTTGGGCGCAATACCGTTGGGTGCGTTCCAGCTGAAGATCGGCCGATTGGCGCCCAGGGTGGCGGTATCGGTGTTGTGCGGGGGGGTGGTGCCGCCCACATTGCCCACGAATGTCAGATTGCTGCCAACCAGGTCATCGAGTACGCGCAGGTTGTAGGCAGTTGCCGTGCCGTTGTTGGTTGCGGTCACCGTAACGGTCAGGATATCACCGGCATCGGCGTCGGCTGCGGCAAAGGCTTTGGTCAGCGCGATGCGCGGCTCGCGCACCAGGGCATCGACCTGGCCGAAATTGAGCACCACGGGGTTGCCGGCTTCATCAACATATCGCGCGGTGGCCAGCGTCGCCGGATCGCCGTTGGCGAGCACATCCCCGTCGTTGGTGCCGGCGGTGTTTTCAACCCGGGCGATGAAACGGATCTCGAAATCGTAGCGATTGGCGACGGTACCGTTGGTCACGCGCTGATCGCCGAAATTCCATTCCACATAGGCATCGGTGCACGTCGGGACGATGGTGCCGCCGGGGATGAAGCCGGCTGCTGAATAAGGCGGTGCATTCAGATTGACCGGCAGGGCTTCGGTGCAACTGAGCCCCGCGGGCAGTTCGTCCCGGATCACGAAATCACGCAGCAGCGCTACCGGCAGCAATGTATTGAATTGATATTCGATCTCTTCGCCGATCGACAACTCCTGCGTTGCGGGCCCCACGGCGAGGGGCGTATTCGACGTGCGCACGATCCTCTTGGGATGCGTTTCAACCGGGATGATACGGACGGCAGCAGAGTCCGGCTGCGAGGTATAGACGCGCGCGCCGGCGATATCGCTGTTGGCCCGCTGCGGCGTGCTTTGGTGGCCGAAATCGCCTTCGAGCGTGTCGTAGCTGGCTTCCGCCGTATTTGTGAAAGTCTGCAGGGGCGCCGCATCGTCGTCGAAATCCACCCGGTAGAACAGTTCGACCGACTGGCCTGCGTCGATGCGCGCCAACGCACTGCTGTGGGTGTAGGCAAAGGTCAGCACGGCCGGCACAGCATTCCGAACGGTGTTGTCGCTGATCGCACCCTCGCCGTCCGTATCGGCGCCGCCGACCGCGCCATCGCCGTCATTGTCCAGGCCGTCGCCCGCAAAAGGCAGGACATACGCTAGGTCGGCGGCATCGAGCCGATCGGTCACGATGACATCATAGGCCGGCGCACGCGGCACGCCGTCGCTACTCGCCTCATTGGAAACCGTGAGACGATAGATATAGTTGTTGTAAGCATCGCCGTCGGAGGCCAGGGCGACGAAATTCGAACAGGCCGGCCCGATGCCGTATAAAGATTCGTTACAGACCTCTTTGACCACCGTGATGTTCGGCTCGGTAACCGTCAGCCCGATACGGCGCACCTCCACGCGGGGGAACCCCACCGTGTTCGGTCCCAGGTTGTAGATCTCCTCCTGGTTGGTCGTATCGTTGTAGAAGACGGCCTGAAAAAAAGATTCGAGCGTATTGATGCTGGCAGCGGCATGCTGATTGGGCGCTGCGCTGGCGTCGATCGGGTCGTTGAGCAGACGCGATGTCATATCGACCCTGAACCATTCGTCTTTTATCGAGATGCGCTGCGCCGGCACGATCCGGTTGAAGGTCCAGTTGAGCCAATCGGGCGCAGTCACCTCATTGGGCGGCGTCAAACCCGCTGGATTGAGACTGACCCCCTGGATTTCCGGGGTACTGGCCGCATACGGATCGGTGGACGAGATATAGCCCTGGCCATCCGGCAACTGGTCGTCCACCCGGATGTCCTGCACGGCGATGTAGGTAAAACCCGGTGTCTGGAAACCAAACCAGCCGCCGGTATCGATATGGTAGGTGCACTCTTCGCCGATCTGCACCTGGCGATCGGGTGAGGTCGGCGGCGGGTTGTTTTCCGAACAGGTCCCCACCTGCGTCTTGAGCAGGTTGAAGCCGATGACGCGTGCGCGGATGCCATCCAGGCTGTAGTTGTTGGCACGGTCGCTGCCGCCGTCCGCCCGCGGGTTGATCGGGGTCGGAAACCACAGGGGCGTCCCGTTGCTCAGGGTGATCTCACCGACCACATCGGCGCGGAAGGTCAGGTCATCCGCGGCAAGGTCCGCGGCATTGGTGCTCTTGACGACTTCAAACTGAAGTGCAACGGTTTGACTCGGGGCAATCGCCGGACCGGTGCACTCGTACACCCGCGCGTCCGACGGAATGCTGGCCGGTGTCCGCCACACATCGAGCAACGGCGGGTTGCCGGTCGGCGTACAGCCCGAGGGAACGGTCACCACATTCATGGTCGCGCCGAAGGAGATATAGGCGCGGTAATCGGCCGCATTGTGGCCGCCATTGTTGGTCAGGTTGACGGTGAGCGGCAGCCGCTGCGCCGGATCGCCGGTGAGAATGAAAACGAGTTCACTGCCGGCGATATTGATATCCAGATCCTCAGGCCGGGACTGGTGCGTGGTCACTATCGGGAAGGCTCCCGCCGGATGTTTGATAACACTTGGTTGGCAATAATCCTCAAAATCAACAAAGAGCTGGTTGGTCAACTGAATGGCGTTGGCCGGATCGGTTCCGGCCGGGTCGCTGTTCGGCTCTTCGATGCGAACATCGAGGTTGGCGACTTTGTCATAGGATTGCGGCCGGATCAGAACGGCTCGGAAAGTAACGACCAGCCGGTCGCCGTGGCGCAGCATATCGAACTGATCGCTGTATATGGGATGCGTGGTGCTGCTGTACAACCTGAACTCCGGGGCGGTATTGGACAAGGCCACCAGGGGATCGGTGGTCGTGAGCGGGAATGTGCCGGGGGCCGGGTTGGTCCACTGGAGCCGGTCGGTCATGCCGGCATAGGCCCCAAAAAGGCCGGTTGCGGTCAGGGTCGGCGTAAAAGTGGGATCGACAACGTACTGCGGCGGAAGCACATCTCTGAGCTTGATGCCTTTTACCGTGCCACCGGTGTTGTTGACGATGGTGATGCGAACCCTGGCCTTGCCGCCAGCGGGCTGCGCGTCCGTATCGACACCGGTGATGGCGGTCTGGACACTCAAATTGCCGCCGGAGTTGACAGACAATGTGCTCAGGGTGGCCGAGGCGTTGCTCGGCCGATATCCTGTCGAAGTCTGGCTGATGCCGCCCGCGGGGGGATCGTCCTGGCAGCCCCACTGGATGTCGGAAACGGTATTGGTCCGGTTGGGAGAACAAGAGCCGTTGGGAGAGGCCGGGATTTTGCCTACCAGATAGATGTAGGCCGATTGGCCCTCGCGCACGTCGACCCGGTCGGGCGAATCGTTGCCTGGATTGCCAAAAGGGTTGTCGACATCGAAATTGTCGATGTAGTTGCTGGACGCAACACATCCGCCGCCGCCCGGGCCGACACCGTTGGCATTGGCGATGGCCGCTGCCGACGCCTCGGTAGGGCAGGCGTAATTGATCACCACGTTGCCCGGTTCCATCAGGTCGTCAAAGCGCAGGTCCTGCAGGTCGGCCAGCCCGGTATTGCTCACCTGGATGCGCCAGATCACATCGTCATTGACATTGCCGTAAACCGTAGGTGTCCACGATCCCTGATTGGCATCGACGTTGCGCCCCCGCTTGGTGACCCTGGGGACAGGTTCGTGCAAGGGCAGTGTGTCCAAGTTGGTACTGACGGTGCGCGACCCTGTAAAGCATTCGGGGTCTGTTCTGTAGGTCAGCTGCGCCGCGATCTGACGATTGCTGCTGACCAGGCCCTCATCAGTCAAGGCATCGGCGCGCCTCACCGCGAAGGTGATGGCAACGGTATTGAAGCCCCAGCCATTGCGATAGTCCAGGCGAGCGAGCGCCGGTATCTGGGCCGCGGTCCAGGTCAATGTCGAGCCGTTGCCGCCGCTGACAGCCGGCGCCGAACCGACCATGGGGGCGCCGCCATTGATACTGTAGGTGACCGGCATGGGAGCGGCCGGGGCGTAGGTGAGCCCGGAAGAGCCCAGGTTTTCGACCACTGTCATGCCGACCATATCCACACGTTCATAGGGATTGGCGACGATGATCGTGACATAGCCATAGCTGCACAACTCGCAGTAGCTGGCGCTCAGGTCGTGGCGGATTAACGCAGGGGCGTTGTTTTTGATGTCGCACGGTGCAGCCGTAACCGCTTCGGCCGACATCAGCAGGATCAAAAGACACAACGCGGCCGTGAGCCCTTTTGCCCAAAACCTCAATATGGTTTTCTTCAGCGGCATAGTGCGTGACCTGCCCCGCTGAATGATGCCGGAAGATAATTACCGGCAGTAGTTATTTGGACAAAATGGAAGTCTTCGGTCATGACATCTCCCGTACAGCTGTTACCGTGCAAAAGGAGGGCATCTCGGGATGTCGCGATTTTGCTCGGAAGCCCTGCTGCCATATCCTTCACTCAAGAACCTTTAGTCAGCGGTTTTGCGCCCCACCCTTTCGAGTGGTTTGCCGTTCGTTCACGAATTTGAATACAAAGTTCTCTTACTGTCGGAGGGGATAGCAAATAGGGTGCCAGGAGATGATTTTGAAATTTCTTCTCTCTTTTTATATAGGTAGAATTGATTCACCGGGCGCTACCAGGCAGGTTGGTAATGGCGATTTGAAACCGGCATGGATGGCTTATTAACCGTCAGGCCTGATGATTTGTATACTTTTGAAGTCACCTTGGATGTAAAATCGTGCAGAACAAACGATCCTAAGCGTCAATAAAACAACGACCGAGTGGCCACGTGATTTTGTCTTGCTTAAAAAAGGCAAGGGCTGGGCCTGCTCATGGCATTGATGCGCAAAGACTCAGTCCAATGACAGGTGGATGTTTACATGGAATGGACACGCAGAATGGTCGTGTATGATAAAAAACACACCCCTACGTCAGTAGATAGATCTGGCCCGCGACGACTTGGACCAGCGGGTCGTGCGGCTATCGTGCCTGGCATGGGATTGCTTGACGATTTCGACCGGTTCTCGCGCGTCCAGCCACGTTGTGTCGGACCATAGTCGTCGGGTTGGGCCAACAGGTAGCGTCTACAAGGACTCGTTGTGTCGCTATGGTCGCGGCATAAAGGTTGACATGCCCATAGTCGAGCAACATTTTCAAAAACGCAAATCGGAGGTGATCATCACGCGTTCAATATCTGAACGATCAACGGCCAACGGGCCAACGGGCGAACCGGCCAATGGGCAACGGCCCGATCCTTCCTGGTGGCGGCAACTGCTGGCGGTCGATCGCGGCGAGTGGCGACCGCTTTTCTGGTCGTTCAGCTACTTCTTCGCCCTGCTTTGCGGGTATTATATCGTACGCCCGATGCGCGACGAAATGGCGATAGCCGGCGGGGTGGAACATCTTCAGTGGATGTTCAGCGGCACCTTCCTGGTCATGCTGGCGGCGGTGCCTTTTTTCGGCTGGCTGGCTCGGCGCTTTGCACCGCGTCAATTTCTACCCTACATCTACTACTTCTTCATCGCCAACCTCTTTCTATTTTACTTATTGTTCAGATCGAACCTGACGCACGTCTACGTGGCCCGCGCTTTTTTCATCTGGGCGAGCGTTTTTAATCTTTTCATCGTCTCCATCTTCTGGAGCTTTATGGCCGATATCTATTCCAATGCCCAGGCCAAACGCTTATTTGGCGTGATCGCCGCTGGCGGCACGGCCGGCGCCTTGACCGGCCCGGTCTTGACAGCCACGCTGGTCTTACCTTTGGGGCCGACCAATCTACTGCTGCTCTCGGCGGCTTTTCTGGGCTGGGCGGTTTGGTGCATTCACCGGCTGGTTGCCTGGCGCAGGACAACTGCAGCTGACATACAGCCGGACGCCACAGCGGGCCGTTCCAACGACCGTGCGGTAGGGGGAAGCGTCTTGGCAGGGGTCCGGTTGATTTTTCAATCACCCTACCTGGCCGGTATCTGCCTGCTGATGCTACTGTTTACAACGCTGTCCACGTTTCTCTATTTCCAGCAGGCGCACATTGTCGCGGAGCATTTCAGCGACCCGGCCCGACGCACGGCGCTTTTCGCTGCCATGGATTTTACCGTCAACGCCTTGACCTTGGCCACTCAAATTTTCTTGACCAATCGCATCGTCGATCGCCTCGGTCTTGCCTGGACCCTGGCTTTAGTCCCTTTACTGCTGGTCGCGGGCTTTTTGCTGTTAGGCGTCCTGTCGCTCTTGTGGGTGGTTGTAGCCGTACAGGTTCTGCGCCGCGCGGGCAATTACGCCGTCATGCGACCGGCCCGTGAAATGCTGTATGTGGTTCTCACCAAAGAAGAAAAATACAAAGCGAAAAACGTCATCGACACTGTCATTTACCGAGGCGGCGATGCTGTCAGCGCCTGGGTATACGCCGGCATGCAAGCCATCGGACTGACCGCTGCCGGAATCTCGCTGGTGGCCATGCCGCTGGCGGCCGTGTGGGCCTGGATCGCTTACAGATTAGGCCGTCGCCAGGAACAGATTGCGGCCGGCGGGCCGGCCGACCCGGCGGACACATCGAGGAGGAAACCATCATGAACAAGTACTGTTTTTCTATATCGCGCCGCACTTTCATCAAAGGTGCGGGCGCTTTTGCAGTCGCAGCCACACTGACACCCGGCCGGTTATTGGGCCAGGACGCCACCCCGATTTTGCGCCCCATCCCCTCTTCGGGTGAAATGCTGCCGGTCATCGGCATGGGGACATCGCAGACCTTCGATGTCGGAGAGAATCCGGCAGTGAGAGCACAGCTGGCCGAAGTGGTTAACGTCTTTTTCGAAAAGGGAGGTACACTGATCGACACATCGCCGATGTATGGCCGGTCCGAGTCGGTCGTCGGGGACTTGCTCGAGGCCACCGCCAACCATGCAAAAGTGTTTGCCGCCACGAAGGTCTGGACCGACGGACGCCAGGACGGTATTGCACAGATGCAGCAGTCGATGCAGCGTATGGGAGTCGATGTCATGGACCTGATGCAGATACACAATTTACGCGACTGGCGCACCCATCTGCCGGTTTTGAGGGAGTGGAAACAGCAAGGCCGCTTCCGCTATATCGGCATTACGACTTCGCACGGCCGTTATCATGAGGAATTGGCGCGCATTTTAAAAACAGAAAGTTTTGATTTCGTCCAGTTCACCTACAACATCGAAGATCGCGCGGTAGAAGAAAGTCTTCTGTCCATTGCCGCCGACCGTGGCATCGCCACCCTGATCAACCGCCCCTTTCAGCGCAGCGCCATGTTCCGCAAAGTCAGAGATGTAGATCTTCCGGAATGGAGTAAAGAGTTTGATTGCCGCTCATGGGGTCAGTACTTTTTAAAGTTTATTGTCGCCCACCCGGCAGTGACCTGCGTGATTCCGGCCACCTCCAAGGTCCGTCACATGGAAGACAATATGGGCGCGGGATTCGGGCGACTGCCGGATGAGGGCATGCGCAGGCGGATGGTGGCGTTTTACGAATCCTTGTAGACGCTGCCCGTTGGCCTAACCCGTTTGCCCGTCGGCCCGGGTCCGACGAACGGGAAGTCTGTGCAAAGAACGCGTGTCTTACGCACCGGGGGAACACAAGGTTCGCCCCTACAGGTGAAACGAGATGCCGGTCGCGATGAGTGCAGCGGTGCGTTAACGCACCAACGGTTCTTTGGGTAATGGGCCAACGGCTTAGGCTATTGGTCAACGAACCGCAAATAATGCCCGTACAACCGTGGATGGACGCGCGAGAACCGGTCGAAATCGCCAAGCAGTTCCATGCCAGGCACGATGGCCCGTACAACCGGCAGGTCCAGATCGGCGCGGGTCAGATCGATGTAGATCGGTTCGAAGCCGTTGGCTGACAACAGCTGCTCGAGCAGGGCCAGGTTTGCTTCCGGATCGCCCTGGTCGTAGTCCGGCAGCGCTTCGATCGGCACACGCACGGGCGCGGGCGCCAGCGGCCGGGAGGGTGGGCTGTTGGGATAAGGATAGGGCGTTTCGGTCAGGGCAGAGAGCAGGGCCCGGCGTGCATCCAGATGCGCGCCGGTACCGGCAGCGACTTGGCCGTCGGCGCCCATCACGAAACACTTGCAGCAGGGCACCCCCAGCGGACCGGTCACATCGAGAAATCCCACGTGAACGCCCCTTTCGGCGTAGCTTTGCAGCAGCCGGGCGGTGCGGGCATCGCCGGTTTCCACATCAAAGCACAGATCCGGGGTATAAGGTGTCACCGCCGCGCTGTCGCGTTCGATCACCTCCAGCAGGGCCTTGCACTTGGCCTCGGCCAGGGAGGCGCCCGCGCCCAGGCCATTGGATCCCAGTCCGGAAAAGAGCTTCACTTCGTCCAGATTGCTGAACAGGAACACGCATTGGACTGGCACCAGGATAGACCGCGCCCCGGAGGCGGCGCTCGTGCGGCCTTCCAGCCAGTACAAGGGGTCGTCGCTGTAGGGCGCTTCCAGCCCTAATCGGTTGGGATCCAGCGCAGCCTTGCCTTGCCGATGCAGTTCCGACAAGCGCGCCCGGGTCAGCGGATAAGGATGGCGATACCCATGCACCCGGTCATGCGCAATGCTGGCGTAGGACGAGACCCGCTCGACAATCTCCATGACGCAGGCCACCCTGGCCACTTCCAGCGCCAAACCCCTGCCATAGGAAATCTGTTCACCGGCGAGCCGGTACTGATGACGACCGCAATCTACAGACAAGGCCACTTGCCAGTGGCGCAACAGAGCGATCGGGCTTAACGAGGCCTCATGGCGCATCTCCGCGTCGACCTGAATGCCGGCCTGCGCCAACCGCTCAAGAGCCAAGGCGGTCAAGGCCGCCGGATCGGCGCTTTTCGCGACAACCGGTTTGTTTTGGGGCCCTATGTCGGCCGCCAGCCGTTCAAGTGGCGCGCAGACCGCCATGGCGCTTGCAATGCTTTGCGGATCGGTCGGCGCCGGTAGCCCGACTTGCTTTGGCGTCGGCAGCGGCGCATGTTCGAAAAAATTGGGGCGCAACTGTTCGATCCAGCGCCGGTGCAAGGGGTGGTCCGCACGTCGCTGGGCCTTTATGAAGATGAAGGGCGAGGCGTGCGCCAGGCGATCCTGAACACCGGCTGGAAAATGTCTACCCAGTGCAGTAAACTGCGGCAGCAGCAGGCAGGCTTCCAGGAACAGCGCTTTAAGAAACAGATCGTCCCCGGCGGCCTGCCGGATGCCGTTTTTCAGCGCTTGCGGCTCCCAGGCGGCGATCAGGCGCAACAAGTACTTGCGCATGAACTCGTCATTGGGGTGCGCGCGGCACCAGGCCACAGTGCTGTCAAAATCGCGATCATCGGCCGGCACGCAGTCGAAATAGCCGGTTGCGGCTTCAGTCGCGATGCGGGTCAAGCGGTAATGTTGAACATCCGGTGCGTCTCCATCCATAATAATCCCTCGATATCATCCAACGCGTTTTTTAGCCCTCTTCCCATAGATGCCGCCCGGGGTCAAGGGACCCGGCGCTGCCTCGTAGCCAACCAGCACAAGATACGTTCCATTTGGGATAGCCTTGTGTGCGCCCTACGCGTTGAACGGGACACAGTACCGGACGTGCAGGTATCGTCAACATTCGTAACTGCGGCCACACCGTGACGGCGTTTATCGCAGGGGACACTCCTGTAGGGGCGACCGGCGGTCGCCCACGCGGCGCAAGGATCTGCGGTGCTGGCACGCTCGGGCGCGATCCTTGGTTTTCCGCACCAATGATTGCTTGTATGTTGGTTTGTGCACCCGCACCGGGCGACCGCCGGTCGCCCCTACAACGATGCTCAACGCCATACCCCGCATTACCCTTCGGCGCCATTTTCCCGGTAACTGCAATCCTTGAACGTTACACCGGTTTATCTTGGCACCGTGCTACCTGTGTGGGCGAACCTGTGAACGGGACATTATTGGAGGCCTCGGCATGAGTGGCTTCAGCCCGCCGTTGCATGGCCCACTGGTTGCCCTTATGTTGACAGGACATTCTTGATGCCTGAGGAGAAACCGATGAAAGATGGAAAAGATAAGGTAACGGACCAAATGCGCAAATGGCTGCCTGAGCTGTATGGCCCTCCCGGCTCACCAAAATCCGCCGGAGGCATGTGCACGCCAGAATCAGGCTGCCCGCCTGCCGATGCCACCGCCACGGATCTCGTGGGGATGCTGTCCGGATCTGGTGCAGGCAAACCGCCCAAGCAGCGCCCCGCAAAAACAGAGAACGGCATCGCGGCGCTATTTAATCAGCCGCCGTTTCATGGCCGCCAGCGCCAGGTAACCGAATACGAGGGTGAAGAGAAACAGGTAGAGCAGGTTGAAGACCGGATTGGCCTCCATGGCCCCGATGCAGAAAAACCGCGTCAGCTCCACCAAGTGATAGAGCGGAAAGATGAGGGTGAAGATTCCGGCCCAATCCGGAATGCCCGAGACCGGGAAGAACGTTCCCGAAAAGAGGAACATGGGCGTGATGAACAGAAAGATGGGTAAATTGAACATGTCGACCGTCGGAATGATACCGGTAAAAAACATGCCGATAGCGCCGAAGGCCAGCCCTCCCAGAAAGGCCAGCGGGATGCACATCAACGCATCCGGAAAAAGGGCGTAGCCCATGGGAATGAGCCCTGCGAGCATGACGCCCACGGCGGCGGCGGCCTTGGAGGCTGCCCAGACGATCTCCGCCACGATGATCTCTTCGAGGCTCACCGGCGTGGCCAGCAGGCCATCGAAAGTCTTTTGATAGTACATGCGCACGAATGAGGTATAGGTTGTTTCGAAAAACGCGTTCCACATGCAGGCCGTGGCAACCAGGGCCGGAGCCATAAAACGCGTATATTCCAAATCCAGCCCCGCGTACTGCACTACGCCGATGAGCCCCGAAAACCCCAAACCGAAAGCCACAATGTAAAATGCGGGTTCGAGAAGCGGCACCAGGAAGTTGACCCGCCATATCCGTCGGTAGGTGATCAGATTCCTGACCCACACGTGGCGGAAGCGCAGGGATATGGCCGATAGTTCGACGTATCTCATTCGCGAAGATCCCTTCCCGTCAGGCGCAGAAACACGTCCTCCAGATTCCCCGACCGAAAGACGCACGAATCCAGGCAAAACCGCTGCCGTATCACCTTCTCCAGCGTTCCGTTCAACTCGGCGTAAATGATGATGCGCTCGCCCAGATCTTCATGTCGGACCTTGTGCTCTTTGATATAACTTTTAAGCGCATCGGTGGGGCCCTCGATTTCAATGACGCTCTCGGCCGCATGCTCGGTGATCAGGTCGCGTGGCCGGCCTTCGGCGATGATGTGGCCATGATCCACGATCATGAGCCGGTCGCACAGGCTCTCGGCCTCATCCATGTAATGGGTTGTCAGCAGCATGGTCAACCCGCGCTTCTTGAGTGCGGAGAGTCGGTCCCAAACCTGGTGCCGGGATTGGGGGTCCAGGCCGGTGGTGGGCTCATCCAGAATCAGCAATTCAGGCTCGGCCATCAGCGACCGCGCCAGTTGCAGCCGCCGGGCCATGCCACCGGAGAGTTCCATGACCTTGGCATTGCGTTTGTTGGCCAAGGCGAAAAACGCTAACTGTGCTTCAGCACGCTCGCGGGCCACAGCGCGGTCTACGTTGAAGTAGCGGGCATAAAGCAACAGGTTCTGCTCGACTGTAAGGTCGGGATCGAGGGTGTTGTCCTGTTGGCACACGCCCAGCCGCGTGCGGATGGCGCGCCAATCGGTTCGAATGTCTAACCCGAAAACCTTCAATTCACCGCTGGTCACCGGCGAGAAGCCATACAGCATACGGATGATCGACGTTTTGCCCGCACCATTCGGACCCAGCAGACCGAAGAACTCGCCACCGTCTACCGCAAAACTCACACCGTCCACGGCCGTTAATTCGCCGAAACGCTTGACGATCTTGCGAGTTTCGATGACGCGCACGCGGTCCTTCGCCCCGTTTGCCATTACACCATATGCCTTCACCTGAGGTTCAGAGCGCACGTAGATCCTTTAAGAAGCGGACTCCCGTCAGCAGCAAAGCCGCCTGGTAATAGTGTCCTATGCTTCCCGTGGCACAATTAATTTCCAGCCCTGTGTATCGCGCTCACGCAATCCGCAACACGATTTTGCCACGCGTATGACCGGTTTCCATTTGGGCATGCGCTTGGGCGACCTCATCCAAACTGAAGGAATGGGCCACATGGATCTTGAAGCGGTCGGCATCGATCAATTCGCGGATCTGGTCAAGCTGCGGCGCATTGGGCGCGACAAAAACATAAGTGAAGCGGACATCCCGTTTTTTGAGCACACTTTCTTCGATCTCTTCGACAATCGATACAAGCCGGCCGCCGGGACGTGTGCACAATTGACTGCGGGCCAGGGTGTCGCCGCCTTGAAAATCCAGGACCAGGTCGGCGCCATCGGGAAACAACTCACCAAAAGATTGGATGAAATCTCCGCGTTGATAATCGATGACTGCCTCGGCGCCCAGGGATCTGACATACGCGTGATTGGCGGCGCTGGCCAGACCGATCACGCGGGCGCCTTTGAGGGCGGCCAACTGTACGGCGCAGGTACCCACACCACCGGAGGCCCCCAGGATGAACACCGATTGCCCCTGCTGCAGCCCCCCGGCTTCGATCGCCTGCCAAGCCGTCAATGCCGTCAGCGGAACGCCGGCGGCCTCGATCATGCTCAACTTTTCCGGTTTGCGGGCCGGATGGCTTTCCGGCAAGGCGATGTACTCCGCATACGTGCCGTGATGGATTTCCGGCAAACGCGCATACGCATAAACGGGGTCGCCCGGGTTGAAGCGGCTGACATTCGCGCCGACCTCCTCGACCACGCCGGCCAGCTCCCATCCAAGAATGACGGGAAATCGGTGCGGAAACTTATCCTTGAGCAAACCTTCCCGAATCTTCCAATCCACCGGGTTGACGCCGGCCGCGTGAATGCGGATGAGAACCTGACCGTCATCGGCCTGGGGCTTGGGCAGCTCAGCGATCTTGAGGTTGTCGCGACCGCCGAAATTTTCAATAAAACATGCTTTCATGGCTTTTTTCCTTCTTATGAGAGCATCATTTAAAAATCAGTGTAACGCACTGTCCGGATGCCCCCGGCTCAGCGGCGTTAAACCCGATAAGTTGAATTGTGAGTAAACTAAGCCTGCTGACGCCTGTGTCAAAGAGAGCGATACCGTTATCGCAAAAGAAGAAATATTGCTTTTTCAGAAGCGATACGTATGCTGTCACGTATTGAATATCACTTATATGAAGCGGAAAGGACGGTTATGAGCAGTTGCATTTTTTGCAAAATCATTGCGGGAGAGGTGCCGGCCAGCAAGGTTTTTGAAGATGCGCACACGATTGCTTTCATGGATTTGGGCCAGGTCAATCCAGGTCACGTGATCGTCGCGGTCAAGCCGCATGTCGAGAATATCTACGGTCTCAGCGACGACCTGGCAGCCGCCGTGTTCCGCACCGCGGCCAAAGTGGCCCGCGCCGTCAAGGCCACGATGCATGCCCAAGGCATGACACTGCTTCAGGCCAACGAGAAAGCAGGATGGCAAACGGTTTTCCATTTTCACCTGCACGTGGTTCCCCGCCATGACAACGACGGGCTCACTTTCAGCTGGCCGGTCAAAAACCCACCGCCGGAAGAATTGGAACGCCTGGCGGCAAAGGTGCGCCAAAAGTTAGCGGTCGGCAGCAACAACGCGGTGTAGTGTGATTGTCTTTCTGTTCAGTGCAGGCTGCCCCTAAATACTATCCACCCTGAAAGTATGCCCCCCTTCAGGATGGTTGTTTGATCTGTTTCAAATTCTAGATTTTGGTTATCCAGCCTGGTAGGGTGGGCACCGCCCACCATTGTCTTTCGTTGATATCGCCTCTGAGATTGGCCGTGTTCAACGTTTCATCGCCATGTCCGATCCGGTGTCTATCCAATGGCTTGGGCGGTATCAGGGTCAGAAACCGATGATGTTGTTTGCGGGCAATAGTGGTGGGCAATGCCCACCCTACATTCGGAATTGGCACGGAGGAGGTGATCCGGGTGGGTGGTCCGCGCCACGTCAGCCATGTAGGGTGGGCACCGCCCACCATTGTCTTATGTTGATATCGCCTCTGAGATTGGCCGTGTTCAACGTTTCATCGCCATGTCCGATCCGGTGTCTATCCAATGGCTTGGGCGGTATCAGGGTCAGAAACCGATGATGTTGTTTGCGGGCAATAGTGGTGGGCAATGCCCACCCTACATTCGGAATTGGCACGGAGGAGGTGATCCGGGTGGGTGGTCCGCGCCACGTCAGCCATGAAATTGAGTGAGGCATAAGGTGTGCGCAGGACATGGGCCGCACTGAATGAGCGCAGCGAGTTTGCGGCCCGCCCGGAGCATGCCTTATTGCCTCACTTAATCGAATGGATGGTGGCGCGGACCACCCACCCGGATCACGGGGGCTTTCCTACGTCACCACACCCCCACACATTCGTATCTCACTTGACCGAAGTGGATAACCAGATTCTATATTTTAAACTTATTCACCATGCCTCTGAGCTGCTCAGCCAGTTTCGACAGATCTTGGGCGCTGATATTGACTTGTGAGCTGCTGTTGGTCATCTCATTGGCCGAAACATTGACATCTGAAATATTTTTTGAGATATCGGCCGCAACAATCGAGCTTTGCCCCACGTTGGAATTGACCTCCTGGATTCCCTCAGCGGTTTGCGCCACATTAATGGCAATTTCCGATGTGGCCGTGGACTGTTCTTCGACAGCCGCTGCGATGCCTGCCACAACATCGTTGACTTCCTTGATGACCTTTGTAATCTGATCGATCTGCCCAATGGTGACCGTTGTGGAGCCCTGGATATCGCCTATCCTGGTTTTGATGTCCTGTGTCGCCGCCGCTGTCTGTTTGGCCAACTCCTTAATCTCGTTGGCAACGACCGCAAAGCCCTTACCCGCCTCACCTGCCCGCGCAGCTTCAATAGTAGCATTGAGGGCCAGCAGATTGACCTGTTCGGATATATCCGTAATGGCCTCGACAACCTTACCGATGGCTTGGGCGGCATGACCCAATTCGGTGACTTTGGCCGAGGTGTCCGCCGCTTTAACTGCTGCCTGATCGGAAATATGGCGCGCTTTTTCGGAATTCACAGCGATTTCGCCGATGGTCGCGGACATCTCTTCAGCCGCAGTCGCCACAACCTGCATATTCGTGGCCGATTGTTCCATGGCCGTCGCAACGGTGTTCATGTTGGTACTCATCTCCTCGGAGGCCGCCGCGACCGTATTGCATTTTCCGGATGTATTCCGAGCGGCTTGCGACATCTGCTCGGATATGGCGGAGAGCTCGGTGGACGAGGACGATAACGTGTCGACACTGCCGGATATTTGACCGATGATACCCTGCAGTTTTTCAATAAACAGGTTAAACCACCTGGCAAGTTCACCCACCTCATCCTTGCTGGAAACCTGCAAGCGCATGGTTAAATCGCCCTCGCCCTGCGCGATGTCCTTCAGTCCCGCAACCGCTTCGTTGATCGGTCTGACAATCCTACGGGCAGCAAAGAGGACGATCAGCGTAACGGCCAATCCTGCCCCAAGCGCCACAATGATCGTTGCATTGCGTATGCCCACCGAAGCGGCAAAAAATTCGTCATGGTCCTGCGTTGCCGCGATCGACCAACCATTGATACCGACAGGCGCATATCCGGCAAGTTTATCCTTGCCTTTGTAGTGGTATGCCCTCACGCCCGTTTTCCCCGCCATCATCTCTGTATTAATCGCCTTCATTTCAGGTATCGAGGTGACATCCAATTGGAGCACATTGCTGGGCACGGGATGGGCAAGGATCAGGCCGTTCTTGTCGATCATGTAGCCATAGCCGGTTTGACCGATTTTACGACCGGCGATGACCTCCGTAAAAAAATTCGCATGAAGGACGACCCCCACCGCGCCTACAAAATTACCGGAAATCGATTTGACCGGGGCGCAAGCAACTGAAATGGGTTTGCCCGTACTTTTGGAGATGACGATATCGCTGAGCACTGCTTTGCCGTGTGTCCGAACGGACTGGAAATAATCGCGACTGAATATATTGCTGCCTTTATATTCAGTGCCATCGTCCAATATTCCCGTAATCAGATCCCCATTTCCCCCAGCGATGAAAATGCCAAGATAGCGGCCACTCATATTGGCGAACTGTTGTTTCAAATCTAAAAAGATGTCCGATGCGTAAACGTCAACGCCATCCATGCCGAACTGTTCGATGGCATTCAGCATGTTGACCACTTGTTTTTGCCCGGCGATGACGTTGGCCAATTGAATTTCCGCCGCTAAAACGTCACGGGTCAATAAAGACAGATCCGCGGCGATCCCCTCGGCCTGTGTCATCGTGATGTTCAGAAGGGCCTGTTCTGCTTTTACATACGAAAAATAGCCAACGGTGATGAGCGGTAACAGGACGGCCAAAATACCGCCCACCAGCAGTTTGGAAGAGATGGATTTCAAGTTGATTTTCATTTGTTCAAACTCCTACTGTAAATATCCAAAATGCTGTATCTTGACATATGGCCGATTGGCATAGCACCTTTTTTGCAATCATAACTTATATCGTCCTTGGATAAGTAAACCTGAGTAATTTTTTATATGGTTATGCAGTTCAGTAAGCCACAGTTTAAACTTTACACTTAACACTTCGCCAATTGTCACTTGAGCGAAGTGCACAACCAAGATTTTTATTACGGAACCACAAGGCGGACCATGTTCCCGCCCTCTGCATGAGAACAAAGATGCGCCACCAGACAATCCGACGCGGCAGGAGGCTGATTTTGTGATCCATACCCGAATGTCCTGAAATCGGCGCCCCGTTCGTCGTATTATTGAAAAGAGCGCATAAAGGAGGTTACTATGCCTATCACACACAAAATCACTCCCTGTTTGTGGTTCGACAATCAGGCCGAAGAGGCAGCTCACTTTTATACGTCTATTTTTGAAAATTCGAAGATCGTCAAAATGACCCGTTATGGGAAGGCGGGTTTCGAAATTCACGGCCAACCGGCGGGAACGGTCATGACGGTTGAATTCGAGATCGATGGTCAGACCTTTACCGCGCTCAACGGCGGTCCCATGTTCACATTCAACGAAGCGCTGTCGCTGCAAGTACACTGCAAAACGCAGGCAGAGGTGGATTATTACTGGGAGAAGCTTTCTGCCAGCGGCGATGAAAAAGCACAACTGTGCGGTTGGCTGAAAGACAAATACGGTTTGTCTTGGCAGGTCGTCCCCGACATGTTGAGCGAATGGGTGGGCGATCCCGGGTCTGAAAAGTCACAACGGGCCATGCAGGCAATGCTTCAAATGAAAAAAATCGACATTGAAAAAATCAAACAGGCGTATGAGGGACGGAACCGGGCATGACTCGAACGATGCCAGCTTCAGGTCTATCCGGTTCACTTCTTTTTGCCCAATGTTTCAACCGTGAACAGATAAAAAACAGTGGTGATTGCCAAGCAGGCAGCGCAGAAAAGAAATGCATCGACAAAGGCCGCATTGCCCAGCGAATCATCGGGATGCAGATATTGCATCATGCTGCCCAGCCCCTGAAGAAACACGGCCACCCCGATCATGGTGAAAAAATTGATGCCGGTCATGGCCGCACCGGCGCTTTCGGGCGGCATGCGCTCTTTGATGTGGGCATACATGATTCCGCCGGCACTGCCCGAAAATCCGAAAGCGAAAAAGAGGATGCTCAAAACAAGCATGCCGGTGCCCGCCGACAGCCGTGTCAATATCACGAGTATGACGCCCATCGTGATCAACCCCGAGACGATGACGCCCTTTCTGTTTTTAAAAACCGTATCCGACAACCAGCCGTACACCGGACTGCCGACCACAATTCCGATGCTCGTCAACAAGAGCAGATTGCCGGCGGATACCGCGGGAATGCCCAGGGCTTGGATCAGGAATGGACCAGCCCACAGGGACTGAACGGCAGCGAAAATGCCATACCGGCTGAAAGTGCCCAACGAAATGATCCAGTAATCTTTTTGCCTGATCAGCTGCAGAAGATTCCGCCCGATGTCACCCAGCGCCGTGGATGCCGCCGGGGGAACAGCATGGGCCGATGCGGCGGAAGGACGGTCGCGGGCGATGCTGTAAAAAAGCAATGCCAGAAGCAGATTGACCGCGGCCATAACCAAAAACGAATTGCGCCACCCGATGGCCTGGGCCGTCAGCACGAGGGGCGTTGCGGCGATCAGGTTGCCGACCGTACCTGTTGAGACGACCAGGGCCGATAAGGTGGCAAAATACCGCGGCGTGAACCAGAGGGTGATGATCTTCAGGGTGCCCATCAGATTGCAGGCCATGCCGATCCCCATCAAAACCCTGCCGGCAACCAGGGCGGCCACCGAATGGCCTGCGGCAAAGATAATCGCGCCAACCACCGCGACCAGCGAGAGCACTGTCATGGACCGGCGCGGGCCGATACCATCCAGGTACATGCTGATCGGAATCTGCATCAAGGCAAAGGCATAAAAAAAGGAAGCGGAAATCAAACTGAGCCGGCGCGTATCCAGGGCCAGTTCCTCGATCAGTTCCGGAGCGATCACCGCGACAGAGGCGCGATAGAATTGGGAAAGCACAAACAATAGACAGGCCAGCACGAAAATCAGCCACCGCTTCACACGATCAGACATCTTTGCCCTTCTCCCCTTCTCCGAATAGGCGGCCTGCGTGATAGTTATCGGTATCTTAGGGCTCTGCCCGCCAAGGGTCAACAGCTTGTTTCCCTCCCAGGCATTCTTTACACGTTGTCAATAATCCGAACAGTTCTGAATTGTCTTTCTTTGATCGATGCCTATTTTTACACTATTCAATTGCCGCGTTAACCTACCCTTGTAATGGTTTAAGGCCCCGCGGAGATGGACCGGGCCAATGGCATGTATTCTGCTTTGAACAGTAGTCGATAGGCGTTCGCGGGCTCGGCATTCCGCTCAACTGGGCGAATGCCCTTGCAACCGTTTAAAGTCATGTCACACTAATACCCCTGGTGAAAGGGAGGCGGCTCATGCAAAAAAAAATTTTGATCGCCATCGATGACTCCACTCATGCGCGATATGCGCTTACCTATGCGGGTAGTCTGCTGACGCGCATGAAAGAGTACCAATGCACGTTGATGAATGTCCAACCGATCGTTTCGCAGTACCTTCTGGACGAGGCGCGCACCAGTTCCCAGGTCACTGAAACTCTCAAAAAGGTGAACGACGAAAACACCGCGCAGTCACGCCAGATTCTCGAAAAAGGCAAAGAGGCTTTGGTTCGGACCGGTGTAAAGCCGGAATGGATCTCGCTGGTCAGCCAAACGCGCGTTCAGGGCCTGGCCAAGGATATTATCGAATATGCCGGTGCCCATCTCTATGATGCCATCGTGGTCGGTCGGCGGGGATTATCGCGGCTGCAGAAAATTTTCATGGGCAACGTCAGCGATGAACTGTCCGAACACAGTTTGGGGGTGCCGGTTTGGGTGGTAGACGAAGGCAGCCGCGTCGAGCGTTTGCTGGTGGCGGTGGACGGTTCACCTGCAACACACAAAATTGTCGACTATATATGCCGTATCTGCAGCGACATCAAGGATCTGCACTTCATCTTTTACCATGTACCGCATGCACTCGATTATCCTGAGTCGGAACGTTCACCTGAGATCGACAGGCTCATCACGCAGAGTGAAGCACACTTCAGGGAAATTCTGTGGCCGGAAACAACCCAGCAGTTGCAAAGTGCGGGCCTCCAACCCGATCACTACGAACTGCGTAAACCGGCCAGAACCGCGAAAATCGGCAAAATGATACTGGAAGCAGCTCAGAACTTCAATTGTGAGACCATCGTGGTAGGACGCCGTGGAAGCCACAAGGCTTTTTATTTTGGCAGCACTTCGCGCTACGTCGCCAAGCAGTCGGTCGATCGCGCGGTGTGGTTAGTGGTATAAACGTGACCGAACCTTCGGTGGCAACGATGATCTCTCAGGATGTCGTTTTCAAAGCAATGCTGGAGGCTGGCATTTACCCGCATCCGGTCGCATCTGTCCAAGTGCGCGAAACCCACATCTCCATGGTGTTCCTGACCGGCAGCCACGTTTATAAAATCAAAAAAGCCCTCAATTTGGGGTTTCTTGATTTTACCAACCTGGCGGATCGTCACCGTTTTTGCATCGCGGAGCTGACGCTGAATCGCCGTCTGTCGCAAGGTGTCTATCTGGAAGTCGTGCCGATCACATACGATGGTTCACACGTCAGCATCAAAGGCGACGGGCAGGTGGTCGAATATGCTGTGTGCATGCGCCAACTGCCTGCAGATCGTTCCCTGCCGCATTTGCTGCGGGCCGGCCACGTTCACGCCAATGATATAGCCCGTCTGGCCGAAATGCTCGACGGTTTTTACCGCGCCACCCCGCGCGATGAGGCCGTGAGCCGCTGGGGCGATATCGCGGTGATCGCACGCAATTGCACTGACAACTTTGACATCCTTGAACAGTTCACGGGTGAAATCATAGATTCGGAGCGCCTGCACGCCATACGGACCGCCGTGCACGCCATGATAGAACACCGCCGGGCGATCTTTGTCCGCCGTCAGGCCGACGGGTTCGTGCGTGATGGCCACGGCGATCTGCGCTGCGGCCATATCTACATCACAGAACAGATCCAGATCATCGACTGCATCGAATTCGGTGCGCGCTACCGTTGCGGCGACGTGGCCGCCGATATCGCCTTTCTTGGCATGGACCTCGACTCCGAAGGATTCCCGGATATGTCTGGTGAACTGGTCGGGTCCTATGCCCGTCTGGCCGGGGACCCCGGCCTGCTGGTTCTGATCGATTTCTACCAATGCTACCGCGCCATGGTGCGCGCCAAGGTCAATTGCCTGAGATTGCGCGAAAATGGCTTGCAGACCGGCGCGCGCAACACATTGCTGCGGCATACACGGCGCTTGATCGATTTGGCGTTCACCTACGTACTCCGTTTTGCGCAGCGCACGCTGTGGGTGGTGTGCGGTCTGCCGGCCTCGGGAAAAAGCACACTGGCCGAAAAATTAGGTGCGTTGCTGGGATGCCCAGTGGTTTCCTCCGATCCGGTCCGCAAGGCCCTCTTTGGCCTGGCACCGAACGCTTCAGCTGAAAGCGCGTTTGCCGCAGGCATCTACACCCCGGCCGCCGACGCACGCACCTATGCCAAACTGCTGCTGGACGCCCAGGAAATGCTTGCCGCCGGGCAAGACGTCATTTTAGACGCCACCTTCAGCCAGGATACCCAACGTCGCGAAGCGATCCGGTTGGCCAATGACCAGGGTGCCAACATTATCTTCGTGGAATGCCGCGCACCGATCAACTTGCTCAAAGAACGCCTGGCACGCCGCGCCGATGCTCCCGGCGTATCGGATGCGCGCTTGCACCACCTGCCTGAACTGCTGGCGCGCTACGCGCCTTTTACGGAAATCGATGATAACCTTCATGTCACAATGGATACAGGTCAATCCATGCAACCGCAATGGGTGTCACTCCTGCGCCACCACAACGCGTTGCGGGCCGAGCAGGCCCGTAAAAAAATGATTCCGTCCCCCTAAATCCGGCACTGCATAGTGGAAACCTGTTCGCCCCTATGGGTAAAACGGAGAAAGGTTTCAACCCTAGCATTGTGAAATAGGCTCAAACCTTTGCCTTGGATGAAACTCGACTTTTTACAATGCCGTCAAAGTTGCGTCACGTTCAGCAAATAAGTTGATCGTCCTGTTCCCATTTCCTATCTTTTATCATAAGACAGGTAAGTCGGTCTCAGCTATATGGGCTAAGCGTGTCTCCTGGGTCTCATGCAAACACCCAAAGTCCTGATGGCAATCGACGGAACACCCTTAAACCTTCAACACCGGCGCAGCCGGCGGAACGACTGTCATGGAACACTACACGGAACTCATCGGGATCATATCTTTGGCACTAGGCGCCGCGTGGGCCAGCGGCATTAATCTGTATGCCGCCCTGCTCGTGTTGGGCCTGCTGGGCGTTACCGATAACATTGCGTTGCCCGAAAACCTGCAGGTCCTGCAGAATCCAATCGTTATCGGCGCCGCCGGCATCATGTATCTGGTGGAATTTTTCGCGGACAAAGTTCCCGGAGTCGATACGGGGTGGGACACCCTGCACACCTTTATCCGTATCCCTGCAGGGGCGCTCCTCGCGGCCGGCGCTGTTGGCGACGTCAATCCGGCCGTTGCCATAGCGGCAGGCATCCTAGGAGGCGGCATGGCCGCCGGCAGCCATGCGACCAAAGCCGGTTCCAGGGTTCTGATCAACACCTCGCCCGAACCTTTTACAAACTGGACCGCTTCCGCGGCAGAGGACGTTGCCGTGGTTGCGGGGCTGTGGACGGCACTGTATCACCCCTGGGTGTTCGTCATCTTCATCGTGTTGTTTATTGGATTGCTGATCTGGCTTTTGCCCAAATTGTGGCGCAGCATCATGAAGATCATCTCTGCGATCGGCAGGATGTTCGGTAACCCAACGCCGTCTTCACCGGAATGTTGATTAAAATGGCGCAGGGCGTCATCTCAGAAAGAGTCGAAGAAGGCGGATAAAAGACGACCGCCGTTGCCTGGGAAAACGGCGGTCGCCTGGATCATAAGCCGTTAGCTGATCGCCACGACTTCCAATTCGAATGTGAGGGATTGGCCTGCAAGTGGATGATTCAAATCGAGTGTGATCGTCTCATCGTCGGTTTGAACCACTTTGGCCGGCATCTGTTGCCCCTGGGGCGTGCTCAGAGCCACGGTTTGACCCACCTCAAGATCCAGACCCGGCGGAATCTCCTTACGCTCAAACTTGCGTTTGGCCTCCTCGTCACGAGGGCCGTAGGCCTCCTCCGGAGGCAAGGTGACCTCTTTCTTCTCATTGATCGACATGCCCAACAGTGCTTGCTCGAAGCCGTCGATCACCTGGCCTTGACCGACCGTTACCTCCAATGGCTCACGCCCCTTGCTGGAATCGAACACCTCGCCATTTTCCAAGGTTCCAGTATAGTGAACCTGCACGACTTTCCCGTTTTCAACGGTTTCCATGAAAACACTCCTTTTTTGTGAACTTTACCCGGCCTCCGGCGTCGCCCGGCTGCACACGCATATCCAACGCAAGATCATGGAACCAACGGGCGAACAGGACAGGTGATATGAGAATACGCACCACTTGCGTGGGTATTTACGGGCATCAGAGCGCAACGCCAACAGCGGAAGCGGATCTTTTGTCAACCTATTACCGCATGTCCACCAAGTCAACCCAGGTGGCAAACGTCGCAAACGTCACGCCCCAAACAGCCGCATTTTTCCCTCTGGCCTCATCTCAGAAACAGAACTAAGACTTCTCACCCTGTTGTTTCGAAAAAGCTGCCGTTCACCATAGGTGCGGACCGAAGGGAGACGCTCCGCGCGGCACTTAATGCCGTTCGCCCCTACAGGGTAGAACGATGTTCCGTTTCTGTGATCGCCAGGCGCAAGTTCGGTTAATTACTGAAAAGGGAGTATTTATCATTTGCCCTGAAACGTGTATACTGCACATAAATTACGGCCGATCGATCCCGGCTGTACACGATGGCACGCGCGGTCGGCTGCCGGAGTACTTGTTACCTGTGGATTCGCGGGAAAAAGGAGGAAGGTGAACCGGTCATCATGACGCTGATTAAAAATCTGAAAAAGCTTTCGATCATCGCCAATCTCGCATTGCTGACCCTTATTGCCGCTCAGGTGGCGAATGCTTTTTATGATTATGTCGCGTACCGCTCCCGGTCTCTGGCTGCAAATCAGGAAAGCCGTGAGGAACCGGTTGAAGAAGATGTCCACCGACAGATCAGTCCAATAGCGGCTTACGCGGTTATCGCCGAAAGGGATCTGTTCCGCACAAAAAACATAGCGGCCGCCGTGGCCCCTCCTGAAATGGGTTTAGATGCATTGGCCGCCACCAAGCTGAACATTCGCTTGTGGGGCACGGTGACCGGGTATTCACCGGCCTATGCGGTCATCGAAGCCAAAGGCCCCAACAACCGCTTGCAACAAAAACTCTACGTCGAAGGGGATGCCGTGGAATCCGCTACCATCGAACGGATTATGGATGACATGGTCGTTCTGGACCACAATGGTACCCGCCAAATCCTGACAATGCAAAAATACGAACTGGGACGCGCAGTCAGGCCCGTTTCCAGACGCAGAACGGCCAATGCCATCCAACGCCGCGCGATCAGTCGCAAGGTCTTCGACAGTGCCACCGCCGATGTCGGCCAACTGCTCAGCCAAGCACGCCTGGTACCCCACCGCAATGGCATGCTCGTCACAGCCATCAAACCGAAATCCATTTTCAGGCGCATGGGGCTGATCAACGGCGATGTGTTAGCGGGGGTTGACGGACGGGCGTTCAATTCCGTGGACGATGCCTTGGCCCTGTACCAGAGCATGAAAGAAGCCTCATCAGTCGCCCTGCAGCTGCACCGACGCGGACGCCCGATGACCATCCAGTATCATATCCGGTAAAAAGCGCATCGAAAGTGTTTTCACCTTGGCCGGTGGCAACCAAACGCCGTGAACCCGCTGATGGATGTTCGAGTTGCCGGCACCAGCTGCCATAAACGCGTTACCCAGGGGGAAATCCCGCCCCGGTGGAGATGGCTTATGACTAACCGACACAATCAGAGGGTTGCTGGCGCATGCCGACATCGTCATCAACGGCCCGAATCCCTGGGACATCCAGGTACACGATAAGCGCTGGTACAGTCGGGTCCTGCGGGATAAGAATCTTGGGTTAGGCGAGTCGTACATGGCGGGCTGGTGGGACTGCCGGCAGGTGGACGAGATGATCTGCCGATTGCTGCGCGGCGGTTTGGAAAAAATCCCCAAGCATCCGCGGGATTTGGAGTATTACCTGCTCTCCTGCGCCGGGGCCTTCCGGGCCCGCTACATTCAACTGTGGCAGACCGTCATGACCCCATACGGCGTCGGGCGGACGCAACCGAATTGTCGTGGATGGCCAGGTGTAGCGGCGCCACGTAAATCGTCAGCCGCCTGAAAAAAAAGAGATGTCCTAAAAAAAGATCGTCATCCCATGTGAGCGATCGCCCGAAGCAGCATTGCCCCAATCACGGTCCCATGGTTTGCATTCCAGCCAGTCCCGATCTATAATTATATCAAACGCGCACGCTGCGCAGACATCCTGCCCGGCTCACCGGCACGTTCTTTGCTCACAACAGAAAACTCTCATCGGTTGGGGCATTCATATGAAGGGTAATCTACATTATAGATATTTGGCCCTATTGAGCGGCTTGGGCCTTCTCTTATCTTTGGCCGGTTGCGGAAACGACAACGACTACAAGCAGGTGTCGTTCAGCCAGGAAAATGTGACCCGTGACCCGAGGACCTTGGTACGCGGGGAAGGCGAGCTCCAAATGGCGGTAGCCGCCATGATTTCGCCCCAGGAAACCTTTTCGAAATACCAGGCGTTGCTGAACTACCTGGGCGGTCAAATCGGCCGCGACATCCGGATGGTGCAACGCAAGACCTACGGCGAAGTCAACCAGTTATTGAAAGAAGGTAAACTGGACTTGGCCTTTGTCTGCAGCGGCCCTTATGCCAATGCAAGGAAAAGCAGCGGCTTCGAGGCCATCGTCACGCCTGTGGTTAGAGGAGAGCCGTTTTATAAAGCCTATTTGATCGTCAACAAGGACAGCGGCATCGGAAAGCTCGAAGAACTCAAAGGCAAAAGATTTGCCTTCACCGATCCCGATTCCAACACCGGCGCCTTGGTACCGAAGTATTGGCTGGCACAGATGGGCGAACGGCCGGAAAGCTTTTTCAGCAAAATTGTCTATACCTCCAGCCATGACAACTCGATCATGGCTGTGGCCCGTTCCCTGGTGGACGGGGCCACTGTCGACAGCCACGTATGGGACTATTTCAGTGCGCGAAACCCAGTGCATGCGGCCAGAACGGTTGTAATCCGCGAGTCAATGCCCTTTGGCAGTCCGCCCATTGTAGCGGCCACACACCTGGACGATGCGACCAAAAGCCGGATTCGGGAAGCCCTGCTTCACATGCACACGGAAGAAACCGGTCGCACGATTCTGAATGCGCTGCTGATCGATAAATTCGTACCTACCGAAGCGGCCTGGTATGCACCCATTGAAAACCTCGGTGACGAGATTCAGGCACAAAGAGGGGCAGCGCCATGAAACAATCCGGAATCCGGTTACGTCTATTTGCCGCCATTTCGTTCATCGTCATTTTCAGCGGGGCCTCCATCGCCCAGTTGTTTGTATTCAAGTACGCCGACAGCCTGATGCTGGCGGCAACTGCGCAAGCCAAGCATCATACGCATAGTCTGGCCTTGGACATCGCGGATAAGATTATGACCAACGATCTGGTCGGTCTCCAGAAACTGATCGACGATCAAATGAAAAGCAACCCATCGATTGGATACCTGTTCGTACACAACGAAAACAACATACTGGCCCATACCTTCGAACGTGTTGTGCCCGGCGAACTTGTGGCTGCCAACGCCCTGGCCGTCGGGAACAAAAACCAGACGGCCAAAATCGTCAACGAAGCCGGAGAACGCTTTGTGGATGTGGCATGGCCGATTCTCGAGGGCGCGGCCGGCACGTTGCGGCTCGGACTGTCCGAGGAGCCCTTTCGCCACCGCATAGGAGCGCTGAGGGTGCAAATTTCCGCGATAACGGCCGCCATTCTTCTTTTTTCCCTCTTGATCGCGCACATGATGATCCGCCGGACTACCCGTCAATTGGTCGAACTCACGACCATGGCGGAAACGATCGATGCCGAAACCTTGGCCCTGGATTTTCCAAAAACGGATCGCGACGATGAAGTCGAACGATTGGCCGCCGCGTTCCGGGCAATGATCGAACGCATCAACGATCGAACCCAACGATTAAAGGAGAATGCCGATGAACTTGAACGAAAAAATGCCGACCTGAGCAGAGCGCAGCAGCAGGTGCGCATCGCATTCGAAATCGTCAAACATCTCGGGGAACTGCCGACACTGAACGAGACGTGCAGTTTTCTGGTGGGGCGACTCAAAAGCATTATCAACTGCCGGCAAATCTTTTTGTTCCTCGGAGCCGGTCCCGACCGCGCCCTGATGGCTTTTTCCGAAGGCAAGATCGACCTGATAGAAGGCATGACGATCGCTGTGTTTGACCCAATCCTCACAGGGATCGATGAATTCAGCTTCGTTGACCCGCTGCGGCTTTCCGACTTGCCGGTGGCTGAACTGGCCTCGGCAGCCAATCTGGCCGTTTTTCCCATAAGACATGAAGGCCAGTTGGTTGGTGCGATGTGCATCGGGTGCCCGGGCCAATGCCAATGCGTGACCACCGACATAGAGGTCACCCATTTGGTCCTGAACCAAAGCGCGGGCGTGATCCGGCGGGCCGTTCATCAGGAAACCGAAATCCAACGCCTGCGCCATCAGATCGAAAAAAGCGCCGGGTATGCCGAGTTGATCGGAAAAGATTCGCAAATGCAAGTCATCTACAAAATGATCGAGGATGTCGCGCCTTCGGATGCCACGGTCCTGATCCAAGGCGAAAGCGGAACGGGCAAGGAGTTGGTGGCAAGAGCCATCCACACCGTCAGCACCCGAAAGAACAACCCTTTCGTGGTGATCAACTGCTCGGCCTATCCGGCAACGTTGCTGGAAAGTGAGTTGTTCGGCTATGAAAAAGGGGCGTATACCGGAGCGGCCAGACAGAAGAAGGGGCGTTTCGAACAGGCCGATGGCGGTACGGTCTTCCTGGACGAGATCGGTGAAATTTCTCCCACCGCGCAAATCAAGCTTTTGCGCGTTCTTCAGCATCGCAAGTTCGAACGCCTTGGTGGCAGTGCTACCATTTCCGTGGATGTGCGCATTCTGGCCGCGACCAACCGCGATCTGCTGGCAGATGTCAAAAACGGCGCTTTTCGCGAGGATTTGTATTACCGCTTGAAGGTCATCCCGATTACGCTGCCGCCATTGTGCAAACGTAAAAACGACATTCCCCTTCTGATCCGGCATTTTCTCGCGCGGTTTGCCGCCATACAGAAAAAGACGGTTAAGGGCATCAGTCCTGCGGCCATGCGGGCGTTGATGAGTTATGCCTGGCCTGGCAACGTTCGTGAACTGGAAAACGCGATCGAACATGCCATTGTGCTGGCGCACGGCGATCAGATAGAAATAGCGGATATTCCCGATTGCATCCTGAACGCCGAATGCCCTTCGATCGCGCCGGAGCCGCCGGCGCGCTTGGAGGACAGTGAAAAGCAGCATCTGATCCAGGTGCTTGAAGCTTGCAACTGGAATAAAACCACCGCAGCACACCGTCTGGGAATCGGACGCAGCACACTCTATGTGAAACTGCGAAAATACGACATCCAAATACCTTCTAAAGTTACGTAACCCATCCAAACAGCTTGTACCGAACTCAAATCTCAATGCTTCCAGGACATACCGTCCAGAAATGGGACACCTTAATGAGTTGATGTTATAGTAATTAAGGTATCAAGATGAAAATATGTCCAGACCATGGACGTCCATGCCACCCGATGACACCGCACCTCGCTCGCTGCGCTCAAACAGTGCGGCCCTGTCCTGCGCACACCTTAGGCCGCACTGAATTTCATGGCTGACGTGGCGGACCACCCACCCGGTCACCTCCTCCGTGCCAATCCGAAACACCCATAGTCACTGGAGCGAACTGGATAACCCCAAAAAATACGATACTTGTCCCTAAAAGACACCAGCCCCACGGAGATGGGTACACTTTTTCATCTGCTTAACCAAAATGGCGCGATCATTGCTTCATTACATTTCAAGCCGTCTCCACAACTTATTTTACAGGTGATATTAATGGCTTATGAAATGCACATCGTCCTTTTGAGCACCGATCGTGAGCTCATCACAAGCATCAACCATCTATTGGCGACGTTGCCTTTCCGTGTAACGACCATCGACGCCTTGGGTGGGCTGGCACATGCCATTTCAGAGCATGAATACGCAACAGTGATGATCGATCTGAGCTGCGTGCCGGTTGATAATCGGGATATCAAAGATCTCAGGCACAGATTGCCCGCAACCCATTTCATCATCATCTCCAATAGCCATTTTCATCCGCAACTGCAGGAAGCGATCCAGCAGAGCATCTATGCCTGCATGGTCAAACCATTGGATCCGGATGAATTATTGTATCTTCTGCGCGGTATCCAGGGGGAATGTCCCGGCAATCCGCCGAAATCGCCTGAATAAGCGTTTTGGTCGATCCATTCGACAGGCGCTATTTCCCGACAATGTTCCGGAATACACATCAAGCCTCAAGGAGGGATAATGAACGCAAACAGAAACAAGCGCAAAACCTTGATGAAAGATTTTTTCGACGACATCCGCCTGTCGCGCAGATCTTTCCTGAAGGCATCGACGGCCGCCGGTGCGGCTGTGGCGCTGGGAGCGGGACTGGACCCGGAACTCAAGATGCTGGCGGCAGCTTCAGGCACTGGGGCAGACGAGATGGGCCAGTGGCTGCCGGCCACATGCCAGGGATGCACATCATGGTGCGCCCAACAGGTCTACGTCATCGACGGCCGCGCGATTAAAATACGAGGCAACCCCAACTCCAAGGTCAGTGTCGGCGCAGGTTGTCCGCGGCCGCATTTGGCGATCCAGCAGGTCTACGACCCGGACCGCATCAAAACGCCAATGCGGCGGACAAATCCGAAAAAAGGCCGGCTCGAGGACCCGCAATTCGTGCCCATATCCTGGGATGACGCATTGAATACGATTGCCGACAAGATCATGGCACTGAGGGCCAATGACGAGACCCACAAGTACATGCTGATGCGCGGCCGCTACACTTACCTGCGCGACATCCTTTATGATCGCATGACCAAAATCATCGGTTCGCCCAACAGCATCTCGCATAGCGCCATCTGCGCCGAAGCCGAAAAATTCGGCCCCTATTTCACCGAAGGCTTGTGGGACTATCGCCAGTACGATGTGGAAAACGCACGTTACATCCTGATCTGGGGCGCCGATCCCCTGGCGGCCAATCGTCAGGTCTCCTATTATTCAAAGGTGTGGGGAACGGTGATCGATCGGGCTCAAATCGCCGTGGTCGAACCGCGGCTCTCGGCCACGGGCGCCAAAGCCGACGTCTGGCTACCGATTGCGCCGGGCCATGACGGCGCGCTGGCGGCCGCCATTGCCCACGTGATTTTGACGGAAAAGTTGTGGCATCGCGATTTCGTCGGCGATTTCACGGACGGCAACAATCGTTTCGTCCTCGGTCAGCAGGTGTCCGAAGCCGATTTCGAAGAAAAGCATACGCACGGGCTGGTCAAATGGTGGAACCTCGAACTCAAGGATAAAACGCCCGAATGGGCGGCCTCGAAAACCAGCCTGCCTGCCGATCAGATTCGGCAGGTGGCCCTTGATTACGGCCGAGCGGCACCGCATGCCATCTCCTGGGTAGGCGGCGGACCTGTCATGCAGGTCAGAGGTGCCTATGCCAGCATGATCTGCCACGCCCTGAACGGGTTGGTCGGCGCGGTCGACAACGTGGGCGGCACGCTTGCACCGAATAAAGTGCACACCCAGGATTTTCCCGGACCCGATGCGTTCATGGACGATATCGCCAACAAGGGCAAAAAGCATGAAAAGATCGACCAGCGCGGGCGACTGGCCTTTCCGGCCTTGAACAAAGGCCAATCGGGCGGCGGCGTGGTCACCAACAACGTTGCGGACGCACTTCTTGACGACGATCCTTACGACATCAAGGTCGCCATTGCCTACATGAACAACTTCGCCTTTTCCTGCGGGCAGCCTGAACGATGGGAACGCGCCCTGTCGAAAATCCCGTTTTCAGTCCACATTACCACGAACGCTTCCGAATTTTCCTGGTTTTGCGACATCCTGCTGCCCAACACGCACCATCTGTTCGAAAAATACGGTTATATCAAATCGCAAGGCAACGGCTACCAGCATGTCTCTATCATGCAGCCCATCATCAAGCGCGTCGGTGATTACAAAACCGACGAAAGCGAATTTCCCTGGCTACTGGCCGAAAAACTGGCCGAGCGCGGCTTCGACAATCTGCTGCGCCACTACAAGACCTACAAGGATCCGGAAACCGGCAAGGAACCGACCAATTCGGACGAATTTTCACTGTATGCCCTGAAATACGCCACCCACAAACTTTGGGACCCCGCGCTTTATGAAGAGGGCGACAAATTTTCGGGATGGGAAGCGTTCGCCAAAGTGGGTGTGTCCAACTCCGCCCCCTACCCCTTTCGCAAGCGCTGGGGAAAGATGAAAACCAAAACCGGAAAATTCGAGTTCTACAGCGAAACTTTGAAAGAGGCCCTCGAACAACACGCCGCCAAACACAACGCTACGGTCGAACAGGTCATGGAAGCTTGTTTCTACGAGGCCAGAGGTGAAATGGCCTTCGTTCCGCACTATGAGGCGCCCTACACGGCCGGCGATCCCCAAAAGTTTCCCCTGCTGTTTGTCGACCACAAGTCGCGCCTCAACCGCGAAGGCCGTTCGGCCAACTGCCCCTGGTACTATGATTTCAAGGACCTGGATCCAGGCGATGTGGCCGGGGAAGACGTCGCCAAGATCAACCCGCTTGACGGAACAAAGTTCGGCATCCAAACCGGGGACCGTGTGCGCCTGACCTCGCCGACCGGAACCATCGAATGCACGGCAAAACTTTGGGAAGGCGTGCGGCCGGGAACGGTGGCCAAATGTTACGGACAGGGGCACTGGGCTTATGGACGCCTGGCATCCAAAGTCTTCGGCAAAGTCCCGCGCGGCGGCAACAACAACGACCTCATCCCCGCGGTCTATGAACGGTTGAGCGGCAGCACCGTGCGCCATGCGGGCACCCGCGTCAAAATCGAAAAGATTTAGGAGGATTCTCATGCCCAGATACGCCATGGTCATAGACCTGCAGCGGTGCGTCGGCTGCGGTGCCTGCAGCATCGCCTGCCGGAGCGAAAACAACGTACCGGACGGCATCTACTGGTCGAACAAAATCACGGAAACATCCGGCACATTTCCGAATGTCCGCTATCACTATATTCCGACCTTGTGCAATCATTGCGACAATGCCCCTTGCGTCAGGGGCTGCCCCACGCGCGCGATGCACAAACTCGATAACGGTATCACCATGCACGACCCGGACAAATGCATCGGCTGCAAGTATTGCGAATTCAACTGCCCATATGGCGTGATTTACTTCAACTGGCGCAACGCCCACCCTTACTGGCGGGATGAAACCGTTCTGATCGAAGGGTGCACCTACTCCCCCGCCGATATGACGCGCAAGGCCGGCGGCAAGATTCTGCCTAACTACAACCCGGAACGCGACGAGACGCTGGCTGGCATTCGCCCCAAGGGTGTCGTTGAAAAATGCACGTTCTGCGATCATCGCATTGAAAAAGGGCTACTGCCTGCGTGCGTCGAGGCCTGCCCGGCGGATGCCCGGATTTTCGGGGATATTTCAGATCCTAGCAGTGAAGTGCGCATCCTGCTGGGAAAATTTCGTCCCTTCCGTCTGCGCGAACAACTGGGGACCGATCCGCACGTCTTTTACATACGGGACTTCAACCCCGCCCACTACCAGCCCACCAAAGGAGGTGTCTAATGAGTCGGACAACAGTATCCAAGGGGCTTTACGGCGCATGGCTGGGATTGCTCGGCCTGATCATCGTTGCCGGATTGGTGGCCGGCATTCAACTCTTCACCAAAGGCCATTACCTGTTCAACACGAACGATGTGATCCTCTGGTCGCTTCCCCTGGGGGTCTATATTTTTCTGGCCCTGACCAGTTCGGGGCTGACCATCCTGGCTTCCATTCCACTGGTCTTCGAGGTCAGAAAATACGAGCCCATTGCCAAGCGGTTGGTGTTTCTGGCGATCGCCACATTGCTCGGGGCTTTCGTATCCATCGGTCTGGAACTCGGCAACGTGTTTCACATGATCTACATCATGCTGTCGCCCAACTTGTCGTCGCCCATCTGGTGGATGGGATTCATATACAGTGTTGAATTGGTCATTCTTATCGCCAAACTATGGCGACTGCACATCGGCGATTGGCACAGTTCATTGAGCCGATTATTGGCAATTGTATCGCTCATCGCGGCGATTGTGGCGCCGTTGATGATCGGTTCCATTTTCGGACTGACCGAATCGCGCGTCACCTACTTCGGACCGGTCATGTCCATCTATTGCCTTTTGATGGCCCTGCTGAGCGGAACGGCATTGTGTCTGTTGTATCATTTCATCCACAGCACGGTGACCGGCAGCGACGCATCTGAGGTCACGCGTGGTATTTACGATGATTTCACACGCATCTTCTCCTTTGCGTTGGGGACCGTCATCGTGTTCACGTTGCTCAAAATCGCCATCGAATCGGCGACCGTCGTGCCCGATTTTCTCAACTACCGGCAATACGCCCAGATCCTGGGCGGGATCGGCAAATTCAACACCGAAGTGATTTTGGGATTGATTCTGCCGTTCATCCTGATGGCCATTCCGTCCATCCGTTCGGTGCCCACAGCCCGACTGATCGCCGCCGGCTTGACCCTGGTCGGGACGCTGGCCATGCACATGGAAATTTTGCTGGCCGGTCAGAGCCGCCCGGTAGGTCCCAAAGCCGAACAGTACCCGGAAGTGATTGCCTACGCGCCCAGCGGATACGAATGGATGGTTTTGCTGCTTTCAGTGGCGGTCGTGCTGCTGCTGTACACTTTGGGCGAACGCTACCTCAAGCTGGAAACCGCGCCCGAATAGTCGCGCCGTTGTGGCCAAAGAAAACTATCATGGAGGCAAGAACCCTATGGATTTGATCACCTACGAAACCGCCAGGGGGAACCTGTACCGCGCGTTGTCGCGATTGTTTCTGGTCCCAGGGGCCGATATGGGTATACTGCTGGACTCGACGCAGTGCTGTGCGCAAACCCTGGGCAGCGATGCGGCCGTTCATATCGCGATCATGGGCAATCATATCAAAACGGCACCGCAGATGGACGCATTGGCCGTGGCGTTCGCCAAACTGTTTATCGGCCCCTTCCGAGCGATAGCCTCGCCATACGGGTCCGTATACCTGGAATCGGAGCGCCGCCTCATGGGAGACTCTACCATGGCTGTGCTTGACCACTATCGGCAGGCCGGTTTTGACCTGTCGCCGGACTTCAAAGACGCGCCCGACCATGTGGCAGCGGAGCTCGAATTCATGTACACGCTGATCCATCTGGAAACCGGGGCGCTGCAGCGCGGCGACAGTGAAACAGCGACGGATACGCTTTCCCGCCAGCAGCGGTTTCTACACGAACACCTCTGCAATTGGATAGGGCCTTTTACCGAAAAGATCGTTGAAGCCCCCCAGACTGATTTCTATAGGCATCTGGCAAAAGCCACACAGGCGTTCATCGCCGAAGAAAGCGCATCGGCGCTAAACATCGAAATAAGTGCCCTGCAGGCTGAGGGAGCCACGCAAAAGAGGTCTGCCGGCCGGAGATGAACTGGTCGCCCCGGAGCGACGATGCTGAAGAAAACGCCAGCGTCATTAACGACACAAGAAAATTGCAGTCGGTTCATTGATGCCGTCATTATAGCAGCCGATGGCTGAAAGAGAGGTTGCCGTGTTGAAAAAAATCAGCGTCGAAGAGGCCGTCGGCACCTGCCTGGCCCACGATATCACCGAAATCAGGCCCGGAGAATTCAAAGGCCCGGCCTTTCGCAAGGGGCACGAGGTCTGCAATGAAGATATTTGCCACCTGCAAAAACTTGGCAAGAACCACCTTTACCTCATCGATCTGGAACAAGACGAAATCCATGAAAACCAGGCGGCCGCCATTCTGGCACGCAGCATTGCCGGAGAGGGGATCTCTTGGACGGACGCCCCCCGTGAGGGAAAAATCTCTCTTTACGCCGCCCATGATGGCATATTGGAGATCGCCGCGGCCGATCTGGCGGCTTTCAACATGGTCGACGAAGTCATGTGTGCGACGCTGCACAGCCACACACTTGTCAGACAAGGCGAGCAAGTGGCTGCCACGCGCGCGATCCCTCTGGTAATGAAACGGGCGCCGGTTGACCGCGCCGCCGCCATTGCTTCCCGAAACGGCGGCTTGTTGTCGGTGAAAAAACTTAAAAAAGCCATCGCCGGCCTCGTGATTACCGGAAGCGAAGTCTTTCACGGCCTGATCGAAGACAAGTTCGCCCCGACGCTCAGCGCGAAAATAACCGATCTGGGTTCCGAAGTCTTCCAGATCGCCTTTGCCCCGGATGACGAAGGAAAGATCGCGGCCGAGGTTCGGTCCCACCTGGCAGCCGGCTGCGATCTGCTGATCCTCAGCGGCGGGATGAGCGTCGATCCCGACGATGTGACCCGCAAGGCCATCCGCCTGGCTGGCGCACAGGAAGTGTATTACGGTGCCGCGGCCCTGCCGGGCGCGATGTTTCTGGTCGCGTACATCGACGGCGTGCCGCTGCTGGGTGTTCCAGCCTGCGGTCTGCATCATCGCATCACGGTGTTCGATCTGTTGCTTCCGAGAATTCTGGCCGGCGAGCATATCGGCAAAAAGGAACTCGCCTTTCTGGGCCATGGTGGGCTGTGCCGGGACTGCCCTGAATGCACGCACCCCCACTGCGCTTTCGGGAAAGGCAGTTGATCCGTGACAGTGAAAACAGGATCAAATGGATCACCTGGCGGCCGGGTTGCGGAATGAAGGATAGCTGTGGGTTCGTCAGCCAGCAGGGTAGCCGGCCGGGACCGCCGCACCCTGAAGGCGAATGCGGCGGTATGGCGTGCACAAAGCGAGCTGCTATTTTTTTGGTTTAACACGATAGCCATCGGAGAGCGTTTTCAAAAAAGCGACCAGCGCCCCTTCTTCTTCCGCGCTAAGCCCCAGACTGCCCAATTCGTCCTTATTGACTGTCTTCGAGACCTCCGCAACCGGCCAGCAACCTTGCGCCAAAGCCTCTTTCTCCGAGGTAAAAGGATCCTCACATTCGGGCTTCTCATCTCTGGTGTTGTAGAAATGGACGATGCCCTCCAAGCTTTTGAAATAGGCATTGTGGCCAAAAGCTTTGGGGAAGCCGCGGCCCGGGCGTTTGTCCACATTGCGCATGGTGGGCACCTTCTGCTTGCCCCACTCCGCTGCATATACCTCTTCCGCATAGCCGGCACTCTTGAGGAAGTCGCCCAGACCCGAATCTACCCAATCCCAACCGTCAGGATTAAATTCCTCCTGCGTATAAAAAGGATTCACCGGATTGCGGGGAAGACCGAGATTGTCGTAAGTATAATCGGTAAATAGCGGCGGCATATGGCAATTGGCGCACTTGGCCTTGCCGTGAAACAATTCCTCACCAAGAGCTTCTTGCTCCGTGAGCTTGGCTTGCCCGCTTACATAGGCGTCATACTTGGCGCTGAACGGACTCACCTCTGGCGATCGTTCGTAGGCAGCTACAGAAAAAGCAATGGCGTCATAGGCTGCCGCCACATCACTGCAAACGTCGTCGCCCCACACGCTTTTGAAAAGGGGCGCATATTTCGATCCGCAAACGCCGGCAACAACGTCGCTTGCACCAGGGAGGGCCTGTTCCACTGGATTGAGAAAGGGCCCCTGCGCCTGTTCCGCAAGCGGATCGCCCAAGGTCCAACCGGTCGCCCGGCCATCATAGAACATGCCACCAACCCAAGCCTCTTCATCTTCATCATAGTACAACGGCGGACTATCGCCCGCGTAAGCGACCGTGGGCGGCTTGCGGTTCCCGAAGCGGGTCCGTATCGATCCGAAATAGACGCCACCGGTTTTATTGATTCCGGCTACCGGTCCTGTCCAGCCCACCTCTGGCCCGTGGCAGGCCGCACAGGATTGGTTGTTGCGCACAGAAAGTTTTTGGTCAAAAAAGATCAGCTTTCCCAGTTGTTCTTGATCGGTAAGATCCTGGCCCACCACCGGGGCCACCCCAAAAAAAACCATCAACACGGTAAGGAATAACGCAAGTTGGCTTTTGCTCATGATATCTCCTTTTCTCTGAAATGCCCGATACGCTTGCATTGCCTGTTCATGGAACTTGACAGGCACCGATTTGCAAATGCTTTCAGACCTTCCGTGCCGTCACCTCCTTTCATTTTCCGCCGGAAATGCGTATCGGAAAAGTGCCTTCCCGGCGCATGCATCCTTTGAATGCCAATAGTTGCAGGGAAGCGGGCGTATAGCAGCACTTGAGCGCGTGGGTTTGCCGTTGCATGAAACATGCAGTGCAATGAGGGGTATCTGAACTATACAGAATAATAGCCGTTGTTGCGGGGATTTTAAGCGACTACCACATCCCTGACTGAACCGCAAACATTATTGGACGCATCACTTGTGACAATCACCATGGACAGCAGTGAACCTGCTCTAATCGGCCGTAAAGACCGTAACTTGCAGGTCGAAATAGGGTCTTGTATGTATTCTATTCTTCGATTGCCTACTCTACTCTGGCCCTTAAAGGACCTTCCATGCAGACCAGTCCGATCATTGGTATGCTCGGACCTTCTCAACCAGGCCCCAACGGGGGGCCGCAGGCATATAGCGGTATCCCGTGCACTCTATGACTTCTTTTATTCCTACCATGCTTTGTCTCCTTATGGTGTACGGCTGCAATGCCGGGCAGGAGAAGAAAGCCGTGGTGTTTGCGGTCGGCGGAGCGCCGGGCGAAGTAATGGTCTGGGAAGAAGTCGCGCGCGCTTTCACGGACGAAAGCGGCATTCCCATGCGGATCCTGCGACAGCCCACGGATACCGCGCAGCGTCGCCAGGGATTGCTGGTGGCGCTCGGGTCGGCCCAGCGCGACCCGGACGTTTTTCTGATGGACATCGCCTGGCTTGGACTTTTTGCAGCCGGCGGGTGGCTGGCCCCTTTGGGCGATGTGGCTCTGGAACCGTTTTTCATCGAAACGGTGCGCCAGGCGGACATTGTCGATGGCCAACTGATCGCCCTGCCCTTCTCGCTGGATGTCGGCATTGTCTATTATCGGACCGATCTGCTGACCGAGCCGGTCCCCCGGACCTGGCAGGCGCTTGCCGCCGCGGCCGCCCGGGCGCAGACGCGCATTCAGCCGCACACCCCGGGTTTTTACGGATTCGTATGGCAGGGGGCGCAATATGAAGGCTTGGTGGTTAATTTTCTGGACTTTGCCGGCAGCCAAGGCGGCTTCTTGGTCGCGGGCGACCGCATTCTGGTCGATTCCCCGCACAATGTCGCCGCTTTGGCCATGATGGTGGATTTCATCCACACGCAGGCAATCTCACCGCCCAACACCTATACCGAAATGAAAGAAGAAGAGGTCCGGCGCCATTACCAGGGGGGAGATGCTCTGTTCGCGCGCAACTGGCCGTACGCCTACCCCCTGCATGCCGCCGAAGGTTCCCCGGTGCGTGGCAAAACAGGCGTCATGCCGCTGCCGGCCCCGGAGAACGGAAGCCCCGCCGCCACTCTGGGTGGCTGGCACGTCGGCGTATCCGCTTTTTCGGATGCCCGTGCAGAAGCCATACAGTTCGCCCTGTATCTGACCAGCAGGCCGGTTCAAAAGCTGCTGGCCTTGAAACTGGGTCTGCCTCCTGGTCGGCGTGAGCTGTATACGGATGAAGACATTCTTGAAAAATACCCTCATTATGAATTGTTGGCAGAGATCCTGCGCAGCGCCCGCTCCCGCCCGATCCTGCCCAACTACACCCTGATTTCCGAGATCATGCAGCGACGTCTCAGCGGTGCTCTGGCCCGCGATTATTCACCCGCGCAGGCCTTGGCCATGGCCCAGCAGGAAATCGACCGGATGATGGCAAGAACCCGCCGCGATCCGCCAGGCTCGCGGCCAAGATGACAACAGAACGGCCGGACGACATCGACAGGAGGGCCGCCAATGACGCGAGACCATCGACCCGCAAGCGACTTCCGGCAGGCCCGCCAACCAGCCCGTCGGCCGCCACTGACGCGCGATCAGGTGCGCGGTTTCTGGTTTCTATCGCCGCTGTTCGGCTTCATCGGTCTGTTCATTCTCATTCCGGTACTGGGAACGATTGCGGACAGCCTCTTCCGGGACATCGTCTATCTTCCGGTGCGCTTTGTCTTTCTGGAAAACTTCCGGGCCTTGTGGGCCGACCCCAGCTTCTGGAGCGCCGTTCGCTTCAGCGCGTTGTTCGTCCTGGTTTCTGTGCCCCTGGAAGTACTGCTTGGCCTGGGTATAGCCCTGGTCCTGAACGAGCCGTTCGCCCTGCGGGGTTGGGTGCGGGCCTGCATCCTGATTCCCTGGGCCATTCCGGCAGCCGTCGCGGGCCGCATTTTCCAACTGGTGTACAACTTTAGTTATGGGGCGGCCAATTATCTTCTGGACTTGCTATCCATTAGCCGGGAGCCCTTGAACTGGCTGGGGTCGGACCTGAGCGCGTTCATCGCGGTGGTGGTCGCCGACGCCTGGCAAACCACCCCTTTTGCCGCCATCATCCTGCTGGCCGGCCTGGCCGCCATTCCCGAGGACTTGTACGGCCAGGCAAAGGTCGATCAAGCCGGTATGGTCGCCCGCTTCCGGCACATCACCCTGCCCCTGCTCAAACCCGTGCTGATTGTCACCTTGCTGTTCCGAACGATCCAGGCCTTGCGCATCTTCGATATCATTTTCGTGCTGACCGGCGGAGGGCCGGGCGGCGCCACCGAATCGCTTTCCATGCTGGCCTACCGGCACTTTGCCGCCGGCGACTTCGGCTATGGCTCGGCCGCCAGCGTGGTTCTATTTTTAATGGCCGTGGTCGCAGCAATCGCCTACGTGCGTGTTGGCCGGTTTCAGGAGACATGATGAACGAGCGACAGGTGAAAAAACTTCTGGTTTACCTGGGCGCCGCCGCCACGCTGCTGTTCTGTTTGGGCCCATTCGTGTACATGCTGCTGACCGGCCTGGCCACCGAGCCGGATTTTTTGAGGCCCGCCAAGGCATTCATACCGACCTGGGACCATTATCATTCCGTGTTGTTTTCAGAGACAGTGCACTTCGTGCGCTATCTGATCAACTCGATCGCTATTTCCGGCATCAGTGCCGTGGTATCCGTTTTCATCGCAGCGCTGGGCGCCTATGCCCTGACGCGCCTGAACATACCCGGCGGACGGCCGATCCTGCTCATTGTACTGGGCATCTCCATGTTTCCGCCGGTCAGCCTGATCAGCTACCTGTACAAACTCATGAGCGCCCTGGGCTGGATGAACACCTATCCTGCCCTGATTCTGCCCTACATCGCCTGGACCTTGCCCCTGTCGCTGTGGATCATGGTCAGCTACCTGGAACAGGTGCCGCAAGAGCTGGACAAAGCCGGGCTCGTGGATGGCTGCTCACGTTTGAAAATCCTGGTACGCATTATCTTGCCCGTGGCCGCGCCAGGTCTGTTCGCCACCCTTCTGTTGGCTTTCATTTACGCCTTCAATGAGTTTCTTATCGCCCTGATGCTGACCACAGATCAGGCGGCACGCACCATACCCGTGGGCATCGCTCTGTTCGAAGGGCTTCACGGACAAGTGGCCTGGGGCGAAATCATGGCCGCGGCGACCGTTACCACGATTCCGGTGGTCCTTCTCACGCTGCTTTTTCAGCGGCGAATCATCCAGGGGCTTACGCGAGGAGCCGTCAAGGCATGAACATTTGCTTCGAACAGCTTTCAAAGCAGTACAAGACCGGCAGGGGCGTGGTCGATGCGTTGCGTGCGTTCGATCTGACCATCGGAGACGGGCAGTTGTTTATCATTCTGGGCCCCAGCGGCTGCGGCAAATCCACCTTGCTTAACCTGGCCGCCGGTCTTGAAGAACCATCTGCCGGCACGATCCGCTTCGGCGAACGGGTTGTCGCGTCGGCCGAAGAGCACATCTTTCTGGAGCCGGGTGAACGCAATGTGGCCATGGTTTTTCAAAGTTATGCGCTTTATCCGCACATGAAGGTCTTCGACAACATCGCTTTTCCGCTGCGCAATGCCCGCCGGAAGGCGCATGAGATCCGGCTGTCGGTCCAGCGCACCGCCGCCATGCTGGGCATCGATGATCTATTGGCGCGCAAACCGGCCGAGCTGTCCGGCGGGCAGCGCCAACGCGTCGCCATCGCCCGGGCCATGGTGCGGCAACCGTCCGTGCTTCTGCTGGACGAACCTCTCTCGAACCTCGACGCGCAGCTGCGCATGGCCACACGGGCCGAACTGAAACGACTGCAGATGGAGATGGCCGTGACGACTTTGTATGTGACCCACGACCAGACCGAGGCCATGACGCTGGGCGACCAGGTGGCCCTGCTCAAAAAAGGCCGGCTGGTCCAAGCAGGCACCCCTTACGCGCTTTACCATCATCCGGCCACCCCGTTTGCGGCCACCTTCATTGGCTCGCCGCCGATGAATCTGATCCCCGCCCGCCTGGCGACCAGCGCCACAGAATACTACGCCTGGGTAAACGATCGTAAGATAGCCCTTTCGGCCGAGCTGAAAGCCAAGGCGGCCAGCCTGCCCACCGGCCGGATTCTGCTTGGCATTCGGCCGGAGCACCTTCGCTTTACGGACCAGGGCCAGCTTGAAGGCGTGATCACCTACACGGAATCCCTGGGCCGCGAGATCGTCTATCGTGTGGCGTGCGCCGGGCATGAAGTCCTGGTCTTGGCAGACCACCCCGCGCGTGAGACAGGGCGGTCCGTCGCCCTGGCTTTCGACAGTGCGGCGGTTCACCTGTTTCCCGCTACCGAACCGGCCGATGACCCTCCAGACAAACCACCCCTTCACGGCCGACCACCGCGTCATGGGTGATGCCGGCCGGCAAGTAGAGCCTGTCCCCCGCACCGAGAACGATCTTCTCCCCGCGCTGCGGCAATCCGAACGTAATACTGCCCTGCAGTACGTAGATGATTTTATCATACGTGTGATCATGGGCCCCGTAGATATCTCCGGGGTCGTTCGACCAACGGTAACAGGCTACGCCCTCGGCACGCATGTTCTCTTCGATAGCCTGGGGCGCAGGCGGGTGGTCGTGCGACCATTTGCGAACGGAAAATGTGGACATTGGACGCTTGTTACCTCCCTGGCATGTTTGACGCGCCACTTATATTGGGATGACAATCTGCATTTACCACCGGGCGGACACAAGGGTCCGCCCCTACCTAAAACGATGCACCGAGCACCGCAGATTCCCCTGCATGATCACTTCAGTTCCGGGACAATGGTTTCGTCATTACGATAGTGCCTTGCGATAAGGGTTTCAAGCCGTGGCGCGCTTTCAGATTTCGCCGCGCTGACCTGCATTTTGAAAATCTTCGACCTTGACCTTGAATGGATTGTTCAATACATAACATGAAAATTACTAAATTCGTGACTGTTCCAATATAAGGCCGCATGCACGTAAAACGTGTCCACAGCCATCGCCGGCAAAGCCGGATTATGCAGGGAAAAGATCATGTTCTTTCAAACGGCTGGCATTGAAGTCACGCCCTGGATTCCACCGCTGGTGGCGTTCGTCATTTCTTTTTTCACTTCCATGGGTGGCGTTTCAGGCGCATTTCTGTTGTTGCCGTTCCAAATGTCGTTTTTGGGGTACACCAACCCCTCGGTCAGCGCCACCAACCAGTTATTTAACATCGTTGCCATCCCCAGCGGCGTGTATCGCTACTGGAAAGAAGGACGGATGGTATGGCCCCTGACGTGGACCGTTATTGCCGGCACATTGCCCGGAGTTTTCATCGGGGCTGTCGTCCGCATTGTCTATCTTCCGGACCCGCGTCATTTCAAACTTTTCGCGTCCAGCGTTTTGCTCTACATCGGCTTCAGAATGGTCCGCGATCTCTTGAATCGCAGGGCAGGCGGTACGAATCAAAATCACAGTGAGAAGCGGTTTCAGGAAATGGTGCGACGTCACCATTCAAAGATCCAGAACTCGGACGCCCCGGAAGATCTCTTGTCGGCCGTTAAAGTGACCCATTTTAATTTGCGGCGGTTGGGCTACACTTTTTATGATGACACCTTTGACGTCTCCTTCTGGGGCCTTTTTACGCTCAGCGTCATCGTCGGCATCATCGGCGGCATATATGGTATCGGCGGCGGTTCGATCATCGCGCCTTTTTTCGTGACCTTTTTCGGATTGCCGGTCTACACGGTGGCCGGGGCGGCCCTGATGGGAACCTTTGTCACGTCGGTGGCCGGAGTCGCCTTTTACAGCGCAATAGCGCCATTTTACCCGAACGTTGCGATCGCGCCCGACTGGGTGCTCGGAATCCTGTTCGGCGTGGGCGGCACAGCCGGCATGTACCTGGGCGCGCGTTGCCAGAAATTCATACCCGCCAGGGCGATCAAATGGATGCTTTCCGGCATCATCGTGTTCACGGCCCTGAGATATGCCGCAGCCTTTTTCGGCTATTGAGCCACGCCGCACCGTGCGGCAACCCCGCCGGTCGCAAGCCATATTCTCCAGCGGTCAGGATTGCCTGGGGTGGTGGCTTTGCTCCCGCGCCGGGCGACCGCCGGTCGCCTCTACAGGTGGAGCCCCTGCGTTGCACGGCAACGAGGTTCTTGTAAAGCCGAAGAAAGGTGCGGCCGCGCCCTTGCTACCTTTGTCGGGTTCGCCTTGTTATCCGGGATAATCCTTGCTAAGCAAGGGACATGTGTACCCTTGTCGTCCCCCATACCGATCCGTGCCGCCACCCTCACCGGGTGCAGGAATCGGCATGACGATACGCAAGCCGCATCCGGCCGCCAATACGTTGCAGGCATATGGACGCGATCCCATTTCCACGGCGTTGGGCCATTGCATCGTATGTGAAGCGCCTGCCACCACGTTTTTTGCACGGGTCGACGATCACGACTACTGGCGTTGCAGCGCTTGCCAGGCGACCTATCTGAATCCGACGCAACGCTTGTCACAATCTGAGTCCTATGCGCGCTACCGGCAGCATTGCAACGATCCCGAGGATGCGGGCTATCGGCACTTTCTCTCCAAGCTGGCCGATCCTTTATTAAAAAAGCTGCCGCCGCATGCCAGCGGTTTGGATTACGGGTGCGGTCCCGGCCCGGCGCTTGCCTGCATGCTGCGCGAGGCCGGACACCAAGTGCGTTTGTACGACTTGCATTTTCTCCCTGATCGGGAAGCACTCGACACTTCCTACGACTTCATCACCTGCACCGAAGCCATCGAGCACTTCCATCGGCCGGCTGAGGAATTCACCCGGTTCGACCGAATGCTGCACCCCGGCGGCTGGCTGGCTCTCATGACCTGCTTTCAGACCGACGACACGCGCTTTGCTTCCTGGCATTATCGCCGGGACCCGACCCATGTGGTTTTTTATCGTGAAACAACCTTGCGCACTATCGCCCGCCGGTTCGGGTGGACCTGCGACATCCCGGTCAAGGATGTCGCCTTGATGCAAAAGCCTCATCGGCCACACCCCAGCCGGTTGACCGGGCCAGGGAACGGTCCCGGAAGCCATCATCGCCTTCCTGGACGCCCACGATTATGAAGATGCCGCGCGTTTCACTCGGGGGTGACAGCGACACGCTGGCTTGCATCACCGGGGGCATTGCCGAGGCCTTCCATGGTCCGGTCGCCGCGCACATCCGAGACAGGGTCAGGAAAGCTTGCCGGCGGACCTTTGGTCGATCACCCGCCAATTCCGGCATCGCTACGGACCCCACAGCACCGCTTCAGTGATATGACCTGAAACAAGCCTGATTGAACTGGGCCCAGACATTGTTATCATTATCCAACTTACCCTAACCCATGACCAAAAGGAGACCTGGCTATGCGCCAAAGTCAAAAAACCGGCACGTTGGCCATCAGTGCCATCGTTGTGGCCATCGCGGCTTTTTTCTCGATCTTTTCCGGAAGTCCCATTCTGGGATTTCTCCTGGCGCTGCTTGCCGTTCCGCTGGGCATATTTGGCCTGCTCCGGGCGGCCTCCCCCCGCGTCAGCGGCGGTGTCATCAGCATACTGGCCATCGTTCTAGCGGGAGTCGGCGTCATCTTTTCCATCCTGGGAATGTTGGGGCTGATTCTTTTTTAATCGACGATTTAACGACAACTGAACCTCAAATCCGCACCAACTCCGCCCGAGCCACCTGTTGGACCACCGTTTTGCGCCAGTTGCCCGGCGCGCAGGCCTCGGCCAGGGCCACGGCCAGGTGCTGGGGATGTATACCCCGCTGGCGCCCCAGGCCGTTCAGGCAAGCCGGGCAGTTGGTCAACAACAGATCCCGCGGCTGTGCGGCCAGGGCAAGCGCCAATTCCGACCGTTTGCGGTCCAGCATGGCAGCGGCAATATCCGGGCGGCTCAGGGCCAGGGTGCCGGCCTCGGAGCAACACTGCGGCACCGTGGCGACGCCTGCCGGCGCTATTTTGCGCAACAATGCTTCTCCCCGGCCGTCGAGAGAGTCATGGCAAGGCTGATGATAAAGGCACGCACCCGCCAGTTGGACATCCAACCCACGCGCCAACACGAAGTCAGACACATCGGACAGCGGCGCAGCAAAGATAGCGGCGGCATTGGTGCGCACCAACCCCTCGCGACAAGTACCGCAACTGACCACACACCCGTCAAATTCAATATGGCCGAGCATGGAACGAATCTGGTTAAAAATAATGGTATTGCGCAGCTCCTGGCGGCCGTTGAGGTCTATCTTGGCATTGGCGCGGGCCGGAAAACCGCAGCAAAGATACTTGGGCGGCAAGACCACGCGCACCCCGGTGTGCAGCAGCAGAAAAATCACTGCCAGGGCGACGTCGGCATGCAGCCTTTCCGAGCCGCACCCCGGGAAATAAAAAACGGTGGCGGTGGGCACTTCCTGGGGAGATAGCAACAAGGCGTGATCAAAATCATGCCGGCGTGGCAGCATCGCTTCCAGCGGCCGACCGGCAATGGGCGGCGCCGGTGCGTAGAGCGGCGCCAAAATAGCGCTGCGGCGCCACTGGCGTCCGATGACGCGCGCGCCGGCGCGCTGCAGGGCACCGCCCCCTTGGAGCAGCAGTCGGCGCACCACCGAATTGGTCCATTGCGAGCGTGAGGAGAGATAGCCCAGCACCATGCGCGTTGGCCAGGCCGTCCGCCCGGCCCCATGGACATTGAGCACTTCACGTTCCAGGATCGAGACCTCGGCGGTATCGATATCCACCGGACAGGGCGCCTGACACTTGTGGCATAAGGTGCAATGATCGGCGATCTCCCCAAGCCAGCGCAGCGGCCGGAGCCCGATCACATGCGAACGCTGCGCATCGTAGAGCAGGGCTTCGATGATACCGGTCAAGGCCAGGTTCTTGTTGCGTGGATGGTAAAACAGGTTGCCGGACGGATAGAAGACGCAACAAGTGGTTTTACACCGGCCGCAGCGGACACATTTGGATATCTTTTCAGCCAATTGCTCCAGATGACCGTACCGCAGGATGCGGGCTTCCAGCTCGATCAAATTGAATGAGGGTGTATAAACCCTCTCGGCCACGCGCCGGTCGGTCAACTTGCCCGGGTTGATCAAATCGTGCGGGTCGACAGATTGCAGATAGCTTTTAAAAGCCGCCAGAATGTCGGCATCCAGATGCTTGATCTTCGTGAACCCGATGCCGTGCTCGCCACTGACCACACCCTCCAGCTCGACGGTCTTCTCCATGATGAGGTCGGCCACTTCGGCGGCACGCAGCATCATTTCACGGTCATTCGAAAAAACCGGAATATTGACATGCACATTGCCATCGCCGGCATGCATGTGGGTCGCGACCACGATGCGGCGGGCACGGATTTCGGCGATATCGCGCTGAATTTCCGCCGTCACCTTGCTGTAGCCGCGCAGCAGCTCCAGCATGGATTCCTCAATGGCGTGCAGATGGGTTTCGGCCCTCAAATGCGTACGTCCGGCCAACTGGATATGTTCCAGCGTTTGCGTAAGCAGTTGGCGGGCCCTGGGCAGCTTGGCCGTCAGCCATTCGGGGTCTTCGATGGGCACGGCCTTTTCCAGATAGGTGAGCAGCTGCCAGATCACCTCCTCCTGGTTGCCGCGCTCCTCCTCCACGTTCAGATGGTCGACGAACGCGGCGAATTCGGCCAGGGCCTTCAAGGGCAGGACAATATCCTCGTTGAGCTTGAAGGCATTGGTGCGGGCGGCAATGGCGCCCAACCGTTTGCGGTCGCGCCAAAAACGCTCGGCTTCCTGCGTGTTTTGGGCCACGGCCATGAAAGTGTTGGGATAGTCCGCCAGCAACGCCGTCAGCCGGGCCAGACCGCTGTCCACCTGGGCAGCCGCGTGGCCCACGATATCGATCAGCAGCACGGCTTTGGGACGCTGGCTGCGCGGGGCTTTAGCCTTGTATTGAATGGCCCGGACATACTCTTCATCGAAATGTTCCAAGGCCGACAACGCCTCGCGCCCACGCTGGGCAAAGGCCTGCGAGATCCGGTCGATGACCTGGGCGGCCTCCTCCATGTCTTCACCGAAAAATTCCAGGCAGACCGTCCGCTGATGCGGGTAGGCGTGATGCAGCATGAAAACCGCCGCGGTGATAATGCCGTCGGTGCCTTCCTTCTGGACCCCCGGCAACCCTTCGAGGGTCTTGTTGGTGATGTCCTTGCCCAGGCCGGGTTTGCGCAGCTGTAATCCGTGGATCTGAATGTGCTTAAGCAGTTCTCCGGTGGCCGCATCGGATACGCCAAAGACGATGGTCTCCTGGGGATCGATGCGTTGCCCCGTGGGGTGCAGCCGTGTCACCGCAAGCAGGCGTCCGTCGGCCACGGCAATCCGAAAGCCGAGCAGGTTATCTATGGCCGTGCCCCAGAGCACGGCCCGCTTGCCGCCGGCGTTTTCGGCAATATTGCCGCCGATGGTGCAGGCCCAGGCCGAAGTCGGGTCGGTGGCGAACACAAGGCCGGCCGCCGCAGCCGCTTGCATGGCAGCTTCGGTGATCACCCCGGCTTCCAGTTCAATGGTAGACAGGTTCAGCGGCGTGCCATCGGCGTGCTTAAACACGGCTTTCTGGATCGCGCCGATGCGGTTGAGCTTTTCGGTATTGATCATGACGCAGCCGGGCGCAACCGGAACTGCTCCGCCGGTCAGGCCGGTGCCACCGCCCCGGGGAATGGCCTTAAGACCCAGCGCTGCAATGGCCTGCAGCAACAGCGGCACCTGGACCTCTTGATCCGGGCAGACCACCGCAACGGGCAGGTGCAGACGCCAGTCTGTGGCATCGGTGGCATGCGCGGCAAGGGTGAACGGATCGAAAAAAACGTTCTGCTCGCCCGAAATGGCGCCCAAGTGTTCGCGGATGCGACTTCTCGCCGCAACGACCCCCGCCAGTTCAGTACCCAATGCATCCAATGCCTGTCCGCATTTGCCCAGCACGAGGGCCAGGTCCGGCTCTTGGCAGCTTCGTGCGGCAATCAGGTCCAGGTCTTTGCGGGCGGCAGTCATAAAACGGTTGCGGCGGTCGCGGTGGTCGACCAGTTCCTGATAGAGAAAAGGGTTGCGGCGGTGAATGAAAAGATCGCCGATAAAACGCATCAACAAACGCCAGGAACGTCCGGTGCGCCGCGTGAACACCAACTGTTCAAGAGGCGCAAGCACCTCGTCCCCTAATAGCAGCCCCAAAATACGCCGGTCGTCGGCCGACGTGTAATTGTAAGGAATCTCCCGTGCGGTGGTCCTGCTCATCCGTGCCTGCTGTCCATGTCGATTTCAAATCGAACATCGTTTAGAATATCATGCTCCCGCAAATCGAACCGGGTGCAAAAGGGCATCTATATAATCCGTCTGGCCGGTATGGTCAATGACAGGGCGCTGCGCTGTCAGGTAACCGCATTTGCGTATGGGCTGCATTTCAGAAAAATGGAACATCGTTCTTCCTTATGGGCGAACCTTGTGTTCGCCCGGTGCGGGAGATGTCGGTTGATCCCTGGGACGCATGGACACCTTGATGGTCACGATGCCCGCTGTAGGGGCAGACCGGCGGTCGCCCGCGCGGACCACTGAATTTGGGTCATCGCACAAAATGGCGCGGTCTTATTCTCCCGCACACATGATTGCCGGAAATGCTGGCTTTGCTCCCGCACCGGGCGACCGCCGGTCGCCCCTACAGGTGAAACGGGATTAAGTGCCGAATGACAGGCGTCCTTTTTGTCTGACCACATGAATGTCAGTAGGACGAAGTGACACGACTACTTTTGTTCCTTTGGACAGCGAGAGCGCCTCAAAGGAATTGTTAGTGATATAAGTGTTCAGTTGAAGACCGCAATTTAGCTGAACCTTTCGAAAAGACCCCATATGCGTGACTTTTTCGACGGTTCCTTCAAAGGCGTTTATCGCGTTCCTGGGGTTTGCGGATGCAGTGGTCAAAAGGGTCACATTCTCCGGCCGGATGCACAGCGAAACCTTTTCCCCTACCACCGCATCGCCGATTGCCTCTATTTCCCGACCTGACACCGAAGCGACAAAAGTCTCGTTGTCCCTCCGGATGACCTCTCCTCCCAGGATCGTCTCAAATCCAACAAGGGATGCAACGAATTCATTGGCAGGTCGGTGCAACACCTCGCTGGTCAAATCAATTTGAAGGATCTTTCCGGCATTCATCACGCCTAGTCGCGATGCAAGCCGAAGCGCCTCCATGCGGTCATGGGTGACGAAAATGGTGGTGATCCGGGTTTCATGAAGGACCTTTTCCAGATCTTCGATGAGCGTTTCCCGGATCATGGGATCGAGTGCAGAGAAAGGTTCATCCAGAAGAAGGATCTCGGGGTTCGTGGCAAAGGCGCGCGCAATGCTGGTGCGGCGGGCCTCCCCGCCAGAAAGGGTCCGCGCAGACCGATTTTTCAAGTGAGTAATTCTGAACCTGTCCAATGTGTTCGCCACGATTGCATCGATCTCATTGCGTTTCATGCCGCGTATCTTCAAACCGCTGGCGACATTGTGGTACACCGTCGTATCGAAAAGGAGCGGCTCCTGCAGTATCATGGCGAGCCTTCTTCGATACTGAAGCACCGGGACATCCGCGCCGATCTTCTGCCCTCTGAAAAGGATCTCTCCCCTGGAAGGGGTTTGCAACGCGGCCAGGGTTTGCAGCAGCGTGCTTTTTCCGGCGCCGTTCGGACCGATGAGGACAAGGATTTCCCCCTCCGAGATCACAAGAGATGGAACATCCAGGATCAAAGAACCTCCCTTGATGACCTGAAGGTTTCTGGCTTCGAACACAGGTGGTCTGACCGGGTTCATCGCGGCCTCTCGCGTTGCTGCACCTGAGTGAGCACCAGGTTGATCAGATACGCCAGCAACAGCAGGATAATAGAGAGGGCGATGGCCACATCGAAATTCCCGCGCCCCGTTTCCATGACCGTAGCCGTGGTGAGGACCCGGGAATAGCCCTTGATATTGCCACCTACCATGATGGATGCGCCGACCTCGGAGATCACGCCTCCGAACCCAGCCATGATCGCCGCCAGCAGAGACAGTTTGGCCTCTTTAATCAGGATCCATACCATCTGGCGGCGGGTGGCACCGAGCGCTAGAATTTGAAGACGTAGTTTTGCGGGAAGCTGCTGGACTGCAGCCAGGCTGATGCCTGTCACAATTGGCGTGGCGATCACTGCCTGGGCGACGATCATGGCCAAGGGTGTGTAGAGGATCCCCAGAAACCCAAGCGGTCCGTTTCGCCACAGAGAAATCGTGACAAAAAGACCTACCACAACAGGAGGAAGGGCCATGCCGGTGTTGATCAGGCTCACCACAATGCTCCTGCCCGGGAATCGGGTAAGGGCAACGCTTGCCCCCACCGATATTCCTATGACCAGGCTGATCAATGTGGCGGTTCCCGATACTTTGATGGACAGCAGAGTGATACCAAGAACTTCCGGATCAAAGCTGACCAGCAGCCAGAAGGCTTTTATTATCCCTTCAATGATAAGGTCCATCTATTTTGTGTCCTTAACTTCCGATATTAAACAAGGTGGTCGACTTATTTCCCCAAATTCTCCACAGTCTTGCCCGCGTCTGGAAAAAACAGCGGTGAGCCAAATTTGTCCACGCCGAAGGTTTTGATCACATCCTGGGCTTTCGCGGAAACCATGAAGTCCGCAAATGCCTTTGCCGCTTCGATATTCACCTTGGGCCACTTCTGAGGATTGACTTCCATGACGTGATAGATATTGAGCAGAACGGCATCTCCCTCGACGAGGATGTCAAGCTTCAAGGTTTTGGCCAGGGCCAAATAGGTCCCGCGGTCGGTAAGGGTGTAGCCCTTTTTCTCCCCGGCCACATTCAAAGTCTGACCCATTCCAAGCCCGGTCTCCTGGTACCACTTCTGTCCCTCGGACTGTACGCCAGCAGCTTTCCATACGGCTTTTTCCTTGGCGTGGGTGCCGGAGTTGTCACCTCTTGAAAGAAACAGGGCCCGGGCGGCGGCGATCTTTTTAAGTGCCTCAGTCGCCGATTTGAGACCCTTGATCCTGGCGGGATCTTCGGCCGGTCCGGCAATGACGAAGTCATTGTGCATCACGAGCCTCCGTTCGACCCCAAAACCTTCTTCCATGAACTTTTTCTCCGCGGCAGGGGAATGGACCAGCAGTACGTCGGCCTCACCCTTTTGCCCCATGGCCATAGCCTGGCCCGACCCCACAGCGATGGTTTTGACGAAGTAACCGGTATCTTTTTCAAATATCGGGATCAGGATATCGAGCAGTCCTGAGTCCTGGGTACTAGTGGTGGTCGCCAGTATCACGGATTTATTCTGGGCTTGGGCTTGTGAACTGCCGCCGGCCACCAGGGCAATAACTCCAATGAACAACAACGATGTAATCCAAAACCTTTTCATTTGCTTCCTCCTCGAGTGAAAAAGATTAACTTTTTGTGCCCTGAGCATTCCGCCACTCCTTGGAGACTGGAAAATCCGACGAATCCCACCAGAATGCCTTTGGAGGATCGTGCTCTTGAAGAGCGGGAGCTACTTCCCTGGCTTCCAAGGTGCGGAATATTTGTATAGATAGGAAGATATGTCAAATAATTTTGAATTGTTATATTTGGTACTGACCAAAAATGACTAAAGGCTACAAAAGATTACCCATGACGGACCAACTGGAATCTACCCTAAGGCTGACGACGCGCCAAAGTTGTTGTCATTGGTCATTATGAGATAGAACAAGATAACCCAGTGGAGGTTGTGTCCACGACGAATGGCTCATGGACCAGTGTTGTTGGTCGGCCTGAAAGAAAAGATAATCTGGCAGAACAAACAACCCACCCATTTTCTTCCATGTCTCTGAGATGGCGAGAGATCATACCGGGCGGCGCCTGGCCTCATTATTCTGTTTATGTCATTGCTTTGTACTCATTGGTTGCACTTGGGGTATGAGAGTTGCTGTGAGGAACCTTAGGAATATCTTTCAATCACTTCTTGCTACCTGCTTACTATTTTATCTCTGACAGATAGTCTGGGGTAAACCGCATAACACCATACCGGTAGGTGGCGCGCGGCTGAAAATACCTTATATCCCTCATAGACCGATTGGGTGCCTGGAATTCAAGATAAACGACCAGCGTCTATATTGGATCGAACGCCCCGATGGTGCGTCGCATGCAACAAACGGCCGCCTCTTTGCAGCCCGGCTTAACAACAGGATCTTAAAATGACGACTTCCAAGGGCTTCACCCGTCGTGACTTTATCAAGACCGCAGGCACTGGACTATTTCTGGCAGGCGTGCATCTTGGACTGCCTTTGCCGGCATGGGCCGTGTCAGCCGGTTCCGGCGTCCGCAAAGCCACAGCCAGCAACCGCTACGACCTGACGGTCGGCTACTCGCCCATCCGGATCGATGGGCGCACGGGGACTGCGACCGCCGTCAACGGCACGGTGCCGGGTCCGTTGCTGCACCTGCGCGAGGGCGATGAAGTGACCCTCCGGGTGGCCAACCAACTGATGGATTCAGAGCACTCCTCGATTCATTGGCACGGCATCCTGGTGCCCTATCAAATGGACGGCGTGCCGGGATTGAGTTTCAGCGGTATCCGACCGGGGGACACCTATCAATACAGCTTTCAAGTCCAGCAGGCCGGCACCTACTGGTATCACAGCCACTCGCGTTTCCAGGAGCAGACCGGCACCTACGGACCGCTGATCATCGATCCCAAAGATGGCGAGCCATTTGATTACGACCGTGACTATCCGGTCGTTCTTTCCGATTGGTCGTTCGAAGATCCGGAAGCCATTTACCGCCACATCAACCTGGTGAGCGATTACTATAACTTTCAGCAGCGGACCCTTCCGGAATTGTTCAAGGACATTCAAGAGCGCGGCTTGCGCAATGCAGTGACCGAACGCATGGCCTGGGCCAACATGCGGATGAGCCCGGTCGATCTGGCCGACGTGACCGCTTACACCTACACCTACCTGATCAACGGCCATTCGCCGGACATGAATTGGACAGCGCTCTTTGCGCCGCATGAAACCATTCGCCTGCGCTTCATCAATGCATCCACCATGACCACCTTCGATGTGCGCATTCCCGGGTTGGACATGGAAGTGGTCATGGCCGACGGCATGGCGGTGCGCCCGGTGCGTGTCCACGAGTTCCGCATCGGGGTGGCCGAAACCTACGATGTGCTCGTCAGGCCGTCAAAGGATCTGGCCTTCACCATCTTCGCCGAATCCATCGATCGCAGCGGTTATACCCGAGCCACGCTGTCTCCCGAGCCGGGCAGACAGGCACCGGTGCCGAAGCTGCGACCGCGTCCGGTGCGCGGTATGGAAGACATGGGCATGGATCATGGCGCGCATGGCATGGACCATGGCGCGTCTGAAGGAAACGGGCAAAATGGTACCCATGGCATGGCGCATGGCGACGCTCATGATAGGGGGCAAGACGATACCCATGCCATGCAATCGGACGATTCGCATGACATGGGTGGGCAAAACGGGTCCGACCATAGCATGGCGCATGGCAGCGGATCGCAAGAGATGGCGCATTCAGCGGACCTCCCGGGCCGGGCTAAAAGCCTGGACCCGCGTATCCCCGGAAATGGGCCCACGCCTTTCAGCCCCCCGGACCGGTCCAATGTGGCCATGGTGACCAACACGCCCAAATACCGCCTGGACGAACCGGGCATTGGCCTGGGTGCCGACGGTTGGCGCGTCCTGACGTATGACGATCTGGTCTCTGCAGAACCGCAGCCCTACGCCGATACCGTGGATCGGGAGATGACCATCAACATCACCGCCAATATGGAGCGCTTCATGTTCTCCTTCGATGGCAAAAAATTCAGCGAACACCAGGGCCCTTACATGTTCCGCTACCAGGAGCGATTGCGCCTCTACCTGGTCAACCACACCATGATGGAGCATCCCATTCATTTGCATGGCATGTGGATGCAGCTTGAAAACGGCGCCGACAAACTGCCGTTCAAACATACCGTATTGACCAAACCCGGAGAAGTCATGTCGCTTTTGATCACCCCGATCGAAAAGGGCGACTGGGGCTTTCACTGCCACCTGCTCTACCACATGGAAGCAGGCATGTTCCAGTTCATGAGGGTCACATGAAAGGAGCTCCGATGAAACGCGTGCTGATGGTCCTGGTTATCGTCATACTGCTGATACCGGCCTGCGCAATCGCCGATGAGACCTCAGCCCCGCAATCAGGCGAACACCATTCCGCCGATCATCATGCAATGCCGGCCGAACCCGCGCGACCGGCCCAGACGACGCACGACGCCGAAGACGAACCCTTCACACTCAAAGATTTCGGGGTGCCGCCGCTCCATGACAACGAAGTCTTCGCGATGTTCAAGGCAGACCGCTTTGAATACCAGACCAACGAAGGCGAAGATCTGCTGCTCTGGGATGTTCAGGCTTGGATCGGCACCGACTACCACCGGTTGTACCTGGAAAGCGAGGGGGAGTGGCTGATCGACGAAGAGGACCTCGAGCAAGCCGATATCGAGCTGCTGTATGGATTCAATATCAGTGTTTATTGGGATCTGCGCATCGGACTGCGCCACGATTTCGAGCCTGGTCCGAGCCGGACCTTCGCAGCCTTCGGGGTGCTGGGCCTTGCACCTTACTGGTTCGAAATCGATGCCACCGCGTATATCAGTGACGATGGGGACATATCCGCCGAACTGGAAGCGGAATACGACCTGCTTTTGACCCAAAGACTCGTCCTGCAGCCTCGCCTCGAAACGACCATCGCCCTTCAGGAAGTCTCGGAAAACGGCGTCGGCCAAGGTATCAACGACATCGAACTGGGACTTCGGCTGCGATACGAGATCCGCAGAAAAATTGCACCCTATATCGGCATCCAGTGGCATCGCAAAATAGGTGAGACAGCCGACTTGGCACGGGAAGACGGGGAAGAAATCAATGTTACATCGTTTGTCACCGGCATTACTTTCTGGTTTTGATTGGAAATAGACAGACCCTGTGCCCCACATGGCGGTTCAGCGTACTGTGCGATCGGTAGGGGCGACCTCGTGTTCGCCCGCGTTCAACGCACGATATCCAGTGCGAACACGGATGACGTCGCACGGCATCGGGCGAACACAAGGTTCGCCCCTTCAAGTGAAACGACTATCGCCGTACACGCGTAAACGCGTTCACGGACAAATGCGCCAACGGCCCAACGGGCCAACGGGCAAACGTCAATATATACCACCGGCAAAGCCGGCTAAGGAGGACACCATGGCCGTACAAGAACAAGTCTTTGGCTTCTACATCCCTACCGTTACATTGATGGGCATAGGCTCATACAAGGAAATCGGCAACCAGGTCAATACCCTCGGTGGCAAGAAACCCTTTATATGCACCGACAAAGGCATTACCGACGCCGGCATCACCGCGCAGATCGCCGAGGTCATCAAAGCCACCTGCGGCGTGGACCCGGTCATCTATGACGGCACACATGCCAACCCCACCGACAAAAATGTGCATGAAGGGTTCGAAGCATATAAGTCCAACGGGTGCGACCTGATCATCTCTCTCGGCGGCGGCAGCGCCCACGACTGTGGCAAGGGCATCGGCATCATCGCCACCAATGGTGGCCACATCCGCGACTACGAGGGCGTCGACAAGTCTGCCAAGGCCATGCCACCCTTCATCGCGGTGAACACGACCGCTGGCACCGCCAGCGAAATGACCCGTTTCTGTATCATCACAGACACCAGCCGCAAAGTCAAAATGGCCATCGTGGACTGGCGCGTCACGCCCAATGTGGCCATTGACGATCCGCTTCTCATGAAAGGCATGCCGCCGTCCCTGACCGCGGCCACCGGCATGGACGCCCTCACCCACGCCATCGAAGCCTATGTATCCACCATCGCCACCCCCATTACCGACGCCTGCGCCCTCAAGGCCATCCAACTCATCGCAGGGTATCTCAGGGCGGCCGTGGCCAACGGCGGCGACATGGAAGCCCGGGACAAGATGTGCTACGCCCAATACCTGGCCGGCATGGCGTTCAACAATGCCAGCCTCGGCCACGTGCACGCCATGGCGCACCAACTCGGCGGCTACTACGACCTGCCCCACGGCATTTGCAACGCCATCCTCCTGCCCCACGTGTGTCGCTTCAACCTTATCGCCAAAATGGAGCGCTTCGCCGACATCGCCGTCGCCATGGGAGAAAACATCGAAGGCCTCTCTGAGCGCGCAGCTGCGGACGTTGCCATCGACGCCATAAAAATTCTCTCCACCGATGTAGGCATTCCATCAGGCCTTACGCAACTCGGTGTCAAAGAAGACGATCTCAAGATCATGGCTGAAAACGCCCAGAAGGATGCCTGCGGCCTTACCAACCCACGCTGCCCGACCATGGAGGACGTGATCGATATTTACAGAAACGCGCTGTAACGATGGACGACTTATAAACCTGTTGAGCGGCGCGCCGTCCTGCGGCTCGCCGCTTTTTTGCTGCACCTCTTGCGTGCCAGTTGTAGGGTGGGCATTGCCCACCAGCATAGGCGCAAACTATGCACCGTAAACAACATCTTCGGTTTCTGACGGACGTTGCCCGCCATCGTGTCATTTAAAGTCAGATCATGTATGCCATTTGGGGAAATCAAATGGTGGGCGGTGCCCACCCTACCTGGTTTTTTTTTTGCTGCTCCACCTGCGTGCAAGTTGTAGGGTGGGCATTGCCCACCGCCACAGGCTATTTACCATTTGACCCATAGCCCCTTCAGCGATTACAAACCGGCCTACCCAGTTTTCAAAAGACCGCCGGGAGCCAACGCAGATGGATCGTTACACCTCTTTTGAAATGCTCACACAATACGAACAGCACGGCACCGACTACCGCGTCCGCTGGCGCCTGGGAAGCTCAGGCATTGCCATTTTGAGCATTCACGGCGGCGATATCGAACCCGGAACGACGCGCCTGGCGGACGCCATTGCCGCACATGAACATTCATTTTACGCCTTCGAAGGGATCAAAAGTGCCGGAAACCGGGCTCTGCACATCACCAGCACCCGTTTTGACGAACCCATCGCCCTGCAGATCGTCCGCCAGTCGGACATCATCATCACCATTCATGGCTACGCGGAAATGACGCCGCTAGTTCATCTGGGAGGACTGGACGAAGAAATCAAGCACATGATCATGCTGGTGCTCCGCCAATCAGGTTTCAGCGTAATCTGCGAAGGGCTCCCCTTTGCCGCTATCGACCAGAAAAACATCTGCAACCTGTGCGGCCGCGGCATGGGGGTCCAGATTGAAATCAGCCGCGGTTTGCGCGCCATGATGTACCGCGATCTTACGCCAGAGGGCAGACACCATCGCACTGAAGTTTTCACCCGGTTCACTGCGGCAATCCGCCAAGCCATCGCGCCGTTCGCCGTAATTTATTCCGAAAACCGGCCGCTGGAAAATACAGACTGAAATTGTAATAGCGCCGTGCGCAAGGTCCCTGACGTGTTTACTTGGCGGCCGACAAATTGGCCTTGCAAAGCCTGGAAAACCTGTCGTTCAGGTAAACCTCGATCTGGTAGTCTTTGAGGCAGCCCTTTTTCCGATTCAAATCGGCCAGTATGCTGCTTTTTGCGCTGATGATATAAGATGCTTTCTGCAGACTCACAGCAACATGCTGCCGCAGATGGTCACTTCTGGAATTTTGGAGCATACTGGTTTTGTCGAGACAGCAGCTGATCTTATGATCCAGATAAGCATTATACGCTTCATGGCAGTCACTATCCTGGGCGGATGCCAACATCGGGGTCAGGAGCATTAAGGCTGAGACGATGATGATAGTTTTTTTCATGGCGACACCTCCTGGTTTTGAGCATGTGCCTTGCTCAACCCGCTAACGTCTGCGGATTGCCCCTTTCAACCCCTTCAGCATGAACATTCACTCAATCGATTGTGTGGTGAGCAAGGTCATGGTGGGTTTGACCGCACTATCTCGGCTTAAGCATTGTTTTTCACCAAATGGGGGAAATATCTGTGAAGTGGATCACAAAATTGAAGAAAAAATCCGATTATCCACTTATCCACTTTAAATTTTTTTGGTTTTCCAGTTCGCGCCAGGACAATTGGCGTTTCGGGATTGGTACGGAGGAGGTGATCCGGGGTTTTCCTACGTCACCCCGCACCCATATCTCACTAAGCCGAAGTGGATAACCTTAAAATTATTTAACAATGGAGTCATCCCCGTATGTCATTCGGAGCTCTTGGGGTGTATGCTTCTAAAAAAACCTGCGTTTCGAACCTTGCACCGGTCTGGGTGGCGCAATGCTTAAAGACATCCACATCTTTTCTTCGCTTGACCAACGCACGCTCGCTGAGTTGCAAAAATCCGCGATTCGCAAAAGCTTTCCCAAAAACACGGTTTTGTTCAGCAGGGGCGATGACAGCGACGCAATATACGTGATCGTCGAGGGAAAAGTCAGGGCCGTGTTGTATAACGAAGATGGCAAGGAAATGATGTTGACCATTTTTGGACCAGGCGATTACTTCGGTGAGATCGGCGTGCTCGACGGCCAGCCACGCACAGCCAGCCTGGTGACCAAAACAGCATGTAAAGTTTTGATTTTAAATAAAAGTGTCTTGGACCAGCTCATTTTTAAGAATAGTGACATCCACGCCAGATTACTCGCGCAAATTTTGATCAAGATCCGAGAAGCCACCCTTCGGATCGAAACCCTTACCTTCATGAATGTTCATGGCCGAATCGTCAATTTACTGCTTCAGCTGGCGGATAAAAACGAGAGAGGTATCTTGTCACTTGAAAAGCTGACCCATCAGGAAATCGCCAATATGGTGGGTGCATCGCGTGAAATGGTCAGCAGGATCATGAAAGAGTTGCGTTCATGCGGCTATATTGAAATCGGCAAACAGCGCATCGAAATCCGCAAAAAATTCCCCATAACGTTCTGAGCAGCAGGGCCGAGGGCAAACGTTTTCTTGACATGACAATGAGTTCTATATGATAGAGAAAATACTAATTCATCACCCCAAGTCCCCATTGAGACCTACCCAAATTACCGAAGATGCACCGTAAGGAGATGATCGACCCACGGGTCGCATCACGCCACGATTTGCAGTTCCGGTCAGATAATCGAATCAATCCTGCCCGGCATGCAAAATTCGCTTGGAAGGTTCGGGAACCATGACAAGCGCCGCGAAAACAACCTTGTTTTGTCTGGTCGCTGGGATGATTGGCACCTTCGCCGGCGCGCTTCCCATTGCCCTGACCTTCGAAGAGGATCTCGGGTTGCATCTGCTGTTCCGACTGCGTGGGCCGGCAAGCCCTCCGGGAGACGTTGTGATCGTCAGCATCGCGCAAGATAGCGCTTACCATCTTAATCTGCCGGTTTCCGTTGACCAATGGCCACGCAAAATGCATGCTCGGCTGATCGAACGTCTCAACGCCGCCGGAGCGGCCTTCATTGCCATCGACATCGTTTTCAATGAACACCAAACGCCTGAAAACGACCTTGCCTTTGCGCGGGCCATCGCCACAGCCAACAACGTCATCCTGGCCCAGGCACTTGCGCATGAACGCATTACGCTGACAGATTCGCAAGGCAGGCAAACGGGCCGACTCAATATCGAGAAGGTGGTTTCAGCCATACCGAGCCTTTGTGAAGCGGCACTGGCCGAAGCGCCTTTCCCGCTACCCAAAATCCCGATTTCGCTTCGGCAGTATTGGACTTTTAAACCCGGCGCAGGAGATATCATGACCCTGCCGGTCGTGGCGTTTCACGTATATGCCCAGCCCGCCTATCGCCTGTTTACACGACTGCTGCTTGTTGAGCGACCGCATCTCGCCACACTGTTCGTGAAGGACTTTGAAGAACAGGCCTTTGATCAAATGATTCAAAACGCAAGTGTGTTGCGCAGTCTATTTCAAAAAGACCCCCGATTGGCCGACCGCCTGCACAAAGCTTTGGATGATCCGTCCGGAAGATTTTCTGAATCGGCGCACTTACATCATCAGATCAAATCCTTTATCGACCTGTACAGCGGCGACAACAGCCGCTATCTGAATTTCTACGGCCCGCCGGACACGTTGCCGACGATCCCCTACCACGAAATGATCGATCCCCCGCACACGCCGGCATCTGAAAAAAATACCCCCGACCTGGAAGGAAAGGTCGTTTTCGTCGGTTTGAAAGAAAGCACCTGGGGGCAACCCAAGGATGGTTTTCACACCGTGTTCTCAACCCCTGACGGTACCGATATCAGCGGTGTGGAAATAGCCGCCACAGCGTTTGCAAATTTACTGGAACACAACCCCGTTCAGCCCCTATCGCCGGCTGCCCACATGGGGGTGGTGATGGCATGGGGGACGTTCATCGCATTGATCTGCGTGCGCTTGTCCTTTTATCTGTCCACCCCCGTACTGATGGTGCTTTGCGGTGTTTACACCTGGGGCGCGCTGCGCCTTTTCGCATCAGAAGGACTGTGGCTCCCATTGGCCGTGCCATTGGGGGTGCAAGTGCCTGTGACATACTTCGGGATGCTGATCGGCAAATATCATCGTCTGAACCGGGAGCGCCAAAACATCCGCAGTGCCTTCGGCCATTACCTGCCCGATGCAGTGGTCGACCAATTGGCGCAAAACATCAGCCACCTGCATGACGACCGGGTACTCTACAGCATTTGTCTTTTTACGGATGCCGAAAAATATACCAGCCTCTCCGAAACAATGGACCCGCTTGCGCTGACCCATTTCATGAACGACTACTACGAAAGTGTCTTCAAACCCATCAAGGACAATGGCGGCATCGTTTTGCAGGTTGTCGGAGATTCGGTGCTTGCCATCTGGACCTCGCCGCTTCCGGACAGCCGGTTGCGCATGAAGGCCTGCCAGGCGGCCCTTGGCATTGCCGAGGCCATGCAAGGGCCTCACGAGGCACCCTGCACACCGAAATGCCAACTGCCCACGCGCATTGGCCTGCATGCGGGATACATCGTGCTGGGCAATATCGGCGCAATGGATCATTTCGAATACCGACCGGTCGGAGATATCGTCAACACGGCCTCGCGATTGGAAGGCCTGAACAAATACCTGGGGACCCGCATTCTCGTATCCGCTGAAATCCTGGAACATGCAAACGGTTTTCTGGCGCGTGATGTGGGCCGCTTCGTTTTTACCGGAAAATCAAAAGCGATATCGGTCTACGAACTGGTGGCGCCCGCTGGGGTGTGCGCGGCGAAACAAGTGCTGGCCTGTGACTGCTTTGCCGAAGGTTTGCGCGCTTTCCGGATGCGCTCCTGGAACGAGGCCCGCCGGCAGTTTGCAGAGGTGATCAACCTGCTGGGCGCCGATGGCCCCTCAGCATTCTACTTGAATATGTGTGACGCCTATAAACAATCGCCACCAGGTGCCGAGTGGGATGGCACGATCGCTCTGAATCAAAAATGATGCGCTGTGCATCGGACTGGAGAGGACCCATGCGCATAGGGTGGTTCGTCTGGATGGCCGCTTTGTTAGCGGTGGCCGCCAACAGCGGTGCCGATCAGCAAATGCCCGGCCGGGCGGCCGCGCCCTGCCAACCCGTCGTGAGCCAGATCGTCTCCATTCAGGGGCAGGCTTATGTCTTGCGCCAGGATCAGGACCACTGGCAACCGGTCCGCTTGAATGACCTTTTTTGCACCGGCGACCGTCTGCGGGTCACCGAGCGAAGCCGGGCCGCCATCGTGCTGGACAACGGGGCTGTCTTGCGCATCGATCAGAACACGACCATCGCCTTCAACGGCATCGAAGCTGAAAGTACTTTTCTGATAGAATTGCTGCGCGGGGCGGCTTATTTTTTCAGCCGCAAGGCGCGCAGTCTGAAATTGACGACCCCTTTTGTCAACGGGGTGGTGAGAGGCACTGAATTTTTTGCACGCGTCGATGATGAGAAGACATTTATTACGCTTTTCGAAGGCAGCCTGCAAACGGACAACGCAAGGGGCGGCGTGTTGCTGGCCAGCGGCCAATCCGCCGTCGTGGCGGCCGGCCAGGCGCCACGACCGGTGATCGTGGCCCAGCCGCGCGATGCTGTGCAGTGGACCTTGTACTACCCGCCCATCGTCGCATTCGCTCCGGACGACTTTGAAGGGACCGGCGCCGATGCGTGGCAAACCAGAGTCCGCCAATCGCTGAGCCATTATCAAAGGGGGGACCTGGCACAAGCCTTTGGCCGCCTCGAGGGGCTGACGGACGGGGTGGACGACGCGCGCTTTTTCATCTATCGCGCCGGCCTGGCACTATCCGTCGGCCAGGTTGCCGACGCCCGGCAGGACATTGACCGCGCGCTCGCCTTGAACACGGATGACAGTTCGGCCCTGGCCCTGCGCGCCATCATCGCGGTGGTGCAAAATCGCAGCGATGATGCCCTGTCTGGCGCCAAGCAAGCCATTGCGGCGGACCCGGCGTCGGTGCCCGCCCGACTGGCGTTATCCTACGCTTACCAGGCCCGCTTTGCGCTCGACGCGGCCCTCGATCAGGTTCAAACGGCAACGCAACACACGCCGGACAATGCCATCGCATGGGCGCGCCTGGCGGAGTTGCGTCTGGCCACCGCAGATTTGGACGGCGCGTTGTCGGCCGCCCAAAAGGCTGTCCGTCTGGCGCCCTACTTCGCCCGGACCCACATGGTGCTGGGCTATGCCTATCTCACCCAGATCAAAACCGACCTTTCCAAACAGGCCTTTGACCGTGCCATCGCCCTCGACGCGGCCGATCCGCTGTCCAGACTCGGCCGAGGTCTGGCGCATATCCGAACGGGAGATTTGGAGCAGGGCCGGGCCGACATAGAAATCGCGGCCGCATTGGACCCGGGCAATGCAGTGATCCGCAGCTATCTTGGCAAAGCCTATTTCGAGGAAAAACGCGGCCCCCTGGACCTGCGCCAGTTTGAAATGGCCAAGCAACTCGACCCTCTGGATCCGACCCCCTACTTTTATGATGCCATTCGCAAACAAAGCATCAACCGACCGGTGCACGCCTTGCAAGATCTTGAAACCGCCATCGCGCTCAATGACAACCGGGCCGTTTACCGCTCCCGTTTTTTGCTGGACCAGGACCTGGCCGCGCGCAGCGCCAGCCTCAGCCGCATCTATGACGACCTGGACTTTCAGGAACTGGCCTTGCGTGAAGGCTTCACATCCCTGCAAGCCGACCCAGCCAACTATTCCGCCCACCGGCTGCTAGCCGACGCATATACATCCCGGCCGCGCCATGATATCGCTCGCGCAAGCGAGCTGCTGCAGGCGCAGCTGCTGCAACCGATCACTATCACGCCAGTGCAACCCCAACTGGCCGAAACCAATCTTTTTATCTTGGAGGGTGCCGGCCCGGCAAAACCTTCGTTGAACGAGTTCAATCCGCTGTTTCTTCGAAACCGGGTCGCTATCCAGGCCAGCGGCGTGATCGGTTCCAAGGACACCCTGGGCGATGAGGTCGTCGTCTCGGCCGTTCAAGACAATGTATCGTTGAGCGTGGGTCAGTTTTACTATGAAACCGACGGATTTCGGGAAAATAACGATCAGCGGCACAAAATCTACAACGCCTTCGCTCAGATCGCTCTGACGCACAAGACATCGGTGCAAGCCGAAGTGCGTTCGCGAGATACCGAAAGAGGTGACCCGTACTTGCGGTTCAATCCCGATAACTATGAGCCAACCGTACGCCGGCCTCTGGAGATCAATTCTGGCCGTCTCGGATTCCATCACGCCCTGACGCCCTCTTCGGACCTGATCGGCTCCTGGATCTACACCGAGGCCGACTATCGTTTCGACTACCCACCCTTTGCCGAAGCACAGCTTGCGGACAACGGGTATATTGGCGAAATCGAGTACTTGCTGCGCACCCGACACTTGCGCTTGACCACAGGGGCCGGGTATCTCGATGCCGATCGGGAAACCACCTTCAAAATACCGCTGATGGGTGTGGATAGTGAAAGCAAAGACCATATCGCGCATCTTTTCGGCTATCTCTATGCCTACACCGATTTTCCTGCCAACGTATCGTGGACGCTTGGCGTGAGTGCCGGCAAATCGAGAGGGGGGATAGCGGATCAGGAGCAGCTGAACCCCAAAATCGGACTGACCTGGAACATTTTCAAGATGACCACCTTGCGGGCGGCCGCCTTCAGAGTGCTCGAAGACATGTATCTGGCGAAACAGCGCCTTGAACCCACGCACGTGGCCGGGTTCAACCAAGTGTACGAAGAGGTTCTGGACGGCAGCGAAGTGGTTGACGCCTGGAATTACGGCATCGGAATCGACCACAAGATAATGCGCTCGCTCAGGGGCGGCGTTGAATTCGTCAAAAGGGATCTATCGCTGCCGTACGTGGATCTTACAGCCGACCAGGCGGCCGAAGTAGACTGGGACGAAAAAACCACCCGCGTCTATCTCTATGCTACGCCCTTGAACTGGCTGACGGTGAGCGCCGCCTATCAGTTTGAAGACTTCGAAAGAGACGCTGCCTACACAGGGGACGAAGATTTTGTCGAATTGCGCACGCACCGTTTGTCCATGGGCACCCGCCTGTTTCTGCCGCGGGGCTTTTTCGCCGGATGCAAGGCGACCTATGTCGATCAAAAAGGAGAATTCGGCAGCGGAACCAACCTGGTTCCCGGTGAAGATCACTTTTGGGTATTCGATGCGGATATCGGCTATCGCTTACCTCGCAGATACGGCACCATCACTTTGGAAGGCAAAAATCTTTTCAACGAAACATTCACCTTCCAGGACACCGATCCAGCCCGGCCATCTATTTACCCCGACCAGTACCTACTGGTCAAATTCACGCTAACCCTTTAACGAAGGAGGGAAACCATGCCAGCTCCAAATCAGAAACCCGACGTTTTTTATTTAGGGTTCAACAAGGACACCGGCGAACTGGTGGAAGTCGTTGCACCGTCCGGCAAGAATGTGACGTTGGATCCTGGCCAAATCCATGATCTCAGCCAGGGGCGTCTGGACAATGATATGAAACGGAGCGTCAAAGAGCAACTCAAAGATTTCAAATTGATGATCAGGGACAACGCCCTGCCCTCAACCACCCTTACCTTTTTCGATAATCCGAACCACAGCGTCTGCGGCGGTTCCATTGGCGGCATTCCGTTCAGATTCTGCTAAAGATGTCTCATTGACGCGCAAGGCGCCGGTAAGAGGCCGTCCCTGGGCGGCGCCTCTTACCGGCTGACATCGGTCTTTCATTCTGCCCGGCCGCCCTGAACATCACACATCCAACCAGATGTCGGCCTCGGACCCACAGTGTGTACAGACGGCGTGCCCCTTGGTCGCACCTTCACCCTCCGCAACGATATGGGGTGTCGCCCCGGCCAAAGGGTCTTCCAGTTGGCAGGTGACCACCATCTCGGCTTCGTTGCCGCAGTTTTTGCACTCACATACCTGTTTGAATTGCTTCGCCTGCATCATGGCACCTCCTGTGCTTGCAGCAATGCGGACCTGAAGCCCGCGTGTTATTATCCAAAAGAACGGCTGCCCGCCGGCGCCGCCCATCCAGCCGAATCACACTTTTCCCGTGTACGGAAGAAGTGGGGTCGGCAACCAGTGTTATTTCAATAATGATGATTTTTTGCGGAATAGCGAGCAGGCAAGCACATTTTAGATGCTGGATGCCTTGTGTGGTGGACGATACCATATCAGATCGGACAGGATCCCTCCATTACACGCAACACTTCTCCAAAAGTAGGTGGGCATTGCCCACCACCGCGCTATTCCCCAAGCGATTGGATAGACACCGGAGCGAGCATAGCGATGAAACGCTAATATGGCCAATCACAAACGTCATCAACATAAGACAAATGGTGGGCGATGCCCACCCTACCTATCTGTGTTACTTCAATAATGAGGATTTTTTGCAAAATAGCGAGCAGGTACATTTCAGATGCTGGATGTCTCGCGCTGATCATTGACATAAAATAGCTGTTTCGGTATGCTCGCCCGCGTCAAGAGCTGTATCCTTCAGAGTTTTATCTTTTTTCAGATCAGGAGTGCCCGTGCCCAAGGCCATGCAAACCCAATACTGCTTTATTCGGAAAAAGGCCAATGGACAACCCCAATCCTGATCTCCTGTTGGCCGAGGAATTCGTCCAGCATACCCACTGCAACATCTTTTTGACTGGCAAGGCCGGTACCGGTAAGACCACCTTTCTGCATGCCATCAAGAAAAAAACCCACAAACGCATGGTGGTGACAGCGCCCACGGGTGTAGCCGCCATCAATGCCGGCGGCGTGACCCTGCATTCCTTTTTTCAAATTCCATTCGGTCCGTTCGTTCCCGGCAGCGAAGCCTTTACCGCCCGTCACAAGATCAGGAAAGAAAAAACGAATATCATCCGAAGCCTCGACCTGCTGGTCATCGACGAAATCAGCATGGTGCGGGCCGACCTGCTCGATGGCGTAGACAGCATCCTGCGACGCTACCGCCGCTCGGACCTGCCTTTCGGCGGCGTGCAGGTGCTGATGATCGGCGACCTGCACCAACTCTCGCCCGTGGTCAAGAAAGAGGAATGGCAGATCCTGCAAGATTACTACGATTCACCCTATTTCTTCAGCAGCACCGCGCTGGGGCGCACCGAGCTGATTTCCATAGAGTTGAAACACATCTATCGCCAGTCGGATCAACACTTCATTGAACTGCTCAACCGCGTCCGCGACAACAGGCTCGACCCGGACAGCCTCAAACAGCTCAATGCCCGTCACAACCCGGGTTATTCACCGCGCGACGGAGAAGGCTGCATCACGCTGTGCACACACAACAGCAGCGCCGATGCGATCAACAATGCCAAAATGAAAAGTCTGCCGAGCAAAAGCCGCCGGTTCGTTGCCGATGTGGACGGCGATTTTCCCGAACACGTCTGTCCGACCGCCGCCGCCCTGGAGTTGAAAACCGGGGCCCAGGTGATGTTCATCCGCAATGACATGACGGCCGACAAATGCTACTTCAACGGCAAGATCGGCGCAATCGTCGGGATGTCGGCCGATACCATCGAGGTCCGTTGCCCGGGAGAAGCAGGCACGATCACGGTCGACAAGACCACCTGGGAAAACATCGAATACACCGTCGACCCGAAAACCGCCGAGATATCCCAGAAAGACATCGGCACTTTCCGCCAGTACCCCCTTAAAGCGGCCTGGGCCATCACGATCCACAAGAGCCAGGGACTCACTTTCGACAAAGCCATCATCGACGCCCAAGCCGCTTTTGCCTTTGGCCAGGTGTATGTGGCCTTGAGCCGCTGCCGGACCTTGGAGGGCATCATACTCAGTTCGCCGCTGACCTTATCCTCCGTGAAGACCGACCCCACCGTTCAACGTTTCGTGACGGAGGCTGCCGCCGACCCGCCATCGCCGCAAAAGCTTGCGGCAGCCAAAAGCCGTTACCAGCAGCACCTTTTGCTGACGTGTTTCGACTTCGAGAGACTGCGCGGCCTGCTCGGCCGTCTGGCAGCGCTTGTGCGCAACAACGCCGAAGTGATTCAGGTCACGGGCGGCGATTGTGATGAAATCCGTCAACACGCCACGGCGCAGATTTGTGACATCGGTGAAAAGTTCAAGCGGCAACTGCAAGGCATGTTCAGCGACGCGGCTTTGCCGGCCGACGATGCGGCCATTGGCGAAAGATTGTCCAAGGCTGCCGTCTATTTCAATGAAAAGATCACGGCGCTGCTTGGCCCCTATCTTGAAAGATTCTCTCTGGAGACAGACAACAAGGAAATTCGCAAGCAAATCACCGACACCGTAAAGCACCTGAAGGAGGAAACCGCGATGAAGCTGTCCGGGATTCTATCCTGCCGCGACGGCTTTTCGCCAGGACGGTATCTGCGGGCGCTTTCAACTGCGGTCATGGACACAAGTCAGGAAAAACCCAAAGCCCCAGGCATCACCTACGCCAAGGCAGACGTTGCCAACCCCGAACTGTTCGAGGCCCTGCGTGAATGGCGCAAGCACACGGCAGCCGATGAGGGCCTCGCCCATTATCAGGTCATGCACCAAAAGACCTTGGTGCAGATCGCGGTGCGGCTGCCCATCACCATCGCCGACCTGAAAAAAATCAAAGGCATCGGCAAACGTCTGGCTGAAAAGTACGGCCACGCACTTACGACGATCGTCTCCGATTACTGCCGCAAACACAACATCGATCAGGTAGACCTGCCCGAAACCGCAGCCATCGCGCCATTCATGGAGAGTGATGTCAAAGCAAAAGAAGACACTAAAAAAGTCAGCCTCGAATATTTCGAGAACGGAATGACCATCCCGCAAATCGCCGCTCAGCGGGGACTGACGATCGCAACGATCGAAAGCCACATGGAATACTTCGTGTTAAAAGGCGAAGTAAATTTGACCGGTATCATATCGGATGCAAAGCGCCACACGATCGAAAAAAAAATCACCCAGCTTCAGGTCAGATCGATGAAGAAGTTGAAAGCGGCCCTCGGCGATGACTGCTCCTTTGGCGAAATCAAGTTGGTCCTGGCCCACCTCAAACATCATACTCCACAGTAACTTGGTCTAATGAAAATCATCGATGCCACCATTATTGCAAAAATTAAATTTGTAACCCTTTTCGCCGTTTCCTATCTGGATCGCAAAGGCAACGTCAAACGCTGGCACATGATCAGCCGAGGCGACCAGCCCAAGTGCATCACCGGCCAGCACCAACGCCCCGATGCGGCAATCATTGTCCCCTATCACCGCCAGGAGGACAAACTGGTGGTGATAAGGGAGTACCGCGTCCCTGTGGGGGACTATCAGTATGGTTTTCCAGCAGGGCTTCTGGACCCCGGCGAAACGCTTGCGGACACGGCCGGCAGAGAATTGCGCGAAGAGACCGGTCTGGAGTTGGTCAAGATATACCGGCACAGTCCCGCTGTTTTCACCTCTGCGGGCATTACCGACGAAACCATCGCCATGGTTTTCGCCGAAGTCGACGGCATACCCAGCACAGACCACAACACCGACTCAGAGAATATCGAAATCTTTTTAATGGACCGGCAACAGGCGCGCGACTTGCTGCAGCGCAGCGATATCGTCTTCGGGGCGCGGGCCTGGCTGGCCCTGGACGCTTTCTCACAGATGGGAAAAGCCTATATATACGGAAATTAGAGTCACTTTCCGGGTACTCTTTCCAATCTTCTCAAACCAGTTTCGATCAGACAAGTCGCTTACTGTCGATAAACCTGAACGATACTTCGATGGTGACTCTTAAAACGCCGGTAAAGCCGCTTGCCGTTCAATCACCTTGATAATGTGCAGCACCGCGGCGTTCACCGGCGTGGCCACCTGATGCTGCTCACCCAAGGCCACCACCTTGCCCGCAAAAATGTCCACTTCCGTTTTGCGGCCCGCTTCGACATCCTGCAACATGGAGGTCTTTCCGTGCGGCGCAAGGCTTGCCAGCACCCGACCCCACTCGTCCATATCCTTGTCGGTAAAAACAATGCCGGACTTGGGTGCGAGCGCCACGACTTCGGCCATCAGCATCTCCATCAGTGCGCGGGCATCCGGCGAGTTCTGAAAAATGCCGTATGGCGCGCGCAGCACGGCCGAGGCTTGGTTGATGCCCACATTGATCATGAATTTCCACCACATGAAACGTTTGATATCTTCCGGCACCTGGTTCGGAATCCCGGCCCAGGTCAGCACCTCGCCCAGCCGTTCCACCCGGTCACCAGCGGTTTCGGCTGTGGGTCCAAAAAGGATTTTGCCGCGATTTCCATACGTGAAGTTCAGGCCGTCGCGCACAGCGTCGATGCCGACGGCGATGGCATACACCAGTTTTTCCATACCATACCGTGCGCCGATGATCTCCTCGCTCTCCAACCCGTTCATCACTGACAGGATGGTGGTATGATCTGCGACCAAGCCATCGATCAGTGGCAGCGACTCGGCCAGATGGTGATGTTTCAGGGCAACCATAATCAGATCGGCCGGTTGCACCGCCTCATCCGGGCGGACCATCGCCACATCATAATGCTGGCCGTTAACACTCACCCCCTGCCGCTTGAGCTTGTCATAACGTTCGCCCTCGGCCACGAACGAGACCGCAATATCGCCAGCCTCTGAAAACATAGCCGCATAGGCCGCCCCCATGGCACCCGCGCCCAGAATGGTCACATTTCGAATTGCTGTCATCTTCTTCTCCCGGAGGAAAGTGATCGATCATCGCCAACTGCGATGTTATACTTAATTGGGTTGCCGAGTATTCGAAACGCATCGTAAATGTCACATCGGCCGAGACAAGAAAGCTACAATGCTTAAATTGGTAAGTCAACCGTCGGATTGGCACACAGTGCGGCGATCCGGGTGGGGTGGTTCGCGCCACGTCAGCCATGAGATTACATGCGGCCTAAGGTGGGAAGGGAGGCATCATGAACATTTTGCTGGTTTACCCTGAATTTCCGGAAACATTCTGGTCATTCACCTACGCCCTGCGCTTCATCAAGAAACGTTCGGCCTACCCGCCACTTGGCCTGCTTACCGTCGCCGCCCTCTTGCCCGAAGCATGGCCCAAGCACCTTATCGATGAAAACATAGAGGAACTCAAAGATGAAGATCTGGCCTGGGCGGACATGGTCTTTATCAGTGCCATGGCGGTGCAACGCAAAGCGGCAGGGCACATCATCGACCGTTGTAAAGCCATGCATGTGCCCATCGTTGCCGGCGGCCCCCTTTTTACAGCGGAACCCGAGGCCTTCGCACAAGTGGATCACCTGATTTTGGGCGAAGCCGAGCTAACCCTGCCGGCATTTACCGCCGATCTGCAAACCGGATGCCCGAAAAAAATATACAAAGCCAACGCTTATCCCGACATACACGCGACCCCGGTACCCTTATGGGATTTGCTTCCCATGCAGCGTTATGCATCCATGAACATACAGTATTCCAGAGGATGCCCTTTCAACTGCGATTTCTGCAACATTACGTCTCTTTTCGGCCGAAAGCCGCGCACCAAGTCACCCCAGCAGGTGATCGCTGAACTGGATGCCATTTATCAAGCCGGATGGCGAGGCAATATCTTTTTTGTGGACGACAATTTTATCGGCAACACGCGCACTCTTAAAGAACATTTGCTGCCGGCCCTGATTGAATGGCGCAAAGGTAAAAAAGGCTGCGTGTTCTTCACGGAAGCCTCGATCAATCTTGCCGATGACCCCGAACTCATGGCCATGATGGCCGAAGCCGGATTCGACTCGGTGTTTATCGGCATCGAAACCCCGGATGAGAACAGCCTTACCGAATGCTGCAAGACGCACAATAAAAACCGGGACCTGCTGCAGGATGTCCACAAAATACACCGCGCTGGGTTGCAGGTCATGGGCGGCTTCATCGTCGGTTTCGACAGCGACACACCTTCTATCTTTCAACGCCAGATCGATTTCATTCAGAGAAGCGGCATTGTAACGGCCATGGTTGGCATGCTTCAAGCCCCTCCGGGAACCCGGTTGTTTGAACGCCTTACGCGAGAACATCGCGTTTGCCGAGAGTTTTCCGGCGACAATGTCGATGGCCGGACCAATATCATACCGGCTATGGGCCAGGACAAACTGATCGATGGCTATCGTGCAATTATGAAGCAGATCTATTCTCCGCGTAAGTATTACCGCCGGATCCGACGCATTTTAGCGGAACTCAAGGTGCCTGCGGCCAGAACGCCCGCCGATTTTCAGAAAGCATTGGCGTTTCTGCGCGCCTGTCTGCGGTTGGGTATTTTGGGGAAAGAAAGATTCCAATACTGGCATCTGTTGACATGGACCCTGGTTCGCAGGCCCAGGCTGCTGCATTTGGCGGTTACCCTGGCCATCTACGGCTATCATTACCGGAGAATATGCGAAATCCATATCCTTGGGCAGCGGCGCCCTGTAATGCCTCGACTATCGGGTTTTCAAACCCCGGCGATCGGGGCAGGTGGTCGGCGCCACCATCCGCTCGATTAAGTGAGGCTCGGTATACGCCGTCGGCCGACGTTTGGAGCAAGAACATGTATGATACGTTGCATGATAAAAAGGATGCGGCGATCCACCTGATCAAGAATCGCCATATGGGCATTCACTGGGCAGTTCGGTGCGTTGCATTGGTCGCAGTACTGGTATTTGCGACCCCTCCCGCCAGCGCCGCGTCTGAACCTGAATGCCCCGGCATTCACGTCGATATCCTGAACATTAAAAACAGCACCGGAACCATCGGGTGTGCGCTTTTTGAATCACCAGAGGGCTTCCCGTTTGCGTTCATGCGCTTTGCAACCCATATAATCGTCTTGAAAATCCAGGATACACAGGCCCGCTGCGATTTTGTGGCCATCCCTCCGGGGACTTACGCACTGGGCGTCATTCACGATGAGAATATGAATGGCGAGCTTGACACCAACTGGTTGGGCGTTCCAAAGGAAGGCTACGGCTTTTCAAACGAAGCAAAAGCCACGCTCGGCCCGCCGGCCTTTTCTGCAGCCGCCTTCTCCTACGGGGGTCAAGATATGGCACTGTCGATCCGCTTGGATTACTGAATACCCGTCATCTCTTTGCGGTTATTTTTCACCTATGGCAATAGCATTCGATCTATCGTCTTTTTGCTTCCTTTTCTCCTTTATGGTGTTTTTGCTTTTTTTATGATCTTCGCGTTTGCCTTTATCTTTTTTACTCTTGTCGCCCATATCAGCCTCTTTCGGTTTCGTTAGCGTCCACTTTCGGGATCGGCACTGACGAGGTGATCCGCTGGGTAGTCCGCGCCACGTCAGCCATGAAGTTTATTCTATTAATGGGCAAGGTGATGCCCCTTTTTTACTAATCAATATTCATGCCGCGATACGTTATCCGGGCTGCAAACTCTATTGTTTTGATATCATTGAAATAGATGATATTAAAGCGGAGCGAAACGGGATAGAAAGAGGCATCGCCAGCGATCACATATGACCATTGATCATATGTGACCTATTGTATGGATTCCATCCGCGCTGATTTCGAAAAACACATATTGGTCATCCATTTCGCTCCAGTGACTAGTGGCGAAGTGCATTCGGGATTGGCACGGATGAGGTGATCCGGCTGAGTGGTCTGTGCGCCCCGTCAGCCACTCACACCCGTATCTCACTTGACCGAGGTGGATACCCAGAAAAAACATTTTGAATTAGGAAGATTTCATGATTAAATATCCGCTGAACTAGATTCGACAGATGACTTGAGTTGGGGTTGCCCCCCTGAAGGGCGACATCAAGAACCTGAATCCGGCGCTTGACGCGGCAATCACTGACCTCTCGATTGGAATAGCATGTCTGCCCCCACGATCTTCGCCCTCAGCGCTGTCACCCAACGCATTCAGCAAATCCTTCAGCCAGCCATCGGCAAGACCTTCTGGGTTAAAGCAGAAATTTCCTCGGGCCGCGAACGCGGCGGCTCCTTTTATTGTGATCTCGTCGAAACCAATGCCCAAGGAAAAATCATCGCACAGATAAAGTGCACGATCTGGTCGCGGGATCTGATCGCGATCCGAAAAAGGTATTCGTGCCGGTCAGCCCACCCAAACCACCGTTTACGACGGCCAGGTGATCAGCACGGTCGAACGGATAGAAGGAACGTGAAATGACAGGCGATCCAATTTGCAGCGACAGCGGTAACGGCGATAAACTGACCTATGAGCAAAAAGTCACCCAACTGGATGAGATCCTGACCCGCCTGGACAACTCGGAAACGCCCATCGACTGTCTGGCCGAAAACGTCAAATTGGGCGCCCGCCTGATCAAAGAGTTGAACACCAAGCTCAAAAAAGTGGAAACAGAAGTACGCGATGCGTTCAAGGAGCTTGAAGATGACATCACCGAAGTGTGAACTGGGCCTGGTGATCGCGCATGAAAAACTCAGCGCGGACGCCTTGCGCGGCCTGATCGAGGAGGTCGTCACGCGCGAGGGCACCGACAACGGCTATACCGAAGCCACCCTGGAGCGGAACGTCGCCATGGTCATGGGACAATTGCGCCGCAAAGAAGTCGTGGTGGTCTACGATGAAAACACCCGGACGGCCAATATCGTTCCGGCCCACCACCTGCGACAAACCCAGACCGGAAACAAATGATGACGGTACCTGCACATACGGCACCATGCCCCTTCAACGCGTAGGGGCGAACCTGTGTGTTCGCCCCTGCGGGTGCAAAAACCAACACCAGGCAATCATTGGTGCGGGAGAACCAAGGGTCGCGTCCCAACATGCCAGCACCCTGACCTTGCGTCACGTGGGCGACCGCCGGTCGCCCCTGCAGGAGTGCTGGCGGCGGCGTGCTTAGCCGCGCCAGAGGAAATGGCAAAGGCTTAACGCCTTTGCTTTTCATTTACGGACGCAGTATCTTCCTGTTGTTTGAGCTGCTTTTCAGCCTCGGCAATCACTTCATAGACATGCAAAATTACTGCGGGCGTGAGCGTCTGAAAATTTCCAGGCGTTACCTGGATCATCTTCAGCGCTGCCGAGAATCGGTCTTCCTTGTACATAGCCATGCTGGACTCCCTGTAAGTTGAATAGTTTAAACCCATACCATGGCCAGCCCTACCGCGCAATCGTTTACCCTGCATCCAGGTGGCGGGATCATTCGTCAGACGGACATGTCCCCTTTTGACACATCACATGCGGGTCCGTGACAGGAAACGACTGCATTCTGACGTGCATTTCCTTTCATGTGGCGCGCGTGTTGTTTGATGGCGGCGATTAATTCCGCCGCCTGAACGTCTTTTTTCAAGTAAGCCTGTGCGCCCGCATTGTGCATGCTTCTTTGTTTGTCTTCACCGCCATACATTGATAAAGCTATCACAGCGATTTCGGGGGCTTCATTTTTGATCATGCAGGTTGCCTCGGCCCCATTCAACAGCGGCATGGAGTAGTCCATGAGGACCACGTCCGGGCGCAGCTGAAGCGCAAAAGCAACTGCCTGTTCACCGTCCGATGCTTCCGCAACCACTTTAATGTCGGACTGATTTCGCAGCAACGTCGCCAATCCCTGACGCATTACAGCATGGTCGTCTGCAATCACGACAGAAATGGCGTCCGTTTCTCCATTATCCTCGTTTTCAATGTATTCGGTTCTATTGGGAAGCCCATTGCTGACTACTTCCTCCAGAATAAGAGGAATTATTAAAGAAAACCGGCTGCCCTCGTCCGGGACGCTGTCGACAGTGAAAGAGCCGCCGAGCGCAATGGCCCTCTCCTGCATACTGAACAACCCCAATCCGCCATCGATACCCCCGAAAATCTTCAGCCGAACCGGATCAAATCCCACACCATCGTCGGCCACCATGATCGTTAATAACTTTCCCGATCGGGTCAGCTCAAGAGAAACATGCTTTGCCCTGGCATGCTTGGCACAATTGAAAAGCATTTCCTGTACGCTGCGATAGACAAAGGTGATGATGTCTTCGTCAATCGGATCACTGCCGATGTCAATGGCCGTATGAATCTCAAAACCATACTGTGCGCCCAAGCCGGCCGCCTTATTGTGTAGAGCGTCTTTCAGGTTTCCACCGATCACAAATGCGGGATTTAATTCATGACTCAAGTTTCTGGAAGCATTCATGGCTTGAGAAAGGATATCGAAGATCGGTTGCGCCGCTTTCTGCGCCATTTCATTATTCAGATCCCCTAAAAGGATCTCCGTTTGCAGTCTGGCGGAAGCGATCATCTGCTGCAGATCGTCGTGAAGAATCTGCGCAATGCGCTTGCGCTCGTTGTTTTCGGCCCTGGTCAGTTCCAAAGCAATTTTCTGCAACAGCTTGGTACGTGAACGCAACTCTTCATTGGTCCGGACCAGATCCTCCAACAGGTCCCTCACCTCGTATTGACGCCGTCTGGCCTCCAGAGCGGAATGAATGATGCTCGTGAACACCGATTGTTTGACCGGCCGTTGGATCACAATGATCTGGTTCCGCGTCGCAAACTTGTCTAAAAACCGTATATTATCCGGTCGGCCGATCAGAATGATTCCCGGCAGGTCGGACCAATCGGGTTGGTTGTCGAGCGCTTCGGTCATTCGCCCCAGAGAGTTGTCGGAAAAGGTCTCATCGCCGACAATAAACGGGCCACATCCCCTGCAAATCTGCTCCAGCAAGACATGCATCGATTCGCAGATAAGTACATCTACACTTTCCTTCTCCAGCATTTTGCTGACCAGTTCGGCATCTCGACCAATCGGCAGCAGCATCGGAACAGTCATCCGTTCAGGCATCTTCTCTCGTTCCTGGTGCAGTGGCATCATCAGCGCTCCTGTTCATGGTCAAGCAGGAATTCCGGTTTGCCGACGTAGGTCGGATTTCCGGTAAGTACACCGTTGAAATCCGCCAGCGGCTGTCCCACCTCGCAGCCATTGCTTGCGATTTTAAACTCCCGGATAGTATGCTCGTGAAATCCATGGCGTTTTTTGATTACGGCAATGCAACGCCGTATCTTGCCCATCGCTTCAAAATGTCTCAGTACAATAATGGTATCGGCAATATAGCTGGCATCAAAATCCGTTTCAAGGTTGCCGGACGAACCGAATTTGGTCACCACCATGATCGTCAGGACGCCGATCCCGCCCAGATAACTGAGCAGTTCGTGTATCTGCGTCAACAGCAATTTTTCCTCCGGCATGACATTCAGGTAGCCGGTGATGCTGTCGATCAACACCACTTTGGCCTTTTTTTCCTCAACGGATTCGCGCACGTCGTGAGCAAATTCGCCTGGGGACAAGTCCCCGGCACTGATCTGGCGCAGGTCGACCAAGCCCTTTTCGATATAGCTGGCCATATCAATGTTCAACGAAGCGCAGCGCCGCAGGAAGGTTTCTTTGCGCTCATCGAAGAGAAATATAACCGAGTGCTGCCCCTGTTTTGCAGCGGCCTGAACATAGAGACTGCCCAGTGTGCTTTTGCCGGCACCTGTGCTGCCTGTGACCAGGCAGGCCGTTCCGGTCTCCAACCCCCCTCCCAAAAGGTCGTCAAGTGCTTGGATGCCACTCGGCAGCACTTGCCATTTGCTGTGCTTTAAAGCGACGCCGGCCTTGGGCCAGGTAAATATTTCAATGCCTCCGGTATTGATTCGGTAATTCTGGTAACCCGAATTGTATTTGTGGCCCCTCATCTTTTTAATGATCAGTTCCCGACGCACTTGCCCATAGGCGGGAGTTTTCATCTCCAGCGAAATCGATCCATGAACGATGGTGTAGAATTCCGGAGAAAGCCGCCGGGTATCGCTGGAGGTGAGCAAACTCGTGCATCCCAGTGCATGTATAATATCCCTGAGTTTAAGAATCGATCTCCTCAGTTGTTGCCAACTGTCGGTGAGCATGGACAATTGGGTGACCGAATCCAGCAACAAACGATCCGGCCGATACTGCTCGATGGCCTCGACCACCGCATTGGCAATTTCGCCGAACTCGATGTCGCCGGGCGGGAATACGGTTTGCACGGAAAGGGCGGATTCTCTCACATTATGGGGCAATTCCATCAAGTACAGATTATCCAGGTTCCAGCCGTGAGATTTTGCAACGCCATACAGCTCATCACGTGTTTCGATCAAGCTCACCATCATTGCCCGCTCGCCGGTTCGCACGCCTTCAAGCAAAAACTGCAAGCCCAATGTCGTCTTACCGACCCCCGGAGGCCCCTCCAGCAGATAAGCCCTGCCCCGGGGCAACCCACCGTTTATAAGGGAATCCAATCCAGGGACACCCGTCATCGCAAGTCCAGACTTATGGTTAGCATCCGTCATAGTCACCATCCGTTGATTTTATCAGCTATACGCCTAACCTACTGCCACTGAACGTTTTTTCGTCCACCAATATAAGGCCATTCGTATCATCATCAAGCCAATGGATCATACCCGTATGCGCACTCCCCTACCGTTTCAGAGACCAGTGCGGCGGGTTTCGCCACCTACCAGGGCCAAACTCCCATAAAGCGCTAAAGTGCGGTTCGTGCCCAAATACAGGAATCTGGCTATCCACTTCGGCCAAGTGAGATGCGGGTGTGGGGTGACGTAAAAAAGCCAAAGCCCCGGTGATCCGGGTGGGTAGTCCGTGATAATCCCGAATACACTTCACCAATTGTCACTGGAGCGAATTGGATAACCAAATACAGTAATCTAGTTACGCACTTCGCTCCAGTAAGACACAAGTATGGAGTGACATAAGAAAGTTACGTTGTCACTTTTAGAACCTTTAACAAAAGCATGAACGTAAAAGCATGCAACATGGGGAGATGAGCACATCAAATCGACAGAATGCCTTCCTTTACACTTTAAACTTTACACTTAACACTTGTTGGATAGACTTGGCCGACTATTATTGCCGCTGTTCGAAGCGGCAGGAAATTGCCGCGTTGAGGTTCACTCGGATATGTTATACAGTTGTATCCTGGTTATCGATTCGGTTGCCACCACGCCTCAAAGGAGAAGGGAAACCCATGTCAAACAGAATGCGGAAAAGAATTCTGACAGCTGGTCTCACCATTGCGTTTCTGTACCGCATCGTGCGACTCTACGCCGCTACGTTCAGGTTAACCGTGCAAAACGAGCAACCTTGGATGGCGCGCGTCGAAAGCGGCAAGGCCGTGGTATTGTGCTGCTGGCATCAGCAGTTTTTCTCCGCGATCCGGCATTTCAGAAATTACCGCCCCTACAATCCCCCGCTGATGATCTCCATGAGCGCAGATGGCGAGTTGATAGCCGGGATTGCCACGCGCACGGGATGGGATATTGTAAGGGGGTCATCTTCCAGAGGAGGACGTGATGCCCTGCGAGGGATGGTTTCCAGGCTCAGGGCAAGAAAGCTCGCAGCCCACATCGCGGATGGTCCCCGCGGACCGGCCGGCATCGTCAAGGCCGGGCTCATAAGCCTGTCCCAACGGGCGCAAGCCGACATCGTCCCCTTTTATATCACCGCCGATCGGGCCTGGTTTTTTAAAAGTTGGGATAGCTTCATGCTCCCCAAACCTTTTGCCCGGGTGACATTGCGCTTCGGCGAGACATTCCCTGTACCCGAAACGAATACGCCTGAAGAATTCGAAGACTTGCGCCTGAACATAGAAGCCCGCATGCAGAAAGGACTCGTCACGCCTTAAAGCCAGTCAAACCGACTACCCTATTTCGCTCAAATCTATTCCAAGAGCGTCTGCAACGTCTTTGCCGTAAGCAGGGTCCGCTCAGGCAATTGCCGATGTGGCGGATCTTGATTTCACGGGGCGCATCACCCATCGCGCGCGCAGTATTGCCCAAAAAGGGCTTGCTGCTGCTCCGGGCTCATCAGACGAAACAACATGCAGGGCTGGGCGTAGTAATCATCATCTTCGCGGAAATTCCAGCGGTCCGCCGGGCCTTCCAGCGCCAAAGGCGGCTCGGCGTAATTGGGTTGCTGTTGCCACTGACTGTAGCTGTTGGGTTCATAGCCAAGAGTACTGCCATAATTGCCGTCGACCCGCATCGATCCGTCGCGATGAAAGCTACTTCCGGTTATTGCCCAGATGGGACCGGAATGGGTCAGGGCCGCTGTCCTACGTGCGGTCAAAACTGGATGGCCACTAGCCATCCGACCCTGCGATGCTTTTTTTAGACCCGACACGAGCTCAGCGCGCGTGGAACGCCCAATGCGGCCCAATAGTGGCTGAACGCTAAAGGCTCAAGCGACCTCTTCGACAATCCCGCGGATGCACCCGATAAAACCGCTCTTCAGCTTTTCCAGAAAATCGTGCCATTCGGCGCCGTATTTATAAAAGGCCATGCTGGCCAGTTTTTTAGTGAGTATGGTGTCGCGGTAGGGCTGCAGAAAGGCCGTGGCCAACTTTTGCAGAATCGCTTCCTTGCCGAGAATCTCGATCAGCACGGCGGGAATATACTGTTCCAACACACGCCAGATCAGCTGGCGGTCCCCCAGAATGGCCGGCAGGTTCTGTTCGCAGAGGGCCTGCAGTTCGAAGATGTGTTCGCTGGTTTTTTCCGAAAGCGCAAAAAGAGGGACACTTTGATCGGCTTCGTGGATCCGGATGAGCATCCCGGTCTCCAACCGCGCGTTGCGGTCGATGCGCGCCAGCACTTCGCGGATCAGCCGCCCGCGCGTTTCCATGTCCGCCATCAAGCTTGCTTCGTACTGCTCATCGAGCAGCAAGGCGCTGAGCACCTCGGCGATGGCGCTGGAAAAAACCCCACCCTTATTGGCGGTAATATCTTTGATAAGCTTGATGCCGGTTGTTGCGGCGATGGTGCGCCGGGCGGCCTCGTCGAAGAAGACATTGGCGCCTTCGACGATAAAGCGCAGCTCTCTGAACACCGCAAGAAAATGCTGGACATTGTCGCGGTTCACAGTGTCTTTAAGGCCACCGCAGGGAATGAACGCACCGATATCGGCCATGCGGATGAAGCGCCTGCTGCCCGGGTCCGACAGGAAATTGCGGTGGAACAGGGCTCCGTTATCCACCACCGTGCCGTCGGGAAGCCGCACATGGCTGGCCGCAAGCGGCACCCTGAACCCCTGGGGGCTGAGCGCATTCAGTGGAAAATCGAGCGTGTTCGCCCGCGGCGAGGTGTGTCGACTGAAGGCGAGCGTGATCAGTGCCTCCCGGTCGAGCCCCGCGGGGTCGAATAAAACCGAGCCGCCGTCGATGACCAGGCAGATTTTGCCCTTGTAACATTGGATCTGGTTGGCGCCCAGATCGCCGTCGGGGCCGCCGGTCATCATCAGGTTAAGATTCTCCTCATCGGCGCCATAGTGCGCGATCAAGGTCCTGAAGGTGGCCATGACGCCAGTGGTGGTCATGCCGCTGGTTTCGATCCGGTTGCCGATCCTGGCGAAAATCTCTTTTGCATCGGAAGTGACGACAACGGGTGCGCCGTTGACCTGCAGTTCAGTGCCCTGCGCTTGCCGATCGAAAAGGCCGAACAGGTCTCCGTTGTCCAAACGCCCGTACGCATCATGCGGGATGCCGATGCGCTTGCCCGTGGTCAGCGTCCGCCAGTAGCGATAGCCACGCGCACGGGCACGCTCGGCCACCGCATCCATCAACGCTGCGGTCCCTTCGTCGGGGCCGAAGAAGATCATCTCGGGCTTGCCATAGTAATCGATGACGGCCTCGTCTGCGAGCACCAGGTCGAGAATGCCCTCCGTGTAGTCGTACACAGCGTCCATTGCGTGGCCGGCATAAATGGCGTGCGGGACCAAGACCCCTTTGGCGCCGCTTTCGCAGATATCTTTGTGTTTCAAGCGCTGGGCCCTGGGGCCGAGCGCATAATTGAGCAGCACAGCATTGTCGATGGCCGTAGGATGCGTGGCTTCGGAGACCCGCATGAGCCGCAGACCGCCCCTGGCGATATCGCCGGCCCGCATATGCGTGCCGCGCGCATAATGGCCGTTGACGAAAAAGATGCCGTAAACGAACTGCGCGAACACCAGTGGATCCAGGATACTGCAATCGAAACGGAAGGCAAACGCACGCTTCAAGGGTTTGTAAAAATTGGTTTTCAGGGTGCACGTGACCAGTTTGAGCATGAACAGGAAGATGTCACCGTAAAGCCGATTGTCCATGAACCGGGAGGAGACCATGGCGTCGAATGCGAGCGCCTGTTCCGCGAGCGCCGCGGAATTCATCCGGTGCTGGTTCTGCGGATCGAAGCGCTGTGCGAACAGATGATACAGAAACTGGATCAGGTCAGGATTTTCAAGAACCGCCTGCAGCACAAGATTGTGAACGTAGATGGCTTTGTTGGCGGTGTGGATCCGCGTCGCAAAAGCTTCCCTGTGGTCCTGTTCGGCCAAGTTCCGAAAAATTTCCTGGTCGGTGGCGTTGTCGCGCTCCTTGTAGATGAACAGGTGCGCAAAATCCACGACATTGCCGGCGAAAAGCATTTCGTTGAAAGTCAGTCGGCTATCGAGGTAGCACTCGACCACCCTGCTGAACGCGAAGGAGAGATATGCGCATACATCCCGCACCAGCGCCGTTTTTGTTTGCGGCGAAAGCGCGCCCATCACATACATGGAGCAAATGGATACAGGCACGGCCGATTTGGATAGATAAGGCTCCCAGTAGGCCCGCCTGAGCACCAGGCCATGGTCCAAAAACAACTTTCTGAAAACAGGCAGTTGCGGCTTGGGAAAATCGCTGCTGAACATCAGACGGGTCTCATCGGTTTCAGGCAGATAGGCGACCTCGATCAAAGGGGTGACGGCCTGCGCAACGTTCTTGAGAAAATCCTCGTAGCGCTGGCGGGTGGACTTCGGAGTGACCAGGTAATCGCCGGCCAGGGAAAACAAAAACCGCGATCCGGCAAACTGATCCCGCGAAAAATCCATGACCGTCTCCGGCCGCACAATATAGGTATAGTACCCGCTTTCGGGACTATGGTAGTACTCGCGCCGATGACCGGCGATCATGTCCTCCAAAATCTTCTCCATGCTGTCCCGGGTCTCGTGGGTGGCAATGCGGACCCGGACATGGTTGTCTTCTTCCAGATCGAAAATGATATGGGCGACGCGGCCGACCAGAATCGCCTTTCCATCCTTGAAAGCAATGCTGGTGGCAATGGCAGCCAGGATATGTTTCAAAGAGCCCTTGGTGAGGTTTTCGAAAAAATAGGCCGGCAGCCCAAGCTCCGCCAGCAGGATGCCGGCTGCGATGTTGATGCTGTTGGCGGTGAGCAGACACTCCGATGAGAGATCCACCACCGCCTCGTACAGGAGACTGGGGTCAAGATTCACGCGCCGAGCTTGTTCGATGATATGGTTGCCTGCCGAACCGATGGGGCATTGACCGTCCATGGGATCTCCTGCACCTGTCTGACGACTCATGATCGGCGTGCACCGTGAGAAGCGTCGTTATCATTCAGTCATCTGTCGGGACTGGCACCATGAGGTGATCCGGTTGGGGGACTGCGCCATGTCTGCCAGCCCAGCTACCCGGATCTCCGGGGTTGGAGTCCCGAAAGTGGCCGCATTAAGATAGGACTTTTCGGCAGGGCTGCAACTTTGAAGACACTCGCATCGAAATGTCTTACCACTTCGGCCTGCAATTCATGCGCGCAATGCATCTCACGTTGTTGCAATTGGCTGACGGCACCCCTGATTGAAAGAATATGTGGTAGTCACCGGTCAATAAATACTGGCCATCCCCTATGCCGGTCGCAGCTTCTTGATCTTACCTTGTAGACCAGCTTATCGGTTTGGCGCCCCAACCACGCATCCGAATCAGCGGGGATTGAAATCTCGAAAGTTGGCATGCAATAAATTTACAGGCAAAAAGGAGGGTATGAATGTCACCGAAGAAAATCTTTGTTATTTTTTCAATCATCATCAGTCTTGGCGTTGTGCAAGCGTGCAGTGAAGGTCCTGTTGAAGAAGCAGGTGAGAAAATAGACAACATGTTCGACAAAGGGCCGGCTGAAAAAGCGGGTGAAAGCATCGACGAAACAATAGACAAAGGTGCTGAAAAAGCAGAAGAAGCAGGAGAAAATATCAAGGATAAAGTGGATTAACCAAAATAAACGATTCTGGTTATCCACTTCGGTCAAGTCAGATACGGCATGGGGTGACGTAGAAAACCCCGGCGAGCCGGGACCACCATTTGTCTTATGTTGATTGCCTTTGTGATTGTGATTGGCCGTATTCAACGTTTCATCGCTATGTTCGACCGGTGTCTATCCAGTCGCTTCGGCGGGATCAATGTCAGCCAGGTAGGGTGGGCATCGCCCACCATTTGTCTTATGTTGATTGCCTTTGTGATTGGCCGTATTCAACGTTTCATCGCTATGTTCGACCGGTGTCTATCCAGTCGCTTCGGCGGGATCAATGTCGGAAACCGATAATGTTGTTTGCAGACAATTGTGGTGGGCAATGCCCACCCTACGACTGCAAATCTCTTTTCATACTCTCATATTCTTCTTTCGATATCTCTCCTCTGGCGAACCTCTTTTTAAGGATGTCCAAAGCCGTTTCGCCGTTTGCACTCTCAGATGAAGATGATCTTTTTTGCTGAGTAAACAGATATATGACCAAAAAAACCAGAACAATTAAAATGATCCACATAATCCACCCCCCATACCCATACATCATATGGCCATACCCGTAATTCATGCATCCTCCAAATAATCTAGTTTGTCATGGATCGCTGATTCATTCCGGATGCGGGCGGACCTCGAAAATCAATTTCCCAAGGGCCAAAACATAGCGCTGCCTGCTGAGCGAATGAGGCGTGCTTTCAGGCGTAGACCAAGATCCTTCAGGTCACTGTGGAATGAAATGATACAGCCATGTCTCGGTCAGGGCACCTTGTTCACCACGCAGATACAGACGCAGGTCGACCGGGTCAGCACTGTCGGCCACAAAGTCGAAATGGCAGCGCCAGCCGCCCAAAGAGGGCACGTAACGCGCAGTCAGGTCCATGATTTGGCCGCGCGCTGCTGTGGCGACCGGCTCGACCCTATCTTTACCTTTGTCTGTTGAGGTAAGCCCATCCAGGTTGGCGCCTTTGAAATCAATCACGAATTTGCGCGAGTTGACCCGTTTCTTGCCGGGCATCCCTCCCTCACCCGTGCGGGTTGCGATCACGCGACCACCCGTGGGCCCCACTGGCAGCTGCGACCCCCAATGGAGCCGGTACTTGAATGTGTGCGAACTTCCCGCCCGCACGGGATCGGCCGGCTTCCAAAAAACGACGATGTTGTCGAACGTTTCATCTGAAGCAGGAATTTCCACCAGATTCACCGCGCCCTTGCCCCAATCACCGAGTGGCTCCACCCACAGGGATGGCCGCCGGTCATAAAAGGCGCCATCGTCCTGGTAGTTATTGAAATCGAGGTCGCGCTGAAATAGCCCGAAACCCCGCGGCGTCTGATCCATGAAGGCGTTGACGTGGACAAAGGGCGGATTTACGAGGGGCCTCCAGATCCATTCACCGCTGCCGGTCCACATGGCCAATCCATCCGAGTCATGGATCTCCGGGCGGTAATCGTCGGCAAAACGTCGGTCGTTCTCCCCGTGATGATACATGGATGTCAACGGCGCAATGCCGATGCGCTCTATTGCGCGGCGCGGAAAAAGATGGGCCTCAACGTCCATGATTGTAAAATCGCCCTGTATGGATACGGCGAAAGTGTAGGCCCCGGCGATGCTGGGGCTGTCGAGCAACGCGTGGATGACCATTGCGTTGGCGTCTTTTTCCGGGCGCTCCAACCAGAAAGTCGTGAACAGCGGAAATTCTTCGGGAGTGTCCATGCCGGTATTGATAGCCAGACCCCTGGCCGAGAGGCCATATTGTTTGCTCGCCCCGACAGCACGAAAATAGCTCGCGCCCAGAAATGCAAAAAAATCACTCTCGACATCTGAACGGTCATAACCCCTGAAACCTGCAAATCCAAGATTGGCGGTTTCTGCAGGAGGTTCAACCGGTTTTCTGTACCGGAACATCTCTTGCCTGAATGTGATGGGGCGTGATTCTCCGCCCACAACCTCGTGAAGCATGACCGGATCATGGAAGTACAAACCCAAATGGAAAAACCGCGCGCGAAACGGAAGATTCAGATCTGACCACAGCGTATGCTCCGGATTGAAGGCAATGGCCTGGTAGGCGTCGTAATCGATTTGTTTAATCCATTCGGGAATGCTGTTCCGTGCAGGCGCATAAGGTTTTCGCGAAAGACTTTCGGCCTCGTGGATGAGGCGGTCCTTGCTGAATGACCGTGGCACGGCCTGATCCTGGGTGGCCTGAAGACGACCAGGCCATAAAAAAAGAAAACTCAAAAGAACGCCGATGATGAACCTGGAGCGAAGACTATTTTCCATTTTACCTTTCCATGTGGTGTCCGATTACAATAGCCCGGCCGCACACACACCCCCTGGCGCTTGTCGCCCTGACTTTGCAGATTGTAAGGAAAGTAGCTCTCCCCATTGTGGACTTTTTACACGATTTGGCCATAGGGGCATCTGTGTAAATGACCCGGGTAATGACCCTATGAGAAGGTGGATCTCAATCTGAGGCCAGGCGGCCGATCAACCACCAGTAAAGCGTCAGGGATAGCGCACGCAGGATGCTGCGCGCGCAGTCGCGTTTATGCGGAGGCACCAGCTTCACGATCCCCTGTGTGTTCAATTCAGCAACCCTCGTTACCGTTTCATCGAAGGGCTTCCACCTGTATGGGTGACGGCGGTCGCCTGGTGCGGGTGCAAAGACAGCATTCCAGCCAATCATGGGTGCGGGAGAACATGGCCTCGCCATTTTGCGCGATGACCGAAATACTGCGGTTCGCGCGGGCGACCGCCGGTCGCCCCTACAGCGAGCATCGTGCCCATAGGCTTTATGACCAAAAGCCTCGTGATCATCAAGGTGCCCCTTCGCTACAGGGATTCACCGAAATATCCCGCACCGGCGAACACAAGGTTTGCCCCAACAGGGTGACGATGACCTTTTCTATGATGCGTTTCCCGACAAGCCTCTTACGATGCGGCCATTGACAGTTCGTCCGTCCAGATTATGGTCAAATGCAACATACCCATATGAAAGCGTGCCCTTCCCCAGCAACCATGAAAGGAGATCGCAATGACTATAATCCGTGCCCTCGTGGCCCTTGCATTTTTCGCCACGTGTTCGGTGGCCGCCGCCGCAGACGGCCTGGTCGAGGTGAAAAGTCCCCACAATGCCAAGGAGACGATGAACCGACTGGAAGACATCGTCAAGCAACGCGGCCTGAACGTATTTGCCAGGATCGACCATGCTGCCGGCGCCGCAAAGGTGGGCAAATCCCTGGGGGCCACCGAATTGCTGATCTTCGGAAATCCCCAAGGCGGTACGCCGCTCATGGAATGCGCCCAGAGCGCCGGTATCGATCTGCCCCTCAAAGCACTGGTGTGGGAAGATGACGCCAAACAGGTCTGGATAGGCTACAACGACCCGGCATATCTTGCGCAGCGGCACGGAATCGCAGATTGCCCGGCCGTTGAAAACTTGCGCAAGGCACTGGCCGGTCTCGTCGAGGCAACCATTACTAAATAATTAAATCTGGTTATGCACTCCGCTCCTATGGGCCAAGTTTTAAGTGTAAAGTTTAAAGTGTAAAGGAAGGCATTCTGTCGATTTGACATGCTCACCTCTCCATGTTGAACGATTTGACGTGCATGCTTTTGTTAAAGGTTCTAAAAAAAATGACAACGTAACCTTTATGACAATCCATACCTGTGTCTTACTGGAGTGAAGTGCATAACCATAATTAAAATTAACTTTCGGCAATGGCACGTAGGGAGGTGAGCCGGGACGGGTGGTCCGCGCCACAGTCAGCCATGAGAATTTCTGCGGGCGACCGCCGGGTGCCGCTACAACGGTGGGCGCAGAGTGGTTTGGGCCGCACTGTTTGAGCGCCGGGAACTCGGATCAGCAAGTATAGAGCGCCGCTGGGGTTCACTGAACCCCATGCGGGCTAAAATGCATGCGCCCCCCTTATCCGGATGGCGGATCCGCATCCCAGATTCGCTTGAAGACCCAATACAAACGTTCTGTGCCGCGTTCGCCCCTGATACGCTCACCTTGCGTGGGAACAGGATGTGGATTTCTCATCTGCGCAATCTTGAAACGAAAGAAATAGATGGGTTCCATCCCCATTCGCAAATCAGCAAAAACGATGGCGCCATCGTGGTTCTGAACTGAATAAAAGCCATGCGTGAACCATTGCAGCCGTTGCACCGGCCAATGTTCGCCGAGGCCGTCCAACAGCCGTTCATTGCTGGGATAATGGGTGAAACGAATAGCCCTGTCTTCATCCAACAGAGAATAAAAGCCTTCATAGTATCCCCGGTCATCCATCACGAGCACCCGCCACAACAGCGTATTGAATGGCGTCGGTACGGTCAGAACCTTTTGATAATCGATATTTTGCCGCGCTAAGGCGTCTTTGACCGTGTCGTTCACATAAAGCTTGGCGCCAATGCTCCAGACCAGGTAAACGGTGCTCAAGGCCAGAAAAAAAGTGTTGAAGCGATGGCCGCGATCGCCCTTGCGAGACATGATGGCCGCAGCCAATACGCCGCCGATCAAGGGGATCGAATAGGCCGGGTCGATGATGAACAGGGTCGACCACATGACCGGCGGTGTCGTTAACGGCCACAGGATCTGGGTGCCGTACACCGTCAAACCATCCAGAAAAATGTGGGTGACCAATGCCAGAAAGACCAGCACAAACCACCGGGAACGGTACTCACGCGTGCCCGGATGCATCTTGAGAATCAGCCATACAAAGGCAGGCGTCAGCGCGCTCAGCACGAAAATCGAGTGGCTGAACCCGCGATGGTAGGTGAACGTTTTAACGGCGCTGTCGAAGGGAATAAGCACATCCAGGTCTGGAAACAGCCCGCAAAGGCCCCCCCATAAAATAGCGCGATTGCCGATGCGGCGCCCCAATGTGGCTTCCCCCACAGCTGCACCCAGTGCTATTTGCGTAACTGTATCCATAGCAACCACCACTTTCGATATATGTCGGACCCATCACCCGGTCTTGGGATCATCCCTTTTGGCCACTGCTCACGATCAGCCAGCATGCCCAATCCAACGCATAGTAATGATTGCACGCGCGTATGCAAAAAAACATCGCTCACCGCACACTCTTGAGACCACCGAAGGGATGGTTCTCAGACAACAACCATTCTGATCATTGTATAATAAATTGATCTTCCTGCGGACCATGCGCGAACCCTTTTCACCGTGTTATCGCAAGGGGTTCCACCTGCAGGGGCGACCGGCGGTCGCCGGTGCGGGAGCAAAGCCACCATCCCCGGCACTCATGAGTGCGGGAGAATGTTTCCGCGCCAGCCTGTGCGATGACCCGAATGCAAAGGTTCGCGCCGGCGACCGCCGGTCGCCCCTACAGCGCGCATCGTGCCCATAAGCATCATGAACACAAGCCTCATGACCATCAAGGTGTCCATTCGCCCCCAGGTCGCCCAAGATAGAACGATGTTTCATTTCTGAAATGCGGCCCATACGCAAATGCGGTTGCCCGGCGTGCAACCGTGCAACCGTTGCAACCGTCATGACGCTTGACAACCGGGTATTCGGTCGGATAATGTGGCCTAAATTATCGGAAAGTTCACCGACTGGTCAACGGCCTCAGCGAAACGGACCCTCTGACCAGCCTGCATAAGTCGTCTTCCATCCTGCCTTTTTTCAAAAATTCAGGAAAAAAACCTCTTCAACTTTCTGACATCACGGGTGCGTATTTCAGCACCATGGGTGCATATTTGATTGGACTGACTCCCGTCCCAGGATTGTGGGCGACGGGGCCTGAAGTTGCGATGCCGCGCGGGAAAATCGATGCGTACGGTACCGCGAGTCTGAATTCAAGCACAGCCGGCACAGCCAGCACAGCCAAGTATGTGAATCCCGTTGCAATTATTCAGTACGACCAAGGAGAAGTACAAACACATTTATGAATAAACGTTTGAAAGTTAAACCTATTGGCGGCTTGGGCGAAATCGGCAAAAACATGACCGTGCTCGAGTACGGCCGCAATTTGATCATCATCGACTGTGGCGTCATGTTTCCCGAAAACGACCTGTTGGGGATCGATCTCGTGCTGCCCGACTTCGATTACATTGTCAAAAACAAGCATCGGTTGCGCGGTATCGTGCTGACCCACGGTCACATGGACCATATCGGCGGCCTGCCCTACCTGCTCAAACGGGTCAACGCACCTGTGTACGGCACGGATCTGACCTTGGGGATGGTGCGACGCCACCTGGAGGAAGCAGGCCTTCAAGACCAAGTGACCCTGGAAAGAATCGACGACAAGAAAACGATCCATTTAGGCCCGTTTCAGGTGAGCCCCTTTGCGGTGGCGCACTCGATTCCCGCTTCCGTGGGACTGGTCATCGACACCCCCGTGGGCGCCGTAGTGCACACAGGCGATTACAAGCTGGATGAAACGCCGGCCGGCGGCCGCACAACCGATTTGAAGCGGCTGCGGGAATTGACCCCCAACGGTGTGCTGGCATTGCTGGCGGACAGCACCAATGCCGATCGCCCCGGCCGCACGCCGACCGAGCAGCTGGTGACATCGGCCCTGGACGTTCTGTTTGCGGAAGCCAAAGCAGGCCGCATCATTATCGCCACCTTCTCTTCGGTGCTGGCGCGCTTTCAGGAAATCGTCCATCTTGCTGAAAAGCATCACCGCAAAATCGCCATGACTGGGCGAAGCCTCATACAGAATACCGAACTGGCGCAAGAACTGGGCTACCTGACCATTCCCACAGGAATGCTGGTGGACATCGCCGCCAACGTGCCGGAAAGCGAGCTCGTCATTTTGTCGACCGGTTCCCAGGGTGAGCCCAATTCGGCCCTCAACCGAATGGCACGCGGCGAACATCGCGACGTGCAAGTGCATGCGGGAGACACGGTCATCATCTCCGGCGGCGCCATCGAAGGCAACGAAGAGCATGTCGGCCGCATGCTCAACAACCTTTTTGGCCGCGGCGCAAACGTCGTCTACGGCGCAATGGCCACGGTCCACGTTTCCGGCCATGGCAGCCGCGAAGATATGCGTATTATGCTGGAAACAGTCAACCCGCGCTTTTTGATTCCCGTGCATGGCGAAACCCGCCACCTGCACCTGCATTCCCGTTTGGCGCAAAACAGCGGCATGAAAGCCGACCATGTGTTTATTCTGGAAAACGGCGGGGCATGGGCCAGCGACGGGCAAACCGCATGGCTGGAAGAATCCGTGCAAATCAAAGATGTGTACGTCGATGGCTCCTTGGTGGGTCAAATCGGCGATCTCGTGGTGCAGGACCGGACGCGCCTGTCGCAAAACGGGTTTGTCTTGTGTTATGTGCCCGTCGACAAGCAGCGCAAACTGGCCGGAGAGGTTCGGCTGATCAGCCAGGGCTTTTTACAGATGGATATGTCCAATGGCCTGATGGAAAAAGCAAAACACAACTTGAAGCAGACCTTGAAGAAAAACGGCTGTCGGCACCACGACAGCATTCGCAAGAACCTGCAAGACTTTTTCTACACGCAAACGCAGTCGCGACCCGTCATTTTGCCCCACGTTGTCCGGGTGTAACGCCTATCGATCAGACGCGCTAGCGGCGCCCAGCTCTGCCCGGGCGCTGCTAGTCGCCCCGTATCTTCAGCGTCCCAAGCAGAAAACGATTTTGCCTGCACACTAACGCCAGCTTCAGTCAACGTGAATCACAGCCATGGCCGCATTGAAAACCGCCCATACCGTATCACCCTTTTTGATCGCCAGAGATTTGCGACTCTTTTCAGTGAGAATGGCGCACAACTCGGTCCTATTGGAAATTTGAACAATAACCTCAGAATTGATCTTCCCCTTGATGACCCGAAGCACCGATCCCTTGAATCGATTCTCAGCCGAACAGGCCGGTTCCTCAATCCCCTTATAAAGGACCACCCAGGGGGCCTTTACTTCCACTGCAACCAGACATCCTGGCTTTAACCCCAGCCGGCTCTGGCTATCCTTGGTGACAAGGGAATGGATTTTGGGGCCATCGATCGAAATAATTTCTATGGTCGCCTGCACATCGCCGATCTGAACAGTATCGATTTTGCCGAAGAAAGAGTTGCGCGCGCTTGTTTTGTATTTGTTTTCACGTTCGATGTGGAGGCGCTCCACTTTTTTGATCTCTTCCTCTGAAAACTCAACATAAGAGGCGGCCAGGTTGGGTGTGGAATGGCCCATTATCCTCTGCACCACCGGCAACGGCACGTTGCTCTGCATCAACTCGATGGCCCTTGATCTTCTGATCGCTTCCGGGGTTCCCAAATCACGGGGAATGCCGGCAGCTTCGGCGCAATCATAAAATTTGCGGCGCACATGGGCTGGATCGATCCTGAAAATTTCAGGCGTTGCGCGTGAACGTCGAAACCCGCCCAGGGTGTTTTTAATTTCATCAGCCAGCAACTCCGGTATCTGAACCTCCCTGGTGCTGCCGTTGTGCACATCCCCTTTATGAAACAAAACAGTGCGTTTTTGATAATCGATATCGTTGACGGGATCCAGACTGAGAATCTCATTAAGCCTTGCACCGGTGTAGCGGATAAGCAGAAATATCAGCAGCACGCGCTTTCTCGACAATTTTCGAGTAACGCCCGAAGGGGCGCTCGCCCAAGCGCGAAAGGACTGCTCAATGCTTTGCAGTTGTACCGGATCGACCGTTTTTTTCGTCGTTGCTGCGACAATACCGGCATGGTTGCCTGGCGCCATCGTTGGGGATTCCTTCCATGTTTAGCGTCATCGGTGGTGTGCTCTTGCAAAAAAATCCCCTTGACAGAAGAAGACTGATAAGTTAGGTGGATTAAAACTGACACGATAAATATTTTATACGTGCCAAATAGTCAAGATAATAATGACCCGGAACAAAAAAACCAAACGAGGTGGATTATGTCGAATAGAAGCGAGGTGAAGGCAGGCACCGTCGAAACTGTAAGTGTCTCGCCTGACGCGGCGCCCGGCAAGGAACAACTGCTGTGGCGCAGCTTCCGGTTCGATCGGGTTGAACTGGCCGGTTCTTTCGGAGATCTTGGCACCTTGCTGCCCATCGTCGTGGGAATGATCCTGATCAATAAGCTGAGCCCGACAGTAGTGTTCTTGTACTTCGGCCTTTTTTATCTGATCACCGGTTTTTATTATCGTTTGCCCATCCCGGTACAACCCTTGAAGGCGGTGGGAGCTATTGCTATCGCTTTTCCCGACCAGATTACTGAATCTGTCATTGGCGCCTCGGGGCTCATTTTTGGAGCACTATTGCTTTTGTTTTATTTGACCGGCTTTGTCGACAAGCTGGCCAGAATTTTTACGCAGCCGGTTGTCAGAGGCATCCAACTCGCGCTGGGTCTTGTTTTCTTGAGAAAGGGAATAGAGCTGATTGTGGGCAAAAGTTTGTTTTTGTCCGGTGTGGTCGGCAAATACCCCGACTCCAGCATCAACTTGGTTTTAGGCGCGATTGTTTTTGCGATCGTGTTGCTGCTGCTGGACAACAAGAAGGTTCCTGCAGCCATCGCCGCTGTGGGCATCGGGATTATTGCAGGCTTCGCGTTGGGAGGTTTAGGAGACCAGACACTATCCCTAGGCCCCACAAGAATCGCTGTGCTGTCGTTTTCGTTGCACGATCTTTGGATCGCATTCATCATGCTGATCCTGCCGCAGATCCCACTCACCATTGGCAATGCCTGTGTGGGCACGGCCGATTTATGTTCGACCCTGTATCCAAAAGATCCACTGCTGTCGAAAACGACCGCGGGCAAGTTCGCCCTCACAATGGGGATTGCGAACCTGCCTGCCGGACTTTTCGGGGCAGTTCCCATGTGCCATGGGACAGGCGGTTTGGCCGCTCACCACCGATTCGGGGCAAGGACGGGAGGGGCGCCGCTGATGATCGGCGCCATCCTGGTGGTCCTGGCACTCGTATTTGGCGAGGCTGGGCTCACATTCCTGACCCTTCTTCCTAATTCGGTTCTGGGTGTGCTTCTGATTTTTGCGGGTCTTGAACTTTGTCCTCTCGTCAGAAGCCTCAAAACCAATGAAGAATATTTCGTTGCGCTTTTGATCAGTGGCATTTCGCTTGCCGTGCCGAATATGGCGTGGGCATTTGGAATCGGTATTTTGGTGGATCTTTTTATTCGAAAGGCCAGAATCAAGATCTGAATCCGTTTGCGTTTATGCGGTCAGAAACCAGAAATTCTTGAGATGGCAGCGGCTAGCGTATGCACGCATGCGTGGCCATGCATAGAGCGCTTGGGATCACCCTTATACACGGCAGAACCGCGTCCAGGCGCTTGTGTTGGGATCAGACGGAATTCATATCGAACAATCAGTGATGATGTTCGGCCGCATCGGCATCCGCCTTGGTCGCATGTACAGTTCCGTCGGCATGTTCAGGCGGCGTATAAATGGAGTATAATTTCATATCCTGATCTTTTGAGGTATTGATAAAGTTGTGCTCGACGCCGGCTGGCACGACGACCGCTGAACCATCTTTCAGTGGATACTCTTTGCCATCCAGTACCGCCTTGCCTGTTCCGGCTTCGATTCTCAAAAACTGATCGATATCATGATGAACTTCCATGCCAATCTCTTCCCCCGGTTTAAGCGCCATAACAACAAGCTGGGAACGCGAGGTGGTATTCAGCACTTCCCGAAAATTGTTGTTCTTTATCGTTTTCTCCTCAATATCCGTCACATACGCTGCCATGATGAACTCCTTATGCTTACTTAAAATTCATTATATTTTATGCCTGCATACTAATGATCATCGGCAAGGTTTCAACACCGGACGCTCCATTCGGTCCGCCTGATTCCCTATCGGTGGGCTCCTTCTTTTTTTCCCGACCAATTGTAGCCAGAACCCGCTTTCTGACATAAATTCCTATTCAATCTCTGTTTTTTGGTTATCAGTTCACTCCAGTGACTATTGGCATTTTCGGGAGTGGCACGGAGGAGGTGATCCGGGTGGGTGGTCCGCGCCACGTCAGCCATGCGGTTTAGTGAGGCATAAGGTTTGCGCAGGACATGGGGCCGCACTGTTTTGAACGCAGCGCGTTTGCGGCCCGTCCGGAGCGCACCTTATTGCCTCACTTGATCGAATGGATGGTAGCGCGGACCACCCACCCGGATCACCGGGGTTTATGAAGGAGGATATTATGAACGATGACAGACAGCGCGTCTACGATCTGTTTTATGAAATTGTGGGTGAAGGGGGTTGCGCAGGGGCCTGCACCGAATCAGAGCTTTATCAGGAAAACGGTGAATGGAAGCTGTTCCTGTGCGGCTTTATGGAGCCTTGGACGCTGGGCAAGACACTCCCGGAGGTGGAAAAAACGCTCAGGGAATATGCCGGACAAGGCTTTGGGCTATAAGTGCAAAAGCCGTTCGCAGTGATGTACCCTTTCCCAAATTAAACTCAAGTTGCAGCCGCCCATCGACCGATATATAAGCCGGGGGGCACCAGCAAGCCCCCCGGCTGATTCGAGTATGATGTCCGGGCGGTCAATCCAGCCATCACCACTCTAACAAAGTACCTGCTGGTTGAACCTGGGGCCGAGGATGCCCGCAGCGCCCAGGACACAACACCTGCGCGTGGGAAATCATGATCGGGAAACAACAGGAGAAGTGACATGTTCGTTTCGCTGAGACAATTATTGGAAATGAGCCCCTATGGCTTTATCCCCGCTGCGCTGATCGGGTGCGCCGGCGCACCATCCAATCCAAGCGCTGTACCGCCCGACATTTTACGGCCCGGCTATGCGGTGGTGTATTACCCGGCGATACGGACGGGTGCAAATTTTGATTCCGCGAAATAGGAAATAATCGATGCGCTGCAGTGTCGCTTTATTAAACCCTCTGCTGATCACAGTATTGTTTTTGATGGGCCTGCAGGTATTTTCGGTGGCCCTGCCCCTGCCGGCCGTGGCAGGGCCGTCCATGGATTGTGACGGAACGATCCAATCCTGGATCTTGAGCGGCTACTATCAACCCGGGGATTGCCATTGCGCCGGCGGGCAGCCGGTGTGCAACAAATCCTCCGCCGGAGGGCACAAACACGGAATCACCTCAAGGGATATCAACACCATGATCGTTGGCACCCTGTTTGAAAGCCTGCTCACGGCCATGTTTGTTGATAATACGGCCAGCGCAAAGGAAGCCCAGAACGCCCGGCAAAAGGCCGCCGTCCTGGCTGCGGCGCAGGCCGCCGAAAACAAAAGAGCCCAGGATGCCATCGCCCAGGCCGAATTTGAGAAGATGATGCGTTCCTACAAACAACTGGGCGACTCTCAGAGCTTGGGCTATAAACCGCTTTCGGATGCGACCCTCGACTATAAGACCATGGACGGCGAGATGGAGGCCCTTGCGGCCAACGCCAGAAAACCTTTTGATGCGCCGCCGCAACTGAAGGTGCCTGGTCCCGAGACCGTGGATGGCGGCACACCCTTTTTCGGAGACAGCATGCCGCTCGAAGATATCCGCATTCTGGTCGATCCGGAAACGGATCCCGATGTGGTCGATCTCAGAAAGGCCAGCACCTATGTGATCGAAAACATCAAAAAATATAGCGTCACGCGTGCCACGGCTTCAACACCCAAAGACATTGGCGGCCCCAACACCCAGTCCCCGGAATGCGCCGATCTCGCCAGAAAATTGGATGGTTTTGTCCATCAAAGGCATCAGTTTCAAAAGACCATCGATCTATCCCAGGAGCAGTACGATACATGGCACAACGCCAATCGCAATGCCTTGCTCAATGCCGCCAAAGACGGGGTAGAGTATTTTTCCGGCCAATTGCTGGAAGCGTTGCGCCAAAGAGGCAGGGCTGCAGAGCGCTTGCAGCAGATTTATCAGAAGAATGCGCAACAGATGGCCCAGGAAGGTTTGAACACCGCGGCCATCGAGGCCAGCCTGAAACGTTTGAAAGCCCTGTCGGCAACCGCGAGGATCTCAGAACTGACCGGCAACATCACAGACTGGCAAAGTTTCATCAAAAACGGCGTGTCCGGGCTGATGACGCAATTAAGCGCATCCAATCAGGAAATTCAGGGGTTGCTCGAAGATCCTCGGATGCAAAAATACTTCGAGATGGATGCCCCGGAGTTAAAGGCGCTGTTCGATATTTCGCAGATTGCCGCCTCGGCGAACGTGTTCGGCAAATGGGTCGCAAAGAAACTGCCCATCATCGGCGGCGTCGAGCTCTCGATCAATCAATCCTACAACGCGCTGGACTGGTACCTGAGCTACAAGCGCATCAAAGAAGCCAATCAGATCAACAGCCGCGTGATGGCGGCGGCCCGTTCAATCCAACACAATATCGATACCATTTCCATGGACCTCGAAAGGTGTCATTAAACATTTATCAACACCAGACTGAGCATCGCAGGTCTATTCTATGGGTGCGTTTACAGGCAAATCGTGCGAGCGCATTGATACTATAAAAAACTCATCTACCCAAAGTAATCTAATACTCATTGCCGGGAGGAATCTCATATGAAAACCGTAAAGACGCTTTGCGCACTGTTTATTGTAACGGCCCTGTTGGCCTGTGCAGCCCCTGCCCTTTGGGCCTCCGAAAGTTGGGCCACCGACCCCGATACCGGCTGTAAAATCGGCTGGGTTTCACAAACTTATTCGCTGGTGAAGGCCAGTTGGACCGGACCGGAAACGGATGGCAAAGCCGAAGGCAACGGCGTGGCGACACTTACCCTCCGCAAGCCGGCCACCCGCGGCCAACAGGGCGAGGAACTGCAAATAACGGCCGATGGCACCATGCACGCGGGCAAACTGGATGGCAAGGTCTCCCTCAAGTATTCCAGCGGCGCATCCTATGAAGGCGATTACAAAATGGGGGTTCGCGACGGTAAGGGCATATATAAGTGGGTGGACGGCCGGGTATATGATGGCGATTGGCAAAATGATGGCATGAGCGGCAAGGGCATCGTCAAGCTGCCGGATGGTTCCTATTATGACGGCGAGTGGAAGAACAGCTGGCCCAACGGACACGGAATCGGCGTTTATCCGAGCGCTGGACTTACGTTCGAGGGGGAATTCAAAGATGGCAAAAGAGAGGGCAAGGGAACGACCAAGTGGCGCAACGGCCAAACATATGAAGGGGAAGCAAAAGGCGGTCTGATGCACGGCAAGGGCATCTTGAAATACGCCAACGGCCATGTCTATGAAGGTGAATTCAGCAACGATAAAATCAATGGTTATGGCACCCTGAAAGATGCCAGCGGCAAAGTCATCTATGAAGGCCAGTGGAAAGACAACCGGTATGCTTCAGGCGAACAAATGTAGTTCTTCCCGCTAACATGTCACCTTGACGGGGAGACAGCCTTCCAGCGCCAAGCCGGAAGCGGCCTCCCCGTCTATTTCACGGCCACCACAAAACAGACCAATCGGGTCGCGATCGAGCACGTGTCCGGACAGGCGAGTCGAAAGGCAAGCCATCGCCATTTTAACCGGACACCATTTCAAATCGATGGCTTGCTCAGCGCCGCTTCGATGCAGCCGATCTCCCTGGAAATGTCGATAGCCTTTTCCCGCAGCGTCTCCATCCCCCGAGCATTGTCACCAAGCTGTTGCTGAAGATTCGCCGTCATCGGCTCCCAGATCATCTGCTGCGCCAGGATGTCGAGAAAGAAACCCGTGGCGTAGGCAGCCATGCGCCCCATCGCGGCGACCTGCCAATACTTCTCCCCGGAGAAAAACGCCTTGTTTTTCAGGTAGCCTTCCAGCGCCGGATCGAGCACCAGTTTGCCTATCAACAAGCCGCCGTCTTTTATTTTGGCGTAATCATCCTGCTCCTGCAGGGTCCAATTTTGAAAATCATAGGTGGCGCCGGCCCCCTTCTGAATCTCGAGCAACCGCGCCGAGCGCTGGTAAAGGTCGTCCAGGCGTGCCTTGGCCGTTTGCAGCCGCGCCAGTTCGCCCTGGACTTTTTGCAGGGCGGTCGCATCCAACGGGGTTGTCAGCTGCCCGATACGATCCTTGATGGCATGCGCCAGTTTGGATTTGGCCGCCGTGTAGTTGTCCAGAAATTTATCCGCCGGAAGACTGATCAGCAGATCGAAAACGACGCTCCAGGCCCGGTCGACCGACTCGCCATAGGCCGCCGAAATATCCCGGATGGCCTTGTCGATCTCTGCCTGCTGGGCTGCCTGAATCTTGATAAGATTCTTTAAGGCCGTATTGATATACTGCAGCCGGTCGCGAGCCTCGTGCAGCTTCTGTTCGAAAAAGGCGCGCCGCTCGGCGGAGAGCTCAACCGCGTGCAGGGCCGACTCGCTGCAGGGCGCCCAGACGGCGATGCCGGCGTCCGTGGCCGGCGGCACGGCCGGAGCGGACAACTGGCGGGTTTGCAGTTTGACCAGATAATCGGCGGCTGCCGCGGGATTGTTTTCGATCTGAGTGTAGAGGCTGCCGATCTGCCCCAAAGCCTCGCGGGCCTGGTGGTTGGCTTCGTTTTGGCTCAAATCCCTGATCTGCTTGTGGGTTTGCTTTAACATCTCGCGCTGCAACTGCACATTGGCCGGCGCGGCCGGCGCCGGCTGCGCCGGCGGCAGCACAATGTTCAATGTCGGCAAATCGCTGCTGGTCAGCGATCCTGTCATGGCCTGCGCGCTGAGTTCGGCCAGATAACGGGCTTTTTCCAGATCGCCGTCGGCCGCTGCCTTGACCGCCTTCCGGCCGAGTTGGCTGCTCAGGGTCAGCTGTCTGGAGACTTCCGTGGTAGTGCTGGTCGAAGGGGTGATCTGGGTCCAGTTGCCGATCTTCTTGAACGTCACGCCGCCTTCGAAGGCGCGCGGGGTTCTGCAGATCGAGGTACCATCGGACAGATGGAAAGTCGCTTTGCCCAGATAAAAGAAGGCCGGCACCGTTTCCGGCATGTCCCATTCTTCCTGCACGACGCTCTTCAGGTCGAACGAGATCTTCTGCGCATGCGCCCAGTTGGCCAGCGCGACCACCTTGGCAACCTCCCTGATCTTGTGAAAGGCCGGCACCACGTGGGCATAGGCATCGTAGTGATTCATGACCTGTGCGCACCAGGCCGCGTAATCCTGTGCCAGCTCCGTGTCCGGGGGTCGGCCCCAGCGCTGGCTGTCGTCGGCAAAACGGTACAGCATCCTGGAGGCCTTGAAAGAGACCACCGTATTTGCCGGAGAGACGGTCATGTCGACCATTTCCGGCTCGAGCCACTGGCGGTAGTTGATTTTCTTTGCCGCATCCCGTTTCGCATACAACCCCTGTTCGAACTCGTACACGGTGCGGTTGCGGCTGCCGGGAATCTCCTCAAACAGCTCCGGCCGCACATTGATGCTCTTGAGCGCATAGTCGGCTTCATACATGATCCTGGCCAGCTGGGAGCGGCCATCCAGCTCCAGCGGCACGATGGTGGCAAAAGGGGTGGAAAACCCTTCCAGGAACATCACCGCCGCGCTGGAGATGGTGATGTTGTTAAAGGCCGCATTCATCAGGTTTGATGGGTCGCTCCAGGCCGGCGGCGCCTCGATGGGCCCCCCGCCCAGTGGCCGCGCCGCCGAATTCGCCGGCACGGGTGCACTCTCTTTGCGTGAATAGGGCATCAACAGATTCTGGACCGCCTTGAGAACCTTATCCCAGGCCGTATTTCCGGCCTCGTAGGAGCTGCGCAGCGCGGCCACCTCTTCCGGCGGCGCCGGCGTGGCCGATTGCAAAACGGCGAGATAGACCGAGACCAGCAGGGCTTCCAGGGTTGCATCGGCCTCCGCGTTGCGGCCGAGGATGGCGTCGGCCTCGGCGCCCAGGCCCAGCACCTGCATGGCTTGGATGGCCGCCGCGGTCGTATTCTCGAACGTGAGCGGCAATGCCCGGGCAATGTCACTGTACCCGAGATTGGCAAAAACATTGATCTGAATGGCGCGGATGGGCGGCGGCGGAAAGACATCCTTGTTTTTGACCAGTTTGACGTAATTGTACCAGTCGGCATACTGCTCCGGTGACAGGCCGTAGCCCTTGGCCAGCTCCCGGATCATGAGCTGCCGGTCGCGTTCGAGGTCCGGATGCCCCCGAACGACTTCAACCATTTGTTTGAAATTATTGAACTTACCCTCGGCGGCCGTGAGCTCTGCCATAGTCTGCGGGGTGGGGACCAGGTTGAGGACCGGTGTGGGATGCACCATGGCAGTCTTGAGCAGATCGAGGTAGGGGATGCTTCCCGTGGCATAATCGGCATCATAATGGCCGATCACGGCGACCTGTCCCGACGCGGGATCCAGCACGATCTGATCGAGCACGTTGATATGGTCCAGCCCTTCGATCACGGAGACCGCCGTATCGTCATCCGCGACGAGCACGCCGGGGATACTGAACTCTTTTTTCAGTTCCCGCACCGCGAGCCGCACAACGCCACCGGGGATGATGGTCCTTTCGATCCGCGCCCCCTGCCGATCGATCAGCAGCCGGACCGGCACATACGGCGGGCGCGCAAAATCAGTGTAGCCCTTGACCGCGTCGCCGTTCATGGCGGTGATCACGTCGCCGGCGTGCAGGCCGGCTGCCGCCGCAGGAGATTGCGGTGTGATCTGAGCGACGCTCATTCCCATTGCGGCGGTGAAGTTACCGTAAAAGCCCCATTCGGTCTTAAAGGGCGGACAGTCGCCAGCCTGAACGCAGGCAGCAACTGCCATGAGAAAATATACCGTGAGGAGCAAGCTGCGGGAAACGATGGGTTTTAACATGCCTCAACTCCGGCTCGAATGAGTAGTGAAAGACGTGCACAGCCATACTTTATTATGATATCGGTCTAAAGCTCAAGCTGCGAAAGCGTCAAATGGGACCTGCCCAGAACAAGTGCACCACCTTGCACTGTACTGCAGTCCATCCCGCAGTTTGACGTGTGCATGCGTCAGATGAGCGGATACATGGCGAGACTCAATTACATAAAATTTCGCTTACTCTTGGTGGTCGATCCCATGGCCATATGTGACTTAAAGCTTATCTTAAGCGTAAATACATGTGGCTGCGAAGGCGGTTGTCAGTCAAACCCCTTTGGACCGCAGGAAATCGGAGGCAACATCATGGCGTTCACTCTTCTCAAAAATCGTGATGCCGTAGACCCGGTGTGTGGAATGCACGTGGATAGGATGACCAATGCCCCAGCTGTGTGCCACGAAAGGCAGGAGTTCTTTTTTTGTTCGACATCCTGTCGCACCGAGTTTGAAAGCAATCCGGAAAAGTACACTTCGGCGACGACCAAACCCAAAGGGTTTTGGCAGCGCTATCTGGATCGTATCACCAGGATCAGCAGCGGCGGCCCAAAACCCTGCCATTAAGCAGAGACATTTTGCGGTCATTGTCACCCGCCCGGCTGTTCAGTGCCCGATTCATGATGTCCACACACCTGGTGTCGTTGAGCAGGCGTTCGCTTCCGGGCGGTGCAGGTCTTCCTCATAGATACTCATTTTTCATGCACAAAATACATTTCCCAACCACCCTCCCTACGATTCATGATCTATTGTCTTTGTAGTTCATAAAGGTAATCCTCTACAGACACTCTAAACCGTATTTCCCAGGTATCGTAATCAGGCATGACATAAACTTTTCATCCAATAAGGAGGGTCTCAATGGGAACTATCCTAAATTCTTGTTTGCGTGCAGTAGCCGTTTTGGGCGTTCTATTTTTCCTTTATGCCTGTGCGGTCACAACGGAAGTCACAGAATCGTCATCCCAAACCATTCAAAACACGACCGAGGCATCGAGCAGATTTACCTCCAGCACCAGCCCGGGTGGGGATTCAGCCAGTTACTCTAAAAAGGAACGCGCATTGGCTTTTTCGAAAGTGAAGCTTGAACGGATCAAAACCGACATGGCCGTGGGCGGAGGCGAGGATCTCACCTCTTTGGCAACCCTGCTGGAAGTTCCGGCTCACAACCAGCAAGAATTTTTCGCCATCACAAAGGCCAATTTCAGCACGCTGTTCAACTCCGAACAGACCACCGCCGAAGAGCTGCTGGCACGGCTCGAAGGTGAACTAAGCGCCAACGCCTGGTTGCTTGAATAGCCTGTGCGGCCAAACACAAAGGGCCATTTGCGTTTTCGGCCCGTAAAATTTTCGTTCTTACGCAAGGCGATTGTCATCGGCAGCCGTGTTTTTCTTTACATGGTGGTGCTTTGTTCGCACCTGCCCTCTTCCATAGCCGCTACCATCGGCGATGATGCCTACCTTGTGCAGCTTCAAAAGACGGCACAAGAAAAGCGGCTGTGGGAGCATCGTCAGTGGCAGGTGTTGATGCATTACCGCCCGCGCCTTTTTGGCAGAGGCGTAAAGAGCCAGGTTGATGATCCTTCCTTTTTTTTAAGTCATTCCGGCAAATTCGATCCCCAGGCCGAACTCGAAGCCACCCTTTCGAGTTTTTTTGCGCCGCCTGTAAAAGAAAAGGGAACGGAGCATCCCCAGTGTCAATTCATTGCCCGTTATCACTGGCTGAAGCAGGAACTTGGCTTTGATAGCGCACGCCTTCCCGAATATACCTGCCCCAAATTCAACGACTGGCTGGCCGAGATGAACCCCGATGCCGTGTCGCTTATCTTTCCAGTGGCCTACCTTAACAATCCAGCCTCTATGTTCGGTCATACGCTCCTGCGCATCGACTCGAAAGCATGGCGCGAGCAAACACGTTTGCTCGACTTTACCATCAATTATGCGGCCAACACCGAGCAGGAACGCGGATTGTCAATGGCTGTGAATGGCCTGTTTGGAGGGTATCGAGGCAGCTTTTCCGTTGCGCCTTATTACGTTCAGGTGAAGCGCTATGCGGATTTGGAAAATCGTGACATCTGGGAATACCGTCTCAGCCTGACCTACGAAGAAGTGCTTCGCATGTTGATGCATGTCTGGGAACTCAAAGCGGCACACTTCGACTATTATTTTTTAGATGAAAACTGTTCCTATCAATTACTCTCCCTATTGGAAGTCGCCCGGCCGTCCCTGCATCTGCTGGATCAATTTGGACTCTGGGCGGTTCCGGCAGATACCGTCCGCGCTGTTGCCGATGTAGCGGATCTGATACCCTCTGCGATCTTTCGTCCCTCAAGAAAAACAGTGCTTCAGGAACGGACACGAAACCTGTCGCCCCAACTGCAGACGATCGCCAAATGCATTGGAGACGACCAATGCGCGGTGGATGCCATCTCCCAACAAGGGCTTTCGCCCCTGGATCAGTCCAAAGTGCTTGAATTGGCAATGGAATATGTGGGCTACGAGTATGCCGCTGAAAAAGAAGATACAGCAGAGAACGACCCCCGTTTGATGCACATTTTAAACGCCAGAAGCAAACTGGACGTACCGCCGCAAACGCCCCGGATTGAACACCCCCCCGAAAGGCCGGACCAGGGGCATCCCAGCGGCCGCGTTGAATTCAGCTATGGCTATGAAAATGACCAGCATTATTTCCAGCTGAGCCTGAGGCCTGTGCTGCACGATCTGATCGATCCGCCCAGAGGCTATATCGATGGGGCGCAGCTTGAATTTCTCGATGCAGCAGGCCGCTACTATGTAAGCAAAAACAAACTCGAGCTGGAATATTTAGACCTTGTCGATGTCGTATCGATTCCGACGCGCAACCGTTTAATAAAACCATATTCATGGAAAGCGAATGCAGGGCTGAAGCGAAGGCTCTTCGATGACGACAAGCGACCGATCACCGGTCATGGCAATTTCGGTGCAGGGCTAAGTTTCGAATTTTCGCAGGCCGCAACGTTTTTTTTGTTTGCCGAAACCATGGCGGTCATCAGCGACCGTTTTGACGAAAAACTGGCCTTGGGAGCTGGCCCGAGCGGCGGTGTCATTGTTGCGTTCACCCAAAATTGGCGCATGGCGTGTTTCGCCCGCCTTATGGCATTTACCCTGGGCAGCACGCGCGTTACCTATGATCTATCTCTTGAACAGGCAATAGACCTGACGCCACGCGGTGGTTTGCGGATTCGCATTTCAAAAAATCAAGAGTTCGGTAGTCCGGATATCTCGGTATCGGCCGGATACCTGATCTATTTTTAGATGGGCGGGTGTAGACGGCGTGTCCATAGACAGGTATTTGATTTAGCATCAGTTTTTCCTCTACCAGTTCCCCCTTAATTAAGGTTGATCACCGTGCGAAATCCCACATCGGCAAAGCCTTCCCATGGATAACGCTGTAAAGGTTTTTTGTGGTTCTCCGACACGTCCGGCCCGGCTGCATCAACAACGTGGCTGAGATCGGCAGAGTTCTCCAAGGCAGTGGCGGCATCGCCAGTCAAGTTATCGGATATCCATTCCTTTGAAATCAAACCTAATTGGCCTTGGGCGGGGTGGGCCCGCAAGGCTGTATAATGCTGTTGCGCCTTCGGCAGGATTGACGATCCTGTTGGACCGATATCGGTATCTTCTCCGACTATTTCACGCCATTGCATATAGCTCGGCAGCTGCTTTCCAAAATGGCGCGCATATGCCGATGCGCCAAACCACGTCACCCGAACAATCGGATCATGCGCCCGAGTAACGTCACGAATATGAAAACGCCCATGATCATAAACGATCTGTTCGTATGATTCTATACCGGCGCCAAGGTAAAGCCAAATCTCGTCGCGGTGCTTAACAACACCATCTTCAACGGTCAGGTTCGCGCGCACCTCGTTAAGAAACTCGTTATAATGATGAATCGTTATTAGGGATTGATCACTATAGTAAGCCGGCTTTTTGCCCGATGCCGGTCGCAGAATCATGGTCTGACCATCCGTGGCCATCCATATTGGATCATGGGTGCTTTTATTCGCATCAGGCTTTTGGCTCTTGTTCGTTTGCATGCCTGAATGGTCGACAACTGTTTGTCCATCCACTTCAACCCAATGTGCTATATGATAGACTGTCATTCCCCACACCGCCATCACGGCCACAATGATGCCGACCCAAGTCCAGCGAAGAAAGGTGGTGGAATTCGGCGAAAAGGCCCCATCAAGCGCGGAACGATCCAAAGCAGCCGTCAGAGCGGCGCGAAACTCTGCCACATTTTGGTAGCGGCGGTTTTTATCCTCTTCCGTGGCCTTGCGGATGACCGTACCAAGTTGTTTGAGCAGCGGGGTTTCAGCTGCCTTCAAACAAGCTGGCTTGAAAGGGACCGTCTTGGCATCCATTTTACCGCAGACGGCCTCGAACAAAATTTTACCCAGGGAATAGATATCGGCTTCGGGGCCTGCCTTGCGAAAATCCTCAAACTGCTCAGGCGCCATATAGGCCCAGGTACCTTTGACATCCCACGAATTTGAAACACCGCGCATCTTTACCGAACGGGCCAGGCCGAAATCTGCGATTTTGGGCGTGTGGCCGTCCATCAGAATATTTTCAGGCTTTATATCCCGGTGCACAATACCGTGGGCGTGGATCGCTTCGACACCATCCAGCACGGGCATGAAATAGCGTTGAAGCCAGTCGTACAGCAACTTCGTCTCGGTCCCATAACCTTGCTCCGACATGGTGAACCGGAACGTATCGCCAGGCACGTACTCCATCGAAATGTATTCGAAGAACCACCCCTGCTCGCGTGGCATCGATGAGGTTCCATAATCGAATATCTGCAAAATATTGGGGTGGCGAACTTGCGCCATGGTTTGAACTTCGCGCTTGAAACGCTGCAACGCTGTAGCAGATTCGCTTGCATCGGATTCGAACTCCTGCAGCATAGCCGGAGATATGACCTTTATGGCCACATCGCGATTCAAGTTAAGCTGATGGGCCCTATAAACTTCACCCATGGCGCCTTTGCCGATATGTTCGATCAAAATCCATTTGCCGTCAATTACGCTTCCGGTGGCCAATGATGGGTTATGCGAAAGATTTTGCTGCGTCATCCAAACCCCTCATTCCTTGCAATGGTTTCGGACGAACCAGAACCATTCAGGCAGATCACGATGACGCTGATGTTGTCCTTGCCACCGGCGCTCAGCGCTTCAGTTATCAACTGCGCGGCGATCCGCCGAGGTTTCCAGGAATTGCCAAGGACCTTTGCCATATCATTTTCGGCCACAGCGTTATGCAAACCGTCGGTGCACAATAAAAAACGATCCCCGGCGTACACGCGATCAATCCGGGAGTCCACCCATTCCAAGGATTCAGCAGTGCCCACGGAGTTGGTCAGAAGGTGGTGCAGTGGATGAACGGCCGCCTTTTCGGGAGTGACCAAACCTTCGAAAACCATTTCCTGCACCAAGGTATGGTCGGTGGTCAAACAGGTAAAATGTCCCCTACGCAAACGATAAATTCGGCTGTCGCCCACATGCGCGATGATCGTTTGATTGTGCTTCAGGACCAGACAGGAAAGTGTCGTGCCCATATCGGCCAGTGCGGTATCAAGTTGCCCGCGCCGGCGGATCCTGCGGTCTATGCGCAGCACCGTTTCGCACAAGTGGCGCCTCAGGCGCTGTGCATTCAAAGAGCTTTTGGTGGCCATGCGTTGTTGGTAGTAGTTGCCCAAGCCTTGACAAGCCATACGGCTGGCCACATCTCCGCCGCCGTGTCCTCCCATTCCATCCGCCACGGCGAAAAGCCGGCCCCGATGATCGCAGTGTTCGTCGTACATATGGGCGGATGGCACCAGAAGCGAATCTTCATTTAGTTGTCGCAGACCGATGTGGGTCGCCGCTGCATATGTTATTGCATGTTCTCCCAACTCTATTAGTCCTGTAATCTCGATAAAGGCTCTATATAGCTGCCTTATCAATGATCCCCGGCGAGCAAGTAACCGACTTACTCATCCAACAAGCGTTGTTCCAAAGCGAAGGCCGAGGGTCTTAAACGGGGTGAGATAATGCTGTGAGTAACGTGGGAGCGAAAAGTCATGATAATGTCGGGATATAGCCGCCGCGGGTAATTATGCTGGTCGGCAGCCTATATAAAACGGGTGATGCCGGTTTGCTTATCTACAATCAATCTTTCGATAATGGTGCCATCATGCTGAACGACTTTGCCCAGATAGTATCGCCCCTTATTCTCCAGATCGTTGATCGTGTAACCCCTGCCTATCGTGTCGCCGATCTGATGTTCGATAATGAGCCGTGCCGTACCGGTACCCATTCCGTCCATGATGAGCTGTATTCTTTCCGAATCATCATCCGAATGCTTTTCTGAAGGATTTCGCTCCATTTTTTCCTTCAAAAATTTCAGTATTTGTCTTTTTGGATTCATTTCGACACCTCCTTAAAATTCAACACGTTCCATAAAACAGCACAAACCATGCCACTCGCATAAAATTTGCAATTGGGTAAGCAGGGGGTTAATGTTTCAATACTGATGGTTCCACTTGCAGGCGCCCGCGCAAAAAATGCGCACTTTATTCGTGATCGTTTGACGGGTGCGAAAAATTTTCACGTCCTGAGCACGTCTGAGATTTCAGAGTTAAGCGCAATGACTATTTTAAGATATTATCCGTCGCGGACGATTGAAGCCAGGAGCGGCAGGCGCAAGCGGAGGGCACTGATGGAAGGGCTCAAATTCTCGGGACGAGAACTTCAGAACCTGATTTCGGATAGGGGTTGGCCCAACGAAAGACTCTATCTTCCCGCCCTGGTCATCATGGCGATCGTGCTGATCTTATTGGTTTTCATTAGCGTCTCCACACTCCGAAATTTGAACCGCCACAAACAGCAGACAATACAACAGGTGCATCGCCAGGGGTTGGGCCTGGTGCAGGGCTTAGAAGCGATTTACCGAGCGGGGCCGGCCATGGTGTGGTGGCATTCCGATTCCATGAATTACCTGATCACAGAATTGGCGGACACTTCGGATATTCCCTACATCTTCCTGGTGGATCACAATGGCACAATCCTGAGCCATGCCGGATATGCATCGAATGAAGTGAAAGCGCAACATAGCAAAGACCTCTTTGTGGAAACGGGCCACCCCTTGAAAACGCGCCTGCGGCGGCTTGCGGATGGCACCCGAGTTTATGAATTGACCAAAGCGCAACCCTTCGGGCTTATGGTGCTGGGGATAAATATGAAGCCGATGGAATCGGCTAACGAGGACGATCTACACCACGCCATCATGATGGCTGTGATCGTACTGGCTCTCGGATCGAGCGCCTTGTTCTTTACTTTCGTCATCCGAAAATATTATTTGGTCAACCGGACACTGAGGCAGACACAGGATTATACACGCCAAGTGATCGGCAGCCTGGCCACCGGCCTGATTAGAATCGATTCGGCAGGCAATATTGAATCATTCAATCGTATGGCTTTAGAATTGCTGGGGGTCTCCGCCGAAGCGTTACAAGGACAGCCTCTGAATCGATTGCTGGACTTGCAGGCCATCGGTATTGAGGGAACCTTAACGGACCTTAGTTCGGTTTTCGAAAGCGAGATCGACTATATCTGCCCATCCGGCCGGCGGTTGCCGCTTGCCATCAGCGCCTCGCCCATCGAAGAACCGGAAGGCCTTGGCTGCGGCGCCGTTATTTTACTTCGTGACCTGAGCGAGATCAAAACCTTGGAATCCCAGGTCCGCCGGGCGGAAAAGCTGGCGGCAGTGGGAGAACTTGCCGCAAGCGTGGCCCATGAAATTCGAAATCCGCTAAGTTCTATCAAAGGTTTTGCACAGTTCTTACACAGAAGCTTTGTAGATGGCAGGCCGGAGCGCGAATACACTGAAATCATGATACAGGAAGTCGATCGGATCAATGCCGTAATGAATAACCTGCTGACCTTTGGGCGGCCGATGGATGCGGATCCTCAGGTGATCGATGTCACCAAAGTGATTGCGCACGTTCTCCTTTTGGTGCAGGCGGATGCAAAAGAACGAAGCATCCGGATTCAAACTTTATCCCAAACTGAAGCACCCATTGTTCAGGCTGACGCGAACCAGCTGACTCAGGCACTGCTGAACCTGTTGATGAATGCCATGACCGCAATCGACCGAGAGGGCACCATTACGGTGGCGGTCGAAAATGATCACTCAAGTGGCGACTTTAGAATATGGGTTGAAGATGACGGACCGGGCATTGCCCCCGAACTACATGAAAAAATATTCGACCCCTTTTTTACCGATCGTGAGAAGGGAACCGGCCTAGGGTTGGCCATAGTGCGCAAAATTGTAGAAAATCACTACGGACGCGTCTCGGTCACAAGCCCTGCACCGCATAGCAATGTGGGTGCTCGTTTTGTCATCCACCTGCCGATGGTGCCGCGTCCCAGAACTACCAGACAGGATCATAAGCCTAACTATGAGGTCAAATAATCCCAAAATTCTAATCGTAGACGATGATGCGGCCCACCGTCGGATGCTCAATACGGTCTTATCAGCCGAAGGGTATCGCATCACTCAGGTCGGCGATGGCCAAGCGGCTGTCGCTGTTGTCAAAGCTGACTTTTATGACCTGATCCTCATGGATCTGCGCATGCCGCGCATGGACGGCCTGCAGGCACAGCAACGAATCCGAGAGATCAGCCCCGGAATTCCCATCATCATGATGACCGCATATGCTTCCGTGGGAACGGCGGTAGGCGCACTTAAAGCCGGCGCCTCGGATTACCTGACCAAACCGGTTGATATCGATGAGCTCAAAATCCTTATCGACAAGGTGCTGCACCATCACCGACTCGAACAAGAAAATCAATTTTTAAAAGAACGATTGGGCGATCGTTTCAAATTCTTCAAAATCATCGGGCGCGGCCCTGCCATGTCAGCAATGTTCGAAACATTGGCTCTAGTGGCCCCTACAGATGCCACAGTTCTTATTGATGGCGAAAGCGGCACCGGTAAAGAACTGGTGGCCAATGCCATCCACCAGAACAGTCCGCGCCACGAACAAGCTTTTATTAAGGTCAATTGTGCCGCTCTGCCGGAAACGTTACTGGAAAGCGAGTTGTTCGGGCATGAAAAAGGGGCATTCACAGGAGCCCTGGCCCGCAAACAGGGACGATTTCTGTTGGCCGATCGTGGATCGCTTTTTCTGGATGAAATCGGCGAAATGAGCCCAGCCACGCAAGCCAAGATTTTAAGAGTCCTGCAGGAAAAAGAGTTTCAACCGGTGGGCGCCGATCGCACCATCAAGGTCGATGTTCGCTTAATTGCTGCCACAAACAAGGATCTGCCGGCGGAAATTGCCGCCGGTGCTTTTCGCGAAGATTTGTATTACCGATTAAATGTGGTGCAGCTCACTGTGCCGCCGTTGCGCCAGCGACGAGAGGATATCCCCTTGTTGGCGGATCATTTTTTACGTCACTACGCGGAAAAGAATCATCGCTTGATCAAAGGCTTTACCCCGCTTGCTCTTGATCTGTTGATGCGCTATGAATGGCCCGGCAATGTGCGCGAATTGGAAAATATCATTGAACGCGCGGTCATCCTGACCCGCGGGGACATTGTAACTGCCTCAGAACTTCCAGAAGCGCTTCGATCGCTGCAAGGCAATGACGAACAGTTCCGAGGCGTTCAGATAAAACCGGCTCAAACCTTGAAAGAGTCTGAAAAGCAGATGATCCTGAAAACCCTTGATCTGACCGGCGGTAATCGCACCAGGGCAGCCCAAATCCTTGAGATTAGCCGCCGGTCTCTTCAACTCAAACTGAAAGAGTACGGCATAAGGTGAGACGCAGGAAAGACACGCCATCTGCATAGCAGTTCATTTCATTCCAATCTATGCCTAAAACCCATCGTTGTTCCGCTATATGGCTCTCCATCCGGGCGGCGAATGTTGGGCAGTAGGGGGACTATAGGAGAATAGTGAGGGGTTGGAATTCCGGCTCGTCTTTGTTGTAAATTATTTCATCAATTCCGCCATGTCATTGGCTCTAATATCACCCTTCAGAACAGATGCATTTGCAAAATGCTCGTCAACCACTTGCGTTATTTTAATCGACCCCACCGGTTCCCGGCGGTAGCTTGATCTTTGTTTTTCACCCAGTGTTTTTGTTTGGACATATCTGTAAACGGGCAATTCCTGTCCTGCCTTGGCTCCGCTCGCGCTGCCAATGCACACATAGGCTTCTCCCCCGGATACTTCCAGAACCTGGCCCTTCATAAAGTATTTATGGCCTGGGGTCCCCATTGCCGCGCACCCCACCGCGACGATGAAAAAGATGGCCAGGAACACATGTATGATCGCTCTTTTTGGCATAATATTTCCTCCTTTGTTAAACACAGTGCGGAGCAGGCATAGGCAAGATCTGCATCTGAGAGTAAGTCGATCACCTGCACTTCCAGCTTCTGCCATTGAGGGCGTTGATGCGGGGAATACCTCCTGGAGAAAGTCAGCTTGTATCCAGAACGTCGATGCCTACAAAATACAATCAGTCTGTTAGATGAGTTGCAATCAATGTACTGTTGCCGATGAAATAGCGTACGAGTGCCCGGAGGGTTTCCCCCCCCGGGGCTTCCAGCTGTTAGAATCTAACAAGCACGCTGCAAACGCTGCGGAAGACTGACAGCATTTTCAAATTTTGCGCCCTTGTCCGTGAAGGTGACGCCATACCCATCAGCCATTTCAATCACAGTGGCTTGTGTTAAGCACTGCTTCCTTTCATCCGCTGTGGTTTTCCGATCCATAGTGGAATGCATTTCTTCCGACACCTTGGGTTTGTCGTAAGCGCCTTCGGTCGTTCCAAGTCTTTTGCCATGATGTTGATCGCTTGTATCCGCGTAAAGACCATTCACGCTCATAACCAGAAACATAGATACCATCATCATGGTAATTATTTTTAGCATTTTCATACTTTTTTCCTTTCATTCACCTAAGCTTGCCTTCGAAAGAGCATTCAAGAAGCAACTTCAGTGTGGCAATTGTAAAACATCATCTACGCGCGACTTACTTACAGGTAAAGCAAGCCGCGTGCCCGATTTTTAAGTGTCTGGTTTAATGGCTTAATGTATGTGGACGCCATGTCCAGAAGCGAATGCCGCGCATTTTATGCGCAATAAGATTTGGCGACGGATGGTTTCATGTGTTAATTTTTCGCAATTACGGCTGAAACTATGTGACGGCTCACTTCAAATCATGTGTGAAGATGAACTGCCTTGCCTTTCCGTCCAGCACTTTTGCACCGACAAGGAAAGTATAATCGCCCGGATCTTTGAGGACCAATTCAGTACTGAAAAAGCCCCCTTTGAAGGGCATGTCAAAACCTTTGCTGGTCTGACCATCCGGGCTGGTGACTTTGACGGCCGCCCGGCCTTGGTCGATCGTCTTGCCTTGTTTTTTTTCAAAGGCCACCATGAAAATGTGGGTGGCCGGGGGTTGCCGTTGTGCGTCTTCAGGCAGGGCCTGCAAGTGCGCCATCGCCTGAATAGCATCGGCGGTAACAGTGCCGAGCACAATCATATCTTCCATGGTGCTATGGTCGTGGCCGTTTTCGGATGATGGTGCCTGACTGGGAGACGAACCATGGTTGCTGTGGTCTGCACCACTTTGGGCCATGGCCGGCGATGTAGCCGCTAACGCCAGGAATATGGCAAGAAACAGGATATTTTTCATTGGGTTGCTCCTTTGGTTGTTTCGATGACTATGTCTCATGAATGTTCCTCGATGTCCCCCTCAGCCGTGACGGTCAAAGTGGGGTCCAATCGCCGACCGCGCCACAGGTAGAAAATAACTGGGTAAACGAGCAGTTCCATCAGGCCCGAGGTAACCACGCCCCCGACCATGGGTGCAGCAATGCGTTTCATGACGTCGGCCCCTGCGCCGTGACTCCACATGATTGGCAAAAGGCCGCCGATGATCACCGAGATCGTCATGATTTTGGGCCGGATGCGTTTGACCGCGCCATGGTGGATAGCTTGCCTCAAATCGCCGCGCGTCTTCAATCGGCCGGCCTTGTCCCAAAGCCCGTGCGCCAGATCGAGGTAGAGCAGCATCACCACGCCGGTCTCGGCGTCCAGACCGGCCAGGGCGATCACGCCCACCCACACGGCAATGGACATATTGTAGTCTAAAAGATAGAGGAACCAAAAGGCGCCCACCAGGGAAAAAGGGACTGCCAGAAAGACGATACCGGTTTTGATCACACTCTTCGTGTTCATGTAGATAATCACGAAGATGATCAGCACGGTCAGCGGAATAATCACAATCAGACGCTGCCTGGCCTTTTGCATGTATTCGAACTGGCCGCTCCAGACGATGTTATACCCTTCCGGTATCTTAATATGGCTGGCAACGGCCGCCTGGGCGTTTTTGATGTAGGTGCCCATGTCCACGCCTTTGATATCCACATAAACCCAGGCGGTGCGGCGGGCATTTTCGCTTTTGATGCTGTCGGGATCGTTGACGATGCGCATGCTGGCCAATTGCGCCAAGGGGATATGGCGTCCGCCTGAGGCCGGGACCAGCACCCGCTCGAGAGATTCCAGATCACTTCGGAAATCGCGGTCGTAACGCACGTTGATCGGATAGCGCTCCAGTCCTTCAACGGTTTCACTGACGTTCATCCCGCCAATGGCGCTTTGAACGATCTCCTGGATCGTTTTTACGCGAATGCCGTAACGCGCAGCCGCTTTGCGGTCGATGCGGATGTCGATGTAATAACCGCCCACGGTGCGTTCGGCGATAGCGGACAGGGTGCCCGGCACGCTGCGCATAATGGCCTCGATGTCGGCGCCGATTTTGCCCAAGGTCGCTAAATCCGGTCCCATCACTTTGATGCCCACCGGTGTTTTGATGCCGGTGGAGAGCATGTCGATGCGTGTTTTAATGGGCATGGTCCAGGCGTTGGTCAGGCCGGGGAACTGGATCGAACGATCGAGTTCATCGATGAGCTGCGAAACGCCGATGGTCTTTTCTTCGGGCGCGATCATCCGCAGCGGTTTTTTTAAGAACGCGCTCCAGTCCGGCCAAGCTGAGTAGAAGCGGTGGTGCGGGACCTTGCGCCACTGGTCCTCCGGTTTGAGCATGATGGTGGTCTCCACCATCATCATCGGGGCTGGATCGGTTGCACTTTCGGCGCGGCCGATTTTGCCGAAAACATGATGTACTTCGGGAAACTGCCGAATGATGCGGTTGGTCTGCTGCAGCAGCTCCTTGGCCTTGGTCACGGACAGACCGGGCAGCGTTGTGGGCATGTACAGCAAATCCCCCTCGTAGAGCGGCGGCATGAACTCCGATCCCATTTTGGACAGAGGCCAAGCAATAGAAAGGACCGCCACCAGCGCCAATAGCAGGGTCGTGCGGCGCCACTTGAGCACCCAATCCACTGCCGGGTGATAAATCCACAGCAGGAAACGATTCACGGGATTGGCATGTTCGGGCCTGATTTTGCCGCGGATGAACCATCCCATCAGCACGGGTACAATCGTCACAGACAGGATCGCGGCCGCTGCCATGGCGTATGTTTTGGTGAATGCCAGGGGCTTGAACATGCGGCCGGACTGCTCCTGCAGGGTGAACACGGGCACAAAGGAGACCGTGATGACCAGCAGAGAGTAAAACAGCGTCGGCCCCACCTCCACGGCAGCATCCTGGATAATCTGCCAGTGGGGCTTGCGGCCACGGTCGCGCTCCAGATGCTTGTGGGCGTTTTCAATCATGATGATGGCCGCATCGATCATGGCGCCGATAGCGATGGCGATGCCGCCCAAGCTCATGATATTGGCATTGATGCCTTGGTAGTGCATGACCATGAAGGCCATCAGAATGGCCACCGGCAATGTAAAGATGGCCACGAATGCGCTGGGCAGATGGAAGAGAAAGAACACCGTCACCAATGCCACCACGATGCTTTCTTCAAGCAGCTTTTCTTTGAGAGTGGCTACCGATCGCTCGATCAAACCGGATCGGTCGTAGACCGTAACAATCTCCACACCTTCCGGCAAGCCGGCTTTGAGCCCCTCCAATTTGGCTTTTACCCGCGCGATGGTATCCAGGGCATTTTCGCCATAGCGCATGACGACAATGCCCCCCACCACTTCGCCCTGGCCGTTGAGTTCCGCCACCCCGCGGCGCATCTCGGGGCCCAATCGCACCGCGGCCAAGTCTTCGACGCGAATCGGGGTGCCTTGAGGCGTCGTCATGACCACGGCCTGCATTAAATCCTCCAGGCGTTGAATGTACCCGTAACTGCGTACCATGAATTCGGTTTCGCCCATTTCAATGGCGCCGCCGCCCACGTCCAGGTTGCTGTCCTGAATGGCCATGATCAGCTCGGTCAAGGAGATGTTGTATGCGATCAGCTTGTTGGGATCCACGGCCACTTGGTACTGCTTGACAAAGCCGCCCAGGCTGGCCACTTCGGCAACCCCTTCCACGGCGGTCAGCTCGTAGCGTAGAAACCAGTCCTGGATAGAGCGCAGCTCTTGAAGATTGTGGTTGTCGCTCACCAGGGCGTACTCGAAGATCCAGCCGACGCCGGTTGCATCCGGTCCCAGTGCCGGCGTGACGCCCTGGGGAAGCCTGCCGGATACATAATTGAGATATTCGAGCACGCGCGAGCGCGCCCAGTACATGTCGGTACCGTCTTCGAAGATAAGATACACAAAGGAGTAGCCGAAAAAAGAGTAGCCCCGCACCACCTTGGCCCCCGGGACGGCCAGCATCTGGGTTGTCAAGGGATAGGTGACCTGATCTTCGACCACCTGCGGCGCCTGGCCGGGATATTCGGTGAAGATGATCACCTGCACGTCGGAAAGATCGGGAATGGCATCCACCGGCGTATTGGATAGGGCGTAGAGTCCGCCCGCCACGATGAAAAAAGTGGCCAGGACCACCAGGAACTTGTTGTTTATCGAGCCGGAGATGATTCTGGCGAGCATGATGTTTCCTTCCTGCATCCGGAACGGTAGGGAGCGGCTGTGAGATTATTTGAAAAGATCTTCGTTATCGGCCGGCGTTGCGTGCCCCTCATGATCGGCTTCGGCAGGGGCTGATCCAGCTTGAACGGCCATCATCTTCTGGACCGCTTCGTTGATCTTACTCTCCGAATCCAGCATGAACTGGGCCGAGGTGACCACCGTTTCGTCTTCTTTGAGTCCGGAGAGCACCTGCACGTACCCTTGCTCGCCACTGAGCCCTGTTTTTACTTCGCGCGGCTCAAAGCGTCCTTCCCCCAGGGCCACAAAAACAGTCTGACCCTCACCAGACCTGAGCACGGCATTGCCGGGTATGGCCAGGGCATCCGTCACGGGCCGCCCTTCGATGACCACATTGGCGTACATATCGGGCTTGAGCGCGAAACCCGGATTGCTCAACTCGATACGTGCCTGTACCGTGCGGGTTTCCGCCTGCAGGTAAGGATAAATGTAAGCGATCTTGCCCATCAGGACTTTGCCCGGCAGGGAGGCGATTTCCACCTTGGCCGACTGGCCGGGGTGCACCCAGGCGAGTTCGTACTCGTAAATATCGGCGTTGACCCAAACCTTGCTGATGTCGGAGATCTGCAGCAACTCCTCGCCGCCCATCACGCGCATGCCCTGGTTGGCCTGCTTCATGGTCACCACGCCTTGGTACGGGCTGTAAAGGGTCAAGTGCTTGCGCACCTCACGCGTGCGTTTCAACTCGCGGATTTGGGCCTCGCTGATATCCCAGTATGCCAGCCGGGTGCGTGCCGCCTCGAGCAAGCGCCGCGCCCCGTCCGCGGCTGCGGGCAGCGCGCTTTGTTCCAGGCGGGCGCTGGCATCCAGGGCCAGCAGATACTCCTGCTGGGCCGCGACCAGCTCCGGGCTGTAGATCGCCATGAGAGGTTGGCCCTTCTTGACGAATTGACCGACCTGATTGACATACAAATGTTCGATCCATCCCTCGATTTTGCTATTGATAGAAAAGCGGCTCTGATCTTCATAGGCCACCAAGCCCACGGCGCGGATGGTACGCATCAGATCGCGGCGCTTCACCGGCGCAGTTCGCACCCCCATGTTCTGAATCGTGACCGGATCGATTGTAATGCCCCCCGTTTGACTGGCATCCCCTTGATAAACCGGCACCAGGTCGTGGCCCATTGCGTCTTTGCCCGGTGCGTCGCGAACATAGGTGGGGTCCATGGGCGACTTCCAGAACTTGACTTCCCGCTGGCCGGCGGCTGGCGTATCAGGGGCCGCAACAGATGCGTTGTGTTCATTACTTCCTTTGCCCAGCCAGTATCCTGCACCCAAGGCTGCGGTCAAACTGATCGTTATTAAAAAGATTTTCCAAAAATTCATCTTGAATTTGCTTTTCATTGGTTGCGCTCCGCGTGTGTCCATTAAGTCAGCTGTAGGAATCAGCGTTTCGCTGGCGGCAGCGTTTCGCCCACCACACTTTCCAATTGCGCCAGCTGCATCTGATGTTCGGCCACGGCTTCATGGTACTGGCGTTCATAGTCGAACAGGGCCATCTGGCTGTCGAGCACGTTCATAAAATCGGCTTTGCCTACCCTGTAAGCCGCCATGGCGGCATCCAATGCGCCAGTGGCCTGGGGGATGATGACGGTCCGGTATAGTTCGGCCGTGCGTTGGCTGCGCTCCAGGCGGGCCAGCGCGTCAGAGATATTTTGGCCAATGGCATTGCGCAGCGCATTGAGCTCCGCGGCGGCCATGCTCGTTTCGGCTATGGCCTCAGCCACCCTTGCTTGTCGTTGGCGCCGCTGGACGGGCAGGTTAAATGAGAACCCGAGGGTGTACATATCGTCGCCGGCCTCATTCATGGTCGGATCACGCTGCATGTACTCTAATGCCACGTTAAAATCGGGATAGTATTCTTTTTGCGCCAATGCTTGTCCCGCCCTGCCCTTTTCCACCTGTGCTGCCAGACTCTTGAGCAGGGGGCGTTGCTTTTCCGTCAGAACCGTCAATTCCTCGAAAGTGATTGTCAAAGGCACCATTTCTATGTCTTGAATGTCGGGCAGCGTCATTTCGGCCGGCCGATAGAGCAGGCTGTTCAAGGCAGCCGTCAAACTGCGGCGTTGCTGCTGCAGGGCAATGCGCATGTCCTCCATTTTAGAGCGCTCCACCTGGGCCTTGAACACATCTTGCTGCAGCGCGCTGCCGACGCCATACAGTGACTCGGTGAAACGGACCAGGTCATCCAATACGACAATCGTTCGTTCCACAATGGCAGTGGCTTGGTTTACATAGTAGATCCGGTAATAGGTTTCCTTGACCATGCGGGCAAGTTCCAGGCGACGTTCCGCATACTGCCATCGACCGACTTCGGCGCCATGGGTGGCCACCAGCCGGGCCAGGGCGCGTTTGCCAGGAAAAGGCAATTGCTGGCTGATGCCTATGACCTTGGCCGTCATTGGATCCTGATCAAAAGCTACGGGGTCATTCACCAAAGCATTTTGAACCCTGAACATGACCATCGGATCATCAAAGTTTCCCGCTTGAAGAACTCTTTCGCGCAAGACATCCCAGCTGGCTTGGGCAGAGGTTAGCTCCGGGTTTTTTTCAAGCGCTTCTTCAACCAAGGATGCCAATTGGTCTGGTTGGGCTATGGCGGTTCCAGCGAATAGCGTAAGTGATACAAAGATCTGAAGTGATACTAAGATCGGATTGATTCGCATATTGTCATCCTTTTTTAAACTTGATGGTTTTTGCAGAGCCAATTCTTTTGCTTCTGTAAATGCTACTACGTGAGTAATCTGCAAAACCGCCCTGGCGAGTTCGTTACCAGCCATCAAATTAAAACCATCTGCCCATTCGTCCACTAGCAAAATATATGCCCGATTGTAAGCAATACAAATCATTGAATTTATTATTAGAGGGGCGTGTTGCGGGAAAGGTGCTGCGTAATTTTTACGCGACCATCCCCCACCTATCGCCCCAGCACAATGCGCCGTTTCACCCGTAGGGCGAACCTTGTGTTCGCACGGGTTCAACGCACGGGCATTTGCGCCAAGGTCGCCGCCGGTGTTTCTGGCGGGTACTTACCGGGGGCGTTATGGATGGGTCGGTATGCGGTCGGAGAGTTCCGAATTTACTCTCTGGGCCTGTTCCGGTGGCTTGCGGGGCAATTCACATCGTTCCTGAATTTTCCTTTAATACCGGCGCTTATTCAAATGCTTTTTCAGGCATGCTGTTTGCTTCTTAATAAAAGTGATAAGATTTAGATTCTCACTCATTCAGCCAGGAAGGAATGAGTTATTATGTGGGAATGCAATTTACCATTACCTTGCAATCAAGATATTCAAGTCTCAGGCAAACAATTCAGATGTGACCTCCCAGGATCGTATCGGTTCGCTGTTCTTTTTAAAAGCGCGTTTTGCCAAAGGGAGATCTCGCAGGAAGAGTTCTTAAAAATGAAACAAATTCTCTCAGAACAATAAAGTGGTTCAAGGATATGGCAGGAGGTCCGACATGAAATCAAAAGGATTACAGCAAAACAGCGGAGAAAGGATGTACATTGATCGCCGCCACTTCATTAAGTGGACCGGTGCAGCCATTGCCGGGTTGGCTGGTTTGTCTTTTACGCCGTTTATCAATTCCCAAGCGCTCTGGGGTGCGAACCGTGAGTCAAGTTTTGAACCCGATGTGGATATCTACTTGGAAGCGGTCAGCCGTCAGGTCCCGATTCTGTCAGGTCCGGATACCGATGTGTGGTCATACCGCGGCAAGGTGCTGGTCGGGCCTACTGATACGCTTGATCTGTCTGATACGTCATATCTTGGCCCCACGTTCCGGCTGAAAAAGGGTCAGAAGGTGCGCATCCGTTTTCTCAACCTGTTGCCGTATGACACCATCATCCATTGGCACGGGCTGCATGTACCGGATCTGATGGACGGCCATCCCCGATTGGTCGTAGGGCTTGGCAGCAGCTATACGTATGAATTTGAAGTACTCAATCGGGCCGGCACCTACTGGTATCATCCCCACCCCCACGGCCGCACCGGACACCAGTTGTACAGCGGTCTGGCCGGCGTGTTGATTGTATCCGATAAAGAGGAGACTTCTTTGCCCTTGCCTACCGGCGATCATGATCTTTCCCTGGTCATCCAGGACCGCCTGTTCGATCAAAACAATCAATTGGTCTACATGCCGGGAGGAATGATGGATCGCATGAACGGCATGCTCGGTGATCGCATCCTGGTCAATGGACGAGCGAATGCTTCCACAGATGTGGATGCCGGAGCCTATCGCCTGCGGATTATCAACGCCTCTAATGCCCGGGTTTACCGCCTGGCTTGGGATGACGGCAGGCCTTTGATCGTCATCGGTACAGACGGCGGCCTGATAGAACGGCCGGAACACAAAGAAGACGTTCTGCTGTCGCCCGGCGAACGCCTTGAGATATGGGCCGATTTCAGCCGCTATCCCGTTGATGCAGGCGTGCGGTTGATCAGCCGTCCGTTGCCCGAGGCTGCTTCCGGCGGCATGAGGGGAGGTATGAGGGGCGGTCGCGGAATGATGGGGCGTGGTATGATGGGCGGGATGATGGGTAGGCAGTCGCGGCTGGAAAATGAAACTTTTACGATCATGCGCTTCAAAGTAGGCTCCGTCACCGGTCCCAAATTGGATTTGCCGGACAAGCTTACCCCTTTAGAGCGTATCACCCGCGCTGATGCCGATAATTCATCCGTTAGGCGATTCACCTTGTCCATGGCTCATATGCAGGGCCTAATCAATGGACGTGTGTTCGCCATGCAGGAAGTTGCCCCCGACGAAATTGTTCATCTGGGCGCCACCGAGATCTGGGAGTTTGCTAACGAAGTATCGGGCATGGGAATGATGAACATGCCCATGGTTCATCCAATGCATATTCATGCCGTGCAATTTAAAGTATTGAATCGCTGGGGCGTTGGCCACAACGGATATATGGATAAAGGATGGAAAGATACGGTTCTATTGTTGCCCGGTGAGGGGGTCCAGGTGATCGCTCGTTTCGCACCCTATACAGGTCTTTATCTTTATCACTGCCATAACCTGGAGCACGGGGATGGCGGCATGATGCGCAATTTTCGAATTGTCCTGTAAGTAATACATCGGCTCGATAGGCTTTGCAGGCGCGGTGATTCTCTGGTCATCTTTTTTAGGTTTCTCGACCACACAGTTTCGAGCAGCTAGCCGGATCCCCTGCAAGAGCATTTTATGCTATTGGTTCATGGGCTCGATCCTACTATTTAAGCATCAATTCCCACTCATAGATTTTATCCTGGGCGCTGCGGGCGTCCTTGGCTTCGGGTTCGAGCAGCAGGTACTGTTTCATATAGGTGATGGCGGGGTAAAACCGTTTCATCTGCGCGGAGAGCAGGGCCAAATTGAAATAAGCTGCGGGATATGAAGCGGGGTCTAGTTCGACCGCTTTGTAATACAGGGCGATGGCACCGGCATAATCCTTCTGCTGGTTCAAGGCGTTGGCCTGTACGATAGACCTTCTTTGTTCCTCGGACATCTGGGGCTTGACTTTCGACTCACGATAGCGCGCGGCGATAGGTTCGAAAAGGGCGAGTTGCCGTTCCTGCTCTCTTTGTGGCGATTGCTTCATGAACAGAAGGGCATCGGCAAATCGTTTTGCAGCGGGGAGGTCATCGTCGCCAAAAAAGAATGAGACGCGATTCTCGAAATAGATATTGTAGACAGTAGCGGGCGTACCCTCCTGGATCAAGGCAATCAATAGCGGATAGTATGCCAAATCTTCGAAAGGCAGAATTATCTTACCAGTTGAGATCTGCAGTTCGAGCATCTTTTCTGAGATCGAATGGCCTAAAAGGGGCCGCAGCACGTGTACCGGAAGGGAATTATCCACAACGATCGGTTTCGATTTGGAGGTCAGGATTTCCGCCAGTTCTTTCTTAGCTGAATCGAAAGTCGTTCCAGGCTGCACGGCCGGACGATAAGCAATATAAACACCGGGGCGCAGGACCTCATATTCGGATAATCGCTGGTCAACCGCGGCTGGCGGTGACGCGCACCCTGAAAATATGACCATGATGAAGAGGCAAATACAGCATCCAAAAAGTCGTTTGATCCAATCCATCTGTGTCGTTCCCTTCGCAGCGCAGTAATTTTCAACCCTTCTTTTTTTCACCATGAATTCCCGCTCGTTTCACCATGAATTCCCGCTCATAGAATTCATCCTGAGTTTTGGGTGCGACATCAGGCTATCCACCGATGGGCCGGATACCTGTGGCATGGCGGATGCTCGCCAGGAACGGCAAACTGTATTCCCGTGCCCGGCGGGCGCCCTGGCGCAGCACCGATTCGATATAGGCCGGGTCCGCTGTCAATTCCTGGTAACGCTTTCTGGGTTCGGACAAAACGGCATTGATGGTTTCGAAGAGAATCTGCTTCATTTCCCCCCATGAGATCCCCTGCGCATAGCGCCGTCGCATATCCGCGACAGCCTGGGCACCAGCGAATGCCTGATAGAGGCTGAAGAGGCTGCTGCTCTCCGGGTCCTTAGGAGCCTCCGGGGGCGACGTATCGGTCTTGATCTTCATGATCAGCTTGCGCAGATTCTTCTCGGGCAGAAACAGCGGGATGGTGTTGTTGTAGCTTTTGCTCATCTTGCGGCCGTCTAATCCGGTCAGCACGGCCGTGTTTTCGTCGACCACAGCTTCGGGCGGCACCAGCAGGTCGCCGAAGTGGTGGTTGAAGCGCAGAGCGATATCGCGGGCCATTTCAATGTGCTGTACCTGGTCCCGGCCTACCGGCACCTTGCGGGCCTTGAACATGAGAATGTCCGCTGCCATCAGGATCGGGTAACTGAACAGGCCCATGCTGATTCCCTGGTCGGGATCGCGGCTGCCGGCCGTTTCGTTGTCGGCCACGGCAGCCTTGTAGGCGTGGGCCCGGTTCATAAGCCCCTTGGCAGTCATGCAGGTCAGAATCCAGGTCAGTTCCAGGATCTCCGGGATGTCGCTCTGGCGGTAGAAAATGGCGTTGTCTGCGTCCAGCCCCAGGGCGAGCCAGGCAGCGGCAACTTCCATGCTGCTGTGGTTGACCCGTTCAGGGTCGTGGCACTTGATGAGGCTGTGATAGTCGGCCAGAAAATAAAAGCTTTGCACATCCTGGTTGCGGCTGGCTTCGATAGCCGGCCGGATGGCGCCCACGTAATTTCCCAGGTGCGGGGTACCCGTGGTGGTGATCCCGGTCAGTACGATCTCTTTGGACATGATCTTTCCCGTCTAATTGTAATGGTCAGCATGGCCCGGTGCCGGATCGAGCGCGCTCGGCGCCGGTCCAAAAGCTTATACTGTATGCGAGCCCCAAAAATCAAGTTGTGGTCCGTTTTGCGACCCGTTGCGAACTCCGCATACAGGTCATCATCAAGCGCCCTCTTTCGCTCAGGATCCAGACGGCTGGATCCTTGCTGGATTTGAAGAGTTCGCATGCCAGACACCTTCGTACTTGAGTTTTCATATAAAGGCGCTTAATAATTGGGCTTCATTCTATTGACTCGCGGCACTGCTGAATTTTCCACGGATGGCCTTAATCAGAAGACCTGACAGCCTATGCAAAAGTATTTGTAGTTAAAATTTACTTGCATGGATGCTTCACCACCAATATTGGGTGGGCTGCAAGGCGTAGAAGACGAAGCGTCTTAGATTTCTTCAGAACGCTCCAGAGACCTGAGGGCCATGTTTCACCAAGGACCAGAAACCCGACATCATCGCTTCGGCCCTCCAAGATTCGGTGCAGATCCTGGTCCGAAAGGAACGTTAGCTGTGCATTGCAGTGCCGGGCCAACTGCATGGCCCGGGCCTGCGCAGACGCGTTCATAACGCCGTCTGCATAGCAGGAAATGTGGTCCAACTGCAGCGGACATTTTTCGGGGATTACCAGCACGTCACTGCGACTGTGTCGAATCACCCGCGCGGCGACATCGCCCGGCAGGGTCCAGCCGGTATTGCGGCCCAGGATGATCAGATCGAAACCACCGTCGCGGGCCAGATCAAGAATCGTTTTGTCCACCGGACCGGTGGCCAGGTAGGTTGCTAATCCCACCCTCTGGCTCTCCGCAATCCGCAACGCCTCGTCCAGTACGGTTTGAAAGGGTTCGTTCCTTGCCGTACGCATTGGCGCAACTGTCATGGACAGATCCCCCTCGTATAATGGTGCGACACTGACGGCCGCAAGGTGAGCTCCAAGCAATCGGCTAAGTGCCAGCGCCTCGCAGAAAGCATGCAACGACGCCCGCGAATCTTTCACGGCGATCAGCGCTTTTTTAACTGCATCCGCGGAACGTTCATCCGTTCGGATCCCGCGCGCTGACTCGTGAGTTTCCGAGGGGGTATCAGTCATTGAAGAGTGAAATCGCTTTTAGGGTCACGGCCACACGGGTGACGCCCCGTATACGTGCAGCTATTTCCCGAATTTGTTCCGTCAGGTGTTCCGGATGGGCGGCATTGGATTTGACAAGAATGCCGACGGCGCCTTTTTCCGCGTGCACCTGGATTTCCGTGAAACGATCCACCAGGGCAGCCCGTACCCGGGCCGCAAGGGCGAGATCCTGAAGCCGCTGCTTCGATTCGGCCGAAGTCTCAAAACAACCCCGGCGGACCACTGCACAAATGATATCGGCAGCATCGGCCGCAGTCAACTGATCGGTTTGGATGACCAGGTCATACAGGGTCGGATCGGTGGTGTCGATCCCATAAAGCCAGCGGCTCCAGCGCCGCCGCTGATCATCATCCGCTTTCAGGATTCTGAGGGCCTCTTTTTCGGAGACCCTGCTGGCCGCAGCTTCACGTCGGACGCGTTCCGCAAGATCGGCTCCGATACGCACCTTGAGGGCATGCCCGATCTGCTGCACGAAGAAATGCCCGGCCAGCCCATGATAGACAATATTGTCTTCGCAAAACAGATCCAGTAAGGCTGCCTCAATGTAGGCCATATACCGCTGTTTGCCATTTGAAAAACGGTCCAGCAGCGAAGGCGCATCGTGAATCGCCCGGGCAAGTTTCAACTCCGGGATTTTGAACAGCTCTGACGTATCCAGCAGTATGTCACGCGAGACGCAGTCATAGCCGAGATCGTGGGCCACTTTCTCGGCTACCTGTTTTCCTTGCGAATACGATCCGCGCGATATGGTGATGATCGCCACTTTCGATATTCCGAATAATCAGGTTGGTGTGGTGACGGTTGCGGGCACCGGTTGCCGGCTCAAAGCCGCTTCCTCCCTGCGGGCTTTGAACATGGCGGTCAGGATAATGGCCGCGCCGACCAGCAAGGCAAGGCACATGATGGTGAAGCTGAGCTTGTTCAGCCAGCCGAGTGAGGTTGCGTTAATCGAAATTACCGCCAGCTGATCGAGGTATTCTGGGATGGCCAGGGCCCGACTGACGGCGACCATCAGCATGATGATGCCCATCACATTTTTGATCATGTGCTCTTTAACATAAGTAGTTCCAATGGCGCCCAGCTGCACGCCCAGCAGCGATCCAGCCAGGATGATGAGCGTCAGGCGGATATCCACCATGCCATGCATAGCCCAATTGATCGAGCCGCCAAGGCCCATGACAAAGGCGATCACCAGTTCTGTGGCCGAGGCAACGAAGCCCGAGACGCCGAGCACGTAGATCATGCCGGGCACTCCGATGAATCCACCCACGGCAATGGTGGCTGCCAGCATTCCTGTGGCAAATCCCACTGGAATGGTAAACCAGAGCGAGATGCGCACATCGGCCCGTTTGAAGTAGATCATGGGCGGCAGTTGGACTGATTGAAGTTTGCGCGCCAGGGTCGCGATGCTTTCCACACCGCAGGCTTTGCGGCTGCGGCATGCATCGATAAACACGTAACCGCCCACCACCACCAGGACCAACACAAAGGAGACACTGACATACAGGTTCGAACCCGCCTGACCCCATAAATCAAGAATCCAATTTTGTATCTTGATCCCCGCCTGTACACCCACAACCGCGGATGCGGCCAGGAACAAGCCGAGCTTGATATCCACCTGGCCGTATTTGAATCGTTTGTAGGCGCCCACCATGGCCTTGGGGAATTTATGGCACATATTGCTGGCCACGGCCACGGTACCCGGAACGCCCAGACTCATCATGCCGGGGGTCAATACAAATGCCCCTCCCGAACCAATGAAACCGCTCACCAGACCACCGATAAAACCGACCACAAATAAGAAGATCACCGTGCCCGCACTCAGATCGATGAATGAAATCGCTTGTTGTAAATCCTGCATTGGCTCCTCCTTCAATGTATTGGCGACGGCCGCTATTTGCCTCTCAAATCGAGATTGTGAAACGGATTGACATGGGCATACGCCCTGGTGCGCTTGGTTTTTTGCGGTTGTGGGCTGGCCGTCACATTTTTGTAGGCCTCGGTCTTGGGTCGTGCCTGGATCCCCAGCAGCGACCACAGTCGGCTGGCGAAGGCCCCGTGGGCAAAGGAAAAGACAAAGACCGTGCCGATGGGCAAGGCGGCGTAAGCTCCACCGCGCGTGAACAGGCGCATAACCAGATCGGCTTTCCAGAACACCGCCGTATATAACGCTACGGTGATGACACCGAGCACAGCAGTGGTGATGATGTCTTTCATAGTGTTGGCCTTGGAATCGGTTGACATGGGTGATCCTCCTGGTTCGGGGTTTACCGCCTCAATCCGAAAAACAGGCTGAATCGCCGTTTCGGATAGGATTTCTTTGATATTGTCAGAGTCGGTAAGAATGAATTCGATCCGTTTCATCGACCGGCTCAGTTCTTCGACCGCCTCCTTCACATACTGCCGGGGGATACGAAGTTCAAAAAACCCGCGCTGCCATCCGGTTGCGGCACCGATAGGTGCAACCAATCCTGCGAAAGAAAAAACCGGAGAGGCTGGTTCTGGAGCGGGCATAGGGCTTTCCAGCATCACCACGATCACCTGACAACCAATCCGCTTTCCGAGTGCGGCCGCGTAATCCCTCAGTGGAATGGATTCCGGACCTGTGCTACCGACAGCCAATAAGCGCTTGGGGCAACCGGTGGCAGCGGCCAAAGATATAATATCCCGGGCGGCAAGTTTAATTTTCATGTCGTCGCATGAGTGATTCATGGCGGTTTGTATTCCACATTGTGTGCCAACCCGGACGGCCCAAATAAAATGTTGATTTAATGGAAAGTATTTAATTAGTATGAAAGAGGGTGGGTGTTGCATATAGCAACATATTATTGATCTTTACCGAAAACTATTAAATAGCAGATGGTTACAAGTGTTGCGTTTCCAAGGTCTCGGAAGTTGTCGAAATGCAACGCCAGCGCCTATGGGCGCGACCTCAGCTATTACTAAAGGAATGAGAAATGGTTTTCTTTCGAAAAGAAGAGGTTGCAGCAAATCAACCAACGACTACTCCGGAGGAAGGAGAGTTCACGGCGCTGCAGCAAGCCATTGAGAAAGCCTCTCTGCCGCAAGCAGCCGCCGCCATAGCGGCCGGCGAACTGTCGCGACTGAAAAAAACCGATCAGTCACTTCCGGAATATGCGATCACCCACTCATACCTGACCTTTTTGGCGGCTTTGCCCTGGAAGCGCGCAACCGATGATCATCTATATTTTAAACAGGTTCAGGTACTCCTGGACAAAGAGCATTATGGCCTCGCGCAGGTCAAAGAGCGTGTTGTGGAATTTTTAGCGGTCCAAAACCTGCGCGAGCAGAAAAAATATGACCTGCTGGTGGTCGATGATGAACAGATCGCCCGCACCAATCTGGGCTACGTTTTAGCCAAGGAGGGATACCGGGTCGAAACTGCGGCCAACGGTCTGGAGGCGCTGTCCCAACTGCAGAAGCGCCGCTTCGATCTGGTGCTGACCGATCTTAAAATGGATAAAATGGACGGCAATCAACTATTGGAGGCCGCAAAACAGCTGGATTCCGATACCCAAGTTGTTATGATCACCGGCTTTGCCACCGTCGGATCGGCAGTCGAGGCGCTGCGCAAAGGCGCTGCGCATTATCTGCCCAAACCAGTCAATTTCGACGAACTGCGCGCAGTGATCCGCCAGATCCTGAACAACAAACAACGTTTGCAGTTAAGCCGCGGTCCCGTCCTTTGTTTTACGGGTCCACCGGGTACCGGTAAAACCTCCATCGGCCGGGGCATTGCTGCTGCCCTGGGCCGTAAATTCGTGCGCATTTCCCTGGCTGGGCTCAAGGATGAAGCGGAACTGCGCGGTCACCGGCGAACCTACGTGGGAGCTATGCCTGGTCGTATTCTGAATGAGATCAAGCGTGTCGGCGTGAAAAACCCGGTTTTTATGCTCGACGAAATCGATAAAATCGGTAACGATTTCCAGGGCGATGCATCGGCGGTGCTCCTGGAATTGCTAGATCCGGAGCAGAACACCCATTTTTCAGATCATTACCTCGATATACCCTTTGATCTCTCCTCGGCGATTTTCATTGCGACGGCCAATGTGATCGAAAATATCCCAGGACCCTTGCGAGATCGGCTGGAACGGATCGAATTTGCAGGCTATACGGAGCGCGAAAAACTTTCAATTGCCCAACAATTCCTCGTGCCCCGGCAATTGTCGGCCGCAAGCCTCGAGGAGCAGGCGCTTATCTTTGAGGCTGCGGCGATTCTAAAGATCATACGCGATCATACTCGCGAGGCCGGCCTGCGCGGGTTGGAACGCGAAATTGCTGCGGTTTGCCGTAAGCTGGCACGCCTGTGCGTTGTCGACCAGACCGTAAACCACGGAATGCAGGTGGATGCGGAGTTGGTGGCAAAACTGCTGGGTCCGCCCAAATACGCCCACGCGGCCGGAGATACACGCGGCCGGATTGGTGTTGCGGCCGGTTTGGCCTGGACAGAGGCTGGCGGCGAGATCATGTATGTGGAGGCGGGCATCATGAAGGGTACGCAGCAGCTGATTCTGACAGGCTCATTGGGCCAGGTGCTGCAGGAATCCGCCCGCACCGCGCTAAGCTATATTCGCAGCCAGGCCGAAACATTTGGTATCGAGGCCGATTTTTTCAGCGGTCGCGACATCCATATCCATCTGCCCTCGGGCGCGATCTCCAAGGACGGCCCCTCGGCAGGCCTGGCCCTGGCCCTGGCTTTGATCTCGCTGCTGACCCGCAGGCATGTCCGGCCTGATGTGGCCATGACAGGCGAACTTTCACTGACCGGACGCATTCTGCCGGTGGCTGGTCTGCGCGAAAAACTCTTGGCTGCGCAGCGCGAGCACATGTCCACAATTATCGTGCCGGCGGCCAACAGCGCGGACGTGCAACGTCTGGAGGCCGAAATCGTCGAAGGACTGGAAGTTGTCCTCGTGGATGATTTCACGCAGGTGGTCGAACAGGCCCTGGAATGCTGAACGTCAATTCGCTATCAACTGCTTTGTAATGCGCCCAAAATAAAGGCGTGGCCGGGTTTCGAAGCTTGAGGCGTGCTTTTTGTACACCTCTGTGATTTTGACGTGAAGCGCAAAAATTGGCCGCATTGCGATGACGGTCACTCTTCCATTCGGTAGCGGCGCAGTTTACGCCACAACGACACCCGGTCGATACCAAGAATCTCGGCCGCACGGGTCTTATTGTAATTTACCTGCTTCAAAATCCAGGCGATATACTCCCGTTCGTTTTCTTCGAGGGTTAAAAATTCATGCGGCGCCTTGCCGCGTCGTACGATGAGGCGGCGTTGCTGCAGGTCGGGCGGCAAGTCTTCCATTGAAATCACAGGTCCCTTGGTCAGGGCGGCTGCCCGCTCTAAGATGTTCTCCAATTCGCGGACGTTTCCCGGAAACTCATACTCCATTAGTATTTCAAGTGCCGTCGGGTGGACGTCGGCCACCCCATCGCACGATCCTCCAAATTTACGCAAAAAGTGGCGGCATAATAGGGGGATGTCTTCCCTGCGCTCGGACAAGGGCGGCACAATCAGAGTCATCACATTCAGGCGGAAGTAGAGATCGTGCCGGAAGGTGCCTTTTTCGACCTCCTCGCGTAGGTTCTTGTTGGTGGCCGCCAGAACACGAATATCGATCGGGACCTCCTGTGTGCCGCCCACTCGCAAAAGTTTTTTCTCCTGGAGCACGCGCAGCAGACTTACCTGCATGGAGAGCGGCATGTCCGCGATCTCGTCCAACAGAATGGTTCCACCCTGGACCGTTTCGAACAAACCCTTCTTGATACCCCGCGCGCCCGTAAAGGCTTCTTTTTCGTGGCCGAACAGCTCGTTGGCAAGCAATTCTTCATTAAAGGCGCCGCAGTTCAGCGCCAGAAAGCGGTTACCGGCGCGGGTACTGAAATGGTGGATCATTCGCGCCACGAGTTCTTTACCTGTGCCTGTTTCGCCCAGGATGACCACCGCGCAATCGGCCGCCGCGATCAGACGGATGGCGCTTTTAAGCTCTTCCATTTTCGAACTGGTGCCGATCAGCGCGGGAGCAGCGGGCTTTTCACAAATCTGACGCTTAAGGTCCCTGACTTCCTGGCGCAGGGCACGTTTTTCAAGGGCCTGCTGCACCAAAATACGGACATCTTCAATCTGATAGGGTTTGGAAACATAGAAGAAAGCGCCTGCGTGCATCGCCTCCACCGCTGACGTTACGGTAGCAAAACCGGTGATGACGATCACTTCCGGCGCAGAGGTTTGTGCGCGGGCCGCTGCGAGCACCTCCATGCCGTCCACCCCCTGCATCTTCAGGTCTGTCATCACCAGGTCGAATTCATTCTGCTGCAGTGCCTGCAAGGCGGTATAACCATCCTCCGCGCCTATGATGGCATGACCTTCCTTGCGCAGAATATAGGCCAGATTTTCACGGGCAATGGTTTCGTCGTCCACTACCAGAATGCGACCGATCGTCATGTCACAGCCTCTCAACCGTTTCCAACGCGGCGCATGCGGGCAGACGGATAATAAATCGTGACCCGGCACCCACTCGGCTTTCCACTGCAATGCTGCCGCGATGCTTTTCGATAATGCCGTATACGATGGAAAGCCCCAGCCCCGTGCCTACGCCCACTTCCTTGGTGGTGAAAAAGGGGTCGAAAATCCGGCCCAGGTCATTGGAATCAATGCCTTCACCCGTATCCGCAATAATAATTTCAACCCATTCAAGCTGGTACTCCGAATCGATCGAACGCGCTTGAATAGTTATGTAACCAGTTGAATCAATGGCTTGAATTGCATTCATCAGCAAGTTGAGGAAAACCTCCTGGATACGCTGGCCATCCACATCCAATTGCAGATTGCGAGGAACATCGGCCGAAATCTCGATGCCGCTGGGCACCTGGCTTGAGATCAGGCGGATAGAGCGCTCAACGATTTCGTATAAGGCCGTCGGGCGCGGGGCAAAATCCTTCTTACGCGAAAACTCAAGCAACCCCTTAACGATTTCCTGGGCACGCGCTATCTCCTGGTTGCAGTTGTTCAGTAAGTGTTGCGAAAAGACCGGATCGCCATGACCGAACTCTTCACACAGGATTTGAATGGAAGTCGAAATATTGTTGAGCGGATTGTTCAACTGGTGGGCTATCCCCGAGGCCAGAATGCCGATCGAAGAGAGTTTTTTAGCTTGCACGAGCTGTTCCTGGCGGCGTTCCAGTTCTGCGATCATTCGATTGAAAGCCTCCATAACGCGCTGTGTTTCGTCATTGGAGTGGCCGACAGAGAGCGGCGTAAAATCCCCCTGGGCGATCCGGATGGTGGTTTTTTCGATGGTACGCAGTGGCCTGACAATCTTGGTGCCGACAAACAAAATGAAAAAGCCCCCGAGGCATACCGCAACGGCGAGCGATATGATCAAATTTTGCTCCAAAGAATGCAGGCTCTGCAATATCAGTTCGCGCTCAATTCGGACCAGCTGCTGGGATAAATCCACCAAGTTTTTGCCGCTTTCACGCACACGATCTTCGAGGAGACCGCAACTCTCGTCTGCCATTTTCTTGCATCCGGCAAGCTGTTCCATGATCTTGGCGTATTCGGTCAACTGAACGCCTAAACGGTTCAGTTCGGGTTCGATCTGAAGGGTTTTGATATCCGGCAAAATGCCTTTGATCATTTGGCTGGCCTGTCCGATGTAACTTCGATTCTCAGTTAGATCGTCCTGAGATCCGTATAGAAGATAGTTTTTTTCATATCGGCGGATTTCAAGGATGACATTGCTAAGGTCGTCAGCCGCTTCGACGAAATGGGCCTTGATTCTGATAGAGCGTAAGTAGCGGTAGGACAGGCCACCGAACACCATTACCGTAAATAGGCTCAATACGGCTCCGATAATAATTTTCTGGCTGATGTTAAATACTAATAGCTTCCGAAACAAAATGATCCTCTCGCGGGTTCGCTCTCGTGAACGATATCATGCTATTCCGTTGAAATGATTAAGTCAACTGCTCGGCACCATCCTTTTACGTTTCACTTAATAGTTGTGATATGAGGTCGATGAAGTCCAACCTATCATCTCGCTTCAATTTGGGCTATCTGCTGCGAACAGATAGATGCCAAAACTGCAGGTAATCACCATTCGGGGCCGGTCAAAGCAGATAGAGATTACATTCTTAGTTTCAATTTTTGTATTTTCCCCATCCGTTTACTATTTCTTAATAGCGCTCCCTATTAAAACGCTACATCGTTGGTATCATTTTTGCTTTTGGGAACCGACTCTCTTACGCCGCCCGACAAGACCGTTGCATTTTCATGCTACGGCCTTCATCTGATGGAACCGGTCAAGGGTAGCGGCATCAACATGCCCATTGATTTTTTCTTCCGTTCGCTTCCAAGGATCAGAAGGAAAAAGCGATCGACATCATCGTTTCGAATGCTTCGGACGGATCCAGGGTCGGCTTTCAGGCGCACAGATCGTTGTTGCGGCGCTGGACTGGCTGGCCGCGGGCGCCGTGCTCTACAGCTTATTGCCCACGCCTATGTCCCTGGGACTGGTTCATTTTCTTCAAATCTATTTGCTGGCCCAACTGAGCGGATTGATCAGCCAAGTACCTGGGGGATTGGGGGTATGCGAGTCGGTCATCCTCTTACTGGCACCGGCGCAGGCGTCGACACCCGAATTGTTGGGTGCCTTGGTGGTCTACCGTGGAATCTATTATCTTGGGCCGCTGGTTGTGGCCACTGCCGCACTGGGGGCGGAAGAACTGCTGCGCCATCGAGCCTTTTTCGAGCGCGTCCATTCCTGGAGCGGTGAGGTCCTGGCAGGAGTCATTGTCCCCCTGCTCAGTCTGGCGGTGTTCGTGGCCGGGGCTATTTTGATGTTCTCCGGCGCCTTGCCCTCCATTCCTCATCGTCTAGCGTATTTAAAGCAGACCGTGCCGCTGCCCTTTCTGGAGCTTTCCCATTTCCTGGGCAGCCTGGCCGGAATGGGCTTGCTATTGCTCGCCAGGGGACTGCAACGCCGGTTGGATGTCGCCTTTCATTTGACCCTCGCTCTTTTAGGGTTCGGTATCGTGGCCTCGCTGCTCAAAGGATTCGATTATGAAGAGGCGTCCATTTTAGCCATTTTTCTGCTGACGCTTCTGCCTTATCGCAGGCTCTTCTTCCGGCGTACGGCGTTGCTGGCCGAGCGGTTTACCGCGGGGTGGCTGATGGCCATCATCGTCGTTGTGACCTCATCGCTCTGGCTGGGCTTTTTTGCCTTTCGGCACGTAGAGTACAGCAACGAGCTATGGTGGCACTTCAGCGCCACGGCAGAGGGACCCCGGTTCTTGAGGGCTTCGGTGGGCGCTCTGGCTTTGGCCCTGGCTTTCGGACTGACCCACCTCCTGCGCCCGGCGCGCTACAAACCTCCCAAAGCTGTAACTGTTGAAACGTCCGATGTTGTGACAACGCTTGTCACCCGTTCGCCATCCAGTTACGCCAATCTGGCCCTGCTGGGCGATAAACAATTTCTGGTCGATCGGGAGGGGCAGGCATTTGTCATGTACGGGGTTTCCAGAGAAACGTGGGTAACTATGGGCGATCCGGTGGGGGACTTGCAATATTGGCCAGAACTGCTCTGGCAGTTTCGCCAGATGGCGGATTGGTATGGAGGCCGGGCTGCCTTTTATGAAGTGGGACACCGGCACCTCCATTTCTACCTGGATATGGGGTTGAGCCTGCTTAAACTGGGTGAAGAAGGCCGCGTGCCACTCACCGACTTTTCCCTCGACGGCCACAGACGCAAATCACTGCGTCACAGTCATCGCAAAATGATCAAGGAAGGCTGCACCTTTGAAATCATCCCGATACCGTCCATAACGGATCACATGGTGACTCTCAAAACGATCTCCGATGCATGGCTCAATGGAAAAAATACCCGTGAAAAGGGGTTCTCGCAGGGTTCTTTCGACCCGATCTATATTAAGCAGTTCCCGATTGGGATCGTACGCCATCAGCAGCGAATCGTGGCCTTCGCCAATATATGGATCAGTGCAGTGCGGGAAGAAATGAGCATAGATTTGATGCGCCACCTGCCCGAATCTCCCGGCGGCGTCATGGATTTTCTCTTCATAGAGCTCATGCTGTGGGGGGCCAACGAAGGCTACCGATGGTTCAATCTGGGCATGGCGCCTTTGAGCGGAATGGAAAACCGTGAACTGGCCCCCCTGTCGCACCGACTCGGAGGCCTGGTAGTCCGCCTCGGTGGCCACTTCTATAATTTTCAAGGATTGCGGGCGTACAAGGAAAAATCAATCCAGTCTGGGAGCCCAGATACTTGGCTGCTCCAGGAGGGTTATCCCTCGCCCGGACACTGGCCGATATCGGTGCACTGGTCTCCGGAGGGTTAAAGGGAATCTTATTCAAGTAATAAGGAGATCGAAGTGAAACTATTGCTGCCTTGGATCGATGGGTATTCCTCCGGGGCCACATTGGTATACGCTCTGATCTGTCAGGCACCCGCCAACACTTTCAAGGCGGGCCTCAGTTAGGGCTTTTGTTCTGATTTGCCATTGACCCATCCACCCTGCAAAGGCAGTGGGCTGTCTTGTGAGGAGCGGTGCCGAGAATGGTACTTACGACCTTGACCCTTCACAGGGATTGGAAACGCCCTTGGTTGCATTCCAGGGTGATCGATGAGGTCTGCCGACCTGTCGCACGGATTGTTATGCTGCATAGAGTCGGTCACGGGTTTTCGGTCCAGGATTGGTTGCCGCAGTTCAAGCAGGGTGACGGTCGGACATCTGATTGTTGATTAACCTTGACCTGCAAAAGGAAAAATTAGGTATCCCCTTACATAACCGGGCATCGACCGGAAAGGAGCAAACCATGTACATTTCTCGCATTAGAATGTTAATGGTTTGGGTTGTCTTTGCACCGACCATAAGCGCCGACGATGACGGAAAAAAGCATCAAAGGCGCGAACGCAAACACCTTGAGAACAATAATTCCGGCTACAGGAACCTGAAGCCGGTCAGCAATTCCACCTATACCGACCAATTTGGTGCCTGTTACTTTAACTATCAGCCGGAGTTATTGCCGGCCGCATCGTGGAAAATAATTCTTGATGGCACCGATGATCATTTTGGAGAGACGGTGGATCTTGATGAGGGCGAAAGGTCGAGATCAGTGGTTATCTGGCATCGAACGCAGCCGACAAATCATCTGCCAAACTGGCTGGAAAAATAATGCGCTGTTCTGAAAGGTTTGGCACCGATGCGTATCACCGACATTCCTTGTATTCGCAAGGAACACCATGAGATCAACCCGCAGAAAGTCAAAAGACCATCTGTAGGGTCCTTTTTAAACTGTGTCGCCTGCCATCGAACAGCGGCGGAAGGTGTTTATAATTGTGATGACGTATCCATTCCTGAATGACAGCAATGGTTTTTTTGGACGCTACACAAAAAAGTAATGAAGGAACATAATGGTCTAAAGTTATTGAGGTTATTATGGAACTCGGCCTGATCACAATACTTATCTGCATCGTTATCTATGAAATCTTCGAGCATCTCATCCTGCCGTTGTTCTGGATGATTCGATATCGCAAACGGAAATCTTCCTATGGTCCATCTGGCATAATTGGGAGAAAATGCATAGTTAAAAGGTGGGATGGCGAGAGCGGCAAAGTTCAGGTGGGCAGTGAGCTATGGAATGCGATTGGTAAATCACCACTGATCCCGGGAGACGAGGTGGTGGTCCAAGATCTTGAAGGGCTGACGCTGAGGGTTTCAGCATCGGAAAGGCTACAGGGCTAACGAGAAAAGGGCACTAAAAAAAACATGAACATGATTCCGCAAAATAGCTGCGGGTTAAACGAGTATCAGATATCCGAGTTTGCAGAGGGGGCGCCTGTGGTGGACTTCCCATTCCGGTTTTGCGATTCAGATTGGCGGACCATGTTATATTTTTGGAAACGTTTTATTGATCGGAGACCGGTGCAGTGAAGAAAACGTATATGAAATCGGAATTCCCATCTGATGGTCGGATAGATCAGAGCGGTGAACCAGGCCGCTGCCGCGAAGACGAATCGCCGCCATCCGCTCGGGAACTCAGCGTTATCGCACAATCGGTTTTTGCGCAAAATTCGATCTTTCTTATCGACCACTACCTCGGGAAGGAGGCGATCATGAATATCCTCCGCTTCGCCAACTCCTTTCTCAAGCCGAACCAGCCGTTCGATCATCTGATGGAAAACCTGGCGCGCAGATCGATGGCGTTCAGGAAGCTACCCGATGAAAGCGGACGTCAACTTTAATGAAGGAAAACCCATGCGCAAACCGACACGCGCCAGCCACCCCATTTATGGTCTGCTGCCCATAGAAGTCGCGGGCTTCGATGCCCTGGCCGAATTGGCCCTGGACATGCATTCGTCGTGGAACCACTACACCGACGACATATGGCGCCAGCTTGAGCCCGAATTGTGGGAAGTCACCCATAACCCCTGGGTCGTCCTGCAGACCGTTTCGCGGGACCGGATCGAGCGCGCATGGACCGACCGCGTTTTCCGCAAAACCGTGGATGACCTTGTGCGGCAGCGGCGGCAGGCGGTGGCGAGGCCTGGCTGGTTTCAGCAGCATCATGCCCAGGGGCCCCTGAACTGCGTCGCCTATTTCAGCATGGAATTCATGCTCAGCGAAGCGTTGCCCATCTACTCGGGCGGGCTCGGCAATGTGGCCGGCGACCAGCTCAAGGCCGCCAGCGATTTGGGCGTGCCGGTCATTGGCGTGGGACTGCTTTACCAGCAAGGCTATTTTCGCCAGGTGATCGATAAAGAGGGCGGCCAGCAGGCCCTGTTCCCTTACAACGATCCCGGGCAGCTGCCGATCGCACCCTTGCGCCAGGCCGACGGCGAGTGGTTGCGGATGGAAATCGATTTGCCGGGGTACTCGGTCTGGCTGCGCGCCTGGCAGGTCCAGGTCGGCCGGGCCAAGCTCTACCTGCTGGACAGCAACGATGCGGCCAACTTTCCCGAGCATCGCGGGATTACTAGCGAACTATACGGCGGCGGGCCGGAGCTGCGCCTCAAGCAGGAGCTGCTCCTGGGCATCGGCGGATGGCGGCTGCTGGGGGCGCTGGGCATCCAGCCGGAAGTCTGCCACCTGAATGAAGGGCATGCGGCCTTTGCCGTGCTTGAACGCGCCCGCAGTTTCATGCAGGCCACCGCGCAGTCCTTCGACGTCGCCCTGGCCGTCACGCGCGCGGGCAACCTGTTCACCACCCACACGGCCGTGTCCGCCGGCTTCGACCGTTTCACGCCGGAGCTTGTCGAGCGATACCTCGGCGAGTATGCCGAGCAGAAGCTCGGCATCACCCGTCATGATCTGCTGGCCTTGGGCCGCCGGAACCCCGATGACCCATCGGAAAGCTTCAACATGGCCTATCTGGCCATCCGCGGCAGCGGGGCGGTCAATGGCGTCAGTCGCCTGCATGGCCAGGTGTGCCGGCATCTCTTCGAGCCTCTTTTCCCTCAGTGGCCGGCGGCTGAAGTTCCCGTCGGGCACGTGACCAACGGCGTGCACATGCCGACCTGGGACTCGGCCCCGGCCGATGATCTGTGGACCCAGGCTTGTGGCAAGGAGCGCTGGCTCGGACTGACGGAACCGCTGGGACAGAACATTCGCCGCGTTTCGGACGCCGATCTTTGGCAATTTCGCACCGCCGCCAGCAAGTCGCTGGTTGAATACGCCCGCGAACGAATGTCCCGGCAACTGGCGGCCCGCGGCGCATCGCCCGAGGCGGTGGCGGGGGCAAAGCATCTATTTGATCCCCATGCGCTCACTTTGGGCTTTGCGCGCCGGTTTGCGACCTACAAACGGCCGAATCTGCTGCTCCACGACCCTCAGCGCCTGCTGCGTCTGCTGACCCATCCCAAACGTCCGGCGCAGCTCATCATCGCCGGCAAGGCCCATCCGGACGACAAGGCCGGCCAGGCCCTGATCCATGAGTGGTTCAATTTTATCAGCCAGGCGGAAGTTCGACCCCACATCGTATTCCTCAGCGACTACGACATGCGCTTAACGGAGCAGATGGTGCAGGGGGTGGACGTCTGGATCAACACCCCGCGGCGGCCCTGGGAGGCGTGCGGCACGAGCGGCATGAAGGTGCTGGTCAACGGCGGCCTCAATCTTTCGGAATTGGACGGGTGGTGGGCCGAAGCCTACTCCCCTGAAGTCGGTTGGGCCCTGGGGGATGGCCACGAGCATGATGACGATCCCGCCTGGGATGCGATCGAGGCCGACGCGCTGTACAATCTGCTCGAGCGCGAAGTGATCCCGGAGTTTTATGCCCGCAACGCACAAGGCATTCCTACGGCTTGGGTGGCCCGGATGCGCGAAAGCATGGCGCGCCTGACCCCGCGGTTTTCCGCCAACCGCGCGGTGCGCGAATATACCGCCAAGCACTACCTGCCGGCGGCCGCGGCCTACCGCAAACGCGCCGCCGACAAGGGTGCCGTAGGCCGAGGGCTGGTGCAATGGCGCCAGGCGCTGGCGCGCAAATGGGCCGGATTGCGCTTCGGTGAAGTAAAGATTCAGACCCAGGACCAGCAGCACATGTATGAGGTCGCGCTTTTGCTCGATGATCTTGACCCTCAGGCTGTGCGGGTGGAGCTTTACGCCGATGGATTGAACGGTGGCGCGCCCGTGCGCCAGGAAATGAAGTGCGTTCGCCCAGTGGCCGGCGCATCGGGGAATTATATTTACAGCGCGGCGATCTCCGCGGACCGCCCACCGACGGACTATACCGCTCGCGCGATACCGTATCGGGATGGTGTTGCGGTTCCTCTGGAAGAGACCCGAATCCTTTGGCAGCGGTGATTTGTGTGGATCTATAAGCTAAATTCAACGCCCGGCGCTGTTGTGAAGTCAACCCCTAATCAGGAGAATAATTCTATGTTGATCAAAGTTCCGACGGAAAAGAGCGTAAGTGAAGTGGCGACTGCCTTGCAGGCCGCCGTACAGGCCAATCACTTCGGTGTCATGCAGGTGCACAACCTGAAAGAAACCATGGTCAAGAAAGGTGTGGCGTTCACCCATGAATGTTTGATCTTCGAGGTTTGTCAGCCGCAACAAGCCAAGAAGGTGCTCGATGCAAACATGAGCATCTCTACTGCGCTGCCATGCCGGATCTCCGTTTACGAGGAGGAGGGCAAAACATTTATGGCGACTTTGAAACCAAGCATCCTTCTATCGATGTTCGACACGCCGCAACTCAAAGCAGTGGCGCAGGAAGTGGAAGCCACACTGGTTGAAATTATGAAGGAAGCAGCGTCCGCTTGAGGAAATCGTGAGATGAATAAATATCTTCAATTCTCGCTTGTATTGGTGACCGGTTTGCTTGTGTCCTGCTCCGATGGCAGTCAATTCGGGCCCCAAGGTTCCGGTGGATGGATGCCCATGATGCATTACGGTTTCGGGTATGGAGGGTCGTATATGTGGATCATATTGCTGATCGTGATCGGGTTGCTCGTCTATTTTTTCGTTAAGAACCAGAAAACCATTGGTCAGACGCCAACTAACAATGAAAGTCCCCTCGATATTTTAAAGCGGCGTTACGCAAAAGGAGAAATCGATAAAGAACAATATGAGAGAATGAAAAAGGACCTTGAAGGATAGGGCCGACAACAAACCGCTAATAGACCAAGCGAGGATGAAGAAAAGAAAAAATCACAAATACGAACTGTATGAAAAGGAGGAAAAGCGAATGAAAACCAAGACACCACCAAGTCTGAACCTTGTGCTGATCACAGCGCTTCTTTTCGCGTTGGCTTCGATTTCATTCGCCGCGGAGCCTGCGGCGGACAAGCCGACCTCCAAAGAGGCCCAGCAGAAAGTGGCCGATTCCGTCGACGCCATCGAAAAATATTCCGTGGATCAGCGCGATGAAGCCATTAAAAGCGCCCAAGCGGTCATGGATGACCTGGATGCCCGTATCGATCGCATGGAATCCAAGATCAGCCGGAAATGGGATCAGATGGATCAGGCCGCCCGCAAGGAGATGACAACCACCCTGAAATCGCTCCGGAAGCAGCGCAACGAGGTTGCCGAGTGGTATGGCGGAATGAAGCACAGCGCCGGCAATGCGTGGGAAGATATCAAAAAGGGCTTTGTAAACAGCTACCTGGAGCTTCGGCGCACCTTCGATAAAGTACGAAGCGAGTATTAGGATAGAGGAGAAACGGACATGACCGATCATGCTAAGAACACGACCTGCGACCTGGGATTGGCAATTCGCACTTCACAGATACCGACCGCCGCGGCGCGGCGCTCAGGGAAAAAGGCCTGCTCTTCATGGGCATGGGCATGTCCGGCGGCGAAAGCGGTGCCCGCCGCGGCCCCAGCCTGATGCCCGGTGGTCCCGAACAAGGTATGCTAGGGTCAGTCCCATCCTGGAGGCCGAGGCGGCCCATGTGGGCGCTACACCCTGCGTGGATTACCTAGGGCCGGGTTCGGCCGGGCACTATGTCAAAATGGTGCACAACGGCATCGAATATGGGGTGATGCAACTGATTGCCGAAAGCTATGACCTGATGACACGTGGCCTGGGTCTGTACCCCGAGGAACTGCACAGGGGCTACAGCCGCTGGAATCAGGGGGGCTTGAACAGCTACCTGACAAACACCCGAACGCACCTATGAATTCCTGGCCCAGGCGCCGTGGCGAGATCGAACACCATGGCCGCACATCCATGTGTTCTGGGGCGATGAGCGTTGCGTGCCGGCCGATGATAATCGCAGCAATGCCCGCATGGCCCATCGCGCCTTATTGCGCCATGTACCCGTGGCTTCGGTTCATGTGCACCCGATCCGCTGCGGCCCAAACCCCCAGGGCGGCGCAACACAGTACAACAAACTGCTTCGTGCTCGCTTGCCCGCTGCTGCGCCGGTGCTGGACTTGGTATTCCTGGGATTGGGGCAGAATGGTCATACCGCATCTCTTTTTCCCTATAGCCCGGCCCTGGCGGAGAAGGTGCGTTGCGCGGTTGAGGTATATGTGGCCGAGCAGCAGATGTATCGCGTCACCTTGACACCGGTTATGATCAATGCAGCGCGCGTGGTGGTCTTTTTGGTGACGGGCCGCGACAAGGCACAGGTTCTCAAAGCCGTCCTGGAAGGGCCGGTGGATACCATGCGACTGCCGGCGCAGATCGTACGGCCAGATACCGGCCGGCTGATCTGTATGGTGGATCAGGCGGCTGCCTCCCAATTGGAAAGGAAGGAAGATAGAAGAAGATAGAGAAATAGGAACTTGCTTTAGCATTGACCCATCACGGTACTTGAAGCCGGTGACCAACACCTGTCGAACGTGACTGAAACTGGGTCTTTGGATGCTGGCGATGTTTTTCTCAGCGGGCTTTCATTATGCACTCAAACAAAATCGCATTCAAATGATTCCCTGAGAAAGATAGATACACAGTGTGATTCCTAAAATCCCAACAACTCCATTTACAGCCATTCCCACATAGAGATTATATCCATTCGGAATTTCGGCTGGCCGAATTGTTCTTAAAAATTTCCTATGCTGCCTGATTGAATAAAAAGCAAGGAAGGATGCAAGCAGAATAAATGAAAAACCAACGAAAAACGAAATATGTCTCTGAAATATTGTGATCTCTTTGCGGCCAATAAGTGCCAGAAACAATCCAAAACGCTCGATGACGAAGCCAAAGGCCATCAGAGAAATACTCGTTCGGTTCCAAGCCATCAAGGTCCGCTCCGCTGCAAAGAGCACCCTTGGATCATTCAGGTCTGACATACTTTTCACCAATCAAGAAATTTTGTAGAACTGCCCCTATTTTCCTGGTTAAACTAAACCCTTCGATACCAAAGTGTGGACCTATAAAGGCGTATTGAAAAGGATGCCACCCGCAGCGCCTGAGATGCGCGCAGAATGCCACCGTGTTTTCTTGAAAACAGCGACTGCTTTGTCGGATCGTGAATACTGGAAGCAACGGCACCTCTCTCCGGCATGCACTGGCAAGATTTATTATTGTTCGGTTTCGAGCACATCCTCCACGTAAAGCCTTTTAATCGAAACGCGTGCTCCGGCGGTCAAAGGCGTAGCGAACACGACTCCCCCTGCGGCGAACAAAATAATTTGATCTTTGTCGGTGGGATTTCATGAGTCCATAAGACCTAACCTGATTAGAATGTTATTTGGATCAACAGGAGGAAGGGAAGTGCCAAGATGAGGAATTCTCACTTTTACAGAACTTCCTGAAAAAGTCCACATTTAGTATGAATGCCCACAGTTGCCAGTATTAAATGGCTGATCAGGCGCACGACAATGTTTTGGTAGCATACCACTATATGCAGCAAAACAAAACCTGCCCTCGCTGCTGATAGCATAATTTTGACAAAGATACTTTGCCAATTTTTAGCATCTTAATTCACGTGTTAAGGTTAGTCCGAACAATGCTCGACCAAATAATCGCTCCGGTGCTCACCAGAACTGCTGATCCTTTTGATTCGCCGGATTTTCTGTATGGATCAAATGGGAACTGCCGCTTATTATGCGCCATTATTAAACACCCGCTGCATGCCCCTAACTTATCTGCACTCCATTGGGAGCGGAAATCGAACCTCCTTGAAGATCGCATTCAATACCTAACCTAACCATTGGCGTATATCGGGTTTGAGGAAAAAACATTACGGAACATTAATCTTTCCGCAAGTTTTTCGTAAGGTTTGAATGATAGTATACAGGAAGGAGTGCAGCCACATGAACCTTAGTATCATCATTCCATTTTTCAATGAAGAAGCCTGCGTGGTCAATGTGTGTTCGGAAGTCAACCAGGTCCTGTCTTCCCAATTACTCGGACAATGGGAATTGATCATGGTCAATGACGGTTCGACCGATCAAACCCGCGAACTGATCAATGAACTGGCCGCGCGTTTCGAGCATTTCCGGGCAGTGCATATCCATCCTAACAGTGGACAGTCAGCGGCATTGAATGCAGGCTTTCGAGTTGCGCGAGGTGACGCCATTGGGACACTGGATGGCGATGGGCAAAATGATCCCGCTGATATTCCCAATCTTTTGCGCGCGATGCAAACCCATCAGGTGGACATGATGTGCGGTGTCCGCGTGAGCCGTTCCGACTCCAGCATCCGGAAGATTTCCAGCCGGACTGCCAATTGGGTGCGTTCCGCTGTCTTAAATGACCAGATTACCGATGTGGGCTGCGCGATGCGTGTGTTCCGCCGGCATTGTCTTGACCGGATTTATTTTTTCAAGAACGCACATCGATTTTTCCCAGCTCTCTTTCAGATGGCCGGCTACTCAGTGTCGGAAATGCCCGTTCGTCATCGCCCCAGAATAGCCGGAAACAGTCGATATGGCGGAGGGATTCGCAGCCGCTTATTCGCAGGTCTGTTCGATCTATACGGTGTTTACTGGATGAAGAGCCGTCTTCTTCGATATAATATCGATAAATAGCAGCTATCCAGAAATGAGATCGTTCCGTCGCTTTCAAGGCGTGCAAAATAGCCATTTATGGATGACACTAATAACTTTCGCTTTTAACGAAACCCTTTTCCATTGCGATTGTGCAGGTGGAAAAATGGCCCGACAGTTTGGAACAAAATGAAAAAATATAAATTTACTGCCTCCCGCATGGTCTTGCTGATTTCGCTTGTCCTGGCGGTTTTCTATAATTACGCATTTTTCAGCAATGTCACCAAAGTCTACCCGCTGTCATGGGAAAAGCTGCCTTTTCTCTGTTCGCTTTTTGTACTGCTGGTCAGCGCGGTAGCCTTGCTGCTCATGTTCTTTTGTTCGAAATACACCCTCAAGCCGGTATTGATCCTGGTCCTGACAGTATCATCGCTCGCAAGCTATTTCATGAACACTTATAGCGTGGTCATCGATGACACTATGATCAGAAATGTTGTACAAACCAATTCGTCCGAATCGATGGATCTGTTGAATTTAAAAATGGTGTGCTATTTTTTCTTTTTGGGCGTGTTGCCTTCCACGCTGGTTTACAAGTCGAAAATCCACTATGGGGCATTGAAAACGGAGCTGCTGTCGAGATTGAGGGGGACGGTGATTCTCATGATGATCATGCTTGCAACGGTATTCGGCTTTTCAGCGTATTACGCCTCCTTTTTTAGAGAGCATAAAGAGTTGCGCTATTACATCAATCCAGTTAGCTGGATAGGCGCGGCGGTTGATTTTTCCACCCATTCCTTGAAAGGGAAGGCTGCGGTGGTGCGGCCCATCGGTACGGACGCTGCCATCCCAGCCACCGATACTAATAGAGAATTGGTCATTCTGGTGGTGGGTGAAACGGCCCGGGCGGACAGGTTTTCTTTAAACGGATACGGCAGAGAGACCAATCCCCGCCTGGCCAAAGAGGACATCATCAATTTTCCCAATATGTTTTCCTGCGGCACAACAACCGCGGTTTCCGTCCCTTGCATGTTCTCGATTTTTGGAAAAAAAGATTTCAGCGATAAAAAAGCGAGGGGAACCGAAAACCTGCTCGATGTCCTCACACATGCCGGCGTCCATGTCCTCTGGCGTGATAACAATTCTTCGTCCAAAGGGGTGGCCGCCAGGGTGCCTTACGAAGATTATAAGAGTTCAAGGACAAATCCGGAATGCGATGTCGAGTGCAGGGATGAGGGGATGCTGTCGGGTCTGCAGAACCATATCGATCAATATGAAAGTGGCGACATTCTGATTGTATTGCATCAGATGGGCAATCACGGACCGGCATATTATAAACGGTACCCCAAAGAATTTGAACAATTCACACCGGCTTGCGAAACGAACCAACTCGAGGCATGTACGACCGAGCAAATCAACAACGCTTATGACAATGCCATCTTGTATACTGATTACTTTTTGGCAAAAATCATTGCCCTGCTCAAACAAAATTCAGGGGCATTTGAAACAGCGATGATTTACATGAGCGATCATGGCGAATCCCTTGGCGAAAATGGGGTATATCTGCACGGCATGCCCTATTTTATGGCCCCGGATGCGCAAAAACATATTCCCGCCGTCATGTGGTTCGGTGATACATTCAAGACCGATAAAGAGGCCTTGAAGTCAAAAGCACAGCTTCCGTTTTCGCAAGATTATCTTTTCCACACCATTTTAGGCCTGATGGAGGTAAGCACCTCCATTTACGATAAAAGCCTGGATATCCTGAATTTCGACAACTAATGGTGATCCACAGGGTGCTTTTATAAAGGACCGCCCGGCGCCATGTTCGATCCGACCATTTGCGCAGCAAGGATCTGCTGCCTGCTCCAAGGCAACTCAATTCGGGGTCTTGAAAGCCAGCCAGATGAAACGCTGGCTACCCACCCGCAATGGGCGCGGCTCACCGTATCCTTCGAGTCGATCTTTCATTTGAGGCCAGCTTGCCTGACTAAAGACTACAATGCCGCCTTGGGATCCATTTATTTTCCTGAGCAACTCATCCGGATCATCGATCCTGAGTCCCTGACGGCCGCAATATAGCGACAGAATTTCTTCCGTCATCGCGAACAGCAGCAGGGGTTCATTGGGAGCAATGTACTGAGGCGCGGCCCGGGCCAGTTCCACAGGTGTTTTGATTGGATTGAATGCTGGCAGGACTATTGTGCCGGCAATGATTTCCATAACCATCAAGAATACGATAAAAAATGAAAAGAATCGCGCGCTCAATTGATGCCGCCGGAAAACGCCCAGCAGCAAGACAGCGCCGGTAGCGCACAAAATGCCTGCCATTACCAGCGGCCAGGCAGGGATCGGCAATGCTGCAACCCAAAGCGTAGCGATCCCTGAAATCCCTAGTAACCCAAGGCTGCCGATGAGTAAGTAAGCTGAAACCGATTGCCACTTTTGTTTGATATCGGCCAATCGCGGCATGGCTGCCGCCACCAGCAGGGCCGCCGCGGGATATGCGGACAGTATGTAAAGATTGCGCTTGCTGCCGCTGAGGCTGAAGAAGCAAACCACGAAGCCGATCCATGCCGCCAACCGGTAAAATTCAGACCTCTGGCGGGGATTCTGCCACATCGTCACGACCACCATGGGTATGAACAGTGTCCATGGTAAAAAATCCAACGGCAGGTATTTTAAAAAATAGTAGAAGGGTTGTGTGTGTCCCCCGAATTTGCCAGCCAGCCGACCCACATTTTGATCGAATAAAAGCTCTTTAAAATAGGCATCCGGCGCTCCGTTCAGCTTTGCCGCCAATAGCCAGGCGATCGGCAGGGATAAAGCCAGCGGCAAACCCCAGAGCCAATGACGGCGGATGATCTTTCGCCCGCAACCCCCGGCCAGGTTGGCGCAGATGTAAATGCCGGACGGAATGATCAGACCGACCGGCCCCTTGGCCATTATCGCCAGGCCCATAAAGCCAAAGGCCAGCATCGATCGCCACACGGCGGGCGCATCATCGGTTTTGAACAACAGGTGCAGGGCTGTCATTTCGAGGCCGAGCAGCAGCATATCGATCTGACCCATGCCGCCTGTTTGCCAGAACAATGCGGATGTGGAAAGCACGAATACAGCGCGCCAGGCCGCGGGCCGGTCGAACCAGCGGGCCGCTATCCGTGAAAGTGCCCATAATGCCAGGACCAAACCAAGCAGCGAAGGCAAGCGGCCCGAGATCTGGTTGAAGGCTCCGTTGGTTAAAAGTGTGCCTGCCTTGATAAGCCAGAACATCAAGACAGGCTTATGTGCATAAAATTCACCGTCCCGGTGCGGGACGAGCCAGTCACCGCTCCGGTTCATCTCCCAGCTGATATAGGTAAAGCGCGCTTCGTCGGGTTCCCAGAGATGGCGAAGCACATACTCGCCGCCCCAGAGCAAGAGACAGAAGGCAACAATGAACAGCACCGGAACATCTTTGTCCCGCCAGGCGGCAAGACTGCGTGCAACGCGAACGACGCGTTGTCCTAAATTTGCTTCCGGCGCGACAGGATTATTGATTGTGTGTGGATGATCCATTTGCGTACCATCATGGTGGCCCCCAATAGCGCGAAGCCGACGAGGATTTTAGTCACATTCCCACCCCATCCGCCATCGCCAAAGGCTGCGAAAATGAGCGTATAAGGCAGGAAACCGATCAGGGAAGCGCCCGCAAAAGCACCAAACGGTATGCGGCATGTGCCGCACAGCAGGCTCGTCAGGGTCGCGTTAGCCAGCGGGAAAAGCCGCAGGTAAAGAACCCACCAGAAGGCATTTTTTTCAAAGCCTGTTTTCCAGTCTGCGATTTTCCCAGCCGCGCGCTTCTGAAGCATATCGCTCAGCAGGGTCTTACCCATCCAGAATAGCGCCGCTGAACCAAGGATAGAAGCGGCCATGGCCAACACCAAGCCCAATGCCAACCCATAAACCGCGCCGGCCGCCGCGCTGATCCATATTCGGGGTATCCCCACGCTGATTAAAAGGCCTCCGGTGGCAATAAAAAAGCAGAATCCAACTATCCGGTGAACAGTGGAGGGATCATGCGCCATCAGATTTGCCCACTGCCGCGCCGCTGACAAATAGTGCCCGGGGCCTGCAAACCTGATTGAAATGGCCAGCGCCAGAAACAAGCATCCCAACAGGCTGATTCTGAGCAGATCGCCGGCTGTTTCCCTTTTGCAGCTAGTTGGATTCATTTTTCCTGTTCTCAACATTCATTCTCGGGCCCACCGCCCACGCACCACTATTTTGGCTGCCAGTAAAATGAATAGAACATCTACCAGAACAACCTGCCAGGGGTACCGAGCGCAAAAGGGGGCGACATGCACAATGGCCGCATGCTCCAGCATGTCCTCCCAGTCGTTAGCAGGCCGTGCCATCAAAATTTGTTCCGAGACATAGTCGGAACCTACGCGCAGAAAAATGGCGTGGTTGAACTGGCGGCCGTGTTTTTTGTTCAGTCGGGCCCCACCACCGCCGGAAATTAGGTAGTTGGTCTGTCCGACCTGGGTGCGGCAATAACCATGAAAATCACCGGCTAAAACATAGTCGATGTTCATTTGATCGATAATGTTCAACAACTCCCCGCTCTCCGGATAAGTGCGCGCCTGAAAATCGGGGGAAACCGGCGGGGGAATGTGCATCATCAGAAAGCGGTGCCGGTATTTGCCCAAATCAGCTTTGGACAGACTCCGGAGATAGGCCAGGCTTTCCTCATTGTTATAGGGAGGGTCCAGAATGCGCAGACCGATAAATAAGCAGTTGCCATACTCGAACGAAAAATTGCTGGGGCCGTAAGTTTGCTCGAAACGAGCGACCGGGTATTTCGCTTCGTTGACATCGTGGTTGCCAGTCAGGTAGAAGGTGGGGCGGGTAAAATCGATCTCATCGGCCATTTCCACACGCAAAAAGTCATGTTCCTCTTGCGTGCCGTCAAATGTGCAATCACCCAACAGCACTACAAAATCGGGATTTGCGCGCCGAATCATCTGCGCTACCCGCTCAAATGTTCCGAGGCTCTTGGTGTCGCCCACGACCGCGAATGTGAATGTATCTCCGACCGGTCTGGCCTGGAGCGCTTTGACTACTTCTGAACCATTGCCAAAAAGGGCCGGTAAAGGGGTTGTCCGTGCTCTCCTTGTTGCTGCGACAGCATAAATCTGGAATCCCAGCGCCGCTACGACAACCACCGCGACAAACAGGCGTGTGGCTCCCTGCACTGAAAAATATCTTCTCGACATTCTCTGGTATTATCCTTCCTTAATCAACACATCATATATTCTAATTCATGGCATGAACAGAGCTCCGGCGAATCATTACGGACTTTTAATTTTTCCTGATTTTCGAATGCTAAAAGCCGTCCTGGTGCGCATTGTGGCAGTGAACGGAATCAGGACATGGGCGCGAGCCATTAGAATGGGCCGGCAGAAGCTGGACCGTTGCTTGAATGCAATGACCGGTTCAATCACCCTGAGGGTCATTAATATGGACATATAGCAACGAAAGGCACATGATCGGGGAGCGTTTCTGTGAAGTCCGCTTTATTGCTGTATGGACGCGCTGCATTATTATGCATTGGACTAAAGGCGTGCCGGCAACCCTAATGGCGGCGTGCAATCGACCGGAGTTGAAAACCATGCATATCCTATTGGTGGAAGATGATCTGAGGCTTGCCGCTTTCATGATCAAGGGGTTCAAATCGGCCGGCTTTGCCGTGGACCATGCCCCGGACGGCGAATATGGCCTGCAAATGGCTTTGCAGCAGACGTATGATGCTGCGATTGTGGATATTATGATGCCAAAATTGGATGGCCTTGCGCTGATTCAAGAGTTGCGGCGGCGCAAGAAGTCAACGATCCCTATCATCATTTTGAGCGCCAAGCGCAAGCTGGACGACCGCATTAAGGGGCTTCAAACCGGAAGCGACGATTATCTGGTCAAACCGTTCGCCTTCACAGAATTGTTGGCTCGCGTCCAAGCGCTTATCCGACGCGCCAACGGAAGATTGGAGTCCACACATCTATCCGTGGGCGATCTTTCGATAGACCTGTTGACTCGCGAGATTATGCGGGGAAACAAAAAAATAGAGCTGCAACCGCTCGATTTCGCCCTTCTGGAATACCTCATGCGCAATGCAGGGAGGGTCGTTTCCAAAACCATGATCATGGAGCATGTTTGGAATTATAATTTCGACCCCATGACCAATGTGGTCGAAGTGCGGATCTGCCGCTTGCGGGAACGGGTGGACAAAGGGTTTGCGCAAAAGCTGATTCACACAGTATACGGGGCAGGTTATGTCATTAAAGAAGATACTTAGGATCAAGGGGACGCTGGCCTTCCGGCTGACGTTTTGGTATTCGCTGCTCTTCAGCCTCTCCGCCCTGGTTACCTTTTTAACCATTTATCTGCTGATCCGTGCCATTGTCTATGAGCAGACGGATCACTCACTTTTAGCCGAAGTAAAAGAGTTTTCCATAATGCAATCCGCGGGCGGATTGAGCAAACTCAAGGAGGGTATGCTCTGGGAGGTCGAATCCGAAGGCGCAAAAAATATCTTTCTAAGGATTTTTTCAGATGACGGCCAGGAGCTATCTGCTACGGACATGTCCGCGTGGCGCGGACTGCAACCGGCCGACCGTTACGTTGAGCGCCTGAAACTGACCGGCGCCAATCATGTTTTTGAAACGCTTCGACTCCCTGACCAAGCCTATCCAACGCGGGTGGTCAGCGGTTCTATCGGTAACGGCTTGATTCTTCAATTCGGCCAATCGTCGCAGGAGGATGATGTCTTTCTGGAAATAGTGCGCGACGTCTTTATACCCTCGATGGCCGCTGTTACGTTCCTGGCGGCCTTGATCGGCTGGTTCATGGCCAGAAACGCTCTGGCCGGTGTTGAGCAGGTGACTCGCACGGCACTGCAGATATCGAAAGGGAACTTTGAACACCGCGTAACAGTCAAGGATCACGGTGCCGAAATCGATCTGCTGGCGACTGCTTTCAATCACATGCTGAATCGCATCAATGTGCTTTTTCGGGAAATGAAGGAGATTAATAATCATATCGCCCATGATTTGCGCAGTCCCATTACCCGAATGAGGGCGGCGGCGGAGATGGCACTGACCACGGTCATGTCCCCTAATGAAGGAAAAGCGGCTACCGCGGGCATGATCGAAGATTGCGATCGTTTGTTGGGCATGATCAACACCATGCTCGATATCGCCGAAGCTGAGGCCGGTATGGCCGAACCGAACTGGGGAGCAGTCAATATCGGCCAAGTGATCCATGATGCATGCGCCTTGTTCATGCCCGTAGCCGAGGATAAAGACATAAACATGATCACCGAAACAGTCGATGATTGCATGCTATGGGCAGACGCGCGCATGCTTCAACGTCTGGTGGGCAACCTTCTTGATAATGCGTTGAAATATACACCCCCCGGCGGGACAGTCTCTGTTCTGGTGCAGCCTTTCAACGAACAGGTTCTTGTGCGCGTAAATGATACCGGGATCGGCATTTCCGAAAAGGACTTGCCAAATATTTTCGATAAATTTTATCGTTGCGACCGCAGCCGGGGCGAGCATGGCAGCGGACTGGGGTTGAGCTTGGCCAAAGCCATCGTTGCCGCCCATCATGGGACCATAGACGTTGACAGCCGACCTGGAGAGGGAAGTGTTTTCACTGTCTCCCTTCCGTGCGCCATTGGCTTGGAAGGTCCTTATTCGGGCTTAATATCATCGCAGGTGAGCCAATCCCCTACCTTAGTTGGTATTCGATCTGCTGCAAAGAAATGAACAATGATGAATGCCATTTGGAATCGTTTCGTAAGCCTATGAAAAGACACCCTACATACTCGAAACAGAAATTGCTCAGACCGTAGGTCTGTTCAAAACGCCACACCGGGTAGCGGCCGAAATCGATCTCTTCGGCCATTTCTGCCCGAAAAACTTATTCGCTTCTGTGGATATCATGCTACCGAAGATAGACGGGCTTACTCTGGTGGAAGAGTTGCGACGGGGTAAGGATCCCAGCATCCCCATCATTATTCTGAGCGCCAAGGGTACACTGGACGACCGAATCAGAGGGCTTTAAACAGGGAGCGATCATTACCTGGTCAAACCGTTCGCGTTCACCGAGCTGCTGGCCCGCGTTCATGCTCTCATCCGGAGGGCCAGCGGACGGGCGGAGCCCATCCGGCTCGCCGAGGGCGATCTTTGCATGGATGTACAAACCAGAGAGGTTCATCGTGGAAAAAAGAAAATAGGGTTGCAGCCGTTGGATTTCGCTCTTTTGGAGTACCTCATGCGCAATTCCGGACGGTCCCGAACGTCCTGGTGTGAGCTACCTGTGAGCTACCGGCTGATTTGACACCCTACCATCCACAAAAATCCCTCAGTCCATCCGCCACCTTCTTACTTGAGTTTTTCATCTATCAGCGCTTTTATACATTAGACGCCAGTCGTCAAAAATCCTCAGGCATGGCGGCAGTGTTGCGCTCTTGGTGTTTGAAAGGATCGGCTATGAAGGCGGATGCACAAAAACGGTGGCTTTCAATCGGTGTCTTATCCCTCACTATTGGGATTTTAGACTATTTTACAGGTTACGAGTTTAGCTTTTTCGTCTTCTATTTTTTACCCGTATCGCTTGCCGCATGGTTCATTGGCAAATCGGGGGCAGTCGTTTTTGCAATCTTTTGTTCGATTGTCTGGGCAGGCGCCTTTATCTTTACCGGGCACTTCGTAATCACCGATTTTTTATCGATCTGGAACGCCGCGATCAGGCTGGCTGCATTTTTGGCGATTGGATTGTTGGTCTCGACAATCAAAACCGCTCTGCGGATTGAAAAAGAAACCGCTCGAAAATTGCGCGAATCCATCATTGAACGGGAGAAAACCGAGGCAAGTTATCGGATGCTGTTCGACACGATGGATGAAGCTTTTGCCATAAAGGAAATGATCGAGGATTCCGATGGCATGGTTGACTTCCTTTTTATCGAGGCCAATCCGGCATTCGAAAGACAAACAGGCCTGAAGGATGTCGCGGGAAGGACGATGCGGCAACTCATGCCCGGCATCGAACCCCGGTGGATGGAACGTTACGCAAAGGTTGTAAAAACAGGCGAGCGCCTCCGGTTCGAGGATTATGTCGTCGATTTGAAACGTTGGTTCAGCGTTCTTTGCTGGCGCATCGAGGGCACCGAAAACCGGCGGGCTGCCATTCTGGCCACCGACATCACCGAGCGCAAGAAGGCGCAAGAGGCGTTAGGCATTGCCTACAGCAGGCTCCAGACCCTGTTCGACCACAGGATCGAGGGCGTCGGCATCGCCATCAGCAACGCAGCGGGAAATGTCATCCAGGCGAATGATCATCTCCTGAACATCTTCGGTTGTACCCGGGAAGAGCTCATCTCGGGCAAGGTTGATTGGCGGGCGCTGACACCTCCCGAATGGCAGCCGGCGGACGACTATGCCCTGCGGCAGTTGAAAAACGGGGGCTTATACCACGCCGTCGAAAAGGAATACGTCCGTCGTGATGGATCACGCGTGCCGGTATTGGTTACCGGAGTGACAATGCCGGGGGACAGCGGTGAAATTTTATCCTTTGTCCTGGACATTACGGAACGTAAAAAATTCGAGCAGTCGCTGAAACAGTTGAATATGACCCTCGAGCAGCAAGTCACCGAACGCACGAAGCTTGCCGGACGCCGGGCAAAACAGCTTCAAGTGCTGGCCATGGAGTTGATCGAATCGGAGGAGCAGGAACGCAGGCGCATTGCAGAATTGCTGCACGATGATTTGCAGCAGGTTTTAGCCGCCACGCTGATGCAACTGGATTTGTGCGGCGAAAATTTGAACGCCGCTGCTGAACTCGATTTCGTCAGGCGGTTGCTGAAGGAATCGATAAGCAAGGCACGCAGCCTGTCGCATGAGTTGAGTCCTACCGTGCTCTATCATTCCGGCCTCGTTGCCGGGCTTCGGTGGCTTGCCAATCAAATGAACGAGAAACTCGGGTTAAACGTGCAGCTTGATGTGCATACTGATGAAAAGGTCGATTTTTCGCTGACCCAGGTGTTTATCTACCGCGCCGTTCAGGAGTTGTTATTCAATGTGGTCAAGCACTCAGCCGCGAAAAGCGCACGGGTCGCACTTACCAATACAGAAAAAAATATCCATATTACGGTCAGCGATGAGGGACAGGGTTTCAACACCGACCTGCTCGAGTCCGCCAGCACCAAGGCTGGGTTGGGGTTGATGAGCGTGCGGGAGCGCGCAAATTATTTCGGAGGGAACTTGGAGATAAACAGTTCGCCGGGTCAGGGCAGCCGATTTACGCTAACCTTACCCATCACGCTGCAAGCCGGCGACCCATCCATCAAGTAGAGTCAACTGCAATCTTCGCACTTCACAAGTGCGATGCCTGCCATAGCGCGACTTTGCTTGAAAAATCAGGGCTGCAGAAAAATCTCCCCCAGGCAGAACCTGGGGGATACCGGAAGGAAATTAATCATTGGAGCAGGTGAAGCTTGATGCCAAGCTCTCGTCACCGCCGACGTATTTCGGCCATGTCGGATACGGGCAGAGCGGACGGGTGCGGCCCGCACCGACGGCGGTATCGGTCACGATCTGGTTCGTCGGAGCGATTCCCTTTTCTACCCAGTTCTCAAGCGCGGTGAGCGAGTCCCAGCCAGGGGTAAACGCGGCACTGAAGGCATGACCGGCCCCCGGCACTTCGTAAAACCTGGCGAACGTCTCGACATTTGCCGGCCCGAATTGAGCCTGCAATAGTTCCCAGTACATCTCGGAGGCACGGGTGCTGACAAGCACGTCTTGCAAGCCGTGTGCAATCAGCAGCTTGCCGCCACGGGCGACGAACGCCGATATGTCGGTACTCGTGTCGAGCTGAGTGCTGAGCTCGCTGATGCGGTCGGCATAGGGGCCAGGGTTTTCGGGGTCGATCGAGAGTGTGTCGAAAGTGCCAGTCGGGTCGCGCACCACGGCGTATTTCATGAACTGGTCCATAAACGGACTGAGATACGGCATGCTTGTGGTCGCGGGGAGCGCCGGCTGTACCGTCCCAAGAGTCAGGAAGACTACGTAGCCCTGCAGCGCATACCCTCCCGCGTCCGCCTGGGTCATGCCAAGATCGGCGCCCCATACGTTGCAGCCGGGGAATGACTGCAATCCACTTGCCATAAAGAAGTTGAAGTTCGCGGGCGTGTTGTAAATGTTCAAGGCTTCAATTTGCGCATCCGACAGGCAATCGTCACCGGTGTCCGCACCTGTCGGACAGCGCACATCATTCGGATCGAAAAATGCGTTGCATGCCGTCTGGTTGCTGATCAGGCCATCGACAACGCCGTCCAATTCATCGCAAGCCGCCATTGCCGCATCATAGAGCATCTTGCGCTTTGCCTGGTTTGGATAGGCACCCGGAGCCGCCATAGCTCGCATAATGCGCTGGCCTTGAAGCAGGGCGCCCATATCGTTCCATGCCGGATACAAAGCGATGGCGCCGTCCCAGTCAGCGGGCCAGCGTTGGATAGCGGCCAATGCCTCACGCCCGCCGGTCGATCCGCCCTGAAAATATGTCTTTGTCGGCTTGTGGCCATAGCGGGCCTTGATGATGAAGACTGCTGCATCGCGGGTCTTCTTTATTTGGTCGCCGCCGAAGTTGCGTAGGGCCTCGTCGTTAAGGGCAAAACTGCAGTCCTGCGAACCTAAGGGGCCGGCCTGGTGACCCGAGTCACTGCCGAAGGTGGCGTAGCCACGCTGGATCGGTGTCGGTTTATCCGTTGGACCGAATCCAACATTGCCAGCCACATTGGGGATCGAGCCGTCAAAACCGCCGCCGCCAAACGCCATCGCTTTTTTGTTCCAATTTGCAGGCAGGTCGACCTGGAACTTGATTTTAGGCGCAGTGGGATCCACTGGGCTGATTTCACCCAGTATCTTGCAATATGTTCCGATAGCTCCGGTCGCCGGGACGACTGTTGTGCTGGTGATCAAGCCCCCGGTAGTCGGTAAGCCAATCGATGTGGCGGGAATCACCATACCATCGAGTTCGGCGCAGGCCACCGCCTGAATCGTCATTTCCAGTGCTTCAATTAAAGCGGCCTGTTGTGAGGCGACAATCCATTTGGTAATTTTGTCTTCGATGTCGTTCTTGAGTTTGTTTTTGGCACCCGTGTAAGCGCCAGCCTCGAGCTGGTCAAAAGTTGCATCGATTTTGTTTAGCAGCGCTTTCCGATTGTTAATGTTCCGGAAAGCTGAGTCCGGAAGCGCACTGACGAGGTATTCCACATTCGCCAGCGCATCCACAGCAGTATCAACGGCGCTCTCAGCCTGAGCCGTTGTTATCTGGGGAGAAGGCACCCAGGTCAATCCCAGACTCACAAAGAACAGAACCGAATATAGAATCCAAACGTTCCTGTTTCCAATCCTCTTCATACTGAAACCCTCCGTTTAGAATAATATTTACGATGATTGAAAAGTTTAAAACCCGGGGTGATGGGCCTGCATTTTTGATAATGCATCGCGTGAGGCTTAGACTTCCAACCACTCCTTGCGCACGGCCTGATCCTTCTTGATGTCCGCGGGCGTGCCTTCGTATACGATGTGGCCGTGGCCCATGATGTAGAGCCGTTGTGAAATTTTCAGGGCGATGCTCAGCTTCTGTTCCACCAGCAGCACGGAGATTCCCCGGCGGGCGATCTCTTCGATCAGGCGCCCCACCTGCTCGACCATCATGGGCGCCAACCCCTCGGTGGGCTCGTCGATCATAATGAAATCCGGATCGCCCATCAACGTTCGACAGATGGTGAGCATCTGCTTTTCACCGCCTGAAATCAAGCCGCCGTGAACGTTGGAGCGCTCACCCAGGCGCGGGAAGATGCTGAAGACATCTTCGATGCGCCAGCGCCCCGACTGCTTGCTGCTCTTCATGCCCAATTGCAGATTCTGCAAAACCGTCAGTCCCGGAAAGATCCAGCGGTCCTCGGGCACGAAGCCGATGCCCTTGCGGGCAATGTCGTGGGGCTTGCGTCCGGCAATCTGCTGGCCTTTGTAAAGAATGGAACCATGGGGCTGGACCAGACCCATGATGGTCATGCAGGTCGTTGAGCGCCCTACGCCGTTGCGGCCCAGCAAGCTGACGATCTCCCCTTCTTTCACGTTCAGGTTGACGCCCTGCAGAATATGGCTGCGGCCGTAGTATGCGTGCAGATCTTTGATCTCGAGCATTTATTCGATCTCCTTCCCAAGGTAAGCTTCCTGAACCTGGGGGTTCTGCCGGATTTTCTCGGGCGTGTCCGTGGCCACCACCTGACCGTAAACCAGCACCGAGATGTGATCGGCCAGGCCGAAGACCACGCTCATGTCGTGCTCCACCACCAGCAAGGTCTTGCCCTCGGTGACCGTGCGGATCAGTTCCACCGCATGGGCGGTCTCGCTCTGGCTCATACCGGCCGTGGGTTCGTCCAGCAGAATGACGTCGGCGTCGCCGGCAATGGTGATGCCGATCTCCAGCGCACGCTGCTCGGCATAGGCCAGCAGGCCGGCCGGAATGTCCCTGCGGTCGGCCAAGCGGATGCGCTCCAGGATCTCTCCGGCTTTGGCATTGACCTTTTTCAGGTTCCCCACCATATGCCAGAAGGAGTGACGATATCCCATGGGCCAGAGCAGGGCGCAGCGGATGTTTTCAAAAACCGTCATCTTGGGGAAGATATTGGTGACCTGGAAACTGCGGCTCAACCCCCTGCGGTTGATCAAATGAGGGGCCATGTTGGAGATGATCTGTCCGTTGAGCGCGATGTAACCTGAACTGACCGAATAGAAGCCGCTGATCAAATTGAACAGCGTGGATTTACCGGCGCCATTGGGGCCGATCACGGCATGGCGTTCGCCTTTGAGCACCTCCAGATGAACGCCGTTGATGATTTTACTGCTTCCGAAACTTTTGTGGACGTCCACGATTTTGAGCGCAACGGCGGTCATCTATCGGCCCCCTTCATTGCTTGGGTCACTTCATTCCAGCTCTGGTTGACCCATCGCACCATTTTGCGGAAAAAGAAAAGACCGACAGCGGCCAAAGCGATGGCAAGGCCCCAGGCCACGGGAGACCTGGCGTTAAAGGCGATGCCGAAGAGGGTCAACGGATCATCAGGATTGATACTCAGGGAGAGATGATAGTTGATCTCCACCAGGATCATGATGCCCGTTAACATTACCAGGGTCGGAACCAGAATCGCCAGATAAGATGGAAGCAGGCGCCGGAGCAGTCCGGCCTTCCAGACCGGTTCGTGCATCATGATCAAACCCGCCAGGCCGTTGGGTGCCCAAAGCACCATCATCACGAAAAGCAGACCGAAGTAAAGCAGCCAGGCATGGGTGATGCCGGCCAGGGACTGCTGCATGAAGGTCACCAGCACCGCGCCTATGATCGGTCCGAAGAAATGGCCCACGCCGCCGATATAGGTCATCATCAGCACACTGCCCGAGGGATGCGCGCCCACCATCTCGGCGGTGATGATCTCGTAATTGATGGCGAATAGGCCCCCGGCCAGACCCGCGAAAAAGGCCGCCAGCGTGAACTGAAGCGTGCGCACCGAACGCGGATTATAGCCGATGAAGGCGGCCCGCTCGGGGTTGTCGCGCACGGCATTGGCCACCCGTCCCAAAGGCGTTTTGGTCAGCAAATACATCAGGCCCACACTGAGCAGCATCCAACAGGCGATGAGGTAGTAAACCTCGACGGATTTGCCGAATTTGAATCCGGTCAGGGTCATTTTGACCATGCGGTTGCCGCTGATGCCTTCTTCCCCTCCGAAAAAACTCGGCAGCATCAGGGCGCTGGCCGCGATCAATTCACCGATACCCAGGGAGATCAGGGCGAAGGTCGTTCCGGAACGATCGGTTGAGAGCCAGCCGAAAACAACGCCCGCCACGACGCCGGCCATACCGCCCACCAGGGGCAGCAGTTCCAGAGGCAGCGGCAGGGCGCCGCCGCCGATCTTGTTGAGGGCATGCATGGAAAGAAAACCACCCAGGCCGAGATAGACGGCGTGACCAAAGGAGAGCATGCCGCCCTGCCCCAGCAGCATATTGTAGGAGAGGGCGAAGATGATGGAGATGCCCATTTGGCTGAGCAGTGAAATAGAGAAACTGGATTTGAAGATGAGCGGCAGCACCCCGCACATGATCATGGCTGCTGCCCAGATTCCGTAGCGTCGCAATAGAGTCGGCATGTTTCGATGACTTCCTTGTACTTGTTCCGCAGTGAATCACGATTCACGTTTGCCCATGAGGCCCTTGGGCCGGAACATGAGCATGAGCACCATGAACAGATAGGGCAGAATGGGTCCAGTGTGGGATAATTGAATCCGCCCCAGGTCCTCGAGCAGGCCGCTCACCTGACCATGGATGCCCACGAGGGCGAACAGGTCGGTGAGCGAATACTCCAAACCTACGGCGAAGGTCTGGATGGCGGCCAGCAGCAATGAGGCCACGAAAGCGCCGGTCAGAGAACCCATGCCGCCCACCACGATCACCACAAAAACGATGGGGCCCAAGGTCGCGGCCATGGCCGGTTCGGTGATCAGGAAGATGCCGCCGATGACCCCGGCGACCCCGGCCAGGGCGGAGCCGCCGCCGAACACCATCATGAACACCATGGGCACATTGTGACCCAGCGCACTCACCCCCTGGGGGTGGGTCAAGGCCGCCTGGATGATCAGCCCGATGCGCGTGCGGGTGAGCACCATATAAAGCCCGATGAAAATGGCCACGGAGATCAGCAGCATGAACATGCGGTAGGTCGAAAACTCGGTGCTGAACAGAGTGAACAGGGGGAAATCCAGGGACTGGGGAACGGGGTAGGTCATCGCGTTGCGTCCCCAGATGAGATTGACGCCCTCTTCGATAATGAAGGCCAATCCTACCGTGAAGAGCAACTCGGCCACGTGACCGTATTTGTGAACGGTACGCAGGCCGTAACGTTCTACCAGAGCCCCAATCACACCGACCAGCAGGGGGGCGATCACCAGTGCCGGCCAGAAACCGACGGCCTGAGTAATTTGGTAGCCGAAATAGGCGCCCAGCATGTAGAAGCTGGCATGGGCGAAGTTAAGCACACCCATCATACTAAAAATCAGGGTCAGGCCGCTGGAGAGCATGAAGAGCAGCATTCCCAGGACCAAGCTGTTGAGAACCGAGAAGAGGAGATATTCGAGCATGGTTTTCACTATCTCAGAAAAAGAGTTCGGTTTAGCTGAAAATTAAATCAGGCGCCAAAGTTGGGGGGCCCCTGGGGCCGCCCCATTCTTCCTTTAAAACTCAGGCTATTTCTCCGGCCGCTCCATCTTGCAGGTGGTCGGCATGGCCGTATCGGCGGCTTCGATGCGCTGGATGGTCTTGAAGCCGACGCCGGTGTTTTCAGCGTCATACTTCACCGTTCCCTGGCCGGCTTTGGCGTAAGTGGAAATATAGAGCGGCTGGATCAGCTGATGATCCTCGGCGCGCATGGTCACCTTGCCATAGGGGGTCTGGTATTCCATGCCCTCCAAGGCATAGGCGATGTCCTTGGCTTTGGTGCTGTGGGCCTTTTCGATGGCAGCGGCCAGCATCTGCATGGTGGTACCGATGCGACCGTAATAATAAGGGACCTCTCCGCGGCTGGAGTATTTTTCCTGGTAGTCCAGGAAGAATTTCTCGTCTTCGGCGTTTTTCTCTTCCTGGTTGAGGTCGAGGTGCCACTCGGTCACCGAGTTCAAGATACCAATACCGGCTTCGCCGATGGCCTTAGGGGCCCCCAGACCATTGCCGTAGAAGGTGTAGAACTGGGCTTTCAAACCGGCATCCTTGGCGGCTTTGACCAGCAGGGACATGTCCGCGCCCCAGTTGCCGCTGATAACGGTATCGGCGCCCGAAGCCTGGATCTTGGCCACGTAGGGTGAGAAATCCTTGACCTTACCCAGCGGCGTGAAGCTGTCGCCAACGATCTTGATGTCCGGCCGCTTCTCCTTGAGCATGGCCTTGGAGGCATCGCTCACGGCATGGCCGAAGACATAGTCCTGATTCATCAGGTAGACTTTTTTGATGTCTTTTTGCCCTTTGATGTAATTGGTGATGGCGGCGATCTTCATGTCCACGTGGGCATCGAAGCGAAAGTGCCAGAAGCTGCACTGCTCGTTGGTGAAGGATGGCGTCACCGCTGCATAGTTCAGATAGATCAGCTGGTTGTCCGGATTGCGTTCGTTGTGTTTGTTGATGGCTTCTATCAGAGCGCCAGCCACGCTGGAGCCGTTACCCTGAGCGACGATGCGGATGTCCTGGTCGATGGCGTTTTTCAATTGGATCAAGGTATCTTGGGGGCTGACTTTATTGTCGAAAGGAACGATCTCGAACTTCTTGCCGCCCAGAACGCCGCCTGCGGCGTTGAGCAGTTCGGCATTGTACTGGAAGTGCTTGTAACCAGCATCGCCCACCCCGGCCATGGCGCCCGAGAGCGGGTCGATATAAGCGATTTTAATGGTATCCTCGGCCATCACGGGAACCGTGATCACCAGCGCGAGAGCCATTATGGCAAAAATAGCGAAAACTTTATTGAGCATGTGCGTCCCCTCCCCTGAATGAATGGTTGTTTTTATTAGAGCACCTCGATGGGCTGTCATCTGGCCGGCATTATGCCAGTCTATATAAAAAGAGACCAAAATCTCTTCCATTGCGTTGTCCACAGGCGATCATAGAGAGTTGTCTTTTTGAGCACCATTCTAAATATCGGTCAATTCTGCCTGTAAGGGGAATACCCTGGATGCCTAGTGTTTGATCTCGGCTTGCGCAGCAAAGGCACGCACATTGCCGGTCATTACGATCGCCATTACGGATCGGATCGGATTTGACGTGTTCGGCAGCTTTGGTGAAATTTTCAAAAAATTCAGTTACTTTAATATGAATAAAATGCAGCCATACGTTCCCTTCGCGGAATTTAAAATTGGAAGGGTTCAAATTCATTCTAAAGTGATCCTTTGATATTTGATTTTTTCAGGCCTCCTTTATATCGCGAAGGAAGCTTCGAGGATGAAAAATGGATCAAAAGTAGTTTAATATTAATTTCAATTGAACAATATTCTGTAAGAGTGGGCCTTGTCAACATTTAATCGGACAGGCCATTTTTAACTTATATATAAGTTATTATAGTAATATAAGCTTATTTTGGCTAAATTTTAATTGACAAATTTTTTAGAATATAACTCAATATAGCGAATAAGGTTGCAAAATTCGTGGGTTGATCTAAGAAGCGAACAGTTCTGCATTGAACCGATTAGTTTGGCGGTCTGGCGAAACAGGCTGCACTATTTTATCAGCGATAAGAAACTTTAGGATGAGTGACAAACGGCAGAATATTCTGAATGCGGCTGAGAGTATCATGTCCGCCAAAGGCCGCAGCGCGACCATCAGTGAAATAAGTGCTGCTGCGGGTGTAACGGACTCGATGCTCTATCATTATTTCAAAAATAAAGAGGACTTGCTTTTCTCCGTCACCCAGGAGCGCCTTAGAGACGCCCTTGAAAAATTGGAGGAGCAACTCCAGGGCATCATGGATCCGGTCAGCCAACTCAGCAAGCTGATCTGGTTCCAGCTCTATTACCATGATACCCATTCCGACTATGCCAATCTCCTGTTATTCGAATGCCGCTCCAGCAAGAGCTTCATGAAGCATGAGGCTTACAATCTGATTAAGCGCTGGTCGGATATCGGGCGAAAAATCCTCAATAAAGGGATATCGGATGGCACCTTTCGCAATGACCTATCCCTCGTGATAGTTCGTGATGCTGTTTTTGGGCTGGTGGACATAGAAAATATTCAGAGCATGGTAGCTCGGGAGACGCCCCAGGCACATACGGATCTGGATGCCATTCTGGATCTCCTCTTGCCGATGATTCGGTCCGAGGCCGAACCGACCACCCTGAACAGCGAAAAGTCCGGCAGGATTCTGGCGTCAGCCTTAAACGTGTTTGCCACCAAGGGTTATCAGAACGCCACGATACAGGAGATTTCAAAATCGGCGGAGGTCTCTGAAGGGACCATTTACGAATATTTTAAAAACAAGGAGGATCTACTCTTCTCAACTCTGGAGCGGCAATTCCGGAACAATCTGGATTCGCTTGACGAATTGTTCGAAGTGAAGACCCCACTGCGTAAACTGATACGCTTCATCCGCTATCATTTCACAATCTACCTAACGCAACCGATCTTCGTTAAGATTTTCTTGTTTGATGCCATTTACAATGCCCATTTCTATTCCTCAAATGCCTATCCTCCCTTTAAAAAATACATTGAAAGCGTCTACAAGATTTTGGACGAGGGGAAGAGTGACGGCAGTATTCGTCCGGAAATTAATAACCGGGTTTTCCGCAATCTTTTTATGGGAATTTTCAGTCACATGGCAATCAGGTGGCTGTTTACGGAAAAGGGAAGTCAGGCCGATAAAATCGAAGAGATCAATGCGGCTGTTTCCATGTTGAGCCGCGCTGTCGCCTCGAATTGCCCCCACTCCGCTGAGCGCTGATAGTTTGCCAATTCATCCGTAGACCGATACAAACCGTCTATACTTTGAAGCACCCCACCATCGTATGTAGTTGCCTGAATAGTGTAGGCGGGTTGGACAAAACACAAGCATGGCCATGGTTCAGTCAATACCAAATGAAATCAAAGAGGTGTGACTAATGCAAGCGCGGTTTAACCTCATTTGGATCATAGAACCGGAAAAAATTAAAGTCATATGGGAATAAAACCGATACTGGAACCTGAAATGGACATACACATAGATCCATAAAAATCTTGTGGGTGGCTGTAACATCGAGGAAGGAGAAAATAGATGAATTATCTTCGAAGCTTCTTGATCCTGGTTTTGTTTTTTTCAGTATGCAATTGCGCAATGTATTACGATGTAACGAGAATTCCACGAACTCCAGATAATCTTAAGGCTCTCAGAGAGTGTCAAAACACCGCAGCAACTGCGGTCGGCTATGACCAGCGAGGTTTTTGGAAGCTCAAGGAAAGTTGTTACAAAACACTTGAGGGTACCACTACGGAAAGATTTCCCGAATATCCCCATTCGATAAAAGGTTGTGATCTTTTCGATGATTGGGGCCAAGCGGATTGGAGGAACTTTTACTTTTTATGCAAACCTTGACAGCGGAAATACTATAGCCTCAGTTTGCAATTAAAAGAGCCAGCCGATCTATTGGGTTGGCTTCCACCCGCCCGGCTCACCTCACTACGTGCCAATCCCGAAAGTTGAGCTACTATCATATGCGCAAGCATCAAATCCTTAAGCAAAACCCAGGCACCCCACCCTAATGAATTAAATATGCTACGTCACCCGCGGTCACCGACAATGAAAATCATTGTTGATTTCACCATGCCCTATTTTCCTATCGATAAATTCTGGCGGCATACTTGCATACTGTACAAAGCCTATAAAGCCGGCCGCATTTTAATTTTAGGTCGGACGCATGGCAGCGGGTTGTGCTATTAGCTGTATTTACAATAAGACACGCAGGTGCGGGCGCCGCCCCCATTACAAGGCCAGTTTTCTCACAGGGCGAGAACATGTGAAAAAAAGGTTCAGATTGTTACGATTTTGAATGTGTCTGCGATACTTGGGATTCCAAAAGCGTTTCCCTCTGCTGCTGCAATAGAGGGGAATTTTCCTTAACGTTGAACCAAGATACGGTTATTTTGAAAGATGGCTATTAATTTTTCTTCCCCCAACAAGAGCGGACCTAATTACCCGGGCCGATTTTCAGACCGGCGGTCCTGGTCAGTGGTTTGTTATTTTCTAGTCCTGTCGATCTGCATCCTGTTCCTCCATAGCTGTGCCGTTACCAGGGACGTTCTGGCGATACTGCCGCCTCCGGGTCAAGACCCCGACAGTATTCCCAAAAATTACTTTCTGGTGGACGAAAAAGTGGACGTCATCGGCCGGCCGGCGGTCATCAGGCTTGAAAAGGGGGAGACGCTGCCGGATATCGCTCGCCACTTCAGTCTGGGGATCAATACTTTAGCTGCCGCCAACCCGGCGGTGGATGTATGGGTGCCCGGGGCCGGCGATCGCATTGTGCTGCCGTTGAGTTTTATCCTGCCAGAGGCGGACAGAGAAGGCATCGTGATTAATTTAGCCGCTATGAGGCTTTTTTCCTTCAGAAAAAAGGGCAACCTGCAGGCCGTTGCGACTTATCCCGTGGGCGTCGGAACCGCTGAGCGACCCACGCCCAAGGGCCTGATGTCTATCACACGCAAGAAATTTCAGCCGACGTGGTATGTGCCCGCATCGATTGCAGCAGACCACCGTGAAAAGGGTGATCCGCTGCCGGCCATGGTGCCGCCGGGGCCACTGAATCCATTGGGTGAACACGCTCTCTACTTGAGCGAATCAGGGTATCTGATCCATGGGACCAACAAACCGGCCAGCATCGGCCTCAGGGCATCCAATGGCTGCATAAGGCTCTACCCGGAAGACATAAAGCAGCTTTTCGATACCACTCCGGTGAAAACACCCGTAAGAATAATGAACCAACCTTATCTTATAGGCCGGCGTAATGGAATGATTTACCTGGAAGCCCATACGCCCTTCGAAGAATCAAGCACCGCCGAGTTGAAGAAGGTCTATGCGAAATTGAAAAAAATCGAAAAGAACACCGGCCTTACGCTTGACTGGGACAAGGTCGAGAAGGTCCTGGCCGAGACCCGGGGGATCCCTGTTGTCATATCCGCCAGCGGTGCCGGAGGCGAAACTGCCGTCGCGGAAACCATAAAACTGCGGCACCCCCTGGCGCTTTACGGGCAACCGCAGGTGCCGGAGTTTAGAATCGATGCGTGGTATGTGTTGGCCGCCACTATGCGCGACACGGTTGAGGCTTGCAGGCTCGCAGCCATCCTTAACCACCAGGGACCGCAAATTCCAGCACGGGTGTTGTCAAAGAGCGGCAGGCATCGCGTTCTCGCCGGACCGTTCCATAACGAGGGAGAGGCCAAGAATGCGTCAAAGCGATTGAGAATCGATCTGGAAATTGACGGCATATTGGTCGCACCCGTGCAGCACGAGTAGAAGATACACATACGTTTTTCCCCTTGGTCGCCTGTCGGCTTGGCCGCAATGCTGGGCTCTGAAGGCTTCCGGCTCTTGCAACATTGGGGCACCGACACTTTTTGCGTAACACGGCATTTCATAGTCGCTGTTATATACCATAAACACTCAGAAGGGAGGTCGTACATGATGAAAAAAGGATTATCGATGACGTTGGTGATGTTTGCTCTGCTCTTCGCAGTTGGGGGTTGCGCCACAAAAAGTGACCTTAAGGAGACGCAGGCCCGGCAAATGGTGATCAGCACACAAGCGGACCAGGCGTCCCAGGATGCACAGGTCGCCAAGTCGGCGGCCGATGAGGCCTTGTTGAAGGCAAATGAAGCAATTGCGCGCGCCGAGGCTGCTGAAATGAGGGCTGATGAAAGAGAACGCATCGCCGAGGAAAAAGCAAGACAGGCTGAGGCGATTTTCATGAATTCTATGAAGAAGTAAACAAAAAAGGAAGTGGCCGGTTGAAAACCTGCCACTTCCTTTTTCTTCACTTATCCGCATGGTTTGGAATACGGATAAATCTTTAAGAGGGCTTGTTTTGAGAACACCCGGCAAATTCCCGAAAGGCATGCTGGCGAATACGAGTATAGCGCCTCGAAGCCTTCTATCTTTTTGCATCATGCTGACCGCATTGCTCATTTCCGGGTGCAGCCATGGCGGTGATGGCTCTCCGGCCGGATCGACCTTTTTGGAAGCCAATGATTTCTTTGCACAGGGAAATTACGAGGCTTCCCTCGACAACTACGAGAAAGCAATCAAAAAAGAGCCCGAGACTGCGGACCGGGAGCTTTTCGAGATGGGAATTATTTATTCTCATCCCGGAAATGAATGGAAAAGCTATGATAAGGCGTTGGAATGCTTCCGTAAAATCATCATCGACTTTCCAGAAAGTGCATACCGGCGCGACAGCCAGATGCTGATGTTCCAGATCCAAAATGTCATCATCAAGGATCATCTGATTGCAGAGCAGCACGAAAAGCTTGAAACCCACCGCCGGGGAATCGAATCCCGGGAATATGAAATCATTGCCCTGGAAAAAAAGATCGGAATCCTCGAGCAGAAGGTTTTCGAACTTTGGACGGAGCCAGTGGACAAGGTCCTGATTGAGAAGAAAAAGCGGCGGCTGACGCTGATCTCAAAGGGAGAAGCGATCAAAACTTACACAATAGCATTGGGCGCAAATCCGGTCGGCCCAAAAGAAAAGCAGGGCGACAACAAAACCCCAGAGGGAAACTATACCATCGAATCCAGAAACAGGCATAGCGACTATCACCTCTCTCTCCGCATTTCCTACCCTAACGGGAGAGACAAAAAACGCGCCCAAGAACTGGGCGTTTCTCCGGGCGGCAACATCATGATCCATGGCCTTAAAAATGATTTCTCCTGGGTTGACGGATTTCACAAGGCGATTGACTGGACCGAAGGCTGCATCGCTGTGACCAACAAGGAGATAGAGGAAATAGCGCGGCTGGTCCCCAACGGGACACCTGTCGAGATTCGACCATAACTTCAGCATGAATAAAGTGGCACACAGGGTGGTCAAAAGATTCCTCTAAAATCGAGCCAGCCAGTGCTGACAGCTTTTGGTTACAGCGATAATGACATCCATTGTTGTTTTACTCCTTCCAACTACATTTTAGCACGACGCAGGCGCAGCGCGTTGGCCACGACCGACACCGAGCTGAAGCTCATGGCAGCTGCTGCAAGCATGGGGGATAACAGCACGCCAAACAACGGGTAAAGCACTCCGGCTGCAACGGGAACCCCAAGCGCATTGTAGATGAATGCAAAGAACAGGTTCTGCTTGATGTTGCGCATGGTCGCCTTGGAAAGCAGACGCGCCCGCACGATGCCGCGCAGATCGCCCTTCACCAGCGTCACCCGGGCGCTTTCCATGGCCACGTCCGTACCTGTGCCCATGGCGATGCCGACTTCGGCCTGAGCCAGGGCCGGAGCGTCATTGATGCCGTCGCCGGCCATGGCCACGATTTGCCCCTCCTGCTGAAAACGCTTGACGGCCGCGGCCTTGTCCTGTGGCAGCACATCGGCTACAAAATCATCGATGCCCAATCGTTCGGCAACTGCCCGAGCGGTGGTCTTGTTGTCGCCAGTCAGCATGACGATGCGGATGTTCTCGGCATGCAGTTTCCGAATGGCCTCTGGTGTTGTCTCCTTGATCGGATCGGATACGCCGACCAGCCCTGCAAGCCGGCCGTCGGCTGCCACGTACATCACTGTATTCCCACCAGCGCGCAACGTGTCGGCCTTGGTTTCCATGGTTTCAAAAAACACGTTATTCTCGTCAAGCAGCTTGGCATTGCCCAGCAGCACATGGACTTGGCCCACGCGACCGGAGACCCCTCGGCCTGTATGGGATTCAAAACCGGTGGCCGTCTGCAAAGAAAGGCTCTTCTCCTGCGCACCCGAGACGATCGCTGCCGCCAAGGGATGCTCGCTGGCTGTTTCGATCCCGGCCGCCAGGCGCAGCACGTCTTCTTCCTTCCAGCCATCGGCGGAGACCACATCTGTCAGCCGGGGTTGGCCTTCAGTCAACGTTCCGGTTTTGTCCACGACAAGCGTATTGACCTTGCGCAGGGTTTCGATCGACTCGGCATCTTTGAACAACACGCCGAAGGTGGCCCCTTTGCCGGTTGCCACCATGATGGACATGGGCGTTGCCAGCCCAAGGGCGCACGGGCAAGCGATGATCAAAACGGATACCGCCACGATCAGCGCATAGGCCATGCGCGGTTCAGGCCCGATGAGCGCCCAGACAATGAAAGCGAGCACCGCGATCGCCACCACTGCCGGAACAAAGTAAGACGATACGAGATCGGCCAGTTTCTGTATCGGCGCCCTGCTTCGCTGGGCTTCGGCCACCATGTGTACAATCTGCGAAAGCACCGTGTCCGCGCCGATCTTTTCCGCGCGGATGATCAGTGATCCGGTGCCATTCACGGTCGCACCGATGACCTTGTCATCGGTTCGCTTTTCCACGGGCATGGGTTCGCCGGTGATCATCGATTCGTCCACATGGCTGCCCCCCTCCAAAACAATGCCGTCGACCGGTATCTTTTCTCCCGGCCGCACCCGCAAACGATCACCGACTTGAACCTGATCCAGAGGGATGTCTTCCTCCATTCCGGCATCGGTGAGGCGGCGTGCTGTTTTGGGTGCCAGTCCCAAAAGCGCTTTGATGGCGGCCCCCGTGCGGCTGCGGGCGCGCTGCTCGAGCATCTGGCCCAGCAGCACCAGCGTGACGATCACGGCAGCCGCCTCGAAATAGACGCCGACGGTGCCCTCCTCGGTTCGCAAGGATTCCGGAAAAATTTGGGGAAACAAAAGCGCCACTACACTGTAGACATAGGCCATGGCCGTGCCCAGGCCGATCAGAGTGAACATGTTCAAGTTCCACGTGACCACCGAACGCCAGGCCCGCACGTAGAAAATCCACCCGCCCCAGAGCACGACCGGCGTGGCCAGGATCAGCTCCGACCAGTGCAAGGCCGCCGGTCCCAAAAGTTCAAGCAACTCTGCGATTCCGAAAAAACGCCGCATGGCGATCAAGACCAGCGGCAGTGTCAGCACAGCGCTCACCCAGAATCGGTTGCGCATGTAAACATATTCCCGATTCTCCTCCTCTTCCCCGGCTATGCCCCCACGGGGTTCGAGTGCCATGCCGCATATGGGACAATCGCCGGGTTCGTCGCGGACCACCTCGGGGTGCATGGGACAGGTCCATTGCGTTTTGGAGCCGGTCGGCATGGGGGTTCGAAGCTCAAGCGCCATGCCGCACTTCGGGCAATCGCCAGGGTTGTCCTGCTGAACTTCAGGGTGCATGGGGCAGGTGTACACGGCAGCGCCCTTCGGTTCCGGTACCGCCGACGGCGGCCGTTCCATATCAATGTAATGTTCAGGTGCGGCCTTAAATTTTTCCAGACATGGTTTGCTGCAGAAGTAGTACATACGACCTTTGTAGTCGTATGAAAGATCATCCACCTGTTTTTCAATATCCATCCCGCAGACTGGATCGGTTATCTGTCCTTGCGCTGACATTTTCGTCTTTTTGTCCATCTTCTCACCTATCTTAATGCTGAAGCACAGTTTTGGATGACCTGATCGTATTCAGGAACCAACGTGAGCGCGAATGTTGATAAGACGCCATCCACACGCTGCGGTAATTCGAAAGCCGCCGCATCGCTTTGAACCAGGATGATATTGTTCCAGCGGTTCCGCTGGGCACGCTGCCGTGCTACCCCCCAGGCCCAAATCGTTTATTGTCGATGCTCATCATCTTTGTTTCCCCTTCCGCCATTGAGTCCGTGGCCCCACATCATACAAGATGCATGAAGAAGCACCCGAACAGCAACAGTGCTAACAGCCCATTTGAGGTCAAGCCGAGCGCGGGCAAAATGAAGATGAGCAAAAGCGGCAGTATGCAGGCGACAATCATCCAAGTATGATGTTTTACTCAAACCTCCTGCCGGGTCTTTGCCTTCTTATAAGAAAGTTAATCATAATCCGTTCAAGGCAAATTGCTGAATGGATCCTTTCAACACCACCCATATCCTGCGAGTCCACCGCTCCTTCACGGGTACGGGTTGCCTGTTTTCAAGAAAATACGTGTTGCGCCTGTGAGGCGATGTTTATTATTGTTGACTATCGCTTACATTATTTATGGCCAATGTGATGCAAATACCGACCCCCCCGAATATCGAAACGCCAAACCAAATTGGCAGCTCCAGAGTGAGCCGTCCAGAGAAGGAACTCCGGACGCTTCGTCTCGCAGTCGAACAATCTTGCGATGGCATCAACATCGTCGACCTCGACGGTTCAATCATTTATGCCAATCCGGCATCAGAGGCGTTGTACGGCTATCGGAAAGGGCAGCTGATCGGCCAGCATATTTCTGTCCTGAATGTTGATCCGGGGATATCACAAACCCAAATTTTACCATCCGTCATATCGAGGGGAAGCTGGTCGGGCGAACTGATCCAAAAAAAGCAGGATGGATCGAATTTTCCGATTTATCTTTCGGCCTCGATGGTGACCAAGAATAACAAACCGATCGGCATGCTTGGAATTGTAAGGGACATCACCAAGAGCAAGTTGGTCGAGCAGGCGTTGCGCAAATCCGAAGCGCGGTATCGAATGCTGCATGAAACCCTACGTGACGCCTATGTGCAAGTTGCCATGGACGGTCGTATCATCGAGTTTAACGATCTTTATTGCCAAATGTTGGGCTACTCGCCCGAGGAATTGATAGGGTTGAACGTCCAGGAACTGACCCCCAAGAGGTGGCATGCTGTCGAAGCTGCGATCGTCCGTGAACAGGTTATCCCGCGTGGATACTCAGATGTCTACGAAAAGGAATACAGGCGCAAGGATGGTACAATCTTCCCCGTGGAATTGCGAACCATTTTATCGCGCGATTTTGAAGGTCGAGCTGTTGGGAGATGGGCGACCGTCCGCGACATCACGCAGCGCAAGCGGTCCGAAAAAAAATTACGCCAGAGTGAAGAAAAGTTCCGGGTGGCTTTTCACACCACCCCGAGCGTCATGGGCATCAGTACACTCCAGGATGGGCGATATTTGGAGATCAATAAGGCCTTCGAGACAACCCTGGGGTATTCCCGGGATGAGGTGATCGGACGGACTTCCAACGAACTCGGAATCTGGACTCAACAGGAACAAAGACAAAAACTGGCAAAGCAACTGGTAGACCAGGGATTTCTACGCGATATCGAAACCGTATTAAGGACCAAGAGCGGAGCCCTGAAGACGTTCATTTTCTCGGCGGATGTAATCATGTTCCAAGGTGTATCGTGCATTATGTCTGCATGGTTGGACATCAGCGATCGCAAACGTGCGGAGGATGCGCTCCAGCAACTCAACCTCACCCTGGAGGATCAGGTCGCACAGCGCACAGCGATTGCCGAATCTCGAACCCGACAGCTCCAGTCTCTTGCGGTGGAATTGATCGAGGCGGAGGAGCGTGAAAGAAAGCGCATCTCGGAGTTGCTGCATAACGATTTTCAGCAGATCCTGGCGGCTGCAAGATTCCAGCTTGAGTCCGCTCTTGAAAATCTGCCCCCCACTCCCGAATTAACGGATGTGGAGGGCATGCTGGCGGATCTCATTTACAAGGCGCGACGATTGTCGCATGAACTCAGTCCGGCTGTATTGCACCATACGGGGTTGGTGGACGCCCTAAAATGGCTATGCCGGAATATGAGAGAACAGTTTGGGTTGGATGTCCACATCACGGCAGATGGGGTCGAGCAGTACGAGAACATGCCGCTTAAAATGTTCGCATTCAGAGCCGTTCAGGAGCTTTTATTCAACGTCGTCAAACACGCCGGGGTGAAGAGTGCGCGGGTTTCCGTTTCCGGTACGCAGGGCCAGCTTACAATTTCGGTCAGCGATCCGGGAAAGGGATTTGACCCCTTAATTCTTAAGAAACCCAATCACAAAGGCGGAATTGGACTGCTGAGCTTGCGCGAGCGTGTCAGCTATGTTGGCGGCAGCCTGTTGATTGAAAGCGCTCACGAGGCCGGCAGTCGTTTTACCCTAACAATTCCGGTTGCAGGGATCGCCGGAGGCATTTTCAGTTCGATTCCGTCCCTGAGCAATCATCGCAATGAAAATAGCCTGAAAGAGACATACGGTGCAGCCATACGCGTCCTGTTTGCCGATGATCACAAGGTACTGCGCCAGGGACTGGTCAAAATTGTATCAAGCCAGCCTAACATAAAAGTCGTCGGCGAAGCGGTGAACGGCTTGGAAGCGGTTCAACTCGCGCGCCAGCTTAAACCCGACGTTATCGTCATGGATGTCTCGATGCCGGAGATGGACGGCATTGAAGCTACAAGGCGGATCAAATCAGAACTGCCAGTTATACGCGTGATCGGATTGTCGATGCACACTGATGGACACATTTTGCAGCTCATGAGAAATGCTGGCGCCGAAGCTTTCGTCGCTAAAACGGCTTCATCTGCAGAACTGCTCCAAGCAATTTATGGGAAGTAGTTGATTCGGTGAAGGAGTTTTAAAACTACCTGTCCGGCGGGAAATCTTCGTTTCCCCTGGTTGTGCGCATGAAAAGCGGCGCCGGCTTCGGGGCCGGTTGCCAGCACGGCCACAAACTGGAAGCCTGGGTTGCCCACTGCCCCGGGTTGAAAGTGGTCATGCCTGCCACTCCGGCGGACGCCAAAGGGGTTGCTCAAATCTGCCATCCGGGATCCGAACCCCGTCAGATTCATCAAAGACATGATGTTTTACTTCGTGCCGGGCCCGATCCCTGAAGAAGCGTACCTGATCCCCTCTGCGCACCCTGACGCCCCTGAACAAGGAGACGGTGCTGGCTTCGGTCCGCAAAACCGGCCGTCTCGTCGTACTGCAAGAGGCGACACGCACCGGCGGCTTCGGCGGCGAAGTGGCGGCCGTGGTGAACGATGGTGGCGCCGATATCCCCGATCGGCGCCACCGCAGGGAAGCAAAGAAGCATGTGGGCCCTCATCAACCCGATGCAGCCGATGCCCCGTTTTATTCGTCCCGAACCTTGATCACACCCCTTGGCAGTCTGCTGCTTTGCCCGGCCCGGTAGGCAATGAAGCCGGCTTCCACGGCTTGCCCCATCAGGGTTTCGCGATGATCAGGATGCGCAATGCGGATCAACGCCTGGGCCCGCTCGCTGATCGACAACCCCCTTGACCTGATCAGCCCCCATTCGGTGGCGATATAGTCCACCAGCGACCGCGGAACCGTCACGACCGTGCCTTTCTCCAGCAACGGTACGATACGCGACCGCCCCTTGTATTCCGAATAAAGGGCTAGGACGCTCACGCCTGCGCGATCCTGGGAGAGCATCGTGCCCATTACGAAATCGAGCTGACCGCCGGTGCCGCTGATCTGCCGCGGGCGGTCGCCACCGATTTGTTCGGAAGCCGCTTGGCCGACCAAATCGATCTGCATGGTGTTGTTCAAGGAGAACATCCGGGGTTGCTGTGAAATAATCAACGGATTGTTGACGTAGTCAACGGGATAGGACGCGAACATCGGATTGCGGTCCAGAAAGTCGTACAGGCGCCGACTGCCCAGGCAAAATGCGAATGTGGACTTGTAACGGTCGACCTTTTTGCACGTGTTATCGACGACCCCGGCCTGAATCAGGTCGAACATCTTGTCAGTCAACATCTCCGAATGGATCCCCAGATGACGCACACCCGCGTCGACCAAGGCCTCCAGCACAGAATTGGGCAGCCCGCCGATACCGATCTGCAGGGTCGCGCCGTCACGGATCAGCCCCGCGGATACGATGTTCTTTGCGATCAGGCGATCTTCTTCTTTTACGGGGACCGCCGGCAGACAAAACGTTTTATACTCACGGTCTTCTACGATGTGGTCCACCTTGGAGATGTGAATGGCTTCTTCCTGGCCACCGCATACCACCGGCATGTCTTCGCGTACGATCACCACGATCTTTTTGGAAATCTCGCAAAAAGCCATCAGTTCTGTGACGGACAACCCGAAGTTAAAGTAGCCGTGCGCATCCATCGGCGCCGTGACGATGTAAGAGATATCCTTGGTCTGACTCCGGATAATCCCCGGCGCCATGTGCCAGGATGCGGCCGAATAAACGCCGCTGCCGCGATCTGAAAGCTGGCGCCTCACCGAATGCAGAAAAAAGCCGCTGGTCCATTTAAAAACCTCCCCCCGAGGATCGGCTTTAAGAAATTCATGTTCGAGGGTATCCAGCGACGTCTGCACGGCCACATCCTTGAGCTCGTTCGTACGCAGGGCCAGATGCTTATCGATTATGCTGGCCATGTTGGCCGCAATGCCTAAAAAAATATTCATCCCGGACTGCACGAGCCCGGCCGCTTCTTCGGCGGATATGCGTTTGCGTTTATATTCCTGGACCAACAGCGAATCATCCATTTATTATATTCCTCTATTTCTGTTAAAGCGCCGACTAGCAGTACGTTTTTGGCCTTTGTTGAATGTTTAAAAGATTAAGGTTTTTTCATGATTTATCTGTTCGGGGGACGGTCTGTTGCCCTATGGAGCGTCATATCGCAGGCAGCTGAATCGTTTTGCCCAGGGTCCGCCGGCTTTTCCAGAATTGATAGGCACCCAACCCAAGGAGCAGGATCAATCCGGAGATATCGGTATAGATCCCCGGCTTGATCATCGCAAAACCGGCTGCAAGTAAAAGCAGGCGGAAAAACCAGTTCAGCCGGTCCAATAAATATCCGATCAGACCGGATCCCAAGGCGATGGTTCCGATGGTTGCGGAAAGCGCGGCCAGCCCAATGGCGCTCAACGTCCCTTTCCAAATCAGTTCCGGACTGAAAACGAAAAAGAAGGGCACCAGGTAGGCGACGGCGGCCAGGCGCATGGATTCGAATCCGGTCGCAAAAGGCCTGGAACCCGCAATGGCGGCACCGGCAAAAGAGGCCAGGGCCACCGGTGGCGTAAGCGTCGAAAGACAAGCGTAATAAAAAACGAACATGTGGGCCGCCAGGGGATTGACGCCCAACTCAATCAGAACGGGGCCGCCCAGGATAACCGTCAAAATGTAAGCTGCTGAGGTAGTCAGACCCATTCCGAGTATAAGTGAGGAAAACATGACAAAAATAAGCGATAACAAAAGATTGCCGCCCGCAGCCGCTATGATGAGCCCCGAAAATTTGAGTCCCAGACCGGTTTGCGTTACACAGCCGATCACGATGCCGGCGCAGGCGCACGCCAGTGCGACTTCAAGGCAGCCGGTCGCGCCTTTTTCCATTGCTTGCAGTACCGAGCGCAGCCCCATACGAGTGGACTGGCGGAAAAAACTGACCAACCAGACGGAAATAATCGCCCACAGACCAGCTTTCATGGGTGAGTACCCCATTATCAGAAAAGTGATCAACAGTACTGCCGGGATCATGAGATGTCCGCCGGCCTTAAGCGTCGCCCACAGCGGCGGCAACTCCTCGCGGTTGAGCCCGCGCAGGCCCAGTTTCAGCGCCTCCATGTGGATCATCCAGAAAAGCGCCAGAAAATAGAGGATGCCGGGCAGGATGGCGGCCTTGAGTACCTCCAGGTAGGGCACGCCCAGCATGTCGGCCATGATAAACGCACCGGCGCCCATTACCGGCGGCATGAATTGCCCGCCGGTCGAGGATACCGATTCGACCGCACCGGCAAAAACCGGACGGTAACCGATCTTTTTCATCAATGGAATTGTAAATGAGCCTGTACTGACCACGTTGGCCACGGCCGAGCCGCTGATGGTACCGAAAAAGCCGCTGCTCACAACGGCGACCTTGGCAGGCCCTCCGCGATAATCACCGGCCAATGCATTGGAGAAGTTAATAAAGAACTCGCCGGTGCCCGAGCTGACCAGAAAAGCGCCAAACATGATGAAAATGAAGATAAAGCTAGCGCTTACGCCCAGGGGTATTCCGAAAAGCCCTTCGGTGGTCAGGTACTGGTAACTGATGAACTGTTCGTAATCGATAGGGAAATGGCCCCACATGCCGGGAATGCGGTCGCCAAGAAAGGTGTAGAGCACGGCCACCAGGGTGATAATCGGCAGGGCCAGGCCCATTATGCGGCGTGTGGCCTCCAATACCAGCAGGAGCAATATGCCGCCCAGCCACAAGTCAGCGACCCCGGCTTCACCCCCGCGCATGGCCAGGCTCTTGTAAGACCAGGCCAGATGCACGAGCGATACGACGGCCATCGCCGTCAGAGCCCAGTCGAACAGCCGTTGCAAAAACGGGGAATTCTCATTTAGGCGCTTGCTGAACGGTTTGAGTAGAAAAACCAAGGTGCAGGCGAATGCCAGGTGGATCGAACGCTGCACCAAGGCCGAAAAAAGACCGAACTGCGCAGTGTAAATTTGGAAGACGGCCATCCCGATCGCTACTACCCGCACGATTTGCATCATGGGCGAGTAGGGCCGGCTTGCCGGTGGACTTGTTTGAGTCATCATACGCTCCTTCTCTATTCGATGAACTGTCCGGTATGCCGCTTTCGCCACATGCTACAACAGCGAGCACCGCAGGGAGAAAATTGCGGTGCCCGCCCTAAGCGCCATGCGATTTACCGGTCGGCATCCTACTTGATTAATCCCTTTTCCTGGTAAAATTTCAAAGCGCCGGGGTGGAACGGTATCGGCATGCCCTTGACCGCGTTTTCCAGGGTGATGCTTTTGAACTGCGCGTGGATCTTATCCAATTCTTCTTTATGGTCGAAAACGGCCGTTAAAATGTCGTACGCCAGCTTTTCGTTCATATCCTGGTGAACCACGAAGATCCCCATCCAAGACAGGGTATGGTGGGGTTTGTCTTGTCCTTTGTAAGTGCCGGCCGGTACGGTGGTAGGGAAATAGGCCGGGAACTCTTTGTTGATTTTTTCGGCGATTTGCGGAGCAATATCCAAAAAGAGTATATCGCGCTGAGTGGCCAGGTCGATCAAGGCCGGGGCCGGCGTTCCGAGGGTCACGATGCCCGCGTCGATGTTTCCGTCTTTCAGGGCTTCAGTTGTTTCGGTCGCGGACAGGAACTGTTCGTTGATATCGTCATAGGTCAAATTGAAAACCTTCAACACATACCGCGCCATGGCTTCGGTGCCGCTGCCGGGGGCCCCCACGGCCACTTTTTTGCCTTTGAGATCCTCGATGGTCTTAACCTTACCATTGGCCGGAGCGAAGAACTGAATATCGATCGGATAGGTCGACATCAGGCCCCTCAGTTCCTTGACCGGTTTATTCGCGAAGGCCTCGAGTCCATTGTAAGCATGGAAGGCAGTATCCGGCATCGACAGCGACAAGGCATCCTGCTTCTTGCTGATCGACCGGATGTTCTCCACCGAGGCTCCCGAAGGATGGGCCGCTGCATAGTACCCTTTTAAATACTTGTTGACCATGTTGGCAATGCCGCCCCCCAGCGGATACCATGTGCCGCCCGTAGAGGCGGTGCCGATAGCCATCCGCTCGTCAGCCGCCCAGCCAGTGGCGGCCACCGCCACCAGAAAAAACGCCGCCATCGCCCACACTGTAAATTTCGAAAGTTTTTTCATTTTAACTCCTTCTTAGTGGTCGTTTTTTAGAAAAATCCATTCACATGTCTGCATGCCAAACAGTGGCCCCGCCTCGCTTCACGGTGTCGCTGGCGACCAGCGCCCCATGCCGACAAGCTGATCTATGCTGCATGGCGTGTCAGAAAGCTTGCTCCGGTATTTCAACGATTTCCCGACCCGTACGCAAGCATGTCTCGATCACCGATCGTGTTCGCGGCAAGGTGGTGTCAACGAAGAAAGTGGCTTGATACACCTTGCCCTGGTAGAAATCGGATGTCTTTTTTCGGAGGTTGGCCGCAGAGATGACTGCCATGTCCAGAAGTCGCCAGCACATGATCACATCACCGAACGCCATCAGCGCAGGATAGGTGTACGAGGCCCACTGCAGCGGATCACTGTCCATACGTTCCCGCATCACGGCGGCCACTTCAAAGAGCCGCGCGACCACTTTTTCCAGCGTCTGCACGCGATCGCCCAACTCCGGGTGCTCGCGGTGGGCATCACAGAAACCAGCAATCTCTTTTTTGAAGGCATTCAGACAGGCACCCTGCCGCAGACTCATTTTGCGTCCCATCAGATCCATCGACTGAATGCCATTGGTACCTTCATACAGGGACATGATCTTGGCGTCGCGCAGATACTGCTCCAATGGATAATCCTTGCAGTAGCCATAGCCGCCCAGGCACTGCATGGCGGTTTCGCAGACGTGGAATCCGGTGTCTGAGCAATAGGCTTTAATGATCGGCGTCATGAAATCAACCAGGTCCTGGTAGTACTGCTTCTGCTCGCCGTCCGGCATCTCCAGGGCCAGATCGGACCAGAAGGCGCCGGTATAGATCATCGAGCGCATGCCATCGACCATGGCTTTCATCGATAGCAGCATACGGCGCACATCCGGGTGATCGATAATCCTGACATTCCCCTTCTGGCGTGCGGCCACATCCCTGCCCTGGACCCGTTCTTTTGCGTATGCCAGGGCATTCAGATAGGCCGTGCTGGCCATGGTCATACCGCTGACACCGGTGTTGATGCGCGCCTGGTTCATCATCTGGAACATGTGCGCCAGGCCTTTGTTCTTCTCACCACACAGATAGCCGATGCAGCTATCTTTGCCGCCGAAACTGAGCGCGGCGGTCGGCGAGGCGTGCAGGCCCAGTTTCTCCTCGATACCGGTGCAGACCACATCGTTGGGAGCTCCCAGGCTGCCGTCCGGGTTGACCCGCACTTTGGGTACGACAAACAGAGAAATGCCGCGCACGCCCGCTGGCTCTCCGTCAATACGCGCCAGCACCAGATGGATGATGTTGTCCGTCAGATCGTGCTCGCCCCAGGAAATAAAAATTTTGGAGCCTTTGATTTTATAATGATCTCCTTCGGGATAAGCGGTGGTTTCCAAGGCAGCCAGATTGGATCCGGCATTGGGTTCGGTCAGACACATCGTGCCGGCCCAGGTGCCATCGAACATTTTGGGCACGTAAGTCTCCTTGAGAGCAGGCGTACCGAAACTTTCGATCAGATGGGCAGCGCCGTGGGTCAGGCTAGGTGCCATGTTAAAGGACTGGCAGGCCCCGTACATGAAATCATTGATGACGATGCGCATCATGTTGGGAAAGCCCTGGCCGCCGTATTCCAGGTCGCGGGCCGCGGCGGTCCAGCCGTCCTTGCCATATTGCTTGAAGGCTGCACTGAATCCCGGAGGACAGATGACCTGGTTGTTTTCAAATCGTAGTCCTACCTTTTCGCCGACCTCATTTAAGGGATCCACAACTCCTTTGGCGAAACCGATGGCTTCTTTGACCAGCATATCGAATGTGCGCTCGTTTTGGTCCTTGTAGCGTTCCAGTTCGCACAATTTGCCATAATCAAGCTGCTCTTTCAGGATGAACATCACATCCTTGGCATTGATTTTAAAGTGCCCCATGTTCCCTCCGATTATTCTTCTGTATATTAAAAACCGTACCGGTCAGACATTCGCAAGCAGTCCTTTGACCGGATATAAATTATCCTTTGATGATGCGAGGCAGCACCATATGGTGCTGCGGGCAGATGGATTTGGGATTCTGGTAAGCACAGCCGGCAAATGCGGTCATGTAGCGCCGCAGGGCTCCCAGATCGACAATTTCATCCACATAGCCCAGCTTGGCGCAATATTGCGGCCGCGAAAATTCTTTATAGTCGGCGACGATCTGATTCATCTTTTCGATAATCGGCTCGAGTGGCTTGCAACTGTCCTCTTCCTTGACCAGGCGCCTGGCGTACATGGCCACGGCCGCTGTCTCGCCGTGCATCACATACACCTCGGTGGCCGCCGTGCCGATGCTGAAAGCATTTGTGCTGTTGCCCTGGGGACCGCCCATCAGGTAATGGGCAGCGGCCGAACCCTTGCGCAAAAGCACCAGCATCTGGGGCACATCGCTGCTTTCGATCGAATAGATCAAGCTTTGCCCGATCGCCAGCAGTTCGGCTTTTTCCGCCGCATCCCCGACGTCGATGCCCGAGGTGTCCTGCAACCAGATGATCGGGATTCTGTCCCTGGCGCACAAAATCACAAATTCGTTCATTTTGAGCATCCCCTGGCGGTACAGTTTGCCGCCCATGCCGGGATACTCCGCATACTCCGGATAGTCTTTGCCCAGATACCCTTGCCGGTTGCCGATACAGGCCACCAGATATCCATCCATTTTGCACAGCCCGGTGTAGATTTCAGGCCCGTAGTCGGGCCTGAACGCCATGTGCTCGCTGCCGTCAACCAGCCGGGCCAGGATTTCGTCAAAGGCATACACTTTTTTCTGATCGATCGGCAAAAGCGTGTAGAGTTCGTCGGTTGCAAATTTGGGCGCGCAGGGCGCGGCGACACGGAAGAACTCCGGATCGTAGGCAGGCATATTGCGCATATAACTTTTCAGCCCGTCGAGAACCCCTTCTTCTTCTTCGTAAAGGTATCGGAAAAAGCCGGTCTGGTTATAGTGGATCTGCGCGCTGCCCGGTGGGTGGCTTTTGAACTGACGTGTATTTTCAATCAGCTCCTGTGCCGAGGCGGTATCAAAGCCGCCCTTGGGCGCCATGCCGCTGACGATGCCGGCGCCGCCAACCGCAATATTGCACTCTTTGTGGGCAAAGAGCACGGTCGGGCTGATGGCCTGGTAGCCGCCACCGGCCGGGTTAGTACCAAAAATGGCCGCCAGGACGGGAATGCCCATCTGATTGAGCTGCGCATGCCGGTAAAAGGGGGCGCCCGCGCCGCGCCGGTTGGCATAGAACTTATGCTGCTCGGACAATTTGGCCCCCGAGCAGTTCACCAGCCACACCAGGGGCACATTGAGCCGTTTTGCCAGATCGGTAACCCGCAAGATGTTTTCCGATTGACCGGCCAGCCAGGCGCCAGCCATCACCTTGTTGTCAAACCCGATGATCACTGCCCACTTGCCGGAAATACGGCCGATGCCGTCCACCACATTCGTGGTACCCTCTTCGTTGTCCAACGGGTTGAACAACGTGTGCAGCGGATGCCAGGTGTCTGCGTCCACAAGATAGTTCAGACGCTGCCACAGGGTCATTTCGCCGCGGGCATTTACTTTTTCTTCAGGCAGGCCCAACTGCTTGATGCCTTCGGCGGCCGCGGCAACCTGTGTTTCCACTTGCTTGAGCAAGGCTGCGTTTTCTTCACCTCTTTTGATCTGGCCCTTTTTGAGTGCAGTCCCGAAATCAGCCATTTTTTCGAAGTACGGTCTCATATCAATTCCTTGGCAACCTCTGGTTACTCTGTTTCGATGACGGCGAGCACGTCGTCTTCTTCGACATTATCTCCTGCTTTTACCTTGATCTGCCCAACGACACCGTTGCAGGGTACAAAAATGGGCGTTTCCATTTTCATGGCCTCGATGACCAGCCCTTCGTCATCTTCTTCGACTGAGTCGCCAACATTGATATTGATCTGGATGACTTTGCCCGCCATGGGGGCTACCATTTTATGCTGCATGTCTCTAAATCTCCCTTTTTTGATTTAAAGCGAATTACGAGTGGCAATCCAGCCCACTACTTAAGTAAAGTCAGAAATATGCCCGCGGCCGTGACGGTTCCAATGACGCCGGCGACATTCGGCCCCATGGCGTACATCAATAGATAGTTTTTCTTGTCGGCTTGTTGACCCATCTTGTGCACGACGCGCGCCGCCATGGGAACTGCGGAAACCCCGGCAGCGCCGAGCAGGGGATTGATCTTGGTCTTGCTCAAAAGGTTCATGCCCTTGGCAACGAGGATCCCGGTGGCGGTGCTGGCGATAAAAGCGAAAAGCCCTAGAATGAAGATAAAGATCACATCTTTTCTGAGAAAATTTTGCGCATTCATGGTGGCGCCGACCGGCAGTCCCAGAAAGATCGTCACGATGTTGAGCAGTTCGTTCTGCGCGGCCAGGTTCAGCCTTTCGACCACCTTACACTCGCGGAACAAATTGCCCACCATGAACATGGACATCAACGGCGCCGATGCCGGAACCAGTAAAATCATCACCAGCACGCCGACCAGCGGAAACACTATTTTTTCCAGCCGACCGACTTTGCGGGCCTTGGGCATCACAATTTTTCTTTCTGTTGCGGTGGTCAGCAGCTTTATGATCGGCGGCATGATGATCGGCACCAGCGCCATGTACGAGTAGGCGGCCACGGCACATGTGCCCAGCATATGCGGCGCCAGTTTCGAGGCCAGAAAAATCGTAGTCGGCCCATCGGCCCCCCCGATGATACCGATCGTGGCGGCTTCCTGGAGGGAAAAGCCCAGCAACAGGTGCGCTGCGAAAAATGCGATATAGACCCCGCCTTGCGCGCCGGCACCCAGAAAAATCAATGAGGGCCGAGCCAACATGGGGCCAAAATCGGTCAACGCCCCCAGACCGAGAAAGATCAGCGGAGGGATGATCTCCCAGTGGATGCCATATTCGTAAAACTTCCACAGCAGCCCCGTCTCCGGCTCCATGAGTCCGGCCAGGGGCAGATTGGCCAGAACGATTCCAAAGCCAATCGGCAGCAGCAGCAACGGCTCATACCCTTTGGCGACGGCCAGAAAGATCAGTGTCAAACCGATCAGCCACATAAACACCATGCCCGGGGTTAAATAAACAAAGCCGGTGGTGAAAATCAGAGTCGATAGTTTTTCGATCATTTTTCAACCTTGTCTTCGAACCATCGGGTGATCACAGCGGCCGAAATTTGCATTGCCCCGTAAAGCAGCATCATGCTCAGAAAGACTCCGGCTGTGCCGGCTGCAAAGATGCCCAGCGCTTCGCTCATTACAATGTCCCTTCGATCGCGGTTAGCGATTCGCTCGTTTGACTCCCAGTTGATCCAGGGCGATGATCATCTTGCAGATATTGGTGGACCCTTCCACCATGCTGTAGGTCGGTGCGTCGCGGTAATAGCGCGCCACAGGATATTCGGTCGAATAGCCATAGGCGCCCAGTATGCGCATGGCAAAATTGGCGCACTTGGTGGCGGTTTCCCCTGCAAATAATTTGGCCTGGGCCACATCGAGCCCATTGTTCAGATGCCCGTTATCCTTAGCGACCGCGGCTTTGTAGACCAGCAGGCGCGCAGCTTCGATATCGGTGGACATCTGGGCGATCAGATCCTGGTTCATCTGAAAGCTGCCGATGGATTTTCCGAACTGCACGCGAGTGTTGCAATATTTAATGCATTCATCGAAACAGGCCTGTGCCAGACCCACCCCACCGGCCGCGGCCGACAGTCGCGTGTGGTTCAAGGAACCGAACAAAATCCGGGCGCCGTCGCCGACTTTGCCCAACAGGTTTTCTTTGGGAATCTTAACGTTGTCAAAAAACAATTCTCCGGTGGGCGAAGAGTGTGACCCCAGTTTTTCCAGAACCGAACTTTTAATGCCCGGGAAATTTTTGGGCTCGATGACAAAGGCCGATAGGCCCTTGGAGCCTTGGGACTTGTCGGTATAAGCATAGCAGATGAGCACGTCGGCCAGATGGGCGTTTGAAATCCAGGTCTTTGAGCCGTTGAGCAAAAAGCAGTCCGGCATCTCTTCGGCCGTGCTTTTCATGGACATGGTGTCCGAGCCGGCATCGGCCTCGGTGATGCCAAAACCGCCCAGGTATTCCGCGGTGCACAGTTTTTTGATGTATTTTTGTTTCAGGGCCTCGCTGCCGTAGGTATAGATCGTGTAGGCACACCCGAGCACTTGCATATTGACCTGCACCCTCAGCGAGCTCGACGCCTTGGCGATCTCTTCGGTGACCACCATTGCGGCCAGCCATCCCATATTCTCGCCGCCGTATTCTTCCGGAATCACGGTACCGAAAAAGCCCAGATCGCCCATGGGGCGGACCGCCTCTTCGTATGGAAAATAATTTTTTGAATCCCACTCATCGGCGTATGGCGCAATCTTCTTCTTCGCAAACTCCGCCACAGCCTTTTTTAACATCGATAGTTCTTTGGAAAGACCGAAATCCATTGCATTATCCCTTTTCCGTTATGCTTTTTTAAAGATATAATTGCGCTGACCATTGGCCAATGTGTTGGCCACTGTAACCATGGCCATACCGATCTTGACCTCCGCGGTATCCAAACGGCTGTCGATCCGCCCGAAGACGCGAAAATCACCGTAATCGAGCAGGGCGATGCTGTAAGGCAGATCGTTGTCAAAGCCGATAGGGGCAAATTTGAGCTCACTGAAGGATACCAGCTTACCGGTGCCGGTCACCTCGTGCCATTGCATATCGCTGGACAGGCATTGGCAGCAATCGGCCCGCGGTGGAAAGAAGATCTGGCCGCACGTTTTGCACTGGCTGGCCATTATTTTGCCATTTTCCAGGTAATCGATGAAATCGTTGACCCGGGTCGTTTTGGTAAAACTGACGGTGCCAAATTTACCGAAACGCACATCTTCCTGTTTTTCGGATTTACGCATGATAATTCTTCTCCAGCTTATTGATTGCCCAGAATGGTCACATTGCCATAGACGCCCACACCGCCGATGTTGTGCACCAATCCGATCTGCGGATTCTTAACCTGCATGTCGCCGGCCTCGCCGCGCAGTTGCAGGACGATCGTACGCACCTGGCTGCCGCCGGTGGCGCCGATCGGGTGCCCCTTGGACAACAAGCCGCCGTCCACATTGATCGGAATGCGGCCCTCTTTGTAAGTCTCGCGGCTCCGGATCAATTCCTTGCCCTCGCCGGGTTTGGCAAAACCCAGGTTTTCGTATGCCATCAGTTCCGCAATGGTGAAGCAATCGTGCACTTCAGCCACATCGATGTCCTTCGGACCCACACCTGCCATGGCATAGGCTTGTTTGGCAGCCTGCTCAGCCACCCGCAAACCGGTGAAAAGATCGCGCCCCGTTAAATTGACACTCGCACTGGCGGCGCCGATGCCCAAGATCCAAATGGGCCTTTTGCTGAACCGGCGGGCTTTTTCTTCGTTGGCCACGATGATACACGAGGCACCGTCGGCATTGGCACAGCAGTCGCCTACCCGCAAGGGGCTGGCCACCGGACCGGACATCATGTCATCCGGATCGGTGAACATCTGCGGGGTGACCGACTTGCGGTAAACCGCTCGGTCATTGATCTGACCATAGGTGGCGGCCTTGACACGTATGGCCGCCAGGTCTTCCAGAGTGGTGCCGTATTTTTCCATGTGCGCCTGGGCATACATGGCGTAATAGGCTGGCATCATGGTGCCAAAGGGGCTTTCCCACTGGATATCGCCGCCCCGTCCCATCCGCTCCTGAGATTCGGCTGAAGAAATTTCCGACATCTTCTGCAGACCAATGACCGCCACCACGTCGTGAACGCCGGAGGCCACCAGGCTGTATGCCAGCTTGAGTCCCGTACTGCTGGAGGAACACAATGTCTCCACATAAAAGGTCGGTTGTGGATTCAAACCCAGGTACTCTGCCACGATTGCGGCTGGTGAACGCTGCTTGTCATACTCCGGCGCCGAGCAAAGCACCGAAGCAGAGATGTCTTTGACGGTTAACCCGGCATCCAAAACCGCTTCCTTGAATCCTTCGAAGGCCAGTTCCCGGATCGAGCCGGGATATTTGCGGACGAATTTGCTCTGTCCGACACCGATAATGCCAACCTTGCTCATAGTTCTTTTCTCCTTGGCGTTGTTTGCATGGATTTTCGCAAACGCCGACACAGATTCTCCAGTCCGTAAGGATTTTTTTACGGCACCAGGACGACCTTGATAGGGTCTTCTTCTGGAAATTCTCCACCGGCGATCTGTACGGCCCGTTCCGCCTCTGCCATGGGGAAACGGTGCGTGACCATTTCTTCCAGGGGGTATAATCCTTCCTCGGCAAGACGAATCGCTGGAATCACCGAAGACATATCCTGACTGAAAACACCCAGAACCGTCAGCTCCTTCGTAACGATTTTATCCAGGGCGATCGGAATTTCTTTGTTGGCGCCGTAAAGGCCCGGCAAAATGATGCGTCCCTGCTGCCGTACCAGATCAAACAACGCCCTTGCCCCCCCGGCACTCCCTGTAACGTCCATCGCCACATCGGCCATGCGCCCGTGCGTGATGTCGCGCACCACTGCCGACAGATCTTCTTTTTCCACATCCACCACGTGATGCGCGCCGTAGCGCCGGGCCAGCTCGAGACGACGCCGATCTTTGCTCATGCCGGCCACTATGATCTGCCCAGCGCCGGCCTGTCGGGCGATGATCACGGCTGCCAGCCCCTGCTGCCCCGGGCCCAGGATGACCACGGTCTCGCCTATGGAAATGCCGCCCTTGTGGCGCAGCCATCGCAAAGCGTTACCGAGAACAGCGCAGATCAAGACACCGGCCTCGGCCGAAATGGCCGGACTGATCTTGTGAACCATGGCCCGCGGGTGCAGATACACATACGCGCCATAGGCTCCGAACAGATGGGGCGGGTTCTTGCAAGAAATCATGGAGCCGTAATTGTAATGTTTGTCGCACGTCACGTAATGTCCTGTCAGACACGAAGAGCACTGCCCGCAGCCAAAAGCGTATTCCACGATAACGCGGTCCCCGACCTGCAGACCGTTGCGGGCCGCGAATTTTTCTCCGATTTCTTCGATATGGCCTATGATCTCATGGCCCATGATGATGGGGTACGGCCGGGGTGCCTTGAACGCCTTACCGTTGTAGATTCCGGGATCGGATCCGCAGACCCCGGTCATTTCGACTTTCAAGAGGGCGTCGTCTTCCAGGATGGTCGGGATATCGAACTCCCATTGACGCATCGTGCGAGGACCTTCGAGAACCATGGAACTTGTTTTTTTAGCCACTGTCACCTCCTGCGCATCTGCTTTCGCTGTTTTTTGATCAAGGATTCTGAAGCCGGTTTTTCATGATTCGTCCCATGGCATTTTTGGGCAAAGCATCCGCGACATCAAACACTTGCGGCACCTTGAACTCCGCCAGATGTTCGCCACACCAATCCTGCAATACTTTCCAATCGACCCTCTGGTTCTCTCGGAAAACGATAAACGCCTTGATCTCGTCGTCGCCATAATCCGCAGGAATACCGATGACCGCCGCTTCCAGCACCGCCGGATGGGCGGCCAGGGTCGCTTCAACTTCGGCAGCGGAGATATTGTGCCCTTTTTTGCGAAGGATGTCGCGCCCCCGGCCTACGAAGTAAACATACCCATCCGCGTCCGTGCGAACCTTGTCGCCGGTGTAAAGGAAACCATCGCGGAGGGCCTGTTGAGATGCCGCCGGATCCTTAAAATAGCCATCCATCAGGGCGGCGTTTTTCAAGATAATTTCCCCGATTTCCCCGGGTGCGCAGTCTTGCCCGTGCTCATTGACGACCCGCACAAGGTTGGGCCCGTAAGGATCGTCGGCCGGCATCGCAAAGCCGACGCCGCCATCACGGGCAGGCCCGTCCGTCGGGCTCATCAGACCCATGGGGGTTTCGGTCATGCTGTAGATGTTTTGCAGAACGACACCGAATTTGCGTTCGAAATTGCGGTATTCGCCTTTGGGGACACCTCCGGCCACGATCTTGCGCAGACTAGTCTGCCAATCCGCGCTGTCCCGGTATTTTTTGTAAAGGATGGAGGCCGAGGCCAGGACCAGAACCAGGATGGTCGGCGCATACCGCTCAACCTCTCCCTTTAAACCGGAAGCGCTGAAGCGCTCCAGCAAAACCAAACTCGCTCCCGCCGCCATGCTGCCCATGGCAGAGTAACACTCCGCGTTGATATGGAACAAAGGATTGGGGGTCATGATCCGGTCGGCCGGGCCGGCGCCGACCGCCTTGACAAATGCACGCGCTGCTTGCACGTATGTCCGGTGGGAGAGCATGACACCTTTGGGCAAGCCGGTGGTACCTGAGGTGTATGGATATACGGCGTGGTCGTTTTCGGAAATGCCAAACGGTGTCAGAGTATCCGCCGTCCCTGAAAGGAGGCACCCGTAGTCGAGGACGCCTTCGCCTGCGCCATCGCCGATGTGGATGATTTGAAGATCGCTTTCACGCGCAATCTCGAGCAGGGCCGGTCGAAAAAGCGCCTCGGTGACGATTGCCTTGGCTTCGGCGTGCCGGATGATGTAGGACAACTCCTGCCCGCGGAAAGCGGTATTCACCGGCACCATCACGGCCCCGATTTTGTTCAGGGCAAACCAACAATAGAGAAATTCGGGCCGGTTGGACAGCATCAGGCATACCTTGTCATTGCCGCGAATACCGAGTCTCAGAAAACCATTCGCCAACTTATTGCTGAGGCGATGGATGGCACCAAATGAAATCTGCTGATCTCCGTGCAATAGATACGTTTTTTCTTCGTATCGGCGCGCATTGCTTTCGATGAGATCCCCTATTGTCCGAAGGCATTCTGCCACAGCGGTCATCCTTTCACTTTTTGGTCCGTGCGACCTGCGCTTAACGGCTTTTTGAAGAAAGACGTTTGTTCATTAGACTTCTCGACAATGCCTCCGCTGACCTGGCAAATATGATTCGCACACAACTCGGCGGCCTCTTCGATTTTCCCCTGCTTTAGCAACTCAGCAATCTGCGCGTGCTGATCGAGCGTACTTCCACCAATTGAAGTAGATGATTTGACGTTTTTGAAGAATCGGAGGGAAAGTTCGACGATAATTTTGTGCATGAGAATGATGATCGGATTATTTGTCATTTCAGCAATGAGTGCGTGAAATTCAAAATTGGCGAGGACTCTGCTGTTGTCATCTTCGCTTTGGTAATATACCGATGCCTTTTTTATATTCTCCTCCATCGCCTGTATGAGATGAGGCCTTCTTTCGGCGGGGATCAACTCCCTGAGAATCATGCGTTCAAGAGAGGCTCTGGCCTCGGCCAGGTGAAGGAAGGTCACGTTGGCCATCCTCAGCACATTGCACATTTGGACGGCAATCTCCTCAAGGTTCACCTCTTTGATAAAAGAGCCGCCTGTACTGCCCTGGCGTATCTCCAACGTACCGAGTTGGTCAAGGTAGCGGATGGCCTCCCGAACTGTCACCCGACTAACGCCGAAAATTTCGCACAGCTCATTTTCCGAAGGAAGTTTATCCTTGGGCTTGAGATCTCCTCTTAGAATAGCCTGGAAAACCTGGTCCACAATAGTCTCAGAGATCCTTGGTTCTTTAATTTTTTTAAACACCGTTTCCTCCCTGAATGAATGTCATACATATAATGTATTACAAATAACATTTATTTGGTGTCAATAAAAAAAGATGATTTTCGCAAAAAATTTCCGTGCGGATCTTGCCTCGCTCAAGCCCACGTGGGCGGCTGGAATTTCCCGAAAACTCTATGCCTGAGGTGTTCTCCAGGAAGGCACGATAGCAGCTCTCATCCGGGGTGTTCCCGCAAATAGCCGGACTTTCGCTTTTCAGATGGTGACCGTGGCCGGTGCCAAGGAAATAAATGCCTCGATGGGTCTGGTCTCGGGACGCGGCTTTAGATCTTCCGCGCTGCCCTGCATGTCCAGCGGTTCCAGGGTGAAGGTGTCTGCTTGCCGGTTCAGGCGGTGAGCCGAGCCGCAAACCCGGCAAAGGACGATATCACCGTCCTGCGCATCAGGAGTAACGGTGATCACCGGGCCACAAGGACATCGGATCATGGCAACGCCGGTATCACTGTAGCCGATAATTTTTCCGCGACGGCTTCTTTTTCAACCCACTGCATGAATACATCCAGCAGGCGGGTGTCGAACTGGGTCCCCTGCTCCATTCTAAGAGCCAGCACCGCCTGTGCCGCGGATACTCCCTGGCGATAAGGGGCGGGTGCTCGTGAGCGCTTCAAAGGCATCTGCAATGCTGGCGATTCGGGCGAAAATAGATATCTGATCGCCTTCGAGCCGTTGTGGGTATCCCAGTCCGGTTACCCACTCATGATGCTGGTGAACGGCCGAAAGGGCCAAGCCACCCAGCGGGTGCTCCTGGATCAGGAGGCCCCCAATTCCTGGATGGGTTTTTTACCACTTCGTACTCAGTGAACCGGCCGCGCTTTACAAGATCTCATCGGGGATGCTGATCTTCCCGATATCATGCAAAAATCCGCCCAGGGCAGACAAAAAGACCATGTCCCGCGGCAGGCCGACCGCTTCGGCCAAGTGCCGGCAGTAATAGGATACCCGCCATAAATGAACGACATCGGCTACCGAGGTGTTCGAGATGGCCGTATGCATCATGAAAGCATCGATGAAGTATTTCAGTCGATGTCCCAGAAGTCGCCGGTACCCTTGCTCATGTGGCAATTCGATTGACAATAACATGACGGCAAGCTAACGATATTATCAGTGGATTCGATATTAACTTTCCTTAATCACCACCGTTGACCTCACCAGATGTGATCTCGGTCAATACTTGTCCCTGAAGATCATACGTACCGCAACTTCCGATTGGCTCAAGGGTATATATCGGGCATTCGAGTACTGACTTCTAAGGAATTTGTTGGCCAATATTTCCGCAGATTAGACGCGTCAACTGCGAGTTATCTTGTGAATGGATAAATCATTCTCGCATTCTAAGGCCTGCTTCAACGCGTTTCAGAATACGTTGAGAAGATAGCTCGTAAAAGACAAAATGTTAAAGGGTTCACGAAAGCCTGACTTGAACCTGGTTGGCGGGAGGGAACATGAAAATAAGCAAGTATGGGATTTTGGTATTTCTGCTGTCGATGATCTGCCTGCTGGCATCACAGTCCCATGTGGCAGCCATCCAGAAAGAACCTACTCCCGAGGGTAAACGGCCGGATGAGCGCCCCGATCTGATCGCCGTCAGGATTGTTCAAACACCCGACGTTCCGCCCCCGGAAAGTCGGATCCAAATCATGCTGGAGGTGCGGAATTGCGGACGAGAACCCGTCGAAGCTGTCAAATTGAGATTACTGATCAACGGGAAAGCGCTGCCGGAGAAGATAGTCACTGTGCCGGCGGAAGGCTCGGTCATGCCATTGTGGGACTGGTCGGTGGATCAGAGCGGTCGCTATACGCTTCACGCGGTTGTTGATCCGGATTTTCAGATCCTCGAGCGAAACCGAAGTGACAATTCGATCACCAAGGAATTGATGATCACCGAGGATTCACCCCACATCAGTTTCGAAATCCTGGATATTGCGGCATTACTGGAACGCGACCGACCCCAACGCGTGCGGATCCGCATACGCAATAATGGCAAAATGACCGCCAAGGCTCCGATAAGCGTTCTCATGGACGGTGATGTTGTCGCCGCTAGGCTGTCGCCGGCACTGCAACCGGGAGGGGTGGCGGCCATAGAGGTCCCAGTGGGAGGATTGGCGGACATCAGTAGGTTTACCGCTCAAATCAGGGTAGGTCGGCATAAAATCGAGCGCAGACTCTCTCTTGGTGACACAAGGACCGAAGAGGCAAAACCCGATTTGGTGCTCAGCGATCTTTCCATCCATGCCGCGCTGCCGGAACCAGATCAATCACGCCTTGTCACGGTGAACTTCAGTATCCGGAACCAGGGGGCCCTACCCGCCGCAGTTCCTTTTCGAACCCGCATCGATCCCGGGACCGTAGGCAGGGATGGCATGCACCCGGTGTACATCGAAACCAACGCGCTGGTGCCCGGCGCGGTAACCTATGTATCCCATACGATTGAAAACGCGCCGGAGGAGTTTGACATTCGGGTTCAAGTGGATGAAGGCGATACCTTGAACGAGGAAGACGAGGGAAATAATAGCGAAGTCGCCCACTTTAAGAATCCGATGCCAATGGTCCACCGTTGGTTAGCCATCGGACCTGGTCGAATAACCAATTCGAAGGCGCACGGATACGCCTGGAATGATGCGGTGGGTCGCCTGGCAGCCATTGCTATTCATCCGACACAGCCGGATATCATGTACGTGGGAGGGCAAGGTAGCGGCATATGGAAGACCACTGCAGGCGGATCGTCATGGTTCCCGCTGACCGATCATATTGATGTCAGCGTCGCGGCGCTGTGCCTTGATCCCGTCGATCCCGCCAAATTGTACTGGGCCACGGCACGGCGGGGCTTTTACGTGTCCCTGAACGCCGGAAGCAGTTGGACCCAGGTTTCGCAACAGGACCTGGAGGCGATCACCCATGGCGGCATTCTCTTGGTGAATCCGAACGCACCGAATGTCCTCTTCCTGAATTCTTCCAAGGGGGTATACCGCTCCCTGGATGGGGGCGTCACCTGGACTTTGTCGCTCGGCGGAGGGAGCGCCACCGGCTTGGTGATGAGCACGAGTGATCCCGCCACCCTTTTTGCGGCGATCTTTCATAAGACCGACGATAAAACGGCCGGCATCTATGCTACGAGTAACAGCGGCGACAATTGGCGAAAGATCACGGGCTGCCCTGGAGGGACGCTCCCCCCGCAGGTCGCCGGGACAAAAGTCACACTGGCGCGCTCAGGCCAAATATTTTTTGCGGGGTTTCGCTCGAAAGACAACTTTCAGCTATTCAAAACGTCGACTTTGGGCTGCAGCATCGGGGGGCTCAATGAGCAACTGTGGGAAAAAGGCTGGAAGACCAGTACGGATCAGGGAGCGCTGTGGAGCGGGATGTGGGCTGATCCGGCCAATGCCAACTACCTATATCTTGGCGGAACCTATTTCTGGCGTTCGACCGATGGCGGCATGTCCTTTGAAATGACTAGCGGACAAGGCTCCCCACCTGACGGTGCCCACGTGGATCACCATGGCTTCGCAGTGCGGCCAAATAGCCCTAACATTATCTATACATTGAATGACGGCGGTATTTATCGTTCCAACGAGCGAGGTAAAAAAAGCACTTGGAGCTTTCTGGGCCAAGGAATCTACAACACGGAATTCTATCACATGGGTCTGTCAGGGTCGGACACCAATTTCATCACCGGTGGCACACAGGACAACGGAACGCTACTCTATACCGGACCTAGCACGGTGTGGCGTATGATCCGCGACGGAGACGGTGCGACGGTGGCGATCGCCCCCAACAACAGTGGGGTCCATTACTCGATGAACCAGTACGCCGGCAGTATCGCGAGGTGGAATCAGGCAAAGAATAAATGGGATGCAATGGCCAAGGGCCTCCCCACAGGGGCGAACTGCTTCAACCTGAGGTATATCCTGCATCCCATGAAGGTCGATACGCTGCTTGCGCCGTGCACCCATGATTGCACGGGAAACGGGTGCTCGGGGGGGTTGTGGCGGATTACGTCGCCAACCGGCGATTGGTCCGTAATCCTCTCGGAGAAAAACGCCGCTATCAACCATGTGGCCGTTGACGCCAGATCCGACGTACATTACGCTGGAACGAACCAGGGAAGTTTGTATGCCGGTCTGAATGGATCGGGATGGAACACCATCTTCACGCATCCTTCGGCTTTCGGATTTTCCGATATCGAAGTCGACCCGGACAATCCGGGTGTTCTCTATGGCGGCTTTGCCACCACCGGAATAGGCAGGATTTACCGGTTTTCGCGGGGCACCGTGACCCCAACGCAAATGCTGGCTCAGGATATCACGTCGGATCTGCCTGCCGGCCTCAGGATCAACAGCCTGGCGATCGATCGCATGAATCCGCACACAGTTTATGCCGGAACTGGAGAAGGTGTTTACCGGGGCCGATCGTCGGATGGCGGGAGTTCCTGGTTCTGGGTAGCGTACAATGATGGTCTCCCATTGGCTGATGTCCGGGAACTGGCGGTTCATCCGGTTACGGGAGTATTACGAGCGGCGACGCACGGGCGCGGTGCCTTCGAGGTAAACACGGACCACCCGATTGGCAGCTTACTTTCTGTATCGGGGAAACTTAAAATGCTTCGGGTCCATAATCTAGGCACTAAGTACGGTCCGCCTGACGACCAGCTGGATGTGGAAGTCGTTGTGCAACTGGACACGGCACCGGGCAAAGGGTACGGATTCAGGCTGAGGCAGGGCGCCTCGTCAACAGCGCAACGCATGATGCTGGATGAACTGCGAAGCGCTTTCCGTCGCGACAAAAAGGTGCGCCTGGAATATGTCCGAACAGGCATTCGTCATGGAGAACTCTTCCGGGTGATCAGGATGCCCTGAAGTTGACGGGAAAGGAGCTAAAATGAAAACAAGAATGGCAGTTCCAATCATCGTTTTGTCGATACTCTTCGGTGTGGCCGGCACCATGGAAGCAGCGCTGTTAAATTCGCAAGGGCGATTGACAATGTTGCGGGTGCATGACGTGGGAACCAAATATGGACCACCCACGGATCAAATTGATGTAGAGGTGGTCATCCAACTGGACACTAAGCCGGGCATGTCATTTGGTTTTCAACTTCGCAACGATGCTCAAGCGCTGGCACGGCAAGGGATGTTGGATCTACTCAGAGATGCTTATGAAAACCAATGGGTCGTCAACATCGATTATCTTATTGATTCAGGGAAAAAGAATGGGGTGATCATCAGAACATGGGTTAAGAAATAATGATATTGAACGATGGATAACCAAGTTCGACCATCCTCAAAGACACTGCCTTGGGGTGAATACCCCATATCATTTTAAATTTTAGGATGTTAAGCGTATTTCCATCTCTGATTTTGTTGTGTCCACAGATCACACTCAAAAGTTGCATCTGAAAAGGAGAATCTCATGGATCAGTTGATTAAATTCATCGCGCAACAGCTCGTCGATCAACCCGGGGATGTTTTTGTTTCTAAAGTGGAAGGCGAAAACATTACTGTTCTGGAATTGCATGTCGGCAAGGGAGATATCGGAAAGGTTATTGGAAAACAAGGTCGTACCGCAGAGGCGATGCGCACGATTTTAAGTGCTGTATCCACTAAGGCCCGGAAGCGTACGATCTTGGAAATAATCGAATAGGTCAAGCTCTTTATCCCTTCAGCGCTGGCCAAAAAAAAGCGATCGTTATGGCCAAGCGCTGAATGGATAATTGATAACGTTCATTTCCCCGCCTGCCAGTTCACTACCATTTGGATCTGCTTGCTTGTTTCAGGCGAAGGCAGGCCAGCATCAATCGTTTCTCTGCGCAGTTCAAAAATTTTGCCAATGCATCAGAAGCAATCCCGGCAGATTTGAGCAATGATCGTTATATATTCAATAAAATTTATTGAGGTTGGCCCCTTACCCTATCAGTTTTTACAAATCAATATTGGAGGGAGAAACCCATGAATGAAGAAAAATATATCAAACTCGCTAAGGTTCTCCATACACTCCCAAATGGATTTCCATCAACGGAATCTGGTGTGGAAATTCGCATTTTAAAAAGAATCTTCCGACCAGAAGACGCCGATCTCTTTTGCGATTTGCGTCTGGATTTTGAAACCCCACAACAAATCTCTGAACGAACGGGTCGCCCTATAGTGGGGTTAGAAGAACAATTATTAGAAATGAGCAGGAGGGGACAGGTTTTTAAATTAGATTTCGGTGCTATGAAAATGTTTAAAATGTTGCCTTGGGCATTTGGAATTTTTGAATTTCAGCTTCAGCACATGGACAAAGAAATGGCTAAGATGTGTGAGGAATTCATGGGTACTTACATGCAACAATTCTTCAAAAGTAAACCCCAATTAATGCAAGTGCTGCCCATACAAAAGAAAATCCCAGCCCGACACGAAGCCCTTCCATATGAGCAGGTTTCCAATATAATCGATAACAGTCAATCCTTTGCCGTTTTTGAGTGTATATGCAAAAAGCAAAAAGGCCTCTTAAATAAAAGGTGTGATAAACCCTTAGAAGTTTGCACTGGTTATGCTCCTATTCCCGGTTTTTTCGATAACTTGGAAGGTTACAGGGCGATTTCTAAAAATGATGCATACGCCGTACTTGAACAAGCAGAAGAAGCAGCATTAGTCCATTTAACATGGAATATAGAAAGCGGTCATTTTTTCATATGCAATTGCTGTGGGTGTTGTTGTGAGGTCTTGAGTGGAATAAGTAAATTGGGCCTAAAAGCTTCTGATGTAATTAATTCCTACTATCTTGCATATATCAACCCTGATGAATGCACCGCCTGTGGAATATGCAAAGAAGAAAGGTGCCAAGTCAACGCGATAGATGAAGATAAAAATGTTTACAAGATAAATCTTGAGAAGTGCATTGGATGCGGTTTATGCGTTACACATTGTCCATCAGAAGCAATAACACTAAAACGGAAAAATGCGGCAGATATAGAGCGGCCACCTAAAGACGAACGATCCTGGTTTGTAAAACGAGCAAGCGAGCGCGGTATCGAGATAACGAAGTTTTTATGTAACTATTCAGCGTCTCTCGACAGATTCCCTGTTTTCGCATGTGGGAAGTCCGGCAATTTGCCTCTGAACAGATTATCCAGAGCTTGACTGGCTTTGATTCCTTGTTTTCGGCAAGTAGACAAAAAGCTTCGTATTCGACAAAAAATCAAAGCACCTTCCATCGAACGAAAGCATCCGGATATCTTCTGTTGAACTTTGGTCATACGGATGTCGTTTTCGCCCATATTGTTGGTAAATGGGACGCGCTCATTATCCATGAATCGCAGTGCATCATTTTCATAGTCCCTCAATCGTTCCAATAGATTTCGAGATTTCGTCTTTTTTATTCGGCCTCGTTTTCCCTTTTTGTCGGGTCTATCCGGTGGCGGGCACTCTATTTCGGCTGTTTCAAGTACTTTTCTGTATTTTCGTCGATATTTTTCCGAAGTCTCGGCATCCAAAATGCCGCCGGCTTCCTGAACCTTATCGTTGATTGTTTCGAGCAACTTTTTCATCTGTTGTGCCCACTTTTGGCCATCCTGCTCCCATGCCCTGGTCAATTCCCTCAGATGATGCGCATTGCACAGCGCATGCGTGCAACCGTATCTGTAGTATGGCTTCCAATGATCATGACACAATGTTCCAGTGAATCGTGGTAGCACGCCAATTTCGTCCATGGCGTCGGTGCCTCTTTTAGCGTGGGGATGGAAAAGCGTCCAAAATTCATTGGATGCGCTGTGCAGCCAGTGCCCCTTGCCACCGATATTGATACCCGTTTCATCTGCGTGCAAAAGCTGTGAAGCTGCCAATTCTTGCTTGGCCCGATCTTCAAAGTTCGCCAATAGTTCAAAGGCTTCTTTATTGAAATTGAAAATCGATCCTTCGCTAATAGGTACATTTATTTGGTCGGCAAAGTAATTTTGTATTCTGTTATAAGGGATCAGTTGGTATTGGGACATATAGACCGCGTGCGCCTTAATTCCTGATCCATATTGAACCGCCTTCGTAACGCCTTCCGGAAATGGTGCTACGAACCGGCGACTGTTTTCATCCTCAAGTATTTGAGCTCGGTATTCTGTCACAACCCTTGAGATATCAATATCAAAAACCTGGCGCGCCTCAAATCCGACTTCCCGGTATTGTCTGCCGGGCAATGTGCGTCGATCGATTTTGATCGTCTCGATCCTGTCAGGATCATCGACTTTCTTCAGTGTAACGCCGATATGGCCATTTTGTCCGCCCGCCTTTTTCCCGGTGCTGCTTTTGGTTTTCTTTGTCCGGTTTGGATCGCTGGATGGCGGTTTGCTGCTGTTTGTACTGTTTAAACCCAAACGGTTTGAAAGCAGGGTGATGACCAAAACCAAAATTTCGAACATTGACTTGGTGGCTTCAGACATATGCCGGTCTTCAGCAATTATCTTCTGAACCTTGTTGATGGTGGCTTCGATGTCAATGTTTTGAATTTTCATTCGGATACCTGTGCCGGTTGATAAAGCTACTATAGCACAGGTTTTAAATCCAAAATTTTTCGCTCTGTAATCGTCCACAGCGCGCGTAAAATAATTTGGCGCAATGAGCATAAACTTACTTGTAAAAGACCTAAGTACATCCTGTCCCGCGTTACAAATGATGCTGCATAAAGGAACTATACTGCAGTACTAATTTTTGATTTTTTGTCGAAAACCTTGTCAAGCTTTTTTTCTGATTTTTTGGAATTTTCTTCAATTTACGCTGAGTAGTTACGTTTTTATAATATTAATTTCAATAGTAACTATTCAGCGTCTCTCGCCAGATTCCCTGTTTTCGCATGTGGGAAGTCCGGCAATTGGCCTCTGAACAGATTATCCAGAGCTTGACTGGCCTTGATACCCTGTTTTCGGCAAGTAGACAAAAAGCTTCGTATTCGACAAAAAATCAAAGCACCTTCCATTGAACGAAAGCATCCGGATATCTTCTGTTGAACTTTGGTCATACGAATGTCGTTTTCGCCCATATTGTTGGTAAAAGGGACGCGCTCATCATCCATGAATCGCAGCACATCATTTTCATAGTCCCTCAATCGTTCCAATAGATTTCGAGATTTCGTCTTTTTTATTCGGCCTCGTTTTCCCTTTATGTCGGGTCTATCCGGTGGCGGGCACTCTATTTCAGCTGTTTCAAGTACTTTTCTGTATTTTCGTCGATATTTCTCCGATGTCCCGGCTTCCAAAATGCCGCCGGCTTCCTGAACCTTATCGTTGATTGTTTCGAGCAACTTTTTCATCTGTTGTGCCCACTTTTGGCCATCCTGCTCCCATGCCCTGGTCAATTCCCTCAGATGATGCGCATTGCACAGCGCATGCGTGCAACCGTATCTGTAGTATGGCTTCCAATGATCATGGCACAATGTTCCAGTGAATCGTGGCAGCACGCCAATTTCGTCCATGGCATCGGTTCCTCTTTTAGCATGAGGTCGGAAAAGCGTCCAAAATTCATTGGATGCGCTGTGCAGCCAGTGCCCCTTGCCACCGATATTGATGCCCGTTTCATCTGCGTGCAAAAGCTGTGAGTCGGACAATTCTTGCTTGGCCCGATCTTCAAAGTCCGCTAATAATTCAAAGGCTTCTTTATTGAAATTGAAAATCGACCCTTCGCTGATAGGCACATTTATTTGGTCGGCAAAGTAATTTTGTATTCTGTTATAAGGGATCAGTTGGTATTGGGACATATAGACCGCGTGCGCCTTTATTCCTGATCCATATTGAACCGCCTTTGTAACGCCTTCCGGAAATGGTGCTACGAACCGGCGACTGTTTTCATCCTCAAGTATTTGAGCTCGGTATTCTGTCACAACCCTTGATATATCAATATCAAAAACCTGGCGTGCCTCGAATCCGACTTCCCGGTATTGTCTGCCGGGCAATGTGCGTCGATCGATTTTGATCGTCTCGATCCTGTCAGGATCATCGACTTTCTTCAGTGTAACGCCAATATGGCCATTTTGTCCGCCCGCCTTTTTGCCGGTGCTGCTTTTGGTTTTCTTTGTCCGGTTTGGATCGCTGGATGGCGGTTTGCTGCTGTTTGTACTGTTTAAACCCAGACGGTTTGCGAGCAAGGTGATGACCAAAACCAGAATTTCGAACATTGACCTGGTGGCTTCAGACATATGCCGGTCTTCAGCAAGTATCTTCTGAACCTTGCTGATGGTGGCTTCAATGTCAATGTTTTGAATTTTCATTCGGATCCCTGTGCCGCTTGATATAGCTACTATAGCACAGGTTTTAAATCCGAGATTTTTCGCCCTGTAATCGTCCACAGCGCGCGTAAAATAATTTGGCGCAATGGGCATGGCCTTAAATGTAAAAGGCCTAAATACATCCTGTCCCGCGTCACAAATAATGCTGTATAAAAGAACTATACTGAAGTACGAATTTTTGATTTTTTGTCGAAAACCTTGTCAAGCTTTTTTTCTACTTTTTTGGAATTTTCTTCAATTTACGCTGAGTAGTTACTTTCAATAATGAAAGCCTCTAAGGGGCCTTGCACCTGCAAGCAAGATGAAAGGTAAGTGATTAAAAGATAAGCCTTATTGGAATTACCTCATGCCATTACAAGCTTCATGGTTTGGTCCAGTAGCGTGCGCACCGCGAAATGGTTTCGGCTGCCATATCCAACGCGACAAATTCTCAGGTAACCCTTCTACTCGAATGATCCAGACTGCTTAAGAGCGATACACCCCACGAATTCGATGATTACCTTGATCCGATGTTATGGCAATTTGACATCAGGAGGAACAGCTATGCTCAGTTTAGGCGCGCCACCATCCGAAACTCGTGAAATGGACATCAATGACATTTTCATCGCCCGCACGAAATTGATGATCATCATGGCAAAGGCATATCTGGATGGATTTCCTTTGGGGGATCTTCAACGTCGTGCCATGCTTGAGAACGCACTCCATTTGGAAACTGATTGTATTACTGTTTTGGCGGATCTAATTTCCGGACCAGATCGTTTCGTATATAAAAGGATCGGAGAATCTGAATTCGATCACAAGTTTTATTGGAAGGCAAATCTGCTTGCCGTTATGATCAAAGCCGTTGGCCAAGGATACACCCTTAAGAAGTATCAAAGAGGGGAAATGCAGGACTATATTGATCATACTTGCAAGACACTGATGTTCAGACCGGGGGATTGGTATTTTTTACAGGTGCCGTGATCCTCATTTTCCTAAGGTGCCGTTCTTGTAAAAACTGTCGTTCTACTTATATTGTTTTCAACGAATCGGCACCTCCCGATTTCTGCTTCAAAACCACTCTTCCGATAGTTCTAAAATTCGTTGCTCATTTGGAAACCTGACCTTTGACACTGTTTCACGATTCGATAGATTCATTTAAGGTTGCCATCCCGTTTGATCGCGGCATCGGTGAGTCTTTGGTTCGGATACCGGATCTGCCGCTTTCGGGATGTTCGCTCGCAGCTTCTGGCTTTGCGTATCTCTCACCAACGGAAAAGCGTGTATAGAAACGCAAAAACCGTTCTTCTATCCAATATAGAAGTCCTTTTTCCCTCATCATGGTACACCTCCTTTTGAGTCCTTCATAATCATAACTTTGCACCGCATGAAGGCATGCGAAGCCCTGATCGCCATCCTGGCGATGTATGTCTAAAATCCCTCGATAAAGTCTGTGACAATGGTCACAAAAACGCGAAAAAATTCAGGTCGCCTTCTTCGGGATGTCTTTCCCCCCGCGTTTCGGAAACATTTCCGGTATCGAAATGATGGTGGCGCAGACCACCTGCACGGTTCGCCGGTGTATGGAACCCGAAAGTTGCGTTATATAATTCAAAAATTGACCCTTCGTCAGCGCTGGTGATTTGACCGGATGGAAATATGGTTGGAATAATTAAAAGGGCTTAGAGATTGTTTTCTCTAAGCCCTTGTATTCTTTGGCTCCCCGAGTAGGACTTGAACCTACAGCCTAGTGGTTAACAGATCCTATTTTCGATCATACTTCAATTTACCTCGTTTTTTACTTATCTATTTAAATTTACAATTTCGGGCAGATACAAGATTAAGAACATACCACTACTTACCTTGACTTTTAACCCGCGTGTTGGGTATAGTGTTGGGTATAAATCGCGTTTAAAACTAGTGGTTATAAAAACAGGTGTAAAATGCCCGCACAGAAAAGACATAAAACAGGATACCCAGGGGTGTATTTCATATGGGGAAATAACCGCATAACTGGCAAGCCTGAAAAAATATTCTACATAACCTACCGCAAGGACGGAAAGCTAATTTCTGAGAAAGCCGGACGCGCTGGCGAGGATATGACACCCGCGCGAGCATCATACCAACGTGCGCTTCGTATCAAGGGAAAAGAGGCCACCAATGCCGAAAAAAGAGCTGCTAAAGAAGCGGAAAAAGCTGAAAAAAACGCCACCGCAGACGCTGAAGTAGTGCGCTGGACGATATCTAAACTGTGGGATTATTATTGTGATACTCACGCTGACAACAAAGTTTTGGCTCATGATAAAGCAAGATTCAACCACCATTTGCGAGAGACACTCGGCGCCAAGGAACCTGGCCAACTGTTGCCTTTGGACGTGGATCAAATCCGGATCGATCTACAAAAAGCCGGAAAGCGTACTACAGCGGCCCACGTTCTCGAGCTGCTGCGACGCACCATCAACTACGGTATAAAAAAAGGCCTGACTTCACCGATTGCCTTCAAGATCGAAATTCCCCGGTTGAACAACCAGACAACCGAGGACCTTAACAAGGCGCAACTCAAATCACTGTTGAAGGCCTTGGATGCCGATCATGATCAGACCGCTGCAAATATCATGCGCTTGGCATTGTTCACCGGCATGCGTCGATCAGAAATATTCAAACTCCAATGGACAGATATCGATTCGGAGCGTGGCTTTATTAATTTGCGCGACCCAAAAGGCGGTCGTGATCAGAGCATTCCGCTAAACGATACTGCCCGTAAAATTATCGAAAGCATTAAGCCAGACAAAGAGAGCCCGTATGTGTTCCCTGGCCGGGAAAAAGGAGAACACCTGACCGATTGCCGACCAAGTTTTTTGCGGATCAAGAAAGCTGCGGGGTTGCCAGATAACTTCAGGTATTTGCATGGCCTGCGACATGCCTTTGCCAGCATGTTGGCATCCTCGGGACAAGTGGATCTTTACACACTACAAAAGCTTCTCACGCACAAAAGCCCCTTAATGACTCAACGGTATGCTCATTTAGCCGATAATGCCCTGAAGAGGGCCAGCAATGTAGCTTGTGATTTAGTTTCATCGATTGTTGATGTGGAAGAGTGAAATGAAGATTCATTTTTTTGGAGGTTGAATAGTCGTGAATGAAGACAAAAATATCACTGAAATACAGCAGCAGGTCATAGAACATTTGATCAGGAAATTCAAAGGGCCGGTCTGCACGATCGACACAGGAAAAGAATCTGCATGGGGGAAAAATAGAGACTTAGCTAAAAGTATGCTTATTCGCTGGTTAGACTATAGTGAGGCCCTTGTGAAAGATAAAAAGTTCGCTGAAAATCTTAAAGATCTCGAAGAATACTCTATCACATTAGAACCATCGAATGTGATGATTATTTCCGATAGCCTATCATTGACCCATGAGAATCTAATTTCAATTTACGACAGCATCATAGGAGATTTTTCATTAACATATGACTTTTATGAAGATTTGACACAAAAGCTCTGGGCGTTGCGTTGTTTTTACATGCTCAATCCAAATCGTGCTGCCTTTCCGATCGAATTGATACTTTATATGAACGCCGCTTTTAGCAAAATTGCTTTGAATATCGGCTGGTTTTCGCGGAAAATAGTTCATTACGGCATAACTTACAAAAGAGATCCTGTGGCCGTTGAAACCAAAAGATTAAAAAAAAGACAAACAGTTATCGAAGAGTTTTACAAATTGCCGAATCGTGAAAATCTCGGGATCTATGCTGCTGCCCATGAAATCCACCGCCGGTTGAAAAAGCCCTCACAATCTACGATCGCACGATGGCTCCAAGATGAAAAAAGGAAAAGAGCATCTTCAAAAATGATTTTTGAAGATCAGTCGTAAAAAATTCATCTTCAAAAATGATTTTTGAAGATGTTTTTGCGAAATCCCCTCTTTTACATGAAAAGCCAATAAGCTACCATCCAAGCCATGAGTCTATAATGGCATTTGTAGGAGGTAGCACAATGCATGATATCCAACCGGACCCAATCTTTATTTCCGCCAAAGATGTCGCCAAAAGAACCGGCCTCAGCGTTCAAACTCTGGCAAACGATCGCCACAAAATGCGCGGTTTCCCATACGTAAAGCGCGGCCGCAGGGTGCTCTATTATTGGCCCGACATCTTTGCACAACTCCAATCAAGCAAGATCGAGCACAACAAATGAAGCATGGCCGTTGGGTACCCATATCGAAGGCCCTGGCCCGGTATTTGCCGTCCGGCAGGCCCTACACGAAATTGGAAGCAGCTTTTTCGCTTCAGCTTGATTACGATCAAAGGAAACCGGTCACACTCAGTGGCTATGCCGCACTTTGGGGGTGGAGCAAGGGACGTGTCCTCCGGTATTTTTCAGAAATGGGAATTAAGATTGATTACCCTGTATCAACTAAAAAAAAGCAGAATCAAACAGGACTGATCATGATACTGAAATCGGACCGACAGCGGCCTGATAACAGAATGATAAGGTTGATCGATTCCAAATGCTTAGATGAAAACAACGACCGAACTCAGAATGAAAACGGACTGAAAAAGAACAGATCTCGATACCCTACTATGGATCCAGATACTTATCGTGATCCAGACAAATCCCCCCCTACCCCCCCAGATGAAGAGAATAGCGCCTATTCCCTATCTTTTGAAACCTGGTGGAAACAATATCCGCGAAAAATTGCGAAAGACGATGCCTTCAAAGCCTGGCAAAAAATTGGCAAAACAAACACAACAACCGTTCAGCAACTCATTCAGGCCATCCAAAAGCAGGTCGAAGGAAAACATTTTCGAGGCAGAGATGGACAGGATTATGTCCCAAATCCGGCCACTTGGCTAAATCAGGGGCGATGGAAGGATGAAATCAAAGAGCATATTCACAAGGGAGAGGAGTATGTAGTTTGACTCGCAGTGATTTTAAGAATCTCCTCGAACAACTTTCTGAATATTACGGAATCAAGCGGTTCGTCAACGGGATTCGTTTCGAAATGTGGTTCAAGTTTACAGAGGATATACCTCAACTTGCATTGGAATACATTTTTTCCAAAATCGTGGAAGAAAAGGATACGATCCCTCGAAATCTGCCAAAAGTAATAAACGAGTATGCACGAATCTGGAAAAATAGCAATTACAAGCCTCTCAATATTAAAATTTCAACGCCGTGTCAGGAATGCGGCAGCACGGGATTCATTTGGTGCATTCGCCCAACCATGGTTGAAGGTGAACGTATGGTAGACAAAACTGGCCGCTATCTTGGTGAAGAGGTCAGCTTTCGCTGTGCATTGTGCGAGAATTGGGTCCGTTATGTTCACCCAAAAGCGAAACCCCCCGCAACCCGACAGCAAATTCTTGAATGGGGCTACAAGTTATTGAAATGAGATAGATTACTGAATTTAAAAATGGCCTACTTCCATTTTGCAAATCATAATTGAACCTGATGAAGTATTTGCGACTTCCATGTGGAACTGTTGGACCTTCCTTGTTCATTCTTGAGTAGGATCAGTTGCTATCACGCTGAACGCAAACTGATGATATATTCCCGATGAAAAAGCTGATTGAGATATAAATAGTGAATCAAAGCGAATCAAGTTATCGATTTGCTAAGAAAAAAAGCTAAGTAGGAAACGACAACAATCCTGGCTTTTCATAATTTAGCTGAACAATATTCGTAGAACTAAGGAATTTCGAGAAGGTATTGTTACAAACCAACTTACCATCATTTTGTTTGTTAAAGGATGCCATCAAGATAGTTGGGGATCATCGACCTAATCTCAACAAAAATACTAGTAATGATGATCCAGAATATCGCGCACCTTAGTGCAAATTCTTTTTGCAGTAAAAGGCTTTGAAATGATGCTGGCTCCACCTTATTCCGGATTGCCTGCACGCAGAGACAGGCAATCCGATATCTTAATTTTTATTGAGGCAACGGAGTCACAACCATAGGAACTCTCTTTTCAACAGCGACTCCATTTGTGAATGGAAAAAAGGTGGCGGTGCCCAAATCTCCCACAGGGGTCTCACCCTCAACACCAGCAAATTCATAGTAGATGGTAACTGTGTTGCAGTCAACCGGGGCATCCGGATCGAACAGATTCTGGAACACTGCTATTCCACTGACCCTGATAGTGCCTATTATGCTCCCATCCGGATTAATGACATAGGCGTACCAAGTATAATCGTACATGCCATCGCTATTTAGTTGCCAGACCCCATGTCCGGGAGTCATAGTATTACCCAAACCAATTAAATTTGGATTGACGTAGATCCAGTTCATCAGCATCTCTCCCTTTGAAGGATCCAAATTGTCTGATGTATGGATCGTCATCCACCGCATATCGCCGGATTCTTCACCATGCCAGGTCCCGGTCAGACCGCCGCATACAGGCGTTGGTGGCGGCGGAAGGGGTTGCTTCGCCCACGCGGTGCCAAAAAGTAACGAGACCATCAGTAACATTGCCATCAACAAGATCATTTTTTTCATTTTTTTCTCCTTTGGTTTGTTTTAACAATTTAATTCACGGGCATCTCAGTCAACAGAAAATCAACCTTTCCCACACCATCAGTCCAAGCTTCAATAAAACCCTTCGTCCAAATTTCGATCTTCTAGTCTAACCATTTCATTATTTGAGGGAATTCATACTATACTTCCCTTCAGCTTGATTATTAAGTAGTTTAAGCAGATCCTGCGATGACAGATCTCCCAGTAGTCGGCCGGACCAGAGTTGAATATTATTGACGTCCGGATCAATGCCAATCAATAGAAGAGCAGAATTGGCCTTTAGAAAATACATAACCTCTTCCGGTCGGGTTTTTTGTAAATCAAAAATAAGTATATCGATCATAGTAGATCCCAACCACTGAGATTTTTTTTGTGGCAGTTTCAGTGTGACTACTTCATATTCAGAAAAACGCCTCAGACTGGCCCCGATGGTTCCAAGAATGACCGTATTGCCGTAAAGAACAATTCGTTTGCTTGCTTTCACACCGCCCCCTTGTTTTTACCGGTAATAATAAAAAAAGGATCCGCTCACAATGTCTCCAGGGACAAAAAAAGGACAGTCTCTTTAAAAAAAGAGACTGTCCCTCGGGACAGTGCCAACGCGAAAGTTTTCTAATTTTTAGGACTGTAAGCCATCCAGCCCATCTGCCCGGCAAACGCCACAACCTGGGCGCGGTTTTCCAGATGCAGCCGGTTCATTATCTCTGCCATGTGGTATTTGATCGTACGCGGGCTTAAATACAACCGGGCCCCCACTTCTTTATAGGAGAGCCCATCTGCAACCATTTTGAGCACTTCGATTTGCCGGGAGTTCAACATTCCTCCGGATCCTGGCTCGGCGGTTACTGCTGAGATTTGTGAGGGAGCTAGTTCCTTCGGATTGCCGACACGCGCAAACTCGGCAAGAAGTTTTGTGGCCAGCCCGGGCGAAAAAGGCGGGGTTCCCTGCCGGACCTGAGCGAGGGCCTCGATCAATTCATCCGTGTCCATGCTCTTTAGCAGGTAGCCGCTGGCGCCGGATTTGATCGCTTCGAACAGGTCATCGTCTTCGGTGGAGGTGGTCAGTATGATAATCCGGGCTTCGGGCATTTGCGCCTTGATCGCGCGGGTGGCCGCAAGACCGTCACCGCCAGGCATGCGGATATCCATCAAAATCACGTCGGGCTTGAGCTCGCACGCCAGATCGAGGGATTGCCGGCCGTTTAAGGCCATGCCGGCGACTTCGATTTCGTGAGCCTCGAGGAGGTTTTGCAGGCCTTCCAGCATCAACCGGTTATCGTCAACCAGGAGCACTTTCATTGCGATCTCTCCTCTTTTTCCCGCAGCGGCACTTCCAGCTTCAAAACGGTGCCGCCTCCCGGTATCGAGTCAATTTTTAATGCGCCCCCGATTTGCTCCATGCGTTCCCGCATGAAAACCAGTCCGAAATGAACGCTGTCGCGACTGTTAAGCTCATTGACATTAAAACCGCTTCCATCATCGCTTATGGTGATGCAGCCTTTGCATGTATCCAGTTCAACGCAGACTCTCAAATTTTTGACACCGCTGTGCTTGCGAGAGTTGGTCAAAGCTTCCTGGATGACCCGCATTAATTGGGCTTGCGCCAGCGAATCGAAAGTACTTTCGTCTATACCATCGGAGAATGTGAGTTCGGTTCGAATGCCGTAATTTGCCTCGAATCTGGCCAAATAATTTTTGAGATCCGGTATAAAAGTCCATTTCTTTTCCGAGCCTGTCCTGAGACTTAGGATCGATTCTCGAACGTCGGCATGCGCATCTTTGGTCACTTCCACAATCCGGCCTAAAACAGAGCCGGCTTTCTCCTGGTTGCCATTTTGCATCCATTTAAGTGCAGTCTGCACCTGCATGCTCACATATCCGAGAATCTGCCCGATACCGTCGTGCAGCTCACGTGCCAAATTATCTCGCTCCTGCAGTTTGGCCACGATGCGCTGCTGTTCGATAACTCGGTTTTGCGTCCGCCATTGCGCGGTGACGTCCCGCAACAAAAGCAATTTTCCGATAGGCTCGTTTTTGCGCCCCCTCAAGGGCGCCAACAGCAGATCGTATTGCTTGGCCGAAACGTCCTTGCCCAAGGTCAAATCAGTTTGGCTGACCTGGTTTTCTACCTGATCCAACAGACCGGCATCAACAGGCAGTACCTCTGTGAGATGTCTCTGCCGCAGGCGGTGATCAGGCATTCCTGCGACCGCCGCAGCCATAGGATTTGCATAAACAATGCGTCCCTCAACATCGAGCACGTATACCCCTTCGCTCATCTGGTCGAGAACGGCCTTTCGCGCCGCTGCGACCGGATCGATGGCGTGAAAGCGCAAGAAGGCCAAGGCGTAAGCCACAGCCATTACCCCGACAATGAGAAGCACCATTTCCCCCGACCCGATCAGATCGGGGGAAAGTTTGTCTATCGCATATCCGATGCGCGCAACTATCTGGCTGCCCAACATGATTGCAACGGGCAACCGGTGCCCGGGTGAGCCAATGGCTAACCGAAGCAGAACCACTAGGTTGACAAGACTTAATAGGTAGCCATAGCCGACAAAGGCCCAGTAGAGTCTGCCAGGGGACACCGCAACCTGTCCGTTCATCCGAAATCCGGTCCACATCAGGTGATGGAAATCGTTGGTCCCCATGACCACTGCACCTGCTAAGGGCACAATGGACAGGAGTACATATTTTCGGAGGTTTAAAAACCGGCCCAGGCCTGCATACTGCAAAACAAAACAGGTGACGGTGGTAACGACCGGCAGGTGCCAGATGGCTTGGAATTTTACCCAGAAAATTTTTACGGGATAATCCACCGCCAGGATTTCCAGGATCACACCCATCGTCCAGAAACCGCCCAAAACGCACACTAATGCGAACGGCTTGGCCGCTGGTATGTTTCGCCTTCGCCAACTATACGAGCCAAGATAGATTACCAAGGCGAGGGTAATCAGTGCGGGCCAAGTATCGGAACTATATGAATAGGACCAACCCATCAGACGATTACCTGAATAAAGCCTAACGAATCAATAAAAGACCCATTTGAACAAACTTACCTTCTTCATCGGATTCTTTCAATATTTTCCAGTCCGGAACCAAGTGATCAATTTTTATTTGGTGTAGCAAAAAAGTGCCGTATTGAATGGCACTGATGGTCAAAGCGGCACCAATGGTCTCAATGCGCTGGTCTCCGTCACCGCCGAGGCTGCCGGGGACAATTGCCCGGCAGACGGCTACAAGGTTGAAAGCGATCTGGACACCAGCAACGATGGCGTCCTTGATCCGGATGAAGTCACCCAGACCAGTTACCTGTGCAATGGTCTGGACGGCACCGATGGGATAGACGGGGCGGACGGGATAGACGGCTTGACCACTCTGCTGGTCATCACGCCCGAGTAGGCGTGGTCAGACTGCGTAGACGGCGGGTTGAGTCGGGCCTGGACAAGCAGCGGCGACAAAGTACTCGATCAGGATGAGGTGACTTCCAGCGCCTATATCTGCAAGGTATGCCGCCTGGGATCGATTGGGTGGAAAACACTGGCACGACTCAGCAAGCAAGCGCCAATACCGGCTACATTGCCAACAACCCAGCCAGTTTACAATTACTTTGCCCAACTCCCTGAAGGTGGGTCGAGGTCGTCGGCAGCGGAGCCGGCGGCTGGAAGATAGTGCAAAACGAAGGCCAGTCCATACTCGGGATGTCGGCCCAGCGTGAATGGAAACCACGGGCAGTCTAGTTGGAAATCTGAACTCTATCGCCGCCTCGAAAGACGGCACCAAGATAGTGGCGGTTCAGAACGGCGGCTATATTTTCACCTCAACGGATTCTGCGAGATATCGTTTCGCCTGGAGATGCTTTTTGAATGTCATGGTGCAGGGTCTAATAGACGTTTAGACATTGAAGTCAGCGGGGGACAGAAACAATAGATTTCGGCAGGGCTTTAGTGCATTTCTTGGAAAGCGACAACAGCTATTCTGTAGGAATCCAGAAATCTCCCGGAAAAGCTGATGCTTTAATTCTCGGTACCGATGGATCAGAATCAGATGGGATTATTGAAATGCCTGCCAATAAGACTGAATCTCTGATGGAGGCAGGAAAGATAGGGATTGCAGCTCTTTAGGGATTGCAGCTCTTCATATAGAAGCCAAGCCTCAATTCAGGATTCATAAGGAAGGGAAATCCATTTCAGATGATGGGGTCATTTTAGGGGCGACGATAGCGAACGCAATAATACGCTGCAATCGAATTATAGATTGCTTTCAGGATTCATAACTTTCTATTTAAAATCCTTTAAAACCTTTTCATACGCAGCTTTGTCTACGTTCTGCTGTAGTTCATTTGTTGCAGCCTCAGCCCAATCAGCGAAATCACCTGAGTAGAGGTATACATTAGATTTCCTCGATTTTATCAGATAAGGGAAACAATCTTTAAGTCTATTGTCTTGTTTGCTTTCGGCCATACGATCTACATAAAAAATGGATTTATCCTTTGCATCTCGATTATCTTCTGCGAATTGTCTTAATAGAAACCTCAGCATAGCATCGTCCTCGGGGAAGCTATAACCGATTATGACCAATACCTTACTCTCGTTGAGCAGCCTGACCGCTTTTGGAAAGATTGAATTAAAATAACTGTCCTGGTAATCCTGTTCCTTTGATGGCATCATAATGACAGAGGGGTTCTTGTAAATTTCATCGAATCCTCTTTCCCTATATTCAAAGTTAAAAGTGCCGTCAGTATTGCGCAGGATCTCAAGGCCACCATTAAGTTTAATTAGCGTTCTGGCCATAATATGGCTATGGATTGTGGAAGGGTTGTTGCTTCCGCAAATTTTTGTCGGGGTTATACCTCTATATGTGTTTAAATAATTCGGTTCGTCGTCTGAATGACTGATGGCATCTATTATAGTTTCAATAATAAAATCATAATTTGTCGTAATAAAATTGATCCGGACTCCGGCAGGATATCCTCTAGAACCATCTTCATGGTATGCAACATCATCGAAAAATCTTAATATTTTCTTTTTTCCTTCACTAATTTCATCTGGCAAGTGTATCAATGTTGATTCACTTGTCACATAGTCAGGAGAGACAAAACCAAGGAAATTTTTAATTATGTTGGCTCTGAACATATCAAGAGCTATCCTGATGCCATTCTCATCCCTATAGCGAGATCTGATGGCAGGATACTTTAATTCCATGTTTAAATGATAGACAATCTCTTTGAGCTTGTCTGGCGTGATATCACTAAGGGTATCAATCCCACTGTCCCAAAATATATCGGCGATCTCTCGAAAGGACGAATAAACATGCTCAGCTTTGAATATAAATAGCTCAGAGGCAAGTGGATATCTATCATCCCATGATTTCGAGAATCCAGCCCCAAGAAAGAAAGTAACATTAATATGGGGGGCAGGATCGCTATCGATATTCGCAGTATATGAATACCTGTTTATAATGTCAGCAAACCTATAAGCAGATTCTATAGACATAGCAAAATCCATGTTATGAAATCGCTGCAATTGAACCGACGGCTTATCATTACACTGTCGTCATGATTTGGATACGGTTTAATCATGATTCGGGTGAGACCATCACGACCTCGTCCTCTTTGAACCACCCTTCATCGATCACATGCCTTCGCACCGCTTCAGGCGCTGTGGTATATGCAACAAGAGCAAGACTGTTTTCAGCACGGCTACATGTGACATAGAACAGGCGCCTTGTCCTGTCGATTGATGTTTCCTGGTCTGGGTTTTTGCTCTTTGTATCCTGCTTTGCACCAAATAGCTTCTCATATGAAAACAGAAACCCGCCGGCCTCTAAATCATCCATCAGGACACACACACGAGGGAATTCCAGCCCCTTTATTCCTTGATGGGTATCGTATTGTGCCTCCCCTTGGATATATCGGCTATACATTTCAATCTGGCTGAACTGAGTCTCAAGAAATTTTCTCCACGCTACAAGCTCATCGTACTTATCCTCCTCCCGTGGCTCCTCTGTAATCCCTTCAGCAGATTGCGCAAATGGAAGGAGTATTTCAGGAATCCTGAATAATTTAGTCTCGTGTACTGAGTTCAGGACCTGCATAAAGGTGGGAGATTTCCCGTGTCCCCAAAGAGCGACCAGGGAATCAAATGCGGCCTTCGCGCTTTCTACCTGACATTTTTGACCCGACGAACACGATATCAGTGTGTTTCTTTCAAGCAACGGCGAATGCATACGGACAATTGAGGCGACGGCAAAACTGTCCTTTTTTTCACTAGCTATGATCAATGGTAGAATGAGATTGGAGAAGAACCTCAGAGCGGGCAGGCTTCCGTCCCTCAGCCCTGTCTGAAGACGTTTCACATCCCTTAGCGCATCCCACATATCCAGGAAGCCGAGCCGTCTTGCGGCCATACGGTGTTCAAGGATAAGTGTCTTGACGTTGATATCGGGTTCGAGCCATCCATCATCATTTGTGATCTGGGCCATACGCCTACAGCATGCCTGCTCTGCCGCCAGTTTGTCCTCAGCATCAGCCGGCAATATGAAAAATTGGACACAACCCACACCTTTGTCAGAACGAGGTCTCTGTTCCTGCGTATCGACTGGCTCCCTTATGCGGTTGATGAGCTTGATTATCCTATGGCATGATCTATGGTTCATTCTCTTAGCAGGCGTGGCCCAATCCGCCGGGAGGTTTTGGTCAAGATCAATCTTTCCAGCCAAATATATCCTTTGCATCAAGTCTCCGATGACACCCAGAGCGAACCGGTCTTTGAGCTTTGATTGGACGAATAAAAATGCTTCAATGAGCTCCTTAATCGTATCCTGGCTCTCATCGATGAGCAGAATCGGGAATTGGTTGACGAGCAGGTTCTGCATCATCGGTTTCCCTGTGAGAAAGTCCGCCGTGATATAGATGACTTCGGAATGGTTCAGGGCGTTGCGTTCTGGGTTATCACCATCAGGATTGTATATGAATCTTTTTATCTGGCTGAGACCGGCCAAGCGTTCCTTCTTTGATTTGATCGCATTGATTCTGTCGATCGAGGCTTTTGTACCGGCACGGCCTTTCCGTTCCTTCTCCTCCAATTCGGAGATCTCTTCTTGCAGATTTATTTGCAACCAGTCCCTTATATCATGGTTAAGATTTTTGATCAGCGACCATGCAAAACTGTGGATCGTCGAGACCGTGAAGAGCTCATCATATTTCAGTCGGCTCCTGATCTCATTGCATGCTTTATTCGTATATGTGATAACGCCGACTCTCCGACCATCAAGCCAGAACTGAGGACCTGATTTTTCTTTGATCACTTCCAGACATTCCACAAGAGACCTTGTCTTTCCTGATCCTGCACCAGCGAACAGGAAGAAACTTGTCGGCGGGACATCGGTGACGCACTTAGCGATCAGTTCATCGGCCTGCTTATCGAATAAATCATCTGGATGCGACATTTTCATGCCTCTACTGCCTCACTTACCGGTTCTCTTTGCGGCAATGCGACTTCCTGTTGTCGTTGCAATAATTGATCCTCTAACCACTTCAGCCCGTTATGTATATATGTCGGCACCTTAACCGAGGCTGGATCTTGTGAAAATAGCATGTCCAGGGCGAATTCAGCCTTTGTACCGGTCTTGAGAGCATTCATCATGCTCGCCTGCAATTTATAGATGTCATCATTGTCCTCTATAGCTTGCCTGAATTGCTTTATGAGCCCGCCCCCGTTAGCGCTTCTGAAATGGTCAATGTTCTCGAATACCAATGCATCCTCAAAAGTAGATGGATAGGCATCAAATGGTTTGCCCTTCATTTCAACCTTCAGTGATGTCTGGTAGGCGACCCGTATAGAAAAGAAGCCATCATAGGAAAGCTCTTTTTCATCCTCAGAAAGATCCACCAGGTCATCAAACCCTTCTTTTTTGGGATGCCAGCTTTTGAGAACGTTGTTGGAAGAGATCAAATCGCCGCCTATTTTCGGTGTGACTTTCGAACGTGTTTTCTTATCAACCGCATCAATGTCAGTTATTATGAGGGTATTAAGCCCCAGGTGCTCTATCAAGGGCGCAAGACGATGGGCATGACTCCCACCCACTTCAAGCAGGGTTACGTAACAACTGTGCAAAGTCGGATAATTGTTCCGGATGAAATGAGGAATGAGCATCCGTTCAGCAGCCCCCTCGACAATTATTGCTCCATCGGCGAAAAAAAGGTCCGCGTGGGTTGCCTGCAAATAGCGGGAAACAAATCTGGCCGTTTCATCCGGCTTCCCGAAGACCTCTGAAAGGTTGACGATGCTTGAGAACGGTGTTTCTCCGGGCTTACATGCCGGATGCCTCCTGAAATATCGCATATGCGCGAAATCAACCTCGTGGGCGATGTGACTGGAATGTGTGCTGACAACCAGCTGGGTTGAGAGGGAACTTTTGCCTTGCAATGCCGGATGATTGCACAATACTTCGTAGGCCTTTCGTATAAATACCTGCTGAACCTGCACATGCAGATGGGCTTCAGGCTCTTCGATAAGAACAAGATGCAAGGGGGGTGGAGAAGTTTTCTGGGTGCCGGCTTTTTCTGGCCGGGCAGCCTTTCCGACCTTCATCCAATCATCGCGACAGCTGATCAGCTTAAAGACCATTGAGATGAGATTCTGATATCCTAATCCGTTATATTGCTCAGGAAGGCGGTACCTGGATGTGTCCTGGGCTGGTGTGAGATCATATTGTACAGCGGACTTGTGCTTGAGTCCTTCAACTGGGCTAATGATAGTTGAGATCGTCAAACGTGGATTGGCCACTCCCGGATATCCAAGTCCCTCCAACTCGCAAAGGGGGTTTTTGAAGCAAACTTTCAATCGTTTATCGAAAACTGTCTGGGCTTCGTAAATCGCCTCAAGTGCCTGTATATCGGAGGGTTCAGGAGCCTTCAAAGGGTCAAGGTGTTTGGTATAGTATGCACTCAACTGGCTGGTTAACAGATGCTTTCCTCCTCTTTCCCCTTGTTCATGCCATTCCTCCTCTGGGCCACCTGAATAATCGCTCAGTCCCCGATGAGCTGGGACTTCATCAATCTTGATCAGACCCTTAAATGGATCCTCTTCAAGAGGCACAGCACCTTCTGGCAATAATTGCGGTTGTGCAATCCCACTTATCGGCGCGGTTTTTTTCGCCGGATCAAGCAGGTATGCATTTACTGTGAGTAAGCTTGACATGTCTTTCTTCAGATAATCCATCAGATTTTCTGGCCAGAGCGAGAATCCCTTACAGGTTCCATCACCTGTTGTTGGCTCTTTCGCCTCAGTTTTGTCGAGCAATTTCACATCCGAGTTGTCTGGTCTGGCTTTCAGGGTATCACAGGCTGCGGTTTTCGATATTTGATATGATTGAAGGAGTTCGTCGGGATTTTTTGGCTCTAATTGCAGCCGGACACCTACCCCCTGATCAGGACTCCAATCTAGGGTCGGGATCAAATGTGCGACATGATGTATCTCGTCACCCGAAACGTTGAGCCAGACATCGAGTGAAGGCAGGAGTTCATGCCAGCTATAAGGCAACTCTTTATCCTGGTCGTTTTCAAATGCACGCCCCAGCTCCTCGATGCAGGACCATAGGGCAAGGGGGATCTCGTAGGTGGAAAAATCTTTCTGACGTGTCAAAAAATAACTAAGCCCGATGATAGCAGATGTCTTCCCGCTATTATTTGCGCCTACAAAAAGGGTAGTCTTATCTGAAAAATCAATCCGGATCTTAGCCAACCTTCGAAAATTTTGAATCTCCACAAAATCTATTCTCATTGCACACCTGTCTCCAAATTTTTTATTTTGGATTCATTCTCAGATAATGGGGTACCCCAAGGTATTCTGTTGGTATCGTTATAAGTATTCCGGATCGGAATTTACCTTATAAAGTATATCCAATAAAATCAAGCTTGATAGATCACACTGGAATTATGCTGGGCTTTCATTGTCATACCCGATTTTTTCCGTGAGTACCTTATCCCATTCAGGATCCCCTTCAGATACCCCTTAAAATCCCTGACAGTCCCGTAATACACCTTCTTGAACGGCGTCCTTTAATTCTCCCAGGACCCTTTCTGGATCTCCTTGACATGGAACACAATTATCTTGGCGTCCCAGTCAAGGCCATATTCGGCCACAAGAATAGCGGGGATTGTTGGGTATGGTTTCAGGAAGGTTTTCACATAGACATTCTTGCGCAGGTTACGATATTTCACCGGAACATCATCTGATTCAGAGTACACCTTGACACCATCCAGGGGATCCGGCCTATCGACGAGAACTGGACCGAGTACACCCTGGTGCGCACCTTTGCCGGAGTTATGGTCAATTGTTGTGTATGAAGAATTTAGGCGGCGATCCTTTTATCTTCAATACCATTGACAAACTTTACTCCTTTTATAATCTCAGCCAACCGCTCGGGATGATGCAAGCGTATCCATCTTTTTTGTGCACATTGGCACAATTTAAAAGCCATTGTCATTACCGTGTTCGCAGAAAAGCAGCCTCTGACCTTGTTCGTTCGCAGGCGTACAGTGGCAAAGGTTGATTCAATAGGGTTTGTTGTCCGGATGTGCCGCCAATGTTCCGCCGGAAAATCAAAAAAGGTCAGCAAAGAGGAACGATCCTTTTCCAGACACTGAGCGGCTTTCGGGTATTTTGCTTCATACGCATTAACAAAACCATTAAAGTGCCGTTCTGCCTCATTCTTGTTATCAGCCTGCCAAATCTGGTGCAGGTGGGACTTTGCCTTTGGTTGAAGGCTTTTCGGTAATTTGTTCAAGATATCAGCAGTCTTGTGAACCCAACATCTTTGACAGCGGGCATCTGGAAACACCTTGTCCATGGCCTTCCAGAAGCCGAGGGCACCGTCGCCTATGGCAAGCTGTGGACCATTAGTAACCCCTCTTGATTTCAGGTCCAACAGCAGTTGGGACCAGGACAGCTCGCTTTCACGAAATCCGCCTTCTATGGCAACCAGCTCTTTTTCGCCATCGACGGTTGCGCCCACAATCACCAGAAGGCAATGTTTATCGTCCATGCGCACATTGCAGTAAACCCCATCGGCCCAAAAATAGACGTATCGTTTGCCTGACAGGCTGCGCTTTTGCCATTGCTCATATTCCTGCTGCCAAACGGTCTTGAGTCTGCCGATCGTTGGCGCGGACAATCCCGGTGCATCTTTGCCGACCAGTGCTGCCAAGGCATCACTAAAATCACCGGTTGAAACGCCTTTCAGATACAGCCAAGGCAGCAACTGTTCCATGCTCCGGGTTTTACGCAGGTACGGCGGCAAGATGGCAGAACTAAAATGTATTTTCTTTGATGCGTTCTGATGTCGATCTCTTATTCGCGGCGCTTTAACGGAAACTGGCCCAATGCCAGTTTGAATTTGACGTTCGGGTAAATACCCATTGCGAACGATCCTTTGAAGACCCATCTGATCCCGCAGGTCTTTGTATTGATTGATATAAAGTTCTAATTCGATTTCCAGGGCCTGCGATATCAAGCTTCTGGCTCCTTGGCGCAAAATCTCAGAAATGGGGTCGTCAACAAAGGTGTCTGGTTTTTTAATCGCGATTACGTTATCTTTGCTCATGGTGTGTGTATCCTTTCCATTTCGGTGGGCCGGTTAATTGCCTCGGAAACAATCAACCGGTGGATACACCACCTATCTCCTTAAACACAACTTTCGATCATATCTCCGCCTTTGCCGACCCCGCCGACAACAAGGTGCGTTACAAGGCCGTGAGGACCGGGACGCCCTTAATCTATCCCCGCATCCACTCGCTGGGCGCAACCTTGAGCTAAGGAGACCTGCCATGATTGTTCTTTGTGAAACGACATCCAGGGAAAAAGTAACGCGCACTTGTATTGCTAATCCACAATCGCCTTTAACAATGCATCCCTGGCGTCAGAATAAAATTGTATATCGATTTTTGTTGCCATATCATCTGAAAGGTCAAACAGCTGGCGCCTGCAGGCAACAGGCATAAGCAGCGCCGAGGCACCTTTTTCTACAGCTATCTCTGCGAGAACTACAGGATTGTGAATAGGTTCTATAGAGCCACCAAGATTGATTTCGCCAACAATGATGAGACCTCCGCGCACGCTTTTTTTCAAAAGCGCTGTGCAAAGGGCAATTAAAACAGCCACACCTAGTTTGGCACCCGCTTTTGAGGCATCAAAGGCACGGAGCTGAGCCGTAAATTCATGATGGCGAGGATCTTTATCGCCTACTAACTGCATTGACCGGGAATACAAATTTTGTTCTGCATATGCCATGCTTTCTTTAAAGGCCGGGGGTACGGGTTTATTGAGAATCTTGACACCTGATCCCGGCCCTTCATTGATTTCAATGCGATAAAGCCCTGGGTGATCTTCAGCACCCCCCGGACTAATACTCCAAACTTGTCCTGGCTCCAAGGGATCCCCACCGATACTGTTCTCGCTTCGCATTTCAGGCGTGGAGACAAATTTTTCGACCCCATCGGCGCCCATGACGTAGCTGAAATGCGTATTGCGGAATTCAGCGGCCCCGATCCGCTTCTGCTGTTCTTTTACCCGCCGTCTTGATTCCATGGCGATTCTAACGGCCCATTCCAGATCTTCGTCTGGCACCTCACCATTGCCAGGATAAAGTAGTTTGAGAAGTCCGCTGACGGTTTTGTTGACCGCATTTGTATCGCGCCCAGATAATGCTCCGCCAAAAAAGACCCGATTTTGCAATACGCTTATTCGACTCTGATTTCGGAGTTGGCTCCAGCATTCGGATAGGAAATCGCTAACCAGGCCAAAATGGTTGGTCAGAAATTCCTTGCTGATCTTTGGCACATCCCATCCGGGCAAAAAACCATGGATGCGATCCATGAAGGCCGTATCGTCTTTCATTTCCGGTGGCATGGGACCGAACAGGTGGCCGATCCTCTGCTGATGTTCAACATCGACCTCAAAGTTGCCCACCAGCACAATGCTCCCGTCTGCACGAATGCTTTCTTTCCCTCGGCTGAACTCGCCGGATTCCATGTAGCCCTTCATGATGTTCACGCCGTCTTTTTGATCGAAGGATATGCCAGATACTTCATCAAAACAGACCACATCATATTGACAAACTAAACCGCGTTGCCCGTTTGCGTTGTTAACGAACATGCGGGCGACCGTTGCCTTTCCACCAGAAATTAAATGCGCGTAGGGCGACACCTGCTGGAAAAGATGACTTTTGCCGGTTCCGCGTGGACCAAGTTCCACAAGGTTATAATTGCGTTCGACAAATGGAACCATACGCAGCATGAAGGCACTCTTTTGCCGCGGAGATAAGCCACTGGGTTCAATGCCAATGGAACGAAAAAGGAGGTCTTTCCACTCATCGGTCGAGAACTGCTTGCGGGCTTCAGCCATCGTATCCAACACATCGCGCTTGGAAAGCTGGATTCCCCGGAGTGAATCAACGCCAAAGGGGCGTCCTTTGCTTTCTTGGGCAATGGCGGCATCGTAACCGAGACTGATCTCAGCGTAAAATCCGCCTGTCAGCATCCGCTCATTGCTATTGACCAGTTCCGGACTGATGCGGACATCGTTCAGGCGCAAGCTGGGCAGGGTTGCCACATAAGAATCCGTTTTGGCATCCAGCCGGGCGGTAATCAGGTCAATGATTTTAACTTCACCATTCTCCCTGGCCCTTGCCTTAAACAACTCCTCCTCACCTGCTTTGACCGTTTTCGATTTGAGTTGGCGCTGAACGATCTCCAGTCCTTCTTCGATCTCCTCCTGGTCGATGCTGGCGCAATAACGGCCGAGTAAAAACTCAACAACGTAGGTTGGCACCGGGAATTGGCGGCTGAACGTCCGGACCAGATCCTTGCGGACCAGAAACCCATCAAGCGAAGCGGCTGCTTGCACATCAATATGATCCAAGTCAATCATGGTTTTTCCCCACCTATGATCGTATTAATCTGAGCCATTAATGCGCCGGCGGCGTCAAGTATAACCAATGTAGCATTTCGCCCCTCCATATCTTCATCCTCGACTACAACTGAAACCGTTCCATTATCTTTAAAAGCTTTGATACCAACAGCCACACTCGACGAAGAATTACCTGGTTGCGTGCGAATATCAAGTCTTAAACCCGAGAATTCGCCATCCACGGCGACCGTGCAACGTAATCCCTTCCAGACCACATCAGTGAATTCAACGTGTAAAGCGCTGCCTCCAGATGTCCTTTTTGAAACTTTCAATTGAAGCGTCAGACATTCCTGCAGGCTTAAGCCGCCATGCGCGTATTCTTCGCCCTTTTTAAAGCAGCTTATACCGTCTGCCAGCGCAAAATGCTGGTCCGGATTCCAGAACCAAGGATATAGACGTTCATCGGTTGAAGCACCAGGCTTCAAAGAAGCACAGCGTCCCCACTTGGTATCGGCAAGGGGACTGGGTAGTTGGATATCCGGAAGCCCTAAGGGAAGCAGTAACCATCCGTGATCGGTTACGACCCAAACGCATTTCCAGCCGGCAGAGAGTAGAGCAGCTACGCGGTCCCGAACCTCCGCGAGCAAATGGTCAATTTGTTTGGCCAGTTTCCAGCCCCGATCATGGCCTTCATGATCGATGTCGCCAAACTCACACCACCCCTTACCCTGTGGATCGCCGTTCTCATGCTTTGCGAGGATTTGGAATCCATTTTCTTCGATAGCTTTATGCAGCTGATAAGCGCTGAACAGTTCAAAATTGTAACCTTGCGGTTCTTCAGCAATACGGCTTGAACCGCCAATGGGCGCCACGGCAGGTTTGCCAGTCCCGGTCACGGATGGGAGCGGACACCACAGGGCTTCCTCTACAACATCTAACCCTAAGAACTCCAGCATTTCAGAGGTTCGTTTACCCATATCAAATCGAAGACCATCAACGAATAAGATGCATTCGCCGGAACTCACGGATATCGTCTTCGCGAAAAAGCTGGTCCCTCCTGGGTATGAAGCACCGTTGACAATTTTTTGTAGATGACGCGATGACTCTTCTGCCCATGTCAGATAAACCGACCGTATGGCAGCTGAAATCGCTTCAAAATCAGCATTGCTTTCAACATACGCCAAAGCCTTCATAACGGCATCGTCAGCTTTCCATCCAAAACTGCAATACCCGGCGGCAAGATCATCACACGTGCCTGCGGAGAGATTTGTTTGGGTGACTTCAGCCAATACGGACAGGTGCTCTAATGCGCACGCCAGAGGTGCTTCACATAGCTCAACCCAAACCAGTTTACGCCTATGGGCATGCTGTTTTTCCAATTCCAACAGCTTTTTTCTGGCCTCGTGGGCGGGGACATTCGAGAGACCTTGAAGGTCTGCACAAAGCTGTTTTTCACGCCCCTCGTTCCATTGCGGCCAGCCATCGAAAGGGCCATCACCCATATGCCAAAGAATATTGTCGATAGGCGGCGAACACTTACGAATTTGGACAGGGACATTCGGATAACGCTTGGGTGCCTCGCAAAAGCGTTCCCATACCGCGCGCCAGGGGCCCTCATGGTTAGCCAATTTGGCTGCCCCCGCAAGCACGCCCTCTTTCTGCGGGTTAAACGCAAGTTGTGACTTGCATACCTCGACGAAGGCTTTCCATTCATTCTCGCCCCTGCTATCCCGGAAGGCATCCCCCTGGTTGAGCCATTGCAACAGATCTCTTATGGGGTCGCCGCCGGTCAGCAGGGTGTTGAAATAGTCTTTGTCCAGACGTTTTCCCTTGAGAAGCGCCACCTCCTCATCAAGCAATCGGTATAGTGCCAACTGCATCGCATTCTTGGCGGCATTATCCTGGGCTACATCCAAACCCAGCCCACCCTGATCTGACTTGAGATAAGCCAGAATGGTCCAATCTTTGGCATTGATCTGCGACCAGATCACACCCCGGTACTGCAGTTCGGCCAGCGGTTTCAGATTGTCCGGACAGCTTTCGATGGCCCGCAGATCCTGGCGACTGACACCGGGCAAGCAGAATATAGGAGTGCGGTCTCTCGGCAGTGACACGTCTTGCACACCCCCCGCGATGACACAACGAAGCCAAATAGCTGGTCCCGTGCGCTTATCGGGAGCATAGTTACCCAGTATCAACAATTCAGGCAACTCTGCCTGAAGGACTGGAATGGCGGCCTCCCATTGACGGTCACGGTCCGGCCACAGGATGCATGCCGGGGCTACCTGAACTTCCGGATTGAAGACGGCGGCATCGCGAACGGCCTTAACGAGGTGTTCCATCACCCTCATATGTCGAATCCTCTTATTGATTTTTCATGAATATCGTTCTTTATTTTCCTGGCAATGCTTTCGCACCAAATCGATCCATCGTTCATACCAATGCCAAACTTTTCCAGCCACCATGGTACCGAAACCATTAACAGGATTCTTTGCGTCCATCGATTGCCAGAGCTGGGTATGGTTATGGATTGAAAAGGTGGGATAGCCTTCTGCTTTCATCAAATCTACGACCTGCATTGGCAAATATTTCTTCTTTTCAGTTTCTTTTATTACGGCGTACTCTCTATTTACAGCTTCCGCCAGAGGTGAATCGCTCTTTACAAATTCGATCACACGATCCGCCTGCCCTTTTCGGTTGGCAGTTTTGGCAACAAACAGAATCCGGTAGGCATAATGCGGATGGGAAAACTCATCGTCGGATAATTTAGCGTCAAAATCCTTGATATAGCCTTGGATATTCTTTGGAAGATCGCGATGCTCTTCCAGAAGTTCTTTTTGCTCTGTCGAAATTGTCGAAAACTGAAGGCTGAATGAAAGGTGCTTTTCAATTCCTTTGCCTACTCCAAACAATTTCTTGATGTACGCGTTAAAGTTCAGGCAGCACGCTTGGAAACGGGCGCTCAGAATATCGTCTATCCGAGTCGTCATTTGATGCTCGATCTCATGACGTAACCCAATGAGGAAGCGAAGATTATTGGCCGTATCTTTGTCAATTGGGGATTTGGGATCATTAAGGCAACGCTCGAGTTCCCAATACTTGCAGGCCCCATGTTTTGTTCTATCGAATTCACGCCGTTTGCCGTTCAGCTGGCAATAGCGATATTCAATTTTTTGATCGCGAAAATATGCATGAAGAAGATAAGTCCAGGCGATGATCATTAGAACCACATAGGATTCCGACTTAAAGCTAATGTTTGGGTTGTTGAAAATCTGGACGGCGGCAAGGGTCGCCTCCCGCGATTTTTTAAGAAGCTCGCTCTTGATGGAACCGACACGTCGAATCCTCTTGCTCATTGTGGTGCCTCCAGATGATCAAGCTCTCTCATGCGATACCTCCTGGAGTTTGAACAGAACTTTCACTTGTTCGATTAGCTTATTGGTTCTGGCATCGATTTGGGCTAAGCTCCAAGTTTGCACAGCTGCAAGATCCTCGTTGAGCTTAAGGCCGTTTTTATAACCCACCGCACGGCCCTGCCGGTCGGTTCGGTCCCGCTTTTCGACAAAGCTCTTGTTACCTAACGCGCTGTTGAATCCGGAGATGGTCAGATTCCCCAATTTGTGGACATGGGTCTGCTGAGCTTCCTTGGCTTTTTGCTGGTCTCCAGTGGCGACCATGGCAACCCAGGACGGAGGAATGTTTTCACCCTGAGGGAAAATGTGCTCAATCGTCCAAACGAACTGTTTGTGCTCGAAGCGCCAGAGATCGAGCCTGGTCTCCTTGGTCATGGCTTGTTCAGCCAAGGCGCACAGAATGAATCGTGTGACACCGGAGTTTTCTTCGTAAATTGGCCCTTCCAACTTGCGCTGGAACACATCATCGGAGGCAGAGATTGCTATAATTTGATTTCGGATGGTCTGTGGGATTGCAGAGCCGGCCAGGCCATTCAGCTTGTCGATGATCGTCATGAACAGCCGGGTCAGATCCCGGGTAGGCGGTGTGTCTGTGAGATTACGGCGAACGAAGAAGCAAACCAGCAGAGAGACAATTGCCGTGAGATGGTCGTTATCCAGTTGCAACTCGTCCTTACGTACCAGAAGGTAAAGCAACAGTAGGTATGATGGCGCTCCTTGGATTCGTTCTAAATCCTTGAGTGGTTTTTCGATCCCATTTAGGGCATCGTCCTGGTTGCGCGAGAGTATCAGCGAGTACAGTCGACCAGCGGCGCTAATTTTCTGCAAGCAATCCTTAGCATCATGGTTGATGAACTTTTCATAGATTTGGATCAGGTTCGAGCGGGTAGCAACAGGAACCTGGTGCACCGCTTTCAATTCATCCTTGAAAGCGTTGTAGTACTGACGGAAAAAACGCTCCTGAATGGCGTAATCATCTCCCAGATAGCCAAGGAGACGATTCCAATGGCCAAAGTATTGGTCGACCTTGCCCGGTTCAATGGCTTCTAGTCGTGCCAGCAATTTGTTTTTGATTAAATCGATGGCCGTGAGCGGCATGCCACGGTTGTTTAACGATTCAAACAAGGTATACGCATCGGCATGACTCGCCACCTCGATCTTGACCAGGGACGCGTGGCTTACCTTGTCGAGAAACTCCATAATGGTTCCGATCCGATGCCCCAGATCGTCAATCATCTCATTAATACGGCCCTGAAAGTATCGATAGGTTCGAAATATTTTCCGATTCCCGGCATAAGCGGGTGCATCACACTCGCCGATAATGCCTATCTCAGCCAAAATGGCCCGGTAATCATTCTGGTTGTTGTTCTGAATTTGCGGAATCACACGGATCTGCTCGTCACCTTTTTTCAGGACCAACTTACGCTTCAAGTTGATCAGTTCGACCCGCTGTTCATCGTCCAGTTCGGACTCATGGCTTTTGAGAGCGCGGTAGACCGCAGCAAAGAGCAGCGATAGCGTGGTCAGGCGCTGCTGGCCATCGACCAGTTCAAGTTTTTGTACTGCCAAGGCATCGGTCGATTGGTTGATACAGATGATGGAGCCAAGAAAATATCCCAAATTATTCTCCACAACATCGTCGAATAGATTCTCCCACTGGTTTTTCCCCCAAGAATATTCTCTTTGATAGCGCGGAATGGCAAAGACCACATCTGCCTCTATATCAAAGAGCTGAGAAATCGGATAATTGTTTACCGACTTAATCATTTATCTGATCTCCTCACGATAGTTCCTGCAAGAGGTCGCCGCGCCGGAAGGTCGCCGCCAACCGCTGCAAAGATGGCGTTTGGTCGCAATATAATCTTTTTACCGCCGCATCTATGTCCGTGACCGCACGTGAAAAATATACTTCTTCATTCTGATCAAGTTTGGATTTAGCTTCGGCGAATTTGCGATGATCCAATTGTGCGAGAGACATGCCAAGGTCTTTTAGAAGGTATCGGCCCATTAACATTGCCGCAAAGCAAGATGCGTAGGCAATGAAATCCGGCGCACCCGCAGGCGGGCGCCTGCGCTTGTTTTCCGCGAATCGGAACAGCAAGGTGGCGATGACCACCTGCGTTGCATTCAAGTCATCACTAAAAATAAGATCATAGAGCTTACCAAAATGTTCCCGGCCATAGAATTTTCCCTGATGTGGCCGTTCTCTCCATGCGGACAACACCGCCTCCGCTGCGGTGGCGCTGCTAATGTCGGTTGTCTTGAGTGATGCTTCACTACGATGGCGGTGGTAGGTAAAGCCAAGTTCCCGGATGGCCGTTTCCAGACTTTTTTGCTTTGAATCGTTCGAGCGCAGGTCACGCAGGTCCACCGGGTTCTGGCTGTTGGTCGCATAGGTGATACTGCGAACCAGATCCGCCGCGTCGCTTGGCAACTGGTAGAGACGGACGAGAACAAACGCCTTCTCCAAGCCTGCATCCGCGCCGGCAAGCGCGGCCAAAGTCGCCTGGATCGTCTTGCAGGTCTGGCCACCGTTGATGATCTGAAGCCCCTCAACGCGGACTTGGAAGTTTTCGCCCTGCAGCGCGTTATAGGTGAATTTCCGGCAAAGCAGCGTGATGCCGTTATTATAGAAATAGAAATTCTCGCGTTCGGCTTCGGTCCTGAGGGTATAATCGATTCCCTGGTTCACCCGGTTTCCCTGCAACCCGAGAAAACGGCGGACGTTTCGTTCTAAGAGAAGGTCACCATGACGATTAAACAGCACCTCGATCTCTCGTACCGGAATTTTGCCGATAAGTACGCGGCAATAATCCAAGTCCTCGACGATGGCCTTGCCTGCTAAGCGCAAGGTGTCATCCACCTGCCGTGTTGCCTGCATCAAGCGGACGATATCGTCATGATTGACATGCTCCCATCCGACCTGGTCGCTGGGCAGTCCCGCACCGTCAATGATCTGTTGCGCCGCATCCTTCCATTTGAGACCGTTGTTGCACAGCACAACGCGAACGCGGGGTATGTGGCCATCACGCACCAGCGAGCGGATCTCCTCGATGCGCGCGGTTAGCTGCCTATTCGTGGTGACGACGGCATCCGGGTCGAAGAGGTATCTTATCGCCTGAACAACTTTTTCCACGCCGCCCTGCGGAAAGTTCGCATTACCCGCCAGATCCTTTTTGTATTTCCCCTGGAACAACGTCACGGTGAACTCACTGTCCTCAACGTCGCCGATATGGACTGCATCCACACCGAAGTCGTTGCCGCCCTCGGTCATACAATCCAGGGCCTCCTCATCGGGCAGGTCGAGTACGGTTTTGACAGCCAGGAACACGAAGGCCGTGGAACGCTGTTTATCTTCATCGTTCCTGATGTTCAGGCGCGTTTCAAACTCTCGTGCAAGGTCCTCGGCCAGCTGTCGCACGCGTTGATCGATGATGCCGACGTTGATGCTCATGAGAAGACTCCTTCTGTTTCATCCGTGCTCTGACGCGCGCGGCGTTTGATATCCAAAGTGTAGTGGCAGTCATTGAATCGTTCGCCGGTGAATTCCGAGCCGCCCTCGAAGTCCACTTTGCCGTCCCAGCCCCAGAACCAGGGATACTCACGGATGGGGCGCTTGGGCTCCTTGCCCCGGTCCTTGGTCCACTTGATTTTGGGTGTCACGCGCAGAACCCCGGCGCCCTTCGTCTTTATGTCGGGAACGCTTAAGAACGGTCGGATGTTCAACCGTACGCCGTCGTTCAAGTCCGGTTCCCAGCCGATGGGCTGTTTGCGAAGCGGTTTCCAGCGCACGAAAATATCGTACGGTGATTCTCCTTCGAGGATCAGCTCCAGGCGTTTCTTGAGGGCGTCGGCGGCTTGCAAGCGTTCCTGTGCGCCATCGACTCCGCTGGCGATGTCGTTCTTCTGCCGGCTGATCCAGTCGCCCAGATAAGTGAAGATCAGGGTCTCCAAGTTCTTGCGGTCGAGCTTGTGATAATTCACAAGGGCGGAAAAACCACCACGCAGGCCGTCCCAAATTTGCCAGATGAAGGGACGCTGGTGGAACAGGTCGCAGTGCTGGGCAAAAAAACCTTCGCGAAGCCAGGTCTCCAAGTGCTTGCCGGCAAAGCCGGCATCTTTCAAAAGGGCGCTAAGAACATCGGTATGCCACTCTTTGCCGTAGGCCTTGACGAGCATGTTAAGCAGGCGGTCGGCGGCCGATGCCTCGCCGCGCACGGGCGGAATACATATGATGCCGTCCTTGTCAGCAAAGGAGAACAATTCATCACAACGCTGGACCAGTTCCCGCGCTCGTTGACTGAGGCGCATTTTCTCATCTAACTCAGCGGGCCAACGAAAACCCAGGAGCCGCGCGACAGCCACTTGAAGGGGCGCGGTAGAATGTTCCGGGCGACCGTGAAAAAGCCATTGGGTGGGGTCATCGCTTTCGGGTTCAGGTAGACCGTTGGGATACTTCTCAGCAGCGATTTTTTGCCAGTTGGCTATGTCAAATGGAATTTTAACCAGTGTAGCATTGGTGACGTTCAATTTCTGGTCAATCTTTCGAACCGCTTTTTCATAATCAGGAGAGGAACAGAAACACCAGATTGCAGGAAGGTGAATAGACTCACGGGGGACTATAACTGCTACGTTCTGATGATAGAAATTCCCCAGATAGTAATATGGGAACAATCGACCCATTCTATGCATAGCGACGCCATTTTTCCCAACAGCTTCGATGCCCTGTATTCTAGCGCCCTTGGCAAGGTGTAAATCCCCTTTCCCAGATGCCCATCGAATCATCCACGATTGTCCAGCAAATTCAGAAAATTCATCTGGGGTTGCTTGCATCGGTTCCCACAGTTTCGAACCACCCCATTCAACCTCCCAAAAACCTACGATGTAATATGGATCATCTCCCGTTTGAATCCCTACCAAACACTTGGCGAAGGAGCTCAGAAGTGGAAGGTTTGACCTTTTCTCAACCGTCACTCTTGCATCCGGATTCTTAAGTTGCTCATCCTGCAACACGAGCACAATCTCTGCAGATTTCGCCTTTCGCAACATAGCCGCTTTTTCTTCAGGCTCCTTTGTTGCCGATACATCGATTCCAGCCATGGTGTGAGCATCATCTGGTATATTCGCAGTTATCATCGGCAAGGCCACGTTCACAACATGGCCGGAGATAGTCTCAAAGGCACCCGGCCCCAATCGCGCCACCACATTCCAAGATCGATTTTCAAGCAACATCTGGCGTAACTTGGTATAGGTGGTTAAAAAGAGCCAGTTCTGTGGGGTCACCAGGACTGTGGTCCCACCCTTGGCGCAAAACTCCAGGCAACGCAAAACAAAGGCAGTCGCCAAGTCAGCCTTTCCCAGGGGGTAATGAGTTTCAAGATGCCCTTTGAGCACCTCGTCCTGCTTGCCTCGTCCGAGGTAGGGCACATTCGTCGCCACCAGTGTAAACCGGCCGGTCAGGAGTTCCGCAGCCTTTGCCACACCCTGTGCGGTGACACCCATTTCGGAGCGCTCTGTCACCGTCTTTGCCTCCCCAGCCAATGCCGCGGTCAAGGCGCGATGCAGATTCGCCATGCCCTTCTCGTCCAGCAGACCGCTGCCCAGGAACCGGTGGGGATTGATCAGGCTGCCCAGGGTGGGTGCCTTGCTGAAGAGGTCGTAGAGCTGGCCGAAATAAAAACGCAAGTTGGAGACGATCGGCTGCCCGGCGAGAATGTCCATCCATTGCTCGCGCGAGCTGCCAACGGAAATTCCGGTACAGGCGATATGGGGCGCCGGCAATTGGCGATAGCCCGCAAGCCGCCAGGCCGTCAGCGCGAGGTTGAAGGCAGCGATTTCGGTGCAGCGTCTGTCGATCTCCAGGCCGTAAAGATTGTCACGCAACACCTCTTCGGCCGCCCCCTGGACCGACATTCTCTCATCCGCCATGCGCATAGCGACCAGCATCAAAAAGGCGACCACCAGGAAGTGTCCGGACCCGCAACAAGGGTCAAGCATTTTGAATTCGTCCAGCTTTTCAGGCCAGCCGTTGAAGGCACCTGCGGCAGGCGCCCATGCGCCGTTTTCTTGCTTTACAAAACGCAGATAATCGAGCGGCATGCCGGGCAGGGATGCCTTCCTGCGCAGTTCCGCTTCGTTCTTGGCGTTCCTTAGGTCGGCTTCCGTCAGCCGTCGCGCAGCCCACCACGCCCCGAGCGAGTTATCCAGAAGAAATGCCACCATGTAAGACTCGGTAAAGAGCTGGGTCACAATGGGGAGTTCGCGTGCGCCGATCTTCACCTCGGAGGCATTGACCTCGTCTTTTTTCTTGGCCTGCCAAAACTGGTAGACCCAGCCCAGGGCGTCGGAGGCCTGGAACACTTCGCGGGGAAGTTCGGATAGCAACAGCTCCAGTTTCTGCTGATGCTCGGGCGGCAGCGCTAATTGAAAGACCGGTGAATCCGGTCGGAAAATCTCCGGCAACATGCGGGCGGCGAAACGTGAGGCCAGTTCCCAACCATTTTTTTCCCCCTCATCGGCAGCCAGGTCCTCGCACTCTTCCAAGCTTACAGCCACTGGATCATCCGGGTCCGGGTACATGAGCAGGTCGTTTTCAGCCAAAAAGCGGGCGAACAGCATCCGGTGCCAATGCTCGTAGGCCACCTCTTCCATTAGACGGTCCATGGTCTGGATCTTACGGCCGTTGAGAGAATCCCCGAGTTGGCGCCCATGTACGCGCAGTTTGCGGCGTAGCTCCCGTTCCTGGTTGCTCAAATGCGCGAACGGGGCGGCTTCGCCAACACCGAGTTGCTCCAACGAAGCGCGGGCAGCGCCCTCGGCGATGTCACGCGCATCCTTGATGGTGCGTTCGAGTCGGTTTCTGATTGGTTTATCCAGTGGTTTCATATTCCTGCTCTATCCTCATTGGCATAGTTTGGCGGGCAACATTTTGGGGCCGATAAAAACCCTCTTGGCCCGGTGTTGGCCCAAGTACCAATGGTTGAGCCATTACCTTTTCTTGCGTCCGGCCCCTTGCCAACCAGCATTACCTGGCCTTATCGCAATGTTCCATCATCGGCTTTGCCGAGTTCCTGGTCTTCCAGGTCATGGCCGTCCTGTGTTTCAGCGCTGGCAATAACGCCTCTATATTTGCAGCAGTTCTTATCGTTATTCCCGGCTTCTGCGAATCATCGGATCGAAACCGGACCGTTTTGTAGCGCATCCTTAAGCTGCTGTTTCACCTCTTCCGCCCAGGTGTCGATTTCATCCAATGATTTCAGTGTGCGGCGCGGTACCGCAATAAACTGAATTTCGGGCTCGCACAGTTCGGCGGCGCTACTGGCGACATTGTCGAAACGGGCGGGCAAGGCTGCCACGCGGTCGGCAAACATCGACAATGTACAGCTGTCAAGGGTAGCAACGACTTCATTGGTGTTTTGCACCTCGATTGTTGGCCGATCGGTGAGGGTCAATCTTTGCTCTGAAAGTAATTGATTTCGCTGCTCCGGCTCAAGCTGTTGCCAGTTTGAATCTTCTCGTAAACGTTTCATGCCGTTTTCATGGCGCAACTGATATTCCTTGTCGAGCCGGTTAAGCTCATCCCGCAGCAGTTGCGCGAGGTTGGCGATCAGCGGCACGATGAGATCGGGGTCTTCGAGCAACTGACGCTGCTGCTCGATCGTCTTGACCTGGGCCAGGATCACCTCGGCGTCCTGGATGACAGCGGCATGCGCCATCAGGCGTTTCAGTACGGTCCAGTTCGGCCAACGCTTGGTGATGCGTTCAGCGAGATCGGACCACGTTTCGATGCTGTTTCCCAGTTCCTCGCGCCGGTTGTACAGGGAGAGCAGTTGCTCGTTGCCTGCTGTCAGCCGGATCTCATCCAGAAATACGGTATCGGGCCGCGCCGGTTTCGGGGCTTCACCACCCGCTTGATCGGCCAGCGCCATCATCTTTTGCAGGAACTGGGGAACATAGGTCAGCTCTTCCCCCTGCTTGGCTGTCAGGCCATATTTTTGCAGAAGCTTGCGGACCTGAATGCGTTGCGCGGTGGTGACGGTGGCGGATTCCACCTTGAACATCATCTTGCCGATAGATTTGCGCTCCAGCTCCTTCGGGTCCATGATTTGTCCACGCTCGTCCTGGGCGCGAATTAACCCAGCCACCAGCAAGACTTGCAGTCCGCCATCGACCGCATCACGGGACCACCCATAGGGGGTGGCTTCAAATTGCGTGCGGATGTCCGCGCCTTTTTTACCCCCAGCAATGAAACCGAGAATGGCTTTGCACACCGGATTCTTGGCAGGCTCACCTTCGTCGCCCACTGCTTTCAAGGCATCGGGAGCGCCTTTTTGGGCTTTTTCGTAAGCCTTGGCCCAGCCGATATGATCGGCGGTGTGGAATTGAGGGTAGAGCCGTTGCAGGGAGTTGTTTGCTGCTTCGAGTGCCATTTCCTGAAGATTATTGCCAAAAATCTCATTGCCACCGCCTTGGAATACGCGGGCTCCGGAGAAGGCTTCTTCGAGCAGTTCGCGAATTTTTCCTTCGGCGGTCTGTTTGGTGGTCTCCATGGCCGCGCGGGCTTCGGTACCTTCCGGCGTATTGGGAACGCCGCGTTTGTCGAGGGTGGCGCTGGCGGCCTTGTAATAGATCAGGTGATAGCGCAGGTCATCGGCCGAGCGCTTGGGGATGAACACAAAAACGGTCGGCGACTGGTTGCCAGCCTGACGGGCATCGGCCCGCACCGAGTTTTCATCGATGCTCCACCCGTCGCGAACCCAAACGCAGATACGCTGGCCGGCATCTGGTGGAAGCTGGGCATCAAAAACCGGGTAGATGTCGCGGGTAACCTTCGAATTGCCCTGGGTCAGCGAGAGCTTGCGTACCATTTCGCCAAATTTTTTACGGATACGGTCGTCGCGTTCGGCCTCGATCCGGTGTGCTTCATTGGAAAGTGCGGAGTGCTGGCTCAGAAACTCATCGCTCCAGGCAGCACTTTCCTCGGTCTGAATACGGTACTCGTCGCCGACCTTCATCAACAGTTCACATTTATCGAGCAGACCAGGCAACTTGCTGCGCAGCGCGCTGGATCCTTGGGAAAGATTCGCGACCAGAAGATCGCCCAGCGTATCGATGGTGGCGCGGATGCCGATTTCATTATTGCTGCCGGCAAGCTTGTTGATGAGAAACACCAGGCCGCAGGCACGTCCCATGAGCCGTTCGTCATCCGAGCCCTTGCTCCAGCTGATGGTCTTTTCATGGACCTTGCGCGGCAGGATGCGGGATTGCAGAAGCTTGTCGGCCGAATCGAAATAGAGATAATCGGCCGGGACCACATGCCCCAGCGGCTCGTTCAGGTTGGTCTGAATCACCTTGTGGATCATGCTGAGCTGGTTGCGTAGCTGGCTGTCGGTACCGGTCTGGTCGAGCACCCGCAGGGTATTTTCCCAGAATCGACGACGAACGGGCAAAATCGGATAATCCTGAGGGAAAAAGGGGATATCGTTTTGCCGATGCCCGATGGTGGTGCCGGCCAGATGCCGCGAGATTTCCCCTAAATTGGTTTGCATCATCTGTTCGATGGGTGATTTGGCCTCCGGCCTTTTAGCCAATATGACCTGGCGGATGACGGCATCCACATCGGCATCCGAAAGTTCCACGCGGATGGTGAAACGACCTTCGAGTTTTTTCAGATTGCTGGTGCCGGTGACAGCAGTCTGGCCGGTGCCGATAAAAAGCAGTTTCCCGCCGATGTTCTTGCAACAGGCTTCAACGGCCTCTTGTACGTCCATAGAGCGCTGGGTGTCTTGGCCGATATACTGCTGCACCTCATCGAGAACGATCAGGGTGAGAGGAAATTTGTTGTCTTTGGTAAGGACCTGACGAATGGCTTTGAGCATGTCATCACTGGAAACGTCCTGAACGTAAGGGTAGAGGTTGTTAAGTGTCTCAACGCAGGATTCAGGGGCCGTGAAAAGTTTCGGCTTTGCTTGCACAAGCGCTTGGTGGAGCCCCTCGGCCACATAAAAATTGTCCAGCTCTTCATCCCAGTCGAAGCCGTTTTGCTCAACCTGGCTGCGCACCTGTTCATAGATCCCTTCACGCTTGAGCCACATAACAAAGCGGGCGACGGGATACTGTTCGGGGTGCCCGGCCGATTTGAAAATGATTCGCAAAAGCGCAAGCCGGACACTGCCGCTGGCACCGGCCCCCAATGTGCCGGAGATTGCGTGCCGGCCACCATGCCGCTTTGCTTGGGTGTTAAGTTCTTTCAGGTGATCGCGGATGTTTTGGGGAAGATTGGCAATACCGCGCGCTGTTGCGCCATCCTCGAAAACAGTATCTATCCACAACGCACGAAGCATTTTGACCAGGTGAGATTTACCTGAGCCGTAAAAACCACTGACCCACACCGCAGGCTGTTGGGCCTGGTCGATGTTCTTCAGGTAGGTTTCAAGGATATGGGCCATGCCTTTTTCATACTGGCCATCACAGACGAAGGTTTCCAACTCGTAGCGCAGCACTCCCAGCGCCTGACTGGTTCTCTCGTCGTTAACGTTTGCCACACCTTCATTGACCAGTTTGCGGGTGGCTGGATCTTTTTGGTATATGTCACGGTTTTTCATCATCAATTCGATTCCTTAAGCGTTGGCGTTCAGAATTCCTTGTCAGCAGTGATGGGCACGGCGAGGTAGTTCCAACCGTCATAACCGTCCAGCAACCTGTAATTATTGTTCTCGAAACTTCCTGGGAAAAAAATCAAAAGCCGGCCCTTAATCAACGGGGCGAGCTTTTCCACGACCTCTTTGACCTTCAAGAAACCAAATAGTGAACCCACGCCTTTTATCGCCACCACGTGGTTTTCGTCGATTTCGTTCTTCTGCAGAAAGGCTGAGAACTCATCAATAATGAAATCAAGGTACTTTGGAAGAAGTGTAGATAGCAAATGCGGCTTTTGGAAATAACTCTTGGCATATCGTTGGGAAGTCAACCAAACTGCAAAAGTGTCGGTCAAATCAAAGATAGCCCATTCGTGTCCCGATTGTCGGGTGGCGATATCGAATTCATCGATTTTTGATCGGAGCCAGCGTTCTTCGGTTTCATCGTAAACGCAAAAGATGACACGTTGAGCTGCGGCGGCATCATCTCGCCAAGGCACCGCTATGTATTTGCTGTAGGATTGTAACAGGCGTTTAACTCTGCTCACGCAGCCACTCCATTTCTTGTTCGTTAATCATGTTCGGGAATAGCACCTCGATGATATCGCCCACCCGTTTGAATACGATCCATCCTTTTCGTGAGGCCTCCTCAGCAAGCTCAACAGCTTTGTCGAATGAACAGTCGAGGAGTTTCATTAGATCCGTGTTAAATAAAGTCGAACCCCGAACGCCTTTTAGGTATCCCAAAAGGAGTGCATATGAAACGCTGCCTGGGCTCGGGATTATCCTTGTTCGAATCTTATTGGAGCGGCCGCACAGGTGGCCGGATTGGGTCCAAGTGGAGTTCAGGTTTTTAGCATTGGAGGCAAGCTTTCCTGGGCTATAGCGATCGGGGTCTTGGCCATCAAGGAATTCCTCCATGCTTCGCCGCGAAACAGCAGCACCTTCGGATAAAGGCAGAATATAGGACGCGCTGGTCCTGAGAAGGGTGTCCCGTGCATAGGCACAAATCAACGCAAGCAGGGGACGCCCGGCGGGGTCACGCTGCCAGAAAAACAGCAGTCCTCGAAAAAGAATTTTACTATTGTCAAGCGTATAGAGCTCAAGCAAAAATCGTTTGGTAATGGCTCGGTTCTTTTCCGTGCGCTTGGCGAGACAGTTCTCTTCCACGATCGCGGTGGCATATCGTTGCTTTGGAGCGTTGGTGTCGCCAATATAATCAATCAGGCGGGTCAGTTCAGTCAGCATCATCGTACGGGACACATGGGGGCTACCGAGGGGAAATGCAAATCCGAAGCGTGTCAATTTATTGTTATCCTTATCCGTCATGGTCACCCTTTGATTCCGATGCTCCGCCTTTGCGTACCCATTTATCAATTTCGTCCTTTTTGAACTTCCAAAGACGACCGTCTTTGTGGGCAGGCATGGCTTTTTCGCTGATCCATTTGTAAACCGTATCCCTCTTAACGCCGAGATAGTTTCCAATTTCATCTACGGACAGCCATCTGTCTTCCATATGAAAACTCCAGGTTTGCCGTCTTTTATACGGATCGTGGGTTTGAGGGTTCCCCTGCCATTTTCGGCCATTCAGGTAGGGTTATACAGTAGAAACTACTTGGGAATGGAACTATATGTCAATTAAAGTTTGCCAATTTAACCGATTTTACCCTATTTAAATACCTTTCCAGAGGCCGTTATTGATCCTGGATTTTAATCTCAATTTGATTGGTGATCCGTCATAGGCCCACGCTGCAAAGGGCATCTGGCCTGAATTGACAGTGACCAAAACCCGCCGGTACATGCCTGTTCCCTCCGGGACGAAAGCCTTCCAGTTGGTCAATGGGGGTTTCCAATTGTATGCAGGACCTCAAATGAAAACGGCTTAGTTTCAGGGCCATCTCAGCATTGGCTTATCGTAGCCGTAATAGAGTTTATTTTGCGTGTTGGGTATAGTGTTGGGTATTAAAAAAGGGCTTAGAGATGATTTTCTCTAAGCCCTTGTATTCTTTGGCTCCCCGAGTAGGACTTGAACCTACAGCCTAGTGGTTAACAGCCACCCGCTCTGCCGATTGAGCTATCGGGGATCGTGGCGAGGCTTAATTTGTGCCCCGTTGAAACAACGCTCTTTAATAAAACCAAGATGCGTTGTCAAGAATTTAATTGATTCGAGAGCGGTTAAACCCGTATGCCGGCTTGCACCATCGTATGTACACGGTGTTTGGATAAGTGCCCGCCACGCGAATCCCTGTAAAAAGAGCGATGGGCTTCGCGGGCCAAGTGCCAGTTGGTTGTGGTTGGTCTCGGATTGCTCTCAGTCAATGTCAAGATCGGTTAGATCCGCAACTCGGTTGGGTCCCCTTCTGTCGTTTTCAGCTTTGAGAATGCGCCAAAGCTCATCGACGGTCGTAAACGCTGTTTTGACCTCCCGTCCGATCGTCTCGACGAGCCCTACAACACCGCCTTGTCTTGTCCCTTCAAAGCGGTAGATGCGCACAATGTAGTTGGCCACGAATGAATCGGGCGCCTTTTGTTTTTCGTCCATACCGGTATTTAAGCAGAAGGCGGTTTACAGATGGGGTACGGATTGAAGGTAACTGTGGTTGCCACTGGCAACTGGAGGGCGAATCCGGCGTTCCACCCGTTTGACGACAATCGCCCTTCTCGCTGAAGACCGTGCGTCGAATACGGGCGGACACAAGGTTCGCCCTGCAGGTGAGACGGGGTACTGTGCGGGTTGGGGGCTATTTTGGAGGTCAGTCGTTCGCTGCCAGGCTGCTGGATGGTCATTTCATCAGTCATGCTTTGTTTAATCCAGTGAACAGGGTCTCGGTTGCGGGGGATGGATCGACTTTCAGGACTGTTTGCAACATCCGTTTGCATTTGGTGTAAATGGCAATGGCTTCGGCCTTGCGTCCGAGAGCGAGGCAACACTGCATGCTCCGGTAATAGAATTCTTCAGCCAGGTTGTCGACTTCCAGGCCTTTTTGGTAACATTCGATGGCCGGTTCGAACATGCCCAGGCATTCATATTGTCTGCCCAGACGCCGCACAGACTTGAGGTACTTATCGCGCAGTCGTTCACGGTAGGAGAGCGCCCAAATCTCTACGGATTCATTCAGGAATTCGTCTTTGTACAGCACCAGGGCTTTTTCGATGCAGTGCGCCTGTGCATCCATGGATGGCGGTTGCTGCGGTTGGGGCTTGCTTTCAGCCTGGTCAACAAGCGTTTCAAAAGCGTGGGCATCGACCCAGCAGTAGCCGGCATCCAGCGACAGGCGCCCGTTGCGGCGCTGGATGGCTTTGTCGTTTCCCAGTAGTTGGCGCAGCCTGTGGATGCTGGTGGCCAGGGACTGCAGGGCGGCATCTCCGTCGGCCTCGGGCCAGAGTTGGTCCGCCAGACGCTCCTCGCTGGCGCCGTTCAGGCCGCAGGAGATGAGCAATGTGAGCAGGGTGATAATCTTACGCGGTGCCTTGACCGGGAACTGGAGTGGCCGGCCGTCCTTGTGCACCTCGAATCGGCCGAGCGCATAAATTTTGACGGGCCAGGGCCAGTTTTCGATGCCTGCGGGCGGTACATCCGGAACAAGGTTGAGTTTCTGAATGATCGTTCGAACATAGTCCACCTCGATGTCCGCGGTGAGCGCCGCGATGCAGAGCCGGCACATGGCATCCGGCCGCCAAAAGTAGGGCGCATGTGTGTATCCCTTCTTTTTCGCCAGAGCGAAGCCTTTGCGAAGGGCTTGGCGGGCATCGTTTTCTCTGCCGTGGCTTATAAAGAAATAGGCGTTGATGAGATGGCAGGTGTATTCGAAGCACTTACTTCCAATCTGGGAGAAAATATCTTCGGCACGGGAGAGCTGCCGAGCGGCGGCCGGATGATCGCCGGCTTCGAAATCGGTTTGGGCTGCAAGAATTCTGCTCATTGCTTCGGGGAAAGGCTTGCCGTTCTCCGCGGTGATACTAACCGCTTTGTGTGCATATGCCGCGGCACTGGGCACATTGCCTGTGATCAGGTGGTGCAGGGAGAGGATCGTGTAGTAAATGGCATAGGCGCCGCGCCGACCGGGCCCCATGACAGCTTCCATTTTCTTCAAATAGGTTTCGGTCAGCCCGCGATCGCCGTTGATCAATGCACTGAAGGCCATCTGGGAGAACAGCATGGCATCGAGGAGATGAACACCGCTCTCTGCGGCCATTGCAAGCCCGTCGGACGCGGCCCGCAGCGACAGGTCATGTTCGCCGGGTTGTTGCATGTAAAAATGGCTTTCCAGGAATTTCGAGGCGATTTTGATCAGGGGTGGCGTGGCTCTGGCGGCCATCCTCTTCATCCAATCCAGCACGATGCGGTGTTCTTCGATGTCGCCGATCCAGTTGTAATAGGTGGCGACGCTGATGGGAGCGTTGACATGCAGCATCACATTGGCGCTGGTTTGTGACAAGGCTGACGCCCGGCTCATCCAGCTGCCGATATCTGGATGGGTGGGACGCCGCCACAGCAAGGCGCTGCACATAGCGACGGCCACACAGGCTTCGATTTCGGGCGAAGGGTATGCCGGGCAATGGCGCACGCGATTATCGAGCCAGTCGATCAGGCTGTCGAGCGGTTTGAAGTCGTCGAATTCGAAAAAGCAGGCATCGACGGCGCCTACCCACGCCAGCAGTGCGCCGGCATCATCCGCGTGCTCTCTGAACATCCGGTGGGCCCGTTCGAGAAGCGTGCGGCTTTCGGCCGGGTTCATGGGCATCGTGCAAATGCTTTTCCAATAGAGCAGCCAGGCGGTGTTCTCCAACAGCGTCTGAGGGATGCGGGCGAGCCACTCTTCTATGGTCCTGCTCCTGCCGCAGGAGATCAGCAACGGGGCTTGCTCCACAATCAGGGCAATCAATTGCTCCCATGCTTCCGCTGCCGTAAGCAGCGCGGCCGCGTTTTCCGCCTGGCCGTCCGCGACCAATAATGCCGCGGCTTTGCACTGAGTGGCCGTGATTTCTTGAGAGGCGAATGTTTCCTGTGCCCTGGATATGAGAAATTCCCGAAAGAGCGGGTGGTATTGGAAGACGGGCCGCTCCCGCAGGTGCCGTTCCGTAAAAAAGTTACGCGTGTTCAGGCGTTGCAATATTTTTCCAGCGCTCTTGATACCGGTCAGTGCTTCGGCCATGGGCACGGTCATGGCAGGCAAAAAGGCGCTCGTGAGTAAAAATTGCTGCTCCTGCCGATCGGTCTTCAGAAAAATTTCCGTGGCGAAGTACCCGAAGATTTCCTCTGGTGTGAATGATTCCAGCTGCCGATAATCGAGAAACTTTCCTTTGGCGGCTTCGAGAAGAAGTACGAGTCCCGCCACCCAGCCTTCCGTTTTTTTGTGAAAAAGCGCATGCATCTCCTCCGGCAGATCGCGCGCGTCTTTCGCGTGCACGATTTGCCGGGATTCTTCTTCGGTCAGGCGAACATCTTCCCATTCGATCCGGCTGATTTTGTCGTTGGCAAGCAGCCGTGCGTATGCGTCCGGGGCTGCACTTCGGCTCAGCATGATCACGTTGATCCCTTCCGGGAGCAGAGCGAGAGCGATGTTCATCACATCGTTGAACTGCGCATCGACGGGGATCTCCTGGCAATTGTCCAGGACAATTGCAAAAGGCGGTTTGAATCTTTTGTAGAAAGCTTCGAAGTAGCCCCGCACAAAGGCCGGAATACCCATCAGGTATTCGGGCGTTAGCAGCGGCAGCGGGGTCCGGTAGCGCGGAGCATTCTTTTTGGCAGCAAGCCCCAGGTAGTAAAAGAAGGTGGCGATGTCCGCATCGCCGCAGTCGACGGTATACCAGAGGCAGGGGATTTCGCGCGCGGCCAGATAGCTTGCCACCAGGGTGGTTTTGCCCGACCCCGCTGGACTCGCCACCCAAAGAATTGGCCGTCGCATGCCTTCGTCGAGGAGCCGAAACACCCTTTCTCTGGGGACGGTCCCTGCTGTCCGGGGGGTTGTGAGTTTGGCCAAGACGACCGCCTGCTATACCTGCTTCGAAGTTTATGCCATGTCAGTAGGATCGGTATTGCAACCGGAGTGTGCGCGGGAGGTTCGGCATGGCCGCACCTCGCGCGGCACATCTCGGTTTATACTTTGGCCGTTGCTTTGATGCGCAGCGACAGTTCGTCGAGCTGGACCGTGGCAGCTTCAGAGGGTGCGCCGGTGAGCAGACAAGCGGCCTTCTGGGTTTTGGGGAAGGCGATGACGTCTCGGATGGAGCTTTCACCACACATCAGCATCACCAGCCGGTCAAATCCGAAGGCCAGGCCGCCATGGGGCGGCGCGCCGGACTGCAGGGCATCGAGCAGAAAACCGAATTTGCCTTCGTAGGTTTCCTTGTTCATGCCCAGGATCTTGAAGACGCGCGATTGCAGGGCCATGTCGTGGATGCGGATGCTGCCGCCGCCGATTTCGAAGCCGTTGAGTACCAGGTCGTAGGCGCGCGAACGAACGGCCGTGGGCTGGGTTTCGAGCAGGTCGTAGTCCGCCTCGAGCGGCGCGGTGAAGGGATGGTGCAGGGCTTCGTGGCGCTTTTCGGTGTCATCCCATTCGAACATGGGAAAATGCGTGACCCAGGTAAAGCTGAAGGTGCCGGGCGCGATCAGTTTGAGTTTTTCGCCCAGATGGTTGCGCAGCTGCCCGAGGGCTTCGTTGGCAATTTTGGGCTGATCGGCCATAAAGAAGATCAGGTCGCCGGGCGCCATATCGATGCGTTCGGCCAGGCGCGCTTTTTCGTCGTCGGTGAAAAATTTGGCGATGGGCGACTGCCAGCCGTCTTCGCGCACTTTGATCCAGGCCAGGCCCTTGGCTTTGTAAACGGCCACGTATTGGGTGAGATCGTCGATCTCTTTGCGCGAAAAGTCGATGCAGCCTTTGGCGTTGAGGGCTTTGACGATACCGCCTTTTTTGACGACGTCGGCGAAAACCTTGAAGCCGGAGTCTTTGACGATGTCCGAGACCTCTTTGAGTTCCATGCCAAAGCGCGTGTCGGGCTTGTCGAGGCCGTAGCGGTCCATGGCTTCGGTGTAGGTCAGGCGCGGCAGCGGCAAGGGGATGGCCTGGCCTAGCACTTCCTGGAAGACATAGGCGATCAGGCCTTCGGAAAGCGACATGATGTCTTCTTCGCCGATGAAGGACATTTCCATATCGATCTGGGTGAACTCGGGCTGGCGGTCGGCGCGCAGGTCCTCGTCGCGGAAGCAGCGCACGATCTGGTAGTAGCGCTCGAAACCGGAGACCATCAGCAGCTGCTTGAAAAGCTGCGGTGACTGGGGCAATGCATAGAATTGACCCGGATTGACGCGGCTGGGCACCAGGTAGTCGCGGGCGCCTTCGGGGGTGCTGCGTGTCAGAAACGGCGTTTCGATGTCGAGAAAACCGTTGCCATTGAGATATTCGCGCACGGCGGCGCCGGCTTTGTGGCGCAAAATGATATTTTTTTGCAGACGCGGACGGCGCAGATCCAGATGGCGGTGCTTGAGGCGCAGGGACTCGTTGACCTCGACGGTTTCCTCGATCATGAAGGGCGGGGTTTCAGCCGGGTTGAAAATACGCAGGTCGCTGACCATCACCTCGATGGCGCCCGTGGCCAGGTTGGGGTTGACCATGCCTTCAGGACGCGGCGTCACCCGGCCGCGCACGCCGATCACATATTCGCTGCGCAGCGCATGGGCTTTGGCATGCACCTGCGCATCGTTATCTGGGTTGAACACCACTTGGGTCAAACCTTCGCGGTCGCGCAGATCCACGAAAATAACGCCGCCATGATCGCGACGGCGCTGCACCCATCCCATCAACACTACTTCCGAACCTGCATCTTCCGCACCCAATTGATTACAATGATGGGTCTTTCGCATATCGCCCAGGATGTCAGCCAATTCTTTGCTCCTTTTTTACACCCTCGCCCGGGTTTATCCTCGGAAGATAGGGTTGGTTGGTGCTGTTTAAACTTTCGGTTGATTTCGCGCTGATTTTCCACCGAAGCTTTACCCGCGCAACATCGTCTCCAGCGCATTGGCCAGGCCGTCGAGGGGGAAATCGGACTGGGCCTTGGTGGCCATATTGCGCAGCACGGCATTGCCGGTGGCCAGCTCGCTTTCGCCCAGAATCAGGACATGCGCCGCCCCCAGGCGGTTGGCGCGTTTCATTTGTGCTTTGAGGCTTTTGTCGCCGTATTCCATCTCCACGCGTAAGCCGGCCTGGCCCAAGTGGATGGCGCAGTCAAAGGCCACGTTTTTGGCTTCTTCGCCCAGGGCGGCAATGTACAGAACCGGACTGGGCGCCGTGATCGTCAGGCTTTGGGCCAGGACCTCCACCAGGCGATCGAATCCCACCGCAAACCCGATGGCCGGCGTGGGCGGGCCGCCAAGCGCCTCCACCAGGCCGTCGTAGCGGCCGCCGCCGGCCACGGCGCTCTGTGCGCCCAGCAAGGTGGTCTGAATTTCAAAAGTGGTGCGCGTGTAATAATCCAGGCCGCGGACCAGGCGTTTGTCGAGAAAGAAGGGCACCTTCAGGCGTGTCAGGCTCTGAGTCACGGTCTTGAAGTGATCCTGACAATCGGTGCACAGGTAATCGATGATCGCGGGTGCATCGGCTACGGCATCACGGCAGTCGGGCACTTTGCAATCCAGGACGCGCAGGGGGTTGCGGTCCTTGCGGCGCAGGCAGTCGCTGCAGAGCCGCCCTTCGACGCCCGCCAAAAATTGCAGCAGGGCCTCGCGAAAATGCGGACGGCACTCCGGGCACCCGAGCGAGTTGATGTGCGCCTCGGTTTGTGAGACGCCCAGACGCTCGAAAAGTAGGTGCAGCATGTGAATCATCTGCGCATCGATGTAAGGCGCGGCGATGCCGAAGGCCTCGACGTCGAGCTGGTAGAATTGCCGATAACGGCCTTTTTGCGGGCGCTCGCGCCGAAACATGGGGCCGATGGTGAAAAGTTTATGGACCGGGTCGTCGGCGTACTTTTTATGCTGGATGTAAGCGCGCACGATGGAGGCCGTCGCTTCGGGCCGCAGCGTAAGCTGGTCGCCGCCACGATCGGTGAAGGTGTACATCTCTTTTTCGACGATGTCCGTATCCTCGCCGATGCTGCGCGCGAACAGCTCGGTTTTTTCCATGATCGGAACGCGGATCTCCCCATAGCCGAAGGTGGTGAACAGGTCCACGGCCGTTCGTTCGATGTGCTGCCACAGCTCCACTTCGCCGGGCAGAATATCCTTGAATCCGCGTATAAGTTGAATCATTGCATGTCACCTGAGCAAGTATGTCAAGACGATACGTCGAACCGCCGAAGCGACGCCGCAGGCCTTGCGAAAATATTTACATAAACTGTTTCTGATAGCGCATCACTTGTGAGCGAGTCAACAATAAAGACCTGCGAAGGCAGGGTAACCGCATTGCGTGTGGGCCGCATTTCAGAAATGGCACATCGTTCTTCCTCAGGGCGAACCATGTGTACGTGGTGCGCTAAGATGTCCGTTGATACCAGGGACGAATGGACAGCTTGATGGTCACGAGACTTATGGCACGATGCGCGCTGTAGGGGCGACCGGCGGTCGCCCGCGCGAACCTTTGCATTCGGGTCATCGCAAAGGCTGGCGCGGAAATAT